>Ga0207681_10000006_pt1 | contig 496979 bp, 429 predicted proteins | sample KBSS53metaG_FD_184324 | JGI IMG/M metagenome (GOLD analysis project Ga0207681, IMG submission 184324) | Switchgrass rhizosphere microbial communities from Kellogg Biological Station, Michigan, USA - KBS S5-3 metaG (SPAdes) (version 2) | ecosystem: Host-associated > Plants > Roots >...
AGAGCTATCTGCTCCGCGCCACCTCTGAAGCCTTGGACCATCCCGGCGCGGTCACCCTCCCCAATCCCTGACCACCTCAGCCAACGGCCCGCTTGAGGCCCACCTTGGGGCAGGGCGAGGTCTTACAGACGACTCCGCCCCATAGCCCGAGAGCTGCGATACCTGCGCCTGCGATGGCCCAGCGACGCTGAGGCTCGCGAACGGCTCGGCGGATGGATCGGAGCACGATAAGCAGGGCAACTCCAATGCGAGAATGACGAAGAGGCGAACGAAGAGCGAACCGGTAGGCAAGGACGGATTTCGGTTAATTTTGTGGCCTAACGCCTGAGAAGCTCACCGCGCGGCGCGTTTGCCGTCCCGTGGATCGTGAGGTGGCCGTCCGCACCTGAGCATTTTGGTATTGGTAGGCCTCTTGTCTTTTCAGCAGCCGCCTAATTTTACCTCCGACCTCTCAACATGGCTAGTGTCCGAAACCGGTGACAGTCTGGGGCCGCAGCGCAGCGGAGGACCAAACTGGCCCGAGTCGCACCATAGAAGCTTGAAACGGCACCGAAACTTGTTTGGCACCGAGCGGAGCGGAGGGGCCAAGCAACTCGCACCCACCTCCACACAACGAAGAGCATCTACCCACATGGCAACTTATTTCTGGGCTCTGCCGTCGAGATATTTTAGTAGCCTCGTCCCTTCACTCGATTTCCGCGATCAACTCCAAGAGGATATGAAGAATTGTGCGCTGAGGCTTCGGCAGGCCTACGATATGTATCTTGAAATTGCTGGAGCTCCGCCAATGATTCAGCACCCAAATACAGCTTCCGCGGAAGTTCGACGTCCTCAGTTTTAATCGTGGCGCCCGCTACCCACTCACTTATAAGGCACTAGGTTTTTAGGTGACGATACAAAAATGGGTAAACTCCCCCAAGCTCGATGCCATGATATTTTTTGCTAATGGTCAATGTCGAGATTAGGCCTGCGGTGAGTTCGTATGGCTGGAACGTCTTTTTCCCCTTCTTTTCGTTTCGAGCCAGGGAACGCTCAGCAGCATCGTCTACCAGTGATCCCTTCTTCATGATCAGTCTCAGCGCCTCGGCAAGGAGATGGTCTCCCCCGCCCTCCCCTAACAGGCAAATCAAGCACAAGAAGCAAAGAACGGAGTAAGCAGCATCAGCCATCTTTAGCTTATCGACCAGCACTTCAGACAAGACAGCCCTTGCGGGGCGTTCGAATACACCTTTCAAAATACCTACCGTTAGAATCAAAGGATACCATGGGCTCTCGGAATTTTTAAGCTGAGACTCGATGAAGCCTGAATAATTCACATCTGACAGCCAAATTTTGAGCAATTTCCATGACATAACCCCTCTAAATCTTTCTAGATGTATCTGCCAATCCTTGAGTGTCTTAATATTTACAAGACCCTCTATGAAGTAGGCAACCTCCTCGCTCAGCATAGCATCTACTTCGCCGATAGTTATCGTCCTCGCAGTAAGCTTTTCAATTAAAGTTTCCGCCAGAAGGAACTCCTGAAATGATCTGTGCGGGAAGTACAGAGAGGCCCCTATTTTTTTATCCAGAAAGCATGCTGACACAAGATCTCTCCGCACCTCTTCTATATCATCAGAGACTCGACAGTACTCCACCAAGATAGATTCTGGTATGTCGTCTGCAGTTATGCTCATTTCCTTCTTCGTAGTCCAAAGCCAAAACGCCAACTTCCCCGCGAATTCTCTTCGAGCTTTTCCGTCGAAACGTCTACGGGATATTTTTTCCTGTTCTCTTTCAATAATTAGGTCTATGAAGAGACTGTATAGTAGCGTCACTGTTATGTTGCTTACGTCTCCCTTCCATTGCGGCAGGATCTCTGCCAGCATCTTGAGTTGTACAGGTCGCCTAGCGATGTCGTAAAACTGCTTTCCAGAAAGCTTGTCGATCTGAAACGAGCGAACATCTCGAAAGCGCCACTCTTCCTCCACGCTTCGAGCAGAAGACACCTTGTAATCAATATATTTCCTGAGAAAAGAACTCACTTGCTCCCGATTGAAGGAGGCCAGATATATCTCGGAATAGTCAGGCCAATCAGGCTCTCTGACCTCTTTCCCGCCTTTAGATCTAATGCCGTGAAGGGCATGCTGGTGTTCTTCGTCGTTCATGAAAGCTGTGGGCCTACCAAGAAGGATAACCCGACTGCCTAGAGTGACGAGCCTGTTTATTTGTCGAAAATTAAATTTGAATTCATCCCAAGAAAGATTATGTTTCATTTCATCGAAGCCATCAAGAAAGATAACGAATCGCCCAAGCTCGTTTAAACGCATTAATAGACCAAAATTATAATTACGCACGACGTGCGTAGCCGTAAACAGCTTCCCCAGAAGCCCCTCAAGTGATTGCTCTGAGGAAATGTCACCCAGGCGAACTAAAATGGGAATTCTACTTTGAGAATCGCGCAAAGCCGTTTCGGCAAGAACGGACGCAAGGCGTCTCGCGAAAGTTGTCTTGCCCATTCCGTAGCTACCCAAAATGGCAACTGGCTGACTGGATCCGCTCTTAATCCACTTTAAAGCGAATTTTTCCAAATCAGACCCATCAACGACATTTAAGGGTATGTAATAATCAGAAAGTCCATTTTCTGAGAACTGATACACAAGGCTTCCAAGATAAGACCTAAAATCCATAATTGAGCATTGAAGTTCGTCGAATCTAAGATGTGAAAGGCCGCGCGCATCGCGCACCATTGCACTTGCGCTAGGCGTAAGTCCTGCATAAGTTACAACCAACAAATCATCTACGCGATTTGCATCAAGGAGGGGGCGGTAATTTGAGTATATCGTAGTGAGGTCTTGCTGGTCCAGCGGCCTTCGGCTGCTTTTGCACTCCACTACTACACGTCTCACTGAGCCTAGACGCCTCTCCTCGAAATACAAGTCGACTTTTTTGTGTCCTATAAGAGTTTCAGGATGTACCTGTTCGACGCAGAGCCTAAGTAGATCGGCCACGGCAATTTCAAAGTCTTTTGGATCGACAGGGACAAGCTTGACTTCTGACTCAGCCATAGAAGATTAATCCTATATGTTAGGGCCCCGACCTCAAGTTCTATTTCTCGTACTCTCGCCAGGCTGCTTGACGACAGAATCTAGACTAATGGGTCATTGGCGAGAGTGAAAAGTTATTCTATAGAACGTAGACATCTTACGCCGGTTTTTAAGGCTCGTCAACGAAGAGGGAGTTTTTGTCAGATAAGCCTCCAGGAAGCGATGGTTTGACGTCGGCCTGAGCCGGATAATGGGGCCAGTGCGGAAGTCGTGGTGGGCTCGACTTCGGAATCCTTTGTCGCCAAGGCTTCAAATATCTAGGGCGGCTTTGGGCCATTGGCCGACAGGTTGAGGTGTCGCCAAGTATTCTGGCGCGACCACAGAAAGCCGCTTCTCTCTTGGAATCAGTAGGATGTACCCAGGCAAGCCGGACGCTTACCCGCCACCGTCTGTCGGGCAACTGCCCAAGGCCAAAGCGACAAGCGGGACTCCCTACACCATCACACCGGTGATTCTCACAGTGTTGCCGGTGAGGGTGATCGCGACCCTTGCCCGTTGTCGATGACGATGCTTGTGCCGGTCACGGAGATGCGGGCGCCGACGGGGGTGTGCAGGGTGATTCCGCCGGTCGGGCCTGGGAGGTCGGAGCTCACGAACTCGTGGCGGCCTGGGGTGACGAGCGTGATCTGCCCAATCCCCGGCGCGCCTGCCTGGACGATGGCGGGAAGCTCGGACACCGCGCCCCACCAGCAGCCGCTCCAAATCGGATAGTCGGGATCGCCCTGCTCGAACTCGACCCAGACGCCGGTGCCGGCAGGGGGTAGCGCCACGATGCCGGCGCCAGGACCCGCGAAGGGCACGGACGGCATCGCCCAAGGATTCACGCTGAGCAGCAGAGGCAGGCTACGCCGCCGGGATGCGGGTGTCGAGCCACGCCTGGATATCAGCCATCACTTTCTCCTTGTCTACGTCGTTGAGGAGATCGTGGAAGTGGCCTTCATACAGATGCAGCGTCTTGTCTGTCGAGCCGGCATGGTCATAAAAGTACTGGCTTCCAGCGGGTCGCGTAGCCTTGTCCGCCGTCCCATGGATGATCAGCACCGGTACGGTAAATTGCGGCATGTTCGCCTTCAGCCGCTCGGCGGCCTTGAGCATTTCAGCGGCCGTCTCAGCCGGTTGAGACTCCTTCGCGATCAGCGGGTCGTTGTTCATTCTCTCGACAGCCTTCGGATCGCGAGAGAAGTCCGCGTTGTTCAGCGAAAAGACATGGACATGAGGCGCAATATGACTGACGCCCTGCAGGGCTAGCTGAACCAGGTGCGGTAACCCGACATCGAAAGCAAAACTCTCGCACACGAGGCCGGAGATCTCATCCTGGTGTTCAAATACATAAGACGAAGCGATCACGCCGCCGGCACTGTGTCCGAGGACGTAGACCGGTAATCCGGGATTTTCAGATCGTGCCTGGGACACCAACGTGTGAACGTCGGTCAGATAGTCCGAAAAATTCTCAACATAGAAGCGCTCGCCTTCCGATTTGCCACGGCCGCGGAGATCCAGCGCGTAGGCCGCGAGGCCGGCTGAAGCAAATTGTTCGCCAGGCCACGCCATGTAACCGCCATGTGCGTTAAAGCCGTGGATCAATACCATGACCGCCCTCGGCTTCCCTGTCGGCTTCCAGGACGTCGTTGCGATCTTCAAGCCACCAACGCCTTCGAATGCTGATTCGACCATAAGTATCCTCCAAGTGCCGACCGTGTCGGCGGCTGTCCATATTTGACCCGCCTGGATTTACCGGCGCGAGCTGAACATCGATCTCAAATTCGAGCCGGCGACCTAAGGCCCTGATCAGGAGGGCGATCATAGCAGCTCCATGCGCTCACGAACCGTCAATCCAAAGACCGAGCCCCCAGGAAAAAGATCGTGACAGGAGGTACTTGCCAGCTCGCATAAAATCAGAACATGGTGTTCGGGTTGGCCGACTCGGGGGGGACCCGCTGGAGCACGTCCCAATGCTCGACGACCTTGCCGTTCTCGTCGAGCCGGAAGATGTCGATGCCGGCCCACTCGCCGTCGTTCGGCCAGTCCTGGCGGCAGTGCAGGACCACATAGTCGCCCTCGGCAACGGCCCTCTGGAAGTGGACTCGCTTACCAGGGTATTCGCGAGCCATCCGGTTGAAATAGTCGATGAACGCTTGCTTGCCGTCCGCCACCGCGGGATTGTGCTGGATGTAGGTCTCGCCGGCGTAGAGGCGGATGGCCTCCTCTGGCTGGCACTGGTTGAACATGAGGTCGTAGAAGGCCTTTACCGTCTGCTTGTTGCGCTCGAGCTGACTCATGGATAGCCGCCCTCCTGGGGTGGATTTCAGATTCTGGGGAGCCACACCTCAGCCCCCTCCCAGGTAAGATAGCGAAACTGCCGCGGCGGACGCCAGGCTCGGCCGTGCAGCCCCCCACGCAGGAGTCGCTCAAGGAGGTGCCAGATGCTGGTCCGCAAGAGCCGTTTGAGGAGAATGTTGCTCGCCGTGCTGGCCTTGGTTTTCACCTTCAACGCGGTGGAGGCCGCGAGCCCGCCGATCGACCTCACGGGAGTCAAGGTCGTCGACCTGACGTATTCCTTCGACGACAAGACGATCTACTGGCCGAACGCCCCCACGACGTTTCAGTTGAACCGCCTGTCGTACGGCAAGACGGACGCCGGCTTCTTCTACGCATCCAACTCCTTCTGCACCCCCGAGCATGGCGGAACCCACCTCGACGCGCCCATCCATTTCGCCGAAGGCAAGCGGACCGCCGATCAGATTCCGGTCGAGCAGCTCATCGCTCCGGCCGTGGTGATGGACGTCAGCGCCAAGGCGGCGGCCGATCCCGATTACCGTCTGACGCTGGGGGACGTCCGGGCCTGGGAAGCGAAGCATGGCCCCGTCGCCCAGGGCGTGATCGTCCTGCTCCGCACCGGCTGGGGGAAGCGCTGGCCGGACCGCAAGCGCTATCTCGGCGACGACAAGCCGGGCGACACCTCGAACCTCCACTTTCCCTCCTATGGCGCCGAGGCCGCCCGGTACCTCGTCGAGCAGAGGAAGGTCGGGGCCCTCGGCGTCGACACCGCGAGCATCGATCACGGCCCCTCGAAGGACTTCATCGTCCACCAGATCGCCAACGGCGCCAACGTGCCGGGGCTGGAAAACGTGGCGAACCTCGAGGAGGTGCCGGAAACCGGGGCCTGGGTGATCGCCCTGCCCATGAAGATCGCGGGAGGATCCGGAGGACCGGTGCGGGTGGTGGCCCTGGTCCCCGGGAAGCGCTGAGAGACAGCGTGAGATCGTACCGGGGACGTCATTGTCAGTGCTGTGACACAACCGCTGAAATTCCTATCGCCAATGTGGAGGCAGGTCGCCTGGATTGGCAAGGTCAATGTCTGAACCGGCCTGGGGGTCAAGCAATCGAAGACCGTTGGTCGCGGCAAATAAGACGAGTGAGGCATATACGCTGCGAACGCTGGATTCGGACTGGGGAAGTTGGATCGAAGCGAGGGCCCGACCATCCTGGCTCTCGAGATATGCGGCTGCCGAGCGCGGATCCATAGGGTCGGCGGGCAATCCGTGGGATTCGCAGAACTCCTCAAACACTTCAATCGCATCTTCGCCGGAGTCGATCAGGTCTTCTAGCTCGTCGACGGCAAGCTCGTCTGGTTCCGAGTCGAAAAAGGTAATCTCGCACGAGGCCATGAGCTGGCTGTGTGCCTGCAGTGCCCGCGCCCAACCGGCCTGTGGCTCAGTGACGGGCGACGCTGGGTAGGTCTGAAGGAAGAGGTCGTAGCTCATCTGCTATTTTACGGACTGAAAGAATCACCGGACTGACCGGAGGCGCTGGCGAGAGTGGGCATGTCATTCATTCTATCGAGCATAGTACCCACCGGCGCCCCTACAAGCTTGGAGGTTTAGGCTCCTTCTCCACCTGGCGTTGTTTTTCCAGGACATCCTCGATCATCCTTTCGATCTGCTCCGCAAGCGACAGGACCGGATCATCCGCCAGGCGCAGTTTGGGCTCCGCGAGCCGGGCGTCAAACTTCTGCGCCATGGGATTCGACTGTTCGTCGACCGAGAAGGCCTGCCGCACGCTCTGGATCTCCGCTTCGCTCCCGATGCCGCGCATGGCGAGTGCGATCCTCGTCTGCAGCCAGGCCTTATCGGTGGTTAAGCCCGAAAACATCAGGAGCGGCAGGACGCTCGATCCGAAATTCCTCTGGAGCGCTTCCGCTGCGGGCATCAAACCGAATGGCGATCGATGTTCGCTCTCTCCGACCGGACTGAAGCTGACCGAGAGGGCGCGGATGAGCAACACGGCCGCATCCAGCCGTTTCGTGGCGCCGACCTCATCGATGAGGGCGTTGAGCTCCGGGCTTGTCCCTGCCGGCTCGTTGGGAACCTGCGCCTCCAGTCGCGCCAGCAGGGCATCCACATCCGCGGGCTTCCGGGAAATCCCTTCCGCGAAGCTCCGGGTAGCAAAGGAGAGGCCGCAGAGAATCGTAATCAGGAGGAGGTAGTGGATCCGCATTCGCTCCAGCATACCTCAAGCTCCTCTGGTTCCCGGCAAGCGTTGAGAGAGCGTCGCTCGAGCGACGAATCACCGACCTTCAAGCCCGAAGGGCTCTTCCCTTCGCACCCATATCAATGATATGGTCGACCCATATGAAGACGACCGTCGAAATTGCCGAGGATCTGTTCACGCGCACGCGGGAGGTCGCCCTGCGTGAGGGAACGACGCTACGTGCTCTGATCGAGGAAGGATTGCAGGCCGCCTTGGCGCGTCGAGAGCAGAAGGTGTCCTACCGGTGGCCCGACCTGAGCGTCGCTGGAGAAGGTCTCTCCCCTGAGATCGAAGAAGGCGCCTGGGAGCCGTTGCGCGATCGAATTTATGCGGGGCGCGGGGCTTGATCGCGGTCGACACCAACCTCCTGGTCTACGCTCATCGCCGCGACTCTCCCTGGTTTGAGTCGGCGCAACGGGCCTTACGCCCCTTGGTTGAGGGTACGGTTCCTTGGGCTATCCCTTGGCCCTGCGTGCACGAGTTCCTGGCCATCTCCACCCACCCCAAAATCTACCGTCCCCCGACGGAGTTACCGCGCGCGCTGGAGCAGGTCTCGGTTCTGGTCGCATCTCCCAGCCTCACGCTGTTGAGCGAGCCCGCTGGTTATTGGCCGGTTCTGGAGCGATTGCTCGCCTCTGGGCAGGTGACCGGCGCCAAGGTGCACGATGCCCGCATCGCCGCCCTTTGTCTCTGCCACGGCGTCTCCGAGCTCTGGTCAGCCGATCGCGACTTCTCACGCTTCCCGGAGCTGAAAACGCGGAATCCGCTTTTCCCCTGACAGCGCTTGCTTCGGCTCCCTCCGGAACTGAGCCGCCCGCGCTGGAGTCGCGGGCTGGCAGGCTTGATACTTACTCCCGTCCAGATGCTTGGCGACAGACGCCGAACCCATTGGAGGCACTAGAGAGAGAGGAGGCCCCGGAGAGCTCAGCCACTGAACGGATTCAAACAATCAACACCCGTTAGCTCCACGTCCTTGAGGTTGCGTGTGACCAGGGTCAGGCCGTGGACGCTCGCGGTGGCGGCGAGGAGGCTGTCGAGCACGGGTAAGGGATCTGGAACGTTGAACCGGCCCCACTGCTCGGCGATGACCTCGTCCACGGGAAGAATCCGGTCGGCGTGGGACTCCAGCAGTTCGCCGAGCCAGGCGTCCAGGGCCTGAGCTCTCTCCTCGTCGCGACGCCGGATGCTCTCGATGCCCTTGCGGATCTCGCCGACCGTCAAGGCGCTCAAGTAGATGTCCCCGGCGGCGACCTCCGCGAACCAGGAGGCGACACCCGGATTGCAGCGCTGCCCCTTCCGGAGTTCCGAGATGACGTTCGTATCGACGAGGTAGCTCAAAGCTCCACGTCCCGGCCAGGGTCGGGACTCCGCTCGAAGTCGGCGTCCTCGCCGGCCGGTATAGACAGGAGAAGATCCTTGAGGGACCTCTTGCCCTTCGGCGGGAAAAGCGCCTCGCGCAGGATCTCCCGGTGTTCCGCTTCGGCGGAACGGCCATGGCGAGCGGCCCGCAGCCGCAGCTCCCGGACGACCTTGTCTTCGAGGTTCCGCACGATCAACTGGTTCATCGGCCCCTTCTTCATGCTATCAATGATAGCAAGCACTTGGCGGCCCGGCAACGCCCTCCTCGCAATGCCCTCCTCGGTAAAGCCCTCCTTGACACCCTTCCTGCCGCTCCGTAGTCTGACCGGCGGTCCGCCCGCTGCAAACTTTTCGCGCGGTACGGCGTAGGAGCCTCTGGCTCATCGAGCCTTTTCGTCCTCACTGGACAGGAAACCAATCGAATGAAATCGATCCGCACGCTTCTCTTCAGCCTGCTGCTCGCCGCCGCCGGCCTGCTGCCCATGGCGGCCAGCCCGCAACCTCCCACTCCCGCGCCCGCCCCCGCTCCGGAGCAGAAGCCGCCGGACGAGCAGCTCAAGGACAAGCAGAAGCGCGAAAAGGAGCCGGAGGACAACGCCACCGAGGTCCAGAAGGAGGCCAAGGAGGGCGGCAAGGGCGCTCCCAAGGAGATCTCGGAGAAGAAGGAAGAGAAGTGGGACGTCAACAATCCGCCCGGACCCTCGTCCGAGGTCGCGATCGACGTCAACGAGGGTACCTGGATGAGCGTCGACGTGAGCCCGGACGGCAAGGAGGTCGCCTTCGAGCTGCTGGGCGACATCTACACGATCCCGCTCGGCGGCGGCGAGGCCAAGGCGCTCACCCATGACGTCGCCTGGCAGATGCAGCCCCGCTACAGCCCGGACGGCAAGACGATCGCATTCACCAGCGACCAGGGCGGCGGCGACAACATCTGGATCATGAACCGCGACGGCTCGAACCCGCGGGCGGTCACCAAGGAGTCGTTCCGCCTGCTCAACAGCCCGTACTGGACCCCGGACGGCGAGTACATCGTGGCCCGCAAGCACTTCACCGCCCAGCGCTCCCTCGGCGCCGGCGAGATGTGGCTCTACCACCGCAGCGGCGGCGACGGCCTGCAGCTCACGAAGAAGCCCAACGATCAGAAGGACGCCGGCGAGCCCGCCTTCTCGCCCGACGGCCGCTATCTCTATTACAGCCAGGACACCACCCCGGGGCCGGTCTTCGAGTACAACAAGGACTCGAACGGCGAGATCTTCGTCATCCAGCGGCTCGACCGCCAGAAGGGCACGACCCAGCGCTACGTCACGGGCGCGGGCGGCGCCATCCGGCCCACGCCCTCGCCGGACGGCAAGACGCTGGCCTTCGTCCGCCGCGTGCGCTTCAAGAGCGTGCTTCACCTGATGGATCTCCGCTCGGGCGAGACGTGGCCGATCTACGACGGCCTCGACCGCGACATGCAGGAGGCCTGGTCGATCCAGGGCGTCTATCCCGCCATGGCCTGGACGCCCGACTCCAAGTCCGTGGTCTTCTGGGCCGGCGGCAAGATCAACCGCATCGACGTCAAGAGCAAGAAGGTCTCGGACATCCCGTTCCATGTGAGCACCACGCGGAAGGTCACCCAGGCCCTGCGCCGGACTGTGGAGGTGGCGCCGAAGACTTTCGATACCAAGATGCTGCGCTGGGTCGGCGTGTCGCCCAAGGGCGACCGGGTGATCTACCAGGCCCTCGGCCATCTCTGGGTGCGCAACCTCCCCGAGGGCAAGCCGCGGCGGCTGACCCGCCAGGACGACCACTGGGAGTACTTCCCGTCCTTCTCCCGCGACGGCCGCCAGATCGTCTACACGACCTGGGACGACGACAAGCTGGGCACCGTCCGGGTGGTCTCGGCGGATGGCGGCGAGGGCCGGGTGGTGGTCTCCACGCCCGGGCACTACGTCGAGCCGGTGTTCTCTCCGGACGGCAAGCAGATCGTCTACCGCAAGATCGAGGGCGGGTACATCCGCACGGCCGCCTGGTCGCTGGAGCCGGGCGTCTACCGGGTGCCGGCGGGCGGCGGCGAGCCGGTGCTGATCACGGAGGACGGCGAGCAGCCGGGCTTCGGCGCCGAGAACGACCGCGTCTACCTGCTGCGCTTCGCCGAGGAGCGCAAGCGCAAGCTGGTGTCGATCAGCCTCGACGGCAAGGACGAGCGGGAGCACCTGACGAGCGACAACGCCACGCAGTTCCAGGTCTCGAACGACGGCCGCTGGGTGGCCTTCTCCGAGCGCTTCCAGGCCTACGTGATGCCCCTCGCCTCGACCGGCAAGGCGGTGGACGCCGGCCCCAAGGCCAGCGCGCTGCCCCTGCGCCGGGTCACCCGCGACGCAGGAGAGTACCTGCACTGGTCGGGCGACTCGAAGCGGCTGCACTGGTCTCTCGGCCCCGAGCTGTACACGCTGGAGCTCAAGAACGCCTTCACCTTCATGGAGGGCGCCCCTGAGACGCTCCCCGATCCTCCGGTTTCGGGCATGAACATCGGCTTCCAGGCCGAGAGCGACGTGCCGAAGGGCACGGTGGCCGTGGTCGGCGCGCGCATCATCACGATGAAGGGCGACGAGGTGATCGAGGACGGCACGGTGGTGATCCAGGGCAACCGGATCCAGGCCGTCGGCCCGCGGGCGAGCACCTCGGTGCCGGCCGGCGCCTACGTCGTGGACGGCAAGGGGAAGACCGTCATCCCCGGCCTGGTCGACGTCCACTGGCACGGCACGTTCGGCTCGGACGGCATCGTGCCGCAGCACAACTGGATCACCTACGCTAGCCTCGGCTTCGGCGTGACGACCCTGCACGACCCGTCGAACGACACGGACACGGTGTTCGCCGCCTCGGAGCTTGCCCGCGCCGGCATGATCACCTCGCCGCGCATCTTCTCCACCGGCACCATCCTCTATGGCGCCAACGCGCCGTTCACGGCCACCATCGACAACGCGGAGGACGCCCGCTCGCACCTCCGGCGCCTGAAGGCCGCGGGCGCCTTCAGCGTCAAGAGCTACAACCAGCCGCGACGCGACCAGCGTCAGCAGGTGATCGCCGCCGCCCGCGAGCTCGGCATGCTGGTGGTGCCCGAGGGCGGTTCGCTCTTCGAGAAGAACATGAGCGAGGTGGTGGACGGCCACACGGGCATCGAGCACACGATTCCCGTGGGGAAGATCTACAACGACGTGCGCCAGCTCTGGAAGGGCACCCAGGTGGGCTACACGCCGACGCTGGGCGTCGCGTACGGCGGCCTCTCGGGCGAGTTCTACTGGTACGACAAGACCCATGTCTGGGAAGACAAGCGGCTGCTGAGCTTCGTGCCGCGGGAGATCATCGACGAGCGCTCGCGCCGCCGGATGACGGCGCCGGACGAGGAGTACAACCACATCAACGAGGCCCGGATCGCCACCGAGCTCTCCCGCGAGGGCGTCAACGTGCAGCTCGGCGCCCACGGCCAGCGCGAGGGCCTGGCGGCCCACTGGGAGATGTGGATGTTCGCCCAGGGCGGCATGAAGCCGATGGAGGTCCTGAGGGTCGCGACCCTGAACGGCGCCAAGTACCTCGGCATGGACAAGGAAATCGGCTCCCTCGAGGCCGGCAAGCTGGCCGACCTGGTGGTGCTCGACGCCAACCCGCTCGACGACATCTACAACACGGACAACATCTCGGTTGTGGTGCTGAACGGCCGCGTTTTCGACTCCATGACGCTCGATCAGCTCGCGCCCGACAAGCACAAGCGCGAGGCTTTCTTCTGGCAAAAGGGGCAGCCCGCCTTCGCTCCCGGCACCAGCCGGACGGTGGGGCACGTCGAGGATTGAGAGCGTAGGGCGGGGGTAGCGGCGACGCCACCCCCGCCCAGGATTCATCCGGATTAAGCCCGGAAAAACCTCAAACCTATTGGGTCGCTCCGTTTTTAAGGGAAAAAAACTCCTGGACCCATTGGGTAAAGGCCACGATCTGGCTTAAAAATCGTCTGACCTAGTAGAAAAATCCCCGGACCCAGTAGAAAAACCCCGCAACGGCTGGGTCGTTTCGTTTTTCTGGCGAAAAAATCGCCGAACCCATTGGGTCGCCATCTTTTCCTGGGTAAAAAACCGCGGTGCCATCAGGTTGATGAGCGTACCCAGCTAAAAAACCCAATCTCACCAGGTTGCCGGCCAGATCCAGCCTAAAAACGCCTCGCTCTCTCAGGGGGGCCTCTTTCACGGCTCTGTTCCTCTTGATTCTATAGCGCGGACACTTCCTACCTCATGACACCGTTCCCGTAGAGACGCCTCAGGTCGTAACGACACCCTTCCACGGGCCATGGGGACCGCGAGGCGTCTCTACGGAGGGCATGCCGTTCTGCTCGGCCATGCCGTTCTGGGGCAGAACGATGCGGGCTGGCGTCGGGGGCGTCATGAGGTTGTTGCCGGGTGGCAGAGGCATACCCTTCGAAGAGACGTCACGCGGTCCCCGTGAGAACCGAAAGGGTGTCGTTACGACCTGTGACGTCTCTACGGGGACGGTGTCGCCAGGAAGGGAGGCTTCATATCTCCTAGCGGCCACCCCCCTTTCGTACATAGGATGCCTCCGGTGACCCACTCATGACAGGGATCGATCTCAGGCTGGCGGCCACGCTCGTGGCGATGATGCTGCTCCTTCAGGCGGCGTGCTGGCTGCTGGCGCGGGGGCTGCGGCTGCGGCTGGAGAAGAGCGCCGTTCTTGGCGGCTGGCTGGCTCCGATCGTGATCCTCGCCCCTTGGCTGGCCGGTAATCCTCTCCTCGTTCCTTCCGACATCCTGGGGCTGGGAGTGCCGGGCGCTCCCGCGATTGAGCGATCCCTGACGCATGACCTCCTGAACGACGCGGTCTACCAGCTCCTGCCTTGGGAGCTGGAGGTGCGGCACGCGCTTGCCGAGCGGCGGCTGCCTTTCTGGTCGGACGCGCTCGACGGGGGCAGCTCGCCCTGGGCGAATCCGCAGGCTGGCGCCCTCTCGCCGTTGCAGATGGCCGCCCGGGGCCTGCCCATCCAGCATCACCTGCTCGGCACGCTGGCCCTCAAGCTGCTCGTCGCCTTCCAGGGGACCTGGCTCCTGGCCCGGCTGGCCGGCCGCAGCCGCGCTTCTTCACTGCTGGCGGCGGGCGGGTTCGCCCTGGGGGGCGGGATCTTCTCCTGGGCGATCTTTCCGGTCACGGCGACGGCCGCGTGGGTGCCCTGGATGGCGGCCGGGACGATCCGCCTCTTCCGGTATCCGAGCCGGCGGGCGATCGCCACCACGGCGGCGATCACGGGCATCCTCCTGCTCTCCGGACATCCCGAGACGGCGGCGTTCGGCGGGCTCTTTGCCGCCATCTGCGGCTTGTGCCTGCGCCGGCGGGCGGCCGGGTTCGCCCGGAGCTTCGCCGCGGCGGCCACGGCGGCGGTCCTGGGCTTCGGCCTTTCGGCCCTCCAGATCCTGCCGTTCCTGGCGGTCGTGCCGGACTCTCAGCGCGCCCGCGACACGCTGGCAGAGGAGCTGCCCTCCGCTCCCGTGTCGGCTCTCTCGCCGATGACGTGGTTCGCGCCGGGCTACGGAGGGTTCGCCCTGGCTCCGGTCAGCCCGCACGTCTTTGGCCGGCCGTACCAGGAACCCTTCCATGGCCCGTTCAACTGGGCCGACGCCGAATCGGGCTACACTGGCCTCGTGGCTTTCGCGGGCGCCCTGATGGCCCTGCTGGCGGTCCGCGACCGCCGCGTCTGGCCGTTCCTGGGGTTCGCCATCGCCAGCCTGCTGCTCGCGGGACGGTTCCTGCCCGTGGCATTGCCCCTCCAGCTCATCCCGGCGCTCAAGGTCCCGGCCTACTCTCGCTGCCTGATCCCCGGAGCGCTGGCGCTCTGCGTGGCCGGGGCGTTCGGCATGGACTTCCTGCTCCGCCGGGCACGCGTCCGCTCCCGGCGGGAGGCGTTCGCCTGGGCTGGGCTCGGGCTCGCGGCCCTGGCGAGCCTCGCGGCGGCGGCGAACGCTTGGACGATCGGCCTCTGGGCGGCGCTGGCCGTGGCCTTCGTGGTGGCGCGGCTGTGGCCCCGTTGGGGAGCCGCGGCCCTTGGAGTGGTCCTGCTGGTGGACCTCGTACCCTGGTCCCGCACCCTGCTTCCCGCGGGAAATCCGGCCGTCTTCTATCCGCGGACGGAGATCATGGAGATCATTCGCCAGGAGGCGGGAGACCCGGCGGCGGGACGGGGCGCGGGCGGCGACTATCTCCTGTATCCGAACCTTCTTTCGGTCTATGGGGCGGCCGACTTCCGGCCGCACAACCCGCTGGCTCCCGTACGGCAGCTCGAAGTGCTGGGCGCCGGCCTGGGCTTCCATCCCACCATGAACGATTATTTCGGCCGGGTGCGGAACCTCGACCATCCGCTGCTCGACTTCCTGGGCGTGCGGGTCGTGCTCGGCAGCCCCGCCGTGCCTCCGGGCCGCACGCTGGAGCGGATCGACGGCGACCGGTTTCCTCCCTACACCCTGTACCGCAACCCACAAGCCCTGCCGCGCTGGTTCTTCCCCGATGCGGTGGAGACGATCGGACGCGGCGGGATCGTGGGCTGGATCGCGGGCCTGAAGGACCCCCGGCGGGTCGCCGTGTTCCGCGACGAGGCCGGCTCCTGGCGGCCGATGACCCAGCCAGGCCCAGTGCCGCCGCGCGTAGTCTCCTCCTCGCCGGGCTGGATCGTCCTGGAGATGCCTGCCGGCGGCGAGAAGCTCCTGGCGAGCTCCGTTGCCTGGTCGCGGGGCTGGTCGGCCCGGTCGGGCGGCCGGGATCTCCAGACGCTGGTGGTGAACGGAGCGTTTCTCGGAGTGCGGACGCCCGCCGGTGCGGCGCGGGTCGAGCTGCGGTTCCTGCCGCCCGGGCTGAAGGCGGGCGCCGCCGCCTTCGCGGTCTCGGCCCTTGCAGTCCTCTTCCTGCTGCTGCGTTTCCCAGCCCGAAGTTTCCCTGCCCGAAGATAGCGGCCTTGGGCCTGGAAGTGAACGACATTTTGCTTCCAACCGGCACCAGGGGCTGTCCCGTTTTGCCCTCCAGAAGTACCTACTTCTTTTGAAGCGTAGAAAAAGGCTGACCTTCATAAGCGCCGTGCGTGCGGCGCTGGCGGGTCCTGATGAAGTCCCTCGGCAAGTCGGGAGGTGGGTGATGGGTCGGACGCGTTTTCGCCTGATGGTCTTGTCGGTTTTCCTCCTCCTGGCCACCTTGGGCAGCGCTCGCGAGGGCAGGGCCTTGAAGGTCTGCGTCATGGAGTGTGAGCACACCACGTTCAACCCCTACCTCGTGGATTGCCTCTACGGTGGCGGGAACGGTTGCTTCTCCTGCCTCATGGTTTGCCCGGCCATGCCCGTATGACCCTGGGGCGGGTGGCGGCGGTCGCCGGGGTCCTGCTCGCGCTCGGGCCTTGGGGGGGTCTCGTGCCCCCGGTTCGGGGTGCAGGCACGGCGTCTTGCCGGCGCGTCCTCCTCGCCGACTCCGCGGCTTTGGCCTTTTCGGCGGCCTGGAGCGCGGACGGCCGGGAGGTCGTCCTCGTGGACGTGCCCGGCGGCCGGCTCTTGCGGTACGACAGGGATGGACGCTTTCTCGGCTCCGTGGCGCGGCCGGGCGAGGGCGGCACCGAATTCAGCAAGCCCACCCAGATCCACGCGACCGCCAAGGGGTTCCTGCTGCGCAACAGCGCCCGCAAGTGGATCTGGCTGGACCGGGCCTTCAAGTCTCTCGAGAGCGTCTCGGCGATGGATCCCGAGGGCTACCCGGTCTTCAACCTGGCGGACGAAGTCCTGACCGGGGATGAGCTGGCGGGCTTCGGCTCCTATCAGAAGTCCCGCCGGGTCTGGGCCATGGGCCTGCTGCGGGTTGGCCTGAAGCCCCTGGCCGTCCGCGAGGTCGTCGAAGAGATCGACATCTCCTCCAAGACGGGCTCCTTCCACAATACCCTGGCGCCGCTGGTAGCCCAGGCCGCGGGACGGGCCTACAGCCTCCGGTTCGGCGAGCCTCCGTATCTCCTGGGTCTTCATCCCAAGGTCCGTCTGAAGGCCTTCCCAGCCGGTTTCGCCAGCCTGCCGGCGCTGCCGGAGAACCAGGGGCCGCAAACGACGGCCCCGCGCCAGAAGGCGATCGAGAAGTCCTCTCTGCCGGTGGGCCTCTATGGCTCCAGGCAGTTCCTCTATCTCCTGACTCATCGCCCGGAGCCCGGGGGGCTCCTGTGGCAGCTCCACCAGATCGACCCCGTTCGGGACAAGCTGGTCCGCAGCCTGACGCTCCCTACGACGGCGCATTCTCTGGTGATCGCTCCAGGGTCCGAGACTTGGGCCGTGTTCGAGAAGGGCGCGGTCCTCCCAACGGGAGAGCAGCCGGTGGAGAGCCTCCTCCTGATCCCGTCTGCCTGGATCGAGAGCCCCGGCGCCAAGGGGCCGTCGAGGCTCGCCTGCTCGTGAGGCGGTTGGGAGTATGGCTGCTCGCGGTCCAGGCGCTCGGCTGCGGCATGGAAGCCGGCGAGGCGATTCCTCGCCGCGCGCTCTTCTCGTCTCCGCCCGCCGACGCGGTGGCGGAGGAGCTGGAGAAGCCCGCCCGCCTGACCGTCCTCTACCACCCCGACGTGGTGGCCTGCGCGCCGGTGGAGCTCAAGGTGATCCGGGCCTTGAACCGCCTGTCCTCGGAAGCGGGGGACGTCCGGATCCTCACCGTGCTGCCCCGTGGGATGGAGGCCCTTGGAACGCGGTATGGCGAGAAGCTTCCCGGCACCGTGCTCGCCGTCTCCCAGGAAGCCTACGACCGGGAGGGAAACCTCTCGCCCCGGCCGCGGCTGGAGGTCTGGGCCGGGCGGCGTCTCCTCCTGATCAAGAGCGTGCCCCCCGTCGCCTCGGAAGACGCCCTGTATGAAGAGATCCTCTGGACGCGCTCCTTCACGAAACCGGTCCAGGCCGCCGCGCGCTGAGGCCTGGCGGGCGGGAGCCGCGGCCTGCGCCCTGTTCCTCGCCGCGGCGGCGGCGGCCGCGGCTCCCCTGAGAGTCGTCGACCCAGAAGGCCGGCCGGTGGCCGCCGCCCGTTTCGAGGTCCTGGAAAGCCGCGCGGGAGCGGCACCGCTGGCGGCGATGTTCCCCGCCTGGGCCGAGGGCGAAACGAACGCCGAGGGGCGTCTCCCAATGGACCTGCCGCGGCGGGAAGGGCTGCTGGTCCTGATCGACTCCCCCGGATACCTCCCTTGGACGGCCGCTGGAGACGCCTCTTTGGCCGTCCTCGAGCGGGGGCGGACGTGGAAAGGCCGCGTCGTCTCTTCCTCCAGGCGGGAGATCCGGAGCGGCCGGGCCTGCGCGACCTGGAAGGAGGACTTCAAGGCCTGGGGGGAGACCAGGATCTGGCAGCGATGCGGTGAGATCCAGCCGGGAGGCGAGGTCACCTTGACAGGCCTGCCGGCGGGCACGGTGACGGCCGAAGTCCGAGCGCCCGGCTTCCTGATCCTCCGGCGGACGACGGCTTTGCCTCCCGGCGAGACCTTCCGCCTGAAACCCGGCATCCTGGTCTCCGGCCGGACCGTCGGCCCGGGGCCCGAGACGCCCCTCGGGCACGCGGCCGTCCGGAGCGAGGGCGGCTCGCCCGTGGAGAGCCGGGAGGACGGCTCGTTCGCCATCGCCGTCCCGAGCCTGCCAGCGATCCTCGAAGCCTCCGCGCCCGGCTTCCGGCCGCAACGGGCCACCGCCGGGAAAGACCGACGCAAAGGCGAGCTGGTGGTTCGCCTCGAACGGGGCGAGCAGATCCGCGGGACGTTGATGGACGAGGACCACAAGCCCATCCAGCGGGCCGTGCTCTGGATCGAGCGGCAGGCGGCTGGCCGCTTCCGTTCCGAGAACCGGGAGGTCGCGGCCCCGGAGAGCCTCTTCCTCCTCGACCTTCCCGAGCCGGGGGCCTACCGGCTCCGGTTCCAGGCCGAGGGCTTCCGGGACGAGCCCCTGCCGGAGATCTCCGTGGCTCGCGGAGAGTCGCTCTCCCTGGGGACGATCACCCTGCGCCGGGGCTCAGGGGTCGAGGGGACCGTCAAGGATGCCGCCAGCGGCGCCCCTCTGAGCGGCGTGGAGGCCGAGCTCCTGCCGGAGGGGACCTCCCTCCTGGATGCCGTGGCCCACCGGCGGATCCCGCGGGCGGTGACGGCGGGAAACGGCCGGTTCAGGATCTCCGGCGTGGCCACCGGCCGCTTCCGCCTGGCCTTGCGGCGCGCGGGATACGCCACGTCGGTCGAGACGGTCAGCTTGTCGGGAGACCGGCCGCTGGACCTCGGGGAGATCGCTCTCGGCAAGGGCACGCTGCTCCTGGGAAACGTCCTGGACCGCGAAGGAAACCCCCAGCGGGGACTCGCCGTCCGCATTCTCGACCGCGAGCGGAGCGGCCTGCTGCCCCTGGCCGAGCGCGCGACGGACGCGGAGGGTCGCTTCGAAGGGCCGCGGCTGGCCGCCGGACCGTACCGTCTCCAGCTCCGCGGCTCCCGGCTCCTCCTCGAACAGGAGATCGAGATCCCCGAGGGGCGGGACGAGTGGCCGCTGGACCTCGTGGCGGGCGGCGTCCACGTGACGGGGACCGTCACCCGGCGGGGCGAGCCGGTGGCGGGCGGCACCCTGTCCCTGAGCGCCGATCTCGATCCGGCGCGGCGGCGCGGGAAGATCGTGCTGTCGATGCCCGGCTCGAGCGGTCTCGGCGGGGCGGGCGAGGAGCCGTTCACCTACGGGTTCCCGGAAACGCGGCTGTCCACCACCGTGCGGAGCGACGGGACCTTCGAGCTGAACGACGTGCCTGACGGGGCTCTCACGGCGGCCTACTCGGGCGACTCCGGCTCGTTCACCCGGAGCGTGTCCGTGCCGGATGCTGTCCGCGCCAGCCTGTCGATCGAGATCGGGGGCGCCGTCCTGCAGGGCCGGGCCGTGGCGGCTGGCGGGGAGACGGGCGTGGAAGCCCTGATCCGGGTCGTGGAGGCCGGTACGGGTGGGCAGGTGGCGAGCCAGCCGGCGGACGCCGCGGGGGAGTTCGCCATCCCCGATCTCCCGCCGGGCCTCTACACGGTGCAGGCGAGCGCCGAGGGCTTCGAGACCCGGACGCTGAAGGGCGTCGAGGTGAAGGAAGGCGCCGTACCGTTGCGGATCTCCCTCGAGAGTGGAGGCGACGGCGGGCTGCGCCTCCGTCTCCGCTACCCGGACGGCACGCCGGCCGCCTGGGTGCCCGTGACGCTCCTCGACGCGAGCGGCGATCTCGTGCAGTCCCTGCCGACTCAGGGCGACGGCGGCCAGGAGCTCGAAGGGCTTCCCGGCGGGACGTACTGGCTGGCCTGGTCCGATCCCCTGGCGGGAGCCGGTGCCTCCGAGCCGTTCCAAATCGTCCCTGGGGAGGTCCGGAGCCTGGAGAAGACGCTGCCCGAGGGAGGTCCCCTGGAAGTCTCCTGCGATCCCGAGCGCTGCGCCGGCCGGCGGATCGAGGCCCTCTCGCTCGTCGCCGCTTCCGGAGCGGAGATCGGACCCCAGCTCTCCGGAGCCTCGCCCGCGCTGCGGTTCTCGGCGAGCGGCCGGGCCTCCCTCGGAAGGCTGAGCCCCGGGACCTACCGGTTGAGGCTCTGGACCCGCGGCGAGACCTGGGAGCGGACGTTCAACGCCGACTCCGCGGGAGCCCAGGTCAGCCTGCCGTAACCACCTACCGCCCCATCAAGGGGGCCAGCGCCTCGACGCCGCGCTCAATGACGTCGGGCGGGGCGGCGGTGAAGCAGAGCCGGACATGGGTGGGATAAGGGCCGAAGCTCGGCCCCGGGGCCAGGAAGAGGCCGCGGTCCACGCAGCGCTCCAGGAAGCCCGAGAGGCCGGTCTCGTCCAGGTGATCGGCGACGTCGAAGAAGAGGAAGGTGCTCCCCTGCGGCGCTTCCAGGCCGAGCCGCTCGGCGACCCGCCGGCCGGTCTCCCGGTACTGATTCCGCGCATTGGCGATCCAGGCTTCCCCCGGCCCCCGCAGCACCCGTAGGGCGGCGAGCTGCGAAGCCGTGGGCGTGCTGTAGAAGCTGTGCATGCCGATCTTGCGCATCTCGTGGACGGCCTCGGCGGGGCCGACGACGTAGCCGCAACGGTTGCCCGCCATGCCGTAGGCCTTGGAAAAAGAGTGCGCGGCGATGGTGTGCTCGGGCGCCAGGGGGCGGGTGTAGGTGTGCTCGCCCTCGTAGACGTAGTCCTCGTAGACCTCGTCGGCGACGATCCAGAGGTCCTCGCCCGCCGCCCATCCGACGATCGCCTCGATCCAGGGGCGCGGGATCAGGCGGCCGGAAGGGTTGTTCGGAGTATTGAGATAGAGAGCGGCGGTGCGCTCGGTCCGCCGCCGGCGCACGGCCTCGACGGCGGTCTCGGGCGAGTCGACGGCGCCGATGAAGGGAACGTCGACCGGCACGCCGCCGAAGGACTGGACGATGCCGGTGATCAGCGGCCAGTGGGGCGCGAGCTGCAGCACCTCGTCGCCGGGAGCGAGGATCGCCCCGGCCACGGCGCCCAGGGCGCCGGTGGCCCCGGTCGCCACCAGGACGTTCTCGCGCCGGGTCGGCACGCCGGTGCGCTCGGTCACCCGCTCGACGATGGCGTCGAGCAGGGCCGGCATGCCCTGGGGCTGGGCGTAGCGATGCATGCCCGGGTTCTCCGCCACTCGCAGATCTTCCATGCGGCAGCCCTCGGCGGGCTCCATCCAGGTATCGCCGACGTGGAGCGGATAGACCTCGCCCGGGTAGCTGGCGAGCCGGTGGGCCAGCGACGAGTAGACGGCGCCGGCGATGTCGTGGACGGACGGCGAAAAGAGGGGGTGTCGGGGCATGATTTCGGGTCCTTTTGGGGAGGGTGAATCCTACCGCAAAGGCCCGGGATTCATGGCCAGGATGTTAGAGGGGATGCCGGAGCAAGGGTTCCTCCCCCTGAGGGCGGGGGCGGTTGGCCAGGGGGAGGTTAGGAGGGGGCGCCTCGATCAAGAAAAGACGCCTCTGCACGCGCCTGGCCCTGCCCGCCTCCTGGGAGCGCAATCAGGATCTCCGTGAGATGTGCCTGACGGGGACGCCCCCTCCTGGCCTCCCCCTGGCCAACCCTCCCCCGCCCCCAGAGGGAGGAACGCACTCCGGGACGCTCCTCTTCACGCGCGATCTCTGGTTTAAACTCTTTTCGGCCTTTGCAGTCTCCAGTTGCGGTAACATTTGTCCTCCATTGCATGCCCATCGATTCCTTCGCGCGGCCCTCGCCTGGGCGCTCACCCTGGCGGTGCTGGGCCTTCTCGCCTTGCAGGGAGCGGAGGCATGGCGCAGCGCGGGCCGGCGGCTGGGCTTCCTGCCGGACAAGGGAGAGCTCGGGGTCGTCGTGGAGTCCGTCGAGCCGGGCCAGCCGGGGGAACGGGCCGGTCTCCGTCCCGGCGACCGGATCCTTGCCGTCGCCGGCCGGCCCGTGGCCGGCGTGGCCGAGTACGCGGGCGTGGCCGAGGGGTTCCAGCGCGGCCGGCCGGTGGGGCTCCGGATCGAGCGCGCGGGCGAAGTCTTCGACCTGCGGGCGGTCCCGGGGGTGCCGCCCCGCCGGCTCCTCCTCTTCCTGAGCTGCCTGACGGCCCTGGGCTTCCTCGCCGTGGCGGTCCTGGCGCTGACCCAGGGCCTCGGGGACCTTCGGGCGCGACTGCTCTTCGGCTTCGCCGCCACGGTGGCCTTGGAGATCGCGCTGCCCGTCGACGCCATCGGCAGCCCTCTCCTCGACGCCATAACCTTCCCGGCGTACTACCTGCTGACGGGCCTGCAGATCGGGCTCCATCTGCACCTCGCTGCGATTCTCCCCGAGCGCTCTTCCTGGCTGCGGGCCCGCTCCTGGATCGTGCCCGTCTTCTACGTCGCCGGCCTGGGGGTGGGCGCCGCGAGCTGGGGATTATCCGGAATGGGGGCCGGCATGGGAGCCGGCATGTACCGGCTGCTGGATGTCGGGCTGCCCCTGTGGGCCCTCGCCGTCACGATGCTCCTGACGTCCCAGGCCCTGCGGCAGGCCGAGCCCCGGCGCCGGCAGCAGGCCAGCCTGGTCCTGGCGGCGACGATCCCATGGCTGCTCTTCGTCGTCGCCGGCCCGGTGCTCGAACGGTCGGGCGTGACGCTGCCGGATTGGACCCACGCGCTGGAGACGCTGATCCTGCTCGGCTACCCGGCGGCGTTCTTCGCCGCCATCTTCCGCTATCACCTGTTCGACATCGAGCGGGCGGCGCGGCGGGGCCTCATCTACACCACGCTGACGGGCGCCCTGATGCTGGTGTTCTACGCCGTCCTGGGAGCCGGAGGCGCCGTCTTCTCCCATCTTGTCGGCGAGCGGGAGCCGGCGTGGTCCGCCGCCAGCGCCACGCTGCTCCTCGGCCTGCTGTTCGCGCCCCTTCGCCGATTCCTACATCGCGGGATCGGCCGGCGCTTCTTCCCGGAACGCGACGCCTTGCGCGGCCGGCTGATCGCCCTCGCGGCGGAGCTGCCGGCCCTGGGCAAGCTGCCGCGGATGGGCGGGCACCTGGTCGAAGAGACGGCGTCGATCTTCTCCGCGCGCTCGGCCGCGCTGCTGCTCGCCGATCCGGAAACCGGCGCGATGAGCGTCCTCGCCGCGACGCCCGGCGCTCCGGAGACGCCCGAAGTGCCCGAGGAAGGCGGCCTGGCCGTGCCGCTGCTCTGCCGGGAGCGGCCGGTCGGACGGCTCATCCTGGGTCGGAAGGAGGGCGGCCGGCCCTACCCGGCCGAGGAGCGGGACCTCTTGAACCTGCTGGCCCACCACGCCGCCACGGTGTTCGAGAACGCCCGGCTCTTCCAGTCAGCCACTTACGAGGGGCTGACCGGGCTGCTGCGCCGCGAGGCGGTGCTCGAGCAGCTCGACCGCGAGTTGGCACGGGCGGCGCGCTACGGCCGTCCGCTGGCCGTCGCCATGGCCGACCTCGACCACTTCAAGCGGGTCAACGACCGCCACGGCCACCTGGCGGGCGACGCCCTGCTGCGGCAGGTCTCCCAGGTGCTGTCCGGGAGCCTGCGCGGCACCGACTGGATCGGACGCTATGGCGGCGAGGAGTTCCTGCTGGTGCTGCCCGAAACCGGGCTGGCGGGGGCCGCGGCCTTCGCCGAGAAGATCCGCGGCCGGGTCGAGGAGATGAGCGTGCCGGTGGAGGACGGCCCGGCGATCCGGGCGACGGTCTCCATCGGCCTCGCCGCCCTGGATGGAGAGCGGAAGCTCACCGCCCGCGAGCTGATCGGCGAGGCCGACCGCGCCCTCTACGACGCCAAGAACGGCGGGCGCAATCGCGTGTGCTGCCTAAAAAGCGATGATCAACCCGGCGCTCGCCTCGCCCTGGAAGAGCCCATCGCCCGAGTCGTAACGGTCGTAGCGGTCCCGGAAGCCCGTGTCGAGGTCGGTCCAGAAGCCGCGGGCTTCCAGGCGCAGGCCCACGTTCTCGCTGAAGAAGACCTTGGCGCCGCCGCCGAAGCTGGCTGAGAACCGGTTGTCGGCGTCCAGCTCGCTGAACTTGGGATCGATCCGCGTCAGCCCCGCCGAAGCGGTGACGAAGGGGTTGACCTGCCCCGAGCCCCACTGGAGGAGGATGCCGCCGTGGACGATGGTGAGCTCCACGTCGCCCAACTCGTTCGAGGGCTCGAGGAGGCCGCGGTCGACGATGAAGGCGCTCTTCTGGCGGTTCGCCAGGAGCTCGATCTGCCAGTTCGGCGACAGAGGGATGTCGAGCAGGACGCCGTAGATGGCGCTCTCGTCCACCTCGACGTTCAGGTCCGGATCGAAGGCCCGGTTGCTCTGGGCGTTGAAGTCGCCGCTCAGGCGGTATCCCGCGAAGGGGGTGATCTCGAAGCGGCCGGGTTGGGCGAAGACGGCCGCGGGAAGTAGAAAAGCCAGGACAAAAAACGCTCTGCGCATGATGAAACCCTCCTTGCCGGGCCCCCGAAACGGGGCGCCTTCGCCTGTTTTATCATGAGCCTCGAGCGGCGGGTGCTACGATCCAGGCATGAACCCTGTTCCCACTGAAGTCCGGCGGCTACCCGAGGAGCGGCGGCTGCGGTTGACCTGGAGCGACGGCCACGTCGGCGAGTACGACTACGACTACCTGCGCGGCTGGTGCCCTTGCGCCGGCTGCCAGGGGCACTCCGGCATGAAGATCCGCTATCTCCCCCCGCCCAGCCCCGTCACGATCGAGTCGATCAAGCCGGTGGGCAACTACGCCATCTCGCTCGCCTATTCGGACGGCCACGGCACCGGCATCTACCGCTTCGACTTCCTGCGCGACATCTGCCCCTGCGGCGCTCACGGCGAGTTGCCGGGAGCGCTCGACGTTTAGGGCTTCTACGGAATCGGATAGCGCTCCAGGTCCTCCGGAGTATTGAGGTTGAGGAAGATCTCCTCCGGCGGACCGAAGCGTTCGAGGTCGTCCCCTTCGAGATAGCGGATCGCGAGGTCCTCCCCGGCCAGCCGGTGCGGCGCGCGCAGCCCCGTTTCCGCCAGGAGGGTCAGCGCCGCGGGCGCGTAGAGGGCGCAGAGCGGCTCCAGGCCGCGCTCCCAGCGGGGCACCGCCCAGTCGCAGGGCCGCATCGCAGACAGCTCGGCGAGCAGCTCCACCGGCACCCGGGGCAGGTCGCAGGCGAGCACCAGCAGCGGCCGGCCAGGATAAGCCGCCGCCGCGCCCAGGATGCCGGCCACGGGTCCCCGGCCCGGCCCGTCCGGCAACGAGGGCAGCCCCGGCAGGAGCCCTCGCCCCCGGTCCGCCACCGCCACCTCGGCGCAGACGGCGGCCAGCCGCTCCGCCGCCGAGGCCGGCAGGGAGGAAAGGGCCTTGTCCCAACCCATCCGGCGGGAGGCGCCCCCAGCGAGAACGACGCCGACGGGAGCGTCCGAATGCCCCTGCGTGCTACCATCCCGGCCTGTATTCATTGGCAAAGGAGAATTCTTCAATGAACGGCATTCTAGCGTCTCTCGTCTGCCTTCTGGCGTTCGCAGCCCCGGCCGCGCAGCCGACTCCAAAGAAGGCCCAGAGTCCCGCTCCCAAAGCACAAAGCACGGCCGCCAAACCGGCCACCCCAAAGCCGGCGGCCGCGAACCCGCGGGTCCTGCTCGATACCACCAAGGGCAAGATCGTCGTCGAGCTGTTCGCCGACAAGGCTCCGAAGACCGTCAAGAACTTCCTCGACTACGTGAAGAGCGGCCAGTACAACGGCACCATCTTCCACCGGGTCATCCCCGGCTTCATGGCGCAGGCCGGCGGCTTCACGCCCGACCTGACGGAGAAGCCCACCCGCGCGCCGATCCAGAACGAGGCGGATAACCGGGTCTCCAACGACCGGGGAACCCTGGCCATGGCCCGCACCGCGGACCCGAACAGCGCCTCGGCCCAGTTCTTCATCAACGTCGCCAACAACGCGCCCCTCAACTTCCAGAGCAAGACCGTCCAGGGCTGGGGCTACGCCGTGTTCGGCAAGGTGCTCGAAGGCATGGACGTGGTCGACGCGATCGTCTCGGTGCCGACGACGACGAAGGGGCCCTACGGGGACGTCCCCGTCGATCCCATCGTGATCCGCAAGGTGACCGTCATGAAGGCCGGCGCCACCGCCACCCCCAAGAAGTAGCCTCAAGAACCAGTGCCCAAAGAAATCGAGACCGAGAGAGGAGACATCATGGAGAACCCCCGCGTCGCCCTGGACACGAACCACGGCAGGATCGTCCTCGAGCTGTACGCCGACAAGGCTCCCAAAACGGTCGAGAACTTCCTCGGCTACGTGACCGCCGGCTTCTTCGACGGCACGCTGTTCCACCGCGTCATCCCCGGCTTCATGATCCAGGGCGGCGGCTTCGACGCCAAGCAGAAGCAGAAGGCCACGCGGACGCCGATCCAGAACGAGGCGGACAACGGCGCCAAGAACGACCGCGGGACGGTCGCCATGGCCCGCACGGGCGATCCCCACAGCGCCACGGCGCAGTTCTTCATCAACCTGAAGGACAACGGCTTCCTGAACCACAGCGGCAAGAACCCGCAGGGCTGGGGCTACACCGTGTTCGGCAAGGTGGCCGAGGGGATGGACGCCGTGGACAGCATCGCCAAGACGCGCACGGCCCCGGGCAGCATCTCCGAGGCCGTTCCCGCCGAGGCGGTGGTGATCGAGAAGGCGACGGTCGTCACCGCCGCCTAGCCGGATTGATCCCTACTTCTTGGTGCTCTTCCGCATCTGCACCAGGCAGGCCCAGAAGATCTCGAGCTGCTCCTTCCCATGGGGCAGCGCGAGATCGCGCCAGACGTCCCGCATGCAGGTCAGGAAGTCGTTCCAGTCCACCGGGCGCTTCTTCTCGATGATCCGGCGCATGGCCGCGAGGAGGTCGGGGACCGTCCACATCGCGGGCCGCAGGCCGCCCATCTCGCGCCAGCCCCAGATCAGGCTGGCGAGCCGGCGGCGCGACAGCTCCTGGTTCTTGTAGCGCACCCGCAGCCGCCCCACCTCGGGCAGCCGCTCGAACTCGATGTCGTCCGGCGGAGTGTGGTCGGAGATCACCTGCCAGTGCTGGGGGACGAGCTCCTCCTTGCGCACCTGCATCACCAGGATGTCGAACTTTGCCACGGGGAGCCCGTCGAAGAGGGCGCTGAGGACGGGCAGGTCGGCGCCATGGATCCACTCGCCGATCTCCTCGGGCGAGGGCAGGGCGCGGGCGGGCGCCGCGGCGGCCGGCGGCGGAGCGGGCTTGCCGGGCGACTTGTCGGGCGTGGGCGGCTGGGCCGGCGCTTCCGGCTTGAAGCTGACGTCGGTCGGTTCAGTCATAGCGACGAACTCTAGCGCATCTTTCAGCCGCGCAGAACGTTGCGGGCCTGCAAGCCCTTGGGGCCCTGCACGATCTCGAAGCTCACCTTCTCACCCTGGTTCAAGGTCCGGAATCCTTCGGCGACGATGGCCGTGTGATGGACGAAGATGTCCTCGCCGCCCGTCTCGACCTGCAAGAAGCCGTACCCCTTGGCATTGTTGAACCACTTGACCGTCCCCTGCTCAGTCATGTGCGCAACCCCTTTCTGAATACACCGCAAGCGAGCGCGAAGCGACCTGGGGTCTCCCTCGTTTTCGCCGCGTGGAGCGGACCTTCTGCTGCTTCAGCCTAGAATTTGATAGGGATGTTCTCACCAGCGCGGGGAAAAATCAAGCGCTGGCGCAACCCCTTGGGAGGGGGCTTCTCAGGGGAAGGGACCGATAGGGATCGGGATGGCTCGGCTCCGATGAAGCCGATGAAACAAGATGGTGCCCAAGACCGGACTCGAACCGGTACGGGTTGCCCCACACGCCCCTCAAACGTGCGCGTCTACCAATTCCGCCACTTGGGCTCAAAGAACAACTTCTACGAACGGCGGTCTGGGGGAGGGTTATTCCCGGACCGCGGACTGCTGCCTACTGGGACGGCGGCGGCGTGCCACCGTTCGCCGGAGCCGGAGCAGGGGCCGCCGGAGCCGGTGCCGGGGCCTGCGCAGGAGCCGGAGCGGGCTTCGCGGGAGCGGTCTTGGCCGGAGCCGAGGAGCTCTTGTTCGCCGCACCCGCCATGACCGTGCCGGAGGGACCGCTCTTGACGATGGCGATCGACACCGTGGTCAGGATGAAGATGACGAACGAGGCCACGGTCAGCTTGTGCAGCAGCGTCGTGGCGCTACGGGCGCCGAAGGCGGTCTGGGTGTTGCCACCGCCGAAGACGGAAAGATCCGCGCCCTTGCCCTGCTGGAGCAGAACGACGAGGATCAGGAATACGCAGACCAGAACGTGTATGACGTACAGCAGGTAGATCACTGTGCAAGGCCTCCCAACGGGCGCAATCGACCCAGGCTATCCTCGAGCGGCGTGCCCGTCAGCCGGAACCCCGAATAATAGCAAGGAATTTCTGTGGGTCAAGACTTGCGCCGCCGACGAGGAAGCCGTCGACGTCCGGCTGGGCGATGAGACCGGGGGCGTTGTCGGGGGTCGCCGAGCCTCCGTAGAGGATGGGAACGGCCTCCGCGGCGCCGTCGCCCAGCAGCTCCCGGAGCGTCCGGCGCAGGAACCCGTGGGCCTCCTGCGCCATCTCCGGGGTGGCCGTGTCGCCCGTGCCGATGGCCCAGACCGGCTCGTAGGCCAGGGCGAAGGGCTCCGGATGACTCTCCAGACCGGCGCGGAGCTGGCGCTCCAGCACCTCGAAGGTGCGGCCCGCCCGGCGCTCGTCGCCGGTCTCCCCGAGGCAGAGCATGGGCGTCAGGTGGTGGCGCGCCGCGGCTTTCACCTTGCGGGCCACCAGCTCGTCCCCTTCGCCGTGGTATTGCCGCCGCTCGCTGTGGCCGCAGAGGGCCCAGGCGCAGCCTGCGTCGGCGAGCTGCGCCCCCGAGACGTCGCCCGTGAAGGCCCCCTTGTCCTCGGGGGAGAGGTCCTGCCCGCCCACCTCCACCTCGCTGTCCACCAGCTCGCGCGCCACCACCGGGATGAGGGGGTAGGAGGGGAAGATGACCACTCTCACATCGGGCGCGGGCGGCGCCGCGAGACCGCGCTTCAGGTCGCGGCAGTAGTCCGCCGCGTCGGCCTTCAGGACGTTCATCTTCCAGTTGGCGGCCACCAGCGGCCGGCGCCGCTCGGGGCTCACCGCCCCTTCTCCAGAATGGCGACGCCGGGCAGGACCTTGCCCGCCAGGAACTCCAGCGAGGCGCCGCCGCCCGTCGAGACGTGGCCGATCTTGTCCGCCACGCCGGCCTGGTGGACGGCCGCGACCGTCTCGCCGCCGCCGACCACCGCGAAGCCCGGGCAGCTCGCCAGCGCCTGCGCCAGCTCGCGCGTGCCGGCGTCGAAGGGCGGCTTCTCGAAGACGCCCAGCGGACCGTTCCAGAACAGGGTGCGGGCGCGGCCGATCGCCTGCGCGAAGGCCTGGCGGGTCTTCGGCCCGACGTCCACCGCCTTGGTGCCCGCCGGCACTCCCTCCACCGGCACGGTTTCGACCCGTCCCGGGTTGGCGAGGTCGTCCGTCACCACGAGATCGAGCGGCAGGAGGACTTCCATCCCCTGGCCCTTGGCGCGCTCCAGGATCTGCCGCGCCAGGTCCAGCCGGTCCGGCTCGAAGAGCGAATCGGCGAGGTCGTGCCCCTGGGCGGCCAGGAAGGTGTTGGCCATGCCGCCGCCCAGCATCAGCATGTCGAGGCGGGGCAGGAGGTTCTCCAGGGTGTCGATCTTGCCCTCGATCTTGGCGCCGCCGAGCAGGGCGGCGAACGGGCGCTCGGGCTCGCCCAGAAGCCGCCCCAGGGCCGTCACCTCGCGCGCCAGCAGCCGGCCCGCCGCCTTGCGCTCCAGCCGCTCGGGCACGCCGACCACCGAGGCGTGGGCCCGGTGGGCGCTGCCGAAGGCGTCGTCCACGTAGACCTCGGCCAGGGCCGCGAGCTGGCCGGCGAAGGAGGGCTCGTTCTTCTCCTCGCCGGCGTAGAAGCGGAGGTTCTCGAGCAGCAGGATCTCGCCGGGGTCCATCTCGCGGATCACCGCCTCCACCTCCGAACCCACGCAGTCGTGGGCGAAGCGGACGGCCCGGCCGAGCAGCCGCTCCAACTCGTAGACCACCGGCAGCAGGGTGTACCGGGGGTCGCCCTGGCCCTTCGGCCGTCCCAGGTGGGAGGCGAGGATCACGATGAGGCCGGCCGCGGAGAGCTCCTGGAGCGTCGGCACCGCCTCCTCCAGCCGGGTCGCGTCGAGCACCTTGTGGTCCTCGGAGATGGGCACGTTGAAGTCCACACGCACGAAAACACGCTTGCCTCTCAGGCTCGCGAGATCGAGGTCTTCCAGGGTCAGCAGGTCAGCCATGTCTTTTCTCCCTCCCTATTCGCCGGCCATCAGGCCCAGCAGATCCGCCAGCCGGTGGGCGTATCCCCACTCGTTGTCATACCACGCCACGGCTCGCACCAGCCCGCCGCTCCCTTCCCGGACGAGCTGGACGAGCGGCAGGTCCACCACCGCCGAGCGCGGATCGTTCACGAAGTCGGAGGAGACCAGCTCCTCCTCGGTCGTGCCGAGCCAGCCCGCGAGAGAGCCCTTCGCGGCGTCGCGGAACGCCTGGCGCACCGTCTCGGCCGTGGCTTCCCGCTCCAGCTCGGCCACCAGGTCCAGCATCGCCACCATCGGCGTCGGCACCCGCACGGCGAGGCCCTCGACCCTGCCGGCCAGAGCCGGCAGCAGCAGCCCGAGCGCTTCCGGGGCCGTGGTCGAGGTCGGGATGATGTTCAGCCCCGCCGCCCGCGAGCGCCGCGGGTCGGAGTGCGGCAGGTCGAGCAGGCGCTGGCTCTCGGTATAGCTGTGGACCGCGCTCATCAGGGCCCGGCGGACCCCAAAGCGGTCGTGCAACACCTTTGCCACCAATGCCAGGCAGTTGGTGGTGCAGGAGGCGTTGCTGACCACGGCGTGGCGCCGCGGATCGAAGGCGCCCTCGTTGATCCCCAGGCAGACCGTCACGTCGGCCGGATCGGCGGGATCGGCATTGGCCGAGAGAACGACCTGGCGCACCGTGCCGCCCAGGTGGGCCGCCGCCCGCTCCCGGCGGAGGAAGCGGCCCGAGGCCTCCACCACCACCGCCACGCCGTGGCGCGCCCAGTCCACCCGCGCCGGATCGGCTTCCTGGGAGGCCGGGACGAAACAGCCGTCGATCTCCAGTCCCTCCTCTACCGCCCGAACCCGAGCCCCGAACGGGCCGTGGACGGTGTCGCGGGCGAGCAGCCGCGCGAGGAGAGGGGCGGGCACGACGTCGTTGACGGCCGCGAGATGGAGATCCTCCCGGCCATGGGCGATTCGCAGCAGGGCGCGGCCGACGCGGCCGAGGCCGTTGATGCCGAAGCGAAGGGGCATGGCGGTCCTTTTGGTATCAGAAAGTACGGGTAGAAGAGAGCCCGACGGGCGCTGAGTTTATCAGCGGTGTCCCGCCTTGGCGTTTCGTGGCACTTGTACAGTGGAGTACGCTTGTCTCCCCAGGCTTGTCCAATACCTCGCGCGAGAGCTGGCAAGCATCACGATATAGATACAGGAGGATCGATCCATGGCTGAAATGGGAAAGTATTGCAAGGCATACCTGGCCAAGCAGTTCCGTGAATACTCTGGCTGGACCGAGAACGCGGCCAACGTCCGCAAGGAGAAGAAGGAGGTCGACGGCAAGGAGACCGAGGTGAACCGCGAGCTCACCGACGACTCCATCCTCTATCTCCAGGAGACCTACACCGTCACCGACGGCATCTTCAAGGATGAGAACATCATCTTCGACAACGTCACCGACGAGTGGAAGGAGTTCTGCCACAGCACGCTGAATTTCGAGATCCCGGTCTACGAGCCGATCGAGATCAAGCAGGCCGAGCCCGCCGAGGCCGCGGCGCCCGTCACCAACGGCTAGAGCCCTCACCTCCCCGGCCCTCCTCTCCCGACCCCTCCCTCCCGCCCACACCGGGAGAGGAGGGAGAAAACAAACGCTTCGGGTTGTTCCCTCTCCCGGTGAGGGCGGGAGGGAGGGATCGGGAGAGGGTAGGGTGAGGGTCTTCGGGCGGGCGGCCCCGCCTCACCGCGAAGAGCAGACCTCCGCCTCGGCCTCCACGAACAACGGCTCTTCCTCTTCGACCTTCGGTGCCGCCGCCGGCTTGCCCTGCGAGGTGGAGATCAGGGCCACGCCGGCCAGGATCACCGCCGCGGCGACCGCGGTTCCCTTCATCAGCGGCTCGCCGGCGAAGGCCCAGCCGAGGAGCACGGCGACCACCGGATTGACGTAGGCGTAGGTCGACACCAGCACTGGCGGGGCCACCCGCAACAGCCAGACATAGGCCGTGAAGGCCACGATGGCGCCGAAGACCACCAGGTAGCCCAAGGCCAGCACCGACCGCGCCGAGACCTCGGCGAGGGCGAAGCGGCCCGGCTCGCCGGTCAGGGCGGAGGCGGTCAGCAGCAGGCCGCCGCCGGCCAGCATCTGCATGCCGGTCGTCAGCAGCGGCGAGGCGGGAAGCGGCGCCCGCTGGCCGTAGAGGGAGCCCCAGGCCCAGCACAGGGAAGCCAGCACGAGGGCCGTGGCCCCCGCCGGATCGATGCTGCCGGAGCCGTTCGGCCGCACCAGCATCACGAGCCCCGTGAAGCCCAGCAGCAGGCCGGCCACCACCTTCGGATTCGGCCGCTGCCGGCCCGTGCGCAGCCAGACGAGCAGGACGATCCAGATCGGCTCGGTCGAGATCAGCAGCGCCGCGAGGCCGGAGTCCACCCTCTGCTCGGCCCACACCACGCCGCCGTTGCCCACCAGGAGCAGGAAAGCGCCGATCACCGCCGCCGAGCGCCAGTGGACGAGGCTCGGGCGCGGCGCGCCCCGCAGCCGGGCCCAACCGTAGAGCAGCACGCCCGCCGTGAGGTAGCGGGTGCCCGCCATGAGGAACGGCGGGATCGTCTCGATCGCGAAGCGGATCGCGAGGTAGGTCGAGCCCCAGATCACATAGACGGCGCCCATCGCGAGCGCCACCTTGAGCACGGAAGCCTTGAGCGTTCCGGCCGTCGCTGTATCAGTCATGCTGCACCTCCTCCACCAACTCCTGCGTTGCTTCCAGTGGGATGCGCGCGCTCTCGCGAAGCGTTTCGAGCACGATCGTGGTGCGGGTCGACTCCACCATGCCGGTCGAGCCGATCCGCTCGCGCAGCAGCCGCCCGAGCGTCTTCGCGTCCTTGGCCCGGACTTTCAGCAGGAAGCAGTCCTCGCCCGCGATGTGGTGGGCCTCCTGCACCTCGGGGATCTGGGACAGCAGCTTGGCCGTCTTGGCCTCGCCGTCGAAGTCCGTCGAGCGCACGAAGACGAAGGCGAGCATGCCCAGCCCCAGCGCCTCGGGGTTGATCAGCGTCTCGTAGCCCTGGATCACGCCCCGTGACTCCAGGCGGCGGATGCGCTCGAGCACCGCGGACGGCGCCATATCGATCTGCCGGGCGATCTCGGCATTCGAAGTGCGGGCATTCTGCTGAAGGATGATCAGGATCTGGCGGTCGATTTCGTCGATCATTCGGAATTTCTCCTCAGAGACCGATGATACGCCCACTACAACACAAGTGCAAGAAGAATGTTCTGGGATCGAGGACTTCTTACGAACAAGATTCGGAACTTCCGCGTTAAACCGACGATCATGCGAGCGTTCCTCCACCTGGGGGGCGGGGGCGGGTTGGCCAGGGGGAGGTCAGGAGGGGGCGCTCCAATGAGCAATCCTTCGCCTTCCTGAGCTCTTCGTCTTCAATTCAAGTCCGTCAGGAGAAGATGAGGCTCCTGGGGTCCTCTTTACCCGAGGCGCCCCCTCCTAGCCTCCCCCTGGCCAACCCTCCCCCTCCCCCAGGTGGAGGAACGCTCCGGCGGGACGTCCGGCTCTAGCGAGGGGAAATCGCTACAGCGGAATCCGGCTCTCTGCTTCGGCGGCGAAGGGATCGCCGGCCGAGCCTCTGCGATGACGGAGCAGGGCGGCGTGGGCGATCATGGCCGCGTTGTCGCCGGAGTAGACGAGGGGCACGAGGCGGAGGTCGATGCCGTGCCGCTCGGCCCAGGCGGGGAGCTCGCGGCGCAGCAGCCGGTTCGCCGCGGCACCTCCCGAAACGGCGAGCAGCTCCATGGGCCGGCGCTCCTGGAGACGCTCCAGGCGGTCGAGCACCTGGCCGACGGCGGAGGCGCGGAAGCCGGCCAGGAGGTCGAGCACGGCCTGCGGCGGCGGCTCTCCCGAGCCGAGATCCAGCGGCCCGAGGGTGCGCTCCAGGCGCTCGATCTCCAGAAGGGTCTGGCTCTTCAGGCCCGAGTAGGAGAAATCGAGTCCGTCGCCGAAGCGCGAGACCGGCAGCCGGTGGGCGCCGGGAACGCCCAGCTCGGCCAGCTCGTCCACCTTGGGCCCCTGGGGATACGGCAGGCCCAGGCGCTTGCCCACCTTGTCGAAAACCTCGCCGATGGCATCGTCCCGGGTCTCGCCGAGGGTCGAGACCTCGCCCTCCTCGACGGCGAAGAGAGAGCTGTGGCCGCCCGAGAGCACCAGCCCCACGAAGCGGGCGGGCGGCGGGGCGGGCGGCTCAAGATCGCCGGGCGGGCGGAGGAAGGGGGAGTAGAGGTGCCCTTCCAGGTGATGGACGGCGTGGAAGGGCCGGCCGCCGGCGAAGGCCATGGCCTTGCCGAGAGAGAGGCCGACCAGCAGCGCGCCCACGAGGCCGGGGCCACGGGTCGCCGCCACCACGTCCACCTCGCGCATCGCCACTCCCGCCCGCTCCAGAGCTTCCTGGCTCACCAGGGGCCAGTTGGCCAGGTGCTCCCGCGAGGCGATCTCCGGCACCACGCCGCCATAGGGGCGATGGGCCGCGAGCTGGCTCGACACGACCGACGACAGCACGCGCCCTTCGCCGTCCAGAACGGCGCAGGCGGTGTCGTCGCAGGAGGTTTCAATACCCAGGACGAGGGGATGGGGCATGGAATCCATGGAGGCCAGCATAGCGCGAGGCGTGGGCGCTCTGAGCCCCAGCCCCGCAGGGGCGACCGGAATTAGCCCGGGCCGTGAGGCCCGGGACAGGTGGCCCGCAACATCCAACGCAAGCCCCGCAGGGGCGGCAGGAAACGACGTCACGCCGATCTCCTGCCGCCCCTGCGGGGCTTTGGGGCTGGCTTGGCTCTGGGTCCCGGGGCTCACGCCCCGGGCTAATTCCGGTCGCCCCTGCGGGGCTGATCTGACGGGGCTGATCCGACGAAGTCAAAGCAGGGCGGCCACATAGGGCCGCCCCTACATCCGTGGGCCCGGCCGGCCCTAAGGCTTCTTCACCTCCACCGGCCCCATCTCCGGCAGCAGCCGGATCTTCGCGTCGTCCACCTGCTTGCGGAAGGCGGCGACGTCGGTCTCGAACAGGTGGTTGAAGTCCTTCAGGACCGACTGGACCTCGACTTCCGCCTGGCGCAGGTACTCCAGATGGGTCGGGCTCGGCGGCTCGTTGGTCGACAGGATGTAGCCCATGGAGTAGAAAACCTTCGTCAGGGCGTCGGTGTCCGGCTGAATGCCGACGGTGTCGTAGGGCAACCACAGCCGCCGCTCCATCTTGTCGAGATCTCCCTTGAGCTTGCCGCCCGCCTCGGCCAGCGCATCCGGCTTGTCGGCCTTGGCGTCCTTGGAGTCCTTGGCGTCCGCCATCGCGGCTTCCTGCTTGTCCTTCTCGCTCTTGGCGGCCTGCGCCTTGGCGAGGATCTGGTCGACGTCCGAGCGGGTCTTGCGCACCCGGTCGACCGCCTCGGCCAGGGCGTCGTTGAGCGCCGTCAGCCGGGCCACGGCCTCCTCGCGCTTGCGCCAGTCCGCCGCGGTGTTCTTGACGCGCGGATCGGACAGCACGCGGATGGTCCCCTTGGCCTCGTGGTCCGCGTACTTCACCGTCACCCCGTAGGTGCCCGGCATCACCTCGGGCCCGCCGGGATGCTCGTCGGCCGGACCCCGCTCCTGCGGAAACTGCTTGAAGCCGTCGCGGGAGAGGTCCCAGACGACCCGGTTGAGGCCCTGGCGGACGGGCGCCGTGAAGGTGCGGACCGTCTTGCCGGCTTCGTTCGCGATCCGGATCTCGACCTCCGGCGGCTTCTCGCCGCCGCCTTTCTTGTCATCCTTCCCCTTCTCTTCCTTCCCTGCCTCTTCTTGACCCTTCCCCTTCTCCCCCGTCTTGGCCGTCTCAGCCGCCGGGCTCGGCCCCTCGTGGGCGGCGAGCTCCCGCGCGCTCTTCGGCTCCTCGGCCTTCTCCGGCTCCTTGCGGCGGGCCTGGCGCTCCTCGAGCTTGCGCTCGCGCTCCGCCTTCGGGTCCGGCAGCGGCAGGCCGGGGGCGTTCAGGGAAAAGGTGAGGATGGAGCCGTAGGGCTCGTTCTCGCCCCGGAACTCGCCGGAGCCGAGGCCGAAGCCGCCGGGCTCCGGAGGCTGGCTGTGCTGCAGGGCGTCGCTGGCGCCGTAGAAATGGAGCGGCTCGGCCATCGTCTTCTCCGAGAGCGTCCGCAGCGGCGCGATGTCGTCCACCACGTAGAGGGCCCGGCCGTGCGTCGCGATCACCAGGTCGTTCTCCCGCGGATGGACCACCATGTCCAGCACCGGCGTCGTGGGCAATCCGTGCGTCCACTTCATCCACCGGGCGCCGCCGTCGAGGGAGGCCCAGAGGCCGAACTCGGTGCCCAGGAAGAGCAGGTTCTTCTCCTTGGGGTCCTGCTCGATCGCATGGGCGTAGCCCTTGATGTCCTTGGTCGCCAGGCTCTTCCAGGTCTTCCCCCAGTCGTCCGTGCGGTAGACGTAGGTCGCGAAGTCCTCCCGCCGGTGGTTGTCGAAGACCACGAAGGCCGACGCCGCGTCGAACTTCGAGGGCAGGACGTGGGGGATCCAGGTGTTGGCCGGCACGCCGGGGACGTTCTTCTCGACGCTCGTCCACGTCGCGCCGCCATCGCGGGTGACGTGCAGGCGGCCGTCGTCCGTGCCCACCCAGATCACCCCCTTCTGGACCGCGCTCGGGGCGATGGCGATGATGGTCGTGAAGTTCTCGGCGTTGCTGGAGTCCGGCGTCAGGCCGCCGCTCTGGTCGGCCTTCTGCCACTCGGGGTTGTTGCTGGTCAGGTCCGGGCTGATGGCGGTCCAGGTCTCGCCGCGGTCCGCGGACTTGTGGAGGAACTGGCTGCCGAGGTAGATCGTGCCCTCGTCGAAGGGATCCGTGGCGAAGCCGGCGTTCCAGTTGAACCGCAGCTTGACGCCCTCCGGCGGGCTGGGCCGGATCTGGCGCTGCTCGCCCATCCAGACGTTGGTGCGGGCGAGGTAGCCCCCCTGGGACATGGAGTAGACGAGGTTCGAATCGGCCGGATCGGGCCGGGTATCGAAGCCGTCGCCGCCCCCGACCGCCACCCACTCGTAACTCCGGATGCCTCCCTGCTGCCAGGCGGTGTTGGGGCCGCGCCAGGAACCGTTGTCTTGCAGGCCGCCGTAGACGTTGTACGGCTGCTCCATGTCGACGGCCACGTGGTAGAACTGGCCCAGGGGCAGGGTGGCGACGAAGGACGCCGTCCGTCCGCGGTCGCGGCTCACGGCGACGCCGCCGTCGTTGCCCAGGTAGATCAGGTCGGGATTCCTGGGATCGATCCACATGGCGTGATAGTCGCCGTGGATCAGGAAGCCGGGGATCAGCGGCCGGAAGGTCTGCCCGCCGTCCTCCGAGACCCGGACGTTGAAGTCCAGGCTGTAGAGGCGGTTCGGGAGCTGGGGATCGACCCGCAGGTCCGCGAAGTAGAAGGGCCGGGGGTTGGCGTCGTAGCGCTGGTTGACGGTCCGCCAGGTCTGGCCGCCGTCGTCCGAGCGCACCACGGCGCTCTTGGCGGCCTCGACGGTGGCGTAGACGACGTTCGGATTCGAGGGCGCGATGGCGATGCCGATCCGCCCCAGGTCGCCCGGCGGCAGGCCGTCCGTGTCCGTGATCTCCCGCCAGGTGCGCCCGCCGTCGTTGGTGACGTAGAGCCCCGAGCCCGGGCCGCCCGACTTGAAGAACCAGGGCCAGCGGCGGTACTGCCACATCGAGGCGAACAGCTTGTCGGGATTGCGCGGATCGATCACCAGGTCCGAGGCGCCCGTCCGCGGGTCCACGTAGAGCACCTTGCTCCAGGTCTTGCCTGCGTCCACCGTCTTGAACACGCCCCGGTCGGGGTTCTCGCCCCACTCCTGGCCCATGGCCGAGACCCAGGCGACGTCCGGATTGGAGGGATGGAGGACGATGCGGTAGATGCGCTCCGTCTTCTCCAGGCCCAGGTGCGTCCAGGTCTTGCCGCCGTCGACCGAGCGGTAGACGCCGTTGCCCACCGAGACGCTGTTGCGCGGATTGCCCTCGCCGGTGCCCACCCAGACGATGTCCGGGTTGGCCTGGTAGATGGCGACGGCGCCGACCGAGGCCACGGCCTGGTCGTCGAACAGCGGCGTCCAGGTGAGGCCGCCGCTGGTCGATTTCCAGACGCCGCCGGCGGCGGTGCCCACGTAGACGATGTTCGGGTTCGACTCGACGGCGGCGATGGCGGGCACCCGGCCGCTCATGCCGGCGGGCCCGATCGAGCGCGCCTGCATCCCGGCCAGCAGGGCGGGATCGACGGCCCCCTGGGCGGACGCGGCGAGCAGGACGAGCGCGGCGTAGATCAGTTTTCTCATGCGGTGTTTCTCCCCTGAAGTGTTCGAGACGGACGCAGACCGGCAGGGCACGAAGCATCCAGGGCTCCGGACGGAACCTCTTCGATGTACGGAACGGGAGGAGGAAGGTTGCGTGGGGACGCCCGGGCCTGGGAGGCCCGGGCAGGGGCGGGGCCTAGCGCCCCGCCGCCACGCCTTCCCCGGCCTCGGTCTGGACGGCGGGAGGCGTGAAGCCGAGAAGGCCGAAGATCTTCTGGACGTAGTTCTGGGTCTCGCGGTACGGCGGGATGCCGCCGAAGCGGTCCACCGCTCCCTCGCCGGCGTTGTAGGCCGCCAGGGTCTTCTGGACGTCGCCGCCGAAGCGGTTGGTCAGCCACTTGAGGTACTTCACGCCCGCCTCCAGGTTCTTCTTCGGATCGAAGAGATCCTTCTTCTTCGTCACCCCGAAGCGGCGCGCGGTGCCCGGCAGGAGCTGCATCAGGCCGCAGGCGCCCTTCGGCGACACGGCGCGGGCGTTGAAGGCCGATTCGACGTGGATCAGGGCGGCCACGAGCTGCGGGTTGATCGAGTGGCGGACGGCGATGTCGTAGATGAGCTGCCCGTAAGGCGACTTCGGAGCCCCCATGGCGACGTTCGCTTCCGCCAGCAGGTCGGCGGCCTGGCGCAGCCTTTCCAGGTTGCTGAGGGGAGCGGGGGCCGGGGCGGCGGCCGCCGCGGGGGCCGGGGTCGCTGGCGCAGCTGGCGCAGAAGGTGCCGGAGCTGGAATTGGAGCTGGGGCCGCCGAAGCTGGGACCGGCGCCGGCTTGGCCGCTTCCGCTTCCGCCGCCTTCGCGACCTCCGGGCCCACCGGCTTCGGGGCCTCGGCGGGCTTCGCGGGCTCTTCCCTGGGGGCCGGAGCGGCCAGCGGCGGCGCCGGAGCGTTTGCCGCGATGACGATGGGCGCTACGGGCATCGGAACCGCGGGGGCCGCGGCGACTTGAATCGAAGGGGGCTGGACGTTCGGGGCCACGGGGCCCGCCATCAAAGGGGTCAAGCTGAAGGCCAGGGCGCTGATGCAGACCGGGCTCGAGCGCCTTCCGAGGCGCCTTGTATACGTGAGAATCGTGGCTACGGTGGCGGGTAAATCTCGCTTCAAACGTGCCTCCCGTCTGGGTAGCTCTTCCATAAACGAGCAGACGACGCTGCTCCTGACTTCGAGTCACTGCCGGCTTGGGCAGGGGATTGATACCTAACTCTCAATATGAATGTCAACCCTTCCGCCTCGTACCCGCCCCACGGCTGCCGTTTTAATGTCATACCGCCATGAAACCCGTTCTTTTCACCCCTTTCCTTCATTGCCCGCCGGCGGAGGAGCGTGCTAGCTTTCGTCCGGGGGTGAGCAGATGAGATCGAAGCGGCTACGGAGGTCCAACTACCCGCGCCGGCGGCGCGGCCGGGGCTTCCTGTGGACGCTGCTCAGCCTCCTGACCCTGGGAGCGTTCGCCGTCGTCGTCGCCAGCCGCCGGGAGGTGGACCTCTTCCCGGAGGACGCCGAGCCTGATCCGGACCGCCGGCGGAGACGCCCCGAGCCGGACGGGCCGGAGCCGCCCGAGCCCGCTCCGGGCGAGACCCTGTGGATCGCCGGCCCCGGGGGTAACCTCTATATAAGGGATGGCGGCGAGACCGAGCATCCGGACGCGACGCCCGTGCTCTTCCTCCACAGCCTGGCGGGCAACGGCGGCCAGTGGGCCCTGCAGCTCGACCACCTGCGCCGCCACCGCCGGGCCGTGGCCCTCGACCTGCGCGGGCATGGCGAGTCCGATCCGGCGGAGAACGGCGACTACTCCATCGCCGCCCTGGCGGGCGACGTGGCCGCCGCCGCCGACCAGCTCGGCCTGCGCCGCTTCATCCTCGCCGGGCACAGCCTGGGCTCGGCGGTGGCCATCGAGTACGCCGGCCGCCATCCCGAGCGGGTGGCCGGCCTGCTGCTGGTCGATCCCAACGGCGACATGAGCCGCGTGCCGGAGTCGGAGGTCCTGCCTTTCCTGGAGAGCCTGAGCGCCGATCCCCTGGCCGAGCTCGACTCCTACTTCCGCCAGCTCGTGGTGAGCGGCGATCCCGACGCCTCCCGCTGGGTGCTGGAAGACCTCCGCCTCACTCACGAGGATGCCATCCCCACCGCCATCGAGAGCGGCATGCGCTACCAGCCCCTGCCGCCCCTGGAGCGCTACAAGGGCCCCAAGCTCTCCATCATCTCGGACATGAACCGCCTCCCCTACAGCCTCCACAATCTACTGCCGGACCTCCCCGTCCGCCTCATGACAGGCACCGGCCACTGGGTGATGATGGATCGGCCCGAGGTCTTCAATCACCTGATGGACGAGTTCGTGGCGGAAGTCGAAGGATGAAGCACGGGCTCTTCTAGCAGGGGAACGCATGTTGCAGGTTCCTCCTCCTATAGAGGGATCGCGGGAGATCCCGAGGAGGAGAGGAAGATGAAAGCCCTTCGAGCCCTGAGCAGCGGCCTTGCCGGCGCCTGCGCCCTGACCCTGATTCACCAAGCGGCCCGCCGGATCACGGAGAAAGCTCCGCGAGCCGACATCCTCGGCATGCGTGCCCTCGCGAAAGGCATCCGGACGACCACCGGCCGCCAGTCCCCGCCCGACGATCAGCTCTACCCCTGGACCCTGGCCGGCGACCTCGTCGCCAACTCGCTCTACTACAGCCTCGTCGGCACGGGCGGCGGCACCGGCACCTGGCTCCGCGGCACGGCCCTCGGCCTGGGAGCCGGCCTCGGCGCTCTGGCCTTGCCGGGTCCGATGGGCCTGGGAAGCCGGCCCACCAACCGGACGGTCGCAACCCAGGTGATGACGGTCGCCTGGTATCTGCTGGGCGGGCTGGCCGCGGCCGGGGCGGCGACGGCGCTCGGGCGGCGAGAGGAGGAGGATTAAAAGTGCCCGGGGATGATGGGAAATCGGAAGGGCGCTTCAAGGCCGGAGAACGGCTTCTCACCGCCGCGGGCCTTGAAGGCGGCCACCGTAGTCTTCAGTTAATAACCTTCAGTTAACTGAGGTCACAGGAACGCATGGTTGCGATGCTGTAGTTCGTCAGCGTGCCAGTACAAGTCCAAGTTCTGCAACAGGCGTGGTAACAGGATCCGACCTGTACAGTGTAGGTAGCGTCGCTGTAGTAGCGCACGGTTCCGAAATCGGGGCACACCGCTAGGGCAGAAGGTTGGGGCCCAGCGAGGGCCACAGTGAGGACGGCGAGGAGTGCTACAAGCAGACTCAGGCGGTTGCGCAGGACGTTTCTTGCCAGATTCAAGATAAGTCTCCTTCAGGGTCCGTGGATAAGCCCACAACAAAGTGTGGTGCCCGCCGTACTCGTTTGCGTGCCCAAGTGGCGGGCTGAGGGCGTCGCGGTGGAAGTCATCGCCCTGAAGTATCGGGTGGGCGTCGGGAGGGTTCCTCCCCCTGTGCGGGGGCGGGTTGGGAAAGGGGGAGGTTAGGTGGGGGCGCCTCGGTGAGGCAATACGCCTGACTTGGGCCGGCCCCTGTCGGACAAGGAGGAGAGACGAGCTCCGGCAACGTCTGCCGGAATCGGAACGCCCCCTCCTGACCTCCCCCTGGCCAACCCACCCCCGCCCCCAGGTGGAGGAACCCTTGCAGGGACGGCCCACGGCGACGGCGACCTGTCCAGAAGGATATTAATTCCCCTACCACGTCCGCCGCAGGGGATGGGCCTCGGTGTTGAAGACCACCTCTTTCAAGTCCAGCGTCTTTTCGGGAGCGAAGAGGAGGTAGAGGTACTTCAGCGTCTCGGTCAGGAAGTAGCTGGGCATCAGGTCGCCCTTCTCCTTGGTCACGACGTCCTTCAGGACCGTGTAGCCGGCCTCGGTCCGGCAGTGCGCGACCAGCCCCTCGAAGAAGGTCCGCCCCATCTCCAGATACCGCGGGTCGCCGGTGAGCCGGTGGAGGTAGTAGGCGGACTCGACGATCTCCGGCCGTAGGGGATAGCCGGGATAGGTGACCTTCATGGTCCGGTAATCCAGGACCTCGGGCTCGATGCCATGGAGGTTCCACATCTTGTAGGCCGAGGCCTGGAGGCGCTTCGCCCGGCCGAGATCGCCTCCGAGAGCCAGGACGGAGGGGAGGAAGGCGTGCAGGGCTCCGAACTCCGTGGCCGTCCGCTTGCCCGTGAGCCGGTCCACCTGCCCGTACCAGAGGCCGCTGGGAGCGTCGTCCGCCAGGTGCTTGTTCAGCGCGCGCAGGCTCTCCCGCCACATCCTCCCGCAGTCCTTGTCGCCGAAGAGCTTCTCGCACTTCAGGAGGTACTCGTAGTAGGAGTCGATGCCGCCGCCCACGTGGCTCGCCTGGCTGGTCCACTCGCCCGTCTCGACGTCGATCTCCTCGCCCACGAGGCCGATCTTGGAGCGCCGCTTGTGGAGCTGGACGAGAGCGTTCTTGGCCTTGTCGTAGAAGACGGGCTTGTGAGTGAGCCGCGCGAGGGTGCCGAATTCGAGGAGGAGCGTGCCGATCTCGGCCGGGTTGGAGCGGGCGCCGGAGGTCTTGCCCGTCTTGAGGTTGACGTACATGTAGGGCATGCCCGTCGGGGAACTGAACGCGGGCAGGAGCCGGGTGCCCAGATCCTCGGCGAGCCGGAGCAGGCGCGGATCGCCGGTCATCTGGTAGCCCGAGAGCAGTCCGCCGAGGAGGCGGATGGTGACCTCGAAGTTCTTGACCTCGATGTCCTGGTCGAAGGAGAGCTTCTCCACGATGAGGGCTTTCGCCTTCTCCGCCTCGTCCTTGAGCCCCAGGAGGAGCAGGGCGTCGAGGGCATCCACCGGGGTCATCTGGAGAGATGGGCCGTACCAGTCGCGGGGCGTCTGGCTCACGGGCTTGAGCTCGTCGTGGCCCCAGGCATAGCGCTCGTAGGCACGCCAGGAGTGGAGGAATTCGGCGCGGACCCGCTCGGCGAGCTCGGCGCGGTTCAATGGAGCGGGAGCCTGGGACGGACCGGCGCCCGCGGCCAGCGCGGGAAGCAGGAGGAGCGTGCAGGCTGATACGACGGCCCTGGTATTCATAAGCGGCCTCGATTCTGGTAGCGACGAGGAGACCCTAGATCTCCCGCCGTCGGCGAGTCAAGCCCAGGCCGGAATAAGATTACCCGGAGGAAATTAATCTTACCCGCGAAAAGATAATCTTACCTCGCGCAAAATAATCTTACAGGGGACGAGTTAAGATTATCCGGGCCGGCGCAAGATTATCAGCGGCAACGCAATCTTATCCCGGAGCAATTTAAAATTATCAGAGGCGAGCCAAGATTACACGGACCAAGTTAATCTTATCCAGGAAAATTTAAGATTACCCAGGCCAGCGCAATATTACCCGCGGCGACATAATCTTATCGCGCCCAAAATAATCTTATCGCGCGCGAGATAAGATTATTTTGGCCGGGTTAAGATTATCTAGGCCGAGATAATATTATCCGGGACCGAGATAAGATTACCTGGGGCTGGATAAGATTATCTGGGGGCCAGCTCATCTTCCCCAGCGCGACGTAAATTACCCAGGACGGCGTAAGACCGTCCAGAGGCAATTCTGTCTTCCCCGAGGCGGAGCCGCGTTCCCCAGGCCTGTGCAAGGGCCGGCAGGCCGGCGGGGGGATGCAGCCTGCCGCCGGAGCCTTCCCGGCCCCCAGCTTTTGCTGAATACCGCCCAATACCACCGAATTCGGGAGTACCCTGTAAGAAATCTCTGGGAGGCGCGTTCCATGGACGAAGGAGAAAGGAGGGCAGGAGGCGTGCAAGCCGCAGCGTATGAGAAACCACATGAGAGCCCCCCGGGCGTCCTGGAAGAGCTTTTCAGGGAGCACCACGGGGCGGTCTACCGCGCGGCGTACCGGATCACCGGCAACGCCATGGACGCGGAGGACGTTCTGCAGACCGTTTTCACTCGACTTCTGCGGCGAGAGGAGCAGCCGGATCTTTCCGAGAGCGGGGGGAGCTATCTCCACCGGGCGGCCGTCAACGCCGCTCTCGACCTGATGCGGCGGCGCAAGCGGAACCGGAGAGTCGACCTGGACGAGGTCGGCGACACCCTGGTGGACGTGTCGGACCCGGGCCCGGAACGGGCACGGGGCAGCCGGGAGCTCAAGACCCGTCTGCGAGAGGCGATGTCGCACCTCTCTCCCCGCCAGGCCGAGATCTTCTCGCTCCGTTATCTCGAGGGGCTGGGCAATTTGGAAATCGCCAAGATGCTCGGCGCCTCCCAGACCTCCATCGCCGTTCTACTACATCGTGCGCGGCACCGGCTTCAGAAAGAGCTCGGGTCGCTTGAAGGAGAAATGTCATGAGCTTGTTCCAGAAGAACGACGACCTCCTCGACGAGGCGGTCTCCCAGGTGGCGGGCGAGCCCATCGACCCGCAGCAGGTCGAGGCGGCGGCCAACCGTGTGTGGTCCCGGCTGTCGCAGGAAGGGGCCGCGATGAGCGGCTCCGCTCCGGCGGCCCAGGCCGCTCCCGCCGTCGGCAGCCTGCACGGCTGCGACGACTTCCGGTCCCTGATCCCCGCCTATGTGCGGGGTGAGCTGGCCCCGGCGCGCGCTCTGCTCGTCGAGGACCACACGCGGAGCTGCGTGCCCTGCCGCCGGTCGCTCCGCGAGGCCCGCGAGGGCCGCGTGGCGGAGAAGCGCCCCGCCGCCGCCAACCGCAACAACCGCGCCGTGTGGATGAGCCTCGCCGCCGCCCTGGCGATCGCCCTCGGCTTCGGCCTGGTGTTCCTGGTGCAGGAGATGCTGGCCGGCGGCTCCCAGATGGCCTCCATCCAGTCCGTCGAGGGCACGATCTACCGTGTCGCCGGCGACTCCAGCCGTCCCCTCGCCATCGGCGAGAACCTCGACGAGCACGAGGCGATCCGCACGGCCAAGGGCTCGACCGCCATGGTGCGCATGGCCGACGGCTCGCTGATCGAGATGGGCGAGCGGGCCCAGCTGGCGTTCGACGCCGGCCGCAAGGGCAACACCATCGAGCTCGAGCGCGGCAAGATCATCGTGCAGGCCGCCAAGCAGCGGAACCGGCACCTTTACGTCGCCACCCGCGACGCCCTGGTCTCGGTGACGGGCACCATCTTCTCCGTCAACAGCGGCACCAAGGGCGCCCGCGTGTCGGTGGTCGAGGGCGAGGTGCACGTCGAGCAGGCGAAGAAGGAGCGCGTCCTTCACCCGGGCGACCAGGTGACGACCCACGCGAGCGTCGAGGCGGTGTCCGTCAAGGACGAGATCGCCTGGAGCCGCAACGCCAAGCAGTACGACCAGCTCCTGGCCGAGCTCACCGCCCTGGGTCAGGAGATCGACTCGCGGGTGGAGCGGCCCGGCCTGCGCTACTCGACCCGGCTGCTGGACCTCGCCCCCGAGGGTACGACGGTCTGGATCGCGCTGCCGAACCTGTCGCGCAGCCTGGACGAGACCCAGAAGATCCTCGACCAGAAGATCGCCGAGAGCCCGTCGCTGGCCCAGTGGTGGGGTCAGATGCTGCGCTCGAACGGCAACGAGCAGAAGTTCCACGACATGATCGAGAAGATCGGCGCCCTGGGCAAGTACCTGGGCGACGAGGTCGCCGTGGCCATGGAAGCCGGCGACGACGACGGTGACGACGACAAGTACGCGCCGGTTCTGCTGGCCCAGGTGACCAACGAGGCGTCCTTCCGCGCCACGGTCGAGCAGGAGATCGCCGGCCTGAACGGCAACGAGGGCGGCCACGCGGACATCCGGTTCATCGACGACCCGGCCACGGCCCCCGAAGGCGATGCCATGCTGCTGTGGCTCCACGACGGCCTGCTGGTGGCCTCGCCGAGCGGCGCGCAGATCCGCAAGGTGGCGGCCGGCGGCGGCGCGTTCACCTCCAGCACCTTCTACGCCCGCATCGCCCAGGACTACCGGGACGGCGCCGGCTGGCTGTTCGCGGCCGACCTCGGCACGCTGGTCCGCAAGGGCCAGGCGGACGAGACCGAGGAGTCGCGGCAGATGGCGGAGCAACTGGGCGTGCTCGACCTGCAGCACTTCATCATCGACCGCCGGGAGATCAACGGCCAGGCCGAGACCCGCGCCGCCCTGACGTTCGACCAGCCCCGGCGCGGGATCGCCTCCTGGATCGCCGCTCCGGCGCCGATGGGGAGCCTGAGCTTCTTCTCGCCGGACGCAAACTTTGCGGCGGCTTTCGTCGTAAAGAATCCCGTGACGATTCTCGACGAGCTGCTCTCGATCAACCCCGAGTTCGCCAGGGAGCTGGCGGAGGCGCAGGCCAAGAGCGGCATCAACCTGCGCGACGACCTCGCGGCGCCCTTGGGCGGCGAGTTCGCCATGGCGATCGACGGGCCGGTGCTGCCCGAGCCCTCCTGGAAGGTCGTGGCCGAGGTCTATGACCCGGCGCACCTCCAGCGGACGTTCGAGAAGGCCGTGGCCCGGGTGAACGCCGAGCAGAGGGGCAACGGCAAGGCCGCCATCGCCATCACCACCGAGCAGGCCGGCGGCCGGACGTACTATGCGATCGTGGGGGCCGAGCTCAAGGCCGGTTTCCACTACGTGTTCGAGGACGGCTACCTGCTGGCCGGCACCAGCCGGGCGCTGCTCGAGCGGTCGCTCCAGCAGCGGGACTCGGGCGTGACGCTCGCCACCACGGCCAAGTTCCGCGACCTCCTGGGTCCGGACGGCCAGGTGAACGTCTCCGCCATGGTCTACCAGAACCTGGGGCCGCTCGCGAAGTCGGCCTCGAAGGTGCTGCCCGAAAGCCTCGGCCAGGGTAACGGCAATGGCAACGGCAGGGGACCGAAGGGTCCGGCGGCGATCGGCCAGTGGCTGGCGGCGCAGGGTCCGACGCTCTACTACGCCTACGCGGAGCCCGACCGGATCGTCTTCGCCGGCAGCAACCAGAACCCCCTGGGCCTGAACCTCGGCACGCTCGCCAGCATGGGCGGACTGGCCGGGATGATGGACCACGCGGAAGACGCGGCCCGGGCCGCCGGAGAGCAGGCGGAGGCCCACTAAGTCCCTTTCGGGCCATGGCGATCGGCATTCCAATCGCCATGGCCCTGCTTTCTTAGCAATACCTATCGCCAATCCCTATCGCCAATCCCTATCCCAGTAGGCATTCCCAATACACCTGATACCGCCGTGGAGCCTCTAATGTCCGACCAGAGCACACCCGTCATCGAGCTCCAGGGGCTGGAGGTCAAGCTCGGAGGGCGCCAGATCCTCAAGGGGTTGAACGCCTCCCTGACCGGCCGCTGCATCGGCCTCCTGGGACCCAACGGAGCGGGCAAGACGACGCTGCTTCACACCCTCCTCGGGTTCCATCCACCTTCCGCGGGGGCCGCCCGCATCTTCGGCCACGACATCAAGGCCGAGGCGCGGGCCATCCGCGGCCTCATGGGCTACATGCCCGAGAGCGACGCCTTCATCGCCGGCATGACCGCGGTGCGGTTCGTGCGGCTGATGGGCGAGATCTCGGGCCTGCCCTCGGAGCGCGCCCTGGAGCGCGCCCACGAAACGCTCTTCTACGTCGGCCTGGGCGAGGCCCGCTACCGCAAGGTGGACACCTACTCCCTGGGCATGAAGCAGCTCGCCAAGCTCGCCCAGGCGCTGGTGCACGGGCCGCGGCTTCTCTTCCTCGACGAGCCGACCAACGGCCTCGACCCCTCGGCCCGCGAGCGCATGCTGCGGCTGATCCGCGACATCCGCGACACGGGCGAGGTCGACATCATCCTGTCTTCCCACCTGCTGCGCGACGTCGAGGAGTGCTGCGAGGAGGTGCTCGTCCTGAAGAACGGCACGATCGCCACCTACTGCAACCTCGAGGAGGAGCGGCGGGCCAACCGCAAATTCCTGGAGATCGAGGTGCGGGGGGGCGACGACGGCTCCTTCGCCGCCGCCGTCGAGGCTCTCGGCTGCGAGATGGCCATGGGCGCCAAGCAGAAGATGAAGGTCGTGCTGCCGGAAGGGATCGAGGTTCGCGACCTCTACCGGCTCGCCGCCGAGCGGCAGGTGCAGATCCGCAAGCTCGATTTCAAAAAGGATTCCCTCCAGGACATCTTCCTGAAGGCCATGGAGACGGAGGTCCAAGCCAATGGCCGTATATGAGCGCAACTTCGGGCGGTTCAAAGGGGCGCTGACCCCCACCGGGACGCGCTTCCTGATCCTCCCCCGCTATGCTTTCCGGGAGGTCTTCCAGAGCAAGTTCTTCGTCGCCTTCTTCACGCTCTGCTTCGCCCTGCCGTTCGCGGGGCTGCTGATGATCTACCTGCACCACAACCTGGCGGCGCTCAAGTTCCTGAACCTGCCGCTCGAGCAGTTGAAGGACGCGCTGCCCATCAACGCCACGTTCTTCAGCCGCGGGCTCAACGTCCAGGGCTCGCTCTGCTTCCTGCTCGCGCTCTTCGTGGGGCCGGCCCTGATCGCGCCCGACCTGCGCAACAACGGGCTGCCGCTCTACCTGTCGCGGCCGTTCAACCGCACCGAGTACGTGGCGGGGAAGATGACGGTGCTGGTGGTCCTGATGTCGCTGATCACCTGGGTCCCCGGCCTGCTCCTCTTCTTCTTCCAGTCCTACCTCGACGGCGCCGGCTGGTTTGGGGAGAACCTGCGGATCGGCACGGCCCTCTTCGTGGGGAGTTGGGTGTGGATCCTGCTGCTGTCGCTGGTCACGCTCGCCGTCTCCGCCTGGGTGAAGTGGAAGCCCGTGGCACGGGTGACGCTGCTGATCCTCTTCTTCGTCCTCTCCGGCTTCGGGCAGGCCCTCAACAATGCGCTCCACAAATGGTGGGGCTGGCTGTTCTCGATGTGGGCGGCCGTGCAGAATATTTGGGCGTCGCTGTTCGGCAAGGAGATCGATCCCGATCTCTATATGCCCGTGCCGGCCGCCTGGCTGGCTCTCACCGCCGGCTGCCTCGTCTGTCTCTGGCTCCTGTCCCGCCGTATCCGGGCGTATGAGGTGGTGCGATGATCTCCGAGACGATGACCGAGCGGAAAACCGCGCCGGCAGCCACCGCGGCGGCCGCCAGGACCGCCGCCGCCACGGACCGCCGGGTCACTTTCGAGAACGTCTCCAAGTTCTACGGCGACGTCCTCGGGGTCAACCGGGTGAACCTGTCGATCCCGCCGGGCATCACCGGCCTCGTGGGTCCGAACGGCTCCGGCAAGACGACGCTGATGAACCTGCTGGTGGGGCTGATCCGGCCGTCGCGGGGGAAAGTCAGCGTCCTGGGGTTGACGCCCGACCAGCCCGAGGAGCTGTTCCGGGTGGTCGGCTACGCGGCCCAGTACGACTCCTTCCCGCCGGGCCTGACGGGCTACCAGTTCGTCGAGTCGTATCTGCGGGTGCACGGCTTCAGCGCCAAGGACGCCGAGGAGCTGGCCTGGAAGGCCCTCAAGCGGGTGGGGTTGGTCGAGGCCGCCGGGCGCAAGGTGGCGGGGTACAGCAAGGGCATGCGCCAGCGGGTGCGGCTCGCCCAGTCGCTCTCGCACCAGCCCACGGTGCTGGTGCTCGACGAGCCCCTGAACGGTCTCGACCCCATGGCCCGCGCCGAGGTGATCGACCTGTTCCGCGACCTGGCCGATGGCGGCCTGCACGTCATCGTCTCCAGCCACATCCTGCACGAGGTCGACCTGATCTCGGACCAAGTGGTGCTGATCAACGGCGGCTACATCATCGCCGAGGGGGACATCGGCGAGGTGCGCGACGAGATGGAGGAGGAGCATCCCGTACAGGTGCTCATCCGCTGCGACCGGCCGTCGCTGCTCGCCTCGCGGGTCTTCGAGCAGGACCACGTGGTGGAGGCGCGGATCGAAGAGGACGGCCGGACCCTGCTGGTGCGCACCCGCGACGCCGACCGCTTCCACCTGCTGCTCAACGAGATCGTGATGTCGACCGGCATCACGGTCGAAGCGGTGGCGCCGGCCGACTCCGACGTCAACGCGGTCTACCAATACCTGATCGGCTCGAACGGAGAAAAGTCGTGAGCGAGATCGATATCGCTGGCACCAAGGCGCCCGTCGTCCCATCCGGCAAGGGCGGCCTCCCCTGGGGACAGTGGTGGCGGCAGACGCTGGCCATCATGAGGCTGGACCTCAGAAAGGGCTTCCGGCGGCCCTACGGCCTGCTGCTGCTGGCCCTGGCGCCGGTCTTCATCCTGTTCCTGCGCATGGTGATCCCGGAAGCCATCGAGGATTCGGGCGACATCCCCGGGGCCACCAACTTCTTCGCAATCATCTACCAGGCGTTCATCCTGCGGATCGTCATCTTTCTCGCCTGCGTCTCGATTTTCGGCAACCTGATCCGCCGCGAGATGCTGGACCGCAGCCTCCACTATTACTTCCTCTCCCCCGTGCGGCGGGAGGTGCTGGTGGCGGCCAAGTTCCTGACCGGTCTGCTGGTGGCCTTCGTCCTGTTCGGGCTGACGACGGTCGTCTCCTTCTTCCTGACCTATCTGCCCCTCGAGTCGACGTCGGTGCAGAATTTCCTCTTCCACGGGCCGGGCCTGGGGCACCTCGGAGCCTACCTGCTGGCGACGTTCCTCGGCTGCCTGGGCTACGGTGCCGTCTTCCTCGCCTTTGGCTTCTTCTTCAAGAGCCCGGCGATACCGGCGCTCGCCGTCTTCGGCTGGGAGGGGATCCTCTTCCTGCTGCCGCCGCTGCTCAAGAAAGCGAGCGTCTTCCACTACCTGCAGTCGCTCTGCCCCATCCCGATCCCCGAGGGTCCGCTCGCCATCCTGGCCGACGCCCCCTCGCCCTGGGTCGCCATCCCCGGCCTGCTCGTCCTGGCCCTGGCGCTGGTCGCCCTGTCGGCCTGGAAGATCCGGGGGATGGAGATCAGCTACGAGGAGTCGTAGAGACAGGTCCCTTGCACGACGGACCACGTCGGCAACGCCGTGGTCCGGTGAGCCGCTCTCCGGGGTTTCGAGGTCATAGCTCCTTCCATCAGCGAGTACTTTGTGTCATAAAGTCGGCATGAAAACGATCCGACGTGCCATCGCCGCCACGGAACTGTTGCTCATCTTCCCGGCCACCCTCTTCATGGCCGCGCTCGTCGTGCGCCACCTGCGGCCGCTGCAAGACGAACCGGCGCATACCGCCCAGTCGCTCGTCCAATGGTACGCGGCGCGGCCGTGGACTCTCTGGGTGCTGCTCATCGCTCTGCCCCTTGCCGTGCTGGTCACCGGCTGCGCCGCGCTACTGCGCGGTTGGAACGATGACGTCGAGCTGCGGCAGGCCGCGCGGCACCCGCTCCTCGCGATCCGCACGCATCCGGCAACGCTGTTCGTCGCAGCGGCGACGTTGACCGCCGCAGTCGTCTTGGCGGTTGTCGCCGTGCATATGCTCAGGAACTGACGGCCTTACCTTTACCCGCGGCTGGGTCGTGAGATTGGACACTTCGCCTCCGATTTGATGTGCGTAGCCGCCTAACGCTTGTGCCCGATAAGCGGCGGCTGGCCGTCCGCTCGATCGGCTGGTTGGGCGAAGTTCGCCTAAGACACCGCACCTCGACGAGTTGAAAACGGCTCATCTGGGTTCGCCGCCAGGCGAGATGGGCACCGCCTCTCGCTGATATCCCTGAACAGAGCGAAGAACCTGGGGGAATGTGTCCCGCTCAGGCTCTTTGCTCCGCTTAGAGGTCCTATCAAAGCCCTGAATTGACCCTTCGAGGGTCGGCATCAGGCCAAGGCGTGGGCCAGCAGTATCGGACGCTTTCGACGAGCGGTAGACTCAGTTCCTAGACGCTGTCGGAGGTTTTGATAGAGGCTCTTAGCATCGCTTGCTCTTTGATCTGCTGGAAGTTCGTCAAGAGGTTTTGGTAGAAGCTCTTATCCGACACGATCTGTCGGATAACAGTCGGAAGCCAAGACGACAAGGACCCCGGGCCTTGAGGACGACCGGCCACTACCTATGTCCCTTCGGATTTGGGAGGAGTAAAAGCGAGTCTGCCGCCCCTGGCGGGACTCCTGGAAGGTAGGGTGTTCGTCCCCAGGGCTGCCGCCCTGGGCTAAAAGTCTGCCGCCCTGCGGGCTCGTGATGAGGAAACCTCTCCAAGAAGAGGAGTCGGCTGGCTGTTCCTCAGCAGGAGAAGGGTTGGGGGAGCCCGCAGGCCGAGACCGCTCCCCTGGCCTCGCACCGCCTTTTCCGGTACCCTCCGCGCTCCACCGGATTTTCTCCGGCCCTCCGGCCGTTGCTTCAAGGTGCCATGAAACCGCACGAGCGCATCCGCAACTTCTCCATCATCGCCCACATCGACCACGGGAAATCCACCCTGGCCGACCGCATCCTGGAGACGACCCACGCCGTCTCGGAGCGGGATATGAAGGCGCAGCTCCTGGACGACATGGACCTGGAGCGGGAGCGGGGCATCACCATCAAGGCCCGGGCGGTGCGCCTCTTCTACCCGGCGAAGAACGGCGAGACGTACCAGTTCAACCTCATCGACACGCCCGGCCACGTGGACTTCGCCTACGAGGTGTCGCGCAGCCTCGCCGCCTGCGAGGGGGCCCTGTTGGTGGTGGACGCCGCCCAGGGAGTGGAGGCGCAGACCCTCGCCAACGCCTACCTGGCGATCAACGGCAACCTCCACCTCATCCCGGTCATTAACAAGATCGACCTTCCCGCCGCCGACCCGGACCGGGTCAAGGAGCAGATCGAGAACGTCATCGGCATCGACGCCCACGACGCCGTGCTGACCTCGGCCAAGGCGGGAATCGGCATCGAGGACGTGCTGGAGCGGATCATCTCCGACATCCCGCCGCCTAAGGGCACCCTCGCGGAGCCGCTCAAGGCCTTGCTCTTCGACTCCTGGTACGACCCCTACCGGGGCGTCGCCTGCATGGTGCGCGTCGTCGACGGCACGCTGCGCAAGGGGGACAAGATCCAGTTCATGGCCTCCAAGCGGGCCTACGACGTGGACGAGCTGGGGGTCTTCAATCCCAAGCCAAGCCCCGTCCAATCGCTCTCGGTGGGCGAGGTGGGCTTCTTCTACGCCGGCATCAAGGACCTGATCCAGGCGCAGATCGGCGACACGGTCACCCACGTGGCCCGCCCTACGGCGGCGGCCTACCCCGGGTTCCAGGAGGTCAAGCCGGTGGTCTTCGCGGGCCTCTATCCGGTCACGGCGGACGACTACGAGGATCTGCGCGACGCCGTCGAGAAGCTGCGCCTAAACGACGCCTCCTTCTCCTTCGAGCCCGAGAGCTCGGGAGCGCTGGGCTTCGGCTTCCGCTGCGGCTTCCTGGGGCTCCTCCACATGGAGATCATCCAGGCCCGCCTGGAGCGCGAGTTCGACCTCGACCTCATCACCACCGCGCCGGGCGTGCGCTACGTCGCCCACACCACGGACGGCAAGTCGCTGGAGATCGAGAGCCCGTCGAAGCTGCCGGACCCGGGCAAGCTCAATTACCTGGAAGAGCCGTACATCACGGCTACCATCGTCACCCGCTCGGAGTACGTGGGGGCCATTCTCGGCCTCGCCGAGGAGCGGCGGGGCGAGCAGAAGAGCCTGCAGTACCTGACGACGGACCGCGTGCTCATCGAGTACGCCTTCCCGCTGGCCGAGGTCATCCACGACTTCTACGACCGCCTGAAGTCGATCTCCCGCGGCTACGCCTCCTTCGACTACCACCTGAGCGGCTACCGGCGCAGCGAGCTCGCCAAGCTCGACATCCTGGTCAACGGCGAGGCGGTCGACGCGCTGTCGCTGATCGTCCACCGCGACAAGGCCTACGCCCGCGGCAAGCTGCTGGTGGAGAAGATGAAGGACCTGATCCCCCGCCAGCTCTTCGAGGTCGTGCTCCAGGCGGCCATCGGCTCGCGCATCATCGCCCGCGAGACGGTCCGCGCCATCAGCAAGAACGTTATCGCCAAGTGCTACGGCGGCGACATTAGCCGCAAGCGCAAGCTGATCGAGAAGCAGAAGGAAGGGAAGAAGCGCATGAAGCGGGTCGGCCGCGTGGACATCCCCCAGGAAGCCTTCCTGGCCGTGCTGCGGATCGACTGAGCCCTTCCCTGGAGGTGGTCACAGATTGTGACCACCTCTGTGCTCCCAAGGCCGTAACCCTCTTCCTATCTATAGTTTGAGGATCTTTTTGCCGCGAGGTGGTCACAGACTGTGACCACCTCGCGCGGCCGCACATTATTTAGGCGCATCTAAAGTTGAGCGATGGGAGCCAGTTTTTCCGTCTTATGTAGTAGACGCCGCGCGTGGAGCAATGCCGCTCCGAGGTCGCGGCGGGCGGAAGGAGAGGCGATGGCCCGAGCACGGAAGGTGGAACCGACGGGGGAGATGGTCGAGGTGCAACGGATCGAGCAGGCCATCCTCTGGCTGCGCGGGCAGAGGGTGATGCTGGACACGGATCTCGCCGCCCTGTACGGCGTCTCTACCAAGGCGCTGAACCAGGCGGTGAAGAGGAACCGGGAGCGCTTTCCACGCGATTTCATGTTCCGCCTGACCCGCCGCGAGAAGGCGAAGGTGGTCACAGATTGTGACCACCTCGAGCGGCTGAAATTCTCGCGGACCCTGCCCTTCGGCTTCACCGAGCATGGCGCCATCATGCTGGCGAGCCTGCTCAACAGCCCGACGGCGATCGAGGCGAGCCTGCAGGTCGTACGGACCTTCGTGCGGCTGCGGGAGATCCTCGCTTCGCACGCGGAGCTCTCCCGCCGGCTCGACGAGCTGGAGAAGAGGCAAGACCGGCAGTTCACCCAGGTTTTCGCCGTCCTTCGGGATCTCCTGGACGACCCGGACGACTCCGAGCAGAAGCGGATCGGCTTCGGGGTGGAACCATAGCGCCGGCAACTTCCGGCCGGGTCCTGCGTATTAGCGGCGAGGGGTCGGGTGACGTCCAGCTTGGCACTTGCTATCCTGACCCCGGTTCAATCGCAACGAACTCAAACCCTACGAGGAGGACCCATGATCCGCAAAACCTTTGCGTGGCTGCTGCTCGCCGGCCTGACCAGCGTCGCCGCGTGGTCTCAGACGGCTGACGAAATCATCGAGAAGCATCTGCAGGCGATCGGCGGCAAGGACAAGCTCAAGGCGGTCCAGAGCCAGCGCATCACCGGCAAGATGACGCTCGGCCAGGGCATGGAGGCGCCGTTCACGATGGAGATGTCGCGGCCCAACAAGATGCGCATGGAGTTCACCATCCAGGGCATGACCGGCGTTCAGGCCTACGACGGCAAGACCGCCTGGGCGGTGATGCCGTTCATGGGCAAGACCGAGCCGGAGGCCATGCCGGCCGAAGAGACGAAGAAGATGGAAGAGCAGGCGGACATGGACGGCCTGCTGCTCGACTACAAGGAGCACGGGCGCACGGTCGAGTACGTCGGCAAGGAGGATCTCGAGGGCACCCCGGTCCACAAGCTCAAGGTGACCCAGAAGAGCGGCGACATCGCCTACGTCTACATCGACGCCGAGCAGTACATGCAGCTCAAGCAGACCTCCAAGAGCACCCTGCGTGGCCAGGAGATCGAGGCCGACACCATCTTCGGCGACTTCAAGAAGGTCGACGGCCTGGTCATCCCCCACTCGATCGAGCAGAAGGCCAAGGGCATGCCAGGAGGCATGGTGATGACGATCTCCACCGTCGAGATCAACCCGAGCGTCACCGACTCGCGCTTCACGATGCCCGCCGCCGCCGAGAAGACCGAGAAGAAGGAAACCCCGGCGCCGCCGAAGCCGCCGGTGCAGTAGCAAAGATTCCATAGCCCGTGGACGGAAGCGGCTCCTCGGGAGCCGCTTCCCGCCGGAGCTGCGAATTTCTCTCACAATCTCTCCGTGAAAGGGACTCCCATGCCTTGGAAATCCAAGATGATCCTCTGTCTGGCCGCCGCGGGCCTGGCGGTCGCGTCCGGAGCGGCGCGGGCGGCCGACGTGGAGATCGATTCCAGTACCTTCGGCGGCATCGAGGCTCGCGCCCTCGGGCCGGCGGTCATGGGCGGCCGCATCGCCGCCATCGACGCCGTGGCCCAGGACCCGCTCACCATCTACGTGGGCTCGGCGGGCGGCGGCGTCTGGAAGTCGGCGGACGGCGGCGTCGCCTGGAAGCCCGTTTTCGACGACCACATCCAGTCGATCGGCGCCATCGCCATCGATCCCAAGACCCCCAAGACCGTCTGGGTGGGCACGGGCGAGTCGTGGACCCGCAACAGCACCTCGGTCGGCGACGGGCTCTACAAGTCGACCGACGGCGGCGACTCCTGGCAGCGGGTGGGGCTCGAGAACTCCGAGCGCATCGCCCGCGTCCAGGTGAGCCCGGCGGACGGCAACACCGTCTGGGCGTGCGCCACCGGCCACCTGTGGGACAGCCACGAGGAGCGCGGCGTCTTCAAGACGACCGACGGCGGCAAGACCTGGAAGAAAGTCCTCTACGTGGACGCCGACACCGGCTGCTCCGACCTGTCGGTCGATCCGCAGGACCCCTCGATCCTGTTCGCGGGCATGTGGCAGTTCCGGCGCAATCCCTGGTCCTTCCACTCCGGCGGCAAGGGGAGCGGCCTCTACAAGTCGACGGACGGCGGCGAGACCTGGCGGCTGCTCAAGACCGGGCTGCCGGCCGGGGAGAAGGGGCGGATCGCCGTCGCCGCGGCGCCCTCGCGGCCGAGCGTGGTCTATGCCCTGGTCGAGGCGGAGGAGACGGCCCTCTACCGCTCGGACGACGTGGGCGAGAGCTGGCGGCAGGTCAACTCGTCGTTCAACATCCAGGCGCGGCCGTTCTACTTCGCCCGCATCGTGGTCGATCCCACGGACTACAACACGGTCTACAAGCCTGGCCTGATGCTGACGGTCAGCTCGGACGGCGGCAAGAGCTTCAACGCCGCCATCAGCCTGAACGGCTTCGGCAACGGCCCCCACAGCGACCACCACGCGCTCTGGATCAATCCCAGGAACCCGAACGAGATCCTGCTCGGCACGGACGGCGGCGTCTACATGTCCTCCAGCAAGGGCCTGCAGTGGCGGTTCCTGAAGGCCCTGCCGGTGTCGCAGTTCTACCATGTCAGCTACGACATGAGCCGGCCCTACCGGGTCTTCGGCGGGCTGCAGGACAATGGCTCCTGGGCCGCGCCGTCGTCCGGCATCGGCGGCGGCATCCAGAACCGGGACTGGATCAACATCGGCGGCGGCGACGGCTTCTGGGCGTTCAGCGATCCGACCGATCCCGACCTCGTCTACGTCGAGTACCAGGGCGGCGAGATCTCCCGCCGGCGGATCTCGACGGGCGAGGAGAAGATCATCAAGCCGCTGCCGGGAGCGGACGATCCGCCCTACCGGTTCAACTGGAACACGCCGGTCCACGTCAGCGCCAACGAGCCGGGCACGATCTACATGGGCTCGCAGTTCCTCTTCCGCTCGCGCGACAAGGGGGACTCGTGGGAGCGCATCTCCCCCGACCTCACGACCAACGACCCGGCCAAGCAGCAGCAGCTCAAGTCGGGAGGCCTTTCGCGCGACAACTCGTCGGCCGAGAACCACACGACCATCTACTCGATCAGCGAGTCGCCCAAGAACGGCAAGGTGATCTGGGTGGGAACGGACGACGGCAACCTCCAGGTGACCCGGGACGGCGGCGCCCACTGGACCAACGTGGCGCCGAAGGTCGCCGGCCTGCCCAAGGGGACCTGGGTGTCGACGGTGGAGGCTGGCCGCTTCGACGAGGGCACCGCCTTCGCCACGTTCGACGGTCACCAGACGGGCGACATGAAGACCCACGTCTACAAGACGGCCGATTTCGGCCAGACCTGGAAGCCGCTCGCGACCGACGCCCTCTCCGGCTACGCCCACGTGGTCAAGCAGGACCTGGAGAACCCGGACCTGCTCTTCCTCGGCACCGAGCACGGGCTGTTCATCTCCGTCGACGGCGGGGCCCGCTGGGCCCGCTTCACGGGACGGTTCCCGAAGGTGGCGGTGCGGGACCTCGCCATCCAGCCCCGCGAGGCGGACCTGCTCATCGCCACCCACGGGCGTGGCATCTACATCGTGGACGACATCACGCCCCTGCGGAAGCTGACCGGCGAGGCGCTCGACGCCGACCTGACGATGCTGCCGTCGCGCAAGGCGTCGATGGTCATCCCCGCCGGCGTCCAGGGTTTCCCGGGAGACGACGAGTACGTCGCGTTCAACCCCGAGGAGGCCGCCAGCATCGCCTACTACCTCAAGAAGCGGCACCTCTTCGGCGACTTGAAGATCGAGGTCTACGACGCCAAGGGTCAACTCATTTCGACGCTGCCCGCCGGCAAGCGCCGCGGCATCAACCGCGTCAACTGGCCGATGCGCCTGCCGCCGCCCAAGCTGCCGCCCGCCAACTCGCTGGTGATCGGGTCGCAGTTCGCGATGTTGGGTCCGCGGGTGCCCCCCGGCATCTATACCGTCAAGCTCACCCAGGACGGCAAGACCTACCCGAGCCAGGTGGAGCTGGTGCCCGACCCCCGCTCCAGCCACTCGGCCGAGGACCGCGCCGTGCAGTACGAGACGGCCATGAAGCTCTACGGCATGCTCGGGCGCCTCACCTATGTCGCGGACACGGTGAAGGCCCTCGGAGACTCGGCCGCGCAGCGCGGCCAGGGGCTGCCCAAAGGCGACCGCCTGGGCCAGCAGCTCGGCGCGCTCGGGCGCACGCTGGAAAGCTTCCGGGCCACGCTCGTCGCTACCGGACCTGGCGGCTGGCTCTCCGGCGAGGAGCAGCTCCGGGAGAAGATGGCGACGCTCTACGGCGGGGTCAACGGCTACGACGGGCGGCCGACGAAGTCGCAGATCGACCAGACGACGGTGTTGGGCGACCAGCTCGCCAAGGCCGAGGCCCGGCTGGAGGCCCTCCAGGGCGGCGAGGTGGCGGCGGCCAACCGCGAGCTCCAGAAGCGCAAGCTCGAGCCGCTCAAGGCGAAGAGCCGGGAGGAGTGGGAGAAGGAGGCGGGAAAGCGGACGGCGGCGCTGCCCGCCTTCCTGCCGTTCACGCCGTCCATGATGCTGCCGCTGAACGTCTCCGCGGCGGACTGATCTGCCCTTGTAGCCTCGCCATAAAACAAAAACGGGAGGAAGCCGCAAGGCCTCCTCCCGCCGTGGGGGTGCTCGGACCGGCCCAGGCTCTAAGCCAGGCCTTGGCGGCGCTCTTCCGACAGTTTGCGCAGAATCTTCTTCCGCGCCTGAACCGCCTTGCGCTTGCGCTTCACCGAGGGCTTCTCAAAGTGCTGACGCTTGCGCAACTCGGTCAGAATTCCCGACTTCTCGACCTTGCGCTTGAAACGGCGCAACGCGTTCTCGAAGCTCTCTTCCTCGCGCACGTGCACAACAGGCATCCGAACTCACCTCTTTTCTTTTCCAGATGGAGTCGCACCCCGGTCTCCCAGGGAGCGCAGTCGTCGAATTTGCCTCAAATCCGCGGCGAAGTCAAGTCGAGCTCTGCGGCGCGGGCGGCGGCTCGGCGGGTCCGGCCGGAGCTTTCGGCGTTCCTGACCCGCCCAATAAGGCCTCGAAGTCGAGCAGGTAGACCGTGGTCCGGCCGCCTTCCTTGTGGAACCAGACGGCGGCGGCGGCGCCGCTCGCGTCCTTGGGGTAGAACCAGCCGACGACGCCGCGGCTCGGATAGTCGCGGACGCTGTGCAGGTTGGGCTGGCCGAGCAGGCGGCGGACCTCCTCCTGCTCCATCCCCTCCTTGACCTGGGCGAACGCTTCCAGCGTGATGTAGCGCCGCGCCTGGGCTTTCGCCAACTCCTCCCGCAGGCGCGGATTGCCGGGGTCCACCACCAGGGCTTCCCGGTAGATGGCGATCGCGCGCTGGTAGTCGCCGCCCTGCTCGATGAACTGGCGGGCGAGCTGGATGTCCTCGTCGCTCTTCATGCGGAGCGCCGCCTTCTGCCGCTCGCTGAGCGGCTCGCCCTGAACCGGCGGGTCGGCGTTGATGAGCTCGACGAGCCGGCGGTTGAATTCGCCGGCCAGGGCCTCGGTCTCCCGGACGAGCTTGGGGTCGGCCGCGCCCGTGCCGGTCTCTCCAGTGCTGGCCAATTTCGTGCGCCGCTCGTCGAGCGTCTCCTTGGTCTTCTGGAGCCAGGTCCACTCGGCGTCCGCGGCCGGGCTCGGCCGTGCCGTGTCCCGCTCCGGAGCCGCGGGGCCGCAGCCCGCGGTGGCGGCAAGGACCGGCAACAGGGAGATAATGACGATCATGAGGGGCTGGCCGGGACTGCGATACATCGACTTTCTCCTGCTATCTGCTGGGTGTCTGGCCGGGCCGACCGACCGTACCACAGGGCTAAGCCCTTGTTCCAGAGGGATTTTCGCGCAGCGTCGGCTTGACACCATGCGGCGCGCTACAGAATAATCAAGCTCCTTTAGATCGAGTCGAGGACGGCTGCGGAGAGCAACGGATGTCCCTTTCGGAAAGAATCCTGCAGTTAAATGGCCAGATCGGCGCCACGGTCGACCGTGCGCTCACCGAGCTGCGCCAGGAGATGTCTCAGCGGCTTCGCGCCAGCAGCGAAGAGATCCAGCGGCGGCTCGACGAGTTGAGCCCCTCGCTGCCGGACTCGTTCCTGTCCCACGAAGATTTCGCCCACAGCGAGCGCGAGCTGGGAACGAACGCCCGCCGCGGCGCCCAGCGCGATCTGCGCGACGGCATCGCCGCCATCGACCGTGCACGCTCGCAGGCGGAGATCCTCACCGCGCTGCTGAAGGAGTCGGTGCGCTACGCCTCGCGCTCGGCCGTGCTGCTGCTGCGCGGCGGCGAGGTGCGGGGCTGGGGGAGCGAGGGCTTCGGCGAGGCCGAGGCGGCGATCCGCAGCCTGACGCTGACGCCGCAGGATGGCGGCTGGGGCCAATTGATCCAGGGCCAGGGTGCCGTGCGCCTGACGGCCGGCGACTGCGCCGAGCTGTGCAGCCGCGTCGAGAGCCCGCTGCCCCGCGATGGCGTCCTGGTGCCGCTCGTGCTGCGCGACCGTGTGGCCGCCGCGCTCTACGCAGACCGCGTGGGTGATGGCGAGCTGGCCGCCGAGGCGCTGCAGATCCTCGCCTACGTGGCGGCCCAGGCCATCGAGACGTTGCCCTTCCGCGAGCGCGCCTCGACTCCTACCCTGACTCTCTCCGGCGAGGCGGCCGAGGACGACGGCAGCGCGCAGTCCTCAGCCACGCCGCAAGCGCAGGAGCCGGTACAGAAGACGCCGGAGCCGGAACCCGCTCCGGCGCCCGAGCCGTCCTATGCGGCTCCCGAGCCTGCCGAGCAGGACGTGGCGGCAGCCGCGGACGAACAGCCGCCCGCGGCCCCCTTGGCGGTTGACGCCGACGAATACGAGCCCCCCGCCGCCGCCAGCGGCTGGGACGCCGCTCCCAGGCAAACGGAGCAACTGTCGACGGCCTCGATCGCCGAAGCCGCCGTGGCCGCTCCGGAAGCAATCGAGGAGCCGGCGCCCCGGTATCCCCGTTCCGTGGAGCCCGAGCCCACCACTCCGGTGCGCATCCCGGACATCAGCCCGGACGCCACCGTCCTGCTCCAGCGCTCCGCCCTGCAGCAGGCGGCCGAGGCCGCGCCGGCACCCCCTCCTCCGCAGCCCCTCCGGGCGGTACCGGTCCCCGAGGAGCCCGTGCAGGCTCCCGCGGCCACGGGCACTCCCGAAGTGCGCCCGCCGAGCGGCGTCGACGGCCCGGGCTGGGCCTTCGCGACCACTCGCGTGCCCGTGTCCCCCTCCGACGAAACCATGCACGAGGAAGCCCGCCGCCTGGCCCGGCTCCTCGTCAGCGAGATCAAGCTGTACAACGAAGAGCAGGTCGAGGAAGGACGCCGCAACCGGGACGTCTACGAGCGGCTGAAGGAAGACATCGACCGCTCGCGCCAGATGTATGACGAGCGGGTCGACCCGAAAATCCTTCGCTCGACCGACTATTTTTACCAGGAGCTGGTGCGTATCCTAGCCGCTGGCGATTCCAGAGCGCTGGGTATCTGACGCGCCGGCCTTGTCGCGAAGGCTCCCGGGCTTGCCGGAGCCGCCGTTGGAGTGCCGTGAGAAGTAGAAAGCCGATCCGCCACCGCGCCGCGCTGGTCCTGCTGGTTCCCCTCCTCCTGGGCTCCGCAACCACCCCGTCCGCCCGCCAGGGCACCGCCGCCGGACCCTTGCGCGGCCATTCCGACCGGGCTTCTCTCGCCTACGCGGACGCCGGCGCGGCCGTGCGCCGGAAGGACTGCGCCGCCGCCTATAAGGCCCTGGCGCCGGTCCTCTCCGGTAAAGACTCGGAGGCGGCTTTCGCCCAGCTCCTGCTCGGCTTCTATGCCCATTCCTGCGAGCAGGTGGCCTACGCCGAGGAACGGCTGTTCGCCACGGCGAACCCCGACGGCCCCCTGGAGGATTGGCGGCTCTACATCCTGAGCGACAGCGCCGCGGCCCGCGGCCACGTCCTGCTCGCCCAGAACTCGCTCGCCAAGCTCCTGGGGGATTACCCCGGCTCGGTGCTGCGCCCGCGGGCCTTGCTCAAGGCGGCGACGATCGCCTGGAGCCGCAACGATGCGCGGCGCGCCCTGGAGCTCGTCGAGGCCGGACGGAGCGAGGAGTTGCGCGGCGACGAAGCGGCGCAGTTGGAAGCCCTCGCCTGGGAGATCGGCAACCGTCTGGGCGACCACGAGACGCAGGCCGGCGCGGCCCGCCGCCTGCTCGTCAACTTCCCCCCCAAGGCCTCCGAGCTCAAGGTGATCGAAATCTTCCGCGATCCGGACGGCGTCCTGGTCTGGTCGGCCGTCCTCACGGGCGACCAGCTCAAGCGGCGGGCGAAGGCCCTTCTGGACCTGAAGCTGGACTCCAACGCCCTCGCGACGCTCGACTCGGTCCGCATCGCGGACCGCGACCTCCAGTGGTATCTGCTCGAGGCCCAGACCCTGACCCGCTTGCACCGCGGCAGCGACGCTCTGGACCTGCTGGCCGGCAAGGACGCTCCGGACGCGCGGCAGGCCGCGGCCCTCGCCTGGGCCCGAGCCATGGCGGCCGACGACGCCGCTACCGCCCAGCGCGGCCGGGCAAACCTCGGTTCGGCCGAGCGCCAGCAGCTCCGCCTCCTCTCCCAGCAGTACCTGGAGAAGGTGGCCCAGACCGGCGCCGATCCCGAGCTGGCCGTCAAGGCCCTCAAGTCGCTCTACGCCGACTACCGCGAGGACGACCGCTTCGACAGCGCCATGGAGACGCTGCGCCGCCTGCGCCGCATCGATCCCAAGGATGCGACCGGGGCCACAAATCTCTGGCAGGTGGGCTGGCAGGAGTACGGCAAGCGCAATTACTCGGGCGCCATCGGCTACTGGACGGAGCTGTTCTCCCTCTACCCCGAGGACTCGAACGCCCGCCGCGGCCGGTACTGGACGGCGCGCGCCTTCGACGCTCTGGGCGAGGGCGAGCGGGCGCAGCAGATCTATGGCGAGATCGCCCAGGCCGACACCTCCGACTTCTATCTCCGCAGCGCCCTGACGCGCCTGCGGAGCAGGCCGGCCGCCCTGGCCGCCGCGGCGCAGATCCGGGAGCCCTGGCCCGTCGAGCCGGCCCTGGACCGCGCCCGGCTGCTCACCGACCTCGGTCTCGACAACCTGGCCCTCTCGGAGGCCGAGCTGGTGCGGGAGAAGGTTCAGCCGCGCTCGTTGCGCGCGCTGGAGGCCGTGGTCCTGGCCCGCAAAGGCGACCGCCGCAAAAGCGTCCTGGTGATCCGCGACGCCTTCCCCGCTCTGGGCGGCCCCTTCCAGGCCACCGTGCCCGACGAGGCCCGCCGGCTCTACTATCCGATCGACTACCAGGAGCACATCCGCTCCTGGGCGGCGACGAACCACCTGCCCCCCTACCTGGTGTTCGGGATCATCCGCCAGGAGAGCGCCTTCGACACCAACGCCCAGAGCTGGGCCGGCGCCCGCGGCCTAATGCAGCTCATGCCGGCCACGGCCCGCGAGCTGGCGGTCAAGAACGGCCTCACCTACTCGCACGAGAAGCTCTCGGATCCCGCGTTCAACGTGCGCCTCGGCACCACCTACTTCCGGCAGGTGTTCAGCATGTTCGGCGAGAACCTCGAGCTGTCGCTGGCCGGCTACAACGGCGGTCCCTACCGCATCAAGCGGCTGTGGAACGAGTCCCCGGGCGAGCTCGACCGCTTCCTCGAGGGGCTTGGGCTCGAGGAGTCGAAGACTTACGTCAAACGGATCCTGGTCCTCTCGGACAGCTACCGCCAGCTCTATCCCCAACCCGGGTGAGGCGTAGCCTGCACGACCTCCGCGCGCAAGACCGCCGGGCGCAGACGGCGCTGGCGGTCCTCCTCCTCCTTCTCTGCCTGCCGCTGGCCGCGTGCCGGCTGGCGACGCCGCCGGAGCACGACGGCCCCATCGTCCTCGTCACCTTCGATTCCCTGCGCGCCGATGTCGTCGGCGCGCTCGGCGGCGAGAAGGGATTGACGCCGAACCTCGACGCGCTCCTCGGCGAGTCGGACTGGGCGGGCCGGGCGATCGCGCCGTCGAGCTGGGGCACGCCTGCCATGGCCTCCCTGTTCACCGGCCTGCGGCCCTGGCAGCACCAGGTGCTTCAGGGGAAGGCCCGCCTACCTCCCGCCCTGCGGACCCTGCCGGAGGCTCTGCAGGCCCACGGCTACGAGACCTCCGGCTTCACGGGGGAGCCCACGTACTCGAAACGAGGGGGCTACGACCAGGGTTTCGACTTCCTGGGCGACCTCGGCAAGGGCAACGAGGCGGCCGAGAAACTGAAGCGGATCGGCGCGGGCCGGCGGTTCGTCTGGATCCATATCCCCGAGCCCCAGGCACCCTACTTCCGGCGGCCGAAGTTCGCCTCCCGGGTGCACGCCGGGCAGCTCAAGCTGCCGCTCCGCGTCCTGCCGAACCAGCTCGCTCCCTACCTCGATCCCCAGGTCCCTCTGCCGGCCGGACTGCGGCGGCGGTTCTGGACGATGTACCGCCTCAACGTGGCCTGGGCGGACGATCGGCTTGGGCGCCTGCTCGACGCCCTGCGGGAGAGCGGGCAGTGGGACCGCACCCTGCTGGTGGCGACCTCCACCCATGGCGAGGAGTTCGGCGAGAAGGGGCAGATCCTGAACGGCGGCAACCTCGGGCGGCAGCTCCTGGAGGTGCCGTTCGCCGTCAAGCTGCCGGCCGGCTTCGACCGCGGGATCGCTGAGCCGCGAGACCGGCGGATCGCCGCCGCGCGGCTCTGGGCCACTCTGGTGGACGCGGCCGGCGGCGAGGTCCCGCCCGCGGTGGCGCCCAGCCTGTTCCGGCGCGCTCCCGCGGCCGTACTCTCGGAGCTGTACCTGACCAACGGCACCAACCGGTTCTCGCTGGTCGACGGCGACGATCAGCTCCTCTGGGAGTCGAGCTTCGCGCCGCCGGAGCCGGAGTACTACCGCGCGCGGCTGGCGCTGATGAACCGCGGCAACGCCCGGACCGCCCGCGCCGAGCTCTCCGTGCCGCCGGACGAGATCCTCGGCCGCCTGCTCGCCGCCTTCCTGACGGCTCCGCCGCTCAGCGGCCAGGGTGCCGCTCCCCGGCTATCTTTGGAGCGTTGGGAGCGGCAGGGGAGCCGGCCGGTCTCGAACCCGCGGCGGACGGCCGAGTTGGCGCGGCTCCTGGCACAGAGATGGAATGAATTCCTGCCGGGCGAGCGGACGCCCGGGGAGGAAGCTCGCGAGTGGTATACTGCCGATTCGCCCTGAATGGGGCTCTCCCGGGTCCATAGCTCAGCGGTGAGAGCATCCGGCTCATAACCGGTTGGTCCCTGGTTCAAATCCAGGTGGACCCACTTTCGGAAGCGCTCCGAGCCCATGAAGAAACTTGCGGTCGCCTCAGGCGAGCGCAGAAGGGATGATATGACTATCCTTTTGGAGAGGAGCGAACGTCTTTCCATGAATCAGAACCTCAACAACGTCCTCGAGTTGCAGAGTGCGCTGATCGAGCTGCGGGAGGCCGAGCAGCGGTTGCACGGGATTCCCGACTGGATGCGCGAGCTGCACGAGGAGCACGAGGCACGCAAGGCGGAGATCCAGGCTCTCGAGGAGACCGCGGAAGAGGCGGCAAAGCTGCGTCGCGAAGCGGAAGCCGCGGTCCAGGATGCCCAGGAGAAGCTCAAGAAGTACCAGCAGCAGATCAACAAGGTGAGCACGCAGCGGGAGTACGGAGCGCTGCTCCAGGAGATCGACACCGTCAAGGGGCAGATCACCGGCCAGGAGGAGCAGGCATTCTCCTCCCTCGAGCGCAACGAGCAGGCGCAGAAGGACCTCGCCGCCGTGCGCGAGAGCTTCCGCGAGGTCGAGGAGCGCTACGCGGCCGAGCTGGCCCGCTGGGAGGGCGAGAAGCCGGAGGTCACCCGCCAGGTGGACGCGCTGAAGGCTCGCATCGCGGATCTCAAGCAGCAGCTCACCCGCGGCGTGGTCTCCCAGTTCGAGCGCATCCTCGACCGCTACCCCGCGGGAGCGGTGGCGGCCGTGCGGCCCATCGAGCGGCCGGGGCAGAAGCAGCGTGAGTGGCACTGCGCCGCGTGCAACTACCGCGTCCGCCCGCAGGTCGTGGTGGAGATCCGCAACGGCGACAGCCTAGTCCAGTGCGAGTCGTGCAAGCGCATCCTCTACTTCGAGGAAGAGCAGGCCTGAATCGGTGGGCGGCGACGAGTCGCTCGACGAGCGCTTCGCCCGGCGCTTTGCCCAGATCCAGGCCCGTATCGAGGAAGCCTGCCGGCGCGCCGCCAGGCCCGCCGGCAGCGTGGCCCTGATCGGCGTCAGCAAGACCCAGCCCGCCGACGCGCTCGCCGCGGCGTGGCGGGCCGGCCTCAGGGTCTTCGGCGAGAACCGTGTCCAGGAGGCCCTCGCCAAGAGCCCCGGTCTGCCGCCCGAGATCGAGTGGCACCTGATCGGCCCCCTGCAGTCCAACAAGGTGCGCGCCGCCCTCGGCCTGTTCCGAATCATCCATTCCATCGACCGGCCGGGAATCGCCGAGGCCGTGGACCGCGAAGCCGGCACCCGGGGGCTCGCCGTAACCGGCTTCCTGGAGGTGAACCTCGGCGGCGAGGAGAGCAAGCACGGCTTCGCGCCGGAGGGGCTCGCCGAGGCCGCCTTGCCGCTCAGCCGGCTCCGCCACCTGCGGATCGCGGGCCTCATGGCCATCCCGCCCCCCGGCGATTCGCCTGAGGACTCCCGCCCCTGGTTCCGCAGACTGCGCGAGCTGCGCGACGGCCTCGCGGCCCGCTCCGAGTGGCAGGGCTTTCCCGGCTGGCTTTCCATGGGCATGAGCGACGACTTCGAGGTGGCGGTCGAGGAAGGCGCGACTCACGTGCGGGTGGGCACGGCGCTGTTCGGGCCGCGAGAAGCTCGGCAGGGCTGAGCCCGGCTGAACCCATGCTAGGATAGCTATAATTTCTCAAGGCTTTTCGTGGTACGGAGAGGCTGCCAAGCCTCTCCCCGGAAGGAGATTCGAACAATGGCCATCACTCCGCTCGAGATCCAGAAGATGCGCTTCTCGCAGAAGATGCGCGGCTACGACCCCACCGAGGTGGAAGGCTTCCTGTCGCTGCTCGCCGAGGAGCTGGCCGCCCGTATCGCCCAATCCGAAAAGCTGGACCGGGAGAACCGCTACTACCGGCAGCGCCTGGAGGAGACCGAGCACCGGGAGCACCAGCTCCAGCAGACGCTGCTGCGGGCTCAGAAGGTGTCGGACGACGTCACGGCCAATGCCCGCCGCGAAGCCGAGCTGATGGTCCGGGAGGCCGAGATCGCGGCCGACAAGATCGTGCAGCAGGCCATCGAGCAGTCCACCCGCTTCGAGTCGAAGATCACCGACCTGCGCACTTCCCGGCGCGAGCTGCAGCTCAAGTTCAAGAACACCCTCGACCTCTTCCAGCGCATCCTGGAGGCCGAGATGGAGGATGAGCGCAACACGGCGACCGTCTTCACCCTCCCGCGCAAGCGGCGGGAAGCCGGGGCTTGAGTCCGCCCGAAGGCACGCGGCGCCTCTTCTCCCACTACGACGAGGCGGACCTCACCCCCGAGCGCGGTGGCTCCCTGCTGATCTCCCGCCTGCTGGAGGACGGCGACGCGGCAGACCTCGCCTGGCTCCTCGAGACGTTCCCCGAGCCGGAGCTGGCCGGTTGGCTCGCGCATCATGGCGGGAGGCTGCTCTCTGCTCGGAGCCGCGCCTTCTGGGCGAACGTGCTCGGTTGCCCAGCGGGGCCAGCCGAGCCGGAGGCGGCGCTGTGGCCTCTCTGAAGGTCACCCACCCTGAGTCCCTCTCTCCGCGAGCCCAGGAACTGCTGGCGCGCCTCGGCGGCTGCCCTTGGGCCGAGGACTTCTATCTCGCGGGCTCGGCCGCCCTCGCCCTGTACATCGGCCACCGCCCGGTGACCGACCTGGATCTGATGGGCAACGCCAACCGGCTCGCCAGCCCCGAGCGCCGCGACCTCCTCCAGGATCTGCTGGCCCTCGCCCCGGACACCGAGGTCGAGACGGCCCGCGACGGTTACCTCTTCGTCCGCCTGAACGGCGGCGTGGGCCTGCGCTTCTTCTACTACCCCTACCCTCTGGTCCAACCCTTCGAGGACTTCTTGGGGCTCGCCGTGGCCTCGGCGGTCGACCTCGGCCTGATGAAGCTCGGCGCCATCATCAGCCGTGGCACCCGCCGCGACTTCGTCGACCTCTACCTCCTCTGCCGCCAGCTCCCGCTGGCGACCCTGCTCGGCCTCGCCGAGGACAAGTTCGGCCACGTCCGCGACTTCCCCCTCCAGGCCTTGAAAGGCCTCGCCGACCTCTCGCAGACCGCAGGCGAACCCCTTCCCCGCCTGGCCGTCCCCCTGGAGTGGAGCGAGGTGGAGGCCTGGCTGCGGACCGAGGTGCGGGCGCTGGGACGGGACCGCGTCGGACTTTAGAGTCTTTCGTATCTCTCGATTTTGGATTTTGGGCGGGAAGGGGCACAATCCCCGTCCATGGCTCCCGATCTTCTGATCCACGGCCTCGGGGAGGTGGCGACTCCCGAGGGCTCCTCGCCACTGCGCGGCACGGATCAACGCCGGGTGCGCCGGATCCCTGAGGCCGAGGTGGTCTGCCGGGAGGGGCGGATTGCCTTCGTCGGCACGCCCGAGGAGCGGCGGCGCCTGTTCGGCGAGCTGCCGGAGGCGGAGCGGCTGGACGGCCGGGGCGGCACGCTGATTCCCGGCTTCGTCGATCCGCACACCCATCTCCCCTGGGCCGGCAGCCGCGAGGAGGAGTTCGCGGCGCGGCTCGCGGGCAAGACCTACCAGGAGATCGCGGCAGCCGGCGGCGGCATCCTCTCGACCGTGGCGGCCACCCGCCGGGCCAGCGAGGAGGAGCTCGCCGGCAACGTCCTGCGGCGGCTGGACCAGATGCTCGCCTGGGGCACCACCACGGCCGAGGCCAAGAGCGGCTATGGCCTCTCCCACGACGACGAGCTGAAGCAGCTCCGCGCTATTCGCCGGGCTTCCGCGAGCCATCCGGTGGACCTCGTGGCGACCCTGCTCGCCGCCCATGAGATCCCCCCCGAGCACCGGCGGGACCGCGGGCGCTACCTCGACCTGATTTGCGACGAGATCGTGCCGGCCACAGCGGAAGCGGGTCTCGCGCGCTTCTGCGACGTCTTCTGCGAGGAGGGGGTCTTCACCGCCGAGGAGTCCCGTCGGGTGCTCGAGGCCGGCGTCCGCCACGGGCTGGCGCCCCGGCTGCACGCCGACGAGTTCGTCGACTCCGGCGGCGCCGAGCTGGCCGCCGAGCTGGGAGCGCTCTCCGCCGACCACCTGATCGCCGTCTCGCCGGCCGGCGTAGAGGCGCTGGCGGGCTCGGGCGTGACGGCGGTCCTGCTGCCCGGCACGAGCTTCTTCCTGATGAAGCATCGCTACGCCCCGGCCCGGCGGCTCGTCGAGGCCGGCGTGCCGGTGGCTCTCGCGACCGACTGCAATCCCGGCTCCTCGCACACGGAGTCGATGCCCATGGTGGTGGTGCTGGCCGTCTTCGAGCTCGGGCTCACCATCGAGGAAAGCCTGACGGCCGCCACCCTGAATTCCGCCTGCTGCCTGGGGCTCGGGGCCGAGATCGGCTCGATCGAGACCGGCAAGCGGGCGGACCTCGTCCTGCTGGACGCGCCCAATCTCCTTCACCTGGTCTACCACTACGGCATCAACCCGGTCGCCGCCGTGGTCAAGGCGGGGAGGGTGGTCCGGCGCGCCGATTGGCGTACAATCGAAGGCTCCTGACGCGAACCCCGGACCGTCGACCCCATGAGGAGGCTCGACCATGGACCCGAAGACCCTTTCGCGCGCTGTCGCCGTGGTCGCCGCGGTTGCCCTGCTGGCCGCCGCGGGCTCGTCCGCCGCTCCCGCCTTCGCGGGCCAGGACAAAGGCCCCGCGAACGGCGGCCATGAGGTCGTCACTCCCTCGGGGGTCAAGTACACCGACCTCCGCCCCGGCCAGGGCGAGGAGATCGCCCTGGGCAAGATCGTCGAGGTCCACTACAGCGGCTGGCTGGAGGACGGCACCAAGTTCGACTCCAGCAAGGACCGCGACCGCCCCTTCACCTTCCGGGTCGGGGCCGGCGACGCCCTCAAGGGCTGGGACGAAGGGCTCCTCGGCATGAGGGTGGGCGGCCGCCGCCGGCTCGTCATCCCCCCCGAGCTCGGTTTCGGCAAGCAGGGCGTGGGCGGCGTGGTGCCGCCGAACTCCGTCCTCTTCTATGAGTTCGAACTGCTGGGAGTGCGATAAGCTCCGCCCATGGCAGACGAAATCACCACACCATCAGGGCTCAAATACACCGACATCGAGACCGGCGAGGGCACCGAGGCCCAGAGGGGCAAGGCCGTGTCCGTCCACTACACGGGCTGGCTGGAGAACGGCACCAAGTTCGATTCCAGCAAGGACCGCGGCACCCCGTTCAGCTTCGCGCTCGGCGGCGGCCAGGTCATCCGCGGCTGGGACGAGGGCGTCGCCGGCATGAAGGTGGGCGGCAAGCGCCGCCTCACCATCCCGGCGGACCTCGGCTATGGCGCGCGCGGCGCCGGCGGGGTGATCCCGCCGAACGCCACGCTGGTCTTCGAGGTGGAGCTGTTGGGAGTGAAGTAGGGCTCCCTACTTCTTCCCGGCCTCTTTCTCGGCCTCATAGACCGGCCGGATATCCACCGGCACGTCTCCCAGCCGGCCGATCGCATCCCGGATCGGCTGGGTGGCCTTGCCATAGGTGTCAAGGAAGCGCTTCGTCCCCTCGTAGTCGCCGTTCGCCTGCAACATCAGCATGTCGTGCAGCAGGTCGCGGATGCCGGCGGGGAACTTCTCGGACACGGCGTGCACCTTGCCGTTGGCGTCGATCCGTAGCGCTCCCTTCTCCAGCAGGTAGTTGAACTGGGCCACCACGCCCTGGCCGTGGGCCTCGTCCACCCCGAAGCGGGCGGAGCGGAACAGGCCCGCCACATAAGTGGGCTCCAGCGACTGGCGCAGCGACGCCGGCATCTCCCCCTGCTCGATCAGGGCGAGGATGTTGTAGACGCCCATCACGTCCGCCTTGGCCTCCTCCAGGGTAGCGAACAGGTCCTTGAGCTCCAGGCGCACCTCGGTCTTGCGGCCGTTCACCATGATGGTGCCCGGGCCCAGGCCATGGGACAGCTCATGGTGGAGCACCTCGTTGAAGTAGGCCTCGAAGGAGACGTCCTTCACCTGCGCCGGGTCGAGCACGCGCTCCGCGATGGGCATCAGGATGCGGTCGTACTTCGCCCGCATCGTGTTCTGGAGCAGCACCTTCTTCGAGCCCTTGGCCTCCCGCACCCGCTCGTCGTTCGGCAGGTTGAAGGCGATCGTCTGCACGCCGGCCCGGGTCTCGCCCGAGCTGTAGACCGTGTCCACGACGCGGATCGGGCTCTCCTTGCCCCGGTTCAGGTTCTTGTGCTCGTCCGGGATCGGCAGGTTGCGCTCCAGCCAAGGCAGCCGCTCCTTGTAGCGGTCGAGGGCGGCCGACTCCTTGGGGAGGTTGACGGTGACGAACGCCTCGAAGGCGGCCTTGTAGCCGAACAGCTCGTCCTCGTAGGTCTCGTAGGGGCCGATGGTGACCTCGACCGGCGCGTCGAGATCCATCCAGGCGACGTCGCTGGCGTAGTAGTCGTCGTTCTCGAAGGCGGCGGCGCGGAGGTCCAGGAACTTCTTGAGCGAGGCGTTGCTCGTCAGGGCCGCGGCCTCGCGCAGGAGCTGGGCCGCCGGCTTGAGCCACTCGGCGTGCTCGCGGGAGTAGGGCACGGCCACGAGCCCCCCGTCCGGGCCACGGCGGATCTCGGTGAAGGTGGAGGTGAAAGCCTCCTTGTCGGCCGGATGCTGGGCGATCCAGCTCTCGAAGTCCGCCTTCGTGAGGTCCTCCGGATAGTGGCCGGCGCCCGCCGGATGGGGCTTGCCGCCGATGAACGGCTGCCGCTCCGCCAGGCGGTCCCAGGGACCGACGTTGATCGCGAAGTACTGGCGGGCGGCCTCGGCGTGCTCGCCCGTGTAACCCTTGAGCTGCTCGCGCACGGCGGGGTTGCCCGCCCAGGCCTGGCGCAGGAAGATCTCGTTCATGAGCTTGGCGGCTTCCACCAGCTTGTCGAGCACCTGGCGGTCCTCGGCCGACAGCGCGGAGAGGTCCGCCGAGAGGGGGACGGGGGCGAACTGCGTCACGCGCTTCTCGACGTCAGGCACGATCCGCAGCTCCTCTCCCGCTGTCTTCCCAGCCGTCCCGGCCGTCTCCGCCGGTTTGGGGCTCTCGACGTCCGACGCCCGGCAGGCCACGAAGGCCAGAGCCGCCAGACAGATTGTTACGAAGCGCATCATGAAGCGCATTCCTTCTCCTTTCGGTCCGATGCATCGCGGTCTCGTTCATCCCGCCTAGGATGGCACACCCCTCGCATCAGGGCCAAGCGGGCGCCCCTCCGCTTCCGGGGCGGCGCGGCAGAACGAGGATCGACCCAATGGCCCAACGAGTCACGCCTTACCAGTCCGGGATCAACTACTGGCTCCTGGCGACCGATCCGGACGAGTACAGCTACCAGGATCTGGAGCGGGACACCGCCACCGTCTGGAACGGCGTCCTGGATTACGAGGCCCTGAAGAACCTCCGCGACGTCGAGAGCGACGAGGAGGCCCTCGTCTTCCACGCCGGAACGGAGCTCGCCATCGTCGGCATCGCCCGCATCACCTCCGATCCCTACCCCGATCCCCAGGGATCGAGCCCGGACGAGATGGTGGTCGACGTCGTCCCCGAGCAGCTGCTGGACCGGCCGGTGCCGCTGGCGGAGATCCAGGACCTCCCCGAGTTCCAGGACTTCGATCTGGTGGGCGATCCGGACCTCTCCGTGATGCCGGTCACGCCGGAGATCTGGAACCGCATCCTGGAGCTGAGCGAGGCCGCCCTGGCGCTCTCCACTCAAGAGGATCAGGAGTAACCGCCAGGAACCACCCCGTCCTCACTCCCGCACGGACGCCCGCGCGGCGATCTCCAGATACTTCTCCCCTTCGAGAAGATAGGTGTGCCGGGGATCGACGGTGAAGACGAGGACGATCTCGGCGCGCGGGTCTTCCTCCTGGAGGCGCTGCCGCAGGTTCGGCGGGAGGTCCTCGACGGTGTAGACCCAGGACTCCAGGGAGAGGGTGCGGGTCTGGACGGCGGAGGGCGCTCCAGGCTTGCCCGGGTCCCAGCCGGGCACCTTCTTCTGGTGGTACCGCTGCACCGGCGGGGGCCCGAGGAGGATCAGCGCCCGGCCGCGGTCGGTGAGGCTGCCGCGGGTGCCGCCCTCGGAGTAGAGGCGGTCGGAGGCTTCGACCCGCTCGTAGAAAGTCTTCGAGAAATCATTGCCGGGTGTGTTGGGGTCCGGGTCCCGGCGGCGCCAGAACGCCTCGATGAAGTCGACCGCCTCGCGCGTGGTGTGGAGGCGCCGGAACTTGCGCTGCTCCTCGGGCAGCATCAGCCAGCGGGTGGGCCCCTCGTCCAGGCCCACGCCGCCGACAGGGCGCGCGGGGGCCGACCCGCACCCCAGCATGAGCCAGGAAAGCAGGGTCAGGGCGGCAGCCGGCCGCGATCGCACGCGTTTGCCTCCAGCCAGTGTGCCTCCAATCCGGCCGGCTCTCTCCCGAGTCGGCCTTCACCTCCCGCGAGGAGACCTTCGACTCAGTGCACGCTGTCGCCCCCGATGGGATCCGCCGCCTCGCGGACCGTCCCATGGGTCTTCTCGTAACGCTCCAGGTTCGCGCTCAGGGCGCCGATGATGCGCTTCAAGTGGCCCGGGCTGGTCACGATCCGGGCGGTGACGATGCCCTGCGGAGGCGCAAGGTTGATGAAGTCGAGGATGAACTCCTCGCGCGTGTGGGTGATTCGGAGCAGGTTGGAGTAGCGGCCTTTGAGCTCGTCGTCGCCGATCTTGACGTTCAGGCCCGCTTCGGGCTCGTCCATGCGGATCTCCCTGTGGTGGTTGGCGCGATGCTACCCCAAATGCGGGCCTGGGGGTCAGGCCTGAGAAGACGGAGCGCGTAGATAGACCGCCAGGTCGCCGACGTTGGTGCCGGTGGGACCGGTCTCCAGGAGCGCTGCCGGCACGGTAGCGAGGGCCGGACGCGAGTCGTGGCGCGCCAGGGCCGCCTCGGGATCGAGCCCGGTCCGCCGGATCGCCTCCCACGTGGCACCGTCCACGGTCGCCCCGGCGTAACGGGTGGGTCCATCCTCGCCGTCGGTCGCCAGGGTGAAGACAAGCTCGCCCGTGTTCCCGGAAAGCTCCCGGGCCGCCGCCAGGGCCAGCTCCTGGTTCCGGCCACCGCTGCCGGCCACGGAGCCCAAGGTGACGGTGGTCTCGCCTCCCAGGACGAGAGCGACCGCGCATCCTGCCGAGACGCGGGCGAGAGCCCGTCCCCGCGCCACCAGGCCGCGGGCGGCTTCGGCCGCCTCGCCTGCAAGAGAACCAGCGGCGGCATGGCATCCGTGGCGACGCGCCTCGGCCGACGCCGCGGCCACGGCCGTCCCCGCGCCACCCAACAATACGGTCTCGACCCGGTCGAGAGCCGGATCTCCCGGCTTCAGGGTTTCGGGGATCTCCCCCCGCGCACCGGCGGCGAGGTGGCGGCGGACGCTCTCCGGTACCGGCAGGCCCTCGACCGCCGCGAGGGCGCCGGCGAAGGACGTGGGATCGGCGGCGAAGGGGCCGGAGGCGATGGCGGCGGGATCGTCCCCCGGCACGTCCGAGAGGAGCAGGGCGAGGACCCGCGGCAGCCGGCCGCCCGCAGCACTCACGGCGCCTCCGCCTTTGAGACGTGAGAGGTGCTTGCGGACGGCGTTGACGGTCCCGATGGGCAGGCCGGACGCCAGCAGGCAGCGCTGGGCCGCCGCGAGGTCGTCCAAGGTGAGCCCCGCGGCGGGCGCCTCGACGCAGGCCGAAGCGCCGCCGGAGATCAGGGCGAGCAGGGGACGTGGCGGGATCCCGGCCAGCCAGGCTTCGAGCCTCTCGCCCGCGGCAACGCTCCAGCGGTCGGGGAGAGGATGGCCGCCGGTCTTCTGCTCCCACAGGGGATCGAGGAGGGCCGGCGAGCGGTGCGGGCGGATCAGCAGCCGCCGGGCCGGCGCCTCCAACGATTCGCGCGCCCCGCGGGCCAGAGCCGCGCCGGCCTTGCCGAGGGCCAGCACCGCGCCGAAGCGCTCGCCGCGCCGGGCCAGCTCCTCGCGCGCCAGCCGCTCCGGATCCACGGCGGCCAGGGCCGCCGCCGTCATTCTCCGGGCAAGGTCGTGGAGGGCGTCCATTCCACTCCTCCCTCGACCTCCCATCGGTGCTCGGGAAAGTAGACGCCAATCCCGCCGCTCCCCGTCCTGGCCGTGACGGTAAAGGAGAGTGCCCGCCGCTGGTAGTCGTAGGGCGCCCCTTCCCTGGAATGGACGGCCACGTCCACCACGTACTCGCCGGGGCCCAGGCGCAGCGCCGGGCAGGCGAGGCGCACGATGGCCTCGCCCACGAAGCGGCCGGGGACGTAGCCCGCGATGTCCGTGTTGGTGCCCCAGACCTCGAATCCACGCGGGGTCGAGACGGCGACGCCGAAGACGAAGTCGTCGAGGGGCCGGTCGGCCCGCGCCCGGATCTCGAAGACGACGTCCTCTCCGGTCTCGACGTGGTAGCGCTCCTCGCCGCCCGCGAGGAGGCGGATGGCGCCGATCTCGGCTTCGCGCGATCCCCAGCGCAGCTCCTCGGAGACCTGCTCTCCCGCCTGCTCGCGCTGCTGCTTGGCGGCCAGGTGCTCCTCGCCCTCGCGGGCCGCCACCTCCTGGCGGTAGGCGTCGATCACCCGCCGCGGCTCCCCCACCAGGCGCTGCCGGCCGTTCTCGATCCACAGGACGCGGTCGCACACCCCCTCCACCAGGTCGAGGGAGTGGCTGACCAGGAGGATCGTCCGGCCGGAGGCGAGGAACTCCTCGATGCGCCGCAGGCAGCGGTGGGCGAACGCCTCGTCGCCCACGGACAGCACCTCGTCCACCAGCAGGACGTCGGGATCGGTGTGGATGGCGACGGCGAAGCCCAGGCGCACGTACATGCCGGAGGAGTAGTTCTTGACCGGCTCCTCCATGAAGTCGCCGAGCCCGGCGAACTCGACGATCTCGTCGTACCGGCGCTGGATCTCCTTGCGGGTGAGGCCGAGCACGGCGCCGTTGATGAAGACGTTCTCCCGCCCGGAGATCTCGGGGTGGAACCCCGCCCCCAGCTCGATCAGGGCCGCCACCCGGCCGGCGACCGTGATCCGGCCGGTGGAGGGCTGGAGCATCCCCGCCACCAGCTTGAGCAGGGTCGACTTGCCGGAGCCGTTGCCGCCGATCACCCCGAAGGCCTCGCCGCGGGCGACGGTGAAGTCCACCTCCTCGATGGCCAGGATGGCCTCCTCGGGCCGGAGGCCACGGGTCAGGCTGCCGCCGACCAGGGCACTCTTCAGGGTCCGCAGCCGGTCGCCGGGCAGGGTCCGGCGATAGAGCTTGGAGACGCGCTCGACCCGGATGGCGTCGCCCGCGGGAGCCTCGCCGGCCGGAGCAGAACCCGCCGGAGCCGGAGGGTTGGGATCGATCATGCCGCCTCCACGAGCGTTTCCCGCAGCCGGTCGAAGAGCCCCGCTCCCGCCACCCAGGCGAGGAGGCTCACCAGGGCCATCTGGGCCCACAGGATGGGCTCGGGGAGCTGGCCGCGGAACAGCACGTCCTGGTAGGCCAGGGTGAACGGAGTGAAGGGGTTGAGCCGCACGGCCCACCACACCGGGGCGAGGTGGCGGATGCTGTCCATCGAGAACAGGATGGGCGTCAGGAAAAACATCAGGGTGAGGAAGTTCGCCAGCAGGTCCCGCACGTCCTTGAAGTGGACGGTGAGGGCCGACGTGCCGAGGGCCAGCCCCGAGACCATGGGCAGGTGGAGCAGGAGGATGGCCGGCAGGGCGAGCACCGACAGGCCGCCCACCGGGTAGCCGAGCAGCCGCCCGGCCGCCAGGGCCACGACGACGATGGGCAGCGCGAACAGCAGGTGCACCAGGTTGGACAGCACCGAGACCATGGGCAGCAGCTCGGCGGGGAACACGGCCTTGCGGATCAGCCCCGAGTTGGCGAGGAGCGACATCGAACCTTCGAGCGACGAGGCCGACACCCAGATCCAGGGGAAGAGGCCGCTCACCAGGAAGAGGGCGTAGGGGCTCATGTCGCCCCGGGCGCCCGGCTTGAAGACGACGCTGAAGACGAAGGTGTAGACCGTCAGCAGCAGCAGGGGATTGGCGAGCGACCAGAGGAAGCCGAGCACCGAGCCGCGGTAACGGGCCTTGAGCTCCCGGGACGTCAGGGTGCCGAGGAGGCCGCGGTAGCGGAAGATCTTGTAGGCGACCCGGAACATTGGCGAAGGGAATCTATCATCCCCTTGCTAGACTGCCGGCCGTGGCCGATTGGAGCCCGGTGGACCTGCTGCCCGGCCTCTGGACCGGGCTTCTGGGGGCGTGCCTCGCCGCCGCGCTGCGGCGATGGCTCGACCCGGTGCCGGCGCGGGTGCTCGCCGTCTTCGCCGCCGTCCTCCTGATCCTCTTGGGCCCCGTGCTCCTCGGCGGCAAGGTGCTGCTGCCGCTGGACGGCCTCCGGGGCGAGCCCCCCTTCCAGGGCCTGCAGCCCACGGAGCCGCATGGCAACTTCCTGCAGGGAGACCTGATCCAGCTCGTCGCGCCCTCCGCGGCCGCCGTCCGGACGGCCTGGGGGATGGGACGCTGGCCCCTCTGGAACGCCCAGGTGGGAGCGGGCATGCCGCTCCTCGCCGATCCCCAGGCGCAGGCGCTCCAGCCCCTCGTGCTCGCCGGCTATCCCCTGCCGCTGGCCAGGGCCGCCGGGGTGACGGCCGCCCTGCGGGTCCTGATGGCCCTGGTCTTCGGCTTCCTGTGGATGCGGCGGCAGGGCCTGGGAGAAGCTCCGGCCCTCGCGGGCGCTCTCGCCTACGGGCTCGGCGGGTTCCTGCTGCTCTGGCTGGGCTGGCCGATCGCCAACTCGGCGGCGCTCCTGCCGCTGGCGCTCTACGGCGCCGCGCGGTGCGACGCGCCCGGCGGGCGGCGGGACGCGCTGCTCCTGGCGCTGGGGGCGCTCGGCCTGCTGCTCGGCGGTCATCCGGAGACGATCCTCTACGCTCTCGGCCTCGTCCTCCTCTTCCTCCTCGACCGGGTGCGCCGGCGGCCCGCCGGGCTGCGGAAGGCGCTGCTGGTCCGGGCCGGGATCGCCCTGGCGGTCGCTGGCGCCGTCGCGGCGCCGGTCCTGCTGACCGCGATCGATTACCTCCCCAGGACGATGCGGGCGGCGCGGCTGGGAGACAAGCCGGAGCTGAGGGCGGGGCTCGCGCCGCGCTGGCTCCCCATCGCCGCGCCCAACGCCTACGGCAACAGCCGGTTCATCGAGTACTGGGGGCTCTCCAACACCAACGAGGACGCGAGCGGGTTCGTGGGCACGGCGACCCTGCTGGCCGCCCTGCTCGCCCTGGGGGCGAGGCGGCGGTTCCCCCAAGAGGCCCTGGCCCTGGGAATCGCCGGGCTCTGCCTGCTGCTGCTTGCGCCGCTGCCGGGCGGGCTGGCCCTGGGGAGCCGGCGGCTCCTGCTGCCGCTCTCGCTCTGCCTCGCCTACCTCGGGGCCTGCGCCTTGGAGCGATTTCGACTGGGCGAGGTCCGCCGCCGGTCCTTGCTGATCGTGGCCCTGGGGCTCGGGCTGGTGGTCGTCTGGGGCTACCTCGCCCATCCCCATCCCACGGACCCGCACCGGATGGAGGTGTTCCGCTTCGGCTGGCTCCGCTGGCAGCTCCGCTTCCTCGCCGGCTCCGCCCTCCTGCTGCTGGCGGCGGCCTCCTGGCGGCCGCGCGGGAGGTCTCTCGCCGTGGCGGGGGTGGCGGCGGCCATCGCGGCGGAGCTGCTCCTGGTCCACGGTCCCGCGAACCCGCCCATGCCGCGCCGGCTGGCCTTTCCCGCTCCGCCGGCGATCGCCTTCCTCCAGGCGAGCCTCGGGAAGAATCCGCCGCGCGGGCCCAGGTACCGGATCGCGGCGCTCGGGCGGGCCTTCCCGCCCAACCTCGCCGTGCTCTACGGGCTGACGGACGCGAGGATCTACAACCCGATGGCCCCTCAGGCCTACGTGGAGGCGACGGCGCCGGTCACCCGTGCCTGGTGGGGAGAGATCCCGGAATTCGGCGCTCCGGAGCACCCGCTCTATCCCCGGCTCGGGGTGCGCTATCTCCTGGCGGCTCCGGATGCGGCGCTGCCGCCCCCCCTCCAGCGCGTCTACGCCGGCCCGGACGCCTCGGTCTGGGAGCGGCCCGACGCGCTGCCCCGGCTCTTCCTGGCCGCCCGGCGGCCAGCCGGGACGGTGGAGATCCCCCGATTCGAGGACTCCTGGATCACCGCCCAGGTGAGCCTCAAGCGCCGGCAGACTCTCGCGTCGAGCCTTTACCAGGATGGCGGCTGGCTCCTGCTGGCCGACGGCCGGCCCCGGCCGGCAGCCGCCGTCGCGGGCTCCTTTCTCACGGCGCCCCTGCCGGCCGGCGAGCGGCGGGTCGATCTCCTCTACAGGCCCTGGGCCTTCCTGTGGGGCTGCCTGCTAGCGGCCCTGGGGCTGGCGGCGGGAGCGGCGGCCTGGGTGCCTGAGCCCCGGAGCTAGCGGGGCCGCCGCGGCCGCCGCTCCGGCGTGGCGTTCCAGGGATCCTGCGGCCAGGAGTGCCGGGGATAGCGTCCCTGGAGCTCCTTGCGGACCTGCGGGTAGGTGTTCTCCCAGAAGCTCCGCAGGTCGTGAGTCACCTGCTGGGGCCGGCCGTTGGGCGCCAGGAGGTGCAGGAGGACGGGCACGCGCCCGGCGGCGACCCGGGGGGTCTCGGCGAGGCCGAACAGCTCCTGGATGCGGGCGGCGAGGACCGGCGGCTTGCCGGGCTCGTAGAGGAGCTTGACGTGGCTGCCGCTCGGCACTTCCAGCCGCTCCGGGGTCTCGCGGCGGACGGCCTCGAGCTGCTCGTAGGAGAGGGCGCCCTGGAGAACGTCGAGCAGGGGAGCCCGCCGCAGCTCGGCGAAGGACTTCCGCCCCGCCGCGAGGGCGGGCAGGAGCTCGCGGATCTCCTCCTCGCCGAAGCGGGGCAGGCTCAGCTCGGGCCGCCAGTCCGCGAGGCAGCGGACACGGGCGAGGAAGGAGACGACCTCCGGATCGTCCAGCGGCAGGGCTCGACCGAGACGGTCGACGGCGGCCTGAACGAGGACCCGCTCCGTTTCCGCGGCCCCCGGGGCCGGCACCTCGGCCTCGGCGACGACGAGGTCCTCGTAGCGGGTCCGCCTCCAGGCCGCGACCCGCTCCCGCTGCTCGTCGAACGCCAGCTCGACCGTGGTGCGTAGCGGGAGCCATTCCGGCTCCACGGCGGAGGCCTTGCGTACCAGCGCCTCCGACAGGACGCCGGAGCGGCCGGCGTCGAGGTCGACGCAGAGGAACAGCTCGTCTTCGAGGACGGCGCTCTCCTCGGCGAGGCGCACGCCACGTCCTCCAACCATCACTCCCCGCGGGCTCCGCGGCTCGCGGCGGCGGGCGACGCGGTCCGGATAGGCCGTCAGCAACGCTCGCAGGAGAGGATCGTCGCCGGGCGCCCCGTCGCCGGCCTTGCCCAGCTCCCGGCGGGCCATGTCGGCGAGCTGGTCCCGGGCGCGCAGGACGAACCGGGCGGCGCCGGCGTTCAGGCGCTCCCCATCGTCGAAACCGGGAGCCCCCCGGCGCTCGAAGGTCGCCAGGGCGTCGAGCCGGTCGAGGAGGTCGGAACGCGAGGCGCGGCGGGGGCCCGCGCCGCGCGCCGCCCCACGAGGGAACGGATCGCGTTCGGCGAGCAGGGCGGCCAGCAAGGCGGCTTCGCGGGTGCGGCCCAGCCGGTGCCCCTCGACGAGAAGCCTGCCGAGGCGTGGGTGGGCGGGCAGGCGGGCCATGGCGTTGCCGAGCGAGGTGACGCCGTGGCCATCCACCGCGCCGAGCTGCCGGAGGAGGAGCAGGGCGGCTTCCAGGGCCGATGGCGCGGGCGCTTCGAACCAGTCGAAGGCGGCGAGGTCGGGCTCGCCCCAGGCGAGGAGCTGGAGGGCGGGGCCCGCGAGGTCGACCCGAGCGATCTCGGGCGTCTCGCGCTCCGGCAGAGTCGCCTGCTCGTAGGCGGGCCAGAGCCGCAGACAGAGGCCGGGAGCCTGGCGGCCCGCCCGGCCGGCCCGCTGGTCGGCCGAGGCGCGGCTGATGCGGCCCAGCTCCAGGCGGTCGAGCCCGGTCGAGGGATCGAAGCGCAGCCGACGGACGAGGCCGGAATCCACCACGCCGGTGACGCCGTCGATGGTGATCGAGGTCTCGGCGACGTTGGTCGCCAGGACGACCTTGCGCCTGCCACCGGAGAGCGGGCGCAGCACCGCGTCCTGGCTCTCGGCCGGCAGGTCGCCGTAGAGGGGGAGGACCGCCAAGCCCTTTTCCGCGGCGAGGCCGGCGAGGGCTTCCGCGCTCCGCTGGATCTCTCCCACCCCGGGCAGGAAGACCAGCACGTCGCCGGGCGTCTCGCCGAGCACCCGGCGCACCGCGGAGGCGATCTGGCCCGGGAGGGGCCGCTCGTCGGGACGGTCCATATACAGGATGTCCACCGGATGGAGCCGGCCCCGGCTCTCGATCGTGGGGGCTTCTCCCAAGAAGGCCGCCACCGGGCCGGGATCGAGGGTCGCGGACATGGCGAGGAGACGGAGGTCCGGCCGCGCCTCCCGCTGGACCCGCCGCGCCATGGCGAGGGAAAGGTCGGTCTGCAGGCTCCGCTCGTGGAGCTCGTCGAAGATCACGGCGCCCGCTTCCTCCAGAAACGGATCGGCCTGGAGCATCTGCACGAGGATCCCCTCGGTGACGACCAGGATCTTCGTCTCCGGCCCCGCCCGGCGCTCGAAGCGGACCTGGTAGCCGACCTCGCCGCCGAGCGTCCAGCCGTTCTCCTCGGCCATGCGGCGGGCGGCGGCCCGGGCGGCGATCCGCCGCGGCTCCAGCAGGACGATCCGCCGGCCGCCGCCGAGCCCCGCGGCCAGCAGGGCTGGGGGCACGCGGGTCGTCTTCCCCGCTCCCGTGGGGGCGATGAGCACGGCCGAGGAGCCAGCGCGCAGAGCCGCGATCAGCTCGGGCAGGACATCGTCGATGGGAAGAGGGGCCGGCATGGCGAAGGAGGGTATACCAGCCTTCGCCAAAGCCCGGAGACCCGTTCAATCAGAGGTCCGGGTCCGGCTCGTGAACCTCGTCGGCGTAGGGAAGGACGCGAAAACCTTCCAGCACGGCCGCCAGGCGCAGCGGCTCGGCCAGGGAGACGAAGCTCGCGCCGTGCGTGCGCTCCCGGCACCAGATCAGGGCCGCGGCCAGCTCGAACGCCTCGGCGGCCCGCAGCATGTGGACGGAGAGGATGCGCAAGGCCCGGGCGCGCACCTCCTCGGTGGGCTGCACCTCGAACGCCCGCGCCTTCAGGTGGCCGAGGACCGAGCGGGCCTTCTCGAAGTCGGCGGGAGAGATCCGCCCCTGGCGATGAGCGGTGAGGAGCGCGCTCGAGCACTCCAGGGGCGCCCCCCACCAGGTCGCGACCTCCGCATCGCGCCGGAGCAGGATCTCCACCTTCTCGGAGGAGGAATCCCACACCGCCAGGGCGAGCAGGGAGGTGCTGTCCCAGAACCTCAGACAGCCTCCCGCAGCTCCCGCCGCCAATCCTCCGATCCCTCATCCTCAGCATCGCGGCGCCGGGGCGGCTCGCAATAGCGCGCCCTCGGCAGCTTCCAGAACGACTCGTCCAACGGCTTCTCGGGGGCCCGCACCAGCCCGGACCGCACCAGCTCCTGCGTCGCCGCGGCGGGTGATTCGGCCGACAGGGGCACGAGGCGGGCGATGGGCCGGCTGTGCTCGGTGACGAGCACTTCCTCCCCCGCCTTCACCCGTGCCAGGGTTTCGGAAAGCAGCGCTTTCAGCTCGGCAATTCCCATGGATCGCATGCAGGAGAGTATAGGCAAGCGAAAATGACCCGTCAAGTCATAATTCACGGACCAGCAAGATCCCGCCGCGGCGCCGGAAGACGCGACGAGCGCTCTCTCCCCACCGGGTCAGGATTGGGGCTTCGAGGCGATCGACAGGAACAGCTCGTGGACCACCTCCTTGAGCTCGATCGTGTAGGTGGACAGCTCGCGCAGGGCCTGCTCGAGTTGCTCGGAGCTGGGCCGGACGAGCGCGCCGCCCGCCCGCGGGCGGACCTTGTGGGTCATGCGTTCGTCGAGGCTCTGGAGCTTCTGGTAGGCGTCCTTCAGGCGTTGCGGGTCCATGTCAGGGTCTCTCCTTCTTTTTTCATGGCTTCTGAGCGGAACGGCTGAGCTGAAAGGTGAAGTCGACCAGCCTCTCGACCTCCTGGCGGTCGAGCCGCCGGGCGAAGCCCGGCATGGGGCCGTAGCCCTCGGCGATCCGCTGCCGGACGGCCGCGCGGTCGCCGCGCCGCACCATGGGCGAGGAGAGGAGGTCCAGGTGCGGATAGAGCTTGAGGGAGCGGCGGTCGCCCTCGCCCCCGGCGCCGTGGCAGCGGGCGCAGTAGGTCTCGTAGAGCTCCGGCGTCGTCAGGTTCTTCCGGGCGCAGCCGGCGATGGCGGACAGCAGCGGCAACGCCGCCAGCAGGAGGAGCGGCCGGAGCTTCAAGGCATCAGCTCTTGGCCGGATCGATCCTGGCGGAATCGCGGCGGTTCACCAGGGTGGCGGTCGCCTGGTCGCGCGGGCGGACGACGATCTCGTCGATGTTGACGTGCGACGGGCGGGTGGCCGCCCAGACGATGCAGTCGGCGATGTCCTCGGCGATCAGGGGATCGATCCCCCGGTAGACCGACTGCGCCCGCTCGGCGTCGCCCGCGAAGCGCACCATGGAGAACTCCGTCTCGACCATGCCGGGCGAGATCTCGGTCACCCGCACGGGCTCGCCCAGCAGCTCCAGGCGCAGAGTGCGGGTGAGGGCCCGCAGGGCGTGCTTGCTGCCCGTATAGCCCCCCCCGCCGCCGTAGGTCTCGAAACCGGCGATCGAGCCGAGGTTGACGATGTGGCCATCCCCCGAGGCCTTGAGGGACGGCAGCAGGGCGCGGGTGATGCGCAGCACGCCCAGGACGTTGGTCTCCCACATCCGCTGCCAATCCTCATCCCGGGCGCTCTCGATGCGGTCGAGCCCGAACGCCGCCCCGGCGTTGTTCACCAGCAGGTGGACCTCGGGAGGGAGCGCCGCCACGAACGCCGCCACGCTCCCGGCGTCCGTCACGTCGAGGGCCAGGGCCGTGGCGCCGAGGGGATCGGCCACCTCGCGCAGGCGGTCCAGCCGGCGGGCGCCGAGGAACAGACGGAAGCCGGCCCCGGCCAGTGCGCGGGCGGTGGCGGCGCCGATGCCGGCGCTGGCGCCGGTGACCACGGCGGTCTTCTCGGAGGTCTTCCCAGTGCTCAAGAGGCGATTCCTTTCCCAGGTTTCCGCTTGCCTAGATTTCCGCCGACGGGCAGAGGTCGGCCACCGGGCAGATGGCGCATTCGGGCTTGCGCGCCTTGCAGATCGCCCGGCCGTGGTCCTGCATCAGAGGGCCGAAACGCGTCCAGTCCTCCCGGGGGATGAGGGGGAGCAGATCCCGCTCGATCTTCTCGGGGTCCGTCTCCTCCGTCAGCCAGAGCCGCCGGGAGAGGCGCTGGACGTGGGTGTCCACCACGATCCCCTCCGCCAGGCCGAAAGCGTGGCCGAGCACCACATTGGCCGTCTTGCGGCCGACGCCGGGCAGCGCGTTGAGCGCGTCCATGCTCGCCGGCACCTCCCCGCCATGCCCGGCGAGGAGCGCCTGCCCGAGGTTCTTCAAGGCCCGGGCCTTGTTGCGGTAGAAGCCGGTGCTGCGCACCATCTCCTCCAGCTCGGCGAGGTCCGCCTCGGCGTAGTCGCGGGCCGTGGGATAGCGGCGGAAGAGGGCCGGGGTCACCTCGTTGACCTTCTTGTCCGTGCACTGGGCGGCGAGCACCGTGGCCATCAGGAGCTGGAGGGAATTCGCGAAGTCCAGGGCGAGCCGCGTGCCGGGGTACTGAGCCGTGAGCCGCGTCACGATCTCCAGCGCCCGCAGCCGCCGGGCACGACCGGACTCCCGCCGCGCCTGCGCCGGGGTGATGCCGCTCCGTCCGCCTTCCATCCGCTTCTTCAATCCAAAATCCCAAATCCAAAAGCCAAAATCATCGGGAAGCTCCTCCGTCGTCTCCGGACAGCGATCTCAATCCGCTCTCCCCCGGTGCCTGGCGGCCCGGCTCCGAGATCCCGCGCGCCTGCAGCACCACCCGGCGCTCGTTCTCGAAGCTGAGCTTGGCGATCCCCTCGTCCCAGGAGAACCACTCCGCCCCGGAGACCTCCCGGGTGTCGAAGTCGGCCGCGTCGCCGCTCACGTAGTCGAGCAGGAAGTAATCCACCCGCTTGTGGACCCGGCGGCTGCCCTTCTCGACGAACCAGTACTCGACGCCCGGCAGGGGAGCCACCACCCGGCCGGTGACGCCCGTCTCCTCCCGCACCTCGCGCAGGGCCGCCTGCTCCGGGGTTTCCCCGAGCTCGATGTGCCCCTTGGGAAGCTGCCAGCGCCGGCCGGCCTGGGTGGAGATCAAAAGGATGCGGGTGCCGGCCACGACCAGACCGCCGGCGGATCGGTGGTGCTCCGTCTTCATCGGGGCCGATTCATTGGGATCAGATTCATCGGGATCAATCGAGCGGGATCAGTTCGCCGATTCCTCGTCGTTGCCGGCGCCCGGCACCCAGGAAGGCAGGGCGGCGGGATCGATCCCGACCGACCGCAAGGCCGCGTCCCAGACCCGCTCGGGATCGGCCGCGAAGATCAGCTCGCTGGTGACCGGCGCCGTCAGCCAGTCGTTGCGAAGGATCTCCTCCATGAGCTGTCCCTCGCCCCAGCCGGCGTAGCCGAGGAGAAGGCGGAAGTCGTCCGGCGGCGCCTCCGCCAGGCGGGAGAGGTCGCCGATGTGCTGCGTCAAGGCCACCCCGGGAGCGATCTGGGTGGCGGTGTCCTCCGGCCCCGTCTCGAGGAGCACGGGGGCGAACAGCACGGTGCCGAGCTGCGGCTGCACCGGCCCGCCGAAGTAGGCCACAGCCGTCTCGCGCCCCTCCCAGCCGACGTCCATCCCCTGCAGGATCTCCCTGATCTTGATGCCGGTGGGACGGTTGACGATGAATCCGAAGCTCCCCTCGTCCTCGTGGTGGAGGAGCAGCACGACGCTACGATGGAAGAACGGGTCCAGCACCTGGGGCATGGCCATCAGCAGGACCGGGGTGGTGAGGTCGGAGCCGCTCACGGTCATAAAGGGGATATTACCCCGGTATTGCCCTCCGGCATCAGCCGGCTTGGCCCGCCTCTGGGAGAAATCCGGGCGAGCTGTTATCTTTGGCGGGCCGGCGGGAGTATCGCCCCGGCGGCCCGCCTTGAAATGAAGATCCGAGGAGACCAAGTCCCATGAAAGATAGTTTCGGAAGCCGCGCGTCCCTTCGCGTGGGCAGCCGCGAGGTCCGCCTCGCCCGGCTGGACGTGCTGGAGAAGCGGGGCTGGAACGTGTCCCGACTCCCCTACGCCCTGCGCATCCTGCTCGAGAACCTGCTGCGCCGCGAGGACGGCGCCCTGGTCACCGCGGACGAGATCGAGGCGCTGGCGCGCTGGGATCCCAAGGCCCTGCCCTCGCAGGAGATCGCCTTCATGCCCGCCCGCGTCCTCCTGCAGGACTTCACCGGCGTGCCCGCCGTGGTGGACCTCGCCGCCATGCGCGACGCCATGGTGGCCATGGGCGGCGATCCGACGCGGATCAACCCCCTCCAGCCCGTCGAGCTGGTCATCGACCACTCGGTGCAGGTGGACGAATACGGCACCGCCGGCGCCTTCCTGTTCAACGCCGAACGGGAGTTCGAGCGCAACCGCGAGCGCTACGCCTTCCTGCGCTGGGGCCAGACCGCGTTCAGCAACTTCAAGGTGGTGCCGCCCGACACCGGCATCGTCCACCAGGTGAACCTCGAGTACCTGGCGCGGGTGGTCATGGAAGGGGAAGTCGCCGGCGAGCTCTACGCCTACCCGGACACCCTGGTGGGCACGGACTCCCACACCACCATGGTCAACGGCCTCGGCGTCCTCGGCTGGGGCGTCGGCGGCATCGAGGCCGAGGCGGCCATGCTGGGCCAGCCGGTCTCCATGCTCATCCCCCAGGTCGTCGGCTTCCGCCTCGCCGGCGAGCTGCCCGAGGGATCGACGGCCACCGACCTGGTGCTCACGGTCACCGAGATGCTGCGCAAGAAGGGCGTCGTCGGCAAGTTCGTCGAGTTCTTCGGCCCCGGCCTCGCCACCCTGCCCCTCGCCGACCGCGCCACCATCGGCAACATGGCGCCCGAGTACGGCGCGACCTGCGGCATCTTCCCCGTCGACCAGGTCTCCCTCGACTACCTCGCCTTCTCCGGCCGCTCGCCCGAGCAGGTGGCGCTGGTCGAGGCCTACATGAAGGAGCAGGGGCTCTTCCACACGCCCGACAGCCCCGAGGCGGTCTATACCGACACCCTGGAGCTGGACCTGCGCTCGGTCGAGCCGAGCCTCGCCGGCCCCCGCCGGCCCCAGGACCGGGTGCGGCTCTCGGACGTCAAGGCTTCCTTCCTGAAGGAGCTGGACGTCATGACCGCGCAGGGGAAGACGGGCAAGGTGCGCCCCGCGCCCTACGGCCTCCAGGCCGCCGGCGGCACCGCGGCGGGCCTCGCCGTGGCCGAGCCCGAGGCGGCCTCGATGGCCGGCGACCCCGCCGCCGCGGAGCTGCGGAACGGCTCGGTGGTCATCGCCGCCATCACGAGCTGCACCAACACCTCGAACCCGTCGGTGATGATCGCGGCCGGCCTGCTGGCCAAGAAAGCCGTCGAGAAGGGGCTCACGACCAAGCCATGGGTCAAGACGAGCCTCGCCCCCGGCTCCAAGGTGGTGACCGAGTACTACCGCGAGGCGGACCTCACCCGCTACCTCGACGAGCTCCGGTTCAACCTCGTGGGCTACGGCTGCACGACCTGCATCGGCAACAGCGGCCCGCTGCCGCCCGCCATCTCGAAGACGATCGAGGAGCAGGACCTGGTGGCGGTCGCCGTGCTCTCGGGCAACCGCAACTTCGAGGGGCGCATCAACGCCGACGTGCGCGCCAACTACCTCGCCTCGCCGCCGCTGGTGGTCGCCTACGCCCTCGCGGGACGGATTGACATCGACTGGCAGACCGAGCCCGTCGGCACCGGCAAGGACGGCCAGCCCGTCTTCCTGCGCGACCTCTGGCCGAGCCGGAAAGAGGTCGAGGAGACCATCCTTCGCGCCCTTCACTCCGACATGTTCCGCGAGCAGTACCGCGACGTCTACGCCGGCGACGAGCACTGGAACGGCCTCGACGTTCCCGAGGGCGCCACCTACGCCTGGGATCCGGAGTCGACCTACGTGCGCCAGCCCCCCTACTTCGTGGACATGCCGGCCGAGCCGGCGCCCGTCCAGGACGTCCACGGGGCGCGCGTGCTGGCGGTCTTCGGCGACAGCATCACGACCGACCACATCTCGCCGGCCGGCTCGATCAAGGTCGTGAGCCCGGCGGGCAAATACCTGATCGACCACGGCGTCGCGCCCAAGGACTTCAACTCCTACGGCGCCCGCCGCGGCAACCACGAGGTCATGATGCGGGGCACCTTCGCCAACATCCGCATCCGCAACCGGATGGTCCCCGAGATCGAGGGCGGCTTCACCCTGCATCTGCCGGACGGCGAGCCGCTGTCGATCTACGACGCGGCCATGCGCTACAAGGAGGAGGGCGTGCCCACGGTCGTGATCGCCGGCAAGGAGTACGGCACCGGCTCCTCCCGCGACTGGGCCGCCAAGGGGCCGCTCCTCCAGGGCGTCCGCGCGGTCATCGCCGAGACCTTCGAGCGCATCCACCGCAGCAACCTGGTCGGCATGGGCATCGCTCCCCTCGAGTTCACTGGCAGCGACACCGTGGCGAGCCTCGGCCTCACCGGCCACGAGGTGATCGACATCGCCGGTATCGCAGAAGGGGTCGCCAACGGCTTCAAGAACGGCCGCGAGCTGACCGTCCGCGCCACGGCCGACGGCGGCAAGGTAACCGAGTTCAAGGTCCGGGTGCGCCTCGACACTCCGCAGGAGATGCAGTACTACCGCCACGGCGGCATCCTGCATTACGTGCTGCGGCAGCTTCTGAAGGGGTAGATGATTGTGACCCTACCGCTCGTCGTCGCCGTAGAGATCTGCCCGCTGGAGGGACAGGTTTTCAGGCCACGGACCGAAATCGTGGACGGGGAAGTCAGCCAGGTAGCCCGCTCCTCGAGGCACCGCCTGTGCGGGCCGCTCATCAAGGACAATTACGGCCGGATACCGGCCCGGCGGTACGTCTGCGGACAGCTTCAGGTCGATCCTGGCATGACCGTCATGGCTGACGATAATGTCTGTCTCGATTGTTTTCATACGAGGCTAGCTTAGTCCTAGTGGCCTATCACCGTGGGATTGACGGGGAACTCCTGGGAGCGCCGGCGTCCCGCCGGCTTGACTAACTAGATTAGTAGGCCGGCGGGACGCCGGCGCTCCCAGGGAAACCTCCACCAATATGTCTATGACAGAGCACTAGGTGGACTTTTATTGGACAAACCTCTCCCTCTTCTCCCGGCGGACGGGGGGGAGGTTGGGAGAAGAGGGCCGGGGTGATGAGGGCTTCGACGGTGCGAATTGGCCGCGATCTGCCCTGAAAAAAGCCCCGCATCGGGGAGGGAACCGACGCGGGGGGAGGAGAGGGAGCTGAGAGAGGTTGTCGGAGTAAGTAGACTCCGGGACGGGTTCAACTCCCGAGGCCCGTCCCACTCTGTACAACAGGATCAAGATATGTTGGATTCCCATTGCGGCTTCCCCTGCCCGAGCCCACGGACGAGCTCCCGGACCTCCCCATGCGCGTTTTCCTGACCGGCGGCACCGGCTACATTGGCCGCGCTCTGGCGCGGCGGCTCGTGGCCGCCGGGCACGAGGTGCGGGCCCTCGTCCGCCCCACCAGCAACACGGAGCCCCTGCAGCAGCTCGGCATCGCCACCTTCGTCGGCGACGTCGCCGAGCGGATCTCGATGCGCGAAGGGATGTCCGGCGCCGACTGGGTGATCCACGCCGCCGCCGACCTCGACCTCACCGGCCCGCCGGAGCGCATGCGGCAGGCCAACCTCGAAGGGAGCGAGAACGTCGCCTCCCTCGCCTACAAGCTGGGAGTCGGCCGCTTCCTCTCCGTCTCCTCGATGGCATTCTGGGGCGGCAGCCCGTCCGACGGCTCCGCGGTCGGCGAGGAAGCGCCCGTCCAGCAGCCCTTCCCCACCCTCTACAGCGCCACCAAGCACTCGGGCGAGCTGGCGATCCAGGAGTGGGCCAAGAAGGGCCTGAAGGTCAACTCCGTCTTCCCGAGCCTGGTCTACGGCCCGCCGGGCAAGAAGGAGGGGGCCAACTCCATCCTCCGCGGCTTCATGAAGGGCCGCTTCCCCGTCCTGGTGGGAGCGGACCGCAAAACCTCCTGGATCTACCTCGACGACCTCGTCGAGGGGATGCTGAAGGTGGTGGAGAAGGCCCCGCCGGGCCGGGGCTACCTGATGGCGGGCGACGTCGCGACGCTGCGCAGCCTCGTGGACCGCGTCTGCGCGCTGGCCGGCGTCAAGGCGCCGCGCCTGAACCTGCCCATCGGCGCGGCCCGCCTCGGCCTCGCCCTCTCCAGCCCCGTCTACAAGCTGCGCGGCTTCCGCCCGCCCTTCTCCTCCGAGCAGCTCAACAACCTCGACCGCCACTGGGCCTTCGACGACGCCCGCGCCCGCACCGAGCTCGACTGGCATCCCCGCAAGCTCGACGAGGGGCTGCCGCCCACGGTCGAGTTCCTGAAAACCCATTGATGGTTTAAAGTAAACCGGCGGTTTGCCGTAAAAACCGGTTGACTCCACCGGCGACTTGGAGCAGAATAGGTTTGCGGTACAAACCTTCTGCTCTGGGAGGTCCGAGATGGAGATCCAAGCCCTCGACCGTATCCATTTCTTCACACGGCACTTCAACGATCTGCAAGGGCTCCGGTATGGGGTCCCCCTGGGGCTGATGACCCTGGCCTGGTTGGGGCCGACGCTCCCACGGGTCCTTCTGTTCCTCGGTGCGCTTCTCCTGGAGCTCGGAGCGAAGAGGTATTACCGGAGTACGTTTGGCGAGGTCGAGCAAGAGGCCGTCGATCCCGCCGAGGAGCTGTATCCGGTGTCGATCTTCAGTCCGGCCGGTCCGGCTCCCCGGCTCGAAGGCTTCCAGCAGGTGCCCACCATCGCGCGGCATTTCCTGGCCGTCCTGGCTCTGGCCCTGGCTCTTTTCTCGTACTTCCAGGCGCTTCCCCCCAATATCCTGGTCCGGGAGGACCCATCGCGGGGCCAGCACCCGCGGATCGTACCCGAGCTCGCTCCCTCGCTCGGGGCACCGTGGATCGGAAACCCGAAGGGCGCGCCGGTGAGACCGCCCTCCATGCTCAGGGCCGTCTTCGCGCAGACGATGTACGTCCTCTACGGCTCCCTGTTCCTTGGGGTCTGGCTCTGGAGAGATCGCCGCCGGTCCCAGGATCATCATCTGGCGCTCGCGATCCTGCTGCTGGGGCTTTCAGCCCTCGGCACCTCCCTGGGGTTCCTCGCCCGGCCGGATGGGGAGATCACCCGGGGCATCGACCTCCTCCTGCCAACCCTGGTCTATCCCGAAGTGGCCCTGCTCCTCTGCGGCTCCTCGATGATCGTGGCGGGCCTTCTCGATCACTGGCAACTCGTCCGGGCGCTCGGCCGTCCCGCGGCGATAGAGGGAGAGTAACCATGAGCACCACACCCTTCGAGCAGCTCGCGAACCTGGACCGGCGGGTCCACGATCCCGCCCGCCTCGCCATCCTGACGGCGCTCTCGACCTGCGAGCGGGCCGACTTCCTGTTCCTGCTGCGGATCACCGGCCTCACCAAGGGGAACCTCTCCTCCCATCTCTCGAAGCTCGAGGAGGCCGGGCTGGTCGAGATCGAGAAGCGCTTCGTGGACAAGAAGACCCAGACCCTCGCCCGCCTGAGCGACGCCGGCCGCCGGACGATCAAGGGCTACTGGAAGGAGATGGAAGAGCTGCGCGAGAGCGCCGCCCGCTGGCAGCCGCAGAACGCCGCGCTGGTGCCCTCTACGGGCTGATCCTCAGGGCAGCGTATGGCTCCACGCCCCCGTCGTGCCGCTCTCGAAGCCGTCGGAGAAGATGAACGGCCCCGGATCGACGTAGAGGAAGGCCGCGTTCAACGTGGCGTTCTGCGTGTCCGGGTTGGTGACGGTAACGGAGACCGTGCCCGCCGCCTGGGCCGGAGTGATGGCCGTGAGCGAGGTGGCGCTGTTGAAGGTGACCGAGACCGCCGCCACGGCGCCGAAGCGCACCGTCGCGCCGTTGACGAAGTCGGTGCCGGTCAAGGTGACCGGCGTGCCGCCCGCGATGTTGCCGGAAGCCGGTGAAATCGACGTCAGCGTCGGCGCGGGCAGGCCGCTGGCTTCGGCGATGGTGAAGTCGGCGTTCGAGATGTCGAAGAAGACGTTGCCCACGCAGGAGACGCGGACGCGCGCCTGGGCCGTCGGCGTGTTGGGCAGGGTCACGGCCTCGGTGCCGTCGTTGGCCGTCGACGCCGCGAGAGCGACGGGGAAGGTGTTGCCGCCATCGGTCGACAGGTCGATCGCGACGCTGGCGCAGCTCACCGGCGCGGCGCTGGTCCCGGCCACGTTCCAGGTCACCGTCTGACTGCTGTTGCCGGCCCAGCTCACCGCGGAGTTGGGCTGGGTTACCACGAACGGCCCGGCCGTGGCGTTCACCGTCACGGTCGTCGAGGCGAAGTTGACTCCGCCGCCGCCCGTGCGGTTGTCGCGGGCCGTCAGGCGGAAGGTCATCGTGCGGTTGCGCGTCGACATCGACTCGCCCAGCGTCGCGACGTTGCCCAGGATGTCCGAGAGGCGCGGGAAGGTGCGGCTCGGCACGGTCAGCGGCACGAAGGAGCGGAAGATCGGCCGCACGGCGGCCACGTCGTCGTTGGGCGGAGAGGCGGAGCCCAGGTCGAGCTCCTCCCACATGTAGGTCAGGGCGTCGCCATCCGGATCCGTGGCCGAGCCGGTCAGGGTGAACGGAGTCTGCTTCGGGATGGTGAAGGCCGCGCCGGCGTTGACGGCGGGCGCGGCGTTGCCGGTCGTCGTGACGACCGCGCAGGAGTTGCCGGCCCCGGTCGAGAACGCCACGATCTGATCGTAGCTCCGGGGATGGAAGGTGTCGTCGCTGTGCGGCTGGAGGTCCTCGGCGCCGCAGATGCCGGCGTAGGCCATGATCGTGGTGCCGCTGCCCGGCTCGTAGGCCGAGCCCGAGCTGCGGTTGCCGTTGCAACTGCCGGTGGTGCCGTTGAACGTGTGGCTGCCGCCGAACTGGTGCCCCATCTCGTGGGCCACGTAGTCGATGTCGAAGGGGTCGCCGATCGGGACGCCCCGGCCGGTGACGCCTTGCGCCTTGGCGGTCGAGCACGGAACCCCCAGGCTGGCGATGCCGCCCCCGCCGGTCGAGAAGACGTGGCCGATGTCGAAGTTGGCCGAGCCGATGACGCTGTTGAGGTTGTTCCGGTTCTCCGTCAGCATGGCGGAGCCGTTGCCGTTGGTATAGGGATCCGTGGCGCCGTTGGTGTAGACGATCAGGTTGTCGTTGGCGATGAGCACCATGCGGATCGCCACATCGCGCTCGTAGACGGCGTCGACCCGGTTCATGGACACCGCCATGGCGTTCAGGGAGCAGGCGACGGCCGCCGGATTGGGCGCGCAGACCGCGGCTGAGTACTCCCCCGTGCCGGCCAGCGCCAGGCGATAAGTGCGCAGCTGGGCCCCCGACGCCGCGGCCGGCACGACCGGCAGCGCATCCGGCGCGGCGCCGTTCTCCGGGCTCTCGTCCTTGACGTCGCCGTCCTTGGTGTCGCAATGGAAGGCCTCGCCGTCCGGCTTGCGCGCATCCCCCTTGAAGTAGGACAGGACGTAACGCGCGTCCCACCGCCGGTAGGGATCGATGTACACCGTGCCCGCCGCCGACAGCACGATCCCATGGAAGCCCAGCGAGGTGAGGCTCAGGCGCGCCGTGGCGGTGGGATCGTCGATCCCCTTGGCGGCGTAGGTGCGGATCTCGGGGAAGCTGGCCGCCAGCGCCGGCTCCAGGATCGGCGACTCCTCGATCCGGAAGAGCCTGTCCGTGCCGTCCGGGTACGGGAGCCTGAGCAGCAGCGGCGCGGCCCCGCGAGCCGCCGAGCCCTCGACCGGCGCCCGGGCCAGAAGGCTCTCGAGAGCCTCGACATCCACCTCCAGGGCACGGAAATGCCGCGGCAGCGGGATCTCCCAGACGCCCCCGCGGGCCGGAAGAGCGTGAAGAGACTCGAGAGAGAGGTCCCGGAACGGACCGTCCTCCGCGGAGGCAGGCGCGACGGCAGCGCACAGGACGACGAGGGTGAAGAGCACCAGGAGACGGCGTTCCAACATGGAAATCCTCATAAGGCAAATGGCGAACTAGAGGGCCACGGGAATGGGTGCCAGCCGTTTCCTGTGCTGTGCCGGTAGTGACTCGGCCCGCCATTCTACAGGCGAACAGCCCGCCCAAGTGCCACGCTTTGGTCCTCTCGAAGCCCTCTGTCTTTGAGGACCGCGTCTTCGGCAAGCGCTCCAGAGCGCCTGGACCATCGTCGGTCCAGCGTACAAAAGTGCCCCTGGGGCTTGGGTGGATTCTCGATTTGCACGCCAATTAGCGGAAGATCCAAACTTTTCAGCGGAAGCTGTCCCGCTTTGGGGTGCAGGAGCACCAGACACTATTGAAGGAAGTATTGAAGGGAATTCGCAATTTTTCCGATGTATTGCGGTGGAGCTGTCTACGACGGGCACCCGTGCGTGCCAGAGAAGGGACGGTGTCTTGAGACAGTCAGGGATGAAAAATTGGTATGCCTGGATGCTTTTCGTTCTGCTTGGGATCAACAGCGAAGCAGCTCACAGTAAACAGGCGAGCCCGCCCGCTGCCGAGCCCACGACTCGGACGGAAACGTGGGAGCTGCCGATGGACCAGAGCGGCTCGGACGACAGGGAATGGTCGATCCTTCTCTCCCGCAAGGAGCGCCTCTTCCTCCCCGCCTTGCGGGGCCCCGTCGAACGGGTGAAGCAAGGGGATACCGGCGGCTTTGAGGAGCTGATCCGCACGGCGTACCGCCTCATGGCGGCCTATGGCCGCAACGAGGGCCACCGGATCGCGTTCGATCTCAGCGATTTCAAGACGGTGGCCGCGCCCGAGGCGCTGAGCCTCAAGTACAGCGACCTCGTCTCCGTCGGTCTGCCGGACCATATCGCCGTCGGAGGAGTCATCCGTGAATTCAAGCAGGACGACCGGATGGTTTCCGTCAAGCGCGGCTACAGCATGCGCTGGGAGCCGTTGCCGCCCGATCCGGACGCCGCGGGCTGGAAGAAGCGCCTCGTGAGCGAATTCGTCAAGCTCGCTCTGCCCGACCAGCCGGCGCTGCCCTACCTGCGCGCCGTGACGAGCTACCGGGTCGTCGTGACGCTCGACGGAGCACGCCGGGACTACCGTGCCGCCTTCTTCTGGATGGGCAGCGCCACGAGCCCGGCGATCCAGACGATCTCGTGCTTCGACCCGGTCACGAGCGGCGTGACCCTCGTGCTCGCCGAGCAGGTGCCGCCCGCGCCGGAGCGCCCGCCCGATCCCGAGATTCCCAAGGAGACCTGCCCCCTCCTGGTAGCGCTGACGGACGGCGTCCGGCTCGTCCTGGGCTTTCCTGGCGCGCGACTGCAACCTCAACGGCCGGATCGACGACGGAGGCGAGGCAATCAGTTCCGCTATCGAGGAAAAGTGACCCTGGCCGACGGAAAGAAGTCGCACTCCGTGGACGTCTTTCTCCTGACCGACTGATCTCCCCACAGTTCCCCTGTTCCCGTTTTTCGTCCAGATTGTCGGTGCGACCCCGGTCGCAGTCGTCACGACCGCGGTCGCAGTCATCAAGACCACGGTCGCGGCCGTCACGACCGCGGTCGCAGCCGTTGCGACCGCGGTCTGAGCTGTTGCGACCCCGGTCGGAGCCGTCGCGACCACGGTCGGGGTCCTTGCGACCACGGTCGAAGCCATCGCGACCCTGGTCGGAGTCGTTGCGACCGAAGTCGGAGCCGTTTCAACCAAGGTCGCAGTCGTCGCGACCGCGGTCGTAGCCACTCCGACCGCGGTCGCCAGGGCTCCTACCGCGGTCGGCGCTCTCGGGACCAAGGGGTAGGAGCCAGCCCCGCCGGTCGACTCACCGGCAGGGCTTGGGTTCAGTTGTCAAAAAAGCACGCACGGCCTCCCGCCGGTTCTTCCGTATGAGACCATGTCAGTGCGGTTATGGTATCATAGAGACGTTAATCGTCAACAAAGAGCTCCGACAAGGCTCTCTGGAAGGAGCATTCGGATCTGGACTTGCCGATCGGGAATCTTTGACAACTGAAGTACCGGCAGGAGCGGGGGTGGCGGACCGCTCCTGCCGGCCTACCTTTCCGGCCTACCCGCAGACCGCCCCGAACACCCGCGCGAAGTTGCCGCCGAGGAGCTTCGCGATGGCGTCTTCCTTGTAGCCGCGCTTCGCGAGGCCGGCGGCCACGATCTCCATCCTCTTGGGAGTCTCCAGCTCCGCGACCGAGACGTGGCCGTGGAGGGGCTCGCCGCCGGGCAGGCCCTGGTTGCGGCGGATGTAGCCCTGGAGGCCCTCGGCCTTCTCCTTCTGGGGCGTGGGATCGCCCAGGACCGGCCCATCGCTGCCGAAGCCCGCGAGGTCGATCCCACCGACTTTGACGACGTGGTCCAGATGGTCGAGGACGTCGGCCGCAGAGCTCGTCTCCCCGTCCGTCAGCCAGACGCTCATGTTGTAGATGCCGAAGTAGCCGCCCTTCTCCGCCAGGGCCCGGATCACCTCGTCCGGCTTGTTGCGCAGCGACGGGTAGAGCGACCGGCAGCCGGCGTGGGTGACGGCGCAGGGCTTCGCGGACAGCCGGATCGCCTGGAAGGTCGTCTGGTCGCTGCAGTGGGAGAGGTCGACGAGCATGCCAAGGGCGTTCATCTCCTTCACCACGGCTTCGCCCAGGATGGAGAGGCCGGCGTCGATCTTCTCCCGGAAGGAGTCGCCCACGGCGTTGCGCTCGTTGTGGGTGAGCTGGAGGACCCGCAGGCCCAGGCCGTAGAACTGGCGGAGGTTCTCGAGGTTCCGGTCGTTCACCGAGAAGGTGGAGGAGTCCAGGATGGCGGCGTCCTGGCAGGCCAGGATGATCCCGAGCTTCCCTTGCCGCCGCGCCTCGCCGAGATCGCCCGCCTTGAGCACCTTGAAGAACCGCGAGTCCGGACGCTTGAAGGCGGCCTCCCACGCCTGGAGGCTCTCCAGCGCTTTGGGAAAGTTGCGAGGGAAGAGCCGCAGGTCCAGCACCGCCGCCGTCAGCCCGCCCGCGAGGGCCGCCCCGGCGTCGAAGTCCGGACCGTCGGGCGTCATCGTGTCGATCACGGGTGACCATGAGCGGACCTCTTCGGCCGCCCAGGCTTCAGCCGCCTTTCCCAGGCTCGACAGTGCCGCCGCGGCACCCAGGCCCCGGCCAAGGAACGTCCTCCGGGTGATCATGAGCCCCCTCCTTGAGAGTGGCTCCTATTCTAAGCGTTCAGACAAACTTCTCCCTCTTCTCCCGGCGGTCGTGGGGGAGGCTGGGAGAAGAGGGCCGGGGTGATGAGGGCCTCGACGGCACGGCGACCGTCGAAGTCGGGCAGGTCCTACGCATCGGGATGAGGACCGCCGCCCCGGTTCCTTCCGATCCTCCGATCCCCCGATCCCCAAGAATTCTCGACTCGTTGCCGGGACCGCGCCGTCGCGCCCTCACTCTCCCAACCCTCTCTCTCCCAGCCTCCCCCCCCACCGCCGGGAGAGAGAGGGCTTTACAAGGTCGGAGGACATGGGCCGCCGTCCCTGAACAGGAACGGCGGCTTCGGCCTGCGGAAACCTACAGGAAGAGGGTGGCGATCGCCTGAGCGGCGTTTTCGGTCAGCCCCTGGGCGGCGTCCTGCGGCAGGGAGCCCTCGGCGGCCAGGGACTGCACCTGGTTGACGAAGGCCCCGAGCTGGCCGGCGCCGGGCGTGCCGTTGCCGCGCTCGGCCTGCTTGAGGGCCGCCTGGAGCTTCGCCAGGAGGGCGTTGGCGTGGCCGCTGGAGATCTGGCCGGCCGCCAGGAGAGCCTGGACGTCCTGGATCAGCAGGTTGATCTGGTCCGTCACCGGACGGTAGGACCAGAAGACCGCCGCCGTGCGTCCCGGCACGGAGAAGGATCCGGTGCCCCGGTTGTAGCTCGAGGCGCGCTCGACGGCGTCGAGCGAGGCGGCCTGGAGCGGATGGAGCACCAGGCGCTTGCCCGCCAGCTCGGCCGCCGTGAAGCTCTGCGTCTCGTCGTTGGCGTTGAAGACCACCACCAGCAGGTCGTGGGCACGGTCCACGCTGCCGGTGGCGTCCGCGACGCTCAGGGCGATGAGGCCGGGGAGCTGGTTGGGGCCGGTGTTGTGGAAGCGCAGGCGCTGCTTGACGTCCTCACCCGTGCGCAGCCGGAAGAGCGGCGTGCTCTTGCGGATGGCCAGGGTCTCGAGGAAGTGGGTGTAGGCCTTCAGGATCTCGGGCCGGCCCGGCTTCAGCGCCGGGTTGGCCAGCAGAGGCCGCATGACCGACCAGTTGGACTGGTTGTCGGGAGCCGGCGGCAGGCCGACGCCCCAGTTGTCGGAGTTGTAGGTGAAGTCCAGCTTGTTGAACCAGTCGCCGGAGTTGTAGCTGTTGCGGTCCAGCGACTTGGAGCGCAGCAGCTCGACGCCCGCGTGGTAGAACGGGATGCCCTGGCCGAAGGCGAGGAGGCTCATGCCGAGGTTCTGCGTGCGCACCCGGTCGTTCAAGGTGTCCGTGGGCGCGGCCTTGAGCTGGATGGCGTCCCACAGCGTGTCGTTGTCGTGCGCCTCGATGTAGCTGATGACTTCCTGCGGATCGGCGGTGTAGCCGGCCGGCTGGCCGTTGTAGTCGATCTGCCGGGCCTCCACCAGGTTGCCGTTGCGGTCCACCAGCGGATAGGTGGCGATGGCGCCGGCGAGGCCGGTGCGCACCCAGTCCGCCTCCAGCAGCAGCTTGGCGAGCTGATCGGCCGAAGAGCCCTGGTTGGTGCTGTTCGGGTCGTAGTAGAGGCCGGTGAGGAAACCCTGCTCCTGGATGCCGGAGAACGGCCCGCCGCCCCGCACGCCGTCGCGCAGGCGGTCGCTGAAGGTGCCGACGCCCGTGCCGGCCATGTTGGCCTGGGTGGCCTGCACGCCGCGCGCGTTGTTGGCCACCTCGCCGAAGTTCCAGCCTTCGCCGTAGAGGTAGATCTTCTTGCCGTCCACCCCGGAATTGGCCAGGGTGAGGGCGTCGAGGGCCGCCCGCAGCTTGAGGATGTTCCGCTTCATGTGGTGGCCCATCAGGTCGAAGCGGAAGCCGTCGACCTTGTAGTCCCTGGCCCACGTCACCACCGAGTCGACGAGCAGCTTCTCCATCATGTTGAACTCGGAGGCCGTGTTCTGGCAGCAGGAGCTGGTCTCGATGTTGCCGTCCGAATTCAGCCGGTGGTAGTAGCCCGGGACGATGCGGTCGAGCACCGACCGGTCGTTCTGCCCGGCGGCGTTGGTGTGGTTGTAGACGACGTCCATCACCACCCGCAGCCGGCTGTCGCTGAGCGCCTTGACCATCTCGCGGAACTCGACGACGCGCGCCGGGCCGTCGGGGTTGGTGGAGTAGCTCCCCTCGGGCACCGTGTAGTGCCAGGGGTCGTAGCCCCAGTTGAAGCCGTCGGCGTCCGCCACGGCCCGCACGCGGGCCTGCTGCTCCTCGGAGTCGGGCGGGAAGGCCGACAGGTCGCCCGCGGGCTGCTGCCACTGCGACTTGTCCTCGTCGATGGTGGCGATGTCGAAAGCCGGCAGCAGGTGGATGTGGGTGAGGCCCGCCAGGGACAGCGAGCGCAGGTGCCGCATGCCGTTCGAGCTGCTCAGCGTGAACGCCTTGAAGGTGCCCTCGAGGTTGTCGGGCACGCTCGGATCGTTGACGCTGAAGTCGCGGACGTGGAGCTCGTAGAGGACGATGTCCTCCGGAGCGTCGAGCCGCGGCTTGACGAGGGCGTCCCAGCCGGCCGGCTTGTAGGCCGGATCGGCCAGATCGACGATCTGGCTCCGCTGGCTGTTGCGCGACAGGCTCACCGAGTAGGGATCGGTGACGAGGTTGGTCTCGACCTGGCCGGTCGTGCGGACGAAGACGTTCACCTCGTAGACGTAGTACTTGCCGTACCAGCTCGCGGGGCCGGTGACGCTCCACACGCCGGTCGCCGGGTTGGCCGTCATGTCCAGGACGGTCGCGGCCGTGGCCGGGTTGGAGTCGGCGAAGACGCGGAGCTTGACCGAGCGGGCCGTGGGCGCCCAGACGCGCAGGGTCGGCACGTGGCCGGCCGCGAAGGTCGCCCCCAGCGGGCCGTCGTAGGTGTAGAGGTCGTCGAGCACGCCCTGGATCTGGAGGCCTGTGGCGTCCACGAGGGTGCCGCCCGCGTCCTTGGCGTCGACCGCGATCTGCCCCTTGAGAGCTTCCGGCACCTCGGCCAGCCGGCCCGCCGGCACGTGGAAGGCGAGGAAGCCCGCGATGTGGGGGAACTTCTCGCGGACGGCGGCGGAGAGACCCGCGGGATCGTAGGTCAGCGGGATCTCGGTGCCGCCCGAGACTCCCTCCGGATCGAGCGTCAAGCCGCCGTTCGCGTCGTAGTGGAGAGCGACGTCCCAACCGGCCGAGACGGCGCCCGGGTTCCAGGCGATGGTGTCCGCCGTCACCCAGTAGGCCTGCAGGCGTCCGATGTTGCCCTTGGGGGCTCCGGAGGCGCTCACGGTGAGGACGTGGGTCGTGGAGTTGTAGGAGAAGAAGATCTCGGTGCAGGCCTGCGGCACGGAGAAGGAGATGTTGGCGCCGTTGGGAGCGCCATTGGCGCCGTAGTTCTCGTCCCAGCTCTCATTGATGGCGACCTTGGTCTCGTAGTTGCCCGGCGGGATCGCAGAGGTCGAGAAGGTGTAGACGCCGTCGCCGTCCGGGTCCTGCAGCCAGGAGCGCAGACAGTCCGGCTGCCAGTCGCCCGGGCAGCCAAGCTCGGACTGGAAGCTGCCCGGCGCCACGGCGATGACCGCGTTCTGGTTGCTGGTCACCCAGTGGGTGGCGTGATCGTAATAGAACTTGACGCTGGTGGGCGAGGCGAGGTTGAGGCCGATGTTGGCGCCGTTGGGCTGCGCGTTGGCGCCGTAGTTCTCGTCCCACGCGTCGTTGATGGGGGCCTTGTACTCCCAGGAGCCGGCCGGGACGTTGAACGTCCCCTGCCAGACGCCGTCCGTGGCGTCGAAGGTCAGATGGGTGTTGGCGCAGGCCGGCTGCCAGTCGTCGGGGCAGCCTAGCTCGGACTGGAGGCTGCCGGCGATGGTGACGCTGGCCGGCTGCGCGCCGCCGCCGCCCGCGCCCGCCGAGACGGTGAGCACGTGCGTCGCGGCGTTGTAGGAGAAGACCGTCTCGGCGCAGTCCGCGGCGACCGTGAACGCGATGTTGGCGCCGTTCGAGGCGCCGCCGGCGCCGTAGTTCTCGTCCCAGCTCTCGTTGATGGCGGCCTTCGCCTCATAGATGCCGGCCGGGATCGAGCGGGTCGAGAAGGAGTAGATGCCGTCGCCGTCCGGATCCTGGAGCCAGGAGCGCAGGCAGTCCGGCTGCCAGTCGCCGGGGCAGCCCAGGAAGTGCTGGTAGCTGCCGGGAGCCGTCGCGATCACCGCGTTCCGGTTGCTGGTGATCCAGTGGGTCTCGTGCGAGTAGTAGAACTTGACGCTGGCGTTGGCGGCGAGGCTCAGGGCGATGTTGCCGCCGTTGGGCTGCGCGTTGGCGCCGTAGTTCTCCGTCCAGGAGTTGTTGAGGGGCGCCTTGTACTCCCAGTCGCCGGCCGGGACGGCGAACGTCCCCTGCCAGACGTCGTCCGCGGCGTCGAAGGCCAGATGGGTCTCGGCGCAATCGGGCATCCAGTCGCTCGAACAGCCGAGCTCCTGCTGAAGGCTGCCCGCGACGGTCACGAACTGGGGTGCGGGCGTATGCGCGGCGAAAGCCGGCACGGCGAAGACGAGCGCGAGGAGAAGAAGGCTCGCATGCCTTTTCATTGAAGACCTCCTAAGCCGGGACCGGTTCTGGGTCCGGCTTGAAACCAATCCAGGAGGATCGGTGGGGATTGCCAAATTCAGAGAGGGGATCTGCACCACGCCCCCGCCCAGGGGCTCCTTTATGAAAACGTTACCAGCGCGAGGAATTGTAGCAGAGCGCCCTGAATTCGTGAGCGCCCAGATCTTCTATTGCGGATTCGAGGGGAAACGGGGCGCGGACGTCCTGCCGCGCCCCTGGAGCGGGTCCAGCCGCCGGATCAATCGGGGTAATCGATGCAGATGTTGCAGACGTACTTGAGGTCGCAGGTCGCATGGTAGACGCCGCCTGCGAGGTAGCAGCCGACGATGAAGTCGCCGTAGGCGCACACGCCGTCAATGCCACAGGCGGTGTGGGCTTCGGCGTCGATGCGGCAGGCGGCGCTCGGGCAGCCCCCGGTGCCGGTCGCGTGGCCGGTGGCGGTCTGCCAGATGTAGGAGGACGGGCACGAGCAGACCGTCCCCGCCGAGGTGGCCGCGGGCGCCAGGGTCAGCGCCGCGAAAAAGAGGGCCGTTGCCAGCAGCCCCAGGCTACAGGTCAAGACTCTGGACTTCCTCATACGAAGGCTCCTTCTGGAAGTGCCCTCCGAGAAAAGAGCTCCACATTCGCGTTCGGCCGTTCGCTGTCTTGTTATACGGAAACCGGGGGACGAAGGTTTGAGGCCTGCTCTCGGTTACCCGCCGGAGGATTCGGGCGGCAGCCCGAACTGCGATAACGTACCGGACCGTCATGCCCCCACCCCACGTCGCCGTCATCGGAGCCGGAGCCTTCGGTGGCTGGACCGCCCTCCATCTCCTGCGCCGGGGTGCCCGCGTCACCCTGCTGGACGCCTGGGGAGCAGGCCATTCCCGGGCCAGCTCCGGGGGCGAGACGCGCATCATTCGCGGCGCCTACGGCGCGGACCGCGTCTACGTCGAGTGGGTTGCCCGCTCCTTCGAGCTCTGGCGGGAGGCGGAGTCGCGATGGCGCTGCCGGCTCTACCACCCGACCGGGATGCTCTGGATGTGCGGCGAGGACGACGGCTACGTCCGCGATTCGCTCCCCTGTCTCGCGGACGCCGGGCTGTCCGCCGCCGAGATCTCCGTCCGGGAAGCCGAGGAGCGTTTTCCGCAGATCGGCTTCGCGGGAGTCCGCACCGTCTTCGTCGAGAAGGAGGCCGGCTATCTCCTCGCCCGGCGCGCCTGCCAGGCGGTCGCGGCGGCCGTCGAGGCCGAGGGAGGCGAGGTGCGGCTCGCCGCCGTGGCGCCGGGGACGCTCCAGGACGGCCGGATGGACGGGCTGGAGCTCGCCGACGGCTCGGTCGTGCGGGCGGACCTCTACGTCTTCGCCTGCGGGCCCTGGCTGGGCAGCCTGTTCCCCGAGATGATCGGGGAGCGCTTCCTCCGCGTCTCGCGGCAGGAGGTCTTCTACTTCGCGACCCCGCCCGGCGATCCCCGGTTCGACGAAGGCCAGTGCCCGACCTGGGTCGATCTCGACGAGCGGATCTTCTACGGCATCCCCGGCAACGAGGGCCGCGGATTCAAGTTGGCGGACGACACCCGCGGCGCACCCTTCGATCCCACGGCGGGAGAGCGCATTCTCACCCCGGCGCTCCTCGAGGCCGCGCGGGAAGTCCTGGCCCGGCGCTTCCCCGCCCTGGCGGGCTCACCGCTCGTCGAGTCCCGCGTCTGCCAGTACGAGAACAGCCCGGACGGCCATATCCTCTTCGACCGCCATCCCCACGCCGGCAACGTCTGGCTCCTCGGCGGCGGCTCCGGACACGGCTTCAAGCTGAGCCCCGCCCTCGGCGAATACGCGGCCCAGATCCTCCTGGAGGACGGGACTCCCAACAGCCTCTTCAGCCTGGACCGCCCCGGCCACGGCGAGGCGACACGTACGCAGTTCGAACGGTGAGACCGCGGGCGATTTCTTGAGCTTGGAAAAGGAGAGCGCGTGAAGAAGACCCTTGCATTGCTCGCCGTCGTCCTCTCGTTCCTGCTCCTCGGCGCCGCCGGCAAACCCGCCGCGAAGCCGAAGCCCGCCACCGCGTCCGCTCAGCTCGCGGCCATCCTCGCGGATTACGAGAAGCTTCAGCTCGAGCAGAGCCCCCTGACCCGCATGCAGCAGGGACTCGCGGTCACCCAACTCCCCGATTATTCGTACGAGGGGGACGCCAGGGATGCCCAGCGCCTGCGTTCCTTCCGCGAGCGGCTGGCCCGGGTGGACCCGCAGAAACTGACCCACGAGGAGTGGCTCACCCGCGAGATCCTCGACTGGCAGCTAGCCCGCGGCATCGAGTTCCACGACCACTTCCGGGTCTTCTTCCAGCTCACGCCCTACAGCTCGCCGCTGCGGTCCCTTCACGAGGTCTTCACCGGCTTCAACTTCAAGACCGTCAAGGACCGCGAGCGCTATCTCGATCTCCTCCGGCAATATGCCCGCGCCGTCGATCAGCTCCGGGCGAACCTGGAGGCCCAGCGCGCCCTGGGGATCCTGCTGCCCAAAGCCGAGATCGACACCGTGGTGGGGCTCGTCCGGTCGTTCATCCGCAAGCCGGAGGAGAGCTTGTTCGCGGTGAGCGACAAGCGCCAGGAGAAGTTCTATCCGGAAGGGGCCGCAGCCTTCCAGGCCCAGGTCCTGAAGCTCGTCGGGACCACCGTGAACCCCGCCCTCGAAGCGCTCGCCGCCGTCGCCGATTCGCCCGAGTACCGGGCCGCGGCGCCGGAGGCCGTGGGCCTGGGGCAATATCCTGGAGGACAGGAGACCTACCGCTCCCTGGTGCGCCTCCATACCAGCCTGGACTCGACGCCCGAGGAGATCCACCGCCGGGGCCTCGAAGAGATCGCCCGCTTGAACGCCCGGCTGGAGGAGGTGCGGAAGAGGGTCGGCTTCGAAGGCGATCTGGAGGCGTTCCGCCAGTCCCTGAAGACCGATCCCAAGGTCTTCGTGAAGACCCCGGAGGAGGTGGCCGAGCGGCTGATGACGCCCGTGCGCCGCGTCGAGCCCCGCGTCCGCGACTTCTTTCTCCACACTCCCAAGGCTCCCTACGGGGTGGCCCGCCTGGAGCCGGAGCTCGAAGGCTCGATGACCTATGGCTACTACCGGCAGCCCACCCCCGAGCGGGCCGAGGGCGATTACCTGTTCAACGGCTCAAAGCTCGACGAGCGCTCGATGCTCTCCGCCGCCGCCCTGATCTACCACGAGCTCATCCCCGGGCATCACTTCCAGATCTCGCTGCAGTTGGAGAACAAGGGCCTGCCGAGCTTCCGGAAGAACTCCTATCCCACCGCCTTCGTCGAGGGCTGGGCCATGTACGCCTCCGGGCTCGCCGAGGAGATGGGTGGCTATTCCGATCCCTACGACCTCGCCGGCTGGATCGCCAACGACCTGTTCCTCTCCTCGCGCCTGGTGGTGGACACCGGCATGAGCTCCCTGGGCTGGACGCGCCAGCAGGCGATCGACTACATGCGGGAGAACACCCTGGAGTCCGACACGCAGATCGGCACCGAGACTCTTCGCTACTCGGTCGACATCCCCGCCCAGGCCCTCGCCTACAAGATGGGATCGGACAAGATCTGGGAGCTGCGAAGGAAGGCCGAGCGGGAGCTCGGCAAGGCGTTCGACATCCGCCGATTCCACGAGGCCGTCATCGGCAGCGGCGCGATGCCGATGAGCGTGCTCGCGAAGCACGTGGACTGGTGGATCGCGCGGGAGAAGGCCCGGACGCCGCCCTAGCTCAAGGAAGACCCGACGCGGTCTCGTGCCGCTTCTATCTCCTCCCCGGGCCCCTGCCCGGCGGGAACATCGGCACCGGAAAGACGCGGACGACCCCTTCCTCTTCCTTGATCGCCCGCATGCGGGCGATGCCCTCCTGCTCGACTTCCTCGATGCGCACCACGACGTGGAGCGGCAGGTAGAGGCGCTTGGCCTGTCCGAACTCGTTGCGCAGGCTCTCCTCGTTGGGGTCCAGGACGACCTCGGACCGCGCTCCGAAGACCAGGTCCTCGACCTCGATGAAGCCGAAAAGGTTCCCCTGCCCCACCTGCCGGGCATAGAGCTCGACCACGTTGCCCTGATTGATGAAGACGACCTTGAAGATGCGGTCTTTGCTCATCGGATCCATCCTGGAAGGCTCCTTCCTGGAACACTGCTGCTGAACGTACGGTGCCGCCATCCTACCTGAAGACGGCTTCATGGGCAGTTTGCCTCATGGGCAGGTCTGGAACGCGTTGGTGTCCTGCACCGCCTGGAACGGCGTCCCCGCGGGATTGTCGTAGGTCTTCACCGCTCCCGTGCGGGTGTCCGTCACCGTGAGATGGACCCGGACGTTGGTCAGCCCGCCCGCGAAGACCCAGAAGCGCTGGCGGCCCGCGCAGGCGTTCAGCACCTTCACGACCACCTCGACGTTGGCGTCGTTGAAGAACCAGAAGTAGCCCGTGTCGGCGGTGAGGGCGACGCCGTGGCCGGAGCCGTTGCCGCCGTTCGCCGTCCATTGGGCCTCGACCCGGAAGCGGCCGCCGCTGAGGCAGAGCCGGGTGTCGCCCGGGACGCAGGAGCCCGGAGGCGTCGTGGATGGCCGCCAGCCGAGCTGGACCACCTCGAAGTCGCTGGCGCGGAGGCTGGCGAAGGCGGGGTTCAGAACGTCGTTGTTCCAGCGAGTGTCGTAAGCCCCCGAGATGAACATGTTCGAGCCGTTGTCCGCCACGATCAGGCCGTAGGTCTTCATCGCCTGGAAGATCCTGCGGATCTCCGGCGGATAGCCCGAGATGTCCTTGCCCGCCTTGAGGCGGAGGCGCGCTCCCATGGGCAAGGCTCCACGGGAGTCGCCGGCGTCGTGGGAGGCGGGGAAGACGTGGCCGTCGCTCTCCTCCACCGTGAAGCGGAAGGCGTGCCGGATCGGCTCGGTGCCGAAGGCCTCGTCGTGGCGCACCAGGCCGGGCAGGATGGCGAGGCCCGCGGCGTCGGCGCTCGTCCACCCCTCCGGGCGGCGGAGGTTGGAGTCGAGCGGGAAGATCGCCCCCGAGCCCGCCTCCCACCGGCCCGAGGAAGCGTTCCAGCGGGTGTGGTAGAGCTCGTAGAGAATGCGGCGGTCGCGGTCCACGATCAGCATGTGCCGGTCGCCGCCCGGATCGGCGCTGCCCGGTTGGCCGCCTTCGATCCACCGGGCCTGGGTCTTGGCCTCGTCGGGAATGGGGTAGCCGGGCGGCCGGCCCGGAGCCCCGGCGTCGCTCTCGCCGCCGAACTCGACGAACGTCACCGGCACCAGCGGCTGGGTGCCGGGCACCACGACGTAGATCATCCCGTAGACCTCGGGAAACACGTCGGCGTCGCCCCCGAAGTCGGGATGGAGCCCGACGTTGCCGCCGATGAAGTTGACGTAGCCCGCGCTGCCGGGATCGACCGGCGCCGAGCTGACATCCACGTTCCACCAATTGTCCGCCGGGAACAGCGGCAGAGGGCCGGGCAGCGCTCCGCCGGGCTGGGCCGGCTGCGCGGAGGCGGCGACGGCGAGCAGGCCGAGGGCCAGGATCCAGGAGGAGACCCGTGTCTTTGGATTCATAGTTGACGATGAGTGTACAGGAGCTTTCTCGTCACTTCCCCGTCACACCCCATGCTAGGATCGCCTCTCTTGATAATTAACCAATGATCTCCGCGCGCCCGCGGGGGGCGCCGGTAGATCTGGAGGGAGACTCCCATGGCTCGGAAACTCCGACCGATCCTCTGGCTCATGATTCTGATTCTCTCGGCAACCGGCTCCGTCTTCGCGCAGGAGACGGGATCGGTCTCCGGCGTGGTCCGCGGCTCGGATGGCGCGGCTCTCCCCGGCGTCACGGTGACCGTCAATGGTCCTCTCCTGCCCGTGGGAAAGACGACCGCGACGGACGGCAACGGCGCCTTCAGCTTCCTGCGCCTGCCGCCCGGCGACTACGAGGTGAACGCCGAGATCTCGGGGATGGGCAACGTGAAGCGGAGCGTCGTCGTCGCTCTCGAGCGGGACACGCAGGTGGAGCTCGCGCTCAACCCATCGCTCACCGGGGAGATCACGGTCACCACGGCGCTGCCGACGATCGACGTCAAGGCGAGCGACGTACAGACCAACTACACCACCGAGCAGATCGAGAACCTGCCCGTGGGGCGCACCTACCGGGGCCTCTTCCAACTCGCGCCGGGCGTCACGGAGAACGGGCGGAACACGCCCAACGCCGGCGCGTCGCGGATGGAGAACACCTACCTGGTCGACGGCATCAACGTGACCAACCCCCACTACGGCGACATCCTGCCCGACATCACCGAGCTGGACATCGCCGAGGTGAGCCTCAAGCGCGGCGGCATCTCCGCCGAGTACGGCCGCGCGGCCGGCATGGTGGTGAACGCCATCACCAAGTCGGGAACGAACGACTTCAGGGGCCAGCTCCGCACGGAGTTTCAGCCGGCGAGCTTCGTGTCCGACAGCAAGCTCTCGACCATTCAGAGCACGCGGGACCGTACGCTGTTCGCGGGCGCGCTCGGGGGTCCCATCCTGCGCGACCACCTCTGGTTCTACGGCTCGGCGAACCTGCCTCGCGTGACGTCCACCGACCGCCAGAACCTCCTCGGCTCGGTGCCCGACGAGGAGAGGGAAACCGACGAGTACTTCGCCAAGCTCACGGCCAACCCCGGCGCGAGCCATTTCATGTCTCTCTCCGGCCGTTCGCGGGACACCACGACGAAGAACGCCCTGGGCCTCGCCTCCTTCTCGACGTCCAGCCCGAGCGTCGCGACCGACGACTCCACCGATTACCTGCTCGGCACCTTCTCCTGGGTCTGGAACGTCACGGAAGACAGCCTGACCGAGCTCAAGCTGAACCACAACAAGGAAGAGAACTCGAGCATCCCCATCAACGACCTGGGCTACCGGCCGGCCTTCAACGCCCTCCGCCCGGATCTCGTCGGCAGGTTCTCCACGGCCACGGGCATTATCGTGGGCGGTGCCAACGCCGCCGGCCAGATCGTCGGCGGGGCGGACCTCTTCAACTTCCAGGATTTCGAGCGCGACGAGGCCCGGCTCACCTACCAGCGGTTCGGCTCCTGGGGCGACACGCGGCACGACATCCGCGGCGGCGTCACCTACGACCGCAACCAGGAGGAGCTCAGCCGGCGGGCGAACGGCTGGGGGAACATCTCCTTCAGCACCACCACGCGGCAATTCACGGCGAACTACGTCTCGATCCAGCCGCCGCACACCGGCCGCGCCGAGGTCTGGGGCGCCTTCCTCCAGGACCAGATCTCCTTCGGCGAGCGGTTGACGATGACCGCCGGCCTCCTGGTCAACAAGGACGAGTACTTCGGCGAGGGCCTGGGGTCCACGCCGGGGACCAAGACCAAGGTCAAGATCCTGACCTTCGATTGGGACCAGCAGATCCAGCCGCGGTTCGGCATCACCTTCGTCCCCAGCCCGGAGAAGGGCGACAAGCTGTACGCCAACTTCGGCCGCTACTCCAACACCGAGAACAAGTCGCTCACCCGGGCCGCCTCCCCCACCCGCATCTTCACCACCCGGGCGACTTTCGACGCCAACGGCAACCGCATCTCGGAGGTGCCGGCCGCCAACACCCAGAACAAGAAGATCGATGTCGGGCTCGACCCGATGTATACCGACGAGTACCTCGCCGGCTACGCGCGGCCGCTGGGCGCCGCCTGGTCGGCCGAGGTCTGGGCCATGTACCGCGAGGTCGGCGACATCTTCGAGGACGTGAGCGCCGACGGCCTCGGCAACGGCCCCTTCCGCGTCTCCCAGCTCCCGGACGCCTACCGGAAGTACACAGCCGCCACCCTCGAGCTCAACCGCCGGCCGACCGACGACCGCTTCAAGCGTCTGTGGATCAACGCCAGCTACACCTGGAGCCGCCTGAAGGGCAATTGGGACATCGACTACGCCGACCAGTTGTTCTTCAACTCGTCGATCCTCCAGGACGGCCCGGGCGTGCTGATCACGGACAACCGCGACGGCATCCTGCGCGGCGACCGCACGCACCTCGCCAAGCTGTTCGCGACGATCGAGCCGGTCGACCGGCTGCGGGTCGGCACCTACGTCCGCTACCAGAGCGGCGCCGCCTGGGAAGCGCGGGCTCAACCGTCCACCAACGTTTCCTCCAGCTATCATCGCTACCTGGAGAAGGCGGGCTCGCGGCGGATGGAGGATTGGATCAACGTCGATCTGCTCACCTCGTACGAACTCCGGTTCGGCGACTTCGGCCTAGAGGTGGAGGCGCGCGTCGCCAACCTGTTCGACGAGCAGGTGGCGCTGCAGGTGGATGACCGGTACATCCTCAACCAGCCGCTCAACCCGAGCAGCCCGGGCCCCAACCCGCTCCTCGGCCCGTCCAACAACACGAACTTCGGCAGGCCGACCCAGCTCTCGGATCCGCGGGCGTTCGTGCTGTCGGCGATCCTGCGCTTCCGGTAGGGCCTTCTCTCTGGGGCGGGGCCTTGTCCCCGCCCCTCTGCATCCTCGATCCCCACCTGCGGTAACGTTCGGGCCATGGAGATCCGCGATTTCGCCCGGACCATCCTCCTCACCGAAGACCTCGGCCTCAAGCTCGCTCCCGCCGCGGGCGAGCTGACGGACGAGGCCCCGGGCCCGCCCGAGCGCCTCCTGGAGCCGGGCCGGCCGCCGGGCCTGCGGTTCGCGACCCGGATCGACGTGCCCTCCATCGAAGGGATGCCCGATCCTGCGCAGCGGCCGCGCATCCTCCACGCCCTCGCCAACCACGAGCTCCAGGCCGCCGAGCTGTTCGCCTGGGCCCTGCTGGCGTTTCCCGACGCGCCGAAGGACTTCCGCCGCGGCCTGCTCAAAATTCTTGACGACGAGCAGCGGCACACCCGCATGTACATCGCCCGGGTGGAGGACGGGGGAGGGCGCTTCGGGGACTTCCCCGTCAACGGCTACTTCTGGGGGAAGATCGAGACGATCACGTCGCCCCTGCGCTTCCTCTGCGCGATGTCGCTGACTTTCGAGAACGCCAACCTCGACCACACGGTGGACTACGCGGAGGCGGCCCGCCGGGCGGGGGACGCGAAGACGGCGGCCGTGATCGAGCGGGTCCACCTGGACGAGATCGAGCATGTCCGCTTCGGCTGGACCTGGCTGCAGGTCTTCAAGCGCGAGGACGAGTCGGCCTGGGACGCCTTCCGCACGAACCTCACCTGGCCGCTCCGTCCGGTGAAGGCCCGCGGGCGGACCTTCCATCGCGAGGGCCGCGAGGCCGCGGGGCTCGACGCGGAGTTCATCCGCCGCCTCGAGCAGGACGAGCCGTGAGACGCATCCTCGCCAATCTCCTCTGCGAAGACGACCTCGCCCGCCGGCCGGCCTCGCCATCCCGGCCGGTCCTGGCTACGGTCGCCCGGATGGCCCCGCTCCTCCGCGCTTTCGCCCGTGACGGGGATCGCCTTTGGAGCCCCGCGCCCCTGGAGCCCATCCCGGATGGATCACGGCTGATCCTGGAATCGGGCCCGCTCCGCAATCTCGCTCCTGCAGAGGAGGTTCTCGCCTGGTGCGAGACGCCCGAGGCGGCGGCGCACCGGATCGCTTCCCGGCCCGCCGTGATCTCCTGGGAAGCGCCTCTCCGCGAGCTGCTCTGGACGTTGCCAGTTCCATCTCCATCCGTCGTCGCGACCGTTCATCACCGCGCCTTCCATCTCCAGGTCGCGGAGGAGATCGGCTGCGTGCTGCCCGGAGCGCGGATGGTGGAGTCGCTGAACGAGTTGGATCGGCTCCCTCTGCCGCGGGTTTGGGTCCTCAAGGCGCCTCTCTCCGCCTCCGGCCGCCATCGCTACATCGCGCGGGATGAACACGAGCTGTCCAATCCCAAAGCAAGGCGAACCGTCGAGCGCCTCTTCGAGCGTCACGGCGCACTCCTCTTCGAGCCCTGGATGGACCGGATCGGGGATTTCGGAGTCTCCGCCCTCCTGACTCAGGACGAGCTGCGAATCGTCGGAATCCACGGCCAGCGAGTGGATCGAAAGGGCCAATTCGCGGGGATCGATCTCCAGCCCGATCTGTCCGAAGAGGATCGGGATCGCCTCCTGAAGACCGTCGAAGCCGTCGCGGCAGCCCTACGGCGAGCGGGCTACGTGGGCCCGTTCGGGATCGACGCCTGGAGCTACAGGAGGGCGGATGGGGTGGTCGTCCTGAATCCCTTGGGGGAGATCAACGCCCGGATGACGTTTGGGTTGGTGGCGTGGGCGGAAGCAGGACGACGCCACATGATCAATCCTCAAAGGGATTCTTTTGCGTGATCTCACCGTTAGGCAGCTCAAAATAGAGGACACCGTCTTTGGAGTAGACGTTTGGAACGCCAAGTCTGCGGCTCTCTTCTTGTGCGGCGCGGACTGCACGATTCCCGATCCTCTGGAATTCGGCGGCCAACTGGTAGGTCTCGATGCGTGGCAACTTTTTTTCAGCCATGGGAGTCAGCATCTCCGCGGAAAACACCAAACAATCTTTCATCCACAACCATTGCACCTTCTACGTCTCCAAAAGCAACCTGCTGAAATACAGTACCCGAATTGTAGAACAGAAGCCAGAAGTCTGCCTCTTCCTTGTAGACCCGCCAGAAATTCTCCTTGCTGCGAAAGAAGCGCCTCAGGATATCGCGTTCGGGAACATCGTGCCCCCCTTTCTGGACACGCTCCCTAACACGATTGACACAGGCCTGAGGAGATTCCAAGAAGATAAACGCAATCGTGATCGCGTATCCCGTTTCTCTCGCTCGGTGAAGAACTCGCTGCAGGCTCCGGCCTGAGAGCGTAGACTCAATGACCAAATTTCTTCCGGACCGGATTGATTCATCCAATTCCTTCGAGAACTGCCGGCCAGCCTCGATCTTTGCCAACTCCGGTTGATTTGGAGAGATCTTGAGAGCCAGATCGTCGGCGCTCAGAAAAAAACCGGGATAATCCCCGAGATAGTCTCTCGCGAACGTAGTCTTGCCGGCTCCATTAGGACCCGCAATGATGATCAATCTCTTGGTCACAGAGCCTAACCCTGCCCCACGATCCCCAGAATCTCCTGCCCATACTTCTGAATGATCGTCGGGCCGATCCCGGGGACGTTCAGGAGGTCGGTTTCGCTTCGCGGCCGGGCGGCGGCGAGGGCGTGGACCGCGCGGTCGGTGAGGATGCGGAAGGCGGGTACCTTACGGCGCAAGGCCTCGGCGCGGCGCCAGATCTTGAGGGCCTCCACGATCCCTGGCGAGACCAGCTCTGGAGCAGGGCTCGGCATCAGCTCTCCACTGGCAATCCTCTTACGGATCGCCCGCGGCTCTCCCTTGTCGGGACGAGTCTTGCGGTCGCGCTTCTTCCTCGTGCGCGGCATCTCCTCGGCCATCTCGACGCGAGACAGGGCATCGGAGTCGCCCCGATAGCCTTCCGGCGTCAGGGTCGCCCGCTGGAAGTGGATGGTGCGGCCGTCCTTCTCGAACTCGGCCTCGGTGATCTTGAGCAGGCCGGCGCGCGCCATACCTCCTAAAAGCCGCTCGAAGGATTTCCGATCCGAGAGCTCCTCCGGACAGGTGTCGCGGTAAAGCTGGCCGGTGGACTGGCCGTCGCGGCTGCGCAGGGAGGTGACGATCCGGCTCAGTAAATCCTGTTCGAGGGCGTTGAGCGGCCGGAAGCGCCGCACTCCGCAGTCCTCGGGCGCGCAGACGTCGCAGACCCCGCAGGGCTCGCCCGAGTCCTCCTGGTCGCCGAAGTGCCGGACCAGGTGGAGCATGCGGCAGCCGTGCGATTCGGCGTAGCGAACCATGTGGTCGAGCTGCTCGAGCTTATGGTCGCGCTGCACGAGGTAGGGCCGCTGCCAGCCGGCCGAGCCCACGGCGACGTTGCCGTCCGCATCGACGAGGGCGCCACCGTGGACCCAGAGCTTCTCGAGGGCCCGCTCGAAGAGCTCTTCGTCCATCCCGAGACGCTTGCGCACCTGGCCGTCGATCTGGGGATTGGGGGTGAGCGCGCGGAAGATGCGCTCCAGCTCGGCCGCCTCGGGATAGTCCCGGCCGTGGAACCACTCGTGGTTCCGGCGGTCCACGTAGGAATAGAGGAGGATGGCCCGCGAGGGCTTGCCGTCGCGGCCGGCGCGGCCGATCTCCTGGTAATACCCCTCGACGCTGCCGGGCAGGCCGGTATGGATCACGGTGCGGACGTCGGGCTTGTCCACCCCCATGCCGAAGGCGATGGTGGCGACGATCACCTGCAGCTCGCCCGAGAGGAAACGCGTCTGGACGCGGTCGCGCGAGGATGTGGTCATGCCCGCGTGGTAGGCGGCGGAGGGGAAGTGCTCCTGAAGGGCCTCGCCCAGCGCGTCGGCCTCCTTGCGCTTGGAGGCGTAGACGATGGCTGGCCGGCGCGCCGGGTCGGCGAGGATGCGTCGCACGGCACCGGCCCGCTCGGAGGGGAGCATCTCGACGACTTCGACGGCGATGTTGGTGCGCCGGAAGCCATGAATGAACCGCTCCGCGGCCGCGAGGCCGAGCTGCTGCGCGATGTCGTCCTGCACCTGGGGCGTGGCCGTCGCCGTCAGCCCGATGACCGGCGCCGGCCGCAGCAGGGGGAGGCGCTGGCCGAGCAGGCGGTAGTCGGGCCGGAAGTCGTGTCCCCATTGCGAGATGCAGTGGGCCTCGTCGACGGCGATGAGCACCGGCTTGCGCTTGGCGAGCATCTCCGGGAAACCGGGGACGGACAGGCGCTCGGGAGCGATGAAGAGATAGTCGAGCCGCCCCGCCAGGTAATCGATGCACACCTGCCGCGACGCCGACCGGTCGCGCCCGGAGTGGATGCGCTCCGCCCGGAGGCCCAGATCGCGGAGCTTCGCTACCTGGTCCTCCATGAGCGCGATGAGAGGCGAGACGACCAGCGTCGTGCCGCCCCGCGCGAGGCCCGGGAGCTGATAGCAGAGCGATTTGCCCGCGCCCGTCGGCATGACCAGCAGGACGTCCTTCCCCTCCATCACCGCCCGGCAGACCGCCTCCTGATAGGGACGGAACGAGGGCAGGCGGAAGGTGGTGCGGAGCAGGTCTTCGAGAGAGCCCGTTCGCTTCGGGGCTTCCAAGGGCAATGGCATCGAGACGCCCCCAAGGGAACCCATGCGCGCGTTATTGCTATCAAGTCTCCCTCCTCTCCCGTCGGGAAGGGAGGGAGGCTGGGAGAGGAGGGCCGGGGAGGTGAGGGTCCCGGCGGCGCGGCCACCGTTCGTGCCGGGACGAGCCTGCGGAGCGGCGTGGACCGGCCGGGATCCGTTTCCGTTCCCGTTTCCGTTCCCCACCACCCCCCGCACGTACTCCTCGATCTCCTTCAGGAACGTCCCGAGATCCGCCTGCCCGCGCTGGATGCGCTGGAGATGAGCCTCCCACTGGCCGGTCATGGCCGGGCTCTTGACGTGCGGATGGACGACCTCGATCAGCCGGATCCCCTTGTCCGTCGCTTCCAGGGTCTTGCCCTGGCGCACGATGTACTCGCGGCGGAGAAGGGTCTCGATGATCTCGGCGCGAGTGGCCGGCGTGCCGAGACCCGATTCCTTCATGGCCTCGGAAAGCTCCTTGTCGTCCAGGGCCTTGCCGGCGGTCTCCATGGCGGTCAGGAGCGTCGCCTCGGTGAGGCGCTTGGGCGGCCGGGTCTGCTTGGCCACGGCTTTGACGTCCTGGACCTCCTGCCGCTGCCCCTGGGCGAGGCCCGGCGGCAGGGACTGGTTCTCCTCCGGAGACGGCGCCTCGGCCGGATCGTCCTCCTTCTCCTTGTCCTTCGCGGCCGGCTTCTTGTCCTTCTTCCTGTCGATGTCCAGCACCTTCCAGCCCACGTGGTCCACCATCGTGCCGGTGCTGTGGAATCGGTCCACCAGCGGCTCGCCCACGCCGGATGAAGGAGGAGTGGAGATGGCCGTAATGACGGTCGTCACGGACCAGACGTGGTCGTCGTGCCAGGCGGAGAGGAGGCGGCGGCAGATCAGGTCGTAGATCTTTCCCTCGTCCTCCGCGAGGGCGGCGCCCGCCGGCGAGGCGGGCGTCGGGATGATCGCGTGGTGGTCCGTGACCTTGGAGTCGTCGACGAACCGCTTGCCCAGGGGACGCTCGCCCGTGCCGGGAGCCAGCCGGTCCTGGTAGGGGCCGGAGACGGCACGGACGATCTCGCCCAGGGTGGCCGCGACGTCCGTCGAGAGGTGGCGGCTGTCCGTGCGGGGATAGCTGACGAGCTTCTTCTGCTCGTAGAGCGTCTGGGCCAGCCCCAGGGTCTTCTTGGCGCTGAAGCCGTAGAGGCGGTTGGCGTGGCGCTGCAGCTCCGTCAGGTCGTAGAGGAGCGGCGGCGGCATCCGCTTGGTCTCGGCGCGGATGGACTCGACGGCCGCCTGTCCCGCCCGGGCGCGCTGGACGATCCCCGCCGCCTCCGCGAGATCCGCCCCCTCCTGGCCGGGCACCGCCTTGATCCGCTTCGCCTCGGAGCTTGGCGATTGACCTCGGAACCAGGTGCCCTTGTAGGTTCCCGCCGGCCCCGGCGAGAAGGTCGCCAGGACCTCCAGATAGTCCTCCGGCACGAAGGCGCGGATGGCCAGCTCGCGCTCGACCACCATGGCGAGGGTGGGCGTCTGGACGCGCCCCACGGACAGCTCCTCGTCGAAATCCAGCGTGTAGGCCCGGGAGAGGTTCATGCCCACCAGCCAGTCGGCCCGGCTGCGGCCCCGCGCGGCATCGGCCAGGGGATCGAGGTCGCGGCCGTCGCGCAGCTTGCGGAAGCCCTGGCGGATGGCGTCCGCCGTCAGAGAGGAGATCCACAGGCGCTGGAAAGGCTTCCGGCAGCCGGCGGCCTCGTAGATATAGCGGAAGATCAGCTCCCCTTCCCGGCCGGCGTCCGTGGCGCAGACGACGCGCTCGACCTCGGGGGAGTTGAGGATCTTGCGGACGGCCTCGAACTGCGCCTTCGTCTCCTCGGAGACGACCAGCGGCCAATCCTGGGGGAGCATCGGCAGGTGGTCCCGCCGCCAGCGCCGCCAGTCGGGGTTGATCTCGTGCGGCTGCGGCAGGCCGACCAGGTGGCCGATGGCCCAGGTCACGACGTAGCCGTTGCCGCGCAGGCAGCCTTCGCCCTTCTGGTCGGCACCGAGGACGCGAGCGATGTCCCGGGCGACGGAGGGCTTTTCGGCGAGGATTGCGGTGCTCACGGGTTCCTAGAAGTCGTGCCCGATCTTACGTCAAATCGCGATCTTTGGGAGGGGAAATGCGAAGCCGCCCTGCCGCCGGTCACCCCTCGGAGCGGGCCGGCGGCAGGGCGTAGAACTACTTCAGCGCCTTTGAACACTTCGAGAACTTCAAGATCAATTGTGATGCTGTCTATCAGGTGTAGCCGTTCCACTAAACCGGGACAATCTAGCGGGACACCTTCAAAACCAGCCCATCAGCGGGGAGAGGGTTGAAGCACCTGACCCGGACCCGCACCGGTGGGAAGGGCGCCGTCGATCACCGGCACGCCATTGACCAGTACATACGGAATACCGCTGGCGAAGTTCTGCGGCCGGTCGAAAGTGGCCTCGTCGCGGACCGCGGCCGGAGCGAAGACCGTCAGGTCCGCCGCGTACCCCTCCTTGATCAGGCCGCGCTGGCCGAGCTTGAAGTGGGCCGCGGGGAGCGAGGTCATCTTCCGCACGGCTTCCTCGAGGCCGATCGCCTTCCTGTCGCGGACGTAGACCCCGAGCACCCGCGCGTTGTTGCCGAAGGCGCGGGGGTGCGTGCGGCCGTCCGCCGGGACGACGATGGCGCCGTCGGAGGCGAAGGCGACTCGCGGGTGCTTCAGGATGCGGGTCACGTCGTCCTCGGACATGAGGTTGTAGATCATGGCGGCGTCCGCCTTGCGCAGCATCCGGCGGGCCGCCTCGAGCTGGGCGTCCGCCGAGCCGTCTCCGAGGAGCTTCTCGGCCACCCGCTTCATGTCGAGGCCGTTGAGGGAGGGATCGGGCGGATACGAGGAGACGACGGCGAAGGAGAGGTCCGTGAAGCCCCGGCCGGCGAGGACGGCCTGGATATCGGCCTTGATGCGCGCCCAGGTGGCCTCGTCGTCGAGCCGCTTGCGGATCTCCTCGTCGCCGCCCGCGAGCGCCCAGTCCGGGAACCGGATCGACAGGCTCGAAGCGGCGGCCGTGTAGGCGTACTGGTCCGCCTCGACGTCGATGCCCCGGGCACGGGCGGCGTCGAGGGTCTCCAGAGCCTGGGCGCTGCTTCCCCAGCGGCTGGGGCTGTCGATCTTGAGATGGGAGATCTCGACCGGGCAGCCGGCGCGCTCGCCCACGGCGATCGTCTCGGCGAGCGACTTCTCGATCTCCGTCCCCTCGTTGCGCATGTGGGAGGCGTAGAGGCCGCCCGCCCGGCAGGCGACCCGGGCCAGCTCGACGATCTCGCCCTCCTCCGCGTAGCTCCCCGGCACATATTGCAGGCCCGTCGAGAGTCCTACGGCGCCCTCGGCCATGGCCTTGGCGACCAGCGCCTTCATCTTCGCCATCTCGGCCGGCGTCGCAGCTCGCCGCTCCGTGCCCATCACGGCCGCGCGCACCGAGCCGTGGCCGACCAGCGTGGCGAAGTTGATCGAGGGCCTGGCCTTCCTGATCTCCGCGAGCTCCTTGCCGATCTCGACCGGCGAGCTGCCGCAGTTGCCGGCCACGATCGTCGTCACTCCCATGCGCAGGAAGTTCTCCGCCCGGGGCTGTGCCGCCAGGTCGTCCGCGTGCGTATGGACGTCGATGAACCCCGGAGCCACGACCAGGCCCGACGCGTCGATCGTCCGCTTCGCCGAAGCTTCCTTCAGGTCGCCGATCCCGACGATCCTGCCGTTTTTGATTCCCACGTCCGCCTTGAGCCCCGGGGAGCCGGAGCCGTCGACGACGGTGCCGTTCTTGATCAGGAGGTCGTAGGTGGGCCGGGGAGCGGCCGCGGAGGCCAGGGAGACGGCTGCCAGAACCGCGAGAAGCATCTTCACGAGCGTACCTCCTCCAGCTCCCCCGCCTGCACGTGCCACAGATCCGCGTACGTCCCGCCCTGGGCGATCAGGGCGTCGTGGTTGCCCTCCTCGGCGACCTCGCCGTCTCTCAGGACGAGAATGCGGTCGGCGTGGCGGATCGTCGAGAGGCGGTGGGCGATGATGAGGGCGGTGCGGCCGGCGGTGAGGGTCTTCAGGTTCTCCTGGATGGCCCGCTCGGTCTCGGTGTCGACGGAGCTGGTGGCCTCGTCGAGAATCAGGAGGGGCGCGTCCTTGACGATGGCGCGGGCGATCGAGAGGCGCTGGCGCTGGCCGCCGGAGAGCTTGACGCCCCGCTCGCCCACCAGGGTGTCGTAGCCGTCCGGCAGGCCGGCCACGAAACCGTGGAGCTGGGCGAGCCGGGATGCCCGCTTGACCTCCTCCAGGGGCGCGCCGCTCGAGTAGGCGATGTTCTCCCGGATGGTGCCGTGGAAGAGGTAGACGTCCTGGCTCACCAGGGCGATGTTGCGCCGCAGGTCCGCCAGCGTGACGCTCCGCACGTCGTGGCCGTCGAGCCGCACGGCGCCGCCCGTGACGTCGTAGAGGCGGAGCAGGAGCTTGATCAGCGTCGACTTGCCGGCGCCCGTGGGGCCGGCGATCCCCAGGGTCTCCCCCGGCGCGACGCGGAAGCTCAGATCGCGGAGGACCGGCACGTCCACCGGGCCCCGGGCGTAGCGGAACTCCACCCGGTCGAAGACCACCTCGCCCCGCGCCCGGCCGAGGGGCTCGGGCCGCTCCGGATCCTGGATGGCCGGCTCGGTGTCCAGCAGGCCGAAGGCGCGCCGGGCGCTGGCCCGGGCGCGCTCGAAGTCGTCCACCGTGGTGCCCAGCCGGGTCAGGGGCCAGAGGAGCCGCTCGGTCATCATGGAGAAGAGCACCAGCTCGCCCACGGTGATGATGCCGGAGCCGTTCAGGATCCAGTAGCTACCCAGCAGCAGCACGCCCGCGAAGCCGGCCACGATGGCCATGCGGATGAGCGGCGTGTAGACCGCGGACAGGCGGATGGCGTCGAAGTTGGACCGCTGGTACTCCGCCGAGGCCAGGCGCACCCGCTCGGTCTCGAACGCCTCGGCGGTGAAGCTCTTGATGACGTGGATGCCGGCGAGGTTGTTCTCCAGCCGGCTGGCGAGGCCGCCGACGCTCTCCCGCACCCGCCGGTAGCGCGGCTGGATGCGCCGCTGGTAGAGCAGGCTGCCCCAGAGGATGACCGGCATGGGGGCCACGGCCACCAGCGAGAGCTGCCAGGAGATGGGGAACATCACGGCGAAGGCGAAGACGAACAGCACGCCGAGCTGCACCAGCTCGTTGAAGCCGGTGTTCAGGAAGCGTTCGAGCTGGTTCACGTCGTCGTTGAGCATGGCCAGGATCTCGCCCAGCCGGTGCTCCTCGAAGAAGGCGATCTCCCGCTCCTGAATGCGGTTGTAGACGTCCATCCGCAGATCGTGCTGCACCCGCTGGGCGAGGCCCATGAACCCCGCCTGGTACATCCACTGGAAGAGGCTCTCGAAGAAGAAGATGACGACGGAGAGGCCGGCCAGCACCACGGCCATGCTCCAGGGATCGCGGGTGCCGGCAAGCGAGGAGATCCACCCCGGCGGCTTGCCGCGCAGCGAGTCGATCACCCAGCCGACCAGCAGCGGCGGCATCAGGTCCAGGATCTTGTTGGCGACGCTCGCGCTCGTCGCCAGCGCCAGGCGGGACCGGTAGGAGCGCAGGTAGCCGAACAGGCGGGCCATCGGCCGCCGGGCTTCGGGGAAGGCCGGCGGCGTCATGTCTTGGTGCCGCTGCCGAACTTCTCCTCGTTGAACCGCCGGGTGCCGCCCCGGGGCACGGAGAGGTTCCGCCAGCTCGCGGAGGCGAGGTGCTTCGACAGGAAGACGATCTGGCCGACGTGGTAGGCGTAGTGGGTGAGCTGGCGGTTGATCGCCTTGACGACGCTGTGCGGCTCGGCCCGGATGAGCACGGTGAGCGCCAGGTCTTCTTCATGCAGGGCGGCCAGGGCCTGGAACAGGCACCGCCAGCCCTCCTCCCAGCGGTCCAGGAGCTGCGCCCGGGTCGTCTCTCCCGATACCTCGAACTCGGAGTCGCGGTCGCGGTCCGGCTTCTCGCCGTCGGAGCTCAGGAAGTCGGTCCATCGGGAGCGCAGGTTCCCGGCCATGTGCTGGATCAGGATCGCCAGGCTGTTGGACTCCGGGTCGAGGGCGGCGAAGAGATCTTCGTCGCGCACCTGGGCGAGGGCCCGGTCGCCGAGGTCCTTGAGCTGGCCGAACTGTTCGACGACGTCCGTCAGGTAGAGAGACGCGGGAGAGTCGTTCACCGTGAGGCCTCCAGAGAGGGCGGGCCGGGGGGACCGGCACGCCGGGAGAAAAAGGGTATCACCGTTCCGGAGAGGCTCCCCGACGCCGAAAGGGGCTATAATCCTACAGCTCCACGTCATGTCAATTCGCCGGAGGTGAGTCGCTTCGATGCGAGCGTTTTTGCTGGAGGACGATGCCGCGCGGCCGCGCAGCCCCTCGGAGAGCGAGGAGGTTCTGCTGATGCAGTTCCTCCTGGACCGCGCCGGCGAGGGCGTCTTCTGGGCCGATCCCACCGCCCGGTTCTTCTACGTCAACGACGCGGCCTGCGCCCTGATGGGGTACACCCGCGAGGAGCTGCTCGCCCTGTCGGTGCCCGACCTCCTGCCGCCGGAGCTGGGGGCCGAGTTCCAGGAACGCTCCAGGCAGGTCCGCGAGGAGGGCTCCGTCACCTTCGAGGTACCCCACGTCAGGAAGGGCGGCGAGCGCTTCCCCGGCGAGGTCACTCTCACCTACCTGGAGTACCAGGGGCGCGAGTACTACTGCGCCTTCACCCGCGACATCACCGTGCACAAGCGGGCCGAGGCGGCGCTGCGGGAGTCGGAGGAGCGGTACCACGGCCTCTTCGAGGGCGTGCCCGTGGGCCTCTACCGCACCACCCCCGAGGGACGGATGCTCGACGCCAACTCCACCCTGGTGCGCATCCTCGGCTATCCCAGCCTGGAAGCCCTGTGCGAGACCAACGTCGGCGACATCTACGTCGACCGGGAGGAGCGCGGCCGCTGGCAGCGCGCCATGGAGGGCGCGGGCCTGGTGCAGAGCTTCGAGGCGCGCGTGCGCCGCTTCGACGACGCCGTCATCTGGGTGCGCTTCACCGTGCGGGCCTTCCTGGGCGAGGACGGCCGGATCCTGCGCTACGAGGGGGCCCTCGAGGACGTGACCGGCCGCCGGCTCGCCGAGGAGGCCCTGCGCGCGAGCGAGGAGCGCTTCCGCTCGCTGGTGCAGAACGCCTCGGACCTCATCTCCATCCTCGACGCCGAGGGGATCGTGCGCTACGAGAGCCCCTCGCACCAGCGGGTCCTCGGCCTCGCGCCGGAAGAGCACACCGGCCGCGGCATGCTGGACCTCGTGCACCCGGCCGACCGGCAGACGGTCGAGGATTCCCTGCTCCACCTGGTCGAGAGCCCGGGAGAGATCGCGACGTTCGAGTACCGCATCCTGCACCGCGACGGCGCCTGGCGGACCCTCGAATCGACCGCCTCCAACCTCCTGCGCCAGCCCGCGGTGACCGGCATCGTGCTCAACTCCCACGACATCACGGACCGCAAGCGGGCCGAGGAGAAGCTCCTCCACGACGCCCTGCACGACGAGCTAACCGGGCTGCCCAACCGGGCGCTGTTCATGGACCGCCTGTGCCAGTCGATGGAGCGCTCGCGGCGCGAGCCGGAGCGGCTGACGGCCGTGCTCTTTCTCGACCTCGACCGCTTCAAGATCGTCAACGACAGCCTCGGCCACCTCGTGGGCGACGAGCTGCTGATCCAGATCGCCGGCGTGCTCGCGGCCGCCCTGCGCCCCTCGGACACCATCGCCCGCGTCGGCGGCGACGAGTTCTCCATCCTGCTCGAGGGCGGGCGCGACGTGAGCGACGCCGTGCGCGTGGCGGACCGCATCCACGAGCGCCTCTCGGCGCCCATCAACCTCGGCGGGCACGAGGTCTTCGTCACCGCCTCGATCGGCATCGCCGTCCACACCCCCGAATACGACCGGCCGGAGGACCTGCTCCGCGACGCGGACACGGCCATGTACCGGGCCAAGTCCAAGGGACGGGCCCGCCACGTCGTCTTCAACCGCGAGATGCACCAGTTCGTCATGGCGCGCCTGCAGCTCGAGACCGATCTCCGGCGGGCCGTCGAGCGCGGCCAGTTCCGGATCCACTACCAGCCCTTCGTGGACCTCTCCACCGACGAGGTCGTGGGCTTCGAGGCCCTCCTGCGCTGGCACCACCCCCGGCGCGGCCTGCTGCAGCCGGAAGAGTTCCTCGACGTGGCCGAGGAGACGGGCCTGATCGTGCCCATCGGCCGCTACGTGCTCGTCGAGAGCTGCCGCCAGATCCGCGAGCTCCAGCGCAAGCACCCGGAGATGGGCTCCCTCAAGCTGAGCGTCAACCTCTCGAACAAGCAGTTCTTCCAGGCCGACCTCTTCGACCAGATCCGCGAGGCCCTCGCGACCTCGGGCCTCGCTCCCGCCTGCCTGGGGCTGGAGATCACGGAGGGCGTGATCATCCGCAACGCCGACTCGGCGGCCAGCCGCTTCTCCCGCCTGAAGAGCATGGGCGTGCAGCTCTACCTGGACGACTTCGGCAAGGGTTACTCCTCCCTCAACTACCTCCACCGCTTCCCGATGGACATCCTGAAGATCGACCGCTCCTTCACCTCCCGTATCGAGGAGGCGGAGGGGAACCTCGCGATCGTCCGGGCCATCGTCACGCTCGCCCATCAGCTCGGCATGGAGGTCGTGGCCGAAGGTATCCAGACGGCGGAGCAGAAGGCCAAGCTCCACAACCTCGGCTGCGAGAACGGCCAGGGCTTCTTCTTCTCCGAGCCCGTCCCCGCCGAAAGAGCGGAGGCCCTGCTCCTCCGCCAGGCGCGCAGCCTGACGTCGTCGCCCTCATAAATCGCCTCGTCTCTGGAATGCATAACAATGCGCGTCCTGTTATCCCTTTCGGTATGGATAACGGGAACGCCAGAATCTTTCTTCTCTCCCCCGCCACCCCGGACGGGGTTCGGGCGGCCCAGCTGACGTCGCCGCGGGCCCGGTTCGGAGCCGCCGAGCGCTACCGGAGCACCGAGGGGGTGACGGTCGAGGAAGCTTTCACCTTCATGAGCTCCCTCTACTTCCGGGGCAAGATCACGTATGCCCGCCATTTCGCGGCTTCGCCCCCGGGGCTGGACCTGGGCTCGGAGGACGACGGCATCCTGGTGATCGCGCCCGGGTTCGGACTGGTCCCGCCAAGCTGGCGGCTCACCCCCGAGAGGATGAAGAAAATCCGCCGCACCCCGGTGGACCTCAAGAATTCGTCGTACTGCAAGCCCCTGCGGACGCACGCCGAGCAGCTCCGCGAAATCGCGCCCGGCGCCCAGGTCGTGCTTCTCGGGAGCGTCGCGACCGGCAAATACGTCGACGTCCTCCTCCCCGTCTTCGGCGACCGCCTCCTTTTTCCCCGCGAGTTCGCGGGCGCCGGCGACATGAAGCGCGGCGGCATGCTGCTGCGGGCCGTCCGGGAGGACCGGGAGCTGGAATACGTCACCTTGGACGCTCCGCGCCGCCGGGCGCGGACTGCCTCCTAGCGGCTTGACCTGGCAAGAACTGGAACGTGCCTTGCAACGTTACCCGCCAGGAGTAACGAACGACAAACCGGTATCACGCATATGGCACCCCTCAAGGAGGATCCCATGATTCGGATTTCGAAAAAGACAGTGGCGCTGCCCCTGCTGCTGAGCGCCGCCCTGCTGACGGTCTCGACGACCGGCTGCCGGGTTACCAAGACCCAGGAGGGCGAAGCGCCCGACGTGGACGTCCAGGTCAAGGGCGGACAGGTTCCCAAGTACGACGTCGACGCTCCCGAGGTGAACGTGAAGTCCGAGGAGCGCGAGGTCACCGTGCCGACCGACGTGGACGTCAAGACCGAGAAGAGAACGGTCGAGGTGCCGACGGTCGAAGTCAAGCCGCCCGCGGACGATCACAAGCCGCCGCAGTAAGCGCACGGCGGTTCAAAGGGCCAAGGAAAGGCGGGGACATTCCCCGCCTTTCTCTTTTGTGATCAATTTGTGATCAGCTTGTGATCGGTTTGTGATCGATACAAACGAAAACCGGCGGCATGGGAACGTCCCACGCCGCCGGTTTCGGGGGAGAAAACTTTACTGTCGAGACTGAACGTTAACGCGAACCGCGTTACTTGCCGGCTTCGCTCTTGTCGGTAAGGTTGAACTCCTGCTGGTTGACCTTCTCGTCGCCGATCCAGACCTCGGCGCGGTAGTCGCCCTTCTGCCAGGAGCTCGTGTTGGCCGCTTCGAAGGTCAGGTAAGACTCGCCCTGGGTGACGGTCTTCTCTTCCTCGTTGATCTTCGTCTCGCCCGGGCCATACCAGACGATCTTCACCGCGGAGCCGGCCGGAGCGTCGCCGACCTTCATGGTGACGTAGACCGGGTCGCCGGGAGCGAAGTCGTCGCCCTGGTCCGCGGCGGCGATCATGCCGTCGGTGCCGACCTTGTGGCCGATCGTCACGTCGTCGACCATCGTCTGGGCCTCGACCGGATTGAGGTCGTTCGGCGCGTTGGTGCCCGCGATCTCCTGCTCGGTCGTCTGGGTCGCGGTGTCGTCCTTATCGTCGGTCACCGCCTGGTCGTTCGTTCCCTTGCAGGCTACCGACAGCGGCAACACCGCAACGAACAGCAATGCCATAAGCTTTGATGCTTTCATTTCCTATCTCCCTTGTTTTTGAGTACAGCTTTTGGAGCCGACCCTTATGGGCTGCTCGTCGCCAGGAAGTATTGCAAGCGCCATACCAGATTGGGTCAGACTGACGGCTCTGAAACCCTCCCCCGGGCCAGGCGTATAGACTTACGGACTCGTCGGTCCATCCCTTAGCTTGCCCATTTAAATATCACCCCGATCGGAGGAGGTGCTCGTGAAAGAAAAGCTCTCCCGCTTGCGGACCGCCGCGGCGGCCGCTGCCCTGGGCCTGACGGCCCTGGCAGGCCCCGCCGTTGCCGCCGTGAGCTACCAGGACTACCATCCTTTCGCCGAGGTCGAACGGCAACTCCAGGCCTGGGGCAAGGATCACCCGCAGGAAGTGAAGCTGCTCACCATCGGCAAGTCGGCCGGCGGACGGCCGATCTACGTCGTCCGCGTCGCCGGCACGGGCGGCACGAACCCCGACGACCGGCCGGCCGTCTTCGTGGGCGCCAACATCGCCGGCTATCACAACGCCGGCACCGAGGCGGCCCTCGACTTGATCAAGACGCTGGCCGCGGCTCCCGCCGGCAGCCCGGCGGCGAAGCTCCTGGCCTCGACCACGTTCTACGTGGCGCCGGCCCTCAATCCCGACGCCCAGGACACCCTCTTCGGAGCTCCCCGCCTCCGCCGCGGCGGCAACGGCCAGAAGGTGGACCATGACATGGACGGCCTCGTGGGCGAGGACGGGCCGGACGACCTGAACGGCGACGGCGCCATCACCCGCATGCGCATCGCCGATTCGGCCGGCGGCTGGCTGGCCGACTCGACCGACCCCCGCGTCCTGGTGAAGGCCGACTCCATGGAACAGCGGCCCGGCGCCTACCGCGTGGTCGTCGAGGGCAAGGACGACGACGGCGACGGCGAGTACAACGAGGACGGCGCCGACGGCGTCTGGCCCGACCGCAACTTCCCCCACGCCTTCCCCTACAGCGTCGAGGGCGGCCCGTGGTCGAGCTACGCCCCGGAGACCAAGGCGCTGCTGGACTTCCTCTTCGGCCGCCGCAACGTCGCCCTGGCCGTGGTCTACGGCCCGGCCAACAACCTCCTCGCCGCGCCCCAGAGCCTGGGCGGCGGCGGCGACCTCGGCACGCAGAAGTTCAAGGTGCCGCCCCAGGCGGCCAAGTTCCTCGGCTTCGATCCCGAGCAGGAGTACACCATCGACCAGATCTGGGAAGTGGCCCAGAACCTGCCCTTCGTGCGCCAGAACGACATCACCAAGGAGCAGCTCCAGCAGTTCCTCGGCGCCGGCGCGGCGACCAAGGTGGATCCGGGCGACCAGGCCTACCTCGACAAGTTCGCGGAGAGCTACAAGGAGCGCCTGAAGAAGGCCGGCCTCTCCAACGACCGCCCGGGCGCCCAGTACGGCAAGGGCGGCTTCACCCCGTGGCTCTATTACCAGTACGGGGCGATGGCCGTGGAGCTCGACGTCTGGGGCGTCCCCAAGGCCGAGAAGAAGGCCGACGCCAAGGACGCCGGCGACGCCCTGACGCTCGACAAGGCGGCGGCCATGACGAGCGAGGAGTTCATGGCCCTGGGCGAGGAGAAGATCGACGCCTTCCTCAAGGAGAACAAGGTCCCCGCCCAGTTCAACGCCAAGACGGTGCTCAGCTTCATGAAGGGCGGCCAGATCGATCCCAAGGGGATGGTGGACCGCATCAAGCAGATGGGCGGCGGCGCGAGCCCGGCCGGCGGCGGCAAGCCGAGCGAGGCCGGCGCCCGCGACCGCGAGGTTCTGGCCTGGGTGGAAGCCAACGCTCCCGGCGCCTTCACCCCCTGGAAGGCGGTCACGCTGCCCGACGGCACCAAGGCCGAGGTCGGCGGGCTCGATCCCCTGGCCGAGCTCGATCCGCCCATGGCCGTCCTGAAGCCCGCCCTCGCGGCCCACACCGAAACGGTGCTCGACCTCGCCGGCAAGCTGCCGAAGGTGGAGATCCTCTCCCTCGACGTCACTCCCCTGGGCGGCGGCGTCTACCGGGTCAAGGCGGTGGCCGGCAACCGCGGCTATCTCGCCACGCACACCAAGCAGGCCGAGCGCGCCCACGCTCACATCCCCGTGCGCCTGACCCTCCAGACCGGCAAGGGCGTCGAGCTGTTGACCGGCTATCCCTTCGTCACCGCAGAACGCCTCGAAGGCACCACCGGCACCCTCGCGGGCGAATGGCTCGTGCGGGCCGACGAGGGCGCCAAGATCGTCGTCGACGCGACCACCGACAACGCCGGCCGCGACCAGAAGACCACCACCGTCGGAAAGGGAGCTTGAGCCCATGAGACCGCGCACCCCAAGACTCGTTCTCGGAGCCCTGGCGCTCCTCGCGGCGGCCTCCCCGTCTTTCCTGCGGGCCGCCGAACCGATCCGGCCGCAGGGCAACCCGCCGGCCGCGTCCTTCAACCGCCTGCACACCTACGAGGAGATCGCCGACCTCCTCAAGGGCTACGCCGCCGCCTATCCGAAGTGGACGAAGCTCGAGAGCATCGGCAAGACCCTCCAAGGGCGCGACCTCTGGATGATCACCATCAACAACCCGGCGACGGGCTCCGAGCTCTCCAAGCCCGCCATGTACGTCGACGGCAACACCCACGCCAACGAGGTGCAGGGCGCCGAGGCCGCGCTCTATACCGTGGACTATCTCCTCAAGAGCTACGGCAACCTGCCGCGGGTCACGGAGATGATGGACCGCTCGGTCTTCTACATCCTGCCCGTGGTCAACGCCGACGGCCGCACCCTGTGGTTCAAGGGCCCTTCGGACGCCGACTTCCCCCGCACCGTCATGCAGCCGGTGGACGACGACCGCGACGGCAAGCTCGACGAGGACGGCTTCGACGACGTGGACGGCGACGGCTTCGTCACCGAGATGCGCAAGAAGGTCCCCATGGGCCAGGGCACCCACAGGCTCGATCCGAAGGACCGGCGCATGCTCGTCGAGGTCCAGCCCGGCGAGCTCGGCGACTGGATCCAGATCGGCAAGGAGGGCTACGACAACGACGGCGACGGCCGGGTCAACGAGGACACGGTCGGCTACGTCGATCCCAACCGCACCTGGGGCTTCTCCTGGGAGCCCGAGTACGTCCAGGCCGGCGCCGGCAACTACCCCCTCGCCATCCCGGAGACGCGGTCCATCGCGATGTGGGCCCTGGCCCATCCCAACGTGGCCGCCGTGCAGAGCTACCACAACAACGGCCAGATGATCCTGCGCGGCCCCGGCGCCAAGGCCGATCCGCCCTACCCGCCGCAGGACCTCAAGGCCTACGACCTCCTCGGCAAGGAGGGCGAGAAGCTCCTGCCCGGCTACCGCTACTTCATCTCGTGGAAGGACCTCTACACCGTCCACGGCGGCACGACGGATCACTTCTTCAACATCATGGGCGCCCTCGCCTTCACCAACGAGATGTACAACCCGCCGGCCGACTTTGACAAGAACGGCGAGGTCTCCCAGGAAGAGCTGATGAAGTTCAACGACCTCCTCTCCATGGGCCGGCAGTGGGTGGAGTGGAAACCTTACAAGCACCCCCAGTACGGGATGATCGAGGTCGGCGGCTTCAAGCGCGACGTTGGCCGCGTGCCCGAGGGCTGGGCGCTCGAAGAGGAGACGCACCGCAACAACGCCTTCGTCCTCCTGAACGCCTATCACCTGCCGCAGCTCTCGATCGGCGAGGCGACGGTGCAAAAGGTCGGCGACCGCCTCTGGAAGGTCGAGGTCCCCGTCCTCAACGACCGGGCCATCGCCTCCATGGCCGCCGTGGCGGTGAACGGCAAGCTCCACCGCCAGGACATCGCCACCGTCACCGGCGGCAAGGTGATCTCGAGCGGTCTCGTCGACAATCCATACCTCGACAAGATCCAGATCCAGGAGCACCGCCCCGAGCGCCTCATGGTGCCCGGCGTCGAAGGCACTTCCACCCGCACGCTCTTCTTCCTGATCCAGGGCGACGGCGAGGTCACCGTCAACTACGACAGCCTGAAGGGTGGCAAGGTCTCGAAGAAGATCGCGCTTCGCGAGAACGGGATGGACGCCAAGGCGTCGATGTAGGCAGGTCGTACAAAATCGCAGGGGTGGGCTCGTCCTGCCCCTGCGGGTACTCCAACTTATATAGGCCTACATCCGGAAATGATCCGTCCGCCAGGAACGGATCCGCTTCTTGATCTCGTTCTGCGTCGCGATCTTATCGTCCAGCACCGCCCGGGTCAGGTCCGGGAGCTCCGCGTCGCTCGCGAAGCGGAGGGCGACGAGCTGGCCGGTCCGAAGCTCGCCGATGCGGGCCCTGAGGTCCGGCGGCAGGAGCCTCTCCAGCCGCTGGGTCTCTTCGAGGCGGATCAAGCGGTCCTGGACCTTCAGCGGGAAGGTGCGGGCATAGAGGGCGATCAGCATGAAGGCGAGCGCCATGGCCACGGCGAGAATGCGGTCGAACAAGGGGACGCCCGGCAGGCCCCAACACAGCCGGTACATGGCCCAGACCAGGTTGACGGTCAGGACGCCATAGAGGACGTAGTGGTACCCCGGGACGAACTTGCGATGATTCGCGAAATTCTGTTCTGCCATGACCCCTCCGTGAGTGACTTGGACGGTTCATCGTACCCCAGCGGCCTTGCAGTAAACTCCCCCGATGGATCCAGAAGCCAAAGACTTTCAGGGCGTCGACGTTTCGGCCGTCGCGGGCTCGTGGGACCGGCTCGTGCGGTCGTTCCTGGAGGGTCATTTCGAGGCCCACCCCACCTTCGCGGCGGGCGCGGGCCGGCACGAGTTCGACGGGCGGCTGCCCGACTGGAGCCCGGAAGGGATCGAGGCGGAGGTCGCCCGGCTGCGGAACGAACAGGCGCGGGCGGCGGAATTCGATGCCTCGATGCTCGACGAGCGCCGCGCCTTCGAGCGCGAGATCCTGATGTGGGTCCTGGACTCCGACCTCTTCTGGCTCGACGCCATCCAGTGGCCCCGGACCAATCCGCTCTTCTACTCCAGCCCCTTGGACCCCGGCCTCTACCTCACCCGCGAGTACGCGCCCCTGCCGCAGCGGATGCGGGCCTACATCGACTACGCCCGGGCCGTGCCGCGGGCCGCCGCGCAGGTGCGCGCCAACCTGCGCACGCCAATGCCGCGCAGCCACGCCGAGCTGGGAAAGATGTCCTTCGGCGGTCTCGCCACCTACTACGAGTCGGACGTGCCGGCCGTCTTCGCCGCCGTGGACGATCCGGACCTCCAGGCGCAGCTCCGGGAGGTCAATGCCACCGCCGCGCAGGCGATGCGCGAGCTCGGCGCCTGGTTCGAGGCTCAGATCCCGCCGGCGGGAACGGACGCTGGGGAGTTCCGCCTCGGCGCCGACCTCTACTCCCGCATGCTGTGGGAGACGGAGCGGGTGGACGTGCCGCTCGCCGAGTTGGAGGAGGCCGGCCGGCGCGACCTGCAGCGCAACCTCGACGCCCTGCGCGAGGCGTGCGCCGCCTATGCGCCCGGGCTCTCCGTGCAGGACTGCCTGGCCCGGGTGGCGGCCGAGAAGCCCGAAGGCGGGCCGGTCGAGGGCGCCCGCCGGCAGATCGCGGGGCTGCGGCGGTTCGTCGAGGAGAAGGGCCTCGTCTCGATTCCCGGCTCCGAAGAGGCCCGGGTCGAGGAATCTCCCCCCTATCAGCGGTGGAACTCGGCCTTCATCGACATCCCGGGGCCGTACGACCGGCACCTGCCGTCCATCTATTACATCTCACCCCCGAACCCCTCCTGGTCGCCGGAAGAGCAGGCACAGTACATCCCGGGCGAGGCGGACCTGCTGTTCGTCACCGCCCACGAGGTCTGGCCCGGACACTTCCTGCAATTTTTACATTCCAACCGGGTAGAGTCGGAGCTGGGGCAGCTCTTCGTGGGCTACGGCTTCGCCGAGGGGTGGGCCCATTACTCGGAGGAGCTGATGTGGGAGGTGGGTTTCGGGGACGGCGACCCGGGCCTCCACATCGGCCAGCTCCAGAACGCCCTCCTGCGCAACGTACGGTACATGGTGGCCTTGGGTCTTCACGCCGGCAACCTTTCGCTCGAGGAGGCGGAGCGGATGTTCCGCGAGCAGGCGTTCCAGGACCCGGCCAGCGCCCGGCAGCAGGCGGACCGGGGAACGTTCGATCCTGCCTACCTCAACTACACGCTGGGCAAGCTGATGGTGAGGAAGCTTAGGGAAGACTGGACGGCTTCGCGGGAGGGTCGGGCCTCGTGGAGGGAGTTCCACGACCAGCTGCTATCCTACGGCGGCCCGCCGGTTCCCCTGGTGCGGAAGGCGATGATGGGCGGCGAGGGCTCACTGTTGGGTTGAGGCGGGGCCGGCCAGGCGCGGCAAATTAAGATTATCCGGCGCGCCATAAGATTACCCAGAGAAATTTAAGATTACCCGGAGCTATGCAATCTTATCCGGGCCGGAATAAGATTATCCGCGGCAAATTAAGATTATCGGTGAACGACGCAAGATTACCCAGGACAAAACAAGATTGCCCCGGACAACGCAAGATTACCCGCGAAAATTTAAGATTGCCCAGAGAAAAATAAGATTACCCGGGACGGCGCAAGATTACTCGCGGCAAAACAAGATTACCCGGAGTTCTGCAAGATTACCCAACGAAATTTAATCTCACCTGGAGTAAATTAATCTTACCTGGGACCGCGGTAAGATTACCCGCGGAAAATTAAGATTGCCTGGGCCGCCATAAGATTACCCAGCGCGATTTAATCTTCTCCAAGCCCTTTCAACAGCTCCAGGTACTCCGCCGGCCCCATCTCCCTGGGGTTGGAAGCATTCGAGCCGTTCTGGGCGGCCCGCTCCGCGATCCAGGGGAAATCCTCCGCCGGAATCCCGAAATCCCGGAAGGGCGGGATGCCCAGATCCCGCACCAGATCCTCGATCGCCTGGAGGACGCCCTCCGCTCCCGTCCCGCTGCCGGCGGGAAGGGTGGACTCCAAAGTCGCCAGCTTGGCCCGGCAGGCGGGGAGGTTGTAGCGGGTGACCGGCGCCAGGAGGACGGCGTTGGCGAGCCCGTGAGGAAGGTCGAACCTGCCCCCCAGCGTCTCGGAAAGGCAGTGGACGGCCGCCACGTCGGCGTTGCCGAAGGCGAGGCCCGCCAGAGTGGAGGCACGCATGACGGCCTCGCGGGCCTCGGCGTCGTGGGCGATGTCGGCGGCGGCCCGCCGGAGATAGCGCAGGAGGAGGGAGATGGCGGTCGCCGCCAGCGCGTCGGAGATCGGGTTGGCGACCCGGCTGGTGGTGGCTTCGAGAGCGTGGGTGAGAGCATCGGCCCCCGTCCAGGCGACCAGACGGCCCGGCAGGGTCCGGAGGAGCTCCGGATCCACGATGGCCCAGTCGGGGAACATCGTCTCGCCCTTGACGCTGATCTTGGCCTGCCGCTCCTCGACGGTGAGCACGGAGACCCAGGTCACCTCCGAGCCCGTGCCGCAGGTGGTGGGGACGGCGATGAAAGGGAGGGGATCCTTCTCATAGCGGTTCCGCCCCTCGTAGTCCGCGGCCGAGCCGCCGTTGGGAATCAGCATGGCGGCGGCCTTGGCGGCGTCGAGCACGCTGCCGCCGCCGATGCCGAGCACCAGCGAAGCGCCCTCTTCCCGCGCCCAGTCGGCCAAGCGGTCGACCGTCGACGCCCGGGGGTTCGGCTCGACGTCGTCGAAGGTGATGGCCTCGATCTCCCGCTCGGCGAGCGCCCGCCAGATCCGCTCCGGCCAGCCGGTCTCCTCGATGCCGGGATCGGTGACCAGGAGGACCCGCTCGGGAGCGTACTCGGCGACGATCTCGGGAAGCCGCCCGACGCAGCCGGGGGCCATGAGGACGCGGGTGGGGACTCGGAAGGCTGGCGTCATGGCCGAATCGTATCCTCATCCGGAGGCGCTATAGTTCCTTGGGAGGAGACCGCCCCCATGTCCGAATCCCTGACCGCCGCTCCCGCCACGACCCCCGCCGCCGAGAAGCTGCGCTCCCGCATGCTGAGCCCGCTCCTGATGCGCGGCTTCATGCTGACGAAGCTGCCGCTGGCCCTGGTAGCCGGCCTGAAGGTGCGCGAGCTCGACCGCGAGCGGTGCGTGGTGACCGTGCCCTACGGCTGGCGGACCACCAACCCGTTCCGCTCGACCTACTTCGCCGCCCTCAGCATGGCCGCGGAGATGTCCACCGGCGCGGCGGGCCTGATGGCGACCGAGTTGGCCCCCCAGCCCGTGGCGCTGCTCATCGTCAACCTGGAGGCGAGCTTCGGCAAGAAGGCGACGGCGCTCACGGCGTTCACCTGCGAGGACGGCGCGAAGGCGTTCGCCGCCGTGGCGGAGACGCTCCGCACGGGCGAGGCGGCCACGGCGCGGCTGGAGTCGGTGGGCCGGATGCCGGACGGCACGGAGGTGGCCCGCTTCGCCTTCACCTGGTCGTTCAAGAAGCGGTCGAAAAGATAGGAGCTGTTCTGGCGGGATCCCCCGCCCGGGCATAAATGCCCGGGCTACTCAAAACAGCCGGCTAAAGCCGACTGAGTCCCCTTCAGGGGGCTTTTTCGACTAGCCCGGGCATTGATGCCCGGGCGGGGCCGCGCACAGGCACAGCGTCACTGCCTATGGACGTCTACTCGATCCAGAACCACCGCCCGATCCGCCTTCCCCCGTCGTCCCTTCCGGCCCCTTCACGTCTTCCCCCTTGTCCTTGACGGGCGGCGGGGTGGCTCCGCCCTTCCCACGCTCGACCGTGTAGAGGATGTCGGCGCCCGTCTCCGTGCCCTGCTCGGCCTGGAGGGTCCAGGTGCGGCCGAGGATGTAGCGGATGCGGAAGGTGCTGATGGGCTCGAAGAGACCGAGGCCGTAGGTGACGTAGAGGCGGGGCGAAAGGTACTTGCCCACCACCAGCGAGGCCTCCTTGAGGCCGCCCGTGGACTCGATGCGGGCTTCCTCCAGGCCGTAGCGGGCGGCGAGCTTCTTGGCGACCATGTTGCCGCCCTTGAGCCCCAGCGAGTTGGCGGCGTTGGCGAGGAGGTTGCCCTCCTGCGGCGAGGCCTGCCCGAGGGGATGGCCGAGGAGGATGTAGGCGAGCGCCTCGCTCTGCCCCATCGCGGGGTCGGAGTAGATCGTCGTCTCGGGCGCCTTGAGAGTGCCCTTGATGTTGAGCCCCGCCACGACGCCGTCGTCGGCCTTGCGGTAGGCCCGCAGGTCGAGGCCCGGGTTGTCCAGCGGTCCGCCGGCGAAGACGACCCGGCCGCGGTCGAGAGTCAGGTCCTGCCCATAGGCCTTGTAGATGCCGTCCTTGATCTCCAGCTCGCCGACGGCCGTCGTGTCCTTGTCGGGCTGCTCGATGACGAGCAGGCTGCCCGTGGGCTTGCCGCTGAAGCCGTTGGCCTCCTTGATGACGACCTTGTCGCCCAGGATCACCCGGATGCGGGCGTTGAGCGCGAGCTGCTCCTTGGGCGTCTGCGCTCCTTCCTCGGAGGGCGGCACGATGTAGACGTCCTTGGAGACGGGGATGGCGGCGCGCTTGCCCTTCTTGGGCTGACCGATCGACGCCTCGGGGATCTCGACGTCGCCCGTGACGTCGACGCGCGGGTACTCCATGGCGATCTGGAGCCGGGGCGAGACGAAGACCTTGGCCTCCGGCGTATCGGAGACGACGAAGCGCCGGCCGTCGATCGTGATGCGGGACGGCCGCTTGTCCAGGGGGAGATTGCCGCCGATCGCCAGCGTGCCGCCGCCGGAGCGGGCCGAGCCCTTGAGCTGGAGGACCCCCTGGCCGTCGCTGTTCGCCGCCAGCTCGATCTGCCGCACCTCGAGGCCGAACTTCGGCACGTCCACCTGGGCGCTCCGCAGGCCGGCCGAGCCGATGGCCCGGGGCGCCGCGACGGTGCCCGACAGGGTGAGGTCGGCGGCCAGGGTGCCCTTGGGGTTCTTGAGGTCGGGCACGAAGGCCTCGACGAGGCGCAGGTTTGAAAAATTTGCGACGACGTGCCCGCCCACGGCCTGCTGCTGGAAGGGAGCGCCCAGGGCGTTGTACTGCGGCAGCCGCAGGTCGGCCTGCAGGGTGCCGGTGTCCCGGAAGACGAGAGCGAGGTTGCCGGCGAGGCCATCCCGGCCCGCCGTCAGCCGTACCGTGCCCTGCTCGTAGCCCACCCGGACGGTCTCGCCGCTCTCGGTGGGATAGCGCACCTCGCCGGGCCCCGGCCGCAGGTCCACGTTGGCGGTGACGAACCCGCCCGTGGTCCCCTGGCCCTGGAAGGTGCCGTTGACGCCGCCCGTGATCTCCAGGTCGGGCGGCAGGAACGGCTTGAACAGGGCGAACGGCAGGTCCGCCAGGGTGCCCGAGGCGTTCCAGGGACCCGTCTTGGCCCACTGGCCCTGGGCGCAGAGGCGGGCCGCTTTACCATCTGCTGAAACACCGTCGGCGGAGACCCAGCAGAAGTCGCGCAGGGCCGCGGCCGTGGCGCCGGCGGCCAGGTCCGCGGGCCCGGCGAGGCGCCAGGTGCCCGTCTGCTCGTTAGCGAGATCGAGCCGGCGGATCTGACCGCTCCAGTTGGCGGTGTCCGCGGTAGTGCCCGCGAGCCCGCCGGCCAGGGCGAGGTCGAACGCGCCCTCCGGGGCCCGCACGGCGAGGGCGACCTCATGGGCGCGCCGCGTCCCGCGGCCGTCCAGGGTCACGGTGTCGAACCGGCGCTCGCCGAGACCGACCTTGGCGGCGTCGAGATCGATCGTCATCGGTCCGTTACTGCCCAGGTCCACGTTGGCGGCCAGGGTCACGGTCTCGACGCTGTAGGTCTGGAAGGAGATCGCCAGGCCCTTCGCCTGGGTCTGTATCCTGGGAGTCTTCCAGGGCCCGGCGAGATGGCCGGACGCCGTCAGCGAGCCGCTGGCATCCGGCAACGCCTCGGCCAGGTTGGGCGCATCGAGCCGCCAGTCGAGATCGCCGGCGTTCTTGCCGAACGTGCCGGAGGCTGTGGCGTGGGCCGTACCCGAGCGGAGGTCGAGGCTGGGCAGACGGTAGCGCTCCCCCATCATCTCCAGGTGAACCACGCCCGCCACCGGGTTGCCCCGCAGATTGCCGCGCAGGTCCGTGAGGTCCACCCGGCCATAGGGGCCGGCAGCGCGGAGCACGCCGTTGCTCGCGACCGCGAAGGCGAGGTTGCCCGGCCACTCGGGGCTCAGGATTCCAGGGTTGACCCCCTCGCCGACCATCCGCCCCTGCCACGAGAGCTGGGGTTTCGTGGCGAACGTGCCGGCGGCGGTGATCCGGGCGGTGCCCGAGCGGAGATCGAGCCGGGGCAGGCGGTAGCGCTCCCCCGCCATCTCCAGACGGGCCGATCCGGCGACCGGATTGCCCCGCAGGTTGCCGTCGAGCCTCGTCACATCCACCCGGCCGTAGGGGCCGGCGTCGCGCAGCACGCCGTCGCTGGTGGCCGCGAAGGCGAGCCGTCCCGGCCACTCGGGCTTGAAGCCTCCAGGATTGAGGCCGTCGCCGGAGAGCCGCACCCGCCACGTGACCTGCGGCTTCCAGGAGACCGTGCCGGCGGCGGCGAGCCGGCCGCTCAGCACGTTGCCCCGGAGGGAGCGGATGTCCATCTTCTCCTTGCTCCCTTGCCCGGCCAGCACCCAGCGGCCCGGCGGAATGTTCGGGCCGGCGAGATGGGCGTCGAGGTCCAGCTTGTAATCCGCCAGCGTCCCCTGGATCCTGGCCTCGCCGGAGCGGCTCGCCACCAGCAGCGGGCCGCCTTTGAGGGGCCAGGTGAATCGTTGCCAGTCGGCGACGACGTCGAGGCTCAGGTTGTCCTTGTCGCCCGTGCCCACGGTCCCGCGGGCTTTCATATCGGCGCCGTTCTCGGTGCGCAGGTTCAGGTACTCGAAGAAGAAGTCCTCGCCGCGGCGGGCCAGCCGGTAGGTGGCCTCGCCCGAGCCGTAGTCCTCGTAGGCGCCGGCGACCTTGCCTTCGGAGATGAAGTCGTCGAGCTTGCCCTTGATCTTGACGTTTCCCTGGGTGACCCGCGCCACGGGCCACGCGGGGTTGATCTCCTTGGCCTCGAAGCCCCGCACCTGGGCCGCAAGGTCCATCCCCAGCTCGCGCATGGGCGTGAGGACGTCGCCGGTGACCCGGGCGTCGAAGGGCTGGGAGAGCCGCGCGTCCACGCCGAGCTTCTCGAGCGTGCCGGTGAAGGTGCCGGCGACCACGAACGGCGGGTACTGGGCGTCGTCGTAGGTGGCCTGGGCCTGAAGGTTCACGGGATAGTCGCCGACCGGGTTGAGATCCCCGTGCGCCCGCAGCTTGAAGGTCGGGCCGTCGACCCGCAGGCTGCGCACGTGGAGGACGTCCGCCTGGCGCTCGCTGCGGGCGTCGAGGGCGATCTCGTCCAGCCGGAAGGGGGCCTGGCCGGCGCGGACGATCTCCACGTCCCGGATCAGGGCGTCGCGCACGATGATGTTGACCGGCAGGTGGATGTCCACCAGCTTGCCGTCCTCGGTCTCGTCCTCATCGGTCGCCGGCGGCAGCGTGATGCGGATGCCTTCGGCGCGCAGGCGCTGGACGTCCAGCTGCCGGCGGCGGAGCTTGCCCTCGTCCCAATCGAGCTCGACCCGCTTCAGCCGCACATCCATGCCCTCGGCCGTGCGGTAGTGGACGTCCCGCAGCTCCAGCGGCCCGGTGAGCGGGCCGCGCTGGGAGCCGATGGTCAGCTCGCCGGGAATCAGACCACCCAGCCGGCTCAGAAGGACGCCGGTGCCGCTCTCGGACGAGACGCCGTACCAGGCCAGCCCCACGATCAGCAGGACCAGGACGAGCAGAGTGAGGAAGATGCCGACCGTCCAGCGCAGGAAACGCCGCCGCTTGCGGGGCGCGGGCGGTGCCGGTTCGGGAACGGCCGGGGCGGGTGTTTCTGAATCCATGCTCATAGGTCCGGTCCGATGTTGAGGTGAAAGCGGATGGGCCGGCCCTCCTCGGAGAGGCCCCAGGCGACGTCGGCGCGGATGGGCCCGATGGGCGAGCGCCAGCGGATGCCGACTCCGGCGCCGCGGGCGAGGACGCCGCCGAAGGACTCCGAAGCGCTGCCCGTGTCGTAGAAGATGGCGGCGCCCCACTTCTCCAGGAACCGCCGCTCGTACTCCAGGCTCGCCACCATCAGGCTCTCGCCGCCGATGACGTTGCCCGCTTCGTCCTCGCGCCCCAGGGCCTGGTAGGCGAAGCCGCGGACGCTCTGGTCGCCGCCCGCGAAAAAGCGGAACCGGGGCGGCAGCTCGCGGAACTCGTCGGTGGCCGTGTAGCCCACCTCGGCCCGGCCGATCACCCGGTTGCTCACGCCGAAGGTGCGGATGGCCTTGGCCTGCACGTTGCCCTGCACGAACGAGGAGTCGGAGAGAACGCTGCCCTCGGCGCCCTGGAGGGCGAGGCGGAGGCGGTAGCCGTTGGTGGTGTCGATGCGGTCGTCCGCCTTCACCCGTTCCCAGCTCGCGCCGGGCACCAGGAGGGTCGAGATCCCGTTGTCCAGCCCGACCTCGAAGTCCTCGCGCTGATAGGTGAGCGACAGGGCCTCGCGCCAGCCGCCCCGCGACTGGGTGCGCTGGGCGCCGATCAGGCCCGTCTCGCTGAGGCTGGTGTCCGTGTCCTGCCGCTGGTAGGCGGCGTTGAAGGAGAGGACGTCCGTGCGCGGGTACGGCCCGGGGATCATGTAGCTCAACTGGAGGCTCTGCTCGATCTGCGAGGCGCGCAGCTCGGCCTCGCCGCGGTGGCCCCGCCGGTTGATGCGCCGCAGCTCCCAGGCGCCCGTGCCGCGCGGGCCGGTGTCCGTGCCGTAGCCCAGGCCGCCGGTGAAGCGCATGGTCTTGGCCGGCACCAGGTCCACGTCGATGGGAACCTCCAGGTTCTGGGCCTGCTCCTGGCGGGTCACCACCTCGACCCGGCTCCAGTAGGGGCTGTCGGAAATGGCGCTCTGCATCTCCAGGACCTTGTTGACGTCGAGGGGATCGCCCTTCTTGAAAGTGACGTAGCCGGTCAGCAGGTCGGGGTCGAGCACGTCCTGGTTGAAACGCACCTCGCCGAAGCGGTAACGCGGGCCGGTGTCGTAATGGAGGATGACGTCCGCCTGGTAGCGCTGCAGGTCCACCCGCACCTGGCTCTCCTGGAAGGCGGCGTCCAGGTAGCCCTCCTCGGCCGCGAGCTCGGTCAGCGACTGCTTGCCCTGCTCGTAGTCGGGGTGGAAGAGGACCTGTCCCTGCTTGACCGGGAAATCGGCCGCGAGCTGCCGAAACCGGGCGTCGTCGCCGCCCGCGCCCGCGATCCTCACGTCGACGCTCGCGACCTTGATGGCCGGCCCGGCGTCCACCGTGTAGCGGGCGATCCACAGCTCGCCTTCCTGCCGCAGCTCGGAGCGCACCTGGGGCCGGTAGTAGCCGAAGGGCTGCAGGGCCTCCTCGATCTCCTCCGTCGCGTCCGCATGAAGACGGCGGATGCGCTCCTCGCTCAGCTCCTTCTGTTCCAGCTTCTCCAGGCTCAGGACCGAGCGGATGTTGCGCTCCAGCTCCCGCCGCACGCCCTCGACCTCCACCTTGAGGCGGAGGGCATGAAGGGGAGCGGGGAGCAGGGCGAGGCCGAGCCCGAGGGCGATCCAGCGGTAGGTAGTCGTCGGCATCGTGTCCTATCTCAGTGGGGCGTTTCGGCCGGCACCTCGGGCGATTGCACCGGAGGTGCTTTCACGGGGGGCGATTGTGTCGGGTTCGTTTCGACGGGCACCGTGACGGTGACCGTCCGTACCGCTCCGGGCTCGGGAGCCGCGCGTCCCTCGCGGTAGCGGCGCGAGTGGACCCGGGTGAACTCCGCCCCAAGCAGGAAGATCAGGGTCGAGTAGTAGACCCAGATCAGGATCAGCACGATCGAGCCGGCGGCGCCATAGGAGGACGCGATGGGAGCGTGCCGCAGGTAGAAGCCGATGGCGTACTTGCCGATCAGGAAGAGGACGGCCGTGACCCCCGAGCCCCAGGCCACGTCGCGCCAGGATAGCCGGATGTCCGGCAGGATGCGGTAGACCATGCCGATGAGCAGCGTCATCAGGAGCCACGAGAGCACCACGTCCGCCGCGCCCACCAGGGTGGCGAGGCCGATCTCCAGGCGCGACTCCAGAATGGCCTGCACGTAGGCGATGCCGGCGCTGGCCGCGAGCGAGGCGAGCAGGACGACTCCGACGCCCAGGATCAGCAGCAGGCAGATCATCCGCTTCTTGAGGAGCTGCTTCAGGAAGAAGCCTGGCTTGGGCGTCACTTCCCAGATCGTATTGAGGCTGTCCTGGAGCTGCATCAAGGCTCCGGTGGCGGTGATCAGCAGAGTCACCGAGCCGATGATGGCGGTGAGCCGGTTCGCCCGCGGCCGGGCCGTGGCGGCCACGAGGTCCTGGACGGCCTTGGCGCTCTCGGGACCGATGAAACGGCCAAGCTCCCGGCCGATCTCGCCCCGGGCGGCCTCCGCCCCAAAAACCCAGCCGGCAACCGCGACGGCCAGGATCACCACCGGCGCCAGGGAAAAAAGGGACAGGTATGCGAGGGCCGCGCTATGGGTCGTAGCGTTGTGCTTGTTCCAGTTGGCGATCGTCTCGGTGATGACGTGCCAGATCTTCTGAGGCTTCGGCCGATGCATCGTAGCCCGCCGCCTCCGAGAGGGAGGCCGGCGGACCCAAAGATGTTTGCAAAACGCTTGCCTGGGGGCCCCCTCAGGGCGCCGTCGCCGCGGCCTCCCCGTAGACCAGCGTCTGCGGATAGAACGAGAACCATCCGAACCAGTAGGCGAGGTGGCCGGGGAGACGGGGGAGAGACTTGCCGTCCGTGGTCGTCAGGGCCTCTTCGCCGACGCGCCAGGCTTTACCTTCCTGATCGTTGAGGAAGACGACGCCCAGGAAGGAGCGCTCGTTGCGGGAGAAGACGCGGTCTCCGCGGTCGTAGGCACGGACGGTGCGGTTCTGGGCCTCGGCTCCCGGCTCCAGGACGAGCAGGACCTTCCGGCCTCCCAGCTCGTCGTTGACGATCCCCTCCTTTATCAGCCGGTCGAGCGGGTAGGCCTTCGGCACGCCGCCCACGACCAGGGCGTAGATCCAGGCCTTCTCCGGCAGCACCTGGCTTCGCTGATGGACTGGGAACATCGTCTCGGGGCTCGAGAAGTAGGGGCCGTAGGGCTTGCCGGGCTTGTAGTCCCGCTGGAAGCCGGTCTCCAGGGACAGCACGCGGGTCTCCGGATGGTTCCTCTGCCAGTTCTCCCAGGAGGCGACCACCACGGGCAGACGCTCGAGCTTGATCCCGGAGCCCACGAGCGGCCCGTTGACCGGCTCGCCCGTGAGCTGGTTCCAGAGCGTGCCGGTCTGCCGGTCGTACATGAGCTTGTTGCTCTCGTAGAGCAGGCCGGACGAGCCGAAGGTGAGAGTGCCCTTGGCGGTGTCCGTCCGGTAGAGGACGCCCGCGCCGCAGAGCGTGCAGTAGGCGAGCGAGACGGGCACCTTGCCCACCACGTCGTTCGCCATCTCGTGCCAGTCGAGGATGCGCAGCGGATAGGCGCGGACGTCGCCGTTGACCTGCACTCCGAAGACCGGCTCCTCGGGCGTCAGGTAGGCCGCCGCCTTTGCCCGCAGGAGAGGCGCGCCGTCGAGAGCCGGAATGCCGTCCACCTTGACCCCGCCCCACTGGATCAGCTCCGGCCGGATCGTGGACGGACGCCCGCTGTCGAGGAACCGCTTCATGGACGGATCGACGAAGTGAGCGTACAAGCTCCCCTTCCACGAGGCGAAGCCGGGGACCGTCCGCACGTCCGGATGGGCGGCCAGCCAGTCGTACCAGCGGGCCCAGTCGCCCCCGAGTTGCTCCCCCGCGATAGCGTCCATGGCCGCGCCGACCTCGGCCTTGGGCGCCGATTCGGGGAAGCGCAGCAGCTCGAAGAGGGGCGCCAGATAGCGGCGGTCCTTTGTGGCGGACGCTTTTTTCAGAACCGAGCGGGTGGCCTCGGCGTCGAAGCGGAGGAGACGATCGAGATCGGCTTCGATCTCAGCATCGGCGGTGTTGGGAGAGGAGGAGCGGGAATTGGCGCCGGGACAGCTCGCGGCACCGAGGAAGAGAGCCAAGAGGGCAAAGGCGGGGACGGCAAGCACTCGCATGCCGCCCATCCTATCGAAAGCCCTACTGCAGCTCCGAATCCGGCGGGCCGATGTCGTAATCCCTCGCCCGCTCTGGAAACCTCGGTTACATCTCCACCACCTCGAACCCCTCGAACATCGGGTGGCCCGCCAGGGTGCCCTGGGGCGACCGGGCGTCGGAGTGGGCCTTGCGGAAGGCCTCGGACTCCGTCCAGGCCACGAAAGCGTCTCGCGAGGCCCAGGTGGAGTGGGAGACGAAGAGGGTGGTGCCGTCCTGGGTTTCGCCGCGCAGGAGATTGAACTTCTTGAAGCCGGGGACTTCGTCCAGGTAGGAATTCCGGTTGCGCCAGATCTCCTCGAAGACATGCTCGTGCCCCTCGTTGACGCGGAAACGGTTCATCGCGATGTACATGGGATCGTGTCCTCTCAATCGTCCAGCAGACCTTTTTCCTGCATCCAGGCCTTGTTGAGCTTGGAGAGGGAGCGCTCGCCCGAATCGGGGAGGAGGGTCACCACCAGGGCTCCCTCGCCCAGCGACTCCGCGACCTGCCGGGCGCCCGCCACGGCGGCGCCGCCTGAGGAGCCGGTGAAGATGGACTCCTTCTTCGCCAACTCCATGGTCGCCTGGTAGGCCGTCTTGTCGTCGATGGTGATGAACTCGTCGATGTAGTCCCACCAGACGGTCGTCGGCATGAAGTCCTCGCCGATGCCGTCGATCAGGTACTGGTGGATCTGCTCGGCCGGCGGCAGCTCGCGGTGCTTGACGTAGTAGGTGTAGACGCTGCCCACCGGGTCCACGCCGATGACGCGGATCTCCGGGTTCTTTTCCTTGAGGAACTTGGCCGTGCCGCTGATCGTGCCGCCCGTGCCGACGCCGGTCACCCAGTGGGTCACCTTGCCGTCCGTCTGGCGCCAGATCTCCGGGCCGGTCGTGCGGTAGTGCGCCTCGGAGTTGGCCTGGTTGTAGTACTGATAAGGAAGAAAGGCCCCCTGCTCGTCGCGGATGCGCTCCGCCACTTTGTAATAGGAGCGCGGATCGTCCGCCTCGACGTTGGTCGGGCAGGTGAGGACGGTCGCCCCCATGGCCTCCAGAAGCGCCACCTTCTCCTTGGGGATCTTGTCCGCGCAGGTGCAGATCAGCTTGTAGCCGCGCAGGTTGGCCACCATGGCGAGCCCCACGCCGGTGTTGCCCGAGGTGGGCTCGACGATGGTGCCGCCCGGCTTCAGGAGGCCCGCCTTCTCGCCCGCCTCGATCATGGCGATGCCGATGCGGTCCTTGACGCTGCCGCCCGGATTGAAGGATTCGACCTTGGCCGCCAGCATCGCGGGCCCGGAGTGGAACCGGCCCAGCTTGATCAGGGGAGTGTTCCCCAGGGTTTCCAGAACGTTCTCGTAGATTTCCATCACGTCTCCAATAGGAAGAGCTCCGACAAGCTTCAGTGCATCCTGCTCGGCAAAACGCGCCCCGCTGAGGTTGGTAAGGATCGCACGGGGAGCTTTCCTGGTGGGGTCTGGGGCGGCCTTGGAATGCGGCGGATGCTAACACAATCCAAACTTGGCCCCGACCTTGCAAAAGGCTTTTGTACGCGGCCGGAACCCCCGGCCACACTTTACTGAGGAGAGACATCATGGAAGACAACAAGAAATACGGCACCGGCACCGTGACGGACGTCACCACGGCTGATACCACGGCTCATGACAAGGTTCATCCCGTCGGCAGCGGCGTCGGCGCGGCGGCTGGCGCGGCCACGGGCGCGGCGGTCGGCACGGCGGTCGCCGGCCCGGTCGGCACGCTGGTCGGCGCGGCGGTCGGCGCTCTTGCCGGCGGCCTGGTGGGCCACGGCATCGCCGAAGGTGTCAACCCGACGGTCGAAGACGCCTACTGGCGCGAGAACTACAAGACGCGTCCCTATGCCGACGCCAACCGCAGCTACGACGACTACCGTCCGGCCTATCAGTACGGCTGGGAGTCGCGCGCCCAGGCCGGCAACAAGCGCTGGGAAGACGCCGAGACCGACCTGGAGCGTGGCTGGGACAACGCCAAGGGCGCCTCGAAGCAGACCTGGAACGAGGCCAAGCACGCCACCCGCGATGCCTGGCACCGCGTCGAGCGCGCCGTTCCCGGCGATGCCGACGGCGACGGCCGCTAGACCTTTCTCGCTCCCTCCGAAGCCCTCACCACCCAGCCCTCCTCTCCTCTCGGGAGAGAAGGGTCGGGGAGTGAGGGCTTTTTCCTACCCTTCCCAATCCCAGAAATAATCCTTGTTGGTGAGCGCGGGCTCCTCCTCCACGGCGGCTTCCTCCGTGAGGTGGACCTGGGCCTCCTCGGGCGTCATCTCGCCCCGGATCACGGCGAGCTGCTCCTCGAGGTCCTGCGTCTCGCGCTCCCAGTACTCGGGGGTGCCGAAGTGCGGCCAGCCGGCGGGGAAGGCGGGGTCATGCCAGCGGCGGGCGATCCAGGCCGCGTAGTGGATGATCCGCAGGGCTCGCAGGGGCTCGACGAGCGCCAGCGTCGCGCGGTCGAAGTCGCGGAACTGGATGTAGCCCTCCAGGAACCGCTCGCGCAGGCCCTCGGTGTAGGCGTCGCGCCCCGGCAGGGCCAGCCAGAGGTCCTGAACGGCGGGCCCCACCACCATGTCGTCGAAGTCCAGCACGCGCAGGAGCCCGTCCCGGAAAAGGATGTTGCCCAGGTGGAGGTCGCCGTGGATGCGGTGGACGGGCACTTCCGCCATCCGCCGGTCGGCGATGGCGCCGATCGAGAGCGCCGTGTCGAAGTAGCGGTCGCGCAGGTGGCGCGGCACGACCTCGTGGGCTTCCAGCCAGTCGAGGTTCTCCCGCACGTAGGTGTCGGCGGTGAGCCGCACCCGGTGCTCGGACTCGCGCGCGGCGCCGACGTTGTGCATCCGCCCCACCAGCATGCCCAGCCGCCGGGCGGCGGCCTCGTCGAGCTCGTCGGGCGCCCGGCCGCCGCTGCGGTCGGAGAGGCAGTAGAAGATGTTGTCGATGCTGCGCAGGGTGCCGCCGCCCGGGAAGGGGCGCATGGTGCAGACGGGGATCTCCTGCGTAGCGATATCGTCGAGGAAAAGGTGCTCTTCGAGGATCTGCTCCCGCGTCCACCTGCCCGGGCGGTAGAACTTGGCCACCACGCGGCTGCGGTCCGCCAGCTCCACCTCGTAGACCCGGTTCTCGAAGGAGTTCAGCGGGTAGCAGACGGGGTTGCACTCCAGGCCGCCGGCTTCGACGGCCGCCAGCACCTTCTCGGGCGTGAGGTTGAGGAAGAGGTCGGTTTCGTTGGTCGTTGGGTGCTGCATGGGCCCAATGTAGCAAAAACGGGAGCGGCCTGACCGCCGCTCCCCTCCCGCCGTGGACCGCTGGCTCTAGTTCGCCGCGGAGAGGATCAGCGAGAACCGGAAGTTGAAATTCTCGACGCGGGTGAACGTCATCCCGTCGTCCGAGATGTAAGAAAGGCCATGGATCGGCACGTCGTTGGCCGCGTTGCCGCCGTCCAGGCCGACCAGGGGCGGCGAGGCCGACACCCCGGGGAAGGGTGCCTGGGGCAGCCGCAGCACCAGGAACAGGTCGGTGATCTCCCCTTTCTCGATCCCTCGGCGGACTTTCTTACCGAGATTCCTGGGGCTCTTGAAGTAGAGCGGCGCGAAGTCGTCGTCCGCGGCCACGAAACCGGTGACCGCCTCCAGAGGATCTCCCAAGGCGACCGTAGCGGTCGCGCCGCTGCCGCTGACGCTGCCGGTCGTCAGCATCGCCTGGGCAAAGAGGGGAACCGTCGAGCGGTCGGCGACCACTGTGTCAAACGCGCCGGACTGGATGAGGACGTCCTGGCCGGGGAGGAAGGCCGAAACCTGGCTCGCCGGGATCCGGACGGCGTAGTACCGGCCGCCGGGCGCCGCGGCGAAACCGGTGGTGTCGCGGGAGCCGAAGTTGCGCAGGGCGGTCTCGCGGTTGGTGACGAAGTCGACGCCTGTCTGGATCTCGCCAGGGTTGACGTGGACGTGCTTGGAATCGCCGGACCGCTCCTCGACCGCTCCCTCGCCGCTGCCGTTCCAGAGCTCCTCGTTGAAGGCGAGCTGGCCGAAGGCTTCCCCGGCTTCGGCAAAGGCGCCGACCGAGCCGACGGGGACCGGCGAGCCGTCCACCGGCTCGATCGCAAGCTCCCAGTTGCCCTTCTTCACGGGCAGGACGAAGCGGCCGTCGAGGACGTTGTGCTCGGGCGAGTCGAAGAAGTAGTCGCCCAGCTCGAGGTCGTAGTCGACCTGGACGGTGCCGCTGAAGGCGGAGCTGAAGACCTCTCCCGTGTCGCGGTCGATGGCCGAGATGGACGCGCCGGCGACCGGCTGGTTGAGCAGCCCATGGGTCACCGTGCCCTGGATCAGGCCGTAGACCGAGTCGAACGCGACGTCGCCGCCCTGGAGCGCCGCCGGGCCGCTCGCCGCGCTGCCTTCCGGATAGAAGTAGGAAGGCAGCGCGATGTCGTCGCTGTCGAGCGTGCGCTGCGCCAGCTCGGCCGCGGGATCGCCCGTGTCGAGGAACGGGAACATGGTGGCCGCGTTGCCGTCGGCCGCGCTCTTGTTGTTGTCGAGCACGTGGCAGAGGCCGATCGAGTGGCCGAGCTCGTGGGTCGCCACGCCCTGGAGATCCACCGAGCGGATGTTGGTGTCGGCGCCGGCCTCCGCGACCGTGAACCGGTAGCCGCGGTCCGGCCGGGTGCCGAAATGGATGTCGTTGTCGAGGATGGTGCCCGCTTTGTAGAAGCCGGCCGGAAACTCGAAATCGCCGTCGCCGTCCACGTCCGCCCAAGTGGTGATGGCGCTGGAGACGTCGGAATCGCCGTCCCGGTCGAGGTCGTCGCCCTCCGTCAGTTGGTTGTCGAAGGGCAGGGTCACGGAGAAGGACGTGCCGATCGACCCGAAGAAGGTGCGGAAGCTGATCTCGTTCTTCATGTCGAAGCCCGGGAAGCCGGGATTGGCGACCGGGCCGGCGAGCCGCAGGTCGATGTAGGAAGTCGGGATCTGGTTCCAGGCCGTCATCGACCGTTGGACGGCCGCCGTGGCGTCGGCCAGCGAGAGGAACGACGCGCCCAGGGGGTTGGGGATCGGATCCAGGGTGCCGTTGATCCGGTACGGCACGGGGAGGCAGCGGGTGTCCCAGAAGTTCCGCGCGAGCTTGGCGGTGATCGCTCCCGGGAGCGGCGACGGGGCGAAGTCCGCGAAGTCGATGGTCACGAGCGGGCCGCCGGCCCAGGCCGGAGCGGCGAGCCCGGCCGCCAGCAGGACGGCCGGGACGATCCTGGCCATCTTCGAAATGCCGGCGGGCGCCCTCATGGGCGGCCCCCTTCGGCCAGCGCCTCGCGCACCTTCCGATGGAGCGAGGCGAGCGGGATGGTCTTCGCGGAGCCGCGGCGCAGCGAGCCGTCGCGGCCCTGGAGATGGAGGGCGCTCAGGTCCTGGGTCGCCACCTTCTCGCCCCCCGGGCCGTCGACGACCGTCAGCTTGCCCTGAGAGAAGCCGACGATCGAGTAGGAGCCCGCGACGAGATTCTCGGGGGCCAGGAAGAGCAGCACCTCCTCCTGCTGAAAGATCTCCGGCGCGGCCGGAACGGTCATGGCGATCGGAATCTTGCGGTCGAGGTCGACGCCGCCGGGCAGCACCACCGTCAGGTCGCGTTCCGACCGGCCCTTGAACACCTCGGAGACCGAGATTGTGGCGAGCGTCACCAGGGTGCGCCCGGCCCACTGGCTCCGCAGGTGCGTGCAGCGGCCGGTAACGATGACGGCCGACTCGCGGATCATGCCGGCTTCCGTGCGCTCGACCGCCGTGGTCGCCGCCGCGGGCTGAATCATCCATGCGGCGGCCAGCAGACAGAGAACAGCTTTTACAGCTCGTCTCATACCCTTCCTCCTCGTCCGAATCGTTAGATCTGCGCCGCCCGTACTGCCATAATCGTGCCGAGGGTCTACCCCAGGCTTGTGGGACCGAATGGAGGTCAGACGATGGCGGCGCCGACTCCAGAAGAGGACGCGAACCCCGGATCGACGGAGAAAACCGGCAACACCGCGGAGCCGTTCACCGAGCTCGGCCAGTTCGAGATCGACGGGCGGTCCGTGCGCCTGCTCGAGCGCGACTATTGCGTCGAGAACGAGGTCGTGGTCCTCGGCCGGGTCGACGCCCGGGGGCGGGAGCCCGTGGCGGTGGGCATGCTGAACCCCGGCCGCCGCTCCCTGGTGGCCGAGGTCGAGGCGGCGCTGCGCCGGCCGGTCCGGCCCGTGCGCCTCAACACCTGGGAGATCCGGCGCGCCCTGGACGAGGGCTACGGGACGGGCGAAGCCCAGCTCGACCGCTCGACGCTCCTCCTCGGGCCGGTGCGGGGCTTCTCCTTCGAGCGCGACGAGGACGTCCCCCGCCTCCTCGACGAGATCCTCGGCCGCGCCGTCGAGCTCGGGGCGAGCGACGTCCACGTCGAGACCTACGAGCGGGACGTGGACGTGCGCTTCCGCGTCGACGGCGTCCTGCGGCAGGTCGCGACCCCGCTCTCCGTGGCCAACGTCCAGGCCGCCATCGCCCGCCTGAAGGTCCTCTCCGGCCTCGACATCGCCGAGCGCCGGCGCGCCCAGGACGGCCGCATCCAGTCCGTCTTCCGCGACGCGGCCGACCCGAAAGGGCGCGAGGTGGACTTCCGGCTGTCGGTCGTCCCCGGCCCTTTCGGCGAGGACGCCGTGCTGCGCATCCTCGACAGCTCGTCCCCCCTGCCGCTCGAGAAGCTCGGCCTGGGCGAGGCGGCCCTCGGCCAGCTCGAGCGCCTGATCGCCAACCCCGAGGGGATGATCCTGGTGACCGGCCCCACCGGCAGCGGCAAGACGACCACCCTTTACGCCGCGATCGACCGGGTCAACTCGCCCACCAACAAGATCCTCACCGTCGAAGACCCCATCGAGTACCACTTCGAGAAGACCAACCAGAAGCAGGTCTCCTCCACCATGGGCTTCGCCGACTACGCCCGCGCCTTCATGCGCCAGAACCCCGACGTCATCCTGATCGGCGAGATCCGCGACGAGGACACCGCGAGCGCCGCCATCCGCGCCGCGCAGACCGGCCATCTCGTCCTCTCGACCCTCCACACCAACGACGCCGTCGCCACCCTCTCCCGGCTGCGGACGCTGGGGATCGACGCCGGCCTGATCGCCGCCTGCCTCCTGGGCGCCGTCTCGCAGCGGCTGGTCCGCCGGCTCTGCCCGCACTGCCGGGTGGAGGCGCCGCCGGACGGTCACGAGGCCGGCCGCCTCGGCCTCAAACCCGGAGACGGGCCGTTCTTCCGCGCCCAGCCCGATCCCGGCTGTCCGGTCTGCGCGGGCATCGGCTACAAGGGCCGGCAGGGGATCTACGAGCTCTTCGTCCTCGATCCCGAGATGGCCGACCTCGTCGCCAACGGCACGCCCGTGCACCGCGTGCGCGCCGCCGCGATCGAAAAGGGCATGCAGCCGCTGCTCGAAAACGCCCTCGACAAAGCCCGCGCCGGCACCACCTCGCTGGAGGAGGTCCTGCGCACCGTGCCCTACCGCCAACTGGGAGAATGACTCTTGGAAGAACAGCCATGCGCGTGATCGATCAGACCGTCATGAACCGCCTCTTCGAGGTCACCGACGAGCTCGGGATCGACCGCGAGTCCTTCGAGGTGCCCCTGCTGATGGAAGGCGAGGGCAAGGTCGCGCGGACGAAGAAGGGCAAGATCGAGATCACCCTGCCCGACACGGACGACCTGGGGCCGTTCCTCGCCGCCTTACCGGAGAGGCTGAAGCCCTGAGATAAAAGGCCTTGCCGCGGCAGTCCTCCTGTAGACCTTCCCACTCGGGATTCATGTCAAGGAGGAGAACCATGAGAGGACTTTGTCGCTGGATGCCGCTGGCGGCGTTCGCGTTCGCGCTGCTCGCGGCGGGCGCGTCCCTGGCCCAGGGCAGCCCGGAATCGGCTCCCGTAAAGCCGCCCCAGTTCAAGAACATCCAGAAGCTGGAATCGAATAAAGGGGAGCTCGTCTTCGGCCTGACGCTGGACTACACCACTTCCAAGATCGGCGGGGACACGACCTATCTCCGCACCTACAACAAAGCCCTGGTAGGCCCCACCCTGGTGGCGCGGCCGGGCGACACCCTGCGCGTCCGGCTCGAGAACAAGCTCGACTGCCCGCCGGGCCAGGTCTGCACCTGCATGCCGGACCCCTGCGCCGGCGGCAAGGAGACGGCCCCGGCGGTCCACATGCACTCCAACGTGGTGGCCGGCGCGCCGTCCCCCGGCGTCTTCAACACGACCAACCTCCACACCCACGGCCTGCACGTTTCGCCGAGCTGCAACAGCGACAACGTCTTCGTCGACGTCAAGCCCGGCTGCCGCTTCGCCTTCGAGTTCAAGATCCCCAAGAATCACCCGGCCGGCACCTTCTGGTACCACCCTCACGTCCACGGCTCGACGGCCGTGCAGGTGAGCAGCGGCGCCGAGGGCGCGCTGATCATCCGGGGCGACTTCGACCAGGTGCCCGGCATCCGCGGCGCCGGAGAGGACATCGTCCTCTTCCAGCAGATTCCCTACAAGTGCAACTTCAAAGACGCCGCCGACTGGAAGTGCAATCCGGACCAGCGCGGGATCGTGGAGGACTTCGCGCAGCAGTTCGGGCCCCGGACGTGGCTGGCCTCGGGACGCTTCACGACTGTCAACGGCCTGGTGCAGCCGGTGATCAAGATGCGCCCGGAAGAGGTGCGCCGCTGGCGCCTCATCCACGGCGGCGTCCGCGAGAGGCTGGTGGTGGCCGTCGGCCAGAAGGCCGGCGACGGCTTCACCCCCTTGACCGGCTGGCTCAACCTGATCGCCCTCGACGGCCTGCCGACCGGCGACGTCAAGGCGGTGGGCTCGGTCAAGCTCGATCCGGGCTACCGGGCCGACGTCATGGCGCGGGCGCCCAAGACGCCGGGCACCTACTACCTGCTCGACGAGCCTTCGGCCCCGCTGCTCACCGCCCTCGACATCGACGAGAAGCAGGCGGCCGAGGTGGTCCCGGCCCTCGAGCCTCGCAAGGTGCTGGCCGTGATCGTCGTGGAGGGCAGGCCCTGCTCGGACCGGACCAACCCCTGCCACAGCTCCCTGCCGGAGCCGGCGCGCCTGAAGCCGTTCCGGATTCCCTCGGTGACGGACGCGGAGATCGCGGGACGGCAACCGCAGAAGGTCTACTTCGACATCTCCGGGGGCAAGTTCAAGGTCTGCGACCAGGAGTTCGATCCCAAGATGGAGCCGCGGAAGCTCGAGCTCGGCAAGGCCGACGAGTGGATCGTGGGTTCCTCCACCATCGCCGGCCACCCGTTCCACATCCACGTCAACCCGTTCGAGGTGATCGAGCCGTCCGGCGAGCGGTACTGGAAGGACACCCTGTTCGTCGACAAGGGAACGACCGTGAAGCTGCGGACGCGCTACGAGACGTTCGACGGCGACTTCGTGCTCCACTGCCACATCCTCGACCACGAGGACCAGGGGATGATGGAGTCGGTGCGGATCGCTCGCGGGCCGCAGCCCGTCCAGGCGTGCACGATCCCTGGTATTCCCTAGAGTTGGAGATGCCCCGGCGGCTGGCTTTTTGCTTTCGTGTAGAGTGGGCGGTTGGGAGGTGACATGGCACAAGACGAACAAGAAGAGGCCGCCGTGGTGACGTTTGAGAGTCTGGGGCTTTCGGAGCCCATCCTGAAGGCCATCGCGGAGCTTGGATACGAGGCGCCGACGCCGATCCAGGAGAAGACGATCCCGCCGATGCTGGCCGGACGCGACCTGCTCGGGCAGGCGCAGACCGGCACCGGCAAGACCGCGGCGTTCTCGATCCCCATCCTGGAGAAGATCGATCTCACCCGGCCCGAGGTGCAGGCGCTGGTGCTCGCGCCCACCCGGGAGCTGGCCATCCAGGTGGCGGAGGCGATTCACAGCTATTCGAAATACGTCGGGCGCGTTCAGGTGCTGCCGGTCTACGGCGGGCAGCCCATCCAGCTCCAGTTGAAGCGGCTCGACCGCGGCGTCCACGTGGTCGTCGGCACGCCGGGGCGGGTCATGGACCACCTGCGCCGGGGCACTCTCCGCCTCGACGCCGTGCGCATCGTGATCCTGGACGAGGCGGACGAGATGCTCCGCATGGGCTTCCTCGAGGACGTGGAGTGGATCCTCTCCCAGGCGCCCGCCGGCCGGCAGACCGCCCTGTTCTCGGCCACCCTGCCGCGCGAGGTGCGCCGGATCTCCGAGCGGTACCTCAAGAACCCGGTGTCGATCGAGATCGAGCGCAAGACGATGACGGTGCCCGCCATCGATCAGCGCTACCTCAACGTCTCGCCGCAGCAGAAGCTGGACGCCCTCGCCCGCATCCTGGAGACCGAGCCGACGGACGCGGTGCTCATCTTCACCCGCACCAAGAACGGCGCGGCCGAGCTCTCCGAGCGGCTCCAGGGGCGGGGCTACGCCGCCGAGGCCATGCATGGCGACATGGGCCAGGCGCAGCGCGAGAGCGTGATCCGCCGCCTCAAGGCCGGCCAGGTGGAGATCGTGGTGGCGACCGACGTCGCGGCCCGCGGCCTGGACGTGGAGCGGATCAGCCACGTCGTCAACTACGACATTCCGAACGACGTCGAGGCCTACGTGCACCGCATCGGCCGCACGGGCCGGGCCGGCCGCTCGGGCGTCGCCGTGCTCTTCGTCTCGCCCCGCGAGCGGCGGATGATGACGGAGATCGAGCGCTACACCGGGCAGCGCCTGACGTCGATGAAGATGCCCACCCAGGCCGACGTGGCCGCGCGGCGCATCGGCATGTTCAAGGACAGCATCCGCCAGGGCATCGAGGAGGGGGACCTCGACCTCTATCTCACCCTGGTCGAGGAGCTGGTGGAGGAGGGCCTGGACCTCGCCGAGATCGCCGCCGCCGCCGCCCGGCTGGCGCGCGGCGACAAGCCCCTGACGGTCGAGGTGGAGCCCCAGGCGCGCGAGGTGCCGCAGGCCGAGGACGGCATGGTGCGGCTGTTCATCGCCGCCGGCAGCCGGGCCGGCGTGCGCCCGGGCGACATCGTGGGCGCCATCGCCAACGAGGCCGGGGTGCCGGGCAAGTCGATCGGCTCGATCGACATCTACGACGGCTTCACTTTCGTCGAGATCCCGTCGCAGTACCGGGACCAGGTGCTGGACAAGATGTCCCGCGCCACCATCCGCGGCCGGCCGGTGGAGATCCGGGTGGCGACCGAGGAGAACGCGCCGCAGCCGGAGCGCGGGCGCCGGCCGCCCTATGGCGAGCGGTCCGAACGGCCGAAGGGGCCTTACCGGGAGCGGCGGCGGTAGGGCGGGTCTACTCCCGAAACCGCTCCGGCGCCGCGCACACGCTCGTCTTCTTGTAGGTCCCCGCGGCGACGACGTTGTGGCCGTAGCCGCAGTCTCCCTTCTGCTCGATCTGTACGCTCGCGGTGCTGAAGGTCATCGTGAGCGTGCAACCCTCTTCCTTGAAGACGGCCTTGCCACCCTTGAGGGGGACCGTCCCCTGGCTCTCGCCCAGATTGGGGCCGTACTCCTGCCAGTTGGCCGCTTTCCAGAGAGCCTGCAGGTAGAAGCTCACCTTCCTTCCGGGCATCTCGACCGCTTCCAGGAAGGAGTCGTCCTCGCGCACGTAGGTCCCCGTGACCCCTTTGGCGGGCGGGGTCCCGGGCTTGCCGGTGACCGACACCTCCAGGGCGTAGGGGATCGCCTTGGCGACTTCCTCTCCTTCGCCCACTTCGCCGTTGACGGTAAGGACGTAGTCGCCGGACTCGGGCAGCGTGAACGTCCAGGACGGCGGCGCCGCGTCCGTACCGCCATGGCCCGGACAAGCCACGCTGAACGAAGCCCCCCTTTCGGCGCCGTTCGTCAGCTTGACGGTCATCACCTGCCCCGCCGAGGCGCGGACGGAGTACGACCTGGGCTCGGCGTAGCCATCCTGCACCCGCAGGTTGTCCCGGACGGTGGCGGAGGACTTCCCCTCGCCGAAACGGAGGGGGCTGGGAGGCGTCTCCTGCGCCAGGATCCGCGAGGCGGCCAGGACCGTGAGGAGAGCGAGGGCCGCCACCGGGGCCCGCCGCCGCATGTGTGTGGATTCCATGCCTATAGCCTACACCTCGAACGTCACGACGACCGGCGCGTGGTCGCTCGTCCCCACGTCCGCGAGGACTTTGCTCGCGACAGCCTTGCCGGCCAGGGGCGTGCTCGCCAGGATGTAGTCGATGCGCCAGCCGATGTTCCGCTCGCGCATCTTCCGCCAGGGCGCCCACCAGGTGAAGAGGCCGTCGTTGTCCGGATCGAGGGCGCGCCCGACGTCCACGAGGCCGTTGGCGAGGATGGCCGCGAAGATCTCCCGCTCCTCGGGGCGCTGGCCGATGACGAACGGCTTGCGCTCCTTGGGATGGACGTCCTGGTCGGTGCGCGTGACGTTCATGTCGCCGCAAAGGACGATCCGGCGGCCGGCCGCCGCCATGCCGCCGGCGTAGCGCTCGAGGCCGCGCAGGAAGTCCATCTTGGCCGGAAAGTCCTTGCCGCCGTTGGGGACGTAGATCGACGCGAAGACGAAATCGCCCACCTCGGCGGTGACGATGCGCGTCTCGAGGTCGAACGAGGGGTGCTCGAACTTCGGTTCCTCGGGGAACACGTCCCGCCGCAGGTGGAGGCTGACGCCCGAGTAGCCGCCCGATCCGTGCCAGTAGCACCAGTAATCTCCCAGGTTGCAGAGATCCTCCGCGAGCTGGGCGGGAGCGGCCTTGATCTCCTGCAGGCAGACCACGTCCGGCCGGTCGCGCTCCAGCCATTCGAGGAACTGCGCCTGCCGGGCGCGGATGCCGTTGACGTTCCAGGTGGCGACGGTGAGAGCCATAGGGGCGCCATATTATCTGAAGGGGACTTGCCGAAGGGCTTTCGGGCGAAGGGGATTTTTCGCGTCCGTACGGAATCGGATGGTTGGGGATCGCCGTCTTGGGGGGATCGCCTTGGTCCGCTAAAGTAATCCCATGCGAGTAGCACCCGTCCTCCTGCTGTCCGTCCTTCTCTTCACCCCCACCCTTCACGCTCAATCTCCAATCGCCACCGCCTGGGACCCGCTCTTCCTCGGCTTCGGATCGGAGCCGGAGATGGACTATGGCGGGCGGACGGTGATGTCCCTTCACAGCCTCCTCAGCCGGTCGATCGGACGGATCGGCCACGTCGGGGAGCGGCATCCGGGCGTCGCGCCGGCCTGGGAGATTCCGCTCGGCGCGGCGGTGCTGCTGATCCAGCACGAGGTGGGCGGGCACGGCGGCCGGGCGCGGGAGCTCGGCCTCAGCCCGAGCTATGCCTTCAGCTACAACCTCTCGGCGGCCACGGCCACGGAGCGGCCGCCCGCCACCAACGAGGAGAACACCCTGCTGGCGGCGGGCGGCGTCGAGGCGGACGGCGTGATGGCTCACCGGGTGCTTCTCGACCTGCTCCGCCCCGAGGGCGCGGACGGGGCCAAGGTGCCGCTGGCGCTCCTGTCGAAGCTCGACCTCACCCTCTACGCCGCCACCGCCAGGAACCCGGAAGGGAGTCCGCAGCTCGTGGATCAGTACCGGGACGGCAACGACATGGCCTACTACCTCGTCTCCCGCCAGGCGGCCCGGAACGGCGCGGATCCGGCCGGCGTCTGGAACGGCACCTACGAGCCCCTCCTGGACGATCCGCTGCTCGCCAGCACCTATGACGACATCCAGGCGACGGCGCTCTGGAACCTCTTCGATCCCCTGCTGGCGGGCTCGGTGGTCAACTACTTCCGCGAGCACGTGCAGGGCGGCGCCGTGCGGGTCCACGCGCCGGTCCTGCGGCTGCGGGAGGGACTCGGCCTGACGGTCGGCACCCGCGGCGCCCTGGGACCCGGCGAGGTGTCGCGCTTCCTCGACCTCCACGCCGTCACCCGCCAGGGCGTGCTCACCGTCTACGCGCGCGACCTCGACTCCTCGTTCGAGCGCACCTACGGCTTCGGCGCCGGCGTCCATGCTCTCCGGCTCGGCCGGAACCTGGAGCTCGGCCTGTCGGCGGACTCCTGGGACGAGCCCGATGCCCAGGAGCGGCGCCCCGCGGGCAGAGGCTGGAACGCGACGGGCCAGATCGACGCCTTGATCGGCCCGCGCTGGGGCCTGTCGGCCAAGCTCGGGGCCAAGTCCGAGGGCTTCTTCCCAGGCCTGCCCTTGGAAGACGGCCCCTACTTCGGCTTCGGCGTGCGGGCGGCGCTATGATTCCCGCCCCTTGAGGAGAAGATCAGGGATCATTGGAGGGAGACCATGCCGTTCACCGCCGCCGAGTCCGAGAGATGCCGCCGGGATTTCCCGGCACTCGCGAGAACCCACCGGGGCGAGCCCCTGGCCTACCTGGACGGACCGGCGGGCACGCAGGTGCCCGAGCCCGTCATCGAGGCGATCTCGTCCTACTACCGGAACGCGAACGCCAACACCCACGGCGAGTTCCCGGTCTCGCGGGATACGGACCGGCTCCTCGACGAGACCCGCGAGGCGGCGGCGGCGTTCCTCGGGGCGCCGGGCTGGCGGACCGTCTCCTTCGGCCAGAACATGACGACGCTGAGCTTCTCCCTCAGCCACGCCCTGGCGCGCGTGATGAAGCCGGGGGACGAGATCGTTGTCACCCAGATCGACCACGAGGCGAACCGCGCGCCGTGGCTGGGCCTGCAAGAGCGGGGAATCGTGATCCGCGAAGCGGCGTTGCGGCCGGACGGCCGGCTCGACCCCGACGACCTCGCCCGGCAGATCACGGAGCGCACGCAGCTCGTGGCCTTCGGCCTCGCCTCGAACGCCCTCGGCACGGTCAACGACGCCGCGCTGGCCCGGCGGCTCTCGAAGGAAGTGGGAGCGTGGCTCCTCCTCGACGCCGTCCACTACGCCGCCCATTTCCCCGTCGACGTCGTGGCAATGGACGCCGATTTCCTCCTCTGCTCGGCCTACAAGTTCTACGGGCCGCACGTGGGCCTGCTGTACGCCCGGCCCGGCCTGCTGGAAAGCCTGCCGGTGGACCGGCTGCGGACGCAGGAGGAGGAGGCGCCGTTCCGGATCGAAACGGGCACCTTGAACCACGCCGCCCTGGTGGGAGTGAAGGCGGCCGTCGAGTACATCGCCTCGTGGGGGTCGGGCGGGACGCTGCGCGAGCGGATCGTCTCGGCCATGGAGGGGATCGCCGCCTACGAGCACGGCCTGGGGGCGTACTACCACGAGAACGTCCGCCGGATCCCCGGCGTCACCGTTTGGGGAACGGACTTCTCCGGCCCCCGGGCGCCCACGGTCTCCATCACGATCGACGGCGTCCGCGCCATCGACGCCGCCCGTGCCCTGGGCGAACGGGGCATCCAGGTGTGGGACGGCCACTTCTATGCCATCCGGCCCATCGAGGCGCTCGGCCTCATCGAACGCGGCGGCGTGCTGCGCGCGGGGTTCATGATGTACAACACCCGCGAGGAGATCGACCGGCTGGTGGCGGGCGTCGCGGCGCTCGCCTGAGACGGCGAAGAACGCGGGCCTGAGCCCTTACGGCCTGCCCGGCAGCTCCACTCCCCGCGCGCTCGGCGACAGGGCGACCGCCTGCGGCAGGTGGCGCCCTTCGATCCACACGATCTTCTGCGCGTCCAGCTCCGCCCGCAGCTTCGCCGCCGCGGCCTCCATCTTGGGGAGGGTGGAGACGTCCTCGGTCACCCCCCAGGCCCGGGCCGCGGGGGAGCTCGGCCCGTCGAGGCTCCAGACGAACAGGGGGACGTGGATCGACTCGAGATAGGCCCGTGCCGCCGCGGGGTCGTAGCGGCTCCCGTCTTTCACCTCGCGGCCCACGACCAGCACGACAGCCCGGCGGTAGTTCTCCGCCGAGGCCTGCAGGCCGGCCACGGCCACGGCGTCGGCGATTCGCCGCTCCCCCTTGAAGTCCGAGACGTGGCGGGTGTTGGTGAGGAACCAGAACATGCCGCCGTCCCGCCGGGTGAGAGGGCGGGACATGTCGAACAGCTCGGCAGGCATGCGGGAGGTCCGGAAGGCGTTGCTCGCCAGGGAGACGAAACGGACCCGGTCGTCCTCGCCGAGCAGCATCTGCCGGCGCAAGTCGGGCGCCACGGCCCCGCGCCGGCTGGGCGGGACGAGCTTGTCCCGGATCTCGTTGCCATTCGGCACGCGCACGATGACGATCTTGCCCGGCCCGTCCTCGACGGCGGCCACCGACACCGGCTGGCCCTCGGCGGAGAACCAGCCCTGGAGATCGGCGGCCGGCGGCAGGGCCGACCCCTCGCGCACCCGAACCGGCACGGCGGTCAGCTCGGTCGATACCGTGCCGGTGTACTCGCCGCCATAGGCCACGTCCTTGCGGGCCAGCAGCCCCGGCGGGAACCAGAGCTCGGCCGTGAGGACGTGCAGGGTCTTGAGGTCGCGCGACGGCAGGGCGGCCCGCCCCTTGGCATCCACCGTCAGCGGCTGGCCGTCGAGGGTGAGGTCGATCGACACCGGCCGGACGCCGTTGACGCTCTGCCAGGTCAGGACGGCCGAGTGCGGAACGCCTTCCGGACCGCTCTCCAGCATCATCTCCACCTCCGCCGGAGGGCGCGGCAGGTTGAGCCACTGGCTGACGCGGGCGATCTCCTTCCCCTGGGCGTCGAGGGAGCGGGCCGTCAGCTCGCGCGGGCGGAGGTCCGGTCCCAGATCGATCTTGGCCACCCAGGGCGGCCCCCCGATCCGGCCGGCCGGCGCGCCGTCGAGCGTGAGCTCCACCGCCGCGACCGGACCGCTGACGGCCACCTCGATCGGGTAGACGCCGGAGATGAGGCCGAGGAGCAGGGTGACGAAAGCGATCATGGGGTTCCTCCTACCAGTTCCAGGCCGGCTGCCGCCGGGGTCAGGGCGATCGACTGCGGCAGGTGCCGGCCGTCCACCAGGACGATACGCTGAGAGCGGAGCTCCTCCTTGATGGCGCCCACCGACAGCACGACGTTCTGCACGAACGAGGCATCCACCGCCTCGGTCCAGGCCGCCACGGGAGATCCCGGCGCCGGCTTCTGCAGGTACCACACGAACAGCGGCACGCGGATCGCGGCGAGGAACCGGCGGACGGCCGCGGGGTCGTAGCGGCTGTCGTCCTCCTCGTTGCCGGCGAGCACGAGAAGCACGGCGCGCCGGCGGTTCTCCTTGATCGCCTCGAGGCCGGCGACCGCCACCGCGTCGGCGATCCGCCGTGAGGAGCGGGCGGGGGACGGCGCCTGCTTGGCCGCGGTCTGCCTGGCCGGCGGCTCCGCCCGCACGACGCGCTGCACCAGGGTGGGTAGGCTGCCCTGGCTGGGCTCGAACGGCGGCGAGATCTCGAACAGGTCCGTCACCTCTCCGCCGGCCTGGAACCTTTCGCTGAACGGGAACATGAAACGGATCCGGTCCTCGCTGCCGAGCTTGAGGGACCGCAGGCTGCCCTTGCCCTTGCGGCCCAGCTTCGCGGTCTCCGCGGCGCTCGGCGAGCGGACGACGTAGAGCGTCGCCGGCCCCTCCTCGACGGCGACGACGCTCAGCGGCTCGCCCGAGGCCGTGAGCCAGCCGCCGAGCTTCTCGGGCGGCGGCACCTCCCCATGGCGCGCCCGCACCGGCACCCCCGTCAGCTCGGTCGATACCGTGCTGCCGAACTCGCCGCCGTAGGCCAGGTCCCGGCGGATGGAGCGCAGGGGCGAGAACTCGACGTCCGCCGTGAGCACGTGGATCGTCTTCAGGTCGTGCGGCGGCAGGTCGGCCCGGCCGTCGGCGCCCAGCGGCACGGGCAGGCCGTCGAAGGTCAGGGATACCGAGCGGGCCTTCTGCCCCTGGAGGTTCGCCCAGACGACCTTCGCCGCCTTGGGAGCGGTGCCATCCCCGGCACCCTCGACGACGATGGCCGCTTTCACCAGCGAATGGGGCAGGTTCACCCACTCGCTCGCCTCGCCCACCACGCGCTCCTCGGCGTCGAAAGCCCGGGCCGTGACCTCGTGCGGCAGGAGGCCGGGGCCGAAGTCGACCTCGGTCTTCCAGGGCGGCCCCTCCATCTGTCCAGCGCTACGGCCGTCGATCAGGATCTCGACGGCCGCCACCGGCCCGTTGACGGCCACCTCGACCGGGTAGCGGCCCGTGATCAAGCCGAAGAAGAGCGAGAGGAACGCGATCGTCATCGTCAGGACCCTCGATCCGCATTGTAGCTCGCGGCGCGAGACCGGGGGATCCGGAGACTGGAATCAAAGGAACAGCGAGACGAGCAGATAGGCCGCGGCGGACATCGCGGCCGAGATGGGGATCGTCAGGACCCAGGCCCAGACGATGCGCCCGGCGACGCCCCACTTCACCGCCGACAGCCGGCGCGTGGAGCCGACGCCGATGATGGCGCCGGTGATCGTGTGGGTGGTCGACACGGGAATGCCCGCGAGCGTCGCGCCGACCAGGGTGATGGCGCCGGCCGTCTCGGCGCAGAAACCGCCGATCGGCTGCAGCTTGGTGATCTTGGTGCCCATCGTCTTGACGATGCGCCAGCCGCCGAACAGGGTGCCGAGGGCGATGGCGGCATGGCTCAGGAGGATCACCCAGAGCGGCACCTCGAACTTGGCGAGCATCCCGGAGGCGACCAGCAGGCCGGTGATGATGCCCATGGTCTTCTGAGCGTCGTTGCCGCCGTGCCCCAGGCTGTAGGCGGCGGCCGAGAGGAGCTGCAGGCCGCGGAAGCGCCGGTCCACCCGGGAGGGCCGCCAGCTGCGGACGATCCAGGTCACCATGACCATCATGAAGAAGCCGAGGAGCATGCCGATCATGGGCGCCAGGACGATGAACACCAGCGTCTTCGTCCAGCCCGAGAGGAGGATGGCTCCGAAGCCCGACTTCGCCACCGCCGCGCCGGCGTAGCCGCCGATCAGCGCGTGCGAGGAGGAGACCGGCAGGCCGTAGTACCAGGTGATGAGGTTCCAGGCGATGGCCCCGAGGAGGCCGGCCAGGATGACCTCCTGGGTCACCACCTCGAGGTCGATCATCCCCTTGCCGATCGTCTTGGCGACGTGGGTGCCGAGGACGAAGGCGGCGACGAAGTTGAAGAACGCCGCCCAGGCGACCGCCTTCTGGGGCGACAGGACGCGCGTCGACACCACGGTGGCGATGGAGTTCGCCGCGTCGTGGAAGCCGTTCAGGAAATCGAACGTCAGGGCGACGAGGATGATGAGGACGACGAGTGCCGTGCCGGTGGTCAGGGGCGCCCCCTCAGGCGTTCTTGACGATGATGTTGCCGACGATGTGGGTGTAGTCCTTGAACTGGTCGCAGGCGTTCTCGAGCCCGTCGTAGATCTCCTTCCACTTCATGATCTCGAGGGGGTCGCGGCCGTTGGCCCGGAAAAGGTCGGCGATGACCGTGTTGTAGAGGACGTCCGCCTTGTTCTCCAGGTCGGAGACGCGCACGATGGCTTCCTGGATCTGCGGCTCGTTGGCCTGGTTCCAGATCAGCTCCGTGATGCGGTCGATCTCGACCGCCATCTCGACCAGGATGTCGGCGAACTGGCGCAGCCCCTCGGGCGACGCGCCCAGCTCGAAGTTGACCAGGTGCTGGGCGACCCCTTCGAGGTAGTCCAGGACGTCGTCGAGGTCCGTGGCGAGCGAGCGGATGTCCTCGCGGTCGAAAGGCGTGATGAAGCTGGAGTTGAGGGCGTCGAAGACCTGGCGGGTAATGCCGTCGCCCTCGTGCTCGATCTCGCGGAGCTGGGCCATCTTGGCCCGCCGGGCCTCGAGATCGGCGAGATAGGCGAACTCGGAAAAACCGCGGGCCCCCTGGAGGAGGTTGGCGGTATCTTGGGCGAAGAGCTCATGAAACCGCTCCTCCTTCGGCATGAACCATCGGATGAGGGCATCAACCCTGGCCATCCAGCTCCCTCCTGAAGGTGTGACAGATGCGTGGCGCTCCCGTGACACCGGGGCAGGGCGGATGGTAGCACCGGTGGAGGGGATCGAGGAAGGGCGGCGAGGCCGCGCTATAATCGCCTCTGAAGCGCCTGAAGCGGAAACGAGGCCACGTGATTACGAAGGAACTTCTCAAGGCAGAGATCGACAAGGTCCCCGACGAGCATCTTGGAGTCCTCTTCAGGATCGTCAAGGCTCTCGAGGAGCCCACGCGGACACCGGACGCCCGGAAGCAAGGCCAGACTTCATGGAAGGCGTGGATCGCCGAAGCCTACGGCAGCACGGCTGACGCCCCCATCGAGCGCGGAGACCAGGGACGCTTCGAAATCCGCGAGCCCCTGGAGTGACCTTCCTCCTCGACACGAATTCCTGGAGCCAGTTCCTCAATGGCCGGTCCGAGAAGATTCGGCATCGCCTGGAAGTGACCCCTCCCGAGGAGATCGCGCTCTGCTCGGTGGTCAAAGCCGAGTTGCTCTATGGCGCCGTGAAGAGCGCTCGACCGGCGGAGAACCTCGCGCGGATCGAGTCCCTCGCCGAGAGATTCGTATCCTTCCCCTTCGACGACGACGCGGCTCAGGTCTACGGGGTCCTCCGAGCCCGCCTGGAGCGCTCCGGCATGCAGATCGGCCCGAACGACCTCCTCATCGCGGCGATCGCCGTCGCTCGCGGCGCAACGATCGTGACCCACAATACGCGCGAGTTCACCAGGGTCGAGGAGCTTGCCCTGGAAGACTGGCAGTAAGACGCTCACTCCGGACCCGCCCGCAGCTCCAGCCCCGTCACCAGCGCCGTCGGCGACCCGATCATCCCGTCCAGGGGGTGGAACGTCAGGTCCCGTCCGACGCCCACGATGCTCTTGAGGAAGGTTCCGATGCCGCCGCAGAGCCAGGCTCCCGCCACGGGGGCGCTGGCGCGGCCGGATTGGACGGCGAAGCCGCAGACGGGGAGGGCGAAGCGGTCTCCGGCGAGGTCGAAACGGCCGGGGCCGGTGACGTCGATCAGGTAATAGCCCTGGGCGACGGCGCCCAGGAGGCTCGAAACCGAAGTCCGGGCCTCGGGCTTCAGATAGAGATGGGTGGGGCCGGGCGAGGGCAGATCGCGCCAGCCGGGGCGGCGGGTGCAGCCGGAAGGCTCGCCGTGGGCCGCGCTCTCCTGCCACCAGGCGAGCAGGGGCTGGCGGAAGACGCCCTCCTCGACGAGCACCACCTCGCGGGTGGGCACGCCCTCGCCGTCCACCGGCGACTCGAAGGCGCCGCCGGGCAAGCGGCCGTTGTCGATCAGCGTGACGCGGTCGCTGCCGAACCGCCCGCGCGCGCCGGTCAGCCGCGATCCCGGACCGGGTCCCACGACGAGCGGCAGGAGGCCGGCCAGAAGACGCGCAACGACGACCGGAGCGAGCAGGAATTCCCCCGAGTCCCGGTCCGGCGGCGCGCCGGACGCGGAGACGGCCAGGCGGTCCGCCAGGCGGCGGGCCAGGGCCGTGGGATGGAAGCGGTGGGGCTCGCGGGCCGCGACGTAGAGCGAGGCCGTGGGCGCCGGGCTTCCCGGGCCGGCGGCCTCGATGTACAGGGTCGAGATCCGGTTGCGGGTGTGGGCGCGCAGGCCGCGGCTGTTCGCCAGTTCGGCTTCGCTCGAGCCGTCTTCCAGCACGGCGCGCAGCACCCGGGCTCTGGGCAGCTCGGCCTCCAGCTCGCGGCCGAGGCTCTCCAGGAGCTTCAGGCCCTCCCGCTCGCCGATCAGGGGAGTATCGAAATCGGATGGGGCGCTCCAGCCCGGCGTCTGGGGGGGCGCGGGCTCGGGCAGCTCCAGGGCGTGGCCGTTCACGGGCTCGGGCCAGGGACCTTCCGGCACCGGATCCCCAGTCGAAGCGGCGAAGAAGGAGCCCCGGCGGTTGCCGGCACGCACGGCCCAGGCCCGCTCCTGGCTGGTCGAGGAGGCCTCGGTGACCGCCGTCCGCTCCAGGCGCCGGGAGCGGCCCCGCTTGACGTAGATCTCGGCGTCCGTCAGGTGGCGCTTCAGCAGGGCGCGCAGGACCTCGTCGAGGAGCGGAGTCTGGCTGCTCATGAGATCGCCACCCCCTCGAGCCGCAGCGCCGGAGCGGTGGCCCACACGGGGAGCTTCTGCCCGCCCTTGGCGCACCAGCCCGCGCCCGCCGGCCGGGCCTCGACGCCCACCGCCACGACGCGGGTCAGCAGGTCCGACACATGGCCGCGCAGAACGCACGGCCCCACGGTCTCGGCCAGGGCGCCGCGCCGGAAACGCCGGGCATAGGGCAGGTGGAGGGCGAACTCGCCCGACAGCGGGTCGAGGGCGCCGCGGCTGGCCTCGGGCAGGAACAGCCCCTCCTCCGAGCCGGCGAGCAGGTCGGCCTCGGACGCTTCGCCGGGCAGGATCTCGAGATGGCTGGAGCGCGGCCCGGGCGGCAGGTGGCGGGTGCCCCGGCGCCCCGCTCCCGGCATGAGCACCGGCGAGGTGCGGGCCCACAGGGCGTCCGCCAACGGCTGCTCGACCACGCCGCCGCGCAGGAGCCAGCGGCGCACCACGGCCGCGCCCTCGTCGTCCGTGGCCCGGCGCACCCCTTCCGGTGCCGCGGCCGGATCGTCCAGCACGTCCAGGCAGGCTGCCGCCATGGCGACTCCAACCGCCGCCTCGGGGTTGCCGCCCTGGGCCAGGGTGTCGGCTTCCAGGGCGTGGGCCACGGCTTCGTGCAGCAGGACGGCGACGGCCGCCGGCCCAAGCACGGCGGGACCGCGGAACGGCAGCGGCGAAGGCGCCTGCCGGGCGCGGAACAGGGCCACCACGGCGGCGGCCGTCTCCTCGGCGGCGCCGTGGTCCAGGCGTGGCAGGAGGACGCCGTAGCGCCCCCAGGTAGATTCCACCGCGCAGCTATAGAAGGTCTCGCTCTCGGGCCCCGGCACCAGGCGGGGCCCGACCACCTGCACCCACCGGCGGTGCCGGCGCAGGGCGACGCGCAGAGGGAAGCCCACGTGGTGCGCCCGCACCGCCCGGGAGAGCGCGGCCGGAAACTCCGGCAGCTCGGACGCGGCCACCGGCTCCAGCGGTCCGACCTCCAGCGACGGCTCGGGATAGGTGGCGGAGGAGAAGGCGCGGGCCACCTGGCGCAGCGCCTCGGCGAAAGGCCGGGCCTCGACGGCGTCCCGCGAGGCCAGCCAGGTGCGGCCCTCTCTCGACAGGCGGACGGCGAATCCCTCCTCCCGCCAGACCCGCAGCCCGCCCGGCTCGCCCTCGGGCGCCAGCTCCACCTCCTCGCGCCGCTCGAAGAAGGCGTCCACGACGTCGTCGGGCTGCTCGGCGACTTGGGAGAGGGTGCGGGCGACGGCGGGGGTGTCGAGCTTCGAAAACGGCATGGGACGCGGATTGTATCCTCAGCGGCACCCCGCCTCTCGCTTGCGATAAGATGCGCCGGCAATGACCCGGTCATCTCAGACACCTCAGGCACCCCAGGCACGAGCGGAACGGATCGAAGAGCTGAAGCGGCGCCTCGCGGCGGCGGAGCTGGGGGGCGGCCAGGACCGCATCGACAAGCAGCACGCGGCCGGCAAGCTGACGGCCCGCGAGCGGGTCGAGCTGCTGCTGGACGCCGGCTCCTTCGTCGAGATCGACGCCCTGGTCACCCACCGATGCCGGGACTTCGGCATGGACAAGGTCTCCATCCCCGGCGACGGCGTCGTCTGCGGCTACGGCACGGTGGACGGCCGGCTGGTCTATCTCTTCGCCCAGGACTTCACCGTCTTCGGCGGCTCCCTCTCCGAGACCAACGCCGCGAAGATCTGCAAGGTCATGGACCTCGCGATGGAGAACGGCGCGCCCATCCTGGGCCTGAACGACTCGGGCGGCGCCCGCATCCAGGAGGGCGTCGCCTCGCTCGGCGGCTATGCCGACATCTTCCTGCGCAACACCCTCGCCTCGGGCGTGGTGCCGCAGATCAGCGCCATCATGGGACCCTGCGCGGGCGGCGCCGTCTACTCGCCGGCCATCACCGACTTCATCCTCATGGTGGAAGGCACCAGCTACATGTTCGTGACCGGGCCGGAGGTCATCAAGACCGTCACCCACGAAGAGGTCACCATGGAGGAGCTGGGCGGGGCCTCGACCCACGCGGCCCGGAGCGGCGTCTGCCACTTCACGGTGCCCAACGACGCCGCCTGCCTGGCCGCCATCCGCGAGCTGCTCTCCTATCTGCCCAGCAACAACCTCGACGAGCCGCCGCCGCCGGCGAACGGCGGCGACGACCCGAACCGGGAGTCGGAGGCGCTCAACACGCTGGTGCCCGATGATCCGAACAAGCCGTACGACATCAAGCAGCTCATCGCCGAGGTGGTGGACGACGGCAAGTTCCTGGAGGTCCACGCCCAGTACGCCCGCAACATCGTGGTGGGCTTCGCCCGCCTGGGCGGCCGGAGCGTGGGCATCGTCGCCAATCAGCCGGCCTATCTCGCCGGCGTGCTCGACATCGACGCCTCGCTCAAGGGCGCGCGCTTCGTGCGCTTCTGCGACGCGTTCAACATCCCGCTGATCACCTTCGAGGACGTGCCGGGCTTCCTGCCGGGCACGACGCAGGAGTTCGGCGGCATCATCAAGCACGGCGCCAAGCTCCTCTACGCATATGCCGAGGCGACGGTGCCGAAGATCACGGTGATCACCCGCAAGGCCTACGGCGGCGCCTACTGCGTCATGTCGAGCAAGCACCTGCGGACGGACGTGAACTTCGCCTATCCGATGGCGGAGATCGCCGTGATGGGCCCGGAGGGCGCCGTCAACGTCCTCTACAAGAGGGATCTGGATCAGGCCGGCGCGGAGGCGCCGCGGGTGCGGGCGGAGAAGGTCGGGGAGTACCGGGCCAAGTTCTCGAACCCCTACATCGCGGCCGAGCGCGGGTTCGTGGACGCGATCATCGAGCCGCGGCGGACGCGGCCGGAGATCATCCGCGCCCTGCGGCAGCTCGGCGCCAAGCGGGCGAGCGTGCCGCCGAAGAAGCACGGCTGCATTCCGTTGTAGGAAAGCCACTAGCAGGCCACTGTGGCCGGAAGTCCTCTGTTTATCTTGACATCCGGAGGGCGCGTGCGGCAAGCTGGCACCGCCCGAAAGCGCGTAAACGATCGATTGGGGAGCCGGGCGGTGGCGTCCAAGGAGAGGACATGAGAGAAAGAGATCGACAGTTGAAGCGCCGGCGTCATCGCCGGCTGAAGCGACTGAAGAGGCGGACTCAGGACGAGGCGCAGCACCGGACGGAACGGCCGGCCGGCTCCAAGCGCTCCGTCAAGAAGGCTCCGCCCGCTCCGTCCGAGGCCACCCAGGGGGGCGCGGCTCCCGCCGAGGTCAAGGAAGCGCCGAAAAAGAAGGCACCGGCCAAGAAGGCACCCGCCGCCAAGAAGGCTCCGGCCGCCAAGCCGGAAGCCGAGGGAGGGGCCGCCGAAGGCGGGCCTGGTCCGGAGGAACCGTCCGCCTCCTGAGCCACGCCGTCCACCAACCCATCCATCCTTGCTTGAGATCTCTTCTCCAGCGATCGCCGGAAGCCGGTTCCCCGTGTCTTCCGGCGTCTTGACCTCATTTCCGAAGAATCCCGAGGAGCCCCGAGATGTCCGACTACCGTTCGCTGAAGGCCGTCGATCCCGACGTCTATCAGGCCATCGCCGACGAGCGCGCCCGCCAGAACTTCGGCCTGGAGCTGATCGCTTCCGAGAACTTCGTCAGCCACGCCGTGCTGGAAGCGACCGGCAGCGTGATGACCAACAAGTACGCCGAGGGCTATCCGGGGCGGCGCTACTACGGCGGCTGTGAGTTCGTCGACGTCGTCGAACGGCTGGCGATCGAGCGGGCCAAGGAGGTCTTCGGCGCCGAGCACGTCAACGTGCAGCCCCACAGCGGCACCTCGGCGAACATGGCGGTCTACTTCGGCTTCCTCAAGCCGGGCGACAAGCTGATGGGCATGGACCTTTCCTGCGGCGGCCACCTCACCCATGGCCATCGCCTCTCCTACTCCGGCCGCGATTTCCAGGTGGTGGCCTATGGCGTGGACCGAGAGAGCGAGCGGATCGACTACGACGAGGTCGAGCGGCTGGCCCTCGAGGAGCGGCCGCGGCTGATCGTCTGCGGCGCCTCGGCCTACAGCCGGACCATCGACTTCGAGCGCTTCCGGGCCATCGCCGACAAGTCAGGCTCCCTGCTGATGGCGGACATCGCCCACATCGCCGGCCTGGTGGCGGCGGGGCTCCATCCTTCGCCCGTCCCGCACTGCCACTTCGTGACCACCACCACGCACAAGACGCTGCGCGGCCCCCGGGCCGGCATGGTGATGTGCAAGGAGGAATTCGCGAAGGACCTCGACCGCGCCGTGTTCCCCGGCATCCAGGGCGGACCGCTGATGCACGTCGTCGCCGCCAAGGCCGTGGCGCTCAAGGAAGCGCTGACGGACGGCTTCAAGGAGTACCAGGGCCAGATCGTCGCCAATGCCCGGGCCCTCTCGGCCCGCCTCGCGGGGCACGGCTTCCGCATCGTCTCCGGCGGCACGGACAACCACGTCTTCCTCCTCGACGTCGCCAAGGCGGGACTGACCGGCAAGGTGGCCGAGAAGGCCCTGGAGGCCGCGACCATCACGGTCAACAAGAACACCATCCCCTACGACACGAACCCGCCGCTGGTCGCCTCGGGCATCCGTATCGGCACCCCCGCCCTCACCACGCGCGGCATGAAACAGCCCGAGATGGACGCCGTGGGCGACTTCATCGCCGAGGTCCTGCGCGCCCCGGAGGACGCCACGGTCCACGAGGGCGTGCGCGGCAAGGTGCGGGAGCTGTGCGAGCGGTTCCCGCTCTACGATCCGCTGATGTAGCAGGGGATGTAGAGGACTTACTCAGCCTTGGCGATCAGGGGGTGGTGGGTTCGTATCGTTCTGTCCGTCGTGCATAGCGGCAGGCGGCGAACGGAGCTGTGTGCGGCGATCAGGCGATCGAAGGGATCCCGCGTCCACGTCAGCTCAAGAGCCCGCCGGATCAATGGCACCAGTGGGATTTCGTCGATGACGAATCGGGAATCTTCCGCCAGAGCCTCCGTGAACTGTGGGTTCTGGACCTGAATCCGGCCGATCTCCGCGAGGAATTGGATCTCCAGCAGCGAGATCGGCGAGACTCCCCAAGGCCGGTATCGATCGAGCCAGGGATAGGAAGCCGGCCGATCCGCGCCCGTAACGATCCAGATCACAAAGTGAGTATCGAGAATGGCCTTCACCGCTCAGGTCCAGTCTGCCGAGGCTGCAATCCTTCGGAGGAGCCATCCCACTCCCACCCCCACTGATCCACCTCGTCTGTGTCTGTCACCTGGATCAATCCTTGATACACAGGGACCTTGGCGATTGGCTTTCCCTGTTCCGCTAACTGAAGGACCAGTCGGGCTCCATCTCTTTCGATGAGGACGACTTCTCCTTCAACGACCTCATCCAAAAGGCGGAACCAGTTCTTCCGAGCGTCAGTGGCCGTCATTCGTTTCATATGTACAGTGTACATTATGATTTGGGCGACACGCCAGGCCCTTTCCTGCGAACGTTGCCGGATCTCTCCCACCAGGAAGATCGACCCACAGATTCCTAGAATCTCCCCGAGTGCCAAGGCCCGCTCCAGCGCTCTGGCGGGGTCCGGCTCCACGATAACTTCGCTGCCGGCTCCGAAAATCGGCGCCAGTTTCTCGGCGGCTTGGCCCTTGGATCGCCGGAGGCGTGAGGACGACACGGCGCGTCCGGGCGCGAGAAAGCCGATCATCTGGCAATCCGTGTCCACCACCACGCCGAAGAGGAGATCGACTGGCGTACCGATCCGGTTGAGGAGCGACTTCGTCCAAAAGGCGGAACCAGTTCTTCCAAGCCTCAGTGGCCGTCATACGCTTCATGTGTACAGTGTACATAATGATCCAAGGGACACGTCCATCCCTCTCCTCAACCGCCCGTTTCCATAATTGTCACGCAAATAAGAAGTGGCAACACTATTACTTACGGATGACCTACGGCCTGTCGTCAGGACAGGGTCATCACCAACGTTTCGTTCCCAACTTAGGAGGATGCCATGAACGAGCGCGTGTTCCGATGTTCATTCACTTTCTTCCTCGCCTTCGCGCTACTGCTGGCCGCCTTGCCGGGCCTGGCCGCGGCAGAGGAAGGCCCCCGCATTTCCCCGCGTGAGCGAGCAGCGTTCGAAGAAGTGGCCCCGGCCGAGGCGAAAAGCTGCCAGCGCTGTGCCATCGCGCACAAGAAATGCTCCGCGACCTGCTTCAGCCTCGACGAGAAGGCAGGGATGGGGTCGTGCCTGACGGCGTGCGACAACGCCGTGGCCACCTGCACATGCGACCAGTCGGTCAATCTGCGCAGCGAGGATCTCGTTTCCCAGGATTGGCCCGGCACGACCAAAGCCGCCTGCCACAGTAATGTGAGCTGCCAACCGAATTACCCGTCCTGCGCCAGCTGGTCCGCCTACGCAAGCTGCGGCACCGCCTTTTGCGGCTCCGGTCCGAGGTGCGGGGATTGCGAATGTGACGAGTTCGGACACTGCTTCTGCGGCCCCGGCCCGGCCTGGAAGGAGCCCCTGGAGCGCTTCCGCGTGTGCTTCGACTCCTTGGGCAATTCGTGCACGGAGTGGCAGACTTTCAATAGCATCAGCTGCGGTTGCTGACGCGAGCCAACTTCCGGATCTCCCCCACGAGGAAGATCGACCCGCAGACCACCAGGATCTCCCCCCCGAGCGCCAGGGCCCGCTCCAGCGCTCGGGCGGGGTCCGGCTCCACGACGACTTCCCTGCCCGTTCCGAACAACGGGACCAGCTCCTCCGGCGCCTTGGCCCGGGGGCTCGCCGGGGTGGTGAGGACGACGCGGCGCGTCCGGGGCGCGAGCAGGCCGATCATCTCTCTATAGTCCTTGTCCGCCAGAACACCGAACAGGAGATCGACCGGCGTGCCGATCCGGTCGAGGAACTCCGCCAGCACGGCTGCTCCCGCCGGGTTGTGGGCGGCGTCGAGGAGCATGCGGCGGCCACTCGGCAGCTCGATCGCCTCCAGCCGGCCCGGCCAGCGGCAGGCGGCGGCGCCGTCCGCGATCGCTTGCGGACCGATCCGCTCGAATCCCAATCCACTCAGGGCTTCGGCGGCCCGGACGGCGAGGCCCAGGTTCTTCGCCTGGTGATCTCCCAGCAGGGCGAGCTGGAGATCGTACCGGCGCAGGGGCGTCGCGAGACGGACCCGCTGCCCTGCCCAGCCCGTGAACACGATTCATTCGACGGCGACCTCCTCGGAGGCGAAGCGCAGATCCGCTCCCAGCTCGGCGGCGGCCTGCCGCACCGACTCCGCGGCCTCCGGCTCCTCGATCCAGACGAGGGCCGGGCGGCCCGGACGGAGGATGCCGGCCTTCTCGCGGGCGATCGCGGCGAGCGTGTTCCCCAGGTACTCCTGGTGGTCGAAGCCGATCGGCGTGATCAGCGACAGGGTGGGATCGGCGAGGTTGGTGGCGTCCAGCCGGCCGCCCAGGCCCACCTCGACGACGGCGAGATCGACCCGCTCCTCGGCGAACCAGAGGAAGGCGGCGAGGGTGACGGCTTCGAAGTAGGTGGGCGGCGACCCGGTCTCGCGCTCGGCGAGCTCGACGAGGCCCGCCAGCAGGGCCGCGAAGCGGCCGGGCTCGATCGGCCGGCCGTCGATCCGCAGCCGCTCCTCGACGTTCTCTAGATGAGGCGAGGTGTAGAGGCCCGTGCGGTAGCCGGCGGCCTGGGCCATGGCCGCCAGGAGCGCCGAGGTCGAGCCCTTGCCATTGGTGCCGGCCACCAGGACGGAGGGGAACCGGCGCTGCGGCTCGCCGAGAGCGGCGAGCAGGGCGCCCGCCCGCTCCAGGCCGAGCTTGATGCCCAGCCCGTCGAGACGGGCGAGGATCGAATCGGGAGTCAAGTCAGGTGCCGCAGGCACCGGGCGATCGTATCCTTCATCTCCGAGCGGTGCACCACCATGTCGAGGAAGCCGTGCTCGAGGAGGAACTCGCTGCGCTGGAAGCCCTCGGGCAGGCTCTGGCGGATGGTCTGCTCGATCACCCGCGGGCCCGCGAAGCCGATCAGGGCGCCCGGCTCGGCGATGTTGAGGTCGCCCAGCATGGCGAAGGAGGCGGTGACGCCGCCCGTCGTGGGATCGCTCAGCAGGGAGATGTAGGGCAGCCGGGCCGCGCGCAGGCGGGCCAGGGCGGCCGAGATCTTGGCCATCTGCATCAGCGACAGCACGCCCTCCTGCATGCGGGCGCCGCCGGAGGCGGAGACGACGATCAGCGGCCACTTGCGCTCGCAGGCCCGCTCGGCGGCGCGGGCGATCTTCTCCCCCACCACGGAGCCCATCGAGCCGCCCATGAAGCGGTACTCCATGGCGGCCACCACGACGGGGATCTCCTCGATCATGCCCTGCACCACGATCACCGCGTCGCGCTCGCCCACCGCCTGCTGGTAGGTCTTCAGGCGGTCGCGGTAGCGCTTGGTGTCGCGGAAGTTGAGCGGATCGACGGGGCTGATGCCGGCGAACAGCTCGCGCGGCTCGGGCTCGTCGAGGAGCAGGGAGATGCGGGTGCGGGCGTCGATCCGGAAGTGGTACCCGCACTTCGGGCACACCTTGAGGTTCCGGTCGAGATCCCGCGAGTAGACGATCTCCTTGCAGCCTTCGCACTTGACCCAAAGGCCCTCGGGTACGGTGCTGCGGGGCCGGTCCATGCGGACCGGCTTGGGCTTTTTCGTCTTGCGGAACCAGGCCATGGAGATTGAAGTGCGGACGGGGCGCGAGACCGGGACTTAAGGATCCCCTCGGGGAGCCGGACCGGTTCGTTCCGTGAAATGGAAACCGGCCCGGAAGCGGACCGGCGCCGCGCGTCCTCGCCTCGGGTCAGACTTCGGCGGAGCTTCCTTCTTCGTCGAGATCGTTGGCGATCCCGAGGCGCATGCAGGCCGCGTCGTACATCTGGCGCGAGGCCTTCTTGGCGTTCTGCAGCTCGGCGAGCCGGTCCTTGACCTTCGCCAGCTCCTCTTCGATCAGGCGATCGAGGTCGTCGATCTCTTGCCGGGTCACGGCGAGCGTATTCTCGTAGAACTTTCTCTGCTGGTCGCTGAGGCTCATCGTCTCCCTCGATTGTTTCCTGAAGCAGTTTCCTGAATCAACTTCCCTCAAGTCAGAGCTTGAAGGGGATTCTCAGGTGGGTCCACATCTTAACCCGCACTCCATCCCGAGTCGCGGGCCGGTAGCGAGCGGAACGGGCCGCCGCCACGGCGGCCTCGTTGAGGCCGACCTTCTGCCGGATCGCCTCCGCCACTTTCGCCTCCTGCACCTGGCCGTTCTCGTCTACCAGAACAGAGACGACCACAATTCCCTCTACCCGCAGGTTCCGGGCCATCGGAGGATACTCCGGTTTCGGAAAGCTGACAAGTTGAGGCGGCACCACTCCGGCGCCCCCCTGGACCAGCTCTCCGGGCTTGGTGCGCGGAGCCGCCGCGGCGGGCTGCGGCTCCGGAGCCGGCGGCTTCTCCTGGGCCTTGACGGGCTCCGGCTCCCGCTGCGGCTCCGGCTCGGGCGCCGGAGGCGGCGCGGGATCCGCGACCGCCGGCCGGGACGGGGGAGCCTGCACCGGGGCCGTCTCGGCGGGCGCCTGCTGGACCGGCGCGGCCGGCGCCGGCTGGCCCGGGATCTTGGCGGCGGCCACCTGCTTCTCGAGGTCCTGCAGCTTCTCCTCGTTCTTGCGCCGCATCTCGTCCTCTTTGGCGGCGAGCTGCTTGTCCACCATCGCCTGGAGGTCGGCCGGCATCGCGCCGGGAGCCGCCGCCGCGGAGTTGGCTGCGCCCGGCGGCACGGCGGTATCTCCCGCGCCCGCGGCACCCGCCAGGGGATCGGCGGCCGGCAGCGGCGCCGCCGGCGCGCCGGTATTCGCGGCGCCGGCGGGCGGCGGCACGGCCTGGGCGTCGTCCTTGCGGCTGTTGAGGAAGAAGAAGGTCAGGACGGCCACCACGATGAGCGCCGCGATGGCGGCATAGAGCAGGGTGCGGCTCTTGCGCCCGCCCTCCTCCTCGACCGTCACCGCCACCAGGGGTGCCACGGCCTCGACCTGCGGCTCCGCGCCGGCGGCCGGGAAGGGGACGATCGGCGCGGCCGGCTCCGGAGCGGCGGCCGGCTCCGGCGTCCACGGCGCGGGCGCGGACGCGGGCGCGGCGGCCGGCGAGGCGGCCTCGATCCGCTCGGCGGGCTCGGGCTCCAGGGCCCGGCGGATGTAGGCGGCGAGGTCCGTGGGCCCGAGCGACGGCGCCAGGGAGGAGAGCACGGCTTCCAGGCGCTGCTTCATCTCGCCGGCGCTCTGGAAGCGCTCCTGGGGATCGACGGCCAGCGCCCGGGCCACGATCTCGTCCACCTCGCGGGGCACCGAGGGGTCCACCTGGCGCGGCGTGCGGATGCGGCCCTGCCGCACCGACTCCAGCACGGAGATCTCGCTGTCCCCCGGGAACTGGCGCTCGCCGGTGACCATCTCGAAGAGCACCGCGCCCAGGGAGAAGAGGTCGGAGCGGGAGTCGACCACCCGCCCCCAGGCCTGCTCGGGGGACATGTACTGGAGCTTGCCCTTCAGGGCGCCCATCTGCGTCTGGCTGGCCTTGGAAACGGCCTTGGCGATGCCGAAGTCGCAGAGCTTGACGTCCCCTTCGTAGGTGAGCAGCACGTTCTGCGGCGAGACGTCCCGGTGCACCAGGGCCATCTCCTGGTCCTCGAAGTCCCTCTTGCGGTGGGCGTAGTCGAGGGCGCTCGCGACGCGGGCGGCGATCAGCAGGCCGAGCCCGAGCGGCATGGGCAGCCCGGAGCGGCGGCCGGCGTTGAGCAGCGAGCGCAGGTCCTTGCCCTCGACGTACTCCATGGCGATGTAGTAGTCGCGGCCCATCTTCCCCAGGTCGTAGATGTGGACGATGTTGGGATGGGTGAGCTGGGCGGCGAGCTTCGCCTCGTCGATGAACATCCCCACGAACTCGGCGTTGTCCGTCATGTGGGGGAGGATGCGCTTGATGGCGACCGTCTTCTGGAAGCCCTCGACGCCCCGCATGCGGGCCTTCCAGACTTCCGCCATGCCGCCGACGGCGATCCGCTCGAGCAGCGTGTACTGGCCGAAGCGCTCGCCCGGCTGATCGCCGGCCGCCTCCTCCATCGTGAAGACGGGGATGCGCTGCGTGGCGGCGGCATCGTGGCCCACGGAGGGAGCCACCGAGACGCCGGACGGCGACGGGGGCGGGAGCGGCGCCGCGGCGGCGGGCGGCGGCGTGAACGGGAGCGGCGCGGGAGCCGGCGGCGGCGCCGGACGGCTCGGCGGAGCGGCGGCGGCCGGCGGCTGGACCGGGGGCGCGGGAGCCGGCGCGGCGGGCCGGGGCGGCGCGGGCGCCGGAGTCGGACGGCCGGCGCGGGCGAGCTCCTCGAGCTCCGTGAAGTCGAAGTCGCCCACCATCTTCTTCCGCACCGCGGTGCTCTCCTGGACGGGAGCGGCGGACACGGGCGCCGGCGTGGGTGCGGGCGGAGCGGGGCGGGCCGGCGGGGCCGCGGGCGCCGCGGCGGCGGGGAGCGGCGGCGCCGGAGCGACCGGAGCGGCCGGGGTAACCGGGGCGACCGGAGTCACCGGGGCCGCCGGAGGACGCACGCCCGTCTTGGTGTGGCCGAGCTCCGACAACGTCTTGCTGAGCAGAGCGTCCAGCTCGCCCGAAGCCGTCTCGGAGCGCCGCGGAGCCGCCGGGGCCGGAGCGGCGGGCCGGGGCTTCGGCTCGGGCATCACGCCGGAGAGCGTCTTTTCGAGCCGGCGCTCCATCTCGTCGTCCTGAGCGGGCTGGGCCGACTGGAACGGCGGCGGCGCGGGCCGGGGCGCGGCCATCGGCGGCGCGGCGCGGGGAGCCACCGGAGCGACCGGAGCCGCGGAGGCGGCCGGCTGCTCCGCGGGGTCGGGGCCTTCGACCTCGGCCAGCACGTCGCCGAAGATGTCGTGGGACGTCAGCTTCTGCTCCCTCGGCGCCGCCGTGGCGGGCTGCCGCTGGGCGAGCAGGGCCTGGCGGGCGGCCAGGACCACCTGCTGATCGGTGAACGGCTTGACGATCTGCCCGTCCGCGCGGTCCGGCCCGGCGCCGTTCTCGGGCACGAGGCTCAGGAGCCCCGGACCGCCGGCGCCGCGGGCGAAGGAGAAGACGAGCACCTCGAACCCCGGGATGTCGGAGCCGGCCATCACCAGGTCGGGAGCGTCCGCCGCCGCCACCTGAAGAGCCTGGTCGACGCCCGCCACCACGCGCACCCGCCATCCCTCGGCACTGAGGGCCGCGTTGATCCGTTCCACGTAGTGCGGTTCTTGCTCGACGACCAGGATCGAGGGCATACCCATCTCCAGAAGTAATTCCAGCAAGCGTTTGTAACACTCCCAGCCCGCGCCAGTCAATCGGAAAGCGCCCAAAGACCTTGATTTTTGAGGGATTTAACACGGCTCGGGGAGCCCCCTCCGCGGCGGGCCGCCCTGCCCTCGGCTAGCCGCGGGGACGGGAAGTCCTGTAAAATCATCACCCTTCTGATTTTTTCGCCGGGGAGCCTTCTCATGTCGGGTCACAGCAAGTGGAGCACGATCAAGCACAAAAAGGCGGCCACCGACATCCGCCGGGGCAAGCTTTTCAGCAAGATCCTCAAGGAGATCACCGTCGCGACCCGCCTCGGCGGCGGCGACCCCAAAGGCAATCCGCGCCTGCGCGCCGCCCTCCTGGAGGCCCGCTCCAACAGCGTCCCCGGCGACAACATCGACCGCGCCATCAAGAAGGGCACGGGCGAGCTGGCGGCCGAGGTCTATGAAGAGGTCCTCTACGAGGGCTACGGGCCGGGCGGCGTCGCCGTGCTGGTGGAGGGCGTCACGGACAACCGCAACCGCACCGCGGGCGAGGTCCGCAACCTGTTCGTCCGCAACGGCGGCAGCCTGGGGGCGAACGGCTGCGTGGCCTGGATGTTCCACCGCCGCGGCTACTTCGCCATCGAGCGCAGCACCATGGACGAGGAGGCCTTCATGGACCTGGCCCTGGAGCTCGGGGCCGACGACGTGTCGATCGAAGAGGACGTCTTCGAGATCTACACCTCGATGGAAGACTTCATCACCACCCAGGAAGAGCTCGAACGCCGGGGCGTGACCGTGGCCGCCAAGGAGCTGGCGATGGTGCCCCAGACCTACGTCGACGTCGAGGAGAAGGGCAAGATCAACCAGGTCCTGCGCCTCATGGAGGCGCTCGAGGACCACGACGACGTCCAGCACGTCTGGGCGAACCTCAACATCGACGAGAAGGTCCTCGAGGCCCAATCCCGCTAGTGCTCATCCTGGGCATCGATCCGGGCAGCCTCCACACGGGCTATGGCCTGGTCGAGAAGAACGGCTCCTCGCTCGTCCACGTCGACGCCGGCCGCTTCTCCTGCCCCCGCGACATGGAGCTTCCCCAGCGGCTGGCCCACCTGGTCGGCCGCCTCGACGAGCTGATCGCCAGCCGCCGCCCGGACCTCGCCGTGCTGGAGACCCCGTTCCACGGCATGAACGCGCACTCCCTCATCGTGCTCGCCCAGGCCCGCGGCGCCCTGCTGGCGGCGCTCGCCGGCCGGGGCATCGAGATCCGCGAGTACAGCCCGGCCGAGGTCAAGTCGGCCGTCACCGGCAACGGCCGCGCCGACAAGGGCCAGGTCGCCCACATGGTGCGCCTCCTGCTCGCGGCCCGCGGCGAAGGCTGGGCGAGCGACGCCACGGACGCCCTGGCCCTCGCCATCTGCTGCGCCCAGCGGCTGCGGCTGGACCGGCTCGCCGATCTGACCAGGGCCGCGACCAAGACATCGGCCAAGGCGGCGGCCAGGGTGTCCACCAAAAGACCGGCCCGGACCGTCAGGTAGCGCCTGTTTTTTCCGCGTGCTACCATCGCTCACTGCTGATCGTGTAACTGTGAAACTCTGACGCCGTCAATCGACTATGGCCTTTCAAGGCTCACTCAAAGAGCTGCCGCTCCCCGACATCATTCAACTGGTCTCCGTCTCGGGGAAGACGGGCGTATTCGCTCTCCGCCGCAACGGCGACAACACGGGCGAGATCTACCTGCGCGGCGGGCAGATCGTCCACGCCCACGTCGGCGATCTCGAGGGTGAGGAGGCGATGTACGAGCTGGCGATCTGGCCCGAGGGCGAGTTCGTCTTCACTCCCGGCCAGGAGACCGGCGTCACCACGATCCAGAAGTCCAACACCAACCTCCTGATGGAGGCGGCGCGGCGGATCGACGAGTGGCAGATCCTCTCCAAGCGCATCCCCTCCACCCGGCTGGTGCCCGTCTTCACCCAGCACGCCACCACCACCTCGGTCTCGCTGACGCCCCAGGAGTGGGCCCTGATCTGCAAGATCGACGAGCGCCGCACTATCGAAGAGGTCGCCATCGGGCTCGACATGAGCCCCTTCGAAGCCTGCAAGCTCCTCTACGGCCTCATCACCTCCGGCCTCGTGGCTCTCAACGAGGACCTGAGCCGCCTGCGCACCGACCGCCTGCACGCCATGGTGCCGAACGATCTGGCCGCCGTCGCCGAGGCCATCCACCAGCAGGCCCGCGCCCTCCTCAACGGCCACGCCCGGCAGACCGACCTCGACGTCCCGTTCCGCATGACCAAGGCCGAGATGGACTCCGGGCGCGGCGTGGAGGCCGTCCTCGACCTCGTGCGCGCCGAGGAGAAGGTGGTCTCCGCCGCCCTCGGCCCGAACCAGAGCAAGGTCTTCCTCGACCGCGTCGCCCAGCTCCTGAACCGCTGAAAAAACCTCCCGGGGAAGGCTGGGCCGGCGGGGCTTGGGCTAGAATGCCGCCATGACATTCCGTGGTTCCCGGTTCATACCTTCCCTGGTCGTGGTGTCTCTGCTCGTCATGCCGGCGCGCGCCCAGCAGCAGGAAGCGCCGCCTCGGGAAACTCCCCCTCCGGTCACGGAGCCGGCGCCAGCCGAGCCGCAGACTATTGATCCCCAGCCAGTCGATCCCCAGCCAGCCGAGCCGCAGACGGTCCCGGCTCCCGCCTCGCCCGACGCCGCCGAGCCTCCTCAGGCCCCCACCGCTTCCGAGCCTTCGGGCGCGGGCGGCACCGAGGCCGGGACGGGAGACGTCGAGCTTCCCCCCAAGCCCGCCGAGGACCGCATCCTGCCGCGGCTGGACGTCTACTTCCCCGAGGGCGAGCTCGACCTGCGGGTCAACCGGCTGATCAACAAGACCTTCTTCGAGGGCCAGGTGAAGTACAACTTCATCAAGGGCGACATCACGGCCTTCCTGCGCTACCGCTACTACGGCTTCCAGCGGACGACCCAGCTCACCGTCTTCGACGCCATCGAGTTCGACGACATCGACCAGAACGTCACCGGCGACTTCGACCGCGTGCGCGGCACCCTGGTCCTGCTCCAGTGGCCCCACAGCTACAACTACCGGACCTTCGGGCTGGCCGAGATCGACCGCATCAGCACCAACCGGGGCGAGAAGGGCGACGCGTTCTTCGTCCGCCGCGACCGCACCAACACCTTCGTCCGGCTGGGGTATCAGATCGGCACGCCGGACGAGGGGCGGTCGAGCGCGATCGCTGGCGAGACCCGGGCGCGCACCGAGCGTCTGTTCTCCGCCTTCCGCGAGTTCGGGCCCGGCGACGCGACCTTCACGGCCGCGGCCACCTACGGCTTCAAGCTCGGGATCGGGGATTTCGACTACGTCAAGTTCGAGTTCGAGGCCCTGAAGCGGTTCGACGTCACCACCCGGACCTTCCTGGTCGGCCGCCTGCGCGGGGGCACCTTCCCGCACCTCGGCCAGGCGGATCCGGAGACGCTGCCGCCCACTCCCGACCCGATCGACTTCTTCTCGCTCGCCCCGTCCGACGCTTTCCGCCTCGACGGGCGTGAAAACCTGAAGGGCCTGAGCGACCGGCGGCGCGGCATCGAGCAACTTCTGACCACGTGGGAGTATTTCTTTCCCTGGTTCCTCGAGAGCCACCGCAGTTTCCTGCGGCTCGATTTTCAGAATTGGTACTGGATCTTATACACGGGAATCGGTACAGTTGGCCTCGACCGCAAGGCCTATACGGATTTCGGTACCTACATCCCCGACGCCGGCGTCGGCTTCGAATCGTCTTTCAGGCTCCGGAAATACAGATTTTTTCTCTCCGGGATTGTGGCACAAGCTTTGAAAGGAGATGGGGGAGTAGAGGCGCGTATCTCAGTCAAGTCGTATCGCTGAGCCGTGCTCGGCGAGACGCCCGACCGGAGGACATGCCTTTGGGGGTAGCTTCGCTGCATTCAAGAAAGTGGCTATGGATTGTTTAGCAATCCAAGCAGAGTTGGCTTACAGCCGGAGGAGAATGCATGAAACTGAAATGGTTGGGCGTCATAGCGCTGGTGAGCCTTGCGCCCACCTGGGCGTCGGCGGCGGAGCAGGCGAACGCTGCCAGCGTAACGGGTGAGACAGGGCTGTTCAGCCTGCTGACCGGCGATACATTGCCGGGAGGCGGGTGGTCTTTTGGACTTTATTACAACAACTGGGACCGCCTGGTAGATGTTCCGGACGAGTTCAGCCTCAACGACGAGGGCCAGCTCAGCCTGGACCACAACCGTCTGAGCGCGAGCCTCGGCTACGGCATCACCGATCGCTGGGAATTCAGCGTCATGGTCCCCTACGAGGATTACAAATTCGACCAGGACGACCTTCTTTTCGACACGGATGATCCCAGCGGGCTGGGCAACGTCCGCATCGGCACGAAGCTCCGTCTCCTCGGCTCCCGGGGCGATGCGACGACGATGGCCCTCAACGCCTTCGTCACCGCCGCGACCGGTGACGAGGACGTTGCCAGCGAGGATCTCGGCTTCGGCGCCGGCCTCGACTGGCGGTTCAACAAGTTCGTCCTCAACGTCGGCTATCAGGACCTCGGCGACTTCGACGGTCCGGGTGGCGGTAACGACGGCTTCTCGAACCAGGCCTTCACGGCCGGCTTCGGCTTCGTCGGCCGGGTCAACGAGAACTTCGACTGGATCACCGAGGTCAACGGTGCCTTCCACAGCGGCGACGACGCCTTCTTCGAAGATTATTACGACCTGACCACCGGCGGCCGGATCTGGTTCGGCGCGGAGAGCGAGTGGGCGTTCAACTTCGCCCTGCGCACCGACCTGGCCCAGCTCGACTCGATCGACGAGCACTGCCCGCTGGGCGGCCTGATCGGCCTGACCTACTTCCCGCGCCTGTTCCAGCGTGAAGTCCCGCCGGCTCCCGAACCGCCGCCGCCGCCTCCGGCTCCCGAGCCGCCGCCACCCCCGCCGGTCGAGCCCCCGGCTCCGCCGCCGCCCCCGCCGCCGCCTCCCCCGGCTCCGCCGGAGCGGATGGAAGTGACGTGCGATTTCACCTCCGGCAGCGCGCGGCTGTCCAACATCTGCAAGGCCAAGCTCGACGAGGTGGCGCTGCGGATGAAGCAGGATTCCGACTCGAACGCCCAGGTCACCGGCTATGCCGACGGCTCGAGCGGCTCGCAGTCGAGCAACCAGCGGCTCGCCGATCAGCGCGCCGCGGCGGTGAAGAACTACCTCGTGACGCGGCACGGCATCGACCCGAGCCGCATCACCACCGAGGGCCAGGTCACCGACAGCACGTCGGCCCGAGTCGTCCTCACCATTCCGTAACCGGTCCTCCGGACGGACGGGAAAGGCCCCGCCGCAAGGCGGGGCCTTTTGTTTTGTCGGTTGTTCTGGAAAAGTCCTACAGGGCTTCCCGCCGCAGCGAAACCACCGCGCCGAACAGACCCGCCGCGCCGCCCAGGAGCACCAGGAATGCCACCTGCCGCGGGTCCAGGAAGTCGAGCGTCAAGACGGACGAGAAGAGCGAGCCCTGGCTCCGGGCAAGGACGGCCCGGTGGACGCCGTAGAGGGCGCCGCTCGCCAGCAGGCCGCCGATCAGCCCCTGCAGCAGGCCCTCGACGTAGAAGGGGCCGCGGATGAAGAACTCCGTCGCTCCCACCAGGCGCATGACCTCCGTCTCCTCGTGATGCAGATAGGCCGTCAGGCGGATCACGCTCGCGATGGTGAAGATCGCCGCCGCCAGCAGACCGCCCACCAGGGCGAGCCCCACCGAACGCACCACCGCCACCACCGTCTCGAGCTGGCCCAGCCACTCGCGGTCGTCGTCCACCAGCGTCACCTCGGCCCGTTTGCGCCAGCCGTCGAGCCAGGCCTCGCGCTCCGTGGCCCCCGGGCCATCCGGGCTCACTCCGATCTCCAGCGACGCCGGCAGCGGCTCGTCCCGCCAGCCGGCGACGAGATCCGAGAGGCTGGGAAAGACCTCCCCGAAGCGCTTCCGGGCCTCGGCGGCGGTGACCGGCTCCACCGAGGTCACCCCCGGCCCGCGGGCGGCCTCGGCGGCCAGGCGGCGCAGGTCCGCGTCCGCGGTGTCCGGCTTGAGATAGATCACCACCCGCATCTCTCCCCGCCAGCGCTCCACCGACGCCGAGAGGTTGCCGCTCACCAGCAGGAACGCGCCGCCGATGAACAGGCTGACCGCGATGGTCAGGACGGCGAGCAGGCTCACCTTCCACCCCCGCAGGAGGTTGACCGCCGCCTCGCGGCAGAAATAGCGGAGGGCTTGCAGGAATTTCACGCGCCGGGCTCCTCCGGAGGCGGCTCGGGACGCTCGAAGTCCTCGGGGACCTCGAACGGATCGGGGCGATCCGAACGCTCGGGGCGCTCGGAATGTTCGGAACGTTCGGGCACCGGCTTCTCCTCCGTCTCCATCCCCGCCAGGGGATCGAGCGCGGGCGGATCGGTGCCCATCAGCTCCTGGTCCGAGGCCAGGCGGCCGTGGTCCAGCGTCAGCACCCGCCGGCCCACGCGCTGGATGGTGGCGCGGTCGTGCGTCGCCAGGATCACCGTCGTCCCCCGCAGGTTCACCTCCAGGAACAGGCGCAGGATCTCCCGCGACAGCTCGGGGTCGAGGTTGCCCGTGGGCTCGTCCGCGATCAGGATCTCCGGCTCGTTGATCAGCGCGCGGGCGATGGCCACCCGCTGCTGCTCGCCGCCCGAGAGCTCCGGCGGAAAGGCGTTCAGGCGGTGGGCGAGCCCCACCCGGCGCAGGGCCTGATAGGCCATCTTCTTCTGGCTCTGGAGGTCGGTGCCCAGCACCCGGGGCAGGAAGGTGACGTTCTCGAACACCGTCTTCCGGGGGATCAGGCGGAAGTCCTGGAAGACGACGCCGATCGTCCGCCGCAGGTAGGGGATCTTGCTCTCCGGGATCGACGAGACGTTGCGGCCGTTGACGATGATCTGCCCCGTGGACGGCACCTCCTCGCGGAAGATCATGCGCAGCAGCGTCGACTTGCCGGCGCCGCTCGCGCCCGTCAGGAACACGAACTGGCCGCGGGCGATGTCGAAAGTCACGTCGTCGAGGGCCGCCTGGCCCCCGGGGTACCGCTTGGTGACGTGGAAGAACTGGATCAAGCCACCGGCTCGCGCTCCAACGCCTGCCGGAGGAGCTGCTGCACGGTCTTCGGCTCGGCTCGCCCGCCCGAGCGCTTCATGACCTGGCCGACGAGGAAGCCCACGACCTGGACCTTGCCCGCCCGGTACTGCGCCACCTGGGCCGGGTTCTGCTCGACGACCTCCTCGATCCAGCCCTCGATCTGGGAAGTGTCGGAAACCTGCGCGAGGCCGAGGCGCTCGACCGCCGCCGCCGGATCCTCGCCCGTGGGAGCGGCGGCCGCGAAGACCTCCTTGGCCGCGCTGTTCGAGATCTTCCCCGCGTCCACCATGCCCACCAGGGCGGCCAGGCGCTCGGGCGCGAGGGTGCCGGAGAGCTCCACCCGGCGCTCCTTGAGATCGCGCAGCACCTCGCCCATCACCCAGTTGGCGATCCCCTTGGCGCTCCCCGGCAGGGCCGCGGCGGCCGTTTCATAGTAGTCGGCCAGCTCGCGGGAGGCCGTCAGCAACTGGGCATCGGCGGCCGGCAGGCCATACCGCTCGGCGAAGCGCGCCCGCCGCTGCCAGGGCAGCTCCGGCAGCGCTCCCCGGAGCCCTTCGATCCGCTCGGGAGCGAGCACGAGCGGCGGCAGGTCGGGATCGGGGAAGTAGCGGTAGTCGTGCGCCTCCTCCTTACTCCTCATCACCCGGGTGACGCCCGTATCCGCATTGAAGCCGCGGGTCTCCTGCATCACCCGGCCGCCCGCCTCGATCACCCCGATCTGGCGCTCGATCTCGTGCTCGATGGCCCGCGCGACGTTGCGGAAGGAGTTGACGTTCTTGACCTCGACCTTGGTGCCGAGCGCCGTCTCGCCCCGCCGGCGCACCGAGATGTTGGCGTCGCAGCGCAGGCTGCCCTCCTCCATGTTGCCGTCGCTGGTGCCGGTGTAGAGCAGGAGCTGGTGGAGGGTCTGGAGGTAGTCCTGCGCCTCGGCCGGGGTCGACATGTCCGGCCGCGAGACGATCTCGACCAGCGGCACGCCGCAGCGGTTGAAGTCCACCAGGCTCTGGCCCGGCAGCGCTCCGCCGCCCGGCGCCTCGTGCAGCAGCTTGCCGGCGTCCTCCTCCAGGTGCAGGCGCTCGATACGCACCGCCTTGTCGTGCTGGGAGAGCGGCAGCAGGCCGCCCTCGGCCAGCGGGCGGTCGAACTGGCTGATCTGATAGCCCTTCGGCAGGTCCGGATAGAAGTAGTTCTTGCGGGCGAAGACCGAGGTCCCGTAGACCTCGCACCCGAGCGCCAGCGCCAGCTTGGCCGCCAGGTCCACGGCGTGGCCGTTCGGCACCGGCAGCGTCCCCGGATACCCAAGGCAGACCGGGCAGACGAGCGTGTTGGGAGCCGCCCCGAACCGGTTGGGGCAGCGGCAGAACATCTTCGTCTCGGTCAGGAGCTGGACGTGGACCTCCAGCCCCATGACCGCTTCGTAGTCCTGGATGGCCATGCGGCGCCTAGTTTAGCGCAACCCGGCGGCGCCTCACCGCGGCATGTCGGGGCACACGTAGGGCACCGTGGCGGGCCGGTAGACCTCGTCCTTCTCTTCTCCGCCCACGAGCTTCAGGCGCAGGTGCAGCTCGTCCGCGGAAGCGTTCACGATCTCTGTCGGGATCTCCTGCCCGTCCTCGACGACTACGAGAGAGCGCTCGGACTCCGCCCGCCACTGGGCGAGGCGGTACGTCTCCCAGCAGGAATCCATGACCAGGGTGCCGTCGGCGAGAAAGATCCGCATCGTCCCGGGCAGATCCGGAGAGCCGGCCTGAACCCAGACCTTGCCGGTGAAAGCAGGCGCGGACGCGGACGGTTCCGGAGGCGGAGCCGTGACTGGCGCGGGTGTCTCCTCTGGACGGCTGGCGGCGTCGCTGCCGGGCTGGCAGGCGGACAGGGGAATGAGGGCGAGAAGAAGCAGGCGCTTGAGCATGGGACGATCGTATACGAGCACGACCGCGGTCGCAGCCGTCGCGACCTTGGTGGGGATGACTGCGACCTCGGTCGGAGCCACTGCGACCAAGGTTCGAGCCGTCGCGACCACGGTCCGAGCCGCTGCGACTACCGTCCGAGCCACTGCGACCAAGGTCCGAGCTGCTGCGACCAAGGTCGGAGCCGCTGCGACCACGGTCGGAGCCATCGCGACCACGGTTGGAGTGGCTGCGACCGCGGTCTGAATCATTCCGACCAAGGTTTGATGCATTCCGACCGCGGTCGGAATCATTGCGACCGTGGTCTGAGCCGTCGCGACCGCGGTCGCGACGGCTCCGACCTTCGATCTCTGCCTGGACAAGGTACTAGCCTAGAATCCCCCAACCATGCGAAACGCCCTCCCTCTTCTCCTGCTCCTCGCCGCCTGCCGGCCCGACGTGCCCAACCTGGACTCCCCGGGCCGGACGATCGTCTGCCTCGGCGACTCGATCACCGCCGGCGTAGGATCGGGGCCGGGCGAGGCCTATCCGGAGCTGCTCGCGGCGCGGCTCGGGACGGAGGTCCTCAACGCCGGCGTTTCCGGCGAGACGGCGGCCGAAGGGCTCGCCCGGGTGGACCAGGTGCTCGCCGAGGACCCCTGGCTGGTCGTCGTCGAGCTCGGCGGCAACGACCTCCTCCGCCGGGTGCCGCCCGAGCAGACGGAGCAGTCCTTGCGCGCGATCCTCGACCGGCTCGTCGCCGCCCGGGTGGTCCCCGTCCTGGTCGAGCTGGACGCGCCGTTCGGCGGCCGCTACCTGGAGATCTACGAGCGGCTGGGCGACGAGTACCACGTCCCGGTCGTGGAAGACGCGGTCGGGGAAATCCTCCGCGACCGGGCGCTCAAGAGCGACACGATCCATCCCAACGCCCAAGGGCAGAAGGTGCTGGCCGAGGCGATCGCGGAGGAGATCGAGCCGCTGATCAAGGCGCGGAGGAAGGCGTGACGAGGCCGCCGCTCCTCGAAGGCCCCTTTTTCGAAGGTGGGTACTGGGTCTGGAAGGCCCGCCTGGGGGACGTGGAGGTCCGCTTCACCGGGCGCGGGCCCTCGAACGACCGCGAGGAGGTGCTGCGGGCGATCGAGCCCTCGGCGCCGCCGCTCGCCTGGGCGAAGCAGATCCACTCGGCCGTCGCCCTGCCGGCCCGGGCCGGCGGCTGCGGCGAGGGCGATGCCCTGTTCACAATGTTCACAGGCGGGCCGGGCCTGACGCTCTCGGTGATCACGGCCGACTGCGTGCCCGTGCTCGTCGCCGGGCCGGAAGGCCTCGCGGCGATCCACGCCGGATGGCGCGGCATCGTCGCCGGGGTCATCCCCGCCGCCCTGGAGAAAATGAAGGGCCGGCCCGAGGACTGGACCGCCTGGGTCGGCCCCGCGATCGGGGTCTGCTGCTACGAGGTGGGCGAGGAGGTAGCGGACCAGGTCGTGGCCGCGAGCGCTCCCGAAGTCGCCACGCCCGGCCCGGCGGGACGGCCCCATCTGGACCTGCCCGGAGCCGCCCGCCACCAGCTCGCCAAGGCCGGAGTTGGAACCGTGGTCGTCCTCCCCCGCTGTACCCGCTGCGACGAGGAGAAGCTCTGGAGCTACCGCCGGCAGGGAAAGGCGGCGGGGCGGGACATCGGGTTCATCTGGCGGCGTTCCCCCTGACATCCCGAGAGTTTCCCCCCTGAACACGGGACTCTCCCCCTTCGCCGCAGCATCCTCCCCCTTCGGGGGGAGAACCGAACGATCGCGGGGGAAAGTCGCGCGTGCAAAGGGGAGAGCCCCGCGTTCGAAGGGGAGGATCTCGCGTTCAAAGCCGAGAGTCTCGCGTTCGGAGGGGGGCACCGTACGATCACGGGGGGAAGTGGCGCGTCCGTGGGGGAGAACCACGCGAGCAAGGGGGACGCCTCGCTGCTCGACCTATATCGCCCCATCCGGTTTCGCGTTCCCCCGGAACCCCCGCGCCTCCCGCCCGAAGGCCCGGAGCTGGCCGCAGGCGGCGCTGACGTCGTCGCCGCGGCGGCGGCGGACGGTGGCGATCCAGCCGCGGTCCCGCAGGCGCTCCTTGAAGGCTTCGATCCGCTCGGCGGATGGCGGCACCATGCGGTCGCCGAGGACGGTGTCGGGGTTGACGGGGATCAGGTTGACCTTGGCCTTGAGGCCGGAGAGGAGACGGGACAGCTGGTCGGCGTCCCGGGCGCTGTCGTTGACGTCGCGGATCAGGATGTACTCGAAGGTGAGCTTGCGCCCCTTCTCCAGCGGGTAGCGGCGCAGGGCGGCCATCAGCTCCGCCAGGGGATAGGTGCGGTTGACGGGCATGATGCGGCCGCGCAGCTCCTCGTTCGCCGCGTGGAGGGAGACCGCCAGGTTGGGCCGGCGCTCCCAGCCCGCCATCTCCTCGAGGCCGGGCAGGATGCCGACGGTCGAGACGGTAATGCGGTGGGGGGAGATCCACTCCGTCAGGATGTCGAGCGCGGCCTTGACGTTCTCGAGATTCAGGAGCGGCTCGCCCATGCCCATGAAGACGATGTTGAGCCCCTCCATGGGCAGGCCGCGGTCGGCGCGGATGGCGAGGACCTGGCCGACGATCTCGCCGGCCGTGAGGTTCCGCCCCGCGCCCCAGTAGCCCGTGACGCAGAAGGAGCAGGCGAGGGCGCAGCCGGCCTGGCTCGAGATGCAGAAGGTGTGGCGGCCGCGGTCGGGGATGTCCACCGCCTCGATGGTGGCGCCGTCGATCAGCCGGAAGAGGTACTTGCCGGTGCCGTCCTCGGAGATGTGGCGCGAGGAGATCTCGGGCAGGCCGACGCGGAAACGCTCGGCGAGCTGGACGCGCAGGTCCTTCGAGAGCTCGGTCATCTCGGAGAAATCGCGCGCCGCCCGCTCGTAGAGGGCCCGGTAGACCTGCTGGACGCGAAACGGGCGGTCGACGACGGGCGCGAGCAGCTCGGCCAGGCGCTCGCGCGACAGCCCCAGCACGTCGGCGCGCTCGCCGGTCCGCGGCTCGGGGGCGGGAAGGTTCTCGGTCGTGGTGGGAAGGATGGGAATCATGGCGCTCCAGGTCCGGAGCGGCGGCACCCGGGGGAAGAAGGAAGATTCAGGTGCTGCTGACCCGGCGCCGGCGCAGGCGCCGGGTGGGGTCGATGCCGATCGACCGCAGAAAAGAGAGGTCGCGGCCGTCGATCTGGAAGGCGGGCTCGCCGGAGGAGAGCCGCGGCATCCGCGACGCGGTGGCGAAGGTCACCGGCTCGTCGGGCTCGTTCGCGTCCCGCTTGCAGTCCACCAGCAGATAGAGGGAGTAACCCTCTTCCCGGATCTTGCGCAGAGTGATGTTGACCTCCGACGATTCGGAGATCGCGTCGGAGAGGGCACGCCGCAACTCTCGCAGCATCTGGTGAAGCTTGTCGTCCAGCTTGAATCCTCCAGGCTCTGTTGAGCGGAGCCGACGCCGGATTATCCCCTGCGTCCCACGGGGTGTCAAACCGCTACGCCGCATCCAACAACCCGCGCGGACTCCCCATTCCAAGGGCCTTTCCGGGAAGTCTAGCATGCTAGTCTATGCCCTCTTTCGGCGCGGGTTTCCACAGAATTTCCGAAGGGATTCCGAAGAGGTTTCAGCAGCGATGACCGAGCTTGTTCACGCGGGGATCACCAAGGTCGCAGTGGAGACCAGCGAGCCGGCGGCCTGGCTCCGGTCGGCGGGCTTCCCGCCGCTCGAGATCCAGCCCCTGCCCGGAGACGTCTCCCCACGCCGTTACTTCCGCGCCGTCTTCGCGGACGGGAGCGGCGCCATCCTCGCCAACTACCCTCCCGAGGTGCGCGGCACCTGCCAGCGTTTCCTGCGGACGACGGCGATCCTGGAAGGCGCCGGCGTGCGCGTGCCGCGGGTGCTCGCCAGCGACTGCGCGGCGGGTTGGATGCTGGTCGAGGACCTCGGACCCGAGACGCTGGGGGACTTGGGGAAGGGACGGCCCTGGGGCGAGCTCGCCCCCTGGTTCATGCACGCCCTCGAGCTGGCGGACCGCGTCTCGCGGCTGCCCGCCGACGGGCTGGCGGAGCTCAACCCCCTGCTCGGCGCCGAGCTGCTCGCGCGCGAGCTCCAGCAGACCTGGGACCTGTTCCTGGAGCCCAAGAGCCTGGTGAGCGATCCGGCCCTGGCCGCCGACCTCCAGGCGGCGCTGGACGCCGTCTGCGCCAACCTCGGGGCCGAGACGCCCGTGCCGTGCCACCGCGACTTCATGGTGCGCAACCTGATGCCGCTGCCCGAGCCCGGGAAGCTGGCGGTGCTGGACCACCAGGACCTGCGCCTGGGGCCGCCCCTCTACGACCTGGGCTCGCTGCTCAACGACACGCTGTTCCCGCCGCCCGAGGCGGAGGAGGCGATCCTGGCCGCGGTGGCCTCTTCGCCGGCGGATCGCACGCGCTACCACCGGGCCGCGGCCCAGCGCACGCTCAAGGCGGTGGGCACCTATGCCTCGTTCGCCCGGCGGGGAGCGGACCGTCACCTGCCTCTCATCCCGCCGACGCTGGCACGCTTCGTGGACCATCTCGCCAGGGTTCCCGAGGGCAGGAACCTGGCGGCGCGGCTCGCCGCGGCCTGGAGCCCGGCCCTGGAGCCGCCAAGGTACTGATCTGTTAGACTGATCGAGCCCCGATGGGGCCTAAAGGGGTGAAGACCGCCCCGGGAGATTAACCCTTATGCCTTCCCTCGGTGTACCAGAGCTGGTCATCATTTTTCTCATCATCATCGTGCTGTTCGGCGCCAACCGGATTCCGCACATCGGCAAGGGTCTCGGCGAAGGGATCCGCAACTTCAAGAAGGGCCTGCACAAGGGCGAAGAGGAAGATCCGGAGCAGCTTCCCGAGAAGACCGGGAACCGCACCTCCTAGGAGCAGCTTCCCTACCCTCCGCGAAGCCGTCCGCGCGCCGCTCTGGCGCCCGGACGTGCCCGAATGGCGTACCGGACGCCCCTTCTCCTCCTACGAATCGGCCTCCTACGACCCAGCGGCCGAGCGGCGGGCCTCCGCCAACGGTCCCGGTCCGCTTCCAGCGCGCCGGCTGTACTCCTGATAGAGAGCCGTCACCTTGCGGACGTACGCCCGGGTCTCCCGGTAGGGCGGAACGCCGCCGTAGCGGGCGACGGCCGCCGGGCCGGCATTGTAGGCGGCCAGCGTCAGCTCCAGATTCCCCTCGTAGTCCTTCATCAGGCTGCTGAAGTAGCGGCTCCCCACGTCGACGTTGGTGTAGGGATCGAAGAGGTCCTTCGCGCCGTAGGCCGCGCCGACGGCGGGCCGGATCTGCATGAGGCCCCGGGCGCCTCGCGGGGAGACGGCCTCGGGCGTGAAGCCGGACTCGACCGCCACGATCGCGGCCATGAGAAGGCCGTCGACGCTATGGCGCTCGGCGGCCAGGGAAATCGCGCTGCCGTAGGGCATGCCGTTCAGGAAACGGCGTTGCGCCTCCGCCTCGCCCCCGGTGTCGGCACCGGAATCGAACAGCGAAACCTCGCGCGGCTCCGCGGCCGTGGCGGCCTCGAAGTCTTCCCGGCGGATCGCCTGGAAACGGCGGGATTCGGACCGGCCGCCCGTGGCCATCCAGTGGGCGAGCTCCCGAAGCTCGGCCGCTTCCTCGTCGGCGGTCTTCTGGTGGAGATTGGGCAGGACAGGGTCGGTAGGCGTCGAATTGGACGGGGTGGAGGTCAACGATATGGCAAGGAACAGGCCCGTCGCCAGGACGGCCAGGGATGCTCGGGTTCGGTGTCGCGCCATCAAATGGTTCTTCCTCTCTTGCTCACCGCGAGCCCGGAGTCATGGAGACGGACGGGCTCGCGGCCGCAGGTTGGTCAGGAAAAACAACGAGCGCACCCCAGCCGTAGCGGCCGGGGTGACGCCGGATACACTTTACTGAGAGCTTTTTATTGCGAGATCAATGCCAGCGAGATCGATGCCGGCCGGCGGCTGGACGGCGGCCTGCCTGGGATCAGACCGCTTGGGATCAGACGGGAGACTCGGGGCCGAGGGAGCCGCCATTGGCCGGCCGGCTCTTGCGGCGAGGCTGGCGGCGGCCCGTGAGGTCGTAGTCCTCGATGCCGATGCCGAGGTCGGAGACCTTGTTGCGGAGGGTGTTGCGATGGACCCCGAGCGACCGGGCGGAACGGCAGAAGTTCCCCCGGTTGCACTTGAGGGAAGCCACGATGAATTGCCGCTCGAACTCTCGTCGGGCCTGCTCCAGCGTCACGCCTCGGTTAACGAGCTCATCGACGATCTGGTACAGGCGTCCGTTGAGATTTTGATCGGCCAAGAGCGTCCCCTCAGGAAGAAAGCGGAAGCTGACAGCTTACCACAGGCGCCCCGGATTCCCGGGGTGCCCGTGGCGGTGTAGACGTCCTATTTCGGGTCTAGCCGGTCCCCGAGATGGATGGGGTACCGCGATTCGAGAATCTTCGCCACCGCGAACCGCTTGTGCACCGACAGCACGGCAAGCTCGCCGAGCACGATGGGCGGCAGGCCCGGCCGGTTCTCGCGGTAGATGGTGTACATGTCGCCGGGAGTCGCGTCCTGCTCTCCGAGATCGATGTGGACCACGTGGTCGGCGGCGAGCGAGAGGATGTTGTCCCTGGCGTAGACGATGGAGGGCGCCGTTTCCAGCTTCTCCGCCGCGGTGGGGAAGTTGACGGGACGTATCGCGGAGCTGCGGCCGAGCGGTACCGGCTCCGGCTCGAAGGGCCGGAGGGCCGTGCCCACCACCATGGGATCGCAGGTCTGGACGATCTCGGCGATGGCCGTCGTCTCCTGCACCGAGAGGATGCGGACGCGGCCGAGGTAGCGGTAGTAGCGGCCCACGACCTGCCCGAGGATCGGATGGACGACCAGTTGCTGGGGAGCGACGGCCGTGAACAGCGCCCCGGGCGACAATCCCTTGGCCCGGCCGCCGTCGACGTAGATGATGTCGCCCATCGTGAGGCCGATCTTGACGGTGCCCACCGGCCCGTAGCCGCTCGGGATCCGCTGGCCCACCTGAGCGGTCTGGCCGTGGCTCTGCAGGCCCAGGGCGTCGAACTCCGAGCCGATGATGGAGAACGAGGCCGCCTCCTCCTCGAGATCGCCGATGTACCCCTGGCAGTAGATGTCGCTCTCGGCGCCCAGCGGCACGGGAGCCCCCGCGGCCTCGGCGGCGGTCAGCGCTCCCGGCGGCGGCGCGATCGACGGGGTGTCGCCCGAGCCGTCGCCCGGCGCGCCCGCGGCGCCTCCCTCGGCCAGGTTGTCGACCGGCGCCACGGTGAGGCCCAGCACCAGCGGATCGCCCGGATAGATCCAGTGGGCGTCCAGCACGTACTGGTTCTTCTCCCAGATCTGCGGCCAGAGATAGGGGTTGCCGTAGTACTTGGCGGCCAGGTCCCAGAGCGTGTCGCCCCGGACGACGACGTGGACCTGCTCCCCCGCGGGCGGCGTGGGAGGATTCCAGGCGGTCCAGTGATCGCCGACGAGATGGAGGTCCTGAGGCGGGCGATCCGCGGCCAGTACCGAGGATGAACCGGCCCATACAGCCGCACCGATCCAAAGGATCGCGAGCACGAAACGGGGTTGCCGCACTCTCATCAAGGCCTCCTGCATGCAGGGAGGGAAAACTATAGTCGAGTCTCTATGGCTTAAAATAGAACGTTCGCCCTGCCACTGTCAAGCTTTACCGGCCCGGGGCTCACGTTGTGGTTGAGCTTTGGAGGGAGCAATCCGTGCGGGGCGGCCCCCACCGGGGCCACCCTGCACGTCCTGGGGCGCCCGTTCCTAGGGCAGCTTCGAACGCCGCTCGTCGGCGGCGGCCGCGGCGGCGGTGCCCGAGAAGCGGCGGCCGACCTCTCGGTAGGTCGTGCGGGCCCCTTCGATGTCGCCCAGCGCTTCCAGGCACTGGCCCGACTTGAGCATCGCGTCCGCTACCTTGTTGCCCTTCGGAAAGCGCTCGATCGTCTCGCGGAAGGCGGCGAGGGCGCCCTTGAGATCGTTGCGGGAGTAGCGGCACTCGCCGATCCAGTACTGGGCGTTGTCGGCCAGCTCGCTCCCGGGGTTGGCCTGAAGGAAGCGCTGAAAGCTCGCCTCGGCATCCACGAAGCTCCCCTGGTGATAGAGCGTGTAGCCCCGGTCGTAGAGCACCTGGTTGGCGGGCGAGAGCGTCTCGGGAGGCGCTTCCCCGCCCGGGCTCGCCGAGGCGGCGGGCGGCGCCGGGCTCGGAGCCGGCGCGGCGATCGCTGGAGCCGGGGCCGGGGCCGGCTTCACGGGGACGGACGCCGGAGGAGGAGTGCGCCGGGGCGGAGGCGGCGGCTGGGTCCCGGTTTCCGGCAGGTCGATGTCCACGATCTCGATCGGCTCCGCGACGGCGGCGACGGGCTCTCGGCGGACGGGCTCGGGGGCGGGACGGGCCGGCTCGCGGCGCGGCTCCGGTGCCGTGGCCACCGGCGGAGCGGCCGGAGCCGCCGTAACCGGCGCGGGCGCGGGCCGGGAAGGCGCCACCGCGATGCTGCGCGGCGGCTCGGCGGCCGAGACCCGCTGCGGGCTCGGCGCCCCGGAGGTCCCTGCCGGACGAGTCGCCGGAGCGGCCGGGCGCGAACCGCCGCCACGAGTCTCCAGCTCGGCCACCTGCTGGCGGAGCTGGGCCATCTCGACCTGGTTCATCGCCGCCTCGCGCTGCAGCTCGACGATGCGAGCCTTGAGCGCCTGGATCTCCTGTTGCTGGGTGTCGTCGGGACGGAGGGCGGTGCCGGCGCAGCCGGCGGCGAGGAGGGAGGACGACAGAAGGAGAACGGGGGTGAATCGCTTCATTTCCCTGCCTTTTGTACCGGAATTTCTTGGAGGAACGGACTCTGCGGATACTCGTTCAGCAGCCGTTCGAACGCCTTGCGGGCGTCCTCCGGCCGCCGGGCGAGCTCGTAGGCCATCCCCAGGTGGTAGAGCGCCTTGTCCTTTTCCTTGTACTGCGGATAGGCGGAGAGCAGGAACTCGAACCGCTCCGCCGCCGCGGCCGGAATGCCGTAGCGCATGTAGAAGCGGCCGATCTGGAACTCATGCTCGGCGAGGTTCGCCCGCACGGCGTTCATCTGCTCCTGGGCCTGCGCGGCGTACTCGCTGGTGGGATAGAGGCGGATCAGCTCCTCGTAGGCCTCCAGCGCCTTGCGGGTGGCGTTCTGGTCGCGGTCGGGCTTCTCCATCCTCTTGGCCAGGGTGTTGGCGATCTGGAACTGCACGTACGCCGCCTGGTCGCTGGTCGGAAAACGGTTCAGGAAGTCGCGGTACTTGGCCTCGGCCTGCACGAAGTTGGTGCTGCCGCCCTGGAGGTAGTAGGTGTCGGCGGCCAGGAGGAGCGCCTCGCGGCCGATGGCCGAGTTGGGCTCCACCTCGAAGGCATGGGTGAAATAGGGCCGGGCGCGGTCGTACTTCTCGCGTGCCAGCAGGTCCTTGCCCTGGGCCAGGGACTCCTCGGCCGAGAGCCGCAGGAGGGGGTCCTGGGGCGCGCCGCTGCGGCAGCCGGCCCCCGCGAGGGCCAGAGCGGCCACCGCCAACAGCAGAAGGGATCGTTTCATACGGTCTCCGGCCGAGCGCGCTCTCGCAACTCGGACATCATTGCCACGGGATCGCCGGCGGCGAAGATCGCGGAGCCAACCACGCAGACCTCCACTCCGGCGGCCACCACGGGGCCAATCGTATCGCGGTCGATGCCGCCATCCATCTCAATCTCGACAAGGGCCCCGCTTATTTCGATCATCCGCTTCAGACGCCGCGCCTTGTCGAGCGCCTGAGGGATGAAAGCCTGTCCGGAGAAGCCCGGATTGACCGACATCAGCATCACGTAGTCGAGGCGCGGCAGCACGTCCACGAGCAGCTCGACCGGGGTGGCGGGGTTCACGGCCACGCCCGCCAGGGCCCCGGCCCGCCGGATGCGCTCGAGCTGGCGGTCGAGGTGGGGGGCCGCCTCCCAGTGGAGAGCGACCCGCGAGGCTCCGGCCTCCAGGTACTCGTCGAGCAGCCGGTCGGGGTTGGAGACCATGAGGTGGAGATCGAGGGGCAGCTCGGTGCGCTTGCGCAGCGCCTTGAGGACCGGGATGCCGAAAGTCAGATTGGGCACGAAGTGCCCATCCATCACGTCGACGTGCACCAGGTCGGCGCCGCCCCGCTCGCAGAGGGCGAGGGCGCCGGCGAGATCGGCGAGGTCGGCGGCGAGAATCGAGGGCGCGAGCCGCATCAGGGCGTCACCTCCGCGGGGAGCCCGTCCGCCGTGGCGACCACCAGCGAGACCGAGTCGTCGTGGGTCAGCGGGTGGCCGGGCAGGGGGAACTGGCGCAGGATGATGCCCGCCGCCACGCCCTCGTAGCGCTCGAACTTGACGTTGCCGAACGTGAAGCCCAGTTGCTCGAAGTAGGGCCGCACCTGCTCGTAGTCGCGGTAGACGAGGTCGGGCATGACGTAGCGCTCTCCGGGCGCGGACATCGCCAGCAGGAGGTCCACCCCGCTGGCCGGCGCCGCCAGGGCGCCCGGATCGGGGTCCTGCTCCAGCACGGAGCCCGGCGCCTCGCGGTCCGGGGCGAAGGCGCCGAGGATCCGCCCGAGGCCGAGGTTGCTGCCGGAGATGGCCGACTGCGCGGCGGGCAGCGTCTTGCCGAGAAGCTCCGGCACCTCGACCCGCCGGGGTCCTTTCGAGATCACCACGGTGACGGGCCGCCCCCGCTTGACCAGGGTGCGCGGATCCGGGTTCTGGCGGGCGATGCGGCCCGCCGGGACCTTGTCGTCGTAGCGCTCGGCGGCGCCGGCGTCCTTGGCGCTGCGCATCTTCAGCCCCTGGTCGGCCAGCACGGCGGCCGCGTCGGCCTGCGTCATGCCGGCGACCGACGGCACCGTCGTCACGCCGCTCCGTACGAAGAGGCTGAAGGAGGTGTAGGCCGCGAGGCCGAAGACGATCAGGATGAGCAGGGCGTAAGCCAAAAGGCCGAACCCACGGAAAAGCCTCGACAGCATGGCCCGCAGTGTACCAAAGCCCGGCGGTAGAATGCCGCCCCATGCCGAAGCCTCCCCTCCAGCCGCCTCTCCCGCCCCTGGGCGCCCACGTCTCGGTGGCGGGCGGCATGACGACTTCGATCGAGCGCGCCACCGAGCTGGGCTGTACGGCCATCCAGTTGTTCGTCAAGAACGCCAGCCAGTGGCGGGGCCGCGAGGTGGGCGACGAGGAGGCCGCCGCCTTCCGCGCCGCCCACGCCGCGAGCCCCGTGGGGCCCCTGGTGGCCCACGCGAGCTATCTGATCAACCTCTGCACCCTGGATCCGGCCCTGCTCGAGCGCTCGCGGGAAGCCCTGGGGGACGAGTTGGAGCGCTGCGCCCGGCTGGGAGTGGGAGGGCTGGTCCTCCACCCCGGAGCCCACCTGGGAGCGGGCGAGGAGCCGGGGATCGACTGCGTCGCGGCGTCGCTCGACGCCGTCTTCGCCAAGCTTCCCGAGACCGGGGTCCGCGTGCTGCTGGAGAACACGGCCGGTCAGGGCTCCTGCCTGGGATACCGGCTGGAGCACCTCGCCGCCATCCGGGAGCGGGTGGCGGCGCCCCACCGCGTGGGGGTCTGCATCGACACCTGCCATGCCTTCGCGGCGGGCTACGCCATCCATAGGCCGGCGGGCTACGAGGACTTCCTGTCTCGGATCGAGGATTTGCTGGGCCTGGAGGCCCTGGGCTGCTTCCACCTGAACGACTCCGTGCGCCCCTTCGCCTCCCGGCGCGACCGCCACGCCCACATCGGCGAAGGCGAGATCGGCCTTTCCGCCTTCGCCCGCTTCCTCCACGATCCGCGGCTCAAAGCGGTGCCCATGGTCGTCGAGACGGAGCCCGGCGAGGGCATGGAGGGGCACCGGCGGGATCTGGAAACGTTGCGGGGACTGAAAAAGCCCCGGCAGCGGCGATCCAAGCCCCAGGGTTAGGAATCAGTTGACCCAGCGGTCGACCCAGCGGTTGATCACGCTCTTGGGATAGCTCTTGGTGGGCGTGGGGAGGCCCTTCAGGAGCGCCTCCACCTGCGGCAGGGCGTCCTCGGCCGAGGCGACGGGGTTCGCCAGCCACTTCACCACCTGGCGGCGCCCCACCAGCACCAGGGCGGGGTCGGCGGGCCGGCCCTCCTGGGTGGGGACGACCCCGTAGGAGGCCGAGAAGTTACGGTCGTCGTGGAGCAGGGGGAAGAGGAGCTTGCGCTCGATCTGCAGCTTCTTCAGCTCGTCCAGCTTGGCCGGCGAGACCACCAGAACCCGGGTGTCCAGCTTGTCGAGTGCCTCGACGTGGCGGTTGAGCGCGTCGAGGTCGCGGCGCACGCGCTCGCTCTCGAGGTCGGCGCAAAAGTAGACCACCGCCGCCATCCGGGTCACCTCGTCCTTCAGCATCAGGAGGGCGTCCTCCGTCGAGCTGAGGTCGAAGTTCGGAGCTACGTCGCCGATCGAAACCGGTCCGGGCATTGCTCATCTCCTCCTGGTACCAAGAACTGGAGAAACCCCTCAAGAGCCGGGGAAGAAGCGTTTCGCGAAGTCAAAATATATCACCACGAACATCAGCAGGAGGATCATGACGAAGCCGATCTGGCTGATGACCTCCTTGAGGCGCATCGACAGGTCGCGCCGGATGACCCCTTCGATGGCGAGGATCAGGATCTGGCCGCCGTCCAGGATGGGGATGGGCATCAGGTTCATGACGGCGATGCTGATGCTGATGAAGCCCATCAGGTGCAGCAGGTACTTGAAGCCGGCGCGGGCGGCGGCGCCGCTCTGGGCGGCGATCTCGAGCGGGCCGGCGAGAGAGCTCTTGGCCGACAGCTCGCGGCTGAAGATCTTGCCGATGATCTTGAAGGTGTCGCGGACGATCTGGATGTTGTACCGGACGCTCTCGACGACCGCTTTCGTCGGGCCGTAGCGCTGGAAGAAGCCGATCTGCACGCCGATCTTGCCGGCGCCGCCCACGTCCTTGGGGGTTACGGCGAGCATCAGCGGCTTGCCGTCGCGCACCACCTGCACCTCGATCCGCTGGCCGGGGCGCTTGGCGATGGCGTCGACGAAGGCCTGGCTGTCGACGATCGGCCGGCCGTCCACGGCCCGCACCTCGTCGCCCGGCCGGAAGCCGGCGGCCTCGGCGGGCTGGCCCGCGATGACCTGGGTGATCTGGGGCCGCAAGCTGGGCAGCAGGCCGGCGAAGTCGCCCATGCTGTACTTCTTCACCAGCCGCGGCGTCACGCTGGCGGCGACGGTCTGGCCTTCGCGCCGCACGGTGAGCGGCACCGGCTGGTCGGGCGAGCCCATGAGCGCGAAGGCGACGTCCTGCCAGTTCTTCATCGGCTCGCCCTTGGCGGTCAGGATCAGGTCGCCCCGCTTGAGGCCGGCCTGGGCCGCCGAGGAGCCCGCCTCGACGCCGCCGATCAGGGGCGGCGAGTCGGGCAGGTTCGTCACCTCGATGCCCACCATGAACACGGCCGCGAAGAGCACGATGGCGAGGACCACGTTCATCGCCGGCCCGGCGAGATAGACCAGGATCCGCTGCCAGCGCGGCTTGTTGAGGAACTCCCGCGGGTCGTTGGTGACCTCGTCGGGGTTCTCTCCGCCCAGCCGGACGTAGCCGCCGAGGGGGATGACCGAAACCCGGTACTCGGTCTCGCCGCGGCGGAAGCCCCAGATCCGCCGGCCGAAGCCGACGGAGAAGGTCAGCACGCGCACGCCGAAGGCCTTGGCCACCAGCAGGTGCCCGGCCTCGTGGACGACGATGATCACGCCCAGAGCGAACGCGAACGCGAGAATGGTGGTGAGGAGGTCGGTCAGGTGTGTCATATCGTGGCGCCCAAGGGAGTCGAGAGATAAAGATAAGGGTCGATTATACCGAACGGGAGGAACGTTCCCGAGATTCCCGGTTCCTCACCAGGCGAGGGCTCTAGCGCGGCAGGACGTCGACCCGCAGCAGCCAGATCGCGAACAGGAGGACGGGGGTGGCGAAGAGCACCGCGTCCATGCGGTCGAGGACGCCGCCGTGCCCCGGCAGGACGGAGCCCGAGTCCTTCACCCCCGAGCCCCGCTTGATCATCGACTCCACCAGGTCCCCGACCTGCGCCGCCATGGCGGTGAGGCCCGCGGCCGCCAGCAGCCCGGGGTCCAGCCGGCCGAGCCGGACCTGGCTCCAGATCACGGCGACGATCATGGCCACCAGGAAGCTCGCGGCCGCCCCCTCCCAGCTCTTCTTCGGGCTGATCACCGGCGCCAGCTTGTGGCGGCCGATGCGGGAGCCGACGTAGTAGGCGGCGGTGTCGCCCAGCCAGACGATGGCGAGCAGCAGGAAGACCACCCAGGGATCGATCTGCTGCAGGCGGTGGACGCACGCGATGGGCAAGGCGAAGTAGGGGATGCCGAAGCCCAGGATGCCCAGGGCCGGGATCGTCTCCTCGAGCGGCGTGCGGCTGAACAGCAGCAGCGTGCCGAGGCCGACGGAGAGGACCAGCGCGCCGGCCAGCAGGTGGAGCCGTAGCTCGAGGATGTCGGTGTTGTCCGACAGGGCGAAGCTGATCGCGTAGGCGGCGAGCGGCGCCAGCACCAGCAGGAGGCGCAGCGGCGCGTGCGGCGCCCGCGGCCGCACGATGGCGAGGTACTCGAAGGCCGCCCAGTCGATGATCGCGGCGATGAAGACGAAGAACCACCACCCCGGCAGCAGGAAGACCCCCGCCAGGGCGAGCGGCGCCGCGATGAGACCGGTGACGAGGCGTTTCATGGCTGGGGGGCCGCGGGATTGGGGGCAGCGCTCGACGCCCGGAGACGGATCAGCCCGGCAGCCGGCCCGAGGCGAAGACGTCCGCCCCGTCGGGCTGCTGAACGCCGCCGTAGCGGCGCTCCCGGCGCTGATAGTCGAGGATGGCCTCGTAGAGGTCCCGGCGTCGGAAATCCGGCCAGAGGGTGTTGGTGACCCAGATCTCGGCGTAGGCGATCTGCCAGAGAAGGAAGTTGGAGACGCGCAGCTCGCCCGAGGTGCGGATCATCAGGTCGGGGTCCGGCTGCCCGGAGGTGTAGAGGTAGCGGCCGATCGTCTCCTCGTCGATGTCGGCCCGCTTGCCCGCGGCCCAGTCGGCGACGATGCTGCGGCAGGCGTCCACGATCTCGCAGCGGCCCGAGTAGTTGAGGGCGATGTTGAAGCTCATCGTCCGGCAGTGCCGGGTGGCCTCGACGGTCGCCTCGAGCTCGCGCACCACCGACGGGTCCAGCTCCCGCCAGCGGCCGAGCACGTTGAAGCGGATGTCGTTCTCGGCCAGGGCCTCCCGCTCCTTCCGGACGTACTCCTTAAGCAGGTTCATCAGCGTCCAGACCTCGAAGCGCGGGCGCTTCCAGTTCTCCACCGAGAAGGCGTAGAGGGTGAGCACCTCGAGCCCCAGCCGCCGCGAGGTCTCCACCGTCTCGCGCACCGAAGCGACGCCGGACCGGTGTCCCTCGACGCGCGGGAGGTTGCGCGACTTGGCCCAGCGGCCGTTGCCATCCATGATGATGGCGACGTGCCGGGGCAGCCGGTCCATGTCGATCCGGCGCACGAGAAGCTCTTCGGGGGATCCCGGGTCCGCGAGTTTGGACATTTCCGCCATGGTTGGACGCCCTTAAGTTATCACAGGCAATTCGTTCGCAGGCAATCCGTTCGCCGGCAGGTCGGGATCGCCTTCCACTCTCCATTCAGGGGGATAGAGGACCCGCTCCAGCACCAGCCCCTGGGCCGGCGCCGTCGGTCCCGCTTCAGACCGCGGCCGGCCGGCGAGCAGCCGGGTGAAACTCTCGTGCGACCTCTTCCCGCTACCCACTTCGACCAGGGTTCCCACCAAAGCACGAACCATGCCGCGCAGGAAGCCTTCGCCGACCACACGGAAGAGCAGCTCTTCTCCGCTCTCTTCCCAGAGAGCGGAGAAGATACGCCGGAACGGCTGCGTGTGCGAGCCCCCCGCCAGCGCGAACGCCGAAAAGTCATGCCGACCGGCCAGGGTGGCGGCCGCCCGCGCCATCGCCGCGACGTCCAGCGCCCCCGGGGCCGGGGCCGCGAAGAGCGCGTCGAGGGGCGAAAGGACCTCGGCGCGGCTCAGCCGGTAGACGTACTCCTTGCCCCAGGCGTGCTTGCGGGCATGGAAGCCGTCCGGCATGGCGGCGGCGGCCATGACCCGCACGTCCGCCGGCAGGTGATGGTTGCCGCCGTGCACCAGCCCCCGCTCGGGAAACGGCCGCTCCAGCTCCAAGTGGGCCGCCTGGCCCCGGGCGTGGACTCCCGCGTCGGTCCGGCTGGCCCCCACGACCCGGACCGACTGCCCAAGAAGGCGCTCCAGGGCTTCCTCGACGACCTGCTGCACCGCGACGGCGTTCTCCTGCCGCTGCCAGCCGGCGTAGGCGGTCCCTCGATAGGAGAGGATGAGGCGGTAGCAGGTCATGGCGAGTGTGTAGGGTGCGCTGTGCGCACCGTCATCGCCCCTTGGTGCGCGCAGCGCACCCTACACACCAGGAGCAGGATCCAGAACGGTCCCCAGATCGCCAGATACACCCACGGCATCAGCGGCACCCCCAGGTGCTGAGGGACATAGGAGAGCAGAATGAGCCCCGAGAGCGCCAGCCAGGCGGCGTCGCGGCGCAGGGCCGCCCAGGGGAGCACCCAGAGGAGATACCAGGGGTAGACGGTGGCCGAGAGCAGGAGCAGCCGGCCGAGCAGCCGGCCCGTGCCCGCCACCGGGTCGCGCTCCCGCAGCGACAGGAGGACGGCGAGGCCGGCTCCCGCCGCCAGCGCGAGCTTGGCCAGGAATTGGGGATAGAGATAGGGATAGAGGGGATTCCACGCCTCGTAGATCCCCGTCCAATCCTTCAGCCGGTCGAGAACGCCCGCGAGGGCCGGCGCGAGGCCGGCGGCGGCGAGCAGCCGCCACAGCGGCTCGTAGAGAGGCCCGTTGAACTCCCAGGAGACGCCGTAGGTCACCAGCCCCGGCGGCACGCCGCCGGTCGCCGTCAGCACCGGCAGCCCGGACACCGCCACCAGGCCGCCGGCCATGGCCAGGAACCTCCAGGGACGGCCGCTCTGCCGCGCCCACATCGGGAACGCCGCGAGCGGCACCAGCTTCGCCAGGGCTCCCGCCGCCGCCAGGGTGGCCGACGCCGCGGCGTCCCGAGGACCGGCCGGCCGGGAGAGCAGCCAGAGCACCGCGCCCACCACCGCCGCCGTCCCGAGCGCGTCCACGTGCCCCATGCCCGCCACCTCCAGCGCCACCAGGGGACTCCAGGCGTACCAGACGGTCCGCCCTTCGGGAACGCCCAGCCGCCGCGCCACGGCGAGCAGCAGCCAGCAGCCGAGCAGGTCCGCCGCGGTCGCCGCCAGCTTCCAGGCGAGCAGCGGAAACGGCAGCCGACTCGCTATACTGAACGCCGCGACGGCGAGGGGCGGGTAGACCGTGGGAACCTCCTTGTGAGGAAGTCGCCGCCAGGCCTCGTCGCGCAGGGGGGCGAGCTTTCCATCCGCCGGCGCCAGGGCGTAGGGGTTGAAGCCGGCCGCGGCCACCTTTCCATCCCACAGGTAGCGTAGCGCGTCGTCGGACAGGACCGGCGGCAGCGGCAGCAAGGGAAGCCGCAGCAGGAGCGCTCCCAGGAGGATCGTTCCGCTCAAAGGGGCGCGCACGGCCTCGAGCCGCCGCGCCGCGAACAGGAGCGCGAGGAACCCGGCCCCGAGCAGGGCCAGAGTCGCAGCCAGGTTATGAGCCAGATCGAAGACCAGCAGCAGACCGCAAGTGGCCGCCCCGAGGGGCAGCCAGAGAATGGCGAGCCGTGATGAGCTTTCCCTGGGCGCCGGCCCTGCTGGCACTCTATTACTCCGTCCTGGTGGTGCTGGCTCTTTTCGGGCTCCACCGCCTGGCGCTGGTGGCGCTCTACCTGCGGACCCGCGAGCGCAGGATGCCGCCTCCCGAGCTGCCGGCCGACCCGATGGCATGGCCCGTGGTCACGGTACAGTTGCCACTCTACAACGAGATGTACGTGGCCGAGCGGCTGATCGACGCCGTCTGCCAGCTCGACTATCCGGCCGAACGGCTGGAGATCCAGGTGCTCGACGACTCGACCGACGAGACCGCGGGCATCGTCGCCCGCGTCGTGGCCGGCTACCGGGCACGGGGCCTCGACGTCCATCACCTCCACCGCGCCGACCGGACGGGTTTCAAGGCCGGCGCCCTCGCGGCCGGGCTGGCCCGGGCGCGCGGCGAGCTGCTCGCCATCTTCGACGCCGACTTCGTGCCCGCGGCGGACTTCCTGAAGAAGTCCGTGCCCTACTTCGCCGAGCCATCCCTCGGCATGGTCCAGGGGAGCTGGGCGCACATCAACCGCGGCTACTCGCTGCTCACCCGGGTCGAGGCCATTCTGCTCGACGGCCATTTCATCGTCGAGCACGCGGCCCGCAACCGCACCGGCTGCTTCTTCAACTTCAACGGCACGGCCGGCATCTGGCGCCGGCAGGCCGTCGAGACCTCCGGCGGCTGGCAGCACGACACCCTCACCGAGGACCTCGACCTCTCCTACCGCGCCCAGCTCGCGGGCTGGAAGTTCCTCTACCTGCCCGAGCTGGCCGTCCCCTCCGAGCTGCCGGTGGACGCCAGCGGCTTCAAGAGCCAGCAGTACCGGTGGGCCAAGGGAGCCGTGCAGACCGGCCGCAAGCTGCTGGGGCGGATCCTGCGGGCGCCGCTGCCCCTGCGGGTGAAGCTGGAGGCCGCCGTCCACCTCACCAACAACGCCAGCTACCCGCTGATGGCGGCGCTCGCGGTGCTCATCTTCCCCGCCATGCTGCTGCGCCGCGGCACTCCGGAGCGGATCCTGCTGCTGGTGGACCTGCCGCTGTTCCTCTCGGCCACGGCCTCGGTCGTGATCTTCTATCTGGTGAGCCAGATGGCGGCCGGCGGCGGCGGCCGGCGGGAGATCCGCTACCTCCCCGCCCTGATGGGCGTCGGCGTCGGCCTGTCGGTGAGCAACGCCCGGGCCGTCCTCTCCGGGCTCCGCCAGCGCGGCGGCACCTTCCACCGCACGCCCAAGTACCGCATCGAGCGGCGGGGCCAGGACTGGACGGCCAAGGCCTACCGGGCCGGCGCGGACAAGACCCGGGCCGTCGAGGCGGCGCTGGCCCTCTACTTCCTGGTTTGTACGGTCTACGCGGCGCTGACCGGCATGTGGATGTCCATCCCCTTCCTCTATCTCTTCCTCCAGGGGTACGGCTACATGGCCGTCCTCAGCTATCTGCCGTCCCTGCGCGAGTGGCGGACGCGGGCCGAGGCGGCGGCGGAAGGGGCGCCCATCGTGTAGAAACGCCCCCGCGGTCCCTGCGGGGCGTGCAATCTTCTGCATCTGCGGACGCTGCGGCTAAAATAGGTCATGGCTTTGTTCGAGCGCCGGTCCAACCCCCAGGTGACGTTGAGGCCGGCGGCGCCCCGGGACGCCGATCTCCTCCGCCAGTGGCGCGCGGAGGCGAGCGTGCGGCGGTATCAGCCTCTGAACGAGCTGCCGACGGCGCAGCTCCGGGCCGACGTCGCCAGCCAGCGCATGGCCGACCTCTACCGGGGCCGGGGCGAGAAGTTCCAGTGGATCGTCCAGGTGGACTCCCAGCCGGCCGGCTGGATCACCCTGGTCGTCAGCAACTGGGAGCACGGCCTGGCCGAGGTCGGCTACGCGCTCTCGACCGTCTTCCAGAGCCGGGGCGTGATGAGCGAGGCCCTGTCCCAACTGCTGGACGACCTCTTCCAGAACACTCTCCTCGAGCGGATCGAGGCCCGCTGCGCCATCGAGAACATCGGCTCCCAGCGCGTGCTGGAGAAGAGCGGCTTCGAGCGGGAGGGCCGCCTGCGCGGCTACTTCAAGCTCCGCGGCAGGCGGATGGACAACTTCCTCTACGCGCTCCTGCGGGAGGACCACCTCGCGCGGCACTCCCGCGGCTGACCCGATCCGGCGGGGGCCGGACCCGGTCAGGGCGCGGGCGCCACGATGTCCGCTTCCGCCGTGGCGACCTTGCCGCTCAGCGGATCGTAGACGGCCGCCACCACGTGGCTGGCCTTCCCCCTGAGCGTGAACTTGGTCTCGTAGCGCACGAACTTGCCGGGCGTCGGCGGCTTGGCGGACGTGAGGTTGAGCGGCAGCACAGGGATCTCCGAGGCGCTGGAGGCATTCCCCTTGTCGTCCGAAGCCGCGAAGCGCAGCTCGAGCTGGGCGGCGTACTTGCCGTCGACCGGCACCACCGTCATCAGGTCGACCGGCAGGGCGAGCGTCACGGGCACCTCCAACTGGCCCCGCTTCGAGCGCACCGCCGGCCCCAGCTTCATCGACATCGGCAGGGCGCCCGGGAAGCTGCCGAAGAGCAGGGCGCTCTCCATCTTCATCGAGACCTCCGCCTTGCGTGAGAGATCGAGGAAGTTGTTGCGGGAACGGACCTCGAGGCCGGGCCGCCGCACCTCCACCTTGATCTTGTGGCTCTTGTCGTTGTGCTGCCAGGACGGCGAGAAGCCGAGCCAGTAATAGGAGCGGGTGTCGGCGCCGGCTTTCGCCAGCACCAGCGTGCGGTTGTTGTTGAGGATCGGCTGGCCGCCGGTCTCCTTGGCGAGGAAGTGCAGCGAGCCCTCGATCTCCTGCTCGGCGACGCTGCCGAAAGCGGCGGGGATCGCGGCCTCGGCATCCGCCACCGCGGTCTGCACGCCGGGGACGTCCACGGGGTAGATCGTGTAGCCGAGGAGGTTGGCCGTGCTGGCGAGCGCGCCCAGGACCTTGTCGCCCTCCGGCAGCTCTTGCGTGGGCATGGCGTTGCCGCCGGTCAGGAAGCTGCGGACCGAGAACGGCCAGCCGCCCGAGAGCAGGAGCATCACCTTCCGGCCCTCCGGCGCCGCGAACCCGCGCATCGCGCTCACGGCGGCCCCGGAAGCCCCCTGGATCTGGCGGATCAGGGTGTCGCCGTAGGCGATCGTCCGCTCGTTCAGCCCGCCCCGGCCGGCGTTCAGGTCCAGGGGGGCCGAGTCGCCCACCACCTGGCTGGCAAAGCCCTCGTCGCGCACGAAGGTGCGCCTCTCCGTCGCCCGGTCGAAGCCACGGGCGGGCCGGCCCATGGCCCGATCGAAAGCGCGCCCGAGCTCGGCCTGGGAGCCCGACCAGCCAGACAGCACGGCGAGCCGCCCGCCGTCGTAGGCGACGATCGCCATCCGGTCGTCCGGGCCCAACTGGCCGAGATCGGCCTTCAGGCTCTTGAGCACCTCGTCGCGGCGCGGGCCGATCGAGAAGAAATCGTCGATGAAGACGAGATAGTAGGTGCCAACCCCACCCGCCGGGGCCACGCTCTGCACGCCGCCCGCGGCCTCGGGCGCTCCCTCCGCGGTGTCCGCGGCGGGCGCGGCGATCGACCGGCCCTCCCGCACCTCGCTGAAGTACTCGACGGGAACGTCCTTGCCGTCCACGCGCAGGCTGAAATCGCCTGGTTTCAGGTTCGGGACCCGGTTGCCCTGGCGGTCCGTCACTACGACCTCCAGGTTGACGACCCGCACGTCGACCTCCTCGCCGAAGATCGGCGGCGCGACCGGGGCCTGCTGGGCCGCGGCGGACAGGGCCAGGGCGAAAGCGGCGCACGTAGCGGCGGCAAATCGGAACAGGCGTCTCGTCATCAAGGTATCCTCCGGAGGAGAGTCGCCCTTTCTCGGGCTTCACCGTTCTTTGACGTTTCCGTCAATTCTATTTCGGATGCCGATCCTCACTTCGCCGCGAAATCCGCCTGTCCGGCGGCGACTTTGCCGGTGGTACGGTCGTAGACCACCGCCACGAGGTGCTTGGCCCTGCCGAACAGGAAGATCTGGGTGTCGTAGCGCATGCGCTGGCCCTCGGCCGGCGGGGTCGCCGACGAGATCTCGACCGCGACCGCCGGCGAGTCCGACAGGTTTCCCTGGTCGTCCGCGGCGGCGAGGCGCAGCTCGATCCGCGCCACGTACTTGCCGTTGATCGGCAGCACGGTGAGAGCGCTCACCGGGATCTCCAGCGAAACGGGGAACTCCCGCGCCCCCTTCTTGCGGACCGGGGAAGGAGCGCCCAGGCGGACGGTGAGGGGCTCGCCCTCCGGCACGTCGCCGAAGAGGAGAGCCGTCTGGACCTTCATCGCGGTCTCCGCGCCGCGGGACAGATCGACGAAACCGTTGCGCGAGCGGGTCTTGAGGCCGGGCCGCAGGACCTCGACCTCGACCCGGTGGCTCTTGCCGTCGCGCCGCCAGGCGGGCGTGAACCCGAGCGAGTAGTAGGAGCGGATGTCCTCGTCGGTCCTGGCGAGGGCCAGCATGCGGTTGCCGTTGAGCATCGCCTTGCCGCCGGTCTGCCGCGCGATGTAGTCGAGCGTGGCCTCGATCTCCTGTTCGCGCATGGATCCGAGGCCGGGCAGCGCCGGCCCGGAGGACCCTCCGACCAGGCCCGCGGGCTGCCCGGCGATGACGCTCGTCCCGGACGGCGCCTGGACCGCGCTCCTCCAGGGAGCCGTCATGACCCCAGGAACGTCGACGGGATACACCGTATAGCCGAGGAGGTTGGCGGTGTCCGTCATCGAGCGGAGGCTCGGCTCGGCGTCCGGCAGATCCCGCGTCATCGACGGGCGGTCGCCACCGCCGACGTACTCCTGGAGGGAGAGCGGCCAGCCGCCGGAGAGCAGCAGCAGCACCTTCCGGCCTTCTGGCGAGCCGGCTCCCCGCATCGCGCCGACGACGGCGGAGGAGATGCCCGCGATCTGCCGGGACAGCACCTCGGCGTAGGCGACCTCGGCCAGGCTCACACCGGGAGCGGGGCCAAGCACGCCCAGCAGCGTGGGATCATCGGTCTCCACCACTCCCGAGTCCGATTGAGCCGCCAGTTGCGTGCCGTTGTCCTCGGCCAGCCTTTCCAGGTCCCTCCTCCCCACCAGCCCGCGCGCAGGCCGCCTCATGGCCTGATCCAGAGCCTCCGCGAGAACCTGGGGCGACTGCGACCAGCCCGTCAGCCGCTTCAACCGTCCGCCGTCCCAGGCGACCACCGCCATGCGGTCCTGCGGCCCCAGGCGGGAGAGGTCCTTCCTGAGGGACTTGAGCACGTCGTCCCTCTGCGCCGCGACCGCGAAGAAGTCGTCGATGAAGACCAGATAGCTCGTGCCGGCCTGGGCCCCCGGCTCCCGTGGAGCCTCCGGTGAGCCGGCGGCGGAGGGCGCGGCCAGGGGCTGGCCCTCCCGCACCTCGGTGAAGTACTCGACGGAGACCGGCTGCCGGTCCACCAGCAGCCGGAAGTCCTCCGGCTTCAGATCCGTCACCCGGCCGCCCTTGCGGTTCGTCACCACGACTTCGACGTTGACGACCCGGACGTCGAGCTCCTCTCCAAATACGGAGGACGGATCGGAGGACGTTCCCTGCTGGGCCAGGACGGGCAGCGCGCAGAGCGAGACCGTGCAGGCCAGCGCGGACAAGCCAAAATTCCTCTTCATGATGGCCTCAGTTCGCCGCTACGTCCGCCTCGGCGGCGGCGATCTTGCCGCTCGCGCGGTCGTAGATCGCGGCCACGATGTGACGGGCTTTGCCGTTGAGGACGAGCTTGGTTTCGTAGCGCACGTATTTCCCCTCGGCCGGCGCCTGGCTGGAGGAGAGCTTCAGCGGCACCGCCGGGATGTCCGACTGGTTCCCCCGGTCGTCCGTGGCGGCGAAGCGCAGCTCCAGCTCCGCCACGTACTTGCCGTCGACCGGCAGCACGGTCATCGCGCTCACCGGGATGCCCAAGGTAATTGGGATCTCCACACCCTTCCCCTTGCGGGAAGCCGGAGCGCCCAGCCGGAGCGCCAAGCGCTCGTCGCCCGGAAGGCCGCCGAAGAGCAGCGCGCTCTCGATCTTCATCGCCACCTCCGCCTGCCGGGAGAGGTCGAGGAAGTCGTTGCGGGCCCGCACCTCGAGGCCGGGGCGCAGCGCCTCGACCTTGATCTTGTGGCTCTTGTCGTCCCGCCGCCAGCTCGGGGAGAAGCCCAGCCAGTAGTAGGAGCGGGTGTCGGCGCTGGCGCTCGCCAGCGCCAGGGTGCGGTTGCTGTTGAGGATGGGCTTGCCGCCGGTCTCCTGGGCGATGAACTCCAGCGAACCCTGAAGCTCCTGCTCGATCAGGTTCTTGAAGTCGGTCAGCATGGCCGGCATGGGCTTCTGGGCGCCTATGGACTTGCGGAGATCCGCGTTGGGTCTGTCGCTCGTGGCGTCCAGGCCCATGATCACGCTCCCGCGCCCCGCCATGGGATCGACCGTGGCATCCGCCGCCACGGAGGTGAGGCCGGGGACGTCGATCGGATAGACGGTGTAGCCCAGGAGGTTGGCCGTGCGGGTGAGGGGGCCGAAGAGCTGCTCGCCGGTCGGCATCTCCTCGAGGGAAAGCGTGGGCTCGCCAGCGCCCAGGTAGGACAGGATCGAGAACGGCCAGCCGCCCGACAGCAGGAGGAGCACCTTGCGCCCGGCCGGCTCGCCCGAGCCGCGCATCGCGCTCACCACGGCCGAGACCGCGCTGCCGATCTGGCGGGACAGGCCCTCGCCGTAGGCGCGCTGCTTCATGCTCAACCCGGGGCTGGCGAGGCGCTTGAGGATCTCGTCCGCCCCTTCTTCCCCGAACTCGGGGTCGCTGTTCGCGCTCTTGATGAACTCGTCGTCCAGAAGGAAGCTCCGATAGTCCGCCGCGCGGTCCAGGCCCCGCGTCGGCCGCTTCATCGCCTGCTCCAGCGCCCCCGCGATCTCCTCCCGGGAGCTCGTCCAGTCCACCAGCCGGCTCAGCCGCCCGCCGTCCCAGGCGATGACGGACATCCGGTCTTCCGGCCGGAGGCCGGACAGGTCCCGCTTCAACGACTGAAGGACGTCGTCGCGCTGGCGGGCGATCAGGAAGTAATCGTCGACGAACACCAGGTAGTTGGTGCCCACCGGGGCTCCGGGCTCGACCGCCGGCAGCCCGGCGACGGCCGGCTCCGGAGTGTCCGAAGCGTTCGGAGCGGCGGGAGCGGGGGCGGCCACCGCCTGGCCCTCGCGGACCTCGGTGAAGTACTCGATGGGCACCGGCTTGCCGTCGACCCGCAGCCGGAAATCGCCGGGCTTCAGGTCCGGCGTCCGGTTCCCCTTGCCGTCCGTCACCACCACCTCGACGTTGATCACCCGCACCTCGATCTCGTCGCCGAAGACGGACGACGCCTCGGGCGTTTCCTGCCACGCCAGGGCAGGCAGCGCCGAGGCCAGGGCGGCGCATGCCAGCGCGGCCAAGCCAGGAACAATCTTCATGAGATCTCCTCCTCTTTTAAAGCAGCAAACCCTGAGGGAGCAAGGGTGGTGCCATGGCGTGCCCCGAGGAGGAAAACGAAAAACGGCGGATGGAACGTCCCATCGAAGGGACAGTCCCATCCGCCGCGGTGATCAGCGAAGACCAGGGGTACTAGCGGCGATCGAGGTTGTAGCGCGAGCGGAAGCGGTCGGAACGCAGGAGGTCCGTGACGACCAGGTCGAGCTGGCCATCCCGCATCCTGCGCAGGTCGGCGTCCCACTGGCGGCGTTCGATCTGGTTGGCGGTGACGTTCCAGAAGCTCTTGTAGAGCGAGAGCAGGCGCTGCTCGTTGCAGACGCCCTGCCGCTCGTAGACCCGGATCCGGCTCTCGTCGCTGTTGGCGATGCCGACGGCGGCCCGCACGAGGGCGTCATAGCCCCCACGCTGGATCGACTCGGTCGTGGCGCGGGCCCCGGCGTCCGGCTCCCGCATCAGGATGCCCTGATAGAGCGCCCGGGTGAGGTCGCGGGCGCGGTCCGAGCCCCAGCCGCCGGTGCTCGTCCCGGGGGCCGTGCCGGCAGGGGTGACGCGGACGAAGAAGCTGCCTGTCCGCAGGCTGGCCGGCACCCAGGTGTCGGTGATCTCGTAGCGGATGGTCTCGCGGCGGCCGTCCCGGCGGTCACCATCCCGGCGGTCACCGTCCCGTCGGTCATCGTCCCGTCGGCCATCGTCCCGGCGATCGTCGTCCCGGCGGTCATTGTCCCTACGGTCGTAATCCCTCCCGGAAACGACCTCGAGGTCGGCCGTGGAGTTCTCCTCGTTCGACCGGGTGATCCGGACGCCGCCCCGGTTGACGTCGGTGAACGTCGTCGCCGGGTAGAGCGGCCTGCGGGACGAGCCCGTGGGGAGGGCGGTCATGATCATCCGCACGCGGATGCCCTCCGGCAGGTTGACGGTCTCGCCGGAGCGCACCGTCGCGATGTCGCGCCGGCTGTCGATGTCCCGCACGACGACCTCGACCGAGCCAATGTCGGGCCGGCTGTTCGACCGGCCGGACTGTGCCGCGGCCGGCAAGGTGGTCAGGGGGCAGAGCAACGCCACGGCTGCGCCGGACACAAGAATTCTGTTGAAGATCTTCATGAAAAGTCCTCCGTTAGCGGCAAGGCGGCCTCGAAGGCCGCCCGGCCGGGGTTCGTAGTCAGGATTTGGTCGTCAGGACTTTAGTAGCGCACGCCGCTCAGGTTGTTCCGCGTGCGGAAGCGCTCCGACTGGACGAGGCCCGAGACGACGTCCGCGATGTGGCCGTCGTTCAGGCGACGGAGGTCGGCGGCCCACTGGCTGGGGTCCGCCTGGTCGCGGTTCAGGCCGAGGAGAATCTGGTACATCGAGGCCAGCCGCTGCTCGGCGGGCGTGGCCGCCAGCCGGACCCGGCTCTCCTCGCTGTTGGCGATCCCCACGGCGGCCTTCACCAGGGCGTCATAACCACCGTTCTGAATGGAGTCGACCGTGCCCTGCGCCCCCGGGAAGTCCGGGTCGCGCAGCAGGATGCCCTGGTAGAGCAGGCGGGTGAGCTGCTCGGCGCCCGAGCGGGTGCCGAGGCCGGCGCCGCTCGCCGAGTCGCCCGTGGCCACCGAGCCCGAGTTGGAGTTGGGGACGACGCGGATGGTGAAGCTGCCCGTCCGCAGGTTGGCCGGCACCCAGGTGTCCGTGATCTGGTACCGGATCGTCTCCGTCCGGCCGCCACCCTTGGCGTGGTTGATCATGAGGTCGGCCGAGGAGTTCTCGGCGTTCGAGCGGGTGATGGTCACGCCGCCGCCGGCCTTGGAGACGTCGGAAAACGTCGTGGCCGGATAAAGGGGTCCGCGAGCCGAGCCCGTGGGCAGGGCGGACATGATGAGGCGCACCCGGGTCCCCGCCGGCAGCTCGATGGTCCCGCCGGGCTCGACCGTCCCGATGTCTTCCTTGGAGTTGATGTCCTTGACGACGATCTCTACCTGGCCGATGGTCGGCTTGTTCCCCTGGGCCGCCGCCATCGTGGCCAGCATCACTCCCAGGATCAGGGTCAAAAGGGTTCGCGTTGCGATCCGCATAGTATTCTCTCCGTTGAAGTTGCCGCGTAGACCGGGAAGGCTGAGCCCTCGCCGGTTGCTTCTGGCCATAGGTGATTGCAAGGGTGATGCCGGAGGACTCGCCCCACCGGATCAAGACGGCTTCCAGGGGTGCGTCGTCTCTTTTAGGAGACGCTGTCCGCCTGCCTTGGCGGGTCATCCGTCAACCCAAGGAAACCTACGCCCCGATCCGCTCCACCCGTACGATCGGCCCCTCGGCCTCGTCGGGATTTCGGAGGTCGATCGTCCCCTGGATGGCCCAGAGGTTGTCCCCCTGGGGATCGAGGAGGGTGTGGGCGACTTCCCATTGGCGGTCGCCGGACGGCTGGATCTGCGTCCAGTGATGGCGGCGGGCCTCGGGAGTGAAAGGAAGCTCGCCGTACTCCTCGAAGAAGGGAGCCAGCGCGGCCTGGAAGCGCTCGGCGTCCCAGAGCGTCTGGGGATCGTCGGGATCCTGCTTCACTAGGACCGTGGCCTCCTCCCATTCCTTGAGGGAGAGGGCGCGGGTGAGCAGGTGCATCTCGGCCCGCACCCGGGCCGCGAAGGTCTTGGGATCGGCGAGCAGCTCCTGGAGCCAGAGGATCTCGCGCGCCGTCTTGCGCTCCTTCGTCCGCACCAGGATCTCGGGATGGAGCAAGCCCTGCCACTCCTCGAGGAGGCTCGAGTCGGTCTGCTCGACCAGGGCGCGGAAAAAGCCGAGGGCATCCCACACCCCTTCGGTCTTCGACGGCTCGGGCACGGTCTGGTCCAGCGTCTTGTAGAGCTGCGAGAGATAGCGCAGCAGCACGCCCTCGCTGCGCTGCAGGCTGTAGCGCTTCACGTAGTCCCCGAAGCTCATGTAGCCCTCGAACAGCTCGCGGCCGATCGACTTCGGGTGGATGTCCTGCCCGCCCACCCAGGGGTGCTTGCCCCGGAAGTTGTTGAAGGTGCCGTAGATGAAGTCCGAGAGCGGCTTGGGGTGCGTGACCTCCTGCAGGCGCTCCATGCGCTCCTCGTACTCGACGCCGTCCGCCTTGAGCTGGGCCACCAGCTCGCCCTTGAGCTTGTCCACCTGCTTGCGCAGGACGGCTTCCGGATCCTCCAGGATCGACTCGACCAGGGTGATGAGGTCGGGCACGTAAGTCTCGGAGGTGGGTTCGACCACGCCGATCGTCTCCACCAGGTAGAGGGAGAGGGCCTGGTGGAGGGAGAAATCCCACTGGAGGTCCTCGGCCACCACCGCCCAGAGATAGTCGGTCCGCGCGTCGCGCTTCATGCGGATGATCCCCGAGCGGTAGAGCGAGCGCACCAGGACGGCCGCGTGGGCGAGGTGCCGGGCCTTGGCCCCCTCCTCGTCGTGGCAGCGGCGGATCAGGTCGCGCAGCGAGTCGAAGTTCCGCAGGTTGGGATCGTCCTGCTCGGCGTCGCGCTGGAGGAGGTTCAGCACCATGCCGTGGCTGATGTGGAAGCGCGACTTCAGGGTCTCCGGCGGCCGGGTCATCAGCTTCTCGAAGGTTTCCTGATTCCAGGAGACCTCGCCCTTGGCGGGGCCCCGCACCGTCTTCTTGCTGCCGCTGCGCTCGATCTTGCGCTTCTCGATGATGTGCTCCGGCGCCTGGGCGACCACGCTGCCCTTGGTGTCGAACCCCTTGCGGCCGGCCCGGCCGGCGATCTGCTTGAAGTCGCGCACGGAGAGGATGGAGACCTTGCGGCCGTCGAACTTGGCGAGCTTGGTGAAGAGGACGGTGCGGATGGGGATGTTGACTCCCACGCCCAGCGTGTCCGTGCCGGCGATGACCCGCAGCAGGCCCTGCTGGGAGAGCTGCTCGACGAGCAGCCGGTACTTGGGCAGGAGCCCCGCGTGGTGGACGCCGATGCCGAACGAGATGAAGCGTTTGCACTCCTTGCCGTAGGGCGTGTCGAAGCGGAAGTCGCCCACGGCCTCGCGGATGCGCTCGCGGTCCTCGCGGGAGGAGATCTGCATGCTGGTGAGCGACTGGGCGAGCTCGGCGCACTCGCGCTGGGTGAAGTTGACGATGTAGACGGGCGCCTTGCCGTCCTTGATCAGGGTCTCGATGGTCTCGTGGAGAGGCGTCTCCCGGTACTCGAAGTCGAGAGGGACGGGGCGGTCCTCGGAGCTGACCAGGACCGCCTCGAAGCCGGTGCTGTCCTGGAGGTGCTCCTGGATGGCGGAGACGTCGCCCAGGGTGGCGGACATCAGGAGGAACCGGGTGTGCGGCAGGGTGATCAGGGGGACCTGCCAGGCGACGCCGCGCTCGGGATCGGAGTAGTAGTGGAACTCGTCCATGACGACATAGGGGACGTCGAGCCGCTCCCCTTCCCGCAGGGCGCGGTTGGCGAGCACCTCGGCGGTACAGCAGATCACCGGCGCGTCCGGGTTGATCGAGGCGTCGCCGGTCATCATGCCGACGTTCTCGGGGCCGAAGTCGTCGCACAGGGAGAAGAACTTCTCCGAGGCGAGGGCCTTGATGGGGCTCGTGTAGAAGGACTTCTTGCCCTCGCACAGCGCCTTGAAGTGGAGTCCGAGCGCCACCAGCGACTTGCCGGAGCCGGTGGGCGTGTTGAGGATGACGTGCTTGCCGGCCATGATCTCCAGCAGCGCCTCCTCCTGGGCCGGATACAGCTCGAACCCGGCTTCCGCCGCCCAGTCCACGAAAAGGTCGAGGATCTCGTCCGCATCGGCCGCGCCACCCGGGGGAACCCGGGAGAACAGGGACGGGCGGGAGCGGGGAGCGTCGGTGGCTGGGAGGGGGATCGAGATCGGAAGGGGTTCGGCCATGGCAGGGGAGATTGTGGCACGGGCGGGGACTTTGTCGCGCCGTTCTGCCCGGGCATAAATGCCCGGGCTACCCAAAACAGCCGGCTAAAGCCGACTGAGTCACATCAGGGGCGCCGGGTTCACCCGGCGCTTTTTCATAGCCCTGGCATTTATGCCCGGGCGGGGCCGGAGCATGCGCCTCAAGCCCTCATTTGACCTCCCGCCCCCCACCGGGTAACCTCCCGGCGGCCCCAAGGGCCCTTCCGGAGGAATTCCTGTGCAACTCGGCATTCTCGGCCTCCCGAAATCGGGAAAGACGACGCTCTTCAATACGTTGACGGTCTCGCACCAGTCGACGGACAAGTACGCCACCTCCAGCCAGACCAACATGGGCGTGGCGACCGTGCGCGACGCGCGGCTGGCGACGCTGCGGGACCTGTTCAATCCCAAGCGCTACATGCCGGCCACGGTGCAGTACGTGGACATCCCCGGGATGAAGAAGGGCGAGAGCGCCGAGAGTCTGGACCTCGCGAAGCTCAAGGCCGTAGACGCCCTCGTCCACGTCGTCCGGGCCTTCGAGGACCCCGAGATCCTGCATCCCGAGGGGAGCGTGGACCCGGCCCGGGACGTCTCGACCATGGACCTGGAGCTGATCCTGGCGGACCACGACATCGTGGAGCGGCGGCTCGAGCGGCTGGAGAAGGCGACCAAGCGGGGCCTCAACCCCGAGGAGCAGCGCGAGCGGCAGATCCTCTCGGAGATCGTCCTGCCCGCCCTCGAGTCCGAGAAGCCGCTGCGGGAGGTCCAGCTCGACCCCGACGACGAGAAGCGGCTGCGCGGCTTCCAGCTCCTCTCCGCCAAGCCGATGCTGCTGGTGATCAACGTCGACGAGGCGCGGGCCGCCCAGTCCCCCGAAGCCCTCGGCATCGAGGTCCGCCCGATGGTGCGCGCGGTGACGGTGAGCGCGCCGATCGAGCAGGAGATCAGCACGCTGCCCCCGGACGAGCAGAAGGAGTTCCTCTCGGATCTCGGCCTCACGGAGCCGAGCCTCGACCGGGTGACCCGGGCGAGCTACGACCTCCTGGGGGTGATCTCGTTCTTCACGGTGGGCGAGGACGAGGTGCGGGCCTGGACGATCCGCCGGGGCACTCACGCCCGCGAGGCCGCGGGCGTCATCCACTCCGATATCGAGCGCGGGTTCATCCGCGCCGAGGTCGTCCAGTGCGACGACCTGATCCGCCTGAAGACCATGGCCGCCTGCCGCGACGCCGGTCTGTTCCGCCTGGAAGGCAAGGAGTACGTCGTCAAGGACGGCGACGTAGTCCACTTCCGGTTCAACGTCTAGCCACGCCCCGCGGCCGCTCCGGCACGATCTGGAGGCTCATCCGGCCCGTGCTCTGGATGCCCGGACGGTAGTAGACGCCTCCCGGAGGCGGCGTGATGACGGGGGCCGGCTGGACGCCCTCGTCCTCGGTGCTCACACCGTCGGGGACCTCCTGAATCGTCGGCTCCGGCCGGTTCCACTCCCGCAGCCCGCGCGGCGGCGTGCCGAAACCCGCGCCCCCGTTGCGGTTCGCGCCCTGGGGCTGCGCCTGCCCGGCGGGGTTGCCGCGGTCGAGATCCCGCTCGCGGATGACCGTTCCCGGAGCCGCCGTCCCCGGAGCCGCTCCCTGCACCTGGGGCCGGCCGGTGGCCGTGGCTCCCGGCGGCTGAGCCTGGCGTCCGACCGTCGGGGCCTTGGGAGCCTGCGGCTGCGCCGCCGGCTTGTCGGCCATCTGGTCCTTCTCCTCCTGGGTCGGAGCCGGGCGCGGCACCAGGAGGGACGAGATGCGGGCCGGATCGTCATAGACCCTGGGCGCCTGCGGCTGCGAGAGGTCGTTCTTGTAGGCGCGCATCATCGATTCGGTCAGGAGCTTGTTCTCGACGACGTGCGGGTTGACCTCGGCGAAGGCGAGCTGCGGGTCGAGGGCGAACGCCTGGGCGTAGGATTCGATGGCCCGCGACTTCTGCCCCCACCGCTCGTAGATGGTGCCGATCTGGTAGTTGGCCCACGCGTCGCGGGGCTCCAGCTTCAACACGCGGCGGTAGAGCTCGGCGGCCTCGCGCAGCTCGCCGCGCTGCTGCAGGAGCAGCCCGAGGTTGAACAGGGCCGTGGTCTTTTCAGGATCGAGCTCGACGGCCTTGCGGTAGGCCGCCTCGGCCTCCGCGGGCTCCGGAACGAGGAGCAGGAGGTTGCCGAGGTCGTTGAACACCGCCGCGTCCTCCGGCCGCTCCGCCGCGAGCCGCTGCTGCGCCTCGATCGTCTTCGCGATGTTCGGGGGCACCGCCGCCGTCGCGGCGATGGCCACGACCGCAACCAGGGCGGCGAGGGAAGAGACGAAAATCCATGAAGTCCTTCTACGCACTGTCTTCTCCTTGTTTCTAGGAAACCACCGGCCGAGCCTTGAGCTTGATCTTGCCATCCTCGGTCGCCAGCCGGAACTGCACCTGAGAGCAGCCCGTCTTCTCGCGAATGGCGGCCACCTGCCGCGTGAGGTACGTTTGGAAGCTGTCGAGATCGAACCGCGGCGCGTCGCCCGGAGTGGCGGCGAGGCCCTGATAGAGGGCTTCGACCCCTTCCGGATCGACACGCTCGCTGAAGACGACCCCCTTCTCGGGGTCGTAGCGTTGGGGAGCGGGGGGCGGCGCCTGGCGGCCAGCCGGATGGCGGCCCTCTTCGGCGTCGCGCAGGCGGCGGTTGTACAGCTCGTTGTAGCTGCTGAACCGGGCCTCGAGGTCCCCCAAGCGGAAGCTGTCCACGGCGGTCAGGAGGTTCTGGCCGCGCAGGTTGCGGATCTGCGCCTGCACGCGGCCCCGCAGCTCCTCCGGCGGCACCGGCAGGGCGCCGTTGAAGAAGCGCTCGTTGTCGACCCGGAGCTGCTGGATGTCACGGCCGAGCTGGTCGAGGGCCTTGCCGAAATCGGGACGCTGAGCCCCCGGCTTCGCCGGCTGGAGCGGCGAAGCCGACGGGCGCAGGGGGCCCTCACCGGCTCTCGGGGTTCGCTTGGGGTCCACGGATCTCCTAGAATGCCTTGGGCCTGACCATGAAAAGCTCCGAATCCTTCGATGCCCGTCGCGATGACGAGCCCAATGCCCGTCGAGGGCTGCCGCCGCTCGACCGGCTGCTGAACCACCCGGCGGTTGCGCGTCTCATCCCATTATACGGGCGGGATCAGGTGAGGGTCCAAGCGCGGCGGCAGGTCGAGGAGCTGCGCCGCCGGCTCGCCGCCGATCCGCCCCCTCCCGCCGAGGAGGTGGAGAGCGCCGTCGCCGGCCTGCCGGAGCGCATCGCCGCCGAGGTGGAGGCGCTCCTGGGACGTCCCCTCCGGCGCGTCCTCAACGCCACCGGCATCTTCCTCCATACCAACCTCGGCCGCGCGCCGCTGCCGGAAACGGTCGCCCGCCAACTGCCCGCCCTGCTCGACGCCTATTGCGATCTGGAGATCGATCTCGAGACCGGCCGGCGGGGGCAGCGCAACGGCCGGGTCGAGCGCCTGCTGACGGCGCTCACCGGGGCGGAGGCCGCCCTCGCCGTCAACAACAACGCCGCGGCCCTGGTGCTCGCCCTCGCGGCCCTGGCGAAGGACCGCGAGGTGGTGGTGTCGCGCGGCGAGCTGGTGGAGATCGGGGGCTCGTTCCGCATTCCGGAGATCCTGGCCGCCGCCGGCGCCCGGCTGGTCGAGGTGGGATCGACGAACCGCACCCGCCTCGCCGACTACGAGGCGGCCGTGGGCCCCGAGACGGCGCTGCTGCTCAAGGTCTTCCCCAGCAACTTCCGGCTCACCGGCTTCGTCGAGTCGGTGGCGCCCCGCAGGCTCGCCGAGCTGGGCCGGAGGGTCGGCGTGCCGGTGCTGGTGGACGAGGGGAGCGGCCTGCTGCGCCCCCACGCCGCGCCGCAGCTCGCCGGCCATCCGAGCCTCGCCGAGCTGATGGCCCACGGGTGCGACCTCGCCTGCGGCAGCGGCGACAAGCTGCTCGGCGGCCCCCAGGCGGGGCTGCTGGTGGGCCGCGCCGATCTGCTCCAGCGCTGCCGCAAGCACCCCCTCTACCGGGCGCTCCGCCCCGACCGCGCGGCCCTGGCGGCGCTCGAAGGCGTGCTCCGGCTCCACCTGGCGAGCGCGCCCCTGCCGATCGACCGCCTCTGGCCCGAAGCGCCCGCCCACCGCGCCCGCCTGGAGCGGGCCGCAGCCGATCTGGGGGCCAAATCGGGGGCGGACATCGTGCCCGCCGAAGCCTTCCTGGGCGGCGGCTCGGCCCCGGAGTCGCCCATCCCCGGCGAGGCCCTGGCCCTGCCCGGCGACGACGCCCTGCTCGGCCGCCTGCGCCAGGGCGATCCGCCCGTGGTCGGCTACCTCCGCCAGGGCCGGCTGATCCTCGACCTGCGCACCGTCGCCCCCGAGGACGACGACGCCCTGATTTCAGCCGTCCGCGCCGCAATCCAAAATCCAAAATCCAAAATCTGAAATCCCCCCATGCCAACCGGCCGCATCCTCATCGTCGAAGACCGCGACTCGCTGCGCCGCATGCTGGAGCTGGCGCTCGGGGCGGAGGGCTACGAGGTGGCGGCGGCCGCGGACGGCCGGGCGGGCATCCGGCTGCTCGCGGAGGGGGCCTTCGATTTCGTGCTCACCGACCTCAAGCTGCCGGACGTCTCGGGCCTGGAGGTGCTGGAGGCGAGCCGGGCGGCCCAGCCGCGGGTGCCGGTGGTGGTGCTCACGGGCTACGGCACGGTGGGCGCGGCCGTCGAGGCGATGAAGCTCGGCGCCTACGACTTCCTCGAGAAGCCGCTCGAGATCGACGACCTGTCGCGGCTGATCGAGCGGGCGATCGGCGAGCCCGCCGAGGCGGCCGTCTTCCGGGCGCCCGGAGCGCCGCAGATCGTCGGCGCCCACCCGCTCCTGCGCGCCGCCCTGCGCCTGCTGCAGCGGGTCGGCCCCACGGAGAGCAACGTGCTGCTGACCGGCGAGAGCGGCACCGGCAAGGAGCTCTTCGCCCGCTCGATCCACGGGCTCTCGCCGCGGCGCGCCGGCCCCTGCGTGGCGCTCAACTGCGCCGCCATTCCGGAGTCGCTGATCGAGAACGAGCTCTTCGGCCACGAGAAGGGGGCTTTCACGGGCGCCGACCGCCGGCAGCCGGGGCGCTTCGAGCTGGCCCAGGGGGGCACCCTCTTCCTCGACGAGATCGGCGAGCTGCCGGTGGCGGTCCAGGGGAAGGTGCTGCGCGTGCTCGAGGAGCGGACGTACGAGCGCGTGGGCGGCGGCAAGACCCTGCGGGCCGACGTCCGGCTGGTCGCGGCCACCAACCGCGACCTGACCGCCATGGTGGAGGACGGGGAGTTCCGGGCCGATCTCTTCTTCCGGCTGAACGTCTTCCCGATCGAGCTGCCGCCGCTGCGCGAGCGGGCGAGCGACGTCCCCCTGCTCGCCCGCCACCTCCTGGAGGAGATCGCCCGCCGCCATCGCATCGAGCCGGCGCCGCGGCTCGAGGACGCCGCCGCCGAGGTGCTCGCCGCCGAGCCCTGGCCGGGCAACGTGCGCGAGCTGGCCAACGTCCTGGAGCGGGCGGTGATCCTCACCGAAGGGCCGGCGATCCGGGCGGCCGACCTGCGGCCTCTGCTGCGGCCGCTCGCCGGCTCGGGCGAGCGCGACCGGCTCAAGGAGGCGCTCGTCGAGGCCGACGGCGACAAGCAGCGGGCCGCCGGCATCCTGGGCATGAGCTACCGCACCCTCCTGCGCAAGGTGAAGGAGCTCGACCTGGAGGGCGTGCCGAGGTATCGGGAGTAAAAGCATTCTCGATACGATCGGTAACAGAACGCTCTCCCGGAGAGAGCAGCCCACAGCTCGGATTTCCGCTCTAACTTCAATCCCTTCAGATGCTTGACTCGCCCGGCCAGCGGCTGGCACCGGGGTTGCTCTTACCGAACGTAGTTGCCGTCCCACAAGGAGCTTCGATGAATCGGCCAAAGTCGGTCCCCCGCCACGCGGGCTTCACGATGATCGAGTTGCTGATCGTGCTGCTGATCGCGATGGTTCTGTTGACGCTCAGTGCCCCGGAGATACTGAAGTACTACATCCGCAGCCAGCTCGAAGGGATCGCCCGTGAAGTTTCCGTCACCATGCAGCGGGCCCGGTATCAGGCCATCCGGAGCTCCCAGAACGTCCAGGTCTGCGCCAACGAGACCGACGGCGTGATCACCGCCCTGGGCGGGTCGATCGAGCTGCCGGCTACCGTCAGCTTCGGCGCGCCCGCGCTGTCCATTCCCAGCGTGTTGACCGGCGACTGCTTCGTCTTCCGCCCCGACGGGTCGGTAGAGGAGACGGGCGCGTTCCGGATCCAGGACGTGCGCGGCAACTTTCTGGAGATATGGGTCTCGCCCCAGGCCACGGCCCGAGTGCAGGTTCGGAAGTGGGACGAAAACGATGGCAAGTGGTACACCCGAGGAGACAAGGTATGGGAATGGAACACCGGCAAGATCCTGTAAGCCGCGGAGCACGGGGAGAGCGTGGGTTTTCTCTAATCGAGGTGCTGATCGCCGCCGGCATCCTGCTGATGGTCTCCCTGGGGGTCCTGCCGATCTTCGCCCAGGCGATCGTCAACAACCGGGCGGGCGCCGACTACACCCAGGCGACCAACTACGCCAAGTCGGAGCTCGAGCGCCTCTACTCGCTGCCGTTCTCGAGCCCTGACCTCCAGGTCACGGGTACGGCGACGGTGCGGAACCAGTATTTCTCCGTCAAGGACGAGAAGTGGGTCGACGGCGCGACCGTGGCGTCCGACGACTCGGCGCTCTGGAGGCGCATCACCACGATCCGGCAGTACGGGGTGGGCGGGCTCGTCGACGTCAACCACGACGGCACGCTGGATGGTCCCCTCCCGGAGGGGACGGATGCCGCTTTCGTCCATGCCAAAGAGATCGAGGTGCGGGTCGAGAGCGGCCGTGGCAGCGGTCTCCTGGCCGGCGGCAAGCGGATCACCCTGCGCGTCTTGAAAGTCTATTGAGGAGCTACCGATGATCTCGCCTCGCTCATCCCGCGAAAACCGCGAAAACAGAACCGTGCGCCCCGGTCAGGACGGCTTCACTCTCATCGAGCTGATCGTGGCTCTGGGGGTGACGACGATCGTCATGCTGGGCATCCTGTTCCTGTTCGATTTCAACAACAGGCTGACGCGCGTGCAGACCAACGTGTCCGACATGCAGCAATCGCTGCGCATCGCCCAGTACGACATGGTGCGCATGGTGCGCATGGCCGGCCGGGGAGGCCTCAACGCGCTCCAGGGGATCGTGATCGCCCGCGACGTCGAGGACGGAACGCGTCTCATCGACGGCGTCCCCGACTCCCCGGAGGTCCTGGAGGGAACGGACGTCCTAACCCTGCGCGGCGTCTTCACGACGCCGGTGTACCAGATCGCCTACACCAACACGGCATCGTTCCACCTGGACGAGGACGCGGACCCCGCCAACTTCACCGGCAGCGGCTACGTGGACATCTGCAAGCTTTCGCCCAGCGGTGCCGAGCAGGATCTCGACGTCCTGATTCAAACCGAACGGCTCAGAAAGCCCGAGGTGCTGGTCCTGGTCAGCCCGCTCGACGACCGGTTCTACGTCGCCGTCGAGCTCGATCCAAACACGACGAGCGATACGACGATCGATACGCCGACGAGCTGCCCCACGGCGGAGGGCATCCGGGTCGGGTTCAACATCCTCAATACCTACAGAGCGCTGAGCGCCCCGCCCGCCCAGGCGCTGGTCGCGTTCAGCAAGGTCGGGTACGTCGGCTTCCTCGAGGAGTACCGCTTCTACGTGCGGGAGGATCACTCCGTGGCGGGAAACCTGGACAGCGACTTGATGCCGGTCCTCTCCCGCGCCCGCTTCTATCCCGGCACGGACAACCCCTATGGAGGCGCGGACGATCTGCGCCAGGACATCTCGGACGGCATCCTGGACCTTCAGATCTCCGAGGGATTCGACACCAACGGAGACGGCGCGCTGGTCGAGAACGTCGCGGAGCCGGACACGGACGAGTGGCTTGGCAACGCCGACGACGAGCCCGCGATCAACGGCCGCCTGAAGGCCCTCCGCATCACCACGCTGGCGCGGACCAACCGCATGGATCACGACTACCGGGCCGAGAACCTCACCGCCGTCGAGGACCACCCCTACACCCTGGCCGACGACGACCGAGTCAACGGCAAGCAGGCCCGCATGTACCGCCGCCGCATTCTGCAGACCATCGTCAACGTGAGGAACCTGACGTCATGAGCACTCCCTCCCCTTCCCCCTGGCAGGGCCCAACCCGCGATCCACGCGCCGCCGCGGGCTCGTCCCGGGAAGCCGGCAGCGCCTACATCCTGACGCTGATCGTGCTGCTCGTCCTGACGCTGCTCGGCCTCGTCCTGGCGCTGATCACCCAGAGCGAGGTCGAGGTGGGAGCCAACGAGCGCACGATCAACCGGGTCTTCTACTGCGCGGAGGCCGGCATCTCGGCCTCGTTGGCCAACTTCCTCTACAACAACAGCCGGGCGGCGAACACCTTCACCTACATGGATCCGGGCTCCACCATCTTCGGGACCCACGTGGCGGTGGAGCCCATGCACCAGATCAACGTCGGCCCCTGCAACCTGTGCGAGGTGAATCAGAACAACGACTTCTTCACCATCACGCACCAGGTCGACGCCCTGGCCACCCGGTTCGGCGTCGACGGCGACGGCAACGAGACGGTGCTGGCCCGCAAGGGGCTCGAGCTGATGGTGTCGATCCAGCCGATGAAGGACACTCCCGACGTCGAGAACTTCGACGGCGAACACCCATAGCGATTACCCGAAAAACAAGACCGAAAAAATACGAGAAGACCGCGAATCAGCCGATTCTTTCAAGGTTCATTTGGATCTTCGACACAGATCGAGGAGATCGTCATGCAACGCGAACGCCGACTTCGTTCCAACCTCTCATCGCCGATCCCGGCGGTCCTCCTGCTGCTCGTCCTGGGCGCGCTCCTCTGGGCGCCGGCGTCCGCCTGGAGCGATGACCGCGACCTGCTGCGCGAGAGCTCGGGCGACCCGTACCTCTTCATCATCCTCGACACTTCGGGGTCGATGAACGAGAAGCCCGAGACGAGCAGCGCCACCCTGGCGGCCGGCGACGACACGAGCTCGAAGCTGTACCAGGCCAAGGAGGCGCTGTACGAAGTCATGAAGGAGTTCGACAACATCTCCTACGGCTTCGCGACCTACAACCAGGATCATCTCCGGGCGCTCCGCAAGCACTGGATCTACCAGCCGGTCACGGCCCCTTCCTGGTCGGCGACGCTCAACTATCCGGTCCAGGACCAGGGCTACGCCTTCGGCGGCGGCGCCGCTTCCAACACCCAGTTCGCCTGTACCGCCCCGCTCAGCCTGCCGGCGATCGACGCCAATCTCGCCGCGCTGATCGGCTATCCGCGCGGCGGCGATCTCGGCAACCAGACCCACGGCATCTGGTTGAAGCAGACCCGGACCTATTACGTCGAGACGCGGATCTCGTCCGGGACGCTGGGCGACGCCACGATCCAGGTCCAGCTCACGCGCCGCCGCCTCTCCGCCGGCGCGGGCCGATGCAACAACAACCCGCCCGTCAATACCTTTTTCGACGAGACGGTGGGTCCGATCACCATCACCTACAGGCTGGTGACCGACACCCTGCTCCAGGACCAGGTCAACGACAAGGAAGCGGACAACACCTGCACTCCCGGCTGGGACGCCAACACCGACACCAGCAAAGACTTCTACGAGATCAAGTCGGTGTCGCCCGACGTGACGGTCAACATCAAGTACCCCACGACGACCGACTCCAATCCCTTGTTCTCGACCAACCCGCGGTTCGATTCGGGCGACGTGCTGCCGCTCAGCTGGACCGCCGACCACAAGGACGAGATCCTCTCCCGGCTGGCGCCCAACCTGCGTCTGGGGGAGACGGTGCCGGACTTCCGCGTCGCGCGCTACTTCAAGGACAGGATCACCGGCTCCGGCGCCACCTTCGGCCTGGAGCTCAAGAACACGAACGTCCGGCCGCTGATCGGCGAGGGCCTGACGCCTCTCGGCAACACGGTCGAGGCCTTCCGCACCTGGTACGCGGGCTGCGCCCACGGCACCTGCCCCAAGAACACCGGCTGGAAAGACGTCGCGGCGACCCACGATCCCAATTGGCCGTGCCGGAAGAAGTTCCTGATCGTGCTGACCGACGGCGACGAGACCTGCAGCAACGGCAACGGCGCCTGCAGCGGCACCGCCTCGCTGAAGGCCCAGGAGAGCGTGACCACGTTCGTCATCGCCTTCGGCGTGCAGGGCGGCAGCAACGTGCTGACCTGCATGGCAGCCAACGGCGGCAGCGGCGCGCCGGTATACCCGCAGAACAAGGCCGCCCTGCTCCAGGCGCTGCGGGACATCTTCGGCGCCATCAAGGAGCAGTCCCGCACCTTCGCGTCCGCCGCGGTGCCGGGCGTGCAGGCCGAGGTGCAGGACAAGATCTATCTGACGAACTTCACTCCGCTCAACGGCAACTCCTACTGGGACGGCCACGTCGACGCCTACCTGAAGCCCCTGCCGCTGACGACCTCGGGCCTGCCCGACAAGTCGCGGCTCTGCACGGGCGGCCTGACGAGCGGCTGCCGGGTCTGGGACGCCGGGGAGAAGATCCTCAACCTCGCCCCGAACACGGCCGAGCTGGCCGCCGCGAGTCCCGACTTCCACATCGGCGGCGGCTCGAATCAGCGGCGCGTCTTCTATACGCAAGCCCAGACGGGCGGCACGGTGCCGGCCGCCCGCAAGCTCCTCCTGCCGCCGACGAACGACACGGACCGGGTCGACCTGTGGCGGGGCCTGGGCGTCACCGTGCCCAGCCTGAGCGACACCGCGGCCGTCACCGCGGCCAACAACGAAGTCCTCACCATCCTCAAGTCCACCTTCAAGATCAAGAACGACCTGGTCACGGATCCGGCGGGCGGTCCCGATCAGCCCATCACGTACCTGCTGGGCGACATCTTCCACTCGAACCCCATTCTGCTCAGCACGCCGAACCGGGCCCGCTATTTCGCCGTGAACCTCTATACCCAGGGCAAGACCTGCTCCAACGACGATCCCGGCTACCGCTGCTTCGCGAGCAAGCACCAGCGGCGCCGCAAGATGCTGGCCGTGGGCTCCAACGACCAGCAGATCCACATCTTCGACGCCGGTATCTTCCGGGGTGACACCCAGACGGGCCTGTTCGACGACGGCACCGGCTACGAGATCTTCTCCTACGTGCCGCGGCCCGTCCTGAACAATCTGAAGGTGCTGACGAACGACACCACCCAGCACTGGGGCGTCGACGGCACGATCCAGTTCGACGACGTGTACATCGATCCGATCCACACGGGCACTCCCACCGCGTCCGAACGGCAGTGGCGCTCGATCGTGGTCGGCGGGCTTCGCGAGGGTGGGCATGGCTACTACTCTCTCGACCTCACCCAGCCCGACGCCTTCGACACCAGCGGCGTGCCGCAGCCCACGAGCACCTGGGTTCCCTCCTGTTGGAACGGCGGCACCGGCTGCGGCCCGGTGCCGTTCGGCTCGGTGCTCTGGAACTTCACCGACGGCACGGACGAAGACGCCAACGGCGCCCCCGACCTCGGCGAGACCTGGTCCACCCCGAACACCGGCCGCATCCGCGTCAAGACCAGCGACGCCCCGCCGACGTTCGAGGACCGGTACGTCGCCGTATTCGGCGGCGGCATGGACCCGGCCAGCGAGAATAAGCAGGGGACTTGGCTCTACATGGTCGACATCGAGACCGGCAAGGCCATCTACAAACGGCACCTGGAAGGGTCCGCTCCGAGCGATCCGGCCGCCGTCGACATCGATCAGGACGGCTACCTGGACACCGTCTACATCGGCACCACGGCGGGGTACATGTACAAGGCCGACCTCCGCAACGCCGGCGTCATCGAGAAGATCCCGCCGACCATGGAGTGGAAGATCACCGATCCCGCCTGGGAGCCGTTCAAGATCTTCGACACCCTGCAGGCAGGCACCCTCAGCACGCGCGGCCCCATCTTCTTCCCGCCGTCGGTCCTCTTCGTGACGCAGCTCGGCAAGTATGCCCTGGCCTTCGGCACCGGCAACCGCGAGAACCTGTGGAACAACGATGGAACGCCCGGGCGCTTCTACGTCATCCTGGACAATGACTTCAAGCTCGCTACGACGACGACCCCCAAGGTCGAGACGGATTTCACCAACGTCACGAACTTCGCCCAGGCGCCCGCGGGCTCCGATTTCCTGGCCAATCCGCCCACCGGCACCCAGCCGGGCTGGTATCTCGAGCTCGACGCCGACGAGCGGATCATCACCAAGCCCTTCGCGCTCTCGGGGATCCTCATCTTCACCTCCTACGATCCGCGGACGGTGGTCAGCAGCGGGAGCGGGGGGAGCAGCGGGCCCGGCAATGGCGGTGGCAACGGCGGCGGTGGCGGCAACAGCGGCAACCCCAACGCCACGCCCGTCTGCGCCCGTTCCGGCGAGAGCAACATCTTCACCGTCTATACGACCACGGGCGACCCGGTCGGCAATCCGACCAACGGCACCGACCCGAGCGCTCCGCTCCTGGACCTGTCCCGGTTCCGGCGGGTCTCCGATTTCGTCACCAGTCCCTTCGTGGAGTCGAGCGCGACGAAGAACTCGCCCAGCAGCACGAGCGGCGGCGGCAGCGGGGGTAGCGGCGGCACCACGGCCGGAGTACCCTTGTGCAGGGACAAGCAGGCGGTGGCGCAGCGGCTGATGGCCCTGTTCCCGAGCAACTGCCAATTCGCCAACCACACTCTCAACATCGAGACCATCCAGTCGGACAACGGGCTGGTCTGCATCGCTCCGGTTCCGGTCTGTGTGATCCGCAAGAACTGGAAGGAGGATTAGAAGTGAAGCGAATTTTTTCGAGCCTCCCGCGTGGAGCCCGGCCCGCGGCCGCGGCTCTCTGCCTCCTGGCCGGCGGTCTGTACATGGGAGCTCCGGCCAGGGCCGATTGGCTGCTGCTGCGCGACGGCAGCAAGGTGGAAACCCGAGGCCCGTGGAAGCTGGAGCCCAAGAGGGTCGTCTTTACCATGACGGACGGCACCCTCTCCTCCCTGCGGCTGTCGGAGGTCGACCTCGACGCCAGCCGCCAGGCCACCCTGGCGGCTCAGGAGGCCAAGTCGGTGGAAGCGACGGCTGCGGCCCAGCCGCAAGCGGCGCCGAGGAAGTCCGTCCGGGTGCTGACGGACAAGGACTTCGCCCGTCCCGAGCCGGACCTCACGGCGGAGGAGGGAGCCGCGCCGGCGGCCGGTGCCGCTGCCCCGCAGGCCGCCGACGGCCCGGTGCAGGTGGCGACCTGGAAGCACGTCCGCAACAACGAGCTGAACCAGGTCGAGTTCACCGGCCAGGTGCGGAACATCGGCAAGGACCTCGCCACCAGCGTGTCGCTGAACATCCGCCTCTACAACGTCCGTGGCGAGCTGATCGCCGAGAAGCAGGCCTCCCTCGACACCCGCACCCTCAAGGCGGGCCAGAACACGGCCTTCACGGCGAACTTCCCCGGCATCATCGACTTCGCCACCTCCAAGCTCGAGGTGAACAGCATTCCGCTGATGACGAAGGGCTCCGCGGAGGACAACCCGCAGCCGGCGGACGCTGACGCGGGCACAGACGCGGACGCCCCGCCTCCTCCGCGCTGACCCGCCGTCGACCTTACCTAGGAGGGGGCGCCCGGCCCGGGCTCGGCGGGAAAGAAGAGCACGGCCCGGGCGCCCCCTCCCTCGCGGTCTTCCAGGCGGATCCGCCCGCCGTGCAGGACCACGATGCGCTGGGCCAGGGCGAGCCCCAGCCCCACTCCTCCCGGCCGGCCCGTGACGAAAGGATGGAACAGCCGCTCCCGGATCTCGGGGCGGATGCCGGGACCGCGGTCCTCGACCACGACCTCCACGCCCTCCGGCTGCGCCTGGACCGTCACCTCGACGGGCCCGGACCTCCCCGCCTCCCGTTCGGCCTGCACCGCGTTGTGGAGCAGGTTGCGAACGGCCCGGTCGAGGAGCTGCGGATCGCCCCGCAGCCGCGCATCGGGCTCGGCGGCGTGGACCCGGACGTCGAAGCCGTCCAGGGCGGGGTCCGCGGCGGCCCGCCGCAGGAGGGGGACGAGCGCGAGCTCCTGGAGGCGGGCCGTGCCCGGACGCGCGAAGGACAGGAAGTCCTCGAGCACCCGCTGCAGGTGGTCCGACTCGTTGCGGATCTCGCCCAGGAAATCGGCGATCGAGCCCTCGTCGGGCCGCCTTTCGATGAGGGTCAGGTACCCCCGCAAGGTGGCCAGGCTGTTGCGCAGCTCGTGGGCGACGCCGCCGGCGAGCTCGCCCATCCGGGCCAGGCTCTCGGAGAGGCGGGACTCCTCGGCGCGCCGGCGGGCCTCGGTCAGGTCGGCGAACAGGACCAGGTAGCCGCCGACCGCGCCATCGTCCCGGCGCAGGGGATGGAGGGTCAGACCGAGCGTGCGCACGACCTCGCCGACCCGGATGGTGCACTCCTGCCGCTGCAGGCCGCCCCCCTGGCGGACGGCGGCGGCGAGGAGCTCGCTCATCTCGGGCAGATCGCTCAGCACGGCCGCGAGCGGCGTGCCGGGAGCCGGCGCCGGCGTTCCCAGCAGCTCCGCGCCGACGGTGTTGATCGCCAGGACGGAGCCCTTCCGGTCGAGCAGCAGGAGGCCGCTCTGGAGGCTCGCCAGCAGCGTCCGCTCGATGACGGCGATGTCGTCCTCCGGCCCCGCCTGAGCCTCGGAGAGCTCCGCGAGCGCCCGCTCGAAGGTTGCCAGGAGGAACTCGATCTCGCCCTCCCCCGCGCTCGGCTCGCCCATCTGCTTGGCCCGCTCGAGGAGCGTCTCGTAAGGCGCGAGCAGGTGGCGGGTGAACAGGACGACCAGCAGCATGAGCGCGCCGTTGATGCTCAGCACCACGACCGAGAGGATGCGCAGCCCGCGGAGCTGCCCGGCGAGCGCTCCCGCCGGCAGGTCCACCCGCACGAACCGTCCCCCCGCCTCGGCGGCCAGGGGAGCGAAGCCGGCCACCGAGTCCCCGAGATCCTCGCGCGGACCGACGCCCACGGGCTGGAGGACCTCGATGCCGGCGACGGGCGACAGCAGGTCGGACGGCGGGAGGTCGCCGGCGACGGTCAGCGGGCGCCCTTGGGCGTCGAGCAGCGCGATGCCGCGGGCGGTGGGGGCGAGCCGGCGCAGGATCTCGGCGCTCGGTGCCGGCGCCTCGGCCAGCCGCTCGGCCACCAGGCGCGCCAGCCGGGCGGCCTCCTGCTGCCGCTCCACGGAGAGCAGCGACAGGGCGTTGCGGAAGGAGAGCAGCGTGAAGCTCGACAGCACCACCAGCAGGAGGAGGGCGACCGGCAGCAGGATCAGGACCTCGCGGCGCAAACCCATCCGGCGCCACTGCCGGGTCTCGGGCCTGATCGCGGGGCTCATATTGGACTCATATTGGGCTCATAGCAGCCGCGCGTAGGCCTGGACGATCGGCTCGCCGGCGAAGAGGGCGACCAGTGCGCCGACGGCGAGGAAGGTGCCGAACGGCAGCTTGGCCTTGGCGCCGAGGCCTCCCAGCGCCATCAGCGCCACCCCCACCACCGCCCCCGAGAGCGACGCGGAGAAGAGGGACACCAGCACTCCCTTCCAGCCCAGGAAGGCGCCGATCGCCGCCAGCATCTTGACGTCGCCCAGGCCCATGCCCTCCTCGCGCCGGACGAGGTACCAGGCGAGCCAGACGCCGAGCAGGATGCCGGCGCCGAGCAGGGCGCCGAGGACCGCCCCCGCCACGGCTCCCCAGGGGCCCGGCCACAGGCGCGCCCAGGAGACGAAGGGCTGCAGGAGGATTCCCAGGGCGATGGCGGGCCAGGTGATGGCGTCGGGCAGGATCATGTGGTCGAAGTCGATCATGGCCAGCGCCACCATGAGGGCGCAGAAGAGCGCGGCGACCGGCGCTTCGAGGGAGATGCCGAAGCGCAGGAAGCTGGCCAGGAAGAGCGCCGCGGTGGCCGCCTCGATCAGGGGATAGCGCCAGGAGATGCTCACCCCGCAGTTGCGGCAGCGGCCGCCCAGCAGCAGGAAGGAGACCACGGGCACGTTGTCCCAGGCGCGGATGGCGGCCCCGCACCCGGGGCAGCGCGAGCGCGGCAGCACCGTCGAGATCCCCAGCGGCAGCCGGTAGATCACCACGTTCAGATAGCTGCCGACGATCAGGCCGAGCAGGGCGGCATAGACGCCAAGGAGGATTTCCAGTGGCACGGCTCGATTCTATGCGATCCGCCGCCGGCGGCCCGTCCAGAGCAGGGCCGCCGCGCCGGACAACAGCGCCGCCAGCGTGACGCCGGCCCCCAGCCCGACGAGCGGATCGCGGTACTGGAGGACGAGCCGGTGCTCGCCCGCCGGCAGCTCGACGCCGACCTGGCACGCCGCCGTGGGGTACGTCGCCACGGGCCGGCCCTCGACCGAGGCCGTCCACCCAGTGTCGAAGGTCATGGCGGCGACCAGGAAGGCCCCCTCCTGCGACTGGTAGCGGGCTTCGATCCGCCCGCCCCGGTCGGCGATGTCGAGCAGGCGAGGCGGGCGCGTGAAGGCGAGGGCCGACGGCGGGCGGCCCGGCCGCACCGCGTGCTCCTGGCGGGCGACCCGCCAGTTCTCGGCGTGCGCGGCGGCGACCGCCTCCACGTGGCTGGGATGGAAGCCGACCCGCGGCACGAAGCGGAAACGGGGAAGGACGGACGGGTTCTCCAGCTTCCGGTTGAGCAGGGCGAGGGTCCGGCCGTCCGCCTTCTTCGCGTCGGCTTCCGTGAAGGGGCGCAGGATGGTGCCGACGTTCCAGGCGCCCAGGTAGCGGTAGGCCGCTTCAGGCCGCGCCGCCTCGAGCGTCAGAATGCCCTGCGCCCTCTGGCCCCAGCCGGTGAGCATCATCTCGAAGTCGCTGTCGAAGGCGTAGGGGACGTTCCACAACAGGCCCGAGTACGGGCTCAGCCCGGCGACGGAGCTGCGGGCCATCCAGGACTCGGACTTCCCGGAGCGCAGGATGACGTCCCGCTCGCCCTTGGGCAGCACCTCGGTGAAGATGCGGTCGTTGAGCGGCCGCAGCGCCGCCAGCATCGGCGGCGGCTGGCGGTAGATGGCGGCCGGCGCCGTGGCCACGAGCCCCTGGCCGTAATGCCAGAGGTCGCCGGCCAGCACCAGGAGGGCCAAGCCCTCGAGCAGGCGCCGGGAAGGCCGCCGCCAGCGGCAGAGGGCCAGCAGCGCGGCCACCGCCGCGGCCGTGGCCACCGCCATCAGGCTCTCGAACAGCAGGTAGGAGACCACACCGCCGCGGGCCGCCGGCGAGAGGCCGGGGTTGCCGTGGCGGTCGATGAACCAGGCGGCGACGCGCGGCTCCCACAACAGGAGCAGGGAGATCGCGACCGCCGTGGCCAGCGTCACGAGCGCCAGGGCGAGCGGAAAGTCCGCGGCGTCCGCCTGGCCGGCGTCCCGTTCGTCGAGCAGCCGCTGCCAGCCGAGAATGCCGGCGAAAGTCAGGGCGAAGACGGCCAGCAGGATGAACTTCTCCGGGAAGCGCAGGATCGCCAGCACCGGCACCACCGCGCGCAGGCCCTCGTAGAGCGGGTTGTGGCGCCCCAGCGCCAGCAGCACCCCGATGGCGGCGCAGAGGGCCCAGGCCGCCCGCCGGGGAATGCGTCCGCGCAGCAGGGCCGAGGCTCCCAGCAGGGTCAGCAGGAGGCCCGGGTAGATCGACATGACGTAGGGAAAGTCGCGGTCGTTGAGCTTCCAGCCGACGAACAGCCCCGTGATGGAACGGCTCGCGTCGCCGAAGAAGCGGGGGAAGACGACCTCGACCAGCCGCTCGGGCGGCATCGACCAGAGGGTCGCGATCTCGGACGGCAGGTTTTTGCGCGGCGAATCCGCCAGGCGGCCCACGGTCGGGAGCAATTGCACCGCCGAGAGGACGACGGCGAACAGCAGCGGCGCCAGCACCCTCGGCGCGGCGGTCCACCGCCGCCCGGCCGCCGAGGCGGTCAGCGCCAGCAGCGCCAGGCCGCTGATCACCACCGTCGAGGGCTCGCCGTTCAGGAGCTGAAGCCCGAGCGCGCCGCCGGCGAGGAGCGCCGGCCGCCACCACCTCCCCTCGCTCCGCAGCGTCTCGTCCCCCCACACGATCACCCAGGGGAACCAGGCCATGCTGCCGAACAGGGTGTAGGAGCTCAGCAGGGCGAGGAAGGCGTTGCACCCGCTGTAGCCGACCGCCGCCAGCGCCGCCGCCGGCCGGCCGCAGCCGAAGTGGCGCGCCAGCCGCCAGCCGCCGGCGAAGGCGACCACCCCGTGGAAGACCGCCATCAGGCTCAAGGCATAGGTGGGAGAGACGGCGAACACCAGCCAGCTCGGCGGATAGAAGGCGCCGTAGCTGGGATTCGACAGGATGGGCTGGCCGCCGTGCAGCCAGGGGTTCCACACCGGCAGGCCGTGCGCCGCCAGATCCCGGAAGGCGGAGCGCAGCGGCAGGTGAAAGTCCGGGATGTCGCGGTTGGCGAGCGCCACGGCGGGCGACAGCAACCGGGCGAAGAAGGCCAGCAGCCAGCCCAGGCAGAGCAGGCCGGGGGCGAGCACGGCGTTCCAGCGGCGCATTCGAGGATTTTTTCCTGGTCGCGAATTTCCGGTCGCGATCTTTCTTGGTCGCAAAACAGAAACGAGGGAGCGCTCTCCGAGGCTCCCCCGATTCTACCTTCAGTGCGCGGCCGCGGCTACTTCTGCGGCCAGCGGACGAAGAAGCCGTCGGCCCAGAGGATGTCCTGGTCGTAGTCGGTCGGGTCGAAGCTCACGGCGGTGTACTTGCCGCTGAGGACGTTCCTGTCCCGGGCGCCGCTGCCGATCGCCATCACGTGAGGCTGCAGGACCTGAGCCGTGTTGAGGAAGTACTGGTAGTCCGTCTTCCAGCCGTCCCGCTGCGGAATCGTCTCGATGTACTGAGGCACGAGGAGGCTCCGCAGGTTCGTGGTCGTGATCGCGCTGTACTCCGTGGTGAGATCGATCTCCGTCGACGCCTGGCCGGCGGCCGCCGCTCCCACCTGGTCGGAAAGCCAGGCGAACATCGCGGTGCCGGTGATCCGCATGTCGGCCACGGTCCGCTTCTGCTTGGCCTTCTGCATCGCGTCCAGCAGGTTGGGAATCAACATGGCGGCGATGATCCCGATGATCGCCACGACGATCAGCAGCTCGATCAGCGTAAAGCCCGTCTGTCGGTTCGCGAGTCTACGCTTCATAAAGAGTTCCTCCCCCAAAGGTCATGCGGCTCTAAAGGGCAAGCTACATGCCAGGAGACAGGGCGTTCCAAGCTATTGAAAACAAGGTAGTTGCACTCTTATCAATACGTCTTTGTGGCAAAAAACGTCAGCCGGGGTCCCAAGAGGTGTCAGCGGTCGCCGGCTCCGGCGTAGAACGACAGGATCCGCTGCATCCTCTCGACTCCCCGGTCGAGCTCCGCGACGGGAATCCTCTCGTCGGGTCCGTGGATGCCCCGCGAGTCCTCGGGCGCGAGCTTGAAGGGGGACAAGCCGTAGGCCGGGATGCCGCGCTCGCGGAAGAAGCGGGAATCGGTGAAGCCGGGGATGAAGGTCGGCACCACGGGCCCCTCGCGGCCGAGCGCGCCCTTCAGGGCTTCCCAGAAGCGTCCGGAGACCGGCGAGGGAACGGCGGGCGGGGAGGTCACCAGCACCTTGACCGTGAAGCCGGGGCCCAGCAGGCGCTTGACCTCGGCCAGGAACGCCGCCGAATCGGTGTCGGGCAGGAGCCGGATGTCGAGCTGGGCCGACGCTTTCTCCGGGATGACGTTGATCCTCTCGCCGCCGCGCAGGACGGTGACCTGCACGGTGTCGACGAACAGGTTCGCCATGCCCGGCAGCAGGAACTCCTTCGGGCCGTTCGGCGTGACGATGGTGTCGATGTTCGAGAAGACCCGGCGCCAGTAGGGGTTCTGCAACGGCGCCATGGCGTGGCAGTAGTCCCGCACCGGCGGGGAGACGCGCCAGCGGGGCGGCGCCGCCAGCAGCCGGGCGAGGCCCTGGACGAGCTGGTGGCTGGCGCTGCTGGGGTTGAGCCCCGAGCCGTGCCCGCCCCGGCCGGCGGTCGACACCTCGAGCCAGAGGGGCCGCTTCTGCGCCACTTCGACGCCCCACCACAGGAGCTTGCCGCCGGGCCCCACCTGGCTGCGCCCGCCTTCGCCGATCACCGCCTCAACCCCCCGGAAGAGCTCGGGATACTGGGCGAACAGCCGCGCCGTGCCCTGGAGGCCGCCGTTCTCCTCGTCGGCCACGGCCAGGAGGACGATGTCGCGCTCGAGCACGGCCGGCCGGCGGTCGAGGCCGCGCTTGAGGCCGACCATGGCGGCGATCTGGGCGATGCCGAGGCTCTTGTCGTCCAGCGCGCCGCGGCCCCAGAGGGAGCCGCCGCGGACCTGGCCGCCGAAAGGCTCGGCGGTCCAGCCGGGTCCGGCCGGCACGACGTCCATGTGGTGCAGCAGGAGCAGGGCGCGCCCGCCGCTCTTCGGCGAGGCGAGACGGGCGTACAGGCTGGCCCGGCCCGTGGGCGTCGTGAGGACCCGCGCGGCGATTCCCTCCCGCCGGAGGATCCCGCCCAGGAAGGCCGCGGCCCGCTCCTCTTTGCCCGGCGGGTTGGTGGTGTCGATGCGGAGGTACTGCTGGAGCCAGCCCGCCGCCTCGGAGAGCTCCGCGGTCGCCGCGGCAAGGGGCCGCGCCTGGACCGGCGATGGGATCAGGGATTGGATCAGCGATGGGATCAGAACGCTGGCGAGGAGGATCAGGCGGCTGGGATGCATTCGAATCTGCCGTGACGACAAAAAGGGGACCCCCTGATACCGGGGCCCCCTGAAGAACAGCAACGACAACGTGGCTTTGATGACGCCGTTCCGTGCTACGGAGCCGCGGCAGCGCCCACGCCCGGCTTCTCCGGCCAGCGCACGAAGAAACCGTCGGCCCACACGATGTCCTGGTCGTAGTCGGTGGGATCGAAGGGCAGGACCGTGTAGGAAGCGCCGATGCCGTTGGTGTTCCGGCCCGAGGAGAAGATCATCATCACCTGGGGATCGAGAACGGCGGTGCCGGTCTTCATGTAGAAGGCGAAGTCGTGCTTCCAGCCGTCCCGAGCCGGGACGGACTGCAGGTACTGCGGCACCAGGACGGAGGTCAACAGGGTCGACGTGATGGTTCCAGCCGTGTAGTTGGCCGTGGTCACCTCGGTCGCGCCCTGGCCGGCCGCGGCAGCGCCCAGCTGGTCGGTCAGCCACGAGAACATCGCGGTGCCGAGGTTGCGCTCGTCGGCCACGGTGCGCTTCTGCTTCGCCTTCTGCAGAGCGTCCAGGAAGTTCGGGATCAACAAGGCGGCGATGATGCCGATGATCGCGACGACGATCAGCAGCTCGATCAGCGTGAAGCCCTTCTGCCGGTTACGAATCTTGCTCAACATTTTTGGGTCTCCTCCCCTGGTTTACATCTTTGCCCCGGGGCAATCCGCGAGGCGTGTCGTCCAGGGAGTAAAGCAGGGTCGATGCCAGGGTTTAATCAGCCCTAATCCCTTTGTTTTCTGAAGGTTGAGTTTCTTTCACGACAAATTTTGACACTTCGGGCTAGCACTAAGTGTCAGACACCAGGCGCCGGACCAGCTTGCCGTAGAGCTCGACCCCGTCGACGAAGGCGGGAAGGGCGAAACGCTCGTTGGCCTTGTCCACCTGCTGCGTGTCCGTGCTCATGATGAGGAAGGGGGAGAAGCCGTAGGCCGGCACTCCCAGGGTGCGGAAGAAGCGGGCGTCCGTGGCCGTCCAGGCCAGGAAGTAGGGGCCCGCCGGGACGCCGGGGTACGCGTCGTCCAGGGTCGTTTCGATCGCCTGGAACACGGGGTGGTCGAGCGGGCTGCCGCCCCGGGCGCTCGGCGGATCGTCGAGCATCGTCGTCATGCCGAAGGTCATCCAGGACGGCACGAGCTTCTCGCGCACGGCTTGCAGGTCCTCGCCCGGCAGGAGCTGGAACTTGACGACCATCTGGTAGCCGCCGCCCCGCGCCTCCTCGACCTTGAAGGGCACCGCCTCGTTGCGGAACATCGAGCGGACGTAGGGCGGCAGCTTGCGGAACGCGGCGATGTCCCCCAGCACCTTCTCGGGGTGGCTCATCAGGTCGCGCAGATCCCCGCGGTCGCGGGTCCGGGCATAGGCCTTGAGCACCGCCGCGGCCTCGGGGGTGAGGCGCAGGTCGGTCTCGGTGGGCCCGATGTCCTGCAAGGTCTTGCGGAGCCCTTCGAGCTGCTCGCGGCTGCCGCTGCAGACGATCAGGTCGGCGTAGCGCTTCTGGGCGAACTCCGTGCCCCAGAACTTGATGTCCTCGCGCGAGCGCGCCTCCACCACCCCGCCTTCCGTCAGCACGGCCCAGAAGCCGCGGACCCGCTCGGGCTGCAGCGCGAGGAGCCGGCGCACGCCCAGGCGGCTCCCCCGCTCCTCGCTGCTGGTGGCGAGGAAGAGCACCGAGCGCCGCAGGGGCACGCCGCTCTTCTTCAGATCGATCATCGCGGCCATCTGGGCGATGGCGATGCTCTTCATGTCGAAGACGCCGCGGCCATAGATCCAGGGCAGCGTGATCCGCGCCTCGAAGGGCGGCGAGAACCACTCCTTGGGATCGACCGCCGAGACGTCGATGTGGTTGTGGAGCACCAGGGGCCGGGGGTCCTTGCCCTCCAGCCAGGCGTAGAGGTTGGCCTTGCGCGGCCCGACCTTCTCGATGCGGGTGGGGATGCCCGCCGCCTCGAACTGCCGGGCGAGGAAGCGGGCGCCGGCGAGCTCGTCGCCCGTGGCCTCGCTGGTGTCGATGCGCACGTAGTCCTGGAGCAGCTTGACCAGGGGCAGGTTGGCGTAATCCCGGCGGGCCCACTGCTCCGAGTCCCGGGCCTTGAGCGGACGGCCGAGGAACGTGACGGCGCCCCAGGTGACCCCCGCCACCAGGACGAGGCTGCCGTAAAGGGCGATCCGCGCCGCTCGCCGGCGCGGGCGTTCAAGCACTTGCAGAGTCATGAGACCGGGGATGATAGACCCAAGACGGACTTCCGGAATAGACCGCCCCGCGGAAAGGCGCCGTTCGGAGTTGTGTATGCTTCGCTTCTCATCATGGAAACCTCGACCGCTCCCGCCCCCGGGACCCGCCACCGGCCGGTCCCCTTCCGGTTGCTGCTGCTCCTAGGCGGCCTGGTCGCCTGCCTGCGCTACCTTTTCGGGGAGATCGGCCGGCTGCGGGGAGGGCTCGACTTTCCGCTCGACGACAGTTGGATCCATCTGCAGTTCGCGCGCAACCTGGCGCACGGCTTCGGTCTCTCCTACAACCCCGGCGAGCTGGTGACCGGCTCCACCGCGCCGCTCTGGACGGCTCTGCTGGCGCTGCTCTTCCCGCTGCCGGGCGACGTGACGCTGTGGGCCAAGCTCCTGGGCGTGGCCCTCTACCTCGCCGGCATCGACGCCACCTGGCGCCTGGCCCGCGAGCTGGACCTCGGTCCGGGCCTCTCGGCCCTCGCCGCGGCGCTCACCCTGGCGACGAGCTGGCTGGTCTGGTCGGCCCTCTCGGGCATGGAGATCCCCCTCTTCATCCTGCTTTCGCTCTGGGGAATGATCCTGCACCTCCGCGAGCGCGCCGGACCGGACCGGCCGCCGCTCTCTTTCGCCCTGCTGGCCGTGGCCGTCCTCGCCCGGCCCGAGGGGCTCCTGCTCCTGCTGCTCGCCCTGCTCGACCGCTTCCTCGCCTTCGGCACCCCCGGCGCAACCAACTCAATCCGCAGGCCCTCGCCGAGGACCCTGCTCGCCGGTGCGGCGCTCGCCTTCTGCGCGCTCGCCGGCCCCTTCCTTTTCTACGCGTGGGCGGGCGGTTCCGTCCTGCCCACCACCTACGCCGCCAAGGGCGGCGGCCAGGTGCGCGGCCTGCTGCCGGACTTCCGGTACCTCGCCAACGTGCTCGGCATCTTCTTCCGGCCGCAGCCCTGGGCGACGCTGCTCGCGGGCGCCGGGGCCGTCTCGCTCGCCGCGCGGCTCGGCACGCCGCGCGACCGCGGCCTCCTGCCGGCCCTCTGGCTCTTCGGCCTGCCGCTCGCCTACTCCCTGCTCACCCCCGGGCCCACGAAGATGCTCGGCAACTTCGGCCGCTACTACTTCCCTCTCTTCCCCGTGCTCGCCGTCCTCGGCGTGCTCGGCGTCGAGCCGGCCGTGGCCGCGCTCGCGGCCCGCCTTCGCTCGCGCGGCGCGCGGGTGGCGCTTGGCACTCTCGGCGCCGCCGCGATCCTCGCTCCCACTCTCCTCGTGCTGGTGCAGGGGGAGCGGTTCTATGCCCAGAACGTCGCCAACGTCCACGAGAGCGACGTGGCGGTCGCCCGCTGGCTCGCCCCCCGCCTGCCGCCGGACGCCTCGCTGGCCGTGAACGACATCGGCGCGATCAAGTATTTCCTGCCCAACCGCATCGTCGACCTGGCGAGCATCGCCACCCCGGAGATCGGCCAGGAGGTGCAGCGCGCCGCCGCCGCCGGAACGCCCTGGAGCGAGGCCCTCCTCGCCGCCCTCGCCCGGCGCCAGCCCGATTACGTGGTGATCTTCCCGTCCTGGTTCCCCGCCCTCGCCGGCGATCCCCGCTTCCGGGCCGTCCACACCGTCGCCATCCCGGGGAACATCACCATGGGAGGAGACGAGATCGTGGTCTACGAGACCCCCTGGACGCGGCACCGGCTGCGCGACGGGACCTGACGGGGTAGAATCCCCCGCCGTGAACGTCCCCATACTCGACCTCGGCCGCGTCCGCCATCGCATCGCCGCTCCGCTCGACGAGCGCTGGCGGCGCATCCTCGACCAGTCCTCGTTCATCCTCGGCCCCGAGGTCAAGGAGTTCGAGACCGCCTTCGCCCAATACCTCGGCGTCGCGGCCTGCGCCGGGCTCGGCAACGGCACCGACGCGCTCATCCTCGGCCTGCGCGCCCTGGGGCTCCAGCCCGGCGACGAGGTGATCGTCCCCGCCTTCAGCTTCTTCGCCACGGCGGAAGCGGTGGCCCTGCTGGGCGGCAAGGTCGTCTTCGCCGACGTCGACCCAGAGACCCTGAACCTCGATCCTGCGGACGCCGCGGCCCGGGTGACCGGCCGCACGGTGGGCATCATCGGCGTCCACCTCTACGGCCGGCCGTTCGACGTCGACGCCCTCCTCGCCCTCTGCGAGCGGCGCGGCCTCTGGCTCTTCGAGGACGCCGCCCAGGCCCACGGCGCCCGCTGGAAGGGCACCCGCGTGGGCGGCTTCGGCCAGCTCGCCGCCTGGAGCTTCTATCCCACCAAGAACCTCGGCTGCTTCGGCGACGGCGGCGCCGTCACCGGCAACGACCGCGAGATCGTCGAGCGGGTGCGCAGCTACGGCAACCACGGCCAGTCCGTCCGCTACACCCACGTCGCCCTCGGCACCAACAGCCGGCTCGACAGCCTGCAGGCCGCCGTCCTCAACTGCCGCCTCGCCCTGCTCGACGAGGACAACGCCCGCCGTGGTGAGATCGCCGGCCGCTACCAGGACGCCTTCGCGGGCGTCGGCGACCTGCGGCTGCCGCCCGACCGTCCGGAGGTGGAGTCCGTCTACCACCAGCTCACCGTCCGCACGGCGCGGCGCGACGAGCTGATGGCTCACCTCAAGGAGCGGGGCATCGCCTCGGCCGTCCACTACCCCTCGCCCCTCCATCACCAGCCCGCGATGGCGGGCCTCGTGGACGCGAGCGACGGCGACCTGCCGATCGCCACGGCCGCCGCCCTGGAAGTGCTCTGCCTGCCCGTCTTCCCCGAGCTGACCGACGGCGAGGTCGAGGCGGTGTCGGCGGCGGTGCGGAGCTTCTTCGGAGCCTGACGGTGACGACGGTCCACCTGGTCGACGCGAGCCCGTACATCTTCCGGGCCCATTTCTCCCTGCCGGGGAGCATCAAGACACCCGAGGGCAGCCCGGCGGCCGCCTCCTACGGCTTCGCGTCCTTCCTGCTCAAGCTGATCGCGGACGAGAAGCCCAGCCACCTCGGCGTGACCTTCGACCGCAACCTGAGCTCGAGCTTTCGCAACGAGACCTATCCCGCCTACAAGCAGCAGCGGGTGCCGACGCCGCCCGAGCTGGAGGCCCAGATCGACACCTGCGTGGAGATCGCCGCGGCCCTCGGCGCCGCCACCTTCATCGACGACCGCTACGAGGCGGACGACCTGATCGGCACCCTCTGCGGGCACCTCGCGAAGGCCGGGCACGGCGCCGTCATCGTCACCACGGACAAGGACCTGGCCCAGCTCGTGGACGAGCGGACGAGCCTCTTCGACTTCGGCAAGGGGCTCCGCTTCACTCCGGACGGCGTGTTCGAGAAGTTCGGCGTGCGGCCGGACCAGATCACGGACCTCCTCGGCCTCGCTGGCGACACGGTCGACAACATCCCCGGCATCAAGGGGATCGGCGGCAAGTCCGCGGCCGAGCTGCTGGCCCGCTTCGGCCATCTCGAAGAGCTCTACGAGAGATTGGACGAGCTCCCCGGGCTCTCCTCCATCCGCGGCGCCAAGTCGCTCCACGCCAAGCTCGCCGCCAACCGCGACATCGCCTTCCTCTCCAAATGGCTGGCCACCGTCGCCCGCGACGCGCCAGGCGTCAAGGGCACACTCAAGAGCCTGGAATTCCGCGGCGCCGACGCCAGCCAGGTCGAGACCCTCTTCAGCCGCCTGGGCTTCAACAAGATCCGCGCGCGGGTCTCCTACGAAGGTTGAGTAGAATTGTCGAGAGGATAAGTCGGATACTTATCCGACTCCGAGTTGGATTGAAATAAAACAATCCCACACGCCGCCTCTCCGCCTCTTACCCGTCGTCCAACCCGCTATAATGGCGGGTCCCGCGCCGTAGGCGTGGCTTCATCGACTCATCCGGAGCACTTTTCATATGGCCAAAGCACGCGTCGCCGTCCTCAAAACCAAACCCGAGACCGTCCTCGAGGACACCGGGCGCACCATGGAGCTGGCGGACGTCAAGCGCCACCTCGCGGCCGGCGCCACCACGATCCTCAAGGACAACATCTCCTGGCACTTCCCCTTCCCGGGGGCGAACACCACGCCCTGGCAGCTCGAGGGGACTATCCAGAAGCTGCGCGCCGACGGCTACACGGACCAGGTCTGCGTCCAGAACAACACGGTCGTCACCGATCCCAAGAAGGGCGAGCGGCTGAACCGCTACCTGCCCGTGCTCGACAAGTACGACGTGCCGGTGCGCTACAACTGCTTCGCCGACGACCTCAAGTGGATCACCTACAAGCCCAAGGGCAAGATGCTGGTGCTGCCCGACATCTACCCGGAGGGCATCACCATCCCCGAGTTCTTCCTCGGCAAGAACATCGTCCACCTGCCGACGGTGAAGTGCCACATCTACACGACCACGACGGGCGCCATGAAGAACGCCTTCGGCGGCCTGCTCAACACCCGCCGGCACTACACCCACTCCCACATCCACAAGACGCTGGTGGACCTGCTGACCATCCAGAAGGAGATCCACTCCGGCCTCTTCGCCGTGATGGACGGCACGACCTGCGGCAACGGCCCGGGTCCGCGGACGATGATCCCCGTCGAGAAGGACTTCATGATGGCCTCGGGCGACCAGGTGGCGATCGACGCCGTGGCGGCCAAGATGATGGGCTTCGACCCGATGTCGATCCAGTACATCCGGCAGGCGCACGACGCCGGGCTGGGCGTCGGCGATCCGCGGGACATCGAGATCGTGGGCGAGGACATTTCGAAGTGGAACTTCCACTTCTCGGTGGGGGACAACGCGGTCTCCCGCTTCGGCGACCTGGTCTGGTTCGGGCCGCTCAAGGGGCTCCAGAAGCTGCTGTTCCGCACGCCGCTGGTCTACTTCTTCGTGTTCGGCTCGTACTTCTACCATGACTTCGCCTGGTACCCGACGATCGGCAAGCGGCGCATCGAGCACTACAAGAAGACCAGCAAGTGGATGCGTCTCTTCGAGGAGTACCCCGAGGCGGTGCGGGAAGAAGAGAAAGCGGCCTGAGCCCCGCGCCGGCCGCCACCGAGGCGGAAGAGAGCGGCACCGGCCTGGAACGGCTCGGCCGCCGGCTGCTGGTGCCGCTGGGTCTCGGCGTGCTGGTGGTGGCGGGGCTGGCCCTGTCGGCGAACCCGGCGGAGCTGGCCCGGAGCCTGCGCGGCTTCGACCTCCGGCTGCTGGTGCCCGTCCTCTCGCTGTCCCTGGTCAACTACGTCCTGCGCTTCATCCGCTGGGAGGTCTATCTCCGCCGGCTGGACGTGCGCCTGCCTCTCGCGCGCAGCCTGGGGGTGTTCCTGGCCGGGTTCCTCCTGTCGGTGACGCCGGGCAAGGCGGGGGAGCTGGGCAAGGCCTGGCTGGTGCGGGAGCTGGGCGGCGGCCCGGCGCTCGCGGTGGTGCCGGCGGTGCTCGCCGAGCGGGTGACGGACCTGCTGGGCGTGCTGCTGCTGCTGGCGCTGGGCGCCCTCCCCTTCCCCGGCGGCCCCTGGATCGCCGCGGCCGGCTTGGCCGGGGTGGCCGTGGCCGTGGCGGCGATCACCTGGAAGTGGGTGGCGGAGCTGCTCTTCCGTGTTCTCGCGAAGCTGCCGGTGGCTGGCCCCCGGGTGCCGCGGCTGGTGGAGATCTATGAGCGCCTGCGGTCACTCCTTTCGCCGGGATTGCTGCTCTTCGCCCTGGCCCTCTCGGTGGTGGCGTGGGGCGCGGAGGGGGTGGGTTTCTTCCTCGTGGTGCGCGAGTACGCGCCGCGGGCCGGGCTGCTTCTGTCGATCTTCAACTACACGGGCTCGACGTTCCTCGGCGGTCTTTCCATGCTTCCCGGCGGTCTGGGAGCCGCTGAAGGCGCGCTCACGGCCCTGCTTCATTCCCAGGGACTGGATACGGCCGACGCGGGCTCGATAACGCTCGTCATCCGCGCCGCAACGCTCTGGTTCGCGGTGCTCCTTGGGCTCTGCGCCGTCCCCTTCCTTGCCCGCTGGCTCCGCTTATCCAGACCGAGATAGTTTTACGCAGGGGCAACGTAAGATTGCCCGGAGAAAATTGATCTTGCCTGGAGAAATTTAAGATTCCCCGGGGCCGCATAAGATTACCCGAGGAAATTCAAGATTATCCGGAGCCGCGCAATCTTATTCGGGGCAAATTAATATTATCTCGCGTCGGCGTAAGATTATCCGAGACGACACAAGGTTATCCGAGGCCCCGCAAGATTATTCGGAGCCGCGCAAGATTGCCCAGAGAAAATTAAGATTACCAGCGGCAATACAAGATTGCCTGGGCCACCGCAATCTTATCTCGAGCAAAATAAGATTATCTGGGGCGGCGTAAGATTACCCAGGCCAAATTAAGATTACCCGGAGAAAATTAAGATTGCCAGGGACGGCGTAATCTTACCCAGGACAAATTAATTTTCCCCAGAGCAACGTAATCTTGCCTGCCCCTACGCGAACTTCTGGCCGCACTCTGGGCAGAACCGGGGGCTGCCTTCGGCCTCGTGGCCGCAGCTTCCACAGGCCTTCTTCTGGGCCGTGGGAGTGCCGCACTCGGGGCAGAACTTGGCGCCTCCGGTCTTGGCGCCGCAGGCCTTGCAGGTGGCGCCGGTGACGTTGCCGAGGTCCCGGCTCTTCATCCAGTCGACCTGCTGGGCCTTCTCGAAGGCCTGCTGCCGGGCGGCATCGGCCTGGGCGGCGGCGATCTCCTCGTCCATGTCGGGAGCGCAGCTCTCGCAGAGCCCGGCCTTGTCGTTGAAACAGACCGGCCCGCAGACCCAGTTGCCGCAGCGCGTGCACTGCTTGAACAGAGGGCGGATCTCCTCCACGGCCTCGCGCAGGGCCGAGTCGTGGGCCGGCCCGCCGACGGCGCGCTGGATCTCGTAGGCGCTCTCCGCGGCGCGGCCGAAGATGCCGCCCAGGAGGTTCCCCGCCACCTGCGCGGCCGAGGCGGCCATGCCCATCTTCGAGCTCTTGTAGCTCGACATGTAGCCGTTGCCGCACTTCTCGCAATAGAACTTGAACTGATAGCCCTTGTCGGTCGACAGGTCCTGGTAGTTGCCCGTGAACTCGATGTTCGGCATGGTTTCCTTCTCCGCTGGGTGGAATGGCGGCGAAAATGGTAGCACGGGTGCTATTCGGCCCCGCCCTCCTGCGCCATGGGCAGGAACTCGTAGATCCGGTTGGTGGGGTCCGAAAAGCGGAGCGCGAAGAGCTGGGGCATGCCTTCCGTCCACTGCCCCTCGGGGGGGAAGCCGACCTGGGGATAGCGGCTCAGGTGCACCCAGCGGATCCGGTTCTTGGCCAGGTTCGCCACCCAGCCGTGCGGCGAGGGATCGACCCGCGGCTGGCACTGGGGATACTGGATCGCGTAGGGCAGGTCGGCCTCGTTGACGTTGACGTAGCGGGCGTCGCGCTCGAGGCGCGGCCCCATGGCCGGGTAGACGAAGTAGCTGTTGGGCGACTGGATGGACGCGACGTTGCCGGTGCCGGCGTGCTCGTCGAGCCAGCCCCAGCCGGGGGCCAGGAAGCGCACCGAGGTCTGGTGCACGGCATACTCCTTGGCAAGGGCCCGCGAGCGGTCCTGAATCCGGAAACGGGTGAGCAGCGGCGCGCCGAGGAGAGCCAGCAGGACCGCCGCGACGGCCAGCTCGCGGCGCCGCCGAAAGGCGAGCGCGCGCAGCCCCGGCGACAGGGCGAGCGCCACCGCCACGAGGTCCGCGGCGGCCATCGTCAGCCGCACCCCGCGGGGCATCTCGGCATGGAGCTGCAGGAGGCCCTGGATCAGGAAGACCAGGGTGATCCCCTCCATCCAGCGCTCGCGGACGCCGCGCCGCTCGCCCAGCGCCACGGCGCCGGCGAAGGCGAGCCCGATCCCCGGGACCAGGTAGCGCACGTTGGCGAAGACGTGGAGGTTCTTGGCGTAGGGCACCATCAGCCAGAAGGCGAGCTGGGCCCAGATCTGGGCGCTCACCATCAGGCTCTCCCGCCAGCGCTCGCGGCCGAGGCCGAACGGCAGCACGAGCGCCGCGAGGAGCAGCACGAGCGCCTGCGGCCCCAATCCCAGCTCCACCGACTGCGGGGTGGTGACGCCCAGGAAGGCGTCGAGGACCTGCCCGTGCCCGAACATCTCCTCGCGCAGCTCCATCACGGAGTTCTTGCGCGGGATGGTGGGCTTGTTGGCGTTCTCCTTGCCGCTCGCGGTCTGCTCGCAGGCGAGGGCGAGCGGGTCGGCGCCCAGCGCGACGTTGCGGACGTAGAAGAAGCTTCCCAGAGAGGCCGCCACCAGCAGGGCAGCGAGGATCTGGGGCACGCGGCGGCCCCAGCTCCCGCGGGCGAGCGGCACCGCCGCCCCGGCCAGGGCCAGCGCGTAGAAGACTCCGAGCACCTTGGCGCCGGCCGCGAGGCCGAGCCCGGCGCCGGCGAGCGCCGCGGCGCTCCAGGACGGCCGCCGCATCCAGCGCAGCGCGAACAGGGAGGCGGCGACGAGCACCGAGCCGACGAGGAGGTCGACGTACTGGGCGGCCGCGAACCGCACCACCGTCGGCGTGAGCAGCACGAGGAAGGAGGCCAGGGGCCAGTGCCGCCGGGCGCCCAGCTCGCGGGCGACGCCCCCCACGGCCAGGCCGAGCAGGAGCCAATGGGGCAGCGCCGCCAGGTTGACCCAGAACTCGCTGTGCGACGGGGCCATCCACCACCAGAACCAGATCGACCCGTTGGCCGGCACGTAGCCGTAGTAGTTGATGGGGATGTTGCCGAAGACGGGGGCGAGGTTGTGGTCGCGCAGCCAGGTCGCGGTCAGCAGGAGGTGGTACATCAGGCTGTCCCAGGACATCGGCGGCCGCAGGAGCCCCCGGACGGCCTCGCTGCCCACGGCGTGCAGGGCGATCAGGGAGAGAGCCGGGTGCGCCCGGAGGATCTCCCAGGAGCGCCGGCAGGCCGTCCGCGCCGGGCCGCCCACGCCGCTGGCCGGCGGCGCCTTGCGGACGCCGAGCAGCAGGAGCAGCACGAGCGCCGCCTGGAGGGCCAGCGCGAAGTCGATCCGCAACACTCCGAAGGCGCCGAGCAGGAGCCCGATGCCCACCGCCTCGGCGGTCGCGAGGAGGAGCGCGGCGATGGCGAGGGCCAGCGGATCGCTCTGCGCCTCCTCCCGCAGGAGGCGCAGGGCGGCCAGATATCCGCCCAGGGCAAGGAAGCCCAGGGCGCCCAGCGTCATCAGGACGCCCACCAGGTCGATGAGGAACATAGGCGGGATTGTTAACACAGGCCCTGGTGCCGGTGCTAGCATCCCGCCCCGTGCACGACGCCTCGTACTTCGAACGCGAGTACTTCGAGCTTCACCCCGGCAAGGTGAAGTACCTAGGGTATCTCGTCGACCTCCTGCGGGTCCACGGCATCCCCGGCGGCCGGGTGCTCGACGTGGGGGCCGGCTACGGTTTCTTCCTGGAAGCCCTGGAGAAGGCGGGCTATCAAGGGCACGGCATCGAGGTCTCGCCTCACGCGGCGGAGCGGGCCCGGCATCGGACCCGCGGCCAGGTGGTTCAGCAGGGTGCCGAAGAGCCGTTCCCCTTCCCCGACGGTCATTTCGACGCCGTCACCCTGTTCGACGTCATCGAGCACCTTCCCGGCTACCCGGCCGTCCTCGCGAGCTGCCACCGGTGCCTGCGGCCCGGCGGCAAGCTGTTCGTCATCACGCTGAACGCCGGCAGCCTCGCCCGGCCCCTGCTGGGCAAGCGCTGGGCCTGGTACCAGGACCCCACTCACGTCCACATGTTCTCAGCCCGCATGCTGCGGGAAGGGCTGGAGGGAGCGGGGCTGGAGGTCGAGGCCCTGAAGACGGAGTCGAACTTCTGCTCGGTGGGCGAGGGCACGAAGTTCCTGAAGCCGTTGCGGGTGATCGGGCGGGTGGTGCACACCCCGGTGCTCGGGGATTCGCTGCTGGCGGTGGCGCGGAAGCCCCCCTAATCCGGCGGAACTAAACCCGGCGTTCTCTTCTTCGGCAGCTCGCCCGAGATCAGCTTCAGGGTCGAGTCCACCACCGCCGCGAGCGGCCCCGCGTCGGCGAGGCCCCGGCCGGCCAGCGGGAAGGCCGTGCCGTGATCGACGGAGGTGCGCAGGAACGGCAGGCCGACCGTCCAATTGGTGGCGAGGCCGAAGGAAGACGTCTTGACGGCGATCAGCCCCTGGTCGTGGTAGAGCGCCAGCACCCAATCGAACTCGCCGCGGCGCAGGCGGGCGAACAGGGAGTCGGCGCTCTCGGGCCCGTGCACGTCGAGGCCGCGCTCGCGCGCCGCCGCCACGGCGGGAGCGAGCACGAGCCCCTCCTCCTGGCCGAGGAGCCCGCCCTCGCCGGCGTGCGGGTTGAGACCGGCCAGCGCGATGCGGCCGCCCGCGTGGCGGTGGAGGCAGTCGAGAGCCTCGGCCACGGCCTCGCCCGTGACGCCGTCGAGGGCGTCGCGCAGAGGTAGGTGCACGTTGAGCAGGGCCACCTGGAGATCCGGCGCCAGGAAGGCCATCAGGTAGTCCCGGCCGTAACGCTCGAGGCCGCAGACCTCGGCCAGATAGTCGGTGTGCCCCACGAAGCCGGGGAGATGCTGGCGGGCGATCGACTCCTTGCTCACCGGAGCGGTGACCAGGGCCTGGGCCACGCCGCACTGGACCAGCTCGATGCCGACGTCGAGGGCCGCCATGGCGCCGGCGGCGTCCGCGGGTCCGGAGGCGCCGAAGGAGAGGGCGCGGCGCGTGTCCACGGGATCGACGACCGGAATGCTCCCGGTGGAGGTGTCCAGCAGCTCCTCGCGCGAGGCGGGGGTGGCGATGTAGCGCAGCCGGTCCCACGGGAAGGCGGGCAAGACGGGCTGGAGGGCCTCGAGGGCGGAGCGCTCGGCGACCAGCAAGGGCTGCCAGGCGGCCGGCTCGGGATTGGCCAGAAGGAGCTTGAGGAGGATTTCAGGGCCGATGCCCGCGGGATCGCCCTGGGTGAGGGCGAGGACGGGCTTCACCGGTCTTCTTCGCCGCCGTCGACCCGCTTGATGCCCCGCCCCCGCTTCAGCTCTTCTTCCTTGAACATGTAGCGGATGACGTGCTTCTGGATCAGCAGGTTGGGGCCGGCATGACGGTTCAGCTTGATGGCGCCCTTGTCGTACCACTCGATCCAGCCGCGCAGCTCCTCGTCGTTGACGAGAATCACCACCATGGGCGTCTTCACCGCCATCTGCTTGAGGTAGTAGAACTCCTCGGCGTTGGTCTGCTCGGGCGGCGTCTGCTTGCGGCGCACGCTGCGTGCGGCGGGGAGCTCCTTCTTGAGCTCGTTCATATCGGGGCGTATCAGTTTGCGATTGGCCATTTTGCTTTCCAGAGACGCGATGGATCGGCGGTGAGCAGGAGGAATCCCTATGCCGTCGCCGATGCCGCCGACCGGTCTTCCGGGTTCCGTGTCTTGTAGTACTCGTCTTCATAGGCGAGACAGCAGAGCAGCCTGCCGCACTGGCCCGAGATCTTGGAGGGGTTCAGGCTGAGGTTCTGGCGCTTCGCCATCTGGATGGAGATCGGCCGGAAATCCTTCAGCCAGGTCGAGCAGCAGAGGGTGCGGCCGCAGATGCCGATGCCGCCGACCAGCCCGGCCTCGTCCCGCGCCCCCACCTGCACCATCTTCACCCGCACGGCGAACCGGCTCGAAAGGTCGCGCACCAGTTGTCGGAAGTCCACCCTGCCGTCCGAAGTGAAGTAAAAAGTCGCTTTCTTGCCGCTGAGGGAGAAATCCACCAGGGAGACCTTCATGTCGAGGCCGAGCGCGCGGGAGCGCTCCTGGGCGAACAGCTTGCCGCTGTGCTCGCTCTGGCACTGCCGGTCGTACGCGGCGACGTCGTTGGCGTCGGCGGCCCGCAGGACGGGCCGGGCGCTGGACTTCTGGCAGGGCTTGAAGACCGGCATGGGAGACTGCTCGACATGACCGAACGCCGGCCCCGACTCCAACTCCACCACCACCTTCTCCCCCCTGGCGTAGAGACGCCCCCCCGTGGAGCAGAGCGTCAGATTGGTCTCTTCGCGAAAACGTACACCGACGAACGTGTCCTCCACAGCCGTCGACATGCCCTTGAAAGAACAACCGCTACATCCACCCATTGTTAATTCCATTCCATATGCGACAGCGACCTCGAACCTATGCAGGAAAGGTACCAGGCCGACGGAATTAATGGTTGCTCAGGACCGCTGGCGGTATTTTCACAGTGGAAGGCCCCGGGCGTCAACGATGCCTCAGGACGTTATCACGATCCCAGACAGTCACGATCCCAGACAGTCACGATCCGGAGAGTCACGATCCCGAAGCGTGCGTCCGCCCGAGGAGGGCGCGGCCGACGTCGCGCCGGTAGACCTTGCCCGGCCAGTCGATCTCGTCCACGGCCGCGTAGGCCCGGTCGAGGGCGCCGGCAAGGTCGGGAGCGAGAGCGCAGACGGAGAGCACCCGTCCGCCCGCGCTCACCAGCTCGCCGTCCGCGAGGGCGGTGCCGGCGTGGAAGACCTCGACGCCCGGCACGGCGGCCGCGCGGTCGAGCCCCCGGATGGGCTCCCCCTGGAGCGGCCGGCCGGGATAGCCGGGGCTCGCCAGGACGACGCAGGCCGCCACCTCCCGGCGGAAGGAGAGCCGGCGCGCGTCGAAACGCCCCGCGGCGCCGGCCGCGAGGACGGGCAGGAGGTCGTCCTCCAGGCGCAGCATCAGCACCTGCGCCTCGGGATCGCCGAAACGGGCGTTGAACTCCAGCACCCGCGGCCCTTCCGGCGTCAGGATCAGGCCGGCGTAGAGGACGCCGACGAAGGGCCGGCCCTCGTCGGCGAGCCCGGCGACCGCCGGCCGCAGGATGGTCTCGACGGCCTCCGCGGCGGCCTCGGCCGACAGCCCTCCCGACGGGCTGTGGGCGCCCATGCCGCCCGTGTTGGGGCCGGTGTCGCCGTCGCCGATCCGCTTGTAGTCCCGGGCCGTGGCGAGGGGCAGCACCCGCTCGCCGTCGGAGAGGACCATGAACGAGACCTCCTCGCCGGCCAGGAAGGCCTCGACCACCACCCGGTCGGCGCTGGCGCCGAAGCGGCGCTCCTCGAAGAGGGCGCGGATGCCGTCCTCCAGCTCCGCCTCGTCCGCCACGATGAGGACGCCCTTGCCGGCGGCGAGCCCGTCGGCCTTGAGCACCACGGGGAAGCCGAAGCGGGCCGCCTCCGCGCGCGCCGAAGCGGCGTCGTGGGCGATGGCGAACGGCGCCGTGGGAATGCCGTGCCGCTCCATGAACAGCTTCGAGAAGACCTTGCTCCCCTCGATCTCGGCGGCGCGCTGGCTGGGGCCGAAGACGGCGAGGCCCCGGCTGGCGAGCTCGTCCGCGAGCCCCAGGGTCAGCGGCAGCTCGGGTCCGATCACCGTCAGGTCGATCTTCATCTCGGTGGCGAAGTCGGCCAGCCGCTGGACCTCCTCGGAAGCCAGCGGCACCCGGTCGGCGACGCTCCCGATCCCGGGGTTGCCCGGCGCGCAGTACAGCTCCTCGAGCAGGGGGCTCTGCCGCAGCTTCCAGCACAGGGCATGCTCCCGGGCACCGTTGCCGACGACCAGGACTCTCATATCCGCAGATCCTTCATGTCCGCCTCCGCTCCGCCACGTCCACGGCCGTGGCCGCGATCACGTCGACGACGTCCTCCGCCGAGCAGCCGCGCGACAGGTCGTTGATGGGCCCGGCGAGCCCCTGCAGCAGGGGTCCGACGGCCCGCGCCCCGGCGAGCCGTTCGGTCAATTTATAGGAGATGTTGCCCGCGTCGAGATCGGGGAAGACCAGCACATTCGCCTGGCCCGCCACCGGGCTGCCCGGGGCCTTGCGCCGCGCCACCTCCGGCACCAGGGCCGCGTCCGCCTGGAGCTCGCCATCCAGCTCGAAGCCGGCCCGCCGCTCGCGCAGGATCGCCGCCGCCGCCCGCACCTTCTCGGCCCGCGGATGGCGGGCGCTGCCCAGGGTGGAGAAGGAGAGGAGCGCCACCCGCGGCTCCTCGCCGAGCAGCACGCGGCAGCTCGCCGCCGCCGCCTGGGCGATGTCCGCCAGCTCCTCGGGGTTGGGGTCCGGCACGACGCCGCAGTCGCTGTAGATCAGCCCGCGGCCGTCCGGCAGGACCATGAGGAAGCAGGAGGAGACCACCTTCAGGCCGGTGCGGGGCCCGAGGACCCGCAGCGACGCCCGCAAGGTGTCCGCCGTGGTGGCCAGGGCGCCCATCACGGCGCCGTCCGCCCGTCCCGCCGCGACCAGCAGCACCGCGTAGTAGAGAGGATCCCGGACGAGCGTGCCGGCGAGGGCGGGATCGAGGCCCCGCTCCGCCAGCCGTCCGGCGAGGCGGGCGGTGAGGTCCGGCAGGCCGGAATCGGACTCCGGCGCCAGCACCGGCACGGTGAGCGGCACCCCGGCCGCCGCGGCGGCGCTGGCGACCTCCTCGCGAGAGCCCACCAGCGAAGCCTGGCAGAAGCCGAGAGCGGTGGCGCGCTCGGCCGCGGCGACGACCCTGTGATCTTTTCCTTCGGCGAGGACGATCGAGGCGAGAGGCGCCATGGCGGCGGCCCGGTCCCTCAGGCGTTCGAGTGGGTTGCGCGCCTCAGCCACGGTGAGCGCACTCTAGCAGAGGCGGGGAGCCTTCAGCTGCTCTTGAGGACCATGGCGCCCGTGGGCTGGGGCACGCCGCCCTGGGGCTCGACGGTCACCGCCCAGGCCTGGATGTCCTTGATGTCCGCCACCTGGGCGACCCGCAGGCTGCCCGTGCCGCGCGGATCCACGTCGAAGGTCCCCGCCGAGACGGGCTTGCCGCCAGCGATGAACCAGAGCTGGTACGTCTTTTCCCGTTCCAGGGCCGGCAGGTTGAAGGCGTAGAACAGGGCGTCGCGGGTTTGCGGATTGACGTAGGTGTGGCCGGCGGCCCCGGGGGTCGGTCCGAGGCCCGCGAGGACGACGGACTGGACGCCGGGAGCGGCGAGCACCTGCAGGGCCTCGGCCGCGCGCCGGGCCTCGGACCGCGCCTGGTCCACCTCGCGGTCGAGCGCCGCGACCTGCCTCTCCAGACGCTCGCGCTCGGCCACCAGGCTCCGGACCTCGCCGCGCAGCCGGAGCTGGCCGGCGATTCCCCAGACGCCCAGCAGCAGCAGGGCCGCAGCGGCGAAGGGCAGCCAGCGCGGGACGCGGCGGACCGCCGGCGCCGCGCCCACCAGGTGCAGGACGCGGGCCCGGGTGATCTCCGAGGGCACGAGCGGCTGCACCGAGTCCGCCAGCGTCTCCAGGTCCCGCTGCCAGAGGCCGATCTGGCGGCGGCACTCGACGCAGCCTCCCGCCAGGTGCTCTTCGAGCTCGCGGAGGTCGTCGCCGTCCAGGGCCCCAAGGGCATAGGCGGGGAGCAGCTCCTCGATGCGGGTGGAATGTGGAGTGGCCATGGACATCAAGCGCTCAAGGCCTGCCGGAGCTTGTTCATCCCCAGCAGGATCCGGGATTTGACGGTGCCGAGTGGCGCCGCGAGGCGCTCGGCGATCTGCGTGTGCGTGAGCCCCTCGAAGAAAGCAAGCTCGATGCAGCGGCGCTGGTCCGGGGAGAGAAGCCCGAGGGCGGAGCTCACCTCGCGGCTGCGCTCGAAGCTCTCCAGGCGCTCGGTGCCCAGCGGCGGAACCGAGTTGCCGGCCGCCTCGCCGGCGGCCTCTTCCCGGCGCCGCGCCGATTCCCGGCGGCGGATACGGTCGAGGGCGCGCGAGCGGGCCAGCATCAGGATCCAGCCACGCGGCGAGGAGCGGTCCGCGTCGTAGCGGTCGCCCTGCATCCAGATCTGGAGAAAGACTTCTTGCAACACCTCTTCGGCCTCGCTTCGCTTGCCAAGAATGCGGTTGAGCAGCCCCAGCGCCAAAGGCGCATGCACCTCGAACAGACGCGTGAAAGCCACGCCATCCCGGGCAGCCACCCGGCTCATCAGCTGGAGGTCCTCCGCTTCCCTTGGGTCCATGAATGCTGGATGTTGGCTCTCTATCGCCGCTATCGCCTCGGAACGTCGAACGTCAGGGAGGCCCAGAAGCTCTCCCAGTCGGCGCCGGATTCCTTCGGGGCGGGCACCATGTGCACGGCCTTGACCAGCCAGACGCCCGGCCGGTCCAGAGGCAGCTTCACCCGCCCCCTGGCGTCGGAGCGCACCGCGATCCTCGGCTCGGGCCGGTCTCTCTGAAGCGCCATGACCAGCGCTCCCGCGAGCGGTTTTCCACGATAGTCGAGGTGCACCGTAAGCTCTCCTCCCCCCTTCAGCGTATAAGGATTCGCTTCCGGCACCAACTCCAGCGGCAATCCCAGGGAGCGGTCGAATCCCTTCGCGGCACCAGCGGCGCCTGGGCCCGTCCCGACGGCGACCAGGGATTTGACGCACCGCGAGTAGATCTCCTTGACCGGAGCGGCAGTCTGGCCGCGCTTGGCGCGCAGGGCGCTGATCGTTTCCAACCCCTCCAGCGCCAGATACTCCTCGAACTTCTTGCCCTCGAGCTCGACCGAGGCATGAGCGCTGTCGTAGACCAGGAGATAGAGGCCCGGAGCGTTGAGCGCCAGAAAGCCCGCCGGCTCCCCGTTGGGGATTCCGGGAATCGGGACCTCGCCGGAGGCTCCCACGGCCGCGAAGCGCTCGATGCGCTGGGGATCGCGGGGCACCGGGTCGCCCCGGAAGCCTTCGCCCACCCGCAGCCGGACGGCCACGCGCTCGCCGGCGGCCGGCGTGAAATTGGCGGGCTCCATCCAGAAGTCGTGCGCCTGGAGCGCCGGAGCCGCGAGCAGCCCGATCCACGATGCAACCCCCAAGACCGTCAAAAATCTCATCTCTTCTCCAATTGTCCTCGAGTCCGGAAACGACGGGCCGGCGAGCGGTGATAACCGAGCGGTGGCAGCGGATGCCACCGCTCGCCGGCGGTCCGATCTTACGGCAGGGTCCCGACGCCGTTGGGACCATTCGGCGAGCCCGGCAGGGGCGCCCGCAGATAGGGGAACTCGCTGTCGAACTGGCTCGCGTCCTGGAGCACGCCGTCGGTGTAGGGAAGAGTGCCCGAAGGAGCCTGGGCGGGAGTGCAGAAGACTCCGGGGAACGCGTGGCAGAGCACGCCCATGGCGACCCGCAGCTCGATGTCGACGACGTCGTCCCCCGGCCGGCGGCCGTTGGGGAAGCCGGCGTTGTCACCCGCGAGCACGCCGAGGTTGTTCTGCTGGGCCGCGTTCACGGCGGGGATGGAGGTGTTCAGGCGCATCATCTCGTGCGGCTGGCCGTCCGACAGGAGGTTCAGCCCATCGATGCCGGTGGCGAACGCCGCCACCAGGTCGGTGCGCGGGAAGTTGTTGGGGGCCCGGACTCCGGCGCCGCCGAACAGGATCTCGATGATCTCGGGCAGGGTCGGGTTCGTGACATAGGCCGCGAGCGCCGCGTCGCCCTTCGGGGAAGCGGCGTTGAACAGGTTCTTGTCCTTGAGACCGATGACCACCTCGTTGACCAGCGGCATGCCGAGACGCGAGACCTGCACGTAGTCGCCGCCGTCGGTGGTCGGGTTCGCGAAGTCCGGATTGGTCCTCAGCACGCGGTTGCGCGGCAGGGCGGCCGTCTGCCAGCCGCCGATGACCGGGCTGTTGGCGTTCCTGCGCACGCACTCCACCGGCACCTCGACGGCGAAGGTGGTGATGTTCTTCTCTTCGAGCGGGTTCGGCTCGGCGTCGCGGGCGCCGATCGGGTTGAGGTTGATCAGGTCGAAGATCTCGCCGACGTTGACGGCGAAGGACTCCTTGCGCTGGCCGACGAACACCCGCCCCCTGGCGTTGGGGTTGCCGGCGCAGCCGCCCGGGACGTTGAACTCCTGGACGAAGTTGGACGCGTAGGTGGCGTAGTCCGCGATGGACTTCTGGCCGACGTTGTCGGCCGGCTTGCCGAAGCGGGCGCCGCCGCCGTTGGGATTGGTGGCGAGCTCAGCCGTGCGTCCGGCGTTGCCGACGGCGCCCTTGATCACCCACATCGTGTAGCTCTCGAGGATGTTCAGGTTCGGCGACCGGCTGCCGGGGGCATCCACGATGGGGCCGACGTTGTAGAGGGGCACGGAGACCTGCTGGCCGCCGACCGGGATCTTGATGTCCACGAGACGCGGCGCCACCCGGAACTGGAAGGTGAGGTCCTCGACGCCGTCACCCGTGTTGTCGATGTGGATGCGGTAGAACGCATCGGGATCCAGGAAGAAATAGTTGGGGCCGCCCCAGGCATCCTGGAAAGGCTGGTAGTTGGCGATCAGGGTCACGTAACCCGTCCGGCCGAGCTCATAGCTGTTGAACATGTAGAGATCGGTGCTGTCCACCTTGGGCATCTCGGTGATCCCGGGAGCCTCGCGGTGGCTGGACGCGCTGGCCGGGGCCAGGGCCACGGCGGTCGCCAGAATCGACAAAGCAAGCACGAAACGAATCCTCATGGTTGTCCTCCTCCAATCAGTTGGGGTCAAGCGCAGTTGGGTCAAGCGGTTCAGGGTCAGTCGTTTTGGGATCAACCGCTTCTCAGTGGTGGTTACGCAATGGCGGGGGGAGCCGGATGACCGCCGCGCGAAAGTCGTTGACGGGAAAGTTCCCGGCAGACGGATAGAATGCGGGCCATGATCAAGACAGACTCCGTCCTACGGCCCGACGGCCGCCTCGCCGACGCCCTCCGCCCCGTCCGCATCGAGACCGGCGTCCTCAAGTTCGCGGAAGGCTCGGCGCTGATCTCGCTGGGCGACACCCGCGTGCTGGTGGCGGCGAGCGTCGAGAACCGCGTCCCCTCTTTCAAAAAGGAGAGCGGCGAGGGCTGGCTCACGGCCGAGTACTCGATGCTCCCCCGGGCCACCCATCACCGCAACGTCCGCGAGGTCACGCAGGGCAAGGCCTCGGGCAGGACGTCCGAGATCCAGCGCCTGATCGGCCGCAGCCTGCGGGCCGCCGTCGACCTCTCCGCCCTGCCCGAGCGCACCATCACCTTCGACTGCGACGTCATCCAGGCCGACGGCGGCACGCGCACGGCGGCGATCACCGGCGCCTACGTCGCGGCCGTGCTCGCCCTCGGACGCCTCCTGCTGACCCGCGAGATCTCGAGCTGGCCGATCCGCGACCAGATCGCCGCCGTCTCGGTGGGGCTGGTGGGCGGGAGCCCGCTGCTGGACCTGGAGTACGTGGAGGACCAGGTGGCGGAGGTGGACATGAACGTCGTCGCCACGGCCGGCGGCTCGCTGGTCGAGGTCCAGGGGACCGGCGAGAGGCGGAGCTTCCGGCGCGAGGAGATGGACGCGCTGCTCGACCTCGCCTTCAAGGGGATCGGGGAGCTGGCGGCCGCCCAGAACGCGGCCCTCGCCTCGACGATGGAGGAGGTCTCGGACGTGCTCTCCAAGAACCACCGGCGGCCGGCCCCTCCCAAGTCCGAGAAGGACCTCTACGGCCGCCCGCCCCGTTGATCCCGGTTGACCCCTGGTCAGTGGTCTCGGCGGACGAAGGGATACCGGTCCCGGATCCTCCGGGAGACGAAGCGTCCCTTCGAGGGCGCGCTCAGGAGCTGCCGGTAGACCTTCGGCGGCACCTTGAAGTAGTCGTAGACGGCCCCGCTCCGGAACTCCACCTCCAGCACCGAGGAGCGTTCGTCGTATCCCACCGAGGAGATGGCCGAAGAGGTGATGGACTGCCTGTGCATCGCGACGGCTCCGTTCCTTGAGCCGGGAACCCGAGCCCGTCCGGGTTTCCGGATGACGAAACGCGTTGCAAGCGGCGTACCGGCAGGAAATGAAAAAAGGCGGGCCGCGGCCCGCCTTTCGAGATCCCGGGAAGAGGAGATCTCCGCTTTACAGCACCGTGCCCTTGAGCGGGACCTCGAGGAGCGGCATCTTCGGGCTGTCCGTGTGGATGACGAGCTTGCCGTCGAAGGCGCCCTTGGTGAGCGAGGGGCTCAAGGTGAGCTGGACCTGGTACTCGCGCCCTTCCTCCAGCGGCTGGAGCTTGGCGTCGATGCCCTTCATGTTGCCCTCGACGCTGGTGACCTTGATCGGCTCGGTCGCGAAGTTCCGGATGTTGAGGACCTTGCGCGTCGCTTCCTTGACCTCGAAGGTGCCGAAGTCCGCCACCGGCGGGGTCACGGCGACCACGGGCCGCACGAAGCCGGTCACCGGGATCTGCACGATCTTCTGCTTCGGATGGTTGGTGTGGACCGTCAGGTAGTCGGCGAGCTTGCCGACCTTGGCGTCGTTGCCGAGCTTCATCTCCACCCGCCACTGCTTGCCCTGGACGTCGGGCAGCCGCTCCTCGGGCTTGGCCTCGCGGTAGGTCGCCTTGAGGTAGGGCCAGGGCGAGTCGACGCCGGTGATCTCCAGCGGCGCGCCGTCCGAAGCCCAGAGGGTCTGGGCGATGTCGCCCTCGACCGGCTCGCCCTGCACCGTGACGTAGCGGGCGTAGCCCGGCTTGACCGAGATGTAGGGCTCCACCTTGGCGCGGATCGTCAGCTCGAGCTGCGGAGTGTCGGGGTCGTTGGTGAAGACGCTCATGCCCTTGGCGATCGCGCCGTTGAACGTGCTCGTATCCACCGAAGCGTGCACCTTGCCGGTCTGGCCGGGGGCGATCGTCTTGTCGAACTCGGCCACCGTGCAGCCGCAGGCGGGCTGGATGTTCGTGATCTCGAGAACGGCGTCGCCCTCGTTACGGATCACGAAGTCCTGTACGATCTTCTCGCCCTTGGCGACGGTACCCACGTCCTTGATCGGCTCGACGGCCACGGCCTTGGGTTTGCCCGCTGCCAGAACGGTCGCCGCGACCAAAAGGGCGACACAGAGTGCCAAAACGGCGGTCTTGAAGTGACGTTGCATACGACCTGCTCCTTCTACGAAATGGATGAAAGCTCCGGAAATGCTACACTCCTGGCCCGAAAACGAGAAACCCAGCCTGTGACGTCTCCAAAACTCGACATCTACTGCATGGCGATCGGCGGTACCGGGATGGCTCCACTTGCCTGCCTTCTGCAAGAGCAGGGCCATCGCGTCCGCGGGTCCGACGGACCCCTCTATCCGCCCATGAGCACCCTGCTCGAGCGCGCCGGGATCCAGCCCGGCGTGGGGTTCGATGCGGCCCATCTCACGCCGAAGCCCGATCTCGTCGTCATCGGCAACGCCATCCACCGCAACAACCCCGAGGCGGTGGAGGCCGAGCGGCTGGGCCTGCCCATCGTCTCGATGCCGCAGGCGCTCGCCCGCTTCTTCCTGGACCACCACCGCTCCCTGGTGGTCGCCGGCACGCACGGCAAGACGACCACGACGGCCATCGCGGCCTGGGTCTACACCGCCTGCGGCCAGGATCCCGGCTACCTGATCGGCGGCGCCCCGCACAACCTGCCCGCGAGCTTCCACGACGGCGCCGGCGACCGCTTCATCATCGAAGGGGACGAGTACAACGCGGCCTATTTCGACCGCGGCCCCAAGTATCTCCACTACCAGCCCGAGACGCTGCTGCTGACCAGCGTCGAGTACGACCACGCCGACCTCTACCCGGATCCCGAGGCGCTCTGGGACGCCTACTCCCGGCTGCTGGCGCTGCTGCCCGAGGACGGCTTCCTGGTCGCCTGCGGGGACAGCCCCAAGGTGCGCGAGCTGGCCGCGAAGGCCCGCTGCCGCACCCTCTTCTACGGCTTGGACGAGGGCAACGATCTCCATCCCCTGGGCGGGATCGAGGCCCTGCCCGAGGCGAGCCGCTTCCGGGTCCACGACGCCGAGGCCGGGGAAATCGAGATCACCCTGCCCCTGGCCGGCAGCCACAACGTGTCGAACGCCCTGGCGGTCTGGGCGGCGGCCCGCCGCGACGGCCTGCCCGCGGCGGACGTCGCCGCGGCCCTGGCGCGCTTCCAGGGCGTCAAGCGTCGCCTGGAGGAGCTCGGCACCTCGCGGGGGGTGACGGTGGTCGACGACTTCGCCCATCACCCGACCGCCGTCGAGAAGACCCTCACGGCCCTGCGCCAGCGCTATCCCGGCCACCGCCTGGTGACGCTGTTCGAGCCGCGGAGCCTGACCGCCGGGCGGCGCTTCTTCTTCGAGCCCTACCTGGAGGCCTTCGGCGGCGCCGACCGCGTGCTCTTCGCGCCGATCTTCCACAACGGCCGCCTGGCTCCCGAGGACCGCCTGGACCTCGGCGCCCTGGCCGACGCGATCACCGCCGGGGGCGTGCCCGCCACCGTCTGCGCCGACAACGGCGAGGTGCTGCGGCGGGCTCTCGAAGAGGCGCGGGAGGGGAGCGTGCTGGTGACCATGTCCTCCGGCTCGTTCGAGGGCATGCCCCACCGGCTGATCGAGGCGCTCAGGAACCCTGCCTGAGCCGGTCCTCCAGGAGAGGCGGGGGGAACGGGAGGCGCAGCGCGTCCCGGACGACCCCCAGCGCCGCCTCCTCGGGGACCAGCCCGATCACCTCGGACTCCACGACGCGCGTCCCCAGCGCCGCCGCTTCCTCCTCCACCTTCCACAGCGCCCGCAGGATGGGCGTGCGCCGGTAATCCACCAGGTTCATGCTCACCTGGGCGCGGCCGCGGCTGGCGAGGTACACCCCCATGGCCCGCACCGCCGGCAGCCCGCCGCCCGATTCCCGCACCCTGCGGGCGATGGCCCGGGCGACCGTCACGTCGGGCGTTTCGAGCACCGCGTTGAAGGCGATCAGGAAGAAGCGCGCGCCGATCGCCGTCACTCCCGCCGTCGGATGGACGCGCGCCGGCCCGAAGTCGGGCGCCCAGGCGGGATCGGCGAGCCGGGCGGCGAGGCCCTCGAAGCCGCCGCGGCGGACGTCGGCCAGGGCCTTCCGCCCGGGGTGGCGCGCCGCCTGCTCGTAGAGATAGACGGGCAGCCCGAAACGCCGCGCCACCTCGGCGCCGAGCCTCTCGGCCGCCGCGACCGCGGTGGCCATGGGCGTATCGCCCAGGGGAACGAAGGGCGCCACGTCCACCGCTCCCACCCGGGGATGGACGCCCTCGTGGCGCGTCAGGTCGATCTCGGCGAGCGCCGCCTCGTAGAGGGCGAGGAGCCCGGCGTGGAGGCCCTCCGCGTCGCCGGCGAGGGTCAGCACGGAGCGGTTGTGGTCGGGATCGGAGGAGACGTCGAGCAGCCGCACCCCCGGGAGTGAGGACGCCGCGGCGGCGAGCCGCGCCACGACCTCGGGGCGGCGGCCCTCGCTGACATTGGGGACGCACTCGAGCGGCGGCACGCGGGCAAAGTATAGCAACGCGGAACGTTGTACGCCGGAGAGCTCCTCTGTTAGGATTACCCCCGGTTTTTAAAATACAGTCGACTGACCCGCGCGATGAGCTACTCCGGTAACCCTTCCGTTTCTCCCGACGTACGGCAACGTATTCTCACCACGTTCGACCAGACCCTGGAGCTGGCCCGCGAGGGCAGCCGGCAAGAGGCGCTCCTCGGCTGCGATTTCGTGCTGCGCATGGATTCGCAGTTCCAGCCCGCCAGGGTCCTTCAGGAGCGGCTGCGGACGGGCACCGGTCCGGTCTCGGTGGACGACCTCAAGAACGGCCAGGGGGAGGCCGGCGCGGCGCCGGACGATCCCTTCGCCGATCTCGACGGCCTCGGCTTCGATCTGCCCGACCTCCTGCCGGACCCGGGCGCCGTCCGCGAAGAGCTGCAGTCCCTTCTGGACCAGCGGCGGTTCCAGGAGCTGATGGCGGCGGCCGAGCGGGAGCGGACGGCGGTCATGACCGATCTGGAGCTGCAGCGGATCGTCGGCGCCGCCCAGGAGAGGATGGAGGCGGAGCCCTACGTCCTCAAGTTCCTGGCCGGGGCGCGGCAGGCGCTCGACGGAGGACAGGCCGACGAGGCGGGCCGGCTGCTGGACAAGGCCCGCTCCCTCGATCCCAGCCATCCGGGACTCGCCGAGCTGGACGCGGCCCGGGCCGCGATGCCGTCGTTCCAGATCCCGTCGCCCTTGCAGGCCACGGCCATGCCCGCGAGCCTCGCCTTCGGCGGCGGCGACTCCGAGAGCGACCGCCGCATCCGGGAGCTGCTGGCCGAGGGCCAGGCCGCCTTCAGCGCCGGCGACCCCCAGGGCGCCATCGACTCCTGGTCGCGTATCTTCCTGATCGACATCGACCACCAGGAGGCGTCCCGCCGGATCGAGGCGGCGCGCAAGCTCAAGGCCGAGAACGAGCGCCAGGTCGAGGAGATCTTCCACGACGGCGTGGGACGGCTCGAGGCCGGCGATCCGGCGGGGGCCCGGCAGGCGTTTCAGCAGGTGCTCGAGATCCAGCCGGGCTACTTCGCGGCCCGCGAGTACCTCCAGCAGCTCGATGCGGGGACCGTGCCGGTGCCTCGGCCGGGTGGCCCGCGGGAGATGCCGGCCGCCGAGCCGGCGCTGCCCCGTCCCTCCGATCTGGAGGCCGGCACCGGCGAGCAGCTCCAGGAGCTCAAGCAGGAGATCCTGGTGCCGCCCGATCCCGGCGGACAGGCGGCCCCGGCTCCCGAGCGCCGGCCGGTCAAGCGGACCTCGGCGGCCCGCGACGGCGGGCGAGCCCGCCGTCTGTTCCTCATGGTGGGCGGGCCGGTGCTGCTGATCGCGCTGGCGGGGGCCTGGCTCGCCTACCAGAACTGGGACCGGCTCTTCCCCAACTCGCAGGAAGAGGCCGCGTCCGGCCCCAACCTGTCGCAGGACCCGATCGCCCGCGCCGAGCGCCTCCACAAGGCCGGCAAGACGCCCATCGCCATCAACCAGCTCAAGCGCCTGCCGTCCACGGACCCCCATTACCCCCAGGCCCAGAAGCTGATCGCGGAGTGGGGAGGCGGCTCCGCGGCTCCGGAAGCCCCGGCTCCGGGCGCCCAGAGCACAGCGGCCGCTCCGGGCGCCGTCCCGGCAGCCGCACCCGTGGTCCTCGACCGCCGGCAGCTCCTGCTCATCTCCGCCCGCGAGGCCTTCGAGGAGCGGATGTACATCAAGGCCGTCCGCCGCCTGGAGCAGGCGGCGGCAATGGCGAAGCTCGACGGCCCGGACGCCCAGCTCCTCACCGACGCGCAAGCGCACATCGAGCCGCTCGCCAAGCAGCTCGGCGCGTTCCGCGATCACGAATGGGAGTACGTGCTGCCGGACCTCTGGCGCATGCGCGAGGCCAACCCGGACGACCGCGACGTCAACCAACTGATCGTCGACTGCTACTACAACCTGGCCCTGCGCGACCTGCAGCGGGCCGACACGACCAAAGCCGCCGAGAAGTTCAAGGAGGCCCTCAACCTCCAGAAGGACGAGAGCATCCAGCGGCACCTCCTGTTCGCCCAGACCTATCAGCAGCGGCCGAAGGATCTGCTGTACAAGATTTACGTCAAATACCTGCAGTACCGCTGATGCGACGCCCGGACAAGCCGAACCCGGACGAGCCCCTGCTCTTCGATCTGCCGCTGGCGGGCCCCGGCGAGACCGGTTCCGCGGAGAGAGGGCACGCCGATCCGCCGCTCGAAGAGCCCAGGCGGCGGGCCCCGGCATCCCCCGCGCTCCCCGCGGTGTCCCCAACCAAAGCCCCTCGCGCCGCTCCGCGGCCGGTGCCGGTGCCGCCTCCCGACCTCGAAGACGAGCGGGACGACGAGCCGCTTGCCGCCAGCGAGTACGCGGGCCGGGGGCGCCGCATGGCCGCCGGCGCGGCCGACCTGCTCGTCCATGCCGCCGTCGCCGTGCTGGCCCTCGCCGGCGTCCGCTGGCTGGGCATCCAGCCGGCCCTTTCCCACGCGCCGGCGCTCGCCGTCTTCCTGCTGTCGTTCTCTTTCCTGTACGCGGTGCTGCCGCTCGCCTTCTGGGGGCACACGCTGGGGATGGCCTGGTCGGCCATCACGTCGCGCAACCGCGACGGCGAGCCCCTGACGTTCGATCAGGCGGCCCGGCGCTGGATCGGCGGGATCCTGACGGTAACGACCCTCGGCCTGCCGCTGCTCGTCACGGGCGACCGGCGGTCGCTCACCGACGGTCTCAGCGGCTCCGCCACCTACCCCGAAGAAGGTTAGTCCCGAGACTGTTCCCGCAGGACCCCGATCCCCATCCACAGATTCCCCGCGGCCGTCGCCACGGCGAAGGCGCCGAGCGGCGAGCCGTCCGGCCAGAGCGCGGCGACGCCGCCCAACTGGTAGAGCAGGCCGCAGGCGCGGAAGGGCTCGAAGGCGAGGCCGCCCAGCATGTAGAAGGAGTGGCCGAGGAGGAGCAGCCAGAGGCCCGGCAGGGCCCAGGCGAGGTCCTGCCAGACCAGCAGGGCGGAGAGGGTCAGGGCGACCAGCGAGAGATTTCCCTGCACGCGCAGCACCCAGGACGCCAGCGTGCCGCCGCCGGCCTCCCCTCGGGCGCTCCGGATGGCCAGGATCTCGACGGCGCCGCCGAGGAGGATCGTTCCCGACCAGGCGAAGAGGACTCCGGCGGGGCCGGCGAGCCGCAGGGCCGTGGGCGTGGCGAGCGCCGCTCCGGGGAGGAGCGCGGCCCAGGTGAACCACGAGATGGGAGAGCGGAGAAAGGGACGGCTGGCGGCGCGGAAGTGCTCCCGGACCGGCTCGAGGTCGTCGGCGCCGGTCCGGGACGGTGTGAACAGCGGATCGTACTCGGTCAGGCGGCGCGTCCAGTCCCGTGCTTGGCCAGGAGGTGCCGCTGGACCTCGGCGCTCTTGATCGCCCGCTGACGGGCGTTGAAGGCCGCTTCGGTCCCCGTGGGCATGGCGTGGGCCTCGGCGTCGGCCCGCTCCACCGCCGCGGGATCGATCTCCTCGATCCTCTTGGCCTGCTCGGTCAGAAGGGTCAGGCGGTTGTCCACCATCTGGGCGAAGCCGCCGGCGACGAAGAGGACGTGGTTGCCCTCGGGGCTCTCGACCCGCAGCTCGCCGATTCCCATGCGGAAGAGCAGGGGCGCGCGGTCCCGCAGGATGCCGACCTCGCCGTCGTGGGCCGGGAAGGCCACGAAGGTGGCGTCGGTCTCGAGCACCGCCCGCTCGGGGGTGATCACGCTGCAATGAAAGGTGTCGTTCCGCGCCATGAGCGTTCCCTCGTCCGGTCCGGGGCCTTAGCCCAGCCGCTCCGCCTGCGCCGCCGCCTCTTCGATCGTGCCGACGTACATGAAGGCCTGGTCGGGGAGGTGGTCCCACTTGCCGTCGCACAGCTCGTCGAAGGAGCGGATCGTGTCCTGCCGCGAGCAGTAGACGCCGGGAAAGCCGGTGAACTGCTCGGCGACGTAGAACGGCTGCGAGAGGAAGCGCTCGATCTTGCGCGCCCGGCGGACGATGACCTTGTCCTCCTCCGACAGCTCGTCGACGCCCAGGATGGCGATGATGTCCTGGAGGTCCTTGTAGCGCTGCAGGATCTGCTGGACCCGCCGGGCCACCCGGTAGTGGTCCTCGCCGATGTACTCGGGAGCGATGATGCGGCTGCTCGAGGCGAGCGGATCGACGGCGGGATAGATCCCCTTCTCGGAGATGCTGCGCTCCAGGTTCACCGTGCTGTCGAGGTGGGTGAAGGCGGTCGCGGGCGCCGGGTCGGTGTAGTCGTCGGCCGGCACGTAGATCGCCTGGATCGAGGTCACGGCGCCGTGCGCGGTCGAGGTGATGCGCTCCTGGAGCTCGCCCATCTCGGTGCCGAGGGTCGGCTGGTAACCCACGGCGGAAGGCATGCGGCCGAGCAGCGCCGACACCTCGGAGCCCGCCTGCGAGAAGCGGAAGATGTTGTCGACGAACAGCAGCGTGTCGACGCCCGTCTGGTCGCGGAAGTGCTCGGCCATGGTGAGGGCCGAGAGGGCGACCCGCAGGCGAGCGCCCGGCGGCTCGTTCATCTGGCCGAAGACCATGACGGTCTGGTCGATGACGCTCTTGCCCGTGTCGCCGATCTTGGCCTCCTGCATCTCCAGCCAGAGGTCGTTGCCCTCGCGGGTGCGCTCGCCCACGCCGGCGAAGCAGGAGTAGCCGCTGTGGAAGCGGGCGAGGCGGGCGATGAGCTCCTGGATGATGACCGTCTTGCCGACGCCGGCGCCGCCGAACAGGCCCGCCTTGCCGCCGCGGACGAGGGGGCAGAGCAGGTCGATGACCTTGATGCCCGTCTCGAACAGCTCGGTCTTCGACGACAGCTCGTCGAACTCCGGCGGCGCGTGATGGATCGGGCGGCGCTCCTGGGTCGTCACCGGCCCGAGCCCGTCGATCGTCTCGCCGACCATGTTGAAGACCCGTCCCAGGGTCTCCGTGCCGACGGGCACGGTGACCGGCGCGCCGGTGTCGAGGATGTCGACGCCGCGCTGGAGGCCGTCCGTCGAGCCCAGGGCGATGGCGCGCACGCGGCCGCCTCCCAGGTGCTGGGCGACCTCGCACCAGAGGGTTTCCTGGACCGTCTCGCCGAGCACGGTCCGGGACACCTCCGTGCGCAGGGCGTTGTAGATGCCGGGGAGCTGGTCCTCGGAGAAATGGGCGTCCAGGGTGGAGCCGATGACCTGGGTCACTTTGCCGTAGTTGCCGTTTTCCATGGGTATGTCCAATCTCTTGAAGGGCTCAGGAGTCTTTTTGGGATCAATTGGTCAGGACAGCGCGTTGGCGCCGCCCACGATGTCCAGAAGCTCCATGGTGATCTGCGTCTGCCGGGCGCGGTTGTACTCCCGCGTCAGCGCCTTGATCATGTCGCCCGCGGCGTCCGTCGCCGCCTTCATGGCGACCATGCGGGCGACCTGCTCGGAGACCGCCGCGTCGTTGAAAGCCTGGAAGAGCCGCACCCGCACGACCGCGGGCAGCAGCTCGTCGAGGAGCTGCCGCGGATCGGGGGAGAACTCGTACTCCACCGCCGGCGGCCCCGCCTGGGCGTCCTCCCCTTCCACCGCCTCGGGCTTGAGGGGCAGGAGCTGGACGACCACCGGCCGCTGCTGGCCGGCGGAGAGGAACTTCATGTAGGCGACGTGGACCGAGGCGATCTCGCCGCGCATGAAGCGGTCCATGAGGTCGTTGGCGATCCCCTCCACCTGCTCGAACCGGGGCTTGTCGCCGATGCCGGAAGTCTGCTCGCTCAGGGGCCGGCGCAGGAAGCGGAAGTAGGCGATCCCCTTCTTGCCCACCATGTGGACGTCGGTGGCGATGCCGCGCGCCGTCAGCTGATCCAGGTGGCCGAGGGCCGAGCGCAGCACGTTGCCGTTGTAGCCGCCCGCCAGCCCGCGGTCGCTGGTGAGCACGACGAGGGCCGAGCGCGGCACCTCGTCGTGGGTCTTGAGCAGCGGGTGGTCGACGTCGCCGGCCGCGCGCGAGAGGTCGGCCACCAGCTCGGCGAGCTTCTCGGTGTACGGCCGGGTCGCCACGGCCCGGTTGAACGCCGCCTGAAAGCGGGCGGTCGCGATGAGCTGCATGGTGCGCGTGATCTTGCGGATGTTGCGCACCGCCTTGCGTCGCTTGACGAGGACTCTGCGATTGGCCATCGCTAGCTCACTTCCACTGGGTCTTGAAGTCGCGGATCACCTTCATGACCCGGTCGGCCACGTCGTTCGGCAGGTCGCGCGTGCGGTCGATCTCCTCGATGATCTCGGGGTGCTCGTCGCGGAAGTGCTTGAGCATCGCCGTCTCGAACCGCAGCACGTCGCGCGGCGGTACGTCGTCGAGCAGGCCGCGGGTGCCGGCGAAGATCGACAGGATCTCCTCGTTGACGTTGTACGGCTGATACTGCGGCTGCTTGAGCAGCTCCACCATGCGCAGGCCGCGGTCGAGCTGGCGCTGGGTCGAGGTGTCGAGCTCGGTGCCGAGCTGGGCGAAGGCCTCCAGCTCGCGGAAGGCCGCGAGGTCGAGGCGCAGCGAGCCGGACACCTTCTTCATCGCCTTGCGCTGGGCGTTGCCGCCCACCCGCGAGACGCTGATGCCGACGTTGACCGCCGGGCGCACGCCGGCGAAGAAGAGGTCGGGCTCGAGGTAGATCTGGCCGTCGGTGATCGAGATCACGTTGGTCGGGATGTAGGCCGAGACCTCGCCCTCCAGCGTCTCGATGACCGGCAGCGCCGTCATCGAGCCGCCGGTGTCGGGGAAGCGGTGCACCCGGTACTTGTCGCGGTCCGCCAGGGTGGCGAGCCACGCCTCGGCCTTGTGGCGGCCGTGCGGCCGGTGGAAGGTGCCGTTGAGGTCGTCCGGACGGTTCTCGGCCGGCGCCGCCAGCCCCTGCGGGTGCTTGACGACGACCGAGCGGTCGCGGCTGTCCGCCGGCGTGTCCTTGGGCACCACGGCGAACTCCTCGCGCAGCTTGACGCTGCGCTCCAGGAGGCGCGAGTGGAGATAGAAGACGTCGCCCGGGTACGCCTCGCGGCCCGGCGGCCGGCGCAGCAGCAGCGAGAGCTGGCGGTAGGACTGCGCCTGCTTCGACAGGTCGTCGTAGACGCAGAGCGTGGCCTTGCCCTCCTGGTACATGAAGTACTCGGCCATGGCCGCGCCCGCGTAGGGAGCGATGTACTGCAGCGGCGCCGGGTCGGAGGAGCCGGCCGAGATGACGATCGTGTAGTCCATGGCGCCGACCTCGCGCAGCCGGTCGACCAGACCGGCGACGGTCGACTCCTTCTGGCCGATGGCGACGTAGACGCAGATGACGTCGCCGCCCCGCTGGTTGACGATCGTGTCGATCGCGATGGCGGTCTTGCCCGTCTTGCGGTCGCCGATGATCAGCTCGCGCTGGCCGCGGCCAATGGGGATCATGCTGTCGATGGCCTTGATGCCCGTCTGCAGCGGCTCGGTGACGGGCTGGCGCTCGGCGATGCCGGGGGCCTTGTACTCCAGCGGCCGGCGATGCGGCGTCTCGATGACGCCCATGCCGTCCAGCGGCCGGCCGAGGGGATCGACGACGCGGCCGATCAGCGCCGGGCCGCAGGGCACCGAGAGCAGCTCGCCGGAGCGGCGCACCTCGTCGCCCTCCTTGATGCCCAGGTAGTCGCCGAGCACGACGGCGCCCACCGAGCTCTCTTCCAGGTTGAACACCTGGCCCTGGGCGCCGTTGGAGAACTCCAGGCGCTCGCCCGCCATGGCCCCGGTCAGGCCGTAGATGCGGGCGATACCGTCGCCCACCTCCAGCACCTTGCCGACCTCGCTGAGGTCGACCTCGGTGCGGTATTTCCGGATCTCTTCTTCGATGACCGATGCGATCTCGTCGACTTTGAATCTCATGAACGCTCCTTGCTTACTCCGCAATTACTCGGCAAATTTACTCGGCAACGTAGGCTCCGCCGCGCTGGACCTCGCGCGAAGCCCGCGCCAGCAGTGCCTCGCCCAAATCCTGGAGTCGGGACGCCACGCTGGCGTCGAATTTCTTGCCCTCGACCTCGACCACCAGGCCGCCGATCAGCGACGGATCGACCCGCTCGATCAGGGAAGGCTTCTTGCCGGTGGACGCGGCCATGGCATCCTGGAGCCGCGTGCGCAGCGCGCCGTCCATGGGCACCGCGGTGCGGACGTGGACGTCGATCCAGCCCCGCAGGTCGCGCAGGGCGGTGCGGTAGGACTCGGCGACGGCCTGGAGCTGGCCCAGCCGCCCCTTGCGGTTGATCACCTGCAGCGAGTCCACCAGCAGGTCGCTCGCGTTGCCCCGGAACAGATCCTCGATCACCCGGGCCCGCCCCGCCTCGTCCACCATCTGGCTCGACAGGAAGTGGGCGACCTTCGGGTTCTGGTCGAGAAAATCCACCAGCTCCCGCAGCTCCTCCAGCAGCGCGTCGCTCGCGCCCTGCTCCTCGGCGAGCCCGAGCATCGCTTCGGCGTAGAGGCGGCCGACGGCCAGATCGCGATCGTCTACCTTCGCCATGTCAGTTCCGCCCGGCCTGGCCGATTCCGCTGCCTTCCATCCCGGCAATGGCGTCGGAGATCAGCTTCTGGTGGTCCTGCGGCGTCAGCTCCCGGCCGATGACCTGGGCCGCCAGTTGGGTGGCCAGCTTCGCGGAGAGCGTGTAGAGCTGCTTGGTGGCCGTGTCGGTGGCGAGCTGGATCTCGCGCTTGGCCCGCTCGACCGTCTTGTCGGCCTCGGCCCTCGCCTCCGCCTCGATGCGCCGCTTGACCACGTCGGCGTCCCGCCGCCCTTCCTCGACGATGGCCGTCGCCTCGCCGCGCGCCGAGGCCAGCCGCGCCTCGTACTCGCGCAGCCGCGCCTCCGCCTCGTCGCGGTCCCGCTTGGCCTTGGCGAGCGCCTCGTGGATGAAGCTCTCGCGCGTCTGCAGGGTGTTGAGGATCGGCCCCCAGGCGAACTTGCCCAGCACGAACACCACCAGGAGGAAGATCACCAGGGTCCAGATCGCGTTGCCGATGTCGCCCGCGAAGAGGTTGCTCTCCCCTCCGCCGCCGCCGTGCTCCTGGGCCAGAGCCGGGGCCGCGATCGCCAGGGTGAACAGTGCCGCAAGAAGTCTCTTCATCGTCGGTTCTCGCTCATCAGGGTCGATTCATTGATCAGTTCAATTGCTCAGGTCGAAAGGCCCTCCCCGGCATCGGAGAGGGCCCTGGAGTCACGCCCCGCTCTAGCCGCCGACGTTGAGCGCCAGCAGGCAGACGATGACCGCGAACAGGGTCGCGCCCTCGATCAGCGCCGCCGTGATGATCATGGCCGTGCTGATCTGGCCGGCCGCCTCGGGCTGGCGCGCCATGGACTCGACGGCGCTGCCGCCGATGCGGCCGATACCCGCCGCGCCGCCCATGATCACCAGGCCGGCGCCGATGGCGCCGCCGAGGTGGGCCGCACCCAGGGAGGTCAGGAAGTAGGAATTCTCGCCAGCACCCGCCGCGCCGGCTCCCGGCTCCTGCGCGTAGGCAGGGACGGAGGCGAACATCAGCACGGTGCCGAGCACCATCATCAACAGTGCGAGCTTCGCGGTTCTCTTGCTCATCGTTTCAAGTCCTTTCGTTTCTCGCGGCCGTGCGGGGCGGCCGCCTCTTCGGATCGCCATCGCAGTCACGCCTCACGGCCCGAGTGCCCCGCCCGGTCCGGGCATGGCGAATCATCGATATCAGTCGCTCTTCAAAGAATCAGTGCGCACCCTCGTGATGGAGCTCGCCCGGCCCGCCGTGGTGGAACACCACCGACTGGCCGATGAACAGCGTCGTCAGGAAGGTGAAGATGTACGCCTGCAGGAAGGCCACGAAGATCTCGAGCAGGGTGATCGCCACGCTGCCGAGCACCGCCGGAATGGCGATGCCGAACCCGCCCCCGTAGCCCATCGAGCCGAACGCGCTCAGGATGAATCCGAGCAGCACGGCGAGCAGGATGTGGCCGGCCAGCATGTTGGCGAACAGACGCACGGTGAGGGCGAAGATCTTCGCGATCAATCCCACGATCTCCACAGGCACCAGCACCGGCGCCAGCCACAGCGGCCCCGGGCAGAAGTGCGCGATGTAGTGCTTGCCGCCCAGCCGCAGGCCGTTGAACACCATCAGGAACAGCGTGCAGATCGCCAGCGCGGCGGTCACCCAGACGTTGCCCGTCGGCGTGCCGCCCAGGTGGATCCCAAAGGGGGCGGAGAGCGCGGCGATCGGCAGCAGCCCGAGAACGTTGCAGGTCAGGATGAAGAAGAAGACGCTCCAGATGTACTTGATGAAGCGGTCGGTGTGCTCGTGGAGGTTGGGCTGCGCGACTTCCTTGCGCAGGTACTCGCAGATCGCCTCGAAGAAGTTGGCCGAGCCGGTGGGCACCAGCCGGTCGACCTCGCCCGCCCCCCGGCGGCGCCTGACCAGCGCCGGCACGAAGAGGATCAGGAGCAGGCCGGCCACGATCATCATGGCGGTCTGGTCCGTGAGCACGGAGATCTTGCCCTCGGGCGTCAGCATTCCCCAGTGCGCCGGCCTCTCGATCAGCGGATGCGGGACCACGTGCTCCAGCGGGTTTGCGGCCATCAAAAAAGCGAGCATCTTCTTGTCTCCAAATCCTGCTTGTCTAAAAACCCTTCACGGCGTACCAGGTGTCGACCGCCAGCAATGCCATGTAACTGATCGCGATCCAGAGCAGCAGCGGCTTGAGGCCGAACCAACCCGAGAAGGCCGCCGCGGCTCCCAGCGCCAGCACCACCGCGAAGCGCAGGCCCATCGAGGCCAGCATCGCCTGCAGCTTGGCGGTGGGATTCGCCGCTTTGCCCCGGCCGAGCGCCACCGGGATCCCGCCCAGGGCCGACGCGAGCCAACCGATGGCGCAACCCGCGATCATCGCCGCGAGGGCCTCTTCGCCCCCCAACCGCCGGGTCGGCACGTACCCGAGCAGCGCCGCGAGAACGGTGGCGGCCAGGCCCCACGCCAGGAACCGCACGTACTCCGCGGCCGGCGTTCGGGCGGCGCTCATCGCCGCGGGCCGCCGTCCTCGGGATCGATTCCCTTACCGGTCCCGTCCTTGGCCTCGCTGCCTTCCTCTTTGAAGGCGAGCAGCGACTGGCGGATCAGGTTGTACATGCCGCCGACGAGGCCCACGGCTCCCCAGCCGACGATCCCCCAGGGACTGGTGCCGAAGTGACGGTCCCACCAGTATCCCAGGCCGACCGCGCCCCCCACCGCCGCCGCCAGCTCGATACCGAGCCCCGACAGCCGGGTCCAATTCGCTGCTGGCTTCTTATTCTCAGGCATTTCGGGTTCGAGGCCGGACCGGTCCAACAGCCGTCCGGCGACCCGCCGCGGCGCACCAACACACTCAACCCACTCAAAGCGCGGGCGGAGTGTAGCAACTTCGCCGTAAGGGTTCAAGCTGCTTGTGACGTTTTTCACAAGCCGAGCATAGCAACTCGCCCGCGCGGTTTCAAGACGCTTGTGACTTTTTTCACAAGCTCGTCTTGAAGCGGGTCAATCCCAGGTCCATCAGGGATCAATGCGTCTGGACGCTCGACCCGTCGCGCGCCCGGTACAGGATCACCTGCACCGGCTCCAGCGTGACAAGGCCCTCGGTCACCATGCCGTCCAGCTCCGGCAGGAAAGCTTCGACCTTCTCCTTCTGGTCGACGATCTCGATGACGATCGGCAGATCCTCGGCCAGCCGCAGGACCCGCGTGGTGTGGATGAAGTTGTGGGCCCCGAAGCCTTCGATGCCGCGCAGCACCGTGGCGCCCGCGAGCCCCTTCTCCCGCGCCCGCTGCACGATGGCCTCGTAGAGCGGCCCGCCTTCCCAGCGGTCGGACTCGCCGACGAAGATGCGCACGAGCAGGCCTTCGCCTTGGAGCTTCATGGGAAGAGGAAGACGATCAATCGGAAATCAATCGGTAATCAATCGGTAATAACCGGCAGCAGCGACGCCGTCGGCGAGAGGAAGTCGAGGTTGACGTCCAGGGGCACGAGGATGTGCCGCGTCAGGATCTCCCGCTGGCGGTTCGCCATGTCCTCCAGGGTGGTGGAGGAGAGGATCCGCTCGATGGCCTTCTTGACCTCCAGGAAGACCTCGCGGATCGCGCAGTGCTCGGTGCCCACGTCGATGGTGCAGGGGAGGGCCAGGATCTGGTCGATCGCCGTGGTCTGCCCCTCGAGCGTCATCAGGATGTGCCGCAGGGTGATCTGGGACGCCGGCCGGCCGAGCACGTGGCCGCCCTGGGGGCCGCGGTTGGACTGGATCAGCCGGTCCCTGGAGAGCAGGGCGAGGATCTGCCGCAGGTAGGGCTCGGGGATTCCCTGGCGCTGGGCGATCTCGTGGCTGGTGACGGGGCCGTGCTCGCAGTGCATGCCGATGTAGAGCATCGCCCGGATGCCATACTCGCCCTTGGTGGAGATCTTCATGACTCTTTAGGAGTCTAGCATACGGCCCGCGCGGCCCGCCCATTGCCGCCCCGCGCGGCCGGCCCTCTCGGCGGCCACCATCTCCGGCAGGGCGGCGAGGTCGCGCAGGTCGCCGCCGCCCGAGGTGCGGGTCAGGTGGAGGGCGAGCAGCCCGGCCGCCACGGCCCCCTCAACGTCTTCCAGCCGGCGGTCCCCCACGTGCAGCGCCGAGGCGGGCTCCGCGCCCAGCTCCGTTAGGGCCTGGTGGAAGATCCTCTGATCCGGCTTCTCGACCCCGATCTCCGCGGAGAAGACGACCGCGTCGAAGAAGCGGGCGAGCCCCACCCGCTTGAGCAGGTTCGGCAGGCGGTGGTCCCAGTTGCTGACGATGCCCAGCCGCAGCCCCTGGTCGCGCAACGCGGCCAGCACCCGCGGCACCTCCGGATAGACCTCCCAGGCCGCCGCCGTCCCGAAGCGGTGGAAGAGCTCCGCCGCCGCGAACCGCGAGGGCGGCGCCCCGAGGTGCTCGCAGATCCTCTCCATGAACCGCCGCCACCACCCGCGCTCCCCCTCGGGATGCGAGCTGAACCGGTCGTGCCCCGGATCCGCGCTGCACGCGAGCTCCTGCCACACCACCCCGATCAGCCGGCGGGCTTCCTCGGCATCGACCTCGACCCCGTGCCGCCGTAGCGTCTCGGAGTAGATCTCGCCCAGCCGCGGGCTGTGCATCAGGGTATGGGTGACGTCGAACGTGACGGCCCGGATCATTGGACTCTCAAATCAGGAGGACCCCCTGGCGGCGGCAGCCTTCCAGGGAAAGAGCCCCAGGGCCGCGAAGAGCAGCAGATGGATCGCTCCTCCCAGGGCGAAGCCCGCGAACAGCAGCGCGAGCCAGCAGGAGAAGAGGATCAGGGCAAGCGCGGCGCGCAATGTGGCAGACATCGCAGAGCGCATCATGCCTCAGCTCCGCAAGGCCTCGACGGGATTGGAGAGCACGCCAACGCCGGAGATCTCCACCTCCACCCGGTCGCCGTCGAGGAGCGGACCGACGCCCGCCGGGGTGCCGGTGAGCAGCAGGTCGCCCGGCTCCAGGGTCATCATGCGCGAGGCGTAGAGCAGCAGGTCCACGATCCCGAACGCCATGTCGCGGGCGTGGCCCTGTTGGCGCTCGGCACCGTTGACGCGGGTCGCCACCGTCAGGTCCTCCAGGTCCGCCCCCAGCCGGATCGCGGGGCCCACCGGACAGAAGGTGTCGAACGACTTGGCGCGGGCGAAGACGGCGTCCTTGCGCTGCAGGTCGCGGGCGGTGACGTCGTTGGCGCAGGTGACGCCCAGGACGGCGGCGCGCGCCTCCTCGGGCGTCGCCCCCCGCGTCAGGCGGCGCCGCAGCACCACGGCGATCTCCCCTTCGTGCTCCACCCGCTGGCTCTCGGGCGGCAGGACGATGGAAGCGCCCGGCCCGATCAGCGACGAAGGCGCCTTGAGGAACAGCAGAGGCTCCTCGGGCATGGGATTGTTCAGCTCCTTGGCGTGCTCGACGTAGTTGCGCCCCACGCAGACGATCTTGCCGGGCCGGACCGGCGCCAGCAGGGGCGTGGACTCGCGGGAGACCTCCGTCCCGTACCGCCAATCCCCAGCGGGAGTCTCGAACGGATCGGAGTCGAGGATGCGCAGCCTCGAATCCGACTCGGACTCGGCCACGGCCCAGGAACCTTCGGGAGCGATGCGGTAGAGAAGCATGAGCGGATTCTAGGCGAAGCGGGCCTCCAGGGAGGTCTTGTCTTGAGAGAACCACCGGGCACCCGTTTACGAGCCCCGTTTCCTGATGACAAGATGAATCGTACACTCCGACCCCGGACACGGAGAAAAGAACCCTGGAGGGCGCCATGGCGAGAATCCATCCTGCCCAGCTCGTGGAGGTGGACCCCGGTGACTGGAAGCGCGAGACCGGTGCCCTCGCCTCCCTTTTCAGCCGGAACGAAGGCAGAGGCGCGGATTCCCTGGCGACTCTCCGAGACCTTCTGGCCGAGCCGGAAGGCAAGACGCTGGAGTTCAAGCGGGACCTCTCCTCGCTGCAGCCGATCCTCAAAACGCTGACGGCGTTCGCCAACACGTCGGGCGGGACGCTGATCGTCGGACGCGCCAATGACGGCCGCCTTCACGGTCTCGCCAACCTCGAGCACTCGGAGGAGCGGCTGGCGAACGCCGTGGCCGACGGCATCTCTCCAGCCTTGCTGCCGGATATCGAAGCGACCGCCGTAGACGGCGCCAGCCTCCTGGTGGTGCGCGTGACCCGGTGGCCCGGCCCCTTTTATGTCAAGTCGGACGGCCCATCCGCCGGAGTCTACGTGCGGCTGGGCTCGACCAACCGCCGGGCCGGGTCCGAGATCGTCGCCGAGCTCGAACGCGCGGCTCGCCACCTGGCCTTCGATCAACTTCCCTGCGTTGGCGCGGATCTCGCCGACCTGGACCTGGAGTCGGCTCAGCGCGCTTTCGTCGCCGTGGGCCGGGACATCGACGCCGTCCGCCTGGAAAGCCTGGGCGTGCTCGTCCGGTACGGCAAGAATCTGTTGCCCTCCAACGGCGGCATGATCCTCTTCGGCCGGCAGACCTCCCGCCAACGGTTCTTCCCCGACGCCCAGGTCCGCTGTGCACGCTTCGTCGGACACAACAAAGCGGAGTTCCTGGACCGGCTCGACATCGAGGGCTCGGTCCTCGAAGCCCTGGAGGAGACCCCGCGTTTCATCCGGCGCAATGCCCGGCTGGCGGCGAGGATCGAGGGCATGCTCCGGGAAGACCTCCCCGAGTACCCGCGGGTCGCCCTCCGAGAGGCGCTGGTCAATGCCGTCGCCCACACCGACTACACCCTTCGGGGCCTGCAGATCATGGTCGCCATCTACTCCAACCGGCTGGAGATCCAGAACCCTGGCATGCTGGCCTTCGGGATGACCCTGGAAGACCTGCGGGCCGGGGTCAGCCGGATCCGCAATCCGGTGATCGCCCGAGTCTTCCGGGAGCTGAACCTGATGGAGAAGTGGGGCAGCGGCTACAAGCGGATGGCGGAAGACTGCAACCACGGCGGCTATCGCGGGCCCGAATGGGCCGAGCTGAGCTCCGTGATGCGGGTGGTGCTCCGGCCTCATCCGGAGGTTCGGGAGCAGGGGGACAAGAATGTCCCTGTAAATGTCCCTGTAAATGTCCCTGTAAATGTCCCTGTAAACCGGCGCCGATCCTGGTTCCTGGAAGCGCTCCAAGCCGGTGAACGGCCAAAAGCGGGCGATCTGGCCCTGCGCTTCGGGATCACCGTCAAGACGGCCAAACGCGATATCGCGAGCCTCAAGAATCTTGGCCTGGTGGAGTTCGTAGGGTCCGACAAGAACGGCTACTACAGGATCGCCCTGCGGCCCGACGACCTGAAATGAAGACGCCCTGAAATGAAGACGCCCTGAAATGAAAAGTCCCCCGTCACCGGGGGACTTCACGGGCTCACGGCCCTTGGCGGACGCCAGGATCTGTCCAGCGATATCTAGTTGCCGTCGCCCGAGTCGCCGCCGGACGGCGCCGGGACCGTCTGCGGGATGGAGGGAGCCGGCGTTGAATTCTCGGTGCCGGTGCCGGCGGCGCCGATCGGGATGCCCTGCGTCTGCCCGGGCTCCACGAACTGCTGGACCGAGTAGTTCTGCTGCTTCTCGGCCAGCGCGAGCTGCCTCTCGGCGAGGCTGAGAGCGCGGTCGGCGAGCTGGTCCTTGGCGGTGGCATCCGCTTCCGGCAGATCGTTCGGCGACTGGCCGAGGTCGATCGTCTTGTCGCTGATCCGGATGCCGAAGCCCTGGGTCGGATCCTCGGCCTTGATGGTGTCGATCTCATCCTTCGGGAAACCGATCCAGTTGCCCACCTCGGTGAGGAGGAGCACCATGTTCGGATCCCAGCTCGCCTGCTGCGGTTGATAGGCGGTCTCGAGCACCGAGCCGTTCGTGAGGGTCACGCGGAACACCTCCGCCGACGCCGGCATGGCGAGCAGCACGAGGGCAAGCAGCAACGGCCACATCCGAACCAGGGAGCGCGACATAAAACCTCCTGCGGCTGGCAACCGCATTGATAAGCTCGTATAAGCTTAGCACCGAAACGTCAAATGGAACAGCCGCGCAGCTGCAAGCGGAACAAACCGGCCCCGCCGTGGGCCGGATGACGCAGCGCCGTCGCCTCCACTCCGAGCACCGCCAGCGCCGCCTGGGCCGTGCGGCCCACGGCCAGCACCCGGGCGCCGCCAAGCTCCGCCAGCAGCCTCTCCAGGACGTGCAGGTTCGCCGACACCATGGCCCGCTCCGGCGTGCGGTTGCTGAGCGGCCCCCGAACCCCGTAGGGGTGCCAGGGGAAGGTGTTCCAGACCAGCGCGCCCCGGACGTCGCCGCCCAGAGCGTCCCAGACCACGCTCCCGGATGGCTCGAGCCACAGCGCCGGGTTGCGGCTGGTGGCCTGGAACGGCGCGCCCGCCCACGGCAGCCGCCTCTCGTCCGGCCCGGCGAGCTGACGCTCGCTGGTGAAGGCGATCCCCGAGAACCGCCCGCCCCGGAAGCCCAGCGCCTCGCCGAACAGCACCAGGCGAGGAGACCCCACGCGCTCCAGATACGCCTCCAGGTTTTCCCGCCGCCGCCGCGCCGCGGCCGGGCCGTCCAGCTCGGGGAAGGCTTCCCGGTAGGGATTCACCACGCCGGGAGCGGCGCCCCGGGGGCCCCGGTACAGCAAGCGGAGGACAGGCGAGAGATCCATCGTCGCTCAACCTGCTGCTAGGCCGCCGTCAGGATCATCGGCTCGCCGCGGGTGATGACGATCGTGTGCTCGTAGTGCGCGGCGAGGCTCCGGTTGTCGGTGCGGATCGTCCAGCCGTCCCGCTCCTCGACCGTCCGCGCCGGCTCGGCCGAGATCATGGGCTCCAGGGCGATCACCAGCCCCTCCGTGAGCACGTCGCGCATCCTCGGATCGTAGTAGTTCGGCACCGAGGGCGCCTCGTGGATCGTACGCCCCACTCCATGCCCGCAGAGGCTGCGGACGACGCTGAACCCGTGCCGCCGCACCTCCTTCTCCACCGCCCGGCCGATGTCCGACACGGGCCTGCCCAGCCGCGCCGCCGCCAGCCCCTCCTGAAACGCCGAGCGCACGCACCGCTTGAGCTTGCGGGCCGTGGGCGAGACCGGCGGCAGGACCACCGTCACCGCCGCGTCGGCGATGTAGCCGTCCAGCTCCGCCGTGACGTCGAGCTTCACCACGTCGCCGGGCTCCAGGCGCCGCGGCCCGGGCACGCCGTGGACGATCTCCTCGTTGACGCTGATCAGGGTGAAGCCGGGAAAGCCGTAGGTGAACTGAGGGGCCGAGCGCGCCCCGTGCTGGCGCAGCCATGCGGCGCCCACCGCGTCGAGCTCCGCCGTGGTCATCCCCGGACGAACCGCCGCCTGCATCACCCGCAGCGTCTCGCCCACGAGCCGCCCCACCGTCTGCATCCCCGCCAGGTCTTCCTTCGAGCCAATCGTCATTCAGCGTCCTCCTCGAAGAGGCAACTCTACCCGAGAAACAAAAGGCAAGAGGGGCCTCCGGCGACGTACCTGGATACATCGAGCGCGCTTTTACGCCTCTGTGGCACCTTTGAAGATATTGGGGTAGTTCTCTCTAAAAGGAGGTAGGACTATGCGAGTACGTGCTCTTGGAATCGTAGGAACCGTTCTGCTGGTTTCCGGCATCGCGACATCCGCTTTCGCGGCGGACCGGGTCATCCAGAACGGGATCGACGTCTGGGCAACGACCGATGATGGCTCGACCTACATCGACTTCGCGAAGCGCCCGATTCCCGCCGGCTTCTTCTGCACCGGCTCCGCGCCCTTCACCGGCCGGGTAGAGCTCCGGGGCGAGCCCATCGTCACCGGCACCCCCGGAGCCCTGGGTGCGACCGACACGATCGTCCAGCGCCTCGACGACGCGGCGTTCAACAAGCGGGGAGTCGCGGTGACGCGCATCCAGTTCCGGGCCTTGTCGCTCAAGAGCATCGCGCCGATCGAGACCGGGTGCGGCCAGTTTACGGCCACCGCCAGGCTCGATGGCGTTCAGCCGATCACGCGCATGGTGATCACTCGCGAGAACGAAAAGGGTGGACGCCTCTCCGCTCCTCTCTCGCTTAACGTGAAGGTCGCCTTCCAGCCCGTCGGCCGGGCGAGCGCCGAGACGCTCGAAATCCCGGTGGAAGTGCGGTTCCCCGCCATGCCCAACCTGCCCTGGCGGAGCAAGACCGTCGCGCCGATCCCCGCCGGTTTCGTTCTGGTGGACACGGACGGCGACCGCGTGGCCGACACCTATCTGCCCGGCACCTCCAACCTTATCGCCGGGCAGTCGAGCCGTCTGACATCGGCGGGAGCGGGCGCGGTCGAAAAACTCCGCCGCTATTGCCATGACGACGGCGCGGGCGGGCTGCACTGCGTCACTCTCTGCGACACCTGCCAGATCCCGTAAGGCAGGGAAAACAACCTCTCAGCTTTCATCAACGCCCGTCCCTGGCCAGCTGGCTTGGGACGGGCGTTTCGCTATACACCAGGCTCGCTTTTACTGTTCCGTAGCACCTTTTTAGGATAGCTGGGTAATTTTCTCTAAAGGAGGTTGGATATGCGAGTACGTTCTCTCGGAATCGTTGGCCTCGGTTTGTGGGTCTCTTGCTGCGCGACTTCCGCGTTCGCGGCCGACCGGGTCATCCAGAATGGGATTGACGGCTGGGCGACGACGAACGATGGCTCGACCTACGTCGACTTCGCGAAGCGCCCGATCCCCGCGGGATTTTTCTGCCCCGGCTCGGCGCCCTTCACCGGCCGGGTGGCGCTCAGGGGAGAGCCCATCGTTACCGGCACCCCAGGGGCTTTGGGAGCGACCGACACGATCGTCCAGCGCCTGGATGACGCGGCGTTCAACAAGCGGGGAGTGGCGGTGACGCGTATTCAATTCCGTGCCTTGTCGCTCGCGAGCGTCGCGCCGATCGAGACCGGGTGCGGGCAATTCACGGCCACCGCCAGCCTCGATGGCGTTCAGCCGATCACGCGGATGGTGATCACTCGCGAGAACAAGGACGGCGGACGGTTCTCCGCTCCTCTCTCGGTCAACGTGAAGATGAGCTTCCAGCCCGTCGGCCGGGTGAGCGGCGAGGTGTTCGAGCTCCCGGTGGCAGTGCGCTTCCCGGGAAGCGTCAGAGTGCCATGGCGGAGCAAAACCGTCGCGCCGGTGCCCGCCGGCTTCGTGCTGGTGGATACGGATGGTGACCGCGTGGCCGACACCTATCTGCCCGGCACCTCGAACTTCATCGCCGGGCAGTCGAGCCGTCTGGCGCCGGGAGCCATCGAAAAGGGTACCGTCTGCCACGAGGATACCGACGGTCACTATCACTGCTTCTACCTCTGCAACGGCTGCCAGATTCCGTAGGGCTGGGTCAACAACCTTAACTCCACCGACGCCCCGGACCCGGCCATTCCCCGGGGCGTCGACACACTCTCTGACACATCTCCAATTGCCTGCTTGTAGGCGCCCCAGAGGGGCCGAAGGCATGGAGCCTGGCGCTTCAGCGCCAGGTTAAGGCACCCACCTTTTCAGAAGCCCCGCGAGGGGCGGCACAAGGCGTAGAGGATCTGGCGAGCAGTCCGCCAGGTCTGGCGGACGCCTCGCCAGGTCTGGCGGACGACTCGCCAGGTCTGGCGGACGACTCGCCAGGGTTGGCGGACGACTCGCCAGGTCTGGCGGACGACTCGCCAGGGTTGGCGGATGAACCGCCAGGTCTGGCGGATGACTCGCCAGAGTTGGCGGATGAACCGCCAGGGTTGGCGGATGACCCGCCGGAGTTGGCGGACGACTCGCCAGGATTGGCGGGTGAACCGCCAAGGTTGGCGGATCAGCCGGGGAGGTGGACGGAACGAGCCGGAGGCCGCCTCACCGGTTCGCCTGTTTGTCCGTTACGGTTTTGGTGCCTGGCCGAAACTGGCTTCAAAGGCGCCGATGTCCTCGTAGTACCGGCGCGCGATCTCCGGCGAGGCGGGGTTGGTGTAAAGCTCCGCCGCAGGCTCCTCGATCAGCTTCACGATGGCCGCCGCCACCTCCTCGGGAGTCTGGGGCTTCATCGGCCCGGTCGGAGGCGGACCCGGCGGAGTCCCGCCCAAAGCGTTCTTCGCGAACTCCGTCGTGACGATCCCCGGCATCACGAGCGAGACGTGAATGCCCGGATACTCGCGCCGAAGATCCATCCGCAAGTTGGCCGTCAACGAATTGAGAGCCGCCTTGGCCGCGCTGTAGACCGAGCGGACGGTGGCCAGAGGGACCCGTCCCAGGAACGACGAGATATTGATGAGATGTCCCGAGCCGCGCTCCTTGAAATGCGGGACGATGGCCTGCATCCCATAAAGAGCCGACTTCGTATTGACGGTCATCATCTCGTCGAAGTCCTCGTCCGTGATCTCGAGGACGCTCTTCCCGATGCCACGCCCGGCGTTGTTGATCCAGACATCAATGTGCCCGAAGGCCTTGATCGTCCGGTCCCGCAGTTGCTCCATGTCCGCGCGACGCCGGACGTCCGTGACGACGGTGATGGCTTCGGTTCCGGTTTGTGCCGCTACGTCGGCGAGCTCTTTTTCGCGACGGGCCGCGAGGGCCAGACGGTGACCTTGGGCTCCGAGTTGACGGGCCAGCTCGGCTCCGATGCCAGCGCTGGCGCCGGTGATGACGATGACTTTGTTAGGTCTCATTTCTAGGCGATTCCTTTTGGCTCATCGCCCCAGATGGACTGAGGCTCCGTTTCTAATCTGGCGGATTAAGGCTTGCCCTTTGGGGCCGAAGAACTTCAGCCGCCTGCTCCAGCAGCAAATCTCGCTTACTCAAAAGAAATGCCCTCCCTTGGCTAGTCAACCGCCAGTAAACTTCATCGTCAATTCTTTCGGTTTCTATCAAGCCCTGGGCCATAAGCTCAACTCTTAACGCATCAAGACTTTTAGTGTGAATCCTATAATTGCGCTCGTCAGATTCCTCAAGCCTAAGAGCCAATTCAATAATGATTTGTGCTACGGCATCCTCAGACATTGCTCCTGTCACCAAGTCCGGCCCCACAGCCCTCAAGAGGTCCAACCAAGAAACTTCTGCAGACTCTTCCCTTTCGGCCGCCAGAACTCCGTTCGAGTAGAGATAAACAGTCAGCGAAAGACGTATCAATTGGCCAAGCTCAGGTATCTGCACAGATTGCCCAACAGTTCGAATTCTATCTAGTTCATCCCGTAAATGACGATTCTCCTCACTAAGCCGCGACAACTCATTGATTACGGAAGGATCGATAGACTCCGTTGCTCGAACCCAACCGGGGCGAGGTGTCACTGCGAATTGCTTCATCAGAGAAATGGCCACCTTACCGTACAAATCATTTGCTGACGCCCAGAACGCAACATGCCTTTGCTGTATCTTTGCCTTGAACCGCCTTACTTGACTCACGGCCGAGACTTCCACGCGGCTATTGGGCCAAGATGCCGACTCCGCAATGACAAAGCCCAGAACCGGAATGTCCTGAGTTATAGCAAAATCATATTCTTTTTCAGTGTAGCTAACCCCATGAATGGTAGAGCCATATCGGTGGGCGACTACGACAACATGGTAGTCACTTCCTTGTATTTGTCGTGCTATTAGCTTCCACTGCTCTTCATCGGCGGCGCTAAACATCTCCATACCCACTGGTATGTGGCCCATTTCTAGAATAGCTTTGATGACGGAATCTCGCTCTTCCCTGAGGTCGTCATAAGTGGAGCTAACAAAAATCTGATACTTCTTCATGGTGATCCTGTTCCTTTACCGACCCTTCCTTATCGCCCCATCCTCCCTCTACCCGCTTCACCTGTATGCAGAAGGACCCAAACTCCCGCGAGAAGATTTAGACCATGAGACACCGACCAAGCCCTCTTGTCTACCACGATTGATCAATCGGTACTCTTCTTCTCCTTGACAACCGGCTCTTGTTCCTTGAGGTGCTCCTGAATGAAACACCGTTCTTCCTCATAGCTCATACCATCGATCTCTTTACTAATTTCTTCCCGAAGCCTACGCATCAGGCGCACGGAATCCACATTGACATCAGAATTGGGAGCGGCGACTTCGAAGAACGTACCTTTTCTGTACGCCTCATGGTACTTACCGCGAACACCCTCCCCGAGATCCTCCCGCCGATACTCGGGCCGCATCTCATCCTCGGAAGGATCCTGAACCTTCTTCATCGCCCCAACATCCCCACCACCCGCTCCACCACATCCTCCGGCCTGAACCCAAACTCCCGCTGAAGATCCTTAAAGGGCGCCGAGGCTCCGAACCGCTGGATTCCGTGGACCTCGCCGTCCAGGCCGACGTACTTGCTCCAGCCGAAGGGAGCGGAGGCTTCGACGGCGAGACGCTTGCGGATGGCGGTGGGGAGCACGGACTCCTTGTAGTCCTGCGGCTGGACGTCGAAGATCTCCCAGGAGGGCAGGCTCACGACACGGGCGCGGATTCCCTTGCCGGCGAGCTGCTTGGCGGCTTCCAGGATCACCCAGACCTCGGAGCCGGTCGCCATCAGGATGATCTCCGGCTCGCCTTCCGATGGATCGAAGAGGACGTAGCCACCTCGGGCGACGCCTTCGCGGGCCTTCTGCGCGGTTTCTTCCAGGATCGGCAAGCCTTGGCGGGTGAGGGCCAGGGCGACGGGACCGTGACGGTGCTCGATGGCGACGCGCCAGGCCTCGGCCGTCTCGTTGGCGTCCGCCGGGCGGAGCACCGTCAGGCCGGGGATGGCGCGCAGGGAGGCCAGCTCGCCGATGGGCTGGTGGGTGGGGCCGTCCTCGCCCAGGAAGATGGAGTCGTGGGTGTAGACGTAGATCACCTGCTGCTTCATCAGCGCGGCGAGGCGGACCGCCGGGCGCATGTAGTCCGAGAAGATGAGGAAGGTGCCGCCGTAGGGGATCCAGAGCTTCGAGAGGGCGATGCCGTTCATGGTCGAGCCCATGGCGTGCTCGCGCACCCCGAAGCGCAGGTAGAGACCCTCCGCCTTTGCGGGATCAGTCGCGGGATCAATCGCGGCGCCCTCGAAGTCGGCCCGGCCCTTGATCGCCGTGTTGTTGGACGGCGTCAGGTCCGCCGAGCCGCCCACGAGCTGCGGCAGCTTGGCGGCGATGGCGTTGAGCACCTGGCCCGAGGCGGCGCGGGTGGCGATGGGCTTGTCGCCTGCCTTGAAAGTGGGGATGGCGTCCTGCCAGCCGTCCGGGAGCTTGCCGGCGAGGCGCTGGTCGAGCTCGGCCCCGGCGTCGGCGTGGGCCTGCCGGTAGCGGTTCACCAGGTCGTGCCATTCCTTTTCCAGCTTCTGGCCGCGCTTGCGGGCCTCCTCGAAGGGGGCGCGGGCCGCCTCGGGCACGAGGAAGGTGGGCTCCAGGGGCCAGCCGAGGTTGTTCTTGGAGGCGGTGACCTGCTCCGGTCCCAGCGGCTCGCCGTGGGCCTTGGCCGTGCCCTGCTTCTCGGGGCTGCCGAAACCGATGATGGTCTTGACGACGATCAGCGAGGGCCGTCCCGCCTCGGCCTTGGCCGCGTCCATCGCGGCGTCCAGGGCGGCGAGGTCGTTGCCGTCCCCAACGTGCTGGACGTGCCAGCCGTAGGCCTCGAAGCGCTTGCCGACGTCTTCGGTGAAGGCGAGGGAGGTCGGGCCGTCGATGGAGATCTCGTTGGCGTCATAGAGGACGTTAAGCTTGCCGAGCTTCAGGTGGCCCGCCAGGGAGGCGGCCTCGTGGGAGATTCCCTCCATCATGTCGCCATCGCTCGCGATGACCCAGACGTCGTAGTCGAACACGTCGAAGCCGTCGCGGTTGAAGCGCTGGGCGCTCAGGCACTCGGCCATGGCCATGCCGACGGAGTTGCCGAGCCCCTGGCCGAGCGGGCCGGTGGTGGTTTCGACGCCGCGGGTCAGCTCGTGCTCGGGATGGCCCGGAGTCAGCGAGCCCCACTGGCGGAAGCGCTGAAGCTCTTCGATGGGCAGGCCGTAGCCGCCCAGGTGAAGGAGCGAGTAGAGCAGCGCCGAGGCGTGGCCGCAGGAGAGGACGAAGCGGTCGCGGTTGGGCCAGTCCGGATTGTCGGGGTTGTGGCGCATGTGGCGCGTCCAGAGCAGATACGCCATGGGCGCCTGCCCCATGGGAGCGCCGGGATGCCCCGACTGGGCCTTCTCGACCATGTCCACGGCGAGAAACCGGATGGTGTTGATTGCGAGCTGATCGACGTCCTGCGTTCCTTCGGCCATGACTGCGCTCCCTCCGCGAAAGGTGCCCCGAAGGGCGGGGATAGTCTATCCCGGGGCGCCCCGGCCCGGCCCCCAATCCCCTCATCCCTGTCCCTTCTCCCATCGCCCTCCCGCCAACCGGGAGAAGGGAACGACTCTGAAACGATGGAGCTTGTAGGGTGCGCTGTGCGCACCATGAACGTCGTTGAAGGCGCGCACAGCGCACCCTACGGGCAACACAGGCCGTGGAGCGTTCCCTTCTCCCGGGCGGCGGGAGGGCGATGGGAGAAGGGACAGGGATGAGGGATCTTCGGGAGGGGGAGCGGGGATTAATTGCCCATCTTTGACTCCCAGCCCCTCTATCCCTACAATACGGGGTCCCTGACGGGACCTTCACGGAGAGGTGCTGGAGTGGCCGAACAGGGCTGCCTGCTAAGCAGTTGTCCGGGGTAAACCCGGACCGAGGGTTCGAATCCCTCCCTCTCCGCCATCTTCCCCCTTCAAAGAGTCCCGGCCCGGTGTTGCAGTTCCCCGGTCGGGGATCGGCGTCCAGCCCTGGACCTCGTTCCCCAGCTTCAATCTGGGAGGGAGGTCGTTCATGAAAGCCGTCAATCCCGCCACGGGTGAATTGATCCGCGAGTATCCCGAGCACGACGAGGACGAGGTCGCCGGGCGGCTGGCGAAGGCCGGAGAGGCTTTCGCGTCGTGGCGCCGCTTCGACTTCGAGGAGCGGGCCCGCTTTCTGACCAACGTCGGCGACCTGCTGCGCGAGAACCAGGCCGACTTCGCGCGCATGATGACCGAGGAGATGGGCAAGCCCATCGCGGCGGCCGAGTCCGAGGTGGACAAGTGCGCCTGGGTCTGCGACTTCTACGCCGAGCACGCCGCCCGCTTCCTCGCCGCGGAGCCGGTCGCCACCGACGCCGCCAAGAGCCTCGTCCGCTATGAGCCGCTGGGGGCGGTGCTGGCGATCATGCCCTGGAACTTCCCCTTCTGGCAGTTCTTCCGCTTCGCCGCTCCCGCCCTGATGGCGGGGAACGTGGCGGTGCTCAAGCACGCGTCCAACGTGCCCGGCTCGGCGCTCGCCATCGAGTCGGCCTTCCGCGAGGCCGGCTTTCCGGAGGGGGTGATGACCACGCTGCTGGTCTCTTCGGAGCGGAGCAAGCGTCTGATCGGGGATCCGGTGATCCGCGCCGTGACCCTCACGGGCAGCGACCGCGCGGGCATGGAGGTGGCCGCCGAGGCGGGGCGGCAGCTCAAGAAGACGGTGCTCGAGCTGGGCGGCTCGGACCCGTTCATCGTGCTGGACGACGCCGATCCCATCGAGGTTGCCCGGCAGGCGGCCAAGGCGCGCACGATCAACTCGGGCCAGAGCTGCATCGCGGCCAAGCGCTTCATCGTCGAGGAGGCGGTCGCCGACCGTTTCGAGGAGGAGTTCGTCCGCGCCATGGACGGGCTCAAGACCGGCGATCCCATGGACCGCAACACCGAGCTGGGCCCGCTGGCGCGCCAGGATCTGCTCGACTCTCTCGACGACCAGGTGCGGCGGACGGTCGACGCCGGCGCCCAGCTCCGGACCGGCGGCCATCGCCTGGAAGGAGACGGCTGGTTCTACGCCCCGACGGTCTTGACCGGCGTCGAGCCCGGCATGGCGGCTTTCGACGAGGAGACCTTCGGACCGGTGGCGGCGGTGATCCGGGCGCGGGACACGGCGCATGCCGTCGAGCTGGCGAACCGCTCGAGCTTCGGCCTCGGCGCCAGCGTCTGGACGGGCGACGCCAGCCGGGGCGAGCATCTCGCCTCCGAGATCGAATCCGGGAACGTCTTCGTGAACGGAATGGTCAAGTCCGACCCGCGCCTTCCCTTCGGCGGGGTCAAAAGCTCCGGCTACGGCCGCGAGCTGTCCGAGGTGGGCATCCGCGAGTTCGTGAACATCAAGACGGTGTGGATCAAGTAGGCGGGGCGGGGGACGAGCCCCGCCCCTGAATCCAGCAGAGCCCTACCGCCGGAACTCCCGAACCTCGCCCTCCGCCAGCTCGATGATGATCGAGCGGTCGTCCTTGGAGCGGATCCGGCCGGCACCGAAGATGGTCAGGGTCACCAGGTCTCCGGGCTGCAGGTTGTCCGGGTCGGGATGGCCGATGATGGGAGGCAGGGGCACCGCCTCGGAGTTGCCGTGCGGCGGCCGGAGCGGCACCTCGGCCCGCGGCGGGGCGGTCAGCTCGCGGATGGGATGCGAGCAGTTGTCGCAGTTGCCGCAATGATCCTTGCCGAGGTCCTGGCCGAAGTAGTCGAGGATGGCCTTCCAGCGGCAGAGAGCCGTCTGGGCGTAGAGAACCATGCGCCGCAGGCGGTCGCGGTCGGTCTCGGCCCGCTTCTCGTAGCGATGGGCCATCTCGTCCAGCTCCTCGGGGGTGAGGCCGCTCCGCAGCAGGCGGTACACGCCCGGCTCCGTCTCGGCCACCATCTCCAGGTCCTTCATCGTCGCCAGCACCACCTTCACTTTGGCCTGGGCCACGCCCGGGGCCCGCTTCTCGATCTCGGCGGCCCCGACGTCCCGGCGCTCGGCGCCCGTCTTCTCCAGGGACTTGTAGACGGTGAGGAAGTGCTCCTGCTTCGGATAGCGCCCGTTCAGGAAGAAGATCTGGGTGTTCTTGTCCTCCGCCTGGTAGAGGAGGATGCAGCGCGCGGGCTCGCCGTCGCGGCCGGCGCGCCCCGCTTCCTGGTAATAGGACTCGAGCGATCCCGGCAGGTTGTAATGGATGACGAAGCGGATGTCGGGCTTGTCGATCCCCATGCCGAAGGCGTTGGTGGCCACGATCACCTTGAGGTCCCCGGCCATGAAGCGTTCCTGGTTCTTCTTGCGCTCGCGCGCGCCCAGCCGGCCGTGGTAGCGGGCGACGTTGAAGCTCAGGCTCTCCAGGTACTCCGTGATCGCCTCGCAGTCCTTGATCGTGGACACGTAGACGATGCCGCCGCCCTCCATCTCGCCGAGGAGACGGGCCAGCGTGCTCCGCTTGAGCTCCTCCTTCGGGGTCGAGATGACCTCGAACCGGAGGTTCTCGCGGTAGACGCCGATGTCGAAGACCTCCATCTCCTCGCGGCCGAGCTGCCGGCGGATGTCGTCGATGACGTCGGGCGTGGCGGTCGCGGTGAGGGCCAGCACCGGCGGGTTGCCGAGCGCCTCGATCACCTGGCGCAGGTGCAGGTAGGAGGGACGGAAGTCGTGGCCCCACTGTGAGATGCAGTGCGCCTCGTCGATCACGAAGACGTCGATCTTGTTGGTCTTGAGCGTCGCCAGGAACTCCGGCTGGGTCACCCGCTCCGGCGTGACGAAGACGAACTCCCGCTGCTCCTTCTGGATCTGCTCCAGGATCGCGCTCTCCTCGCTGGCGGTGAGCGTGCTGTTCACCTGGGCCGCGTCGATGCCCAGCTCCTTGAGCTTGTCCACCTGGTCCTTCATCAGGGAGATCAGGGGCGAGACGATGACCGTGGTGCCGGGAAGCTGGGCGCCGGGAAGCTGATAGCAGAGCGATTTACCGGCACCCGTGGGCATGATGGCAAGAGTGTCCTTGCCCGCGATGACGGAACGGATGACCTCTTCCTGCCCTTCCCGGAGGGCGCGGAAGCCAAAAGTACGGCGCAGGGTGCGCCGGAGAGTCGAAAACTGAACGGTTTCTGTCATGTCCCTGCCTTCCTGAAGAATCTTCGAGCGCCCAGAAGGGACGCAATCGCCATGCCGTGCCGAGGGGGAAACGAATCGGGGTTCGTTTCCGTACAAGAGGAGGCCGGGGTGAAAGCCGATTCCCGGGTTGACGAGAACACAGGATGGAGTTTAGACTTACTTCTACAAAATAGCCAAAGGGGCATCGGTAGGACTTGCACTACCCCCCTGGGGAAGTCGCCCAGATGGGTGGACGAGTTTGAAGGGGTTTTTTTCTTTTTTACGAGGTAGGAACGCGATGGTCATCTTCGTGAGTATGCTGGCCGTGGGAGCCGTAGCCGGTTGGGCGATGGAGCAGCAGTGGGGTCCCGAGTTGGTGCGCTGGAGCCGGACGAACCGCATGCGCATGCGCGTGCTGCGCCGGCAGGGCGAGAATCCCTGGCGCGCCTGGTTCGACCAGGAGTAGCGAGTCGGGCGCCATCAGGCGCACGTCACGCGCACTCTGTGCCAGGCGTTGTTCGCGTAGCCCTTGAAGTTCCAAACCTGAGCGGCGTGTTCGGGCTGGGTCTGGGCGGCGGTATCCCAGGCCCGGCACGCGATCTCGTGAGGGCCCGGCCCAAGGTCCAGCTCCGCTTCCCAGAGCCGCCAGGCGTAGGATCCGTCCTCGGGATCCCGATCGGCGAGGTCCATATCGGCCACCGTCCAGGTCCGGCCGCCGTCCGTCGAAACATCCACCCGCGCCACCCGCCGGTCACCGCCGGCCAGGGCCCAGCCGCGCACCCCGACCCGGCCCGCCGGTAGCTCATCCCCCTCGGCGGGCGAGAGGATCACCGAGTTGACCGGCGCCTCGCCCAGCATCAATCCCTCCTCCCAAACCACGTTGTCCGGCCCGAAGTGCGGCGGGAACAGGCGGTAGGCCTTGGCCTGGAAGTAGTTGTCGGAAGGCCCTTCCTGCAAGGTGATCCGCGACAGCCACTTGACGCTGCGGGCGCCGATGTAGCCCGGCACCACCACCCGCACGGGAGCGCCGTGGACCGGCGGCAGCGGCTCGCCGTTCATGGTGTCGGCCAGCAGCACCTCGGGGTGAACCGCCTTGTCGAGCGGGATCGAGCCGCCGAAGTTGAAGACGTGGCCATGCCGCTCGGTCTCGTCGAGGCCGGCGAAGGCGGCGTGCCGCGCTCCCGGCCGGACGCCGGCGGCCGCCAGCACCTCGCGCAGCGGCACCCCGGACCACTGGGCGTTGCTGACCGCCTCCGTCCCCCAGGGCAGCTCGTTCTTGATCGGCTGGTGGGCCATCATCTCCAGGCGGCGGTTGCCGGCGCACTGGAGCGTCGCCGTCACCGAGGCCCGCGGGAGACCCCGCAGATCCTCCAGCGACAGCGAGAGCGGGCGCTCCACGAGGCCGTCGACGGCGAGCCGCCAGGAGGCGGGTTCCACCTCGGGGACGCCGCCGTGGCTGCGGACGAAGAACAGATCGTTGGGCGTGACGAAGGTCCGGAGGAGAAGCTCGGCGGCGGGGCCGCCGTTGAACGGCTCTCCCTGCCGGACCAGGAAGCCGGAATGCTTGCCGAAAGGATTCATGAGATCGACCGCGGACTAGTCGTCGTAGCTGAGCGGCTTCTCACAAGGCCGGTAGAGGCCCTCGCCGACCGGCTCGAAGACGTTGCAGTGGGTCATCTCGCCGCCGTAGACGTGGAGGGTGAGCGAGGGCTGGTCCTGAGCGTTGGCCAGCACGTGGTGCTCGAAGGGCGGGATCAGCGCTCCCGCCGAGCCGGCCACGGCCGGTACGGAGCCGCGCTGGGCGAACTCGCAGAGCCCGTCCTCCCGCTCCGCCATCAGCTCGTAGCGCGTCACCTCCATCCGGCCCTCGACCACGCCCTCGACGCACCAGATGCCCGCGTGGTCGTGGAGCGCCGTGCGCTGGCCCGGACCCCAGGTCATGATCAGCGCCGTGAAGCCCAGCTCGTCGTCGCGGTAGAGGAGGCGCCGCGCGTAGGAGCCCGGCTTCGCCTGGCGGAAGTGCTCGGGAAGCATCAGCCCCTCGGCGGGGATGAAGGACTCCAGGTCGTTCTTGATCCGCTCGGTGATGGCGGCGACGTCGCCCAGACGCACGGCGTCGCAAAGCCGGTCGATCAAGGGATCCACGACGGGCGCAAGCGTTTTCATGAAGATCTCCTCCCCTCCAGATTCATCGGTCAGCCTAGTCCTGCTCCAGATCAGTCCTGCTCCAGGTAAGTGTATCCCGAGAGCCCTTCCTCGTACCGGCGCAGGAGATGCTTCGACTCCTCGAACGTCATCCGCTTGGCGCGCAGGGCGAGCTCGGTGGCCCGCCGCACCCGCGCCACCAGGTCTTCCCGGTTGTAGCGCACGTAGCGCAGCACGTCGGCCACCGTGTCGCCGCTCACCACGCCCTCGATCTTGTAGTCGTCCTCCGGATCGAGGGAGACGTGGACGGTGTTGGTGTCGCCGAAGAGGTTGTGCAGGTCGCCCAGGATCTCCTGGTACGCCCCGACCAGGAAGACGCCCAGGTAGTAGGGTTGGCCGTGCTGGTACTCGTGAAGCTCCAGCACGTCCTTGACGTCGCGCCGGTCGATGAAGTGGTCGATCTTGCCGTCGGAGTCGCAGGTGATGTCGGCCAGCACGGCGCGGCTCGCGGGCTCCTCCTCCAGGCGGTGGATGGGCATCACCGGGAAGAGCTGGTCGATCGCCCAGGAGTCGGGCAGCGACTGGAAGACGGAGAAGTTGCAGAAGTAGGTGTCCGCGAGCTGCCGCTCGAGACCCTCCAGCTCCTCCGGCACCTGCGGCAGGGTGCGCGTGATGCGCAGGATCTTCTGGCAGGTGGCCCAGAAGAGGTCCTCGGCCAGGCCCCGGTTCTCGAGCGACAGGTGGCCGAGGTTGAACAGGCTCAGGCACTCGTCGCGGGAGGCGATCGAGTCGTGGTACGACTCGAGGAGGTTCTTGCGCGACACGTCGCGGTAGGTCTCGAAGAGGTTGCGCAGCGAGGGCTCGGCGTCCGCCGGCGCCTTGCGGGGCAGCTTGCCCACCTCGAACTCGGAGACGCCCAGCACGTCGATGATCAGCACCGCGTGGTGGGCCACCGTGGCCCGGCCGGACTCGGAGACGATGATCGGGTGCGGCACCCCCTTGGCGTCGCAAACCTCCATGATGCCGAAGACGATGTCGTTCGCGTACTCCTGGAGCGTGTAGTTGAGCGACGACGTGAAGTTGGTCTGCGAGCCGTCATAGTCCACGCCCAAGCCGCCGCCGACGTCGAGGTAGCCGAGCCGCGCGCCCATCTGGGCCAGGTTGGCGTACACCTGCGCCGCCTCGCGCAGCCCATCCTTCACCGAGCGGATGGACGAGATCTGGCTGCCGAGATGGAAGTGGAGCAGCTCGAAGGTGTCGAGCTGGCCCTGCTCGCGCAGGAAGGCCACGGCGTCGAGCAGGTCGCGCCCGGAGAGGCCGAACTTCGAGCGGTCGCCGCCGGAGGCTTCCCAGTGGCCGGCGCCTTTGGCCGACAGCCGGGAGCGGATGCCGATACGGGGCCGCACGCCCATCTTCTCGGAGATCTGGAGGATGAGAGGCAGCTCGGAGGGCTTCTCGACCACCAGGATGACGTGGCGGCCGAGCTTGGTGGCGAGCAGCGCCGTCTCGATGTACTCCTCGTCCTTGTAGCCGTTGCAGATGACGATGGCTTCCTCGTCCTCCAGCATCGCCATGACGGCGAGGAGCTCCGGCTTCGAGCCCGCTTCGAGGCCGAAGTGGTACGGCTTGCCATACTCCACCAGCCGCTCGACCAGGTAGCGGTCCTGGTTGACCTTGATGGGATAGACCCCGCGGTAGGAGCCCTTATACCCGTACTCGCCGATGGCGCGGCCGAACGCCTCGTTCAGCTCCACCACCCGGGCCTTGATGATCTCCGAGAAGCGGATCAGCAGCGGCGGGCTGATGCCGCGCTCCCGCACCTCGTCCACCAGCTCCTTGAGATCGATGGTCGGCGTGCCGGGGCCACCCGGATGGATGACCATGTGGCCGGCGTTGTTCACCGAGAAATAGTTGTTCCCCCAACCTCGGACATTGTAGAGGTCGAGAGATTCGGCCGGAGACCAGCGGCGGGAAATCGGGGCGGTGGCCATCTTGGTGCGGGTACTCCTCTTCGAGGCCCCGAAGGGCTGGTTTCTCGGATCTGCGGGTCGGGTACGAAGGAAAATCTCCGGCGGCGGACACCCGCCGGAAGGGAGGGACTTTAACATGTTTCGGCAGGAGGGCTTTTCCGGGGGGAGGCGAGGGCCTGTGATACCGTTTCCCTCTTCATCCCCCGTCTTCCGGCGGGGTCCTTTTCCGAGCGACCGGAGTGACAGCGATGACCGATATCCAGGGACCCATCCGGGTCCGTTTCGCCCCCTCGCCCACGGGGTTCCTGCATCTGGGCGGCGCCCGTACGGCCATCTACAACGACCTCCTGCGGCAGAGCGTCGGCGGCGTATTCGTCCTGCGCATCGAAGACACGGACAAAGAGCGCTCCGACGAGGCGATGACCCGCCAGATCCAGTCGGCCCTGGCCTGGATCGGCGTCGTCTGGGATGAAGGGCCGTTCCTGCAGAGCGAGCGCCTGGCCCGGCATCACGAGCGGGCCGAGGAGCTCCTGGCGAGCGGCAAGGCCTACCGCTGCTTCTGCACCCCCGAGGAGCTGGACGCCCAGCGCGCCGAGGCCGAGAAGAAGGGCCTGTCCTTCCGCTACCCCCGCACCTGCCTCAACCTCGATAAGAAAGAGGTCGAGGAGCGCGTGGCCGCCGGCCAGCCCTTCGCCGTCCGCTTCCGGATGCCGGACGAGCACATCACGTTCACCGACATCGTGCGCGGCGACATGGATTTCCCACAGGACGCTCTGGACGACTTCATCCTCCTGCGCTCCGACGGCAATCCCACGTACCACATGTCGGTGGTGGTGGACGACATCGACATGGGGATCACCCACGTCATCCGGGGCGAGGACCACCTCTCGAACACGCCCAAGCACGTCCCCCTGTTCCGGGCCTTGGGCGGCACCGTGCCGACCTTCGGGCACCTTCCCTTGATCCTCGGGCCGGACAAGAAGCGGCTGTCGAAGCGCTACGGCGCCACCTCCGTCGAGGAGTTCCGCAACGAGGGCATCCTGCCGCAGGCGCTCTACAACTTCATGGCCCTGCTCGGCTGGAGCCCGGGGGACGACCGCGAGATCCTCTCCCGCGACGAGATGATCCGCCTCTTCTCCGTCGACCGTCTGAACGCCTCGCCGGCCGTCTTCGACCGCGAGAAGCTCTGGTGGATGAACTCGCAGTACCTCTCGCAGCTCGACTACGAGGCCCTGCGCCCCCACCTCGAGCCGTTCCTCGAGGCGGTGGGCATCAACAATGTGGAGCCGGCCCGCCTGGCCACCGCCGTGAACCTCCACCGCACCCGCGCCCACACCCTGAAGGATCTCGCCGGGATGGTGACGCCCTACTTCAAGGACGAGATCGCCTACGATCCCGAAGCCTCCGCCAAGTTCCTGAAGGACTCCGGCCTGCCGGATCACGTCCAGGCGCTACGGGACCGCTACGCCAGCCTTCCCGAGTTCAATAAGGAGTCTTTGGAAGCCGGGCTGCGCGCCCTGGCCGAGGAGCGGGGTCTCAAGGCGGGCGCCCTCATCCACCCCGCCCGCATGGCCCTCTCCGGAGCCGCCGCGGGCCCGCCCGTCTTCGACCTCGTCGAGGCCATGGGCCGCGAGGCCACGCTCGGGCATCTCGACCGCTTCGTAGCCTTCCTGCGCCAGGGGCCTCCCCCGGCGCAGAGTTGACGGACAGGGGCGGTTTTCGGTAACCTGCCGTCCCTGTCCTGCTGGGAGGTCGTTCAACGGTAGGACATGCGGCTCTGACCCGCAGAATCGGGGTTCGAATCCCTGCCTCCCAGCCAATCTGAAGACCCTGCCGAGGCCGCGCACGACGCGGCCTCTCGTGTTCCGGCCTGCTAAACTGCCGGGCTGCTAAACTGGTCAGCCATGAGTCCGATCCTGGAGAAGTACCGCGAGGAGATTCTCGACCTGGCCGCGCGCCACGGAGCGGGGAACGTACGCGTATTCGGCTCCCTCGCCCGAGGTGAAGGCCGCGACGGAAGCGACCTCGACCTTCTAGTGACGCTTGGAGAAGGCCGCTCTCTTCTAGATATCGTAGGGTTCAAGCAGGACGTTGAGGACCTCGTACACCGCCCGGTGGACGTCGTCACCGAGCGAGCCCTGTCCCCGCACCTCCGAGCGAGCGTCCTCTCCGAAGCCGTTCCATTGTGGTAACACCTCGCCGTACCCCGATAGGGGTTGGCCAATGGGGTTGGTGGGAGAAGCGGGCAGTTCAGGCGCAGAGCGTGCGGGAGGGGACGGTGCCGGGCTTTTGAAGAGCGGCGTGAGTGGCCTGGAGCAGGTAGGCACGAGGCTCGACGCCGACGAGCTTCGCGGTCTCGCAGAGGCTGTAGAAGAGCGCCGCCACTTCCGTGCCTCGTTTCGATTGCGAGCCGTAGTGGTTCTTCCGGCCGACGACCACACCGCTCTTCAAAAGCCCGGCACGCGCCAAGGCTTCGTAGGCGCCATGGCCGTCGCACAGCACGATCCCGCAGTAGCCCGAAAGCACCGGCCTCGCGACTTTCGCCGAGCGGGTACCGAAAAGCTGATAGAACACCGCCTCCTCGCTGGCCATGCACCACACCCACCAGCGGGCTTTCTCGTCTTCGTGCCCCATCAGTCGCCAGTGGGTCTCATCGGCGTGGATCACTGGCGAGCCGAGCACCCGCAGCGCCTTGTAGCAAGGCTCCAGATGACCGGCCAGGGCTTCGATCTGATCCCACAGCGTCTGCGACGTCACCGTCAGCCCTTCGCGCTCCATGATCCGAACCTGCCGCTCCAGAGGAGCGTGACCGAGGTACTTGTTGATCGCCACCTCGACCGCAAGCTCCGCGAGTAGCGATCGCCAGGGGGGCAGACGCACCGATCCCGGCGCGGTGACGACGTTGCCGTTGCACCGGCAGCGGTACTTCTGGCGCCGGTGCCGCACCCTTGCCGGAGATCCTCCCGGTAACGAGCGCCGCGACCCGGACAACCACCAAAGTGCATGCTACCGCCTTGCGAAACGGCTCGACTCGTGCCTCCATCATGATCCCTCCTTCCGAGAGATCAGCTTGCACTATGAAGCCGCGTTGCGCGAGACGGGCAAGGCGGGCAAGGCGGGCAAGGCGAGGTGTTACGCATTGTGAACCGCGAGGATCTCTATCTGCAGCACGTGCTCGATGCCATCGGAAAATCGAGCGCGACGCCCCCTTACGAGCCCCTAGCTCAGGGAGCATCTACATCAGTATCTATTAACCTCAAAGGCAGCATTCTGCCGTCTTGAAGATGGCATGTCAATGTTCGCTCATCGAACTTACCATTATTCGCTCGGCATATTACAAAAAAATTATCAATTGCCATGCTCCGCTGTCTGCGCACATCTCGCCTAAGATCTTCAATTTGCCTCTGATGAAGACCAAATGCCCCGAGCACTCCCAAGAGCAGCACCGCCGATATAGCATAGATTAATTTATTATGGTTGAAATATGCAACAACCTGCTCTATGCTCGGCATAGCCTTATCGGGTTCCAGCACGACTTGATCGCCAATAGCCCCCAAAGGGGCTCCGTAAAAAGAGCTCTTAATCTCCCGGAAAAACGCAACAATGAAAACGGCAAGGACATATAAAATGACAACAAACACCGCAATAGAACTGGCAATAAATATTGAGAATTCAAGAAACACCAAGATCTTTTTATGCCAAGGTTCTTCTGTAATGTCTGCGAAATTTCCTAAAACAAGAGTAATACCTGAAAGCACTATATAAATCGACGCCGTAAGAAGGGTGTCTCTTGTGAACCACAAGAGAATTTTAAATGGATCAAGGGATTCGCCTGCATGAGAACCCCTAGCCTTAATTGTCGTAGGTTCCATCGCTGCTTCTATCCTCGCTTCTGGATATTCTTCGAAAGCCGTATCAGCCTTACAATCGACAAGACCGCCGCCAAGCCGAGCACCATAGCTGCAATAACAAAATAATATGATCTAGCCGAGAAATTGGTCCTCTTCAATGTCGAGGGCACGGCAATTGCTAGACAAGAGTCCGCAAACTTCTTCGAGGACAAAAACTCTGAGCCATCGATAACGATCATGCTGTCTATATCCTGCCGCTGCCTGTCTTGCACAGGTCCCTTCTGAATAAAAAACCATTTCGACTCAGATGACGCCACAGATAGATGATTAGCAGAGGTCGGAAGCTTGACTTTTGAAACCACCCGGTCTCGCAGCGGATCAATTTTATATAAAGACCATTCGGTCCTACCAAGATTCGGCCTTCGCGTCAACAAGTAGAGGAACTCTCCTTGCGAATAAAGCCCTGAAGCGACAGCGAATTTCTCAAGCTCGGAAAAATGTTGAGCCGCACTCCTTGGTCCAGTCATATCAGTCTTAAAGTCGGGCCTCAATCTAAATTCCTCGGGGAATGACAACAACCTTTCGGGATTCTGCCCCGAATAAACCCTGAAAATTGCTGGCGATTTTTCCATCGCAACGTAGTAAGCTGTCGCCCCAATCGTGGCGATGTAGCTGTTACCCACTAAATAGAAATCGCTATCTGCCAAGGGCATTAGGAGCTCGGGAGCTTGGGAAGACCCCGTTATCGGTATCCGAAAAAAGCCTCTGATAATATTGTCTCTCTCGTCGAGGAGCGCTCCATAGGCCACCATATAGTTACCCGCTAATTTCCATTGATATAAGGAGCCTACGCGCAGACCTCGCGAAGACCTAGCTTGAAGGGATAAAATGACCCTGGTTATTCCAAAATTTCGATTGAGCTGGACCACTGTACCGTCCGCAAGCTCAAGGAGGATGTCGCCTCCATCAGATCGACCAACAGCAGTAGGAAGGAATCCCATCTCATCTCTAATGCTAGCTGTAGGCAAGATCTCTGAACTCCCATCTTGGCGGTAGCCCAAGAGCTTATTCTGAACAGGATCGACCAAAATTAGTGGAGGAGATTCTTGTCGAGCAAGCAAGCTTGCTACCCAGCGCGGCTTTTCTGCAAGCCAAGCCTTGTAACACTTTCCATTGCCCCCTTCGGTGTCGGCCCTTACGCCTCCTATCCATAGAATCGTAGCCATCGCCACCAGACAGACAACTACCCTGGCTTTAGCATTAAAAGGCTCCGACCTAGATAAGGCCGTAATCAAGGCAAGTCGCCGTAGCATTCGCCAGCTCCCACGACACAGCGAAAACCTGAAGAGTCATAATCACTCTTTCCATGAGGACCCAATGCCTGGCACCGTCTTATCTCCGGAAAACTCCATAAGCTATCCGAGTCCCTTACCTGTTCAAAGTTTGGCCCTAAGTACAGCCAAAAAATAAAAGCCAACACTACCGCTCTTAGTAGCCTTCGCCACCTTTTCATCTCTTCTCCTTGAATGATTCCTAATTCCTAAAGGGTCTCTTTTATAATACACTGGCAGAAAAGCAGTGTCAAGTTGCCGGTATTGCTCCCAAAGTGCACCAGAGGCGGTCTCATTAATGCCTGAGCAGAATCATGGTGAATGCAAGCTGGACCACTGCAAGGAAGTCTTCCGCATGATACTTATGGCCGGCCCTTACTCTTTTCTTCGGAGCGTTGCCTATGTGCGATACCTTCCTGGAAAGGTCAAGACTCTCGGTATCGAGGTCGAGCCGCCTCAACAGGCCTGCGCCGGCCGAGCGACACAACCGAGTGACACAGACCCGAAAACAGCGGTAAAAGGTGGCAGCCAACAGAAAAGGGCGGCAACCGCCGGACAAGGACTAACTGCCGCGGTTGCCGCCACTTAGGTCGCTAAGTCTCGCCGTCAGAAGGGTTGCCTCAGGAAGGCTCGTCCGAATCCCTGCCTCCCTGCTAATCTGAAGACCCTGCCGAGGCCGCGCAGGACGCGGCCTCTCGTGTTTTCCGGGCTCGACCTGTAACGAAACGCCCGGCGGATCGCCTGAGTAGGATGTTGAATTTAAAAGGAGATCTGCCATGAAGAAACTGACTACTGTTTGCGCTTTCGGGCTCGTTCTTGGAATCTGTGCCTCGGCTGCCATGGCCGACCCGGGCCGCGGTTCCTCGACTCAGTGCTACCTCTGGGCCAACAATGCCTCTCCCACGGTCGGCGCCGCCTATTCGCCGAGCAGCATCTACTCCTACAACGCGGTCGGCCGGGCCTCGGCGAACTTGGTCACGAAGATCGCGACCGGCACCTATACGGTGACCTGCAAGGGAGTCGGAGGCGGCTCGCTGTTCACCGGCAGCACCTCCTGGGGCGCCGGGGGGCACGTTCAGGTGACGGCCTACGGCAGCGAGGATGCCGACTACTGCAAAGTCGTGAGCTGGACCTCGGGCGGCGCCGACTTCTCCGCGACCGTGAAGTGCTTCAACTCCGCGGGCGCCGCCTCGGACAGCCGGTTCGACCTGCTGTTCGTCTGGTAAACCGCTCGTCTGGCGGCTATCCCCGGGCTCGCGCCCGGCGACTCCAACTCCGAAGGCCGCGAAAGCGGCCTTTTTCATTTGTCTTCAACCTCTACCGACTCCCCTGGACGGAACGGCGAGGCGTGGCGCTGCTATCATCCCGTTACCGGGATGTCACCCTCGAACGTTCCCAGGAGAGCCGCGCCATGAGTGAGCCGACCTTTCGCTCCGTTGTCCACATGTTCCAGCACCGGGTCGCCGAGAGCCCGAACGGCGAGGCCATGTCCGGCCGCCGCGACGGCCAATGGCATTCCCTCACCTGGGGCCAGGCCGGCCAGCGGGTGCGGGCGATCGCCTGCGGCCTGCTGAGCCTGGGGTTCCAGAAAGGGGAGCGCGGGGCCATTCTCGCCACCAGCAGCCCCGAGTGGGTGATGGCCGACCTTGGCATCCTGTCGGCTGGCGGCGCCACGTCGACGATCTACACCTCGAACACCGCCGAGGAGAGCGTCTACATCCTGGCCGACTCGGGGGCCCGCGTCTGCTTCGTCGAGAACCCGGAGCAGGAGGCCAAGATCCGCGAGGTGCGCGACCGCGCCGGGGAAGTCGTAAAGCTGATCCTGATGAACGGCGCGCCGGTGGCTGGCGACGGCTGGACGGTCACCCTCGCCGAGCTCGAGCGCAGCGGCGCCGCCTGGGACGTGGAGCATCCCGGCGCCTTCGACCAGGCGGCCGCCTCGGTGGGGCCCGAGGATCTCGCCACCCTCATCTACACCTCCGGCACCACGGGCAAACCCAAGGGCGTCATGCTCACCCACGACAACTGGCTCTTCGAGGCCGAGGCCATCGCCGACGTCGGAGTGCTCCAGCCGGACGACAAGCAGCTCCTCTTCCTGCCGCTCGCCCACTCCTTCGCCAAGGTGCTGGAAGTGGCCTTTATCCGCACGGGCGTCGCGACGGCCATCGACGGCGTTGTCGACGACCTGGTGGCCAACCTGGCCGTCGTCCGTCCGACGATCATGGCCGGCGTCCCCCGGGTGTTCGAGAAGGTCTACAACAAAGTGGTCTCGGGAGCGCGGGAGGGCGGCGGCCTCAAGTACAAGATCTTCCAGTGGGCGATCGACGTCGGCGGCCAGGTCTCCAAGCTGCGGCAGGAAGGGCGGCAACCGTCCGGTTTCCTGGCCTTCCAGCACCGGCTCGGCGACAAGCTCGTCTACTCCAAGCTCAAGCAGCGCCTGGGCGGCCGGCTCCGCTTCCTGATCTCGGGCGGCGCGCCGCTCTCGCGCACCATCGCGGAGTTCTTCCACGCCTGCGACATCCTGATCCTCGAGGCCTACGGCCTGACCGAGACCTCGGCCGGCAGCACCTCGAACCGCCCCGAACGCTACAAGTTCGGCACCGTGGGGCGTGCCCTCAAGGGAGTCGAGATCAAGATCGCCGAGGATGGCGAGATCCTGATCCGCGGCCGCAACATCATGAGCGGCTACTACAACCTCCCCGAGGCTACCGAGGAAGCCCTCGATTCCGGCCGCTGGCTCCACACCGGCGACATCGGCAATCTCGACGCGGACGGCTACCTCTCCATCACCGACCGCAAGAAGGACATCCTGGTCACGGCCGGCGGCAAGAACATCGCGCCGCAGAACATCGAGAACCAGCTCAAGGTGAGCTGCCCCTACGTCTCCCAGGTCGTCATGCTGGGCGACCGGCGGCCGTTCTGCGTCGCCCTGGTTGCCATCAACGAGGAGACCGTAGGCAAGTGGGCGAAGGAAAACGGCCTCGACTACCGGGATTACGCCGATCTCGCCTCCCGCCCCGAGGTGAGAAAGCTGATCCAGGCCGGCATCGACGACGTCAACTCCGGCCTCGCCTCCTACGAGCGCATCAAGGCCTTCCACCTCCTCGACCACGACCTCTCCCAGGCCACGGGCGAGATGACGCCCAAGATGAGCGTCAAACGCAAGGTCGTCGAGGCCCGGCACCGGGAGATCCTGGAGGGGTTCTACAAGGACACCGTGGCGCGGATCTGACGAGAACGGCCCGAATTTCTCCACTATCCCAAAGGGGGAGACCATGCCGCGCAGGCTGTTGCTGATCAGCAACTCGACCAATCACGGCCAGGGCTACCTGGACCACGTCCTCGATGAGATCGACGGCTTTCTGGGACCGGTGCGGCGGCTGGTCTTCATCCCCTTCGCCTTACAGGATCGCGAGGGCTACGGCGCCAAGGTGGCGGAGCGGCTGAAGGCGATCGGCGTCGAAGTCGCGACGCTGACGGCGGACGAGGCGGGCCGGCGGCTGGTCCGGGAGGCCGAGGCGGTCTTCACGGGCGGAGGGAACACGTTCCGGCTCTTGAAGACCCTTCAGGACGGCGGCATCCTCTCCCTTCTGCGCGAACGGGCCCTGGCCGGCATGCCCTACCTGGGCAGCAGCGCCGGCACGAACATCGCGGCCCCGACGATCCGAACGACCAACGACATGCCGATCGTCGAGCCGGACTCCTTCGAGGCCCTGGGGCTCGTCCCGTTCCAGATCAATCCCCACTACCTCGACCCGGATCCGGGCTCCACCCACATGGGCGAGACCCGGGAGCAGAGGCTCAAGGAGTTCCACGAGGAGAACGAGACACCGGTCGTGGGAATCCGCGAAGGCGCCTGGATCCGAGTGGAAGGCGACCGCGCCACCCTCCGCGGAGCACGGGGAGCGCGGATCTTCCGGCGCGGCGCCGAGCCCGAGGAGCGGAAGACCGGGGCCTCGCTGGACGATCTGCTGGGATAGATGGAAACGCGACCGCGGTCGCGACGCCCATCGCTCCTTTCCTCCAGGTATAGAATCCGGGCTGCTCGACACGGTCCGGAGGAGGCCCGCCATGCAGAACGTCGTCCCCGTCAAGCCCCACATCGCCGAGCGCTCCTACGTCAAGAGTCTTGCGGAGTACCAGGCAATGTATCGCCGGTCCATCGAGGAGCCGGAGGAGTTCTGGCGCGAGATGTCAGGGATCCTCGACTGGTTCGCCCCGCCCCGCAACGTCATGGACATGGACATGGAGGAGGTGGACTTCTCCTGGTTCGGCGGCGGGCGCCTGAACGCCTGCTACAACTGCGTGGACCGCCACCTGCCGGCGCGCGGCGAACAGACGGCCATCATCTGGGCCGGGGACGAGCCCGGGGAGTACCGCTACATCTCCTACCGGGAGGTCAAGCACAACGTGGCGCGCATCGCCAACGTCCTGCTCGCCCATGGGGTGAGGAAGGGCGACCGGGTGGCGATCTACCTGCCCATGGTGCCCGAGCTGGCCTACAGCATGCTCGCCTGCGCCCGGATCGGCGCCATTCACTCGGTCGTCTTCGCCGGCTTCTCGGCCGAGTCCCTGAGGGACCGCATCCTGGACGCCGGCTGCAAGGTGGTGTTCACCGCCAACGAGGGGCTGCGCGGCGGCAGGCGCATCCCGCTCAAAGCCACGGTCGACCAGGCGGTCGAGGGGCTGGCGATGGTCGAGAAGGTCTTCGTGGTCAACCGCACGGACAAGGAGGTCCCGATGCGGGAGGGACGCGACCTGTTCCTGGCGGAGGAAACCGAGAAGCAGCGCTCGACCTGCCCGGTGGAGTGGATGGCCTCGGAGGATCCGCTGTTCGTCCTCTACACCTCGGGCTCCACGGGCAAGCCCAAGGGCGTGCTTCACACGACCGGCGGCTATCTCCTCTACGCGGCGATGACCCACAAGTACGTCTTCGACTACCACCCGGGCGACATCTACTGCTGCGCGGCCGACATCGGCTGGGTCACGGGCCACAGCTACATCCTCTATGGGCCGCTCGCCAACGGCGCGACGACGGTGATGTTCGAGTCGATCCCCACCTATCCGGACGCCGGGCGCTACTGGCGGATGGTGGATGACCTCGGGATCAACATCTTCTATACCGCGCCCACGGCCATCCGGGCCATCGCCCGCTCCGGCGACGAGTGGGTGAAGAGGTACAGGCGCGATTCGCTGCGCATCCTGGGATCGGTGGGCGAGCCGATCAACCCCGAGGTGTGGACCTGGTATCACGACGTGGTGGGCGAGGGGCGGTGCGCCGTAGTGGACACCTGGTGGCAGACGGAGACGGGAGGGATCCTCATCACGCCGCTGCCGGGGGCAACTCCCTGCAAGCCGGGCTCGGCGACGCTGCCGTTCTTCGGCATCCGCCCGGTCCTGGTCGGCGAGGACGGGCAGGAGCTGGAAGGCAACGACGTGTCGGGCAACCTTTGCCTGCGGGGCACCTGGCCGGGACAGGCCCGCACGATCTATGGCGATCACCGGCGGTTCCGCCAGACCTACTTCTCGCAGTACCCCGGCCTCTACTTCACGGGCGACGGCTGCCGGCGGGACAAGGATGGCTACTACTGGATCACCGGCCGGGTGGACGACGTGCTCAACGTTTCCGGCCACCGGCTGGGGACGGCGGAGATCGAGAGCGCCCTGGTGGCGCACGAGGCCGTGGGCGAGGCGGCGGTGGTGGGCTTCCCGCACGACATCAAGGGGACGGGCATCTACGCCTACGTCCATCCGACGCCGGACTACGAGAGCTGGGACCGCGAGGAGCTGGTGGGCATGCTCAAGGAGCAGGTGCGGCACGCCATCGGGGCCATCGCGGCGCCGGACCGCATCCAGGTCGTCACGGGCCTTCCGAAGACGCGCTCGGGCAAGATCATGCGCCGTATCCTGCGCAAGATCGCGGCTGGCGAATACGACGAGCTGGGCGACATCACCACCCTGGCGGACCCTTCGGTGGTGGAGAAGCTGGTGGACGACCATCGCTCCAATTCCGTATAGAAAAGGGGGTATACCTTCAGATCCGGGTCCGTGCTAGAATATTCCCAGCGCTTCCATGGAGGCCCCATCTCTCCGGTCTGGCACGGCTCCGGCGGTGGGATCACAGCCATCGGCTCTCGGCGCTCTCCCGTGCTCAGCTCTAGGCCCAACCTCCCCGGGCTTGCCGTTCTCGCGCTGATCCTGAGCGCGGCCGCCGGCCACGCGGCCGTGGAAGGCTTCCACTACAACCGCGAGATCGCGGTGCCGGCCGTCGGGTGGGTGCGGGTGCCGCTCGATCTCGCGGCCATCCAGCACCTGGCGCCCGGAGCTTCGGACCTCCACATCTTTTCGCCGGCCGGCAGCGAGGTCCCCCTGCGGATCGAGCCCGCCGTTCCACGGAGCGAGCGCCGGCCGGTGACGCTCTCTCCCCCGACGCGAGTGGACGACGGCTGGGAGCTGATTCTCGATCTCGGCGCCGATCCGCTGCCCCACGAGCGCCTCTTCCTCCAGCCCGCCCGCTCGCCTCTCCCGCCGCCGGATCGGATCGAAAGCGGTCCGGACGGCGCGGCCTGGCAGCCCCTCACGATTGGCGAGCCGGCACCGCCTGGCGCGAATTCCTCTTCGGAGAGCGATTCTGAAAATTCGGGGGAAGACGGCGAGTGGGTCCCCATCGCCTATCCGGCGACCGGCGACCGCTATCTCCGCTTCCACTGGCCGCGGCAGGGGCAGGCGCCACGGATCACGGCGGCGGAGGTGGAGGCGGTGACCGGCCCGACGCTGTCGGTGACGACCCGCACGACCGACTGCGACACGAGCCGGCCGGGTGTGGCCTTCTGCACTCTGACCCTGCCGGCCGCCGGCCAGACCGTGCGGCGGCTGATGGTGGAGATCCAGGGCGGTGGACGGACGGGCTACCGGCTCGAGGCGCCACGCCAGTCCCGCTGGCACACCCTGGCCGAAGGGGTCTGGCAGCGGAGCGGCACGGCGACGCGCCACCTGCTTCCCGGTGGACCGGGGCCGCTGGCGGACTCGCTCCTCCGCCTCGAGCTCCACGGCTCGCCGCAGAACCCGCCGCGGCTCGCGAGTTGGGGCGCCGAGCTCTCGGTGCAGACGGTGCTCTTCCACGCCGAGGAGGGCGGACGGTACGTCCTGGCTTACGGCGGCGCTCCGCGCACGGAGCCGCGACGGGCGAAGCCGCCGGAGGGAGACGAGGCCGCCTGGCTGAAAGCGGGCGCGGAGATCGAGCGCGCTCCGGCCCCGCTGCCGGCGGCGGCGACCGCGCCGGCCGTTCGCATCGGCAGCCGCCGGCTCGGCGGCGCCTGGCGGGTCGTAGCCCCTGCCGCGCGGCCCGGCCTCCTGGTCCGCCTGGAGCTTCCCGACGCCGTCTACGCCGCCGGCCGGGCCGACCTGGGAAACCTGCGGCTCGTCTCGGGAGAGCGCCAGATCCCCTTCTACCGCTGGTCGCCGGCCACCCCCGCCCTCGTCGCCCGGGAATGGGGATTGGAGCTGACGGGAAGCGGGCGCCGGAAGTCGGGCGAGAGCGAGGTGGAGATTCGCCTGCCGCAGCGCGGTCTGCCCCTGACGGAGCTGGAGCTGATGGCCCCGGCCGGTCCGCTGCGGCGCGCCGTCGGGGTGCGATACCTGGAGCCCGCCCGTGCACCGCGGCGGGAGAACGGCAAACGGCGGGACCGCGTGGCCGCCGTCCGTCAGACCTGGATCTGCCGGCCGCAGCCCCCTCTCCCCTGCCTCGAAAGGCTGCCGCTGCCCGACCACGCGCCGCAGGTGATCTCGGTCCGTTTCCAGGACGGCGACAACCCGCCCCTGGCGGACCTCGACGCGGCTCTCTGGCGGCGGCGGGACGTCCTCCTGTTCGTCTGGCCGGAGGCGGAGGAGACCACGCCGGTACGCCTGCTCGCCGGCCCGGACACCTTGAAGGCTCCCTCCTACGATCTGGCGGCTCTCGGCGAGACCCTGCTGACCTATCCCTGGCAGCCCGCCGAGCTGAGCCTGGAAGGGAACGCCAGCCAGGAGCCGCGCTGGGGCCGTTGGGTGATGCCGGTGACGCTGATGATCGCGGGAATCTGCCTGATCTTCCTGCTGGGGCGCATCCTGTCGGAGACTTGAGGCGGTGACGCGGGGCGGGGAAGGAAAATGGCTCCTCGGGAGGGATTCGAACCCCCAACATTTCGGTTAACAGCCGAACGCTCTACCGTTGAGCTACCGAGGAACGTGGAAAGAAGCTTCCGGGTGGGACCGGAGGCGGAATTCTAGGCGCATCGAATTCCGCTGTCAAACGAGGCGGCCGGCCCCCGGGAAGGGACCGGCCACCAGTTGAATCGCTGGGATCTAAACCGTGGTGTCCAGGAACGGCTTCAGCTTGGTCGCCCGGCTGGGGTGACGCAGCTTGCGCAACGCCTTGGACTCTATCTGGCGGATGCGCTCGCGGGTGACGTTGAAGGACCGGCCCACCTCTTCCAGGGTGTGCTCGGAGCCGTCGCCGACGCCGAAGCGCATCTTCAGGACCAGCTCTTCCCGCGGCGTCAGGGTCTTGAGCACCTTGCGGGTCTGGTCCTTCAGGTTCGCGAAGATCACCGAGTCGATGGGCGACACGGCGTTCTTGTCCTCGATGAAGTCGCCGAGGTGCGAATCCTCCTCCTCGCCGATGGGGGTCTCGAGGGAGATGGGCTCCTGGGCGATCTTCATGATCTTGCGCACCTTGGAGGCCGGCAGGTCCATCCGCTCGCCGATCTCCTCCGCCGTGGGCTCGCGCCCCAGCTCCTGCACCAGCGAGCGGCTGGTGCGGGTCAGCTTGTTGATGGTCTCGATCATGTGGACCGGGATGCGGATGGTCCGCGCCTGGTCCGCGATGGCCCGGGTGATCGCCTGCCGGATCCACCACGTGGCATAGGTCGAGAACTTGTAGCCGCGCCGGTACTCGAACTTCTCCACCGCCTTCATGAGGCCGATGTTCCCCTCCTGGATGAGGTCGAGGAACTGCAGGCCGCGGTTGGTGTACTTCTTGGCGATGGAGACCACCAGCCGGAGGTTGGCGACGATCAGCTCCTCCTTGGCCCGCTCGCAGACCGCCTCGCCCTGCCGGATCTTGTTGATCGTGGCGGCGATCTCGGCGTGCGTGGTGCCGTAGCGCTCCTCGAGCTCGCGCAGGTTGGCCCGGTACTTCTCGATGCGGCGGCGGTGGAGGGCCTTGAGCTCCTCGTTCGTCTCCCGCTTGAGGGCCGTCTGCGCGCGCTTGATGTCCTGCTCGAAGCGCGAGAACTGCTTGTCGATGTCCTTCAGGAAGTCCACCAGCCGGTTGCGGGTCTGGACGCTGAAGTCGACCGTGCGGATGTCCTTGGCGATCTTGGCGACCAGGCGGTCGATCTCGCGCTCGATCTCCAGGTACTTCTCGCCGTCCGGCTTGCAGCGCTTCTGGCGCTTGCGCAGCTCGCCGATCTCGTGGTCGTTGGCCGCGATCTGCTCGAAGATCTTGAGGTTGCCCTTGATGCGGTCGGCGGCCTTGGGATCGAGCGGCTCGTCCGGATCGGCGGCGACCAGCTCGCGCAGGATGCGCTTGTCCTTGGCCGCCATCTCGTTCAAGCGCAGCAGCTCGCGCAGGACCACCGGGTTCTCGCACAGGGCCTCGTAGATCAGCCACTCGCCCTGCTCGATACGCTGCGCGATCTCCACCTCGCCCTCGCGGTCGAGGAGGGGAACGGTGCCCATCTCGCGCAGGTACATGCGGACGGGGTCGTTGGTCTTCTCGTGCGTGGCGAGACCGAATTCCGTCGTCTCGTCTTCCTTCTTGTCGAACTCGTTCGTGCCGGACTCGAAATCGTCCCGGTTCTGGTAGCGCTCGGGCCGGTCGATGACGTCGACGCCCAGGTCCGCGAACCGGAGATAGATCTCATCCAGCTCGTCCGGGAGGCTCACAACCTCCTCGGGCAGCATCTCGTAAATCTCGTCGTAGAGAAGGTAGCCCTTTTCCTTGCCCAGCTCGATGAGCTGCTTGACCGAGCTGTACTTCTCTTCGACGGGTGTCAGGCTGGAAATCGTCAATTTGTTCTCCTCTCAGCCACGATCGGGACTGCACGCGGACAGGGATCACCCGGGCCCAGGATTCGCTCCTGGCCGGGATCCCCGATGCAAACCGCGGTTCAAACGGTCTCTCTCTTCCAAAAGACGGCCAAGAAGCGCATGATCCTGCTTACGCTGCGCCTCGGCGATCTCTCTGCTTACTTCCTTGAGGCGCTGCCGCCGCCAGCGGTCCGTCAGGTTGTCGAGGGATTCCAGGAGCCCGATTCTTCCGGGAGCAAAACTCCCTTCTAACATTATCCGGGCAATCCGGTCAACCGACCCGCCGTCAGAACCCAGTGCGTTGCGTACGGTCCGTGCGTCCGGAGGGGAGCCGTCCCCTCCTGCATATAGAGCGCAGAACGTCTGGTAAATATTCCTGCATTCCGTGTCAAAGAAGACCTCGGGCGGAGGAAGGGCGTCTAGAGGCGGGATCTGGTTCGACTCGTCGGGCTGGAGAAGCCGCTCCAGCACCTGCTCCTCGATCCCCCAGGAGAGACGCATCCCGCCGTCCTGCCCCTTCTTGGGCGAGGGCCCCTGGCTGGGAGAGAGCCCTTGCCTGGAGGAGGATCCCTGGGCCTGCTCCTGCCTCGGACCGGTCTCGGCGCCACCGCCCATGCGGCGGGCCAGCATCTCGACCGGGATCCCCAGCCGGCCGGCGGCCGATCGCGCATAGCTGAAGCGGAGAATCGCGTCGGGAATGGGCCGCAGCAGCTCCGTCACGGCGGTGGCGGCCTTGGCCTGAAGCTGCGGCTCCCGCAGGACGTTGCCCGGAAGGAGCCGGTCGAGCTCGGCCGATACGGCGTCCTCGGCTCCTTCCACCGCCGCGCGCACGGCCTCCTCCCCGGCCTCCAGGCGCAGGGAGTCCGGATCGTGGGAGCCGGGGAAGCGCGCCCGCCGCACCGCGAGCCTTTCGCCCAGCAGCAGCGGCAAGACCTTGCGGAAGGCATTCTCGCCGGCGTTGTCGCCGTCGTAGGCCACCACGACCTCCTCGGCGTAGCGCGAGAGGAGCTTCGACTGCTCGGGCGTGAGGGCGGTGCCCATGCCCGCCACGGCTCCTTCGAGGCCGCAGGCGACGATGCCGATGACGTCGAAGTAGCCCTCGCACAGCACGGCCCGGCCGGTCTCGCGGATGTCCCGCTTGGCGAGGTGCAGCCCGTAGAGCAGGGTGCCCTTGTGGAAGCGGTCGGTCTCGCTGGTGTTGATGTACTTGGCCTTGTCGTCCCCCAGGGTGCGCCCGCCGAAACCGACCAGGCGGCCGGCGGCGTTGTGGATGGGGAACATCAGCCGGTGCCGGAAGCGGTCGTAGAGGTCGCCTCGCTGCTCCGACCTGCCGACCAGCCCCGCCGCCTCGAGGTCCGACTGGGAAACCTTGGCGTTGAGGGCCTGGAGCAGGTTGCGGAATCCGTCCGGCGCGTAGCCGAGCCCGAAGCTCTCGACGAGCTCCGGCGGGATGCGCCGCTTCTCCAGGTACTCGCGGGCGAAGGGCGACTTCCGGAGCTGATCGGCGAAGAACCCCGCCGCCGCCTGGAGGGCCCCCTCGATGTCCCGCTCGGGCCGGCCGCCGGCGAAGCGCGCCTCCGTCCGGCTGGGGAGCGGAATGCCGTAGCGCATCGCCAGGGCCTCGATGGCCGCCGGGAAGTCGTCGCCGGTGGTGAGCATGTGGAGCTTGATGGCATCGCCGCCGGCGCCGCAGCCGAAGCAGTAGAAGAGACCCTGGACGGGATCGACGCTGAAGGAGGGGGACTTCTCCTTGTGGATGGGGCAGAGCCCCTGATAGCGGCGGCCGGCCTTGCGCAGCCGGGTGTGATCGGAGGCGACGGCGATGATGTCCACCGCGTCGCGCACGGCCTGCACGAGCTGGGGGGTGATGTTGACGTTGCCGAGCGCCATGGCTGGAAAGCCCCGGTCAGGCGCCGCGGAAGGTCACGACCGTCGCGCCGTCACCGCCCTCGTTGGGAGCGCCCGAGCGGATGTCGGCGATCCCCCGATGGCTGCGCAGGTGCTGGCGCACGGCCTGGCGCAGCCGGCCCGAGCCGTGACCGTGGACGACCCGCACCTCCTTGCGGGAAGCCAGGAGCGCCTGATCGATGTAGGAGTCGAGCTGCTCCAGCGCGGGCTCGACGCGCATGCCGATCAGGTTGATCTCGGGCGGCACGGAGGTCGACTCGTCGATGTCGCCCCGCGTAGCGAGGGACGGAGTGGGCCGGAATTCCTGCGACGCGCGCGGCGCGGTCTCCCGCTCTTTTTTGGCAGAAGCCGCTCCGGGGCCCACGGCAGCCAACTCGTCCGGACGGCACCGGACGCGCTTGCCGCGCACCAGCACCTCCGCCCGGCCATCCTCCAGCTTCTCCAGCACGCCCTGCCAGCCGAACCCGACGTGGCGCACGGGCGCGCCCACCACCAGCGGCCCCGACGCCTCCGGCTCCGCCGGGCCGCCGAAGGCCGGCGCTTCGGAGAAGAGCGTCTGGACCGCCTCGGCCGCGAGGCCTCGCCGCCGCCCCTCCTCGAATCGCTCGCGCAGGCGCTCCTCCTCGCGGCGCAGGCGCTCGGCCGTCTGGCGGCGGAAGTCCTCCAGCTCCGTGCGCATCTTCTTCGCCGTGCCCCGCCGCTCCTCCTCCAGGGCGGCCCGCTCGTCGGCCAGCCGGCGGCGGAGCTTCTCGGCGTCCGCGCGCTCGATCTCCAGGCTCTCCCGGGTCTCGGAAAGCTCCTGGCGCACCCTCTCCACCTCGGCGATCAGCCGCCGGAGGTCGCGGTGCTCGGAGCCGAGCCGGGCCTCGGCGCGGTCCAGCCACTCGGCCGGCAGCCCCAGCCGGCGCGCCAGCGCCAGGGCTTCGCTGCCGCCGGGAGGGCCGGGGACCAGCCGGAAGGTGGGCCGGCCGGTGGCGGGATCGAACTCCATGGCCGCGCAGGTGGCGCCTGGCAGCTCGAGGGCCGCCGCGGCGAGCTGGGTCAGATGGGTGGTGATCACCCCCAGGCTGCCCTTCTCGAGCAGTCCTTCGAGCAGGGCCACGGCGAGGGCGGCGCCCTCTTCCGGGTCGGTGCCCGAGCCCAGCTCGTCGAGGAGGATGAGGCTGTCGGGCCCCGCTCCCTCCCAGGCTTCCTTGAGGCGGAGCAGCCGGCCGCTGAACGTCGACTGGTCGGCCAACAGGTCCTGCTCGTCGCCGACGGTCGCCACCAGGCGCCTGAGGAACGGCACGCGGCTCCCCGGTCCGGCCGGAATCGGCAGGCCGCACAGCGCCATGAGGGAAAGGATGCCGGTCGTCTTGAGCGACACGGTCTTGCCGCCGGCGTTGGGGCCGGTGATGACCAGGATGCGCCGGTCCGGAGCGATCTCGATGGCGAGCGGCACGATGTCTCCCGAGTGCCCCGCCTGGCCCAGCGCCTCCGCGCGCGCCTCGGCCAGGCTGGGATCGAGGAGGGGGTGCCGCGCCGCCAGCAGACGCAAGTCGTCCCGCGCGCCGATCTCGGGAAGATGGGCTTCGCAACGGTCGCCGAAGCGCACCGAGGCCTGCAGGAGGTCGAGGTCGCCCAGGAAGCGCGAGTGCTCCCGCAGGTCGGGCAGCGCCGCCCGGGAGGCCTCGATCAGCTCCACGAGGATGCGGTGGCGCTCCGCTTCCTCGTCCTCCACCGACTGCTGGAGCGTGTTGTTAGTCTCCACGACCCCCAGCGGCTCGAAGTAGAAGCTCTTGCCGGTCGCCGAGCGGCCGTGGACGAGGCCGCTGCTGCGCCCCTTGGCGCCGGACTGGACCATCAGGACCAGACGGCCGCCGCGCAGGGGGATCGTGTCTTCGGAGAGCTCGTCCTTATGGGTCGAGACGAACTCGCCGAGCTCGCGGTAGATCTGGTCGCGCGTCGAGCGGATCTGGCGCCGCAGGGCGGCGAGGCGCGGGCTCGCGTCCTCGCGCACCTCGCCCCGGCGGTCGAGCGTGCGCTCGATCCGCCGCAGCAACGGCTCGACGTCGGGCAGCTCGCGGGCCCGCGCCTCGAGCGCCGGGCAGGGAGGGACCGCCTCGCGGATGCGCGCCGCCGCCGCCCGGGAGGCCTTGCCCAGGTCGGCCAGGCGGACGAGGTCGATGCCTTCGAGCGGCGGCCGGCCGGTGGTCAGGCGGATCAGCAGGCCGCCGAGGGGAACCTCGAAGTCGGGCACCAGGCCCCGCTCGCCGACGAGCCTGGAGGCCTCCTCGAAGAGGGTCCGCCGGGCCCGCAGCTCCCCCTCGTCCTCGAAGGGACGGAGGGCGAGCACGCGGTCGCGGCCCAGGTCGCTCGCGGCAAAACGCGAGACCACGGCCAGCAGGCTGGGGAACTCCAGCGCCTGAGCCGTTGCCTGGGAAAGGATGGAAGAACTGGGGGAAAACTGCTCGCTCACCGGCCTGAGTGTATCAGCGGCACCCCTTGCCGCCCTATCGCAGGGCCGGCCGCCGCGCTCGCGGCGGACCGGCGACGTAGCGGGAAACCTCGGAAAGGACCTCCAGGGTGGCGTGCTCGGTCTCCACCAGACGGCGGAAGAACAGCAGCGCCGCCGCGACTCCCTGGCGGACGTCGCGGGCCCGGAGGATGGGCATCAGGTCCTGGGCGAGCGGGCGAAGCTCGGGCGAGCGCCCCTTGCGCGTATAGAAGATGGCGAGATCGAACAGCACCCCGGCCGCTTCCATCCCCAAACCCTCGGTCAGGAACCCCTGCCGGGCCTCCAGGAACGCGGCCTCCGCCGCTTCGGAAGCGCCGAGGGCCTCCGCGATCTTGCCCTCCAGGTGCCGCAGCCGCACGAGGTTGGGCCCATCCCCCTGCCGCTCGTAGAGCGTCCGTGCCCGCCGGAGCGCCCGCGAAGCCTCCTCGGCATGGCCCGAGTCGGCGAGGAGCAGAGCCAGACGATGGAGCCCGAAAGCGACGAGCGGCTGCTCCTGGTCCTGATCTGGATCGAGCAGGGCCAGCCCCTCCTGAAGGCAGCCGATTCCCTGAAGCGCCGCCTCCGGGCCTGGAGCCCAGCCGCGGATCGTCCCTTTCTGGATCAGCAGCCGTCCCTGGAGGTACCGCTCGCCGAGGGTGCGGTACAGGATGAGCGCGCGGTCGAGCAGGTGCTCCGCCTCGTCGAGCTTCCCCTGGTCGGCGAGCAGACGAGCCCGCAGCTCCTGCAGCTCCGCGCCCTCCAGCGGATCGCTCCCCTCCTCGAGCGGCGCCGCGGCCTGGGCGAGAGCCGTCTCGGCGCCCCGCAGGTCGCCGGCGAGCCGCCGGGCGTTTCCCAGGCAGGCCCAGGAACGCCCCAACAGGCTGCGCGTGATCGTGATCCCGTAGCGGCGGGCATCGAGCCGCCCGGCCGCGGCGACCGCCCATTCGGCCCGTGACACGGCGAGGTCCGGGTCGGCGGTCTTCTCGCCGATTCTCTGGCTCTCGCCGATCAGAAGCTCGCAGACGGCGGGCGTCTGGAGCCGGGGCTCGGACTCGATGCGCGCGCGCCCCGCCGGCAGAGGCAGGGCCAGCAGCTCCGAGAGCCGGAGCGGCGCCTCGCGGAGGTCCGCGCGGGCCCGCCGCTCGCCCCGGGAGCCGCGGTCCGCCACGCGCGCGAACACGCCGGCATAACCCTCTCCACCCCTGGAGACCGCCTCGCCGAGGTTCCAGAGGTGCCGCGTCACCGCCACGCAGCGCGAGCAGCCGGCCAGGAGATGCCGGACGATGCGCAAGCGCTCCTGGCTGTCGACCTGGTTGCGCATGAATCGCTCAAGGAGGGCATTACCGGGATGGCTGCTGGAATGCTCACCAGGAGCACCATCCGGATAGCGACCGTGGTCACTTATGGGGTCACTGTTTCTTCCGTCCATGCTTTCCTCGCCGGCCGGAGGTTCCCTTTCTGTCGTTTCGAATTACGTCCCAATTCATTTGAGGCACGGAAGTCGAGAACTCGCGAAGGGACCGGCGAAGCGATTATAGAGCATATGTTGTCGAGAAGAACAACCTGTCGTGCCTCTGAACACGGCCGCCGAGAACAAAGGTATGCCGCTACAGAATCTCTTTTGACGGGCAAGTCATTGATGCACATAAGTTTGCGCTTGCCACGAGGCTCGGGAGAAGGTACATTTCTGCTCATGTCAATCTTCAATGGACTGGGCAGGGCCTTACGCTGGCTCCGTGACCGGCAGGGTAAGAGGCAGTACCAGGTCGCTGACGCGGCAGGGATCACGAAGGCGATGCTCTCGGCCTATGAGACCGGCAAGCAGAAGCCGTCGCTCGATACGCTGGAGAAGATCCTGTCCGCCCTGGAGTGCGATCTCAACGATCTGCACAACGCGCTTCAAATCGTCAACGAACGGCCGGAGGCGATCCGCCGGCCCGGTGGCGCGGGAGCCGCCTGGCAGGCGACGTTTCGCGCCGGGGACGGTTCCCAGGAAGCCGGAGAAGGAAGCGGCCTCAACGTCTACCGCATCCTTGGCCTCAACCGTCAGCTCCCGCCTCAGGAAGAGCAGGCCCTGAGCGAGATGCTCGAAGGCTTCCACAAGATGGTGCGCTACCTCCACAGCAAGGTTTCCCCGGCGCCTGCCGGCGAAGCCGAGCCCGAAGAAGAGCCGAGCTGAAAGCAGGCGGTCGCCGCATGCCTTGAAAGCGCCCCGCGCAGGGGCGCTGCATGCCCTTTTCCTTCGTGTCCGCCCCGTTTCTAGTCGATTTCTGGCCGATTTCTGGCCGATTTCTGGTCCCATCGGGCCTGCGCACGCTTCTTGCACTGCACTCGAGGGTAAGCCGCGGGAAAAGCCCTGCGGTCAACCAGAAGCGCACAACGGAGCGGAGCGAGCGATGACCGCAGGGCACCTCAGTAACCAACGATCCAAGCCTGCCTTTGCTCGCTCTGCCGGGAGATGTCCTCGTGGATGGCGAGCTCGAGCGTAGGATCACCCGCCTCCGGCGGGGCGACCACCTCTGTCTGATTTATCACAGCGCCGCCGAGCAGACGGCCGCGCTGGTGCCTTTCCTCAAGCTGGGTATCGCCGCGGGCGACCGCTGCCTGTTCGTCGGGCACGGCACCAGCGCACGGCGAGTGGAGCGCGCCCTGCAAAGCGCGGGCGTGGACGTCGACGCCGAGTGCGAGCGCGGCGCCCTGGTGTTCCTGACGCAGCGGGAGAGCTGGCTGCCCAACGGGCGGTTCGACCCCGGGGCCATGATGGACCTCCTGCGCCAGGCGGAGCAGCAGGCGCTCGACGACGGCTTCTCCGGCCTGCGGGCGACGTGGAACATGGGCTGGATCCTGGAAGGGACGCCCGGCGCCGACCGGCTGGTCGAGTACGAGGCCCACCTCAACCGCTTCCTCGCCGGCAGCCACACCTGCGCCCTCTGCCGCTACTCCCGCGAAGGCTCCCCCGCGGCGGTGATCCAGGACGCCCTCCACACCCACCCGCTGGCCGTGCTGGCCGACCAGATCTGCCCCAACGCCTACTACGAGCCGCCGGACATGGTGCTCGGCGACCGCTCGCCGGAGGAGCGGATCGACTGGATGATGGCGCGCCTCCGCCGGGCCCGCATCAACGAGCAGAAGCTCGAGGACGTCAGCCTGCGGCTCTCCCAGCAACGGGCGGCCCTCGAGCGGGCCGACCGGGCCAAGGCCGAGCTGCTCTCGATGCTCGCCCATGAGCTGCGCAACCCGCTGGGCACCATCAGCAACGCCCTGCAGGTGCTGCGGATGAAAGGCGAGGGGGACGACACCTGGAAGCGGGCGATCGACGCCGCCGAGCGCCAGGTCCTCCACCAGGCCATGCTGATCGACGACCTGCTGGAGGCCTCCCGCGTCACCCGCGGCCAGGTCGAGCTGCAGTGCGAGGAGCTGGACCTCGCGCAGCTCGTGCGGGAGACCGTCGAGGGGTACCGGGAAACCCTGAGGGACGCCGGCCTGTCGCTCAGCCTCGAAGCCAAGGATGGACCGCTGCGCGTGCGCGGCGACCGGCTCCGCCTCTCCCAGGCCCTCTCGAACCTCCTGGACAACGCCGCCAAGTTCACCGAGCGCGGCGGGCGGATCACGGTGCGGACGTCCCGCGGCGCCGAAGGCAAGCGGGCGCAGATCGCCGTCCGGGACAACGGCGCCGGCATCGAGCCGGAGGAGCTGCCCTACGTCTTCGAGGTCTTCACCCAGGGCGACCACAGCCTGGACCGCTCGATGGGCGGTCTGGGTGTCGGCCTCGCCGTGGTCAAGGGCTTGATCGAGATGCACGGCGGGGAGGTGCGGGCGCGCAGCGAGGGGCCGGGCAAGGGCTCGGAGTTCACGTTCCTGCTCCCTCTGGAACCCGCCGCCGCGGCGCTTCCCGAGCCCGAGGAGCACCCGGCCGTCAACCAGAGCGCGCGGCGGGTGCTGGTCGTCGAGGACAACCCGGACGCCGCCGCCACGATGCGCGACTTCCTCGAGCTCTCCGGCCACGAGGTGGAGCTCGCCTGCTCCGGCGCGGACGGCCTGGCGGCCGCGCGCCATTTCCATCCCGAGGTGGTGCTCTGCGACCTCGGGCTGCCCGGCATGAGCGGCTTCGAAGTGGCCGCCGAGCTGCGGCGCGACCCCGCCACCCGCTCCGCCAAGCTGATCGCCGTCACCGGCTATGGCCGGGACGAAGACCGCCGCCGCTCCAAGGAGGCCGGCTTCGACCTCCACCTGACGAAGCCCGTCGATCCGGCGCAGCTGCGCGCCCTGCTCCAGTAGGCCCCCGTCCATTTATCTGGATTCGGCATCCCGGATTCGGTACCCCGATTTGGCCCGGACTGGGCCCGGGCTTGCCGTCCCGAGGGGGTTAGGCCACAATAGCCGCACGATGCGTCGCTTCAAGCCTGTCCATGGAGTTCTGATCGTCCTGCTCGTCCTGGGAACGGTCTGGGGGGCCGAAGTGGCCCTGGAGGGCCGGCTGAACCCCAACGGGTTCCAGAAGGTCTCGCCGGAACGGGATGGCCGCGTGACGATCAGTCTGGCGGATCTGAAGCCCCAGGACGTCCGCTTCTTCCGGTTCCTCAACTCGGGCAACCAGGAGGTGCGGTTCTTCGTCGGCCGCGACGGCGACGGCCATTTGCAGGTCGCCTTCGACGCCAACGAGACCTGCGCCAAGGGTAAGCGAGGCTTCCGGCACGAAGGGGAGTGGATGGTTTGCAACAAGTGCGACAAGTCCTTCCGGCTGTCGGAGACGAACTCCAACGGCCAGGGATGTACGCCGATCCCGCTCCGGTTCCGTGAAGACGGGCAAGAGTTGGTGCTGGCCGAGGCCGATATTCTCCAAGGGTGGCGGCTGTTCCGCTGAACGGCGTTGTCGACCAAGACAAGATAAGCGCCGAGACAACTGACGTGAAATCAGAGCTTTGACGGCCTAGCCTGCGATGTTGTATCTTCGCGCGGTCCGGAAAGGGTAGCCATGTGCGCAGCCGACTTCGTGCTTTACGAGGAGGAATTCAGGCACCTTGAAGAGGCCCTGCGCCGTTTGCGGCAGGAAGCCAATGGCAAGGCCGTCTTCCTGATCGACAAGAACGGCCAGCAGATCGCCTCGGCGGGTGAGGTCGAGCAGTTCGACACCACCTCGCTGGCCTCGCTGACGGCCGGCAACGTGGCGGCGACCGACGGGCTGGCCAAGCTGATCGGCGAGCGGGAGTTCTCCGTGCTGTTCCACGAGGGCCAGCAGGACCACATCCACATCTCCATCGTCGCCAAGCGCGCCATCCTGGTGGTCATCTTCGACGACCGGTCCTCTCTCGGCCTCGTCCGGCTGAGAGTCAAACGCGCGAACGTCGACCTGGAGAAGATTTTCGAGGTCATGCTGCAGAAGGGCGAAAAAGGCGCGCAGGGACCGGCCCACGCGAGCCCCTTTTCAGAAATCACCGACGACGACATCGACGCGCTCTTCGGCGAGTAGCCGCGGAGCCGCCCGGCGGACCCGTCCAAAGCGCCCGGTGACCGAGCCAGACATCCGAGACATCGAAGATGACCTTCATCAATTACGCCAGCAAGGAGATCAACTGCAAGATCGTCTACTACGGCCCCGGCCTGTGTGGGAAGACGACCAATCTGCAGTACATCTACAACAAGACCGCGCCGGAATCGAAGGGGAAGATGATCTCCCTGGCCACCGAGGCCGACCGCACGCTGTTCTTCGACTTCCTGCCTCTCGACCTCGGCAGCATCCGCGGCTTCACCACCCGGTTCCACCTCTACACCGTTCCCGGCCAGGTGTTCTATGACGCCAGCCGCAAGCTGATCCTGAAAGGCGTCGACGGCGTCATCTTCGTCGCCGACAGCCAGGAGGAGCGGATGGAGGCCAACATCGAGTCGATCCGCAACCTGGAACAGAACCTGAAAGAGCATGGGTTCGACCTGGCGGCCGTCCCCTACGCCCTGCAGTTCAACAAGCGGGACCTGGGGAACGTCATGCCCATCGAGGAGATGTACCGGACGCTCAACTACAAGCGGGAGCCGACCTTCGAAGCGGTCGCGACCACGGGGGTCGGAGTTTTCGATACGCTGAAGTCGGTCGCGAAGCAGATCCTGATCGAGCTGAAGAAGCGGTAACCGAAGCGGGTAATCGAAGCAGCGAGAGGCAGCGAGAGGAGCCATGGCCAAGGCCAAACCCCAGCCCCAGCCCCAGTCCAAACCGCGGTCCCAAGCCCCGTCCCCGCCCGACGATCCGGCTCTCGACGCCCTGACGGAAGGTCTCTCCGCCCTGCAGGGGAAAGACTGGAAGAAGGCGGCGGAGCGCCTGGAGAAGGCCGTCGAGCTCGCCGACCGTCCCGAGCTGCGGGAGCGGGCCCGCCAGTTCCTCGCCGCCTGCCGCCAGCGGACGGCGGAGGGGAAGAACGCGGCGCAGGCGGAGGTCGATCCCTTCCTCCAGGCCGTCTACGAGAAGAACCGCGGGGACTACCGCGCCGCGCTCGAGATCAGCCGCAAGGGCGGGCGCGACCAGAAGGAAGACCGTTTCGCCTATCTCGTGGCGGCGATCCACGCCAGCGAGGACCGGATCGAAGAGGCGGCGCAGGCGCTCGCCAAGGCCGTCGAGCTGAACTCGAAGAATCGCATCCATGCCTTTCACGACCCCGATTTCGCCGAGCTCCGCAAGAACCGGGACTACCGTCCCCTCTTCGGCCTCTCCTGACCCGGCGCGCCCCGCCGGCAAGGCCCTGGTCGCGATCGGCGGCGGCACCGGCCTGTCGGCCGCGCTGCGCGGCCTCAAGCACCACGTCGGCACCGAGCGGCTGCGCGAGATCGCGGGCGTGGTCACCGTCACCGACGACGGCGGCTCCTCCGGCCGGCTGCGGCGCGAGTTCGGCGTCCTCCCGCCGGGCGACATCCGCAACTGCATCGCGGCCCTGGCGGACGACGAGGACCTCCTCACCCGCCTCTTCCAGTACCGCTTTCCGAACGGCGGCGGCCTGCTCGGGCACTCCTTCGGCAACCTCTTCCTGACCGCCCTGACGGGCATCACGGGCGATTTCCACCAGGCGATCCTGACCGCCGAGTCGGTGCTGTCGGTGCGCGGCCGGATCTTCCCGGCAACGCTGACGGACGTGCGGCTGCGCGGGCGCGGCGTCTCCGGCCGGGTCTACGAGGGAGAGTCCGCGGTGGGGCTCTCGGGCGAGGAGCTGGCGGGCGTGGAGCTGGACCCTGCGGCCCCTCCGGCGTTCCCCCAGGCCGTGGCGGCGCTCGAGAACGCGGATCTGATCCTGCTCGGCCCCGGCTCGCTCTACACCTCGATCCTCCCCAACCTGCTGATCCCCGGCATCCGCCAGGCGGTGGCCAAGTCCAAGGCCCGGGTCGTCCTCCTGCTCAACCTCATGACCCAGCCGGGCGAGACGGACGGCATGATGGGCATCGACCACCTGCGCGCCCTGGAGCGCCACGTGGGGCCCGGGATCATCGACGCCGTGCTCTACAACTCGGCCCCGATCCCCGAAGGCCTGCTGACCCACTACGCCGAGACGGGCTCCGAGCCGGTGGTCATGGAGCGTGCCGTGCTCGAAGCGATGGGCCTCGCCGTCGTCGAAGCCGACCTCCTGGCCGCCGACGGCGACCTGATCCGCCACGATTCGGAGAAGCTGGCGCGGGCCGTGCTGGAGATGACGGACGTTCCAACGGACGCGACGGCCTCGTAGGGGCGGCCCTATGTGGCCGCCCTGGAAGTTGGCCACCCCGCACTTGAAGGAGATCCTCAGCATGCCCGATCCCACTCCCCGTGTCGCCGTGATCCTCGCCGCCGGCAAGGGGACCCGCATGAAATCCGCCCTGCCGAAGGTTCTCCACAAGGCGGCCGGACGCCCCCTCCTCGCCTGGGTGATCGACGCGGCCCGGCGTGCCGGGTGCGAGCGCATCCTGATCGTCGTGGGGCACGGGGCCGGGCAGGTGCGGGAACAGATGACCGGCGACGACCTCGTCTGGGTCCTCCAGGCCGAGCAGAAAGGCACGGGCCACGCCCTTGCCCAGGCCGAAAGCGAGGTGCGGGGCGCGGCGACCCTGCTCGTCCTCTCGGGCGACGTGCCGCTGATCACGACGGCCACCATCGAGAAGCTGGCCTCCGGGGCCGAAGCGGGCTGGGGCGCCATGGCCGTCGCCGAGCTGGCGGAGCCGGGCTCCCTCGGCCGGGTGATCGTGGACGAGGAGGGCGAATTCCGCCGGATCGTCGAGGCTCGCGACGCCACGCCCGAGGAGCTGCTGGAGAAACGCATCAACGCCGGCCTCTACGCCCTGCCCGCCCCGGAGATCTTCGGCTACCTGCGCGGCCTGCGCACCGACAACGCCCAGGGCGAGCTCTACCTGACCGACGCCGTGACCCACGCCGCCGCGGACGGCCGGCCCGTGCGGCTGATCGCTCTCGCCGATCCGGACGAGGCGATGGGGGTGAACGACCGCTCCGAGCTGGCCCGCGTCCACCGTCTGCTCCTCGACCAGCACCTCGCGCTGTTGATGAAGCAGGGAGTCACGATCCTCGAGCCCGCGCGGACGGTGATCGAGCACGGGGTCCGCGTCGGCGAAGACACGGTGATCCACCCCGGAGCGTCCCTTTTGGGCCACACCGTTGTCGGCCCGGGGTGCACGATCCACCAAGGCGCGTGGCTGCGCGACACCACGCTCGGCGAGGGCATAACCATCGAGCCCTACAGTGTTCTGGATGGCGCCACGGTCGGCGACGGCTGCCGGGTGGGCCCTTTCGCCCGGCTGCGCCCGGCATCCCGCTTGCGTGAGGGTGCCCGGGTGGGCAATTTCGTCGAGGTGAAGAATTCCGAGATCGGCGAGGGCGCCAAGGTGAACCATCTCGCCTACGTGGGGGATGCCACGGTGGGCGAGGGCGCCAACCTCGGGGCCGGCGTCGTGACCTGCAACTACGACGGCGTGCGCAAGAGCGCGACCGAGATCGGCCCCGGCGCCTTCATCGGCAGCGACACCATGCTGGTGGCGCCCGTAAAGGTGGGAGCCGGCGCCTCGACCGCCGCCGGCTCGATCATCACCAAGAACGTCCCGGACGGGGCGCTGGCGGTGGGCCGGGTACGGCAGAAGAACCTGGAAGGCTGGGCCGGCGGGCTTCGCCGCGGGCGCAGAGAAGGAAAAAAGGAAGACTAAAGCCATGTGCGGAATCGTGGGATACGTGGGGCAGCGCGAGGTCGTGCCCCTGCTGATGGACGGCCTGCGCCGCCTGGAGTACCGGGGCTACGACTCGGCCGGCGTGGTGGCGGTGCAGGACGGCGAGCTCCTGACCGCCAAGGCCGAGGGCAAGCTCGACCGGCTGAAGGAGAAGCTGGAGAAGCAGCCGCTCTCCGGCCACTACGGGCTCGGCCACACCCGCTGGGCGACCCACGGTCCGCCGAGCGAGCGCAACGCCCATCCCATGGTGGACTCCCGCCGCCGCCTGGCGCTGATCCACAACGGCATCATCGAGAACTTCCTGCCGCTCAAGAAGCGGCTGATCGCCGAGGGCTGGACCTTCAGCTCGGACACCGATACCGAGGTGGTGGCCAACCTGATCTCCTCCTACCTCGACGGCGACCTGCGGGCCGCCGTGGCCAAGGCCGTCAAGGAGCTCGAGGGGATGTACGCCTTCGCCGTCGTGAGCATCGAGACCGAGGGTCAGGAGATCGTGGCCGCCCGCCAAGGTCCGCCGCTCGTGATCGGCCTCTGCGAGGGCGAGCAGTTCCTCGCCTCGGACCCGGCGGCCCTGCTCGTCTACACCAAGGACGTCATCTTCATGGAGAACGGCGACCTGGCGCGGCTCACTCCGGCGGGCGTCGAGGTCTGGGACCGCGCGGGCAAACCGGTGGATCGTACCGTCCATCGCTTGAACTGGGACCCGGTCCAGGCCGAGAAGGGCGGCTTCAAGCACTTCATGCTCAAGGAGATCCACGAGCAGCCCCAGGCCGTGCAGGAGACCTTCGGCGGGCGCGTGGACTTCGAGCGGGCCGAGATCCTCCTCGACACCATCAAGATGACGAAGGAGGAGGTCCAGAAGATCGAGCGCCTCCAACTCCTGGCCTGCGGCACCTCCTGGCATTCGGGGCTGATCGGCAAGTTCCTGATCGAGGAGATCGCCCGCATCCCCGTCGAGGTCGACTACGGCTCCGAGTACCGCTACCGCGATCCGATCATCTCCGACCGCGTGCTCGCCGTCGGCATCTCCCAGTCGGGCGAGACGGCGGACACCCTCTCGGCCATGGAGGCCGCCCGCGAGCGCGGCGCGCATCTCTTCTCCATCTGCAACGTCATCGGCAGCCAGGCGACCCGCATCAGCGAGGGGGTGATCTACACCCACGCCGGCCCCGAGATCGGCGTCGCCTCGACCAAGGCGTTCACGACCCAGCTCGTGGCGTTGTACCTGCTCGCCCTCTACCTGCGCGAGTGCCGCTTCGGCAAGCTCGAACGGCACTACCTGGACGAGCTGACGCGCCTGCCTCAAGCGGTGGACGAGGTCATCCGCCGGCAGGAGCAGCACATGGACGAGCTGGCCCGGAAGTACCACCGGTCGCAGAACTTCCTCTACCTGGGCCGGGGGATCAACTACCCGATCGCTCTCGAAGGCGCGCTGAAGCTCAAGGAGATCTCCTACATCCACGCCGAGGGCTATCCCGCCGGCGAGATGAAGCACGGCCCGATCGCCCTGATCGACGAGAACCTGCCCGTGGTGGCGATCGCGACGGGCGACCAGCTCGCCGAGAAGACCAAGAGCAACATGCAGGAGGTCAAGGCGCGCGACGGCATCGTGATCGCCCTCACCGATCGCGACCCGGAGGAGCTCGGCGGCGTCGCCGACGAAGTGATTGAGGTCCCCTCGGTCTCGACGCGCCTGCAGCCCATCGTCAACGTCATCCCCCTCCAGCTCCTCGCCTACTTCATCGGCGTCCGCCGCGGCGCCGACGTGGACCAGCCGCGGAACTTGGCGAAGAGCGTTACGGTGGAGTAGGGAATCAGGGCTCCGAGTAGCGCTCGAGCTGGAGGATTCGGAGTCCGGGCATCGGCGCGATCCGGTCGTCGTTGGTGACAAAGACCTCGCATCCGGCACTCAGTGCGGAGGCCACCTGTATCGCATCGGGAGTCTTCAGGCGTGTGGCGGCTCGCACGTGAGCCGCCGCGCGAATCAACGCGAAGTCGATCTCGACGAGCCGCAAGCGACTTCGCGTGAGAAGGCGCTCGTATTGCCGGGCGATCACCATATTCCCCGTCCGTAGAGGGACTACGAGCGTCTCCAGCAAAGTCAGGCTGGAAGTCACGCCTTCCAGTCTCCCTTCATCGATGGCCTTGAAGATTGGCTTGACGAGCGCGAGATAACGCGGATTTCTCTCGATGAAGTAAATGAAGGCCGCTGAGTCGAGAGCGACGGGACCGCTCCCGATCTCGGTCAGGAGTCCCAAGAGTCGCGTTCCTGCCGGATGTGCTCGACCGCGTCGATTCCTTCCCAGAGCTCTTTTCCCAGTCCCTCCAATTCCATGATGGAGACAGGTTCTCTTTCCTCTACAGTCTGGTGGAGGATGTGGATAACCTCCTGTGCCAAGGAGCGGTGCTCATGCTGAGCCTTCTCTTGGAGCTTCTCGTAAAGCGGGTCGGGGAAGTTCTTGATGTTGAGGGTCGCCATGAATCCTCCTTAACGCCTCCATTATGGAGGAGGGCGGATTGGAGTTCAATATACTCCCCGCATGAACCCACCCGCCGAGGCCTACCGCCAGCGCCGCGACACCTTCGCCGCCGAGGAGGCTCGCCTTACCCGGATCTCCTTCCGGTTCTCCATTTTCCGCGGTGCCCTGTTCCTGGCGTTCGTAGCTTGCTTGGCCGTGATCCTGGTCCGGGGCGGCCGCCCAGGATGGGAATGGTGGGCCGGGGCGGGGTTCTGGCTGATCGCGTTCCTGGCCATCCTGCCCTGGCACGAGCGGGTCGTCCAGCGGCAGCGGCGGCAGGGCGAGCTCAAGCGGATCAACGAGGAGGGTCTGCTGCGCCTGGCCCGGGACTGGTCCAACCTGCCTCTGCCGTCCCTGCCGGATCCGGACGACTCCGAGCGGCCGATCGCCCGCGACTTGAACCTCTTCGGCCGCGCCTCGCTGGCCCATCTGCTCGGCACGGTCCACACGCCCCCGGGCAAGGCCACGTTCACGGACTGGCTGCTCCACCCCGCGCCGCCAGAGGAGATTGCCCAGCGCCAGGAAGCCGTCGCCGAGCTGGCGCCAGAAATCGACCTGCGTCAGCAGCTCGAGGTGAGCGCCCGCCCCATGGAGCAGGCGCGGCTCGATGTCGAGCCCTTCCTGCGATGGGCCGAGGGCGAGCCCTGGCTGCTACGGCGTCCGGCGCTGATCTGGCTCTTCCGATTCCTTTCCATCCTGGCGCCCATCGGGCTCGTCGGAGCCATCCTTGGCCTATCGCCGTGGAGCGTCTTCCTGTTCTTCGTGACGGTCAACATCTCCCTGGGCTATCTCCTCGCCGAGAGGACGTTCGGAACCTTCGACCGCGCCGAAGCCCGCGAAGCGGACTTCCAGCTCTATGCCGCGGCCCTGGAGACGATCGCCGGAAAGTCCTACAAGGCAGGAGGGCTGCAAAGGCTGACGGGCGAGGACCTCGCCCTCGCGGGCGAGCCCGCTCATCGATGGATGCGCCTCCTCCATCGCCGGGTCGAGCTGTCGGACGTCCGGCACTCCTCGTATCTCCACCTGCTGCTCCATGGTCTCGTGCTCTGGGACTTTCACGTCCTCCTCCTCCTGGAGAAGTGGCAGCGGGACGCCGGCCCCCAGGTGCGGCGGTGGCTCGCGGCCCTGGGCAGGTTCGAGTCCCTCGCGACGCTGGCGGGCCTGCGCTTCGATCAACCGGACTGGACTTTTCCCACCGTGGCCAAGGGAGAGGACCGCTTCGCGGCGCGCGAGATGGGCCATCCCCTGATCTCGGACGACCAGCGGGTGACGAACGACGTCGAGCTTGGGCCGGCCGGCACGTTCCTGCTGGTGACGGGCTCGAACATGTCCGGCAAGAGCACGCTGCTGCGCTCGATCGGGGTCAACGCCGTGCTCGCCCAGATGGGCGGGCCGGTCTGCGCGGCCGCGCTGCGCCTGCCGCCGGTCACTCTGGCGACGAGCATCCTGGTGGAGGACTCCCTGGCCGAGGGTGTCTCCTTCTTCATGGCGGAGCTGAAGCGGATCCAGAAGATCGTCGAGGAGTCCGACCGCGCCCACGCCGAGGGGCGCGTCCTCCTCTATCTCCTGGACGAGGTGTTGCGCGGCACCAACAGCTACGAGCGGCAGGTGGCGGTGCGGCGGGTGGTCCTCCACCTCCTGCGCCGGGGCGCGATCGGCGCCGTCTCCACTCACGACCTGCAGCTCGCCGAGGTCGAGGAGCTGAAGGCCGTCTGCATCCCCGTCCACTTCCGCGAGACGCTGCACCCCGGCGGCGATCCGCCCATGACCTTCGATTACCAGATGCGGCCCGGCGTCGCGACGACGGTCAACGCGCTCAAGCTGATGGAGTTGGTGGGGCTGAAGCCGGAGGATTAGAAGCAGGCCGTTCCTGAATATGTACTTGGCAAGTTAGGGCGCGGCGTGTGGAGTTTGGAGCGGACGAGAACTCCTCCCAGAGCTGGCCATTCAGTGACGATCGAAGCGAGAGAGCTTTGAGGGCCGCGATGACTCTGTATGTCCTACCTTAGGTGGTCCGTCTGTACCTGCTTTCCGAGTCCCGGTTATAGGAGCATTAGATTTTGGGAATAGCTATATCCTGAGATGGGATATTACAGGGCTGGCTCTATGCTGCTCTGGCGCACCACTTCGCACTACTTGTCCTATATGGCGCCCTTACGGACACCTGAGTACATGCAGATGGTAGGACGGCTTCGAGCAGCGAGAAAGACTGCGGGGCTGACACAAGCACAAGTAGCTCAGCGACTTAGCAAGCCCCAGTCCTATGTGTCCAAGATCGAAAAGGCAGAGAGACGAATAGACCCGGTCGAGCTGGCACGATTTGCGCACCTGTATGGCAAGGAGATCTCGTGGTTCGTAGACACGAAGGTTACTTAAAGTTATGATGACACAAGAGGAACTGATGCCAAAGGGAGTGGCCGTGGTATTGGAGTTGAGGCGGGTGCCCCTTACACCGGAGGTTCCGCCAGTTCCTGCTTACCACTTCGTGATTACCCGCGTCGGAGACCAGTACCTCCTTGAGCCTGGGTTTGTCGATCTCGTAGAACTCAAAGGGGAGATGGATAGGAGCAGAGACGCGGAACAGTCCCGTGCAGAGATCACTGTGAACTTCTACGTTCGCGACAAGTATTTGTGTACCAGAAAAATACTAACTCAGCTCCGGGATGCGGCCGACGAAATCTTGTCCCGCTCACCAGAGCTAGAAGAAGAGGGAGGCTAGCCATATGCTCGCGGTAATTGAAGCGCCGCCAAGTGTGGACAGTTCCTCTACCAAGATTGGTATCCCGGCCTTTAGCGTAGCCGGTACTTACGGGGAGGGCGTACCCTCCGAAGGCGGGACGATCCTCTACGTGATTCGGGCACCACGGGCAACGCGATTTGCTAGGGATCTGATTAAGGCTGTGAGAACTCGGACCCCACTCCAGAGGCCAGCCCACTTAAAGGAGCGAGTGAGGGAAATGCCTCGCGTGGATAAGGTGCCCGACGATTGGGCCGAGTCGCTAGCAGCTGATTTGGCACGCCTTTCTGATTAGTTCGGGCTCCCATGCACCCGGCCCACTGCCCACCCTTTGTGTATGAAAATCACCCGCAAAGGGATCAGATCCTCCGGGAGCAAAACGCGAAGCTGATTTCACAGATTGCAACAGGGCGATTTGATCCGAGGACCGACGCCGCGGACACTCGCCCTGCTCACTTCTCCCTTTTTTCTCTGCTCTGTCCTCCGGCGTACGAGTACTATGCCGGCCACTATCGCGGCTGTAATAAGCCGTGCTTGACGCACTATGAGGTCCAAGTCCGACACGATCCGCGAGTGGGTTACCACCCCGCCCATGTCTCAGGGGCGATGGCGGAACTGGCTATGGCTATCGAAGAGGGCTTGGACGAATACGATGAGTTGTTCGAGGAACAGGAATCAGGGCTCAGCATCGACGAGAAGCGCCTTATGGCCATTGCCTTTGCTTGTCAGATATTTGTTGATTTCCTCACAGTACATCCTTACGCAAACGGCAACGGCCACTCGGCGAGGCTTTGTCTTATCTCAATACTCTTCCGGTACGGCATCCTCTTACGGGGATGGCACGTCGATCCTCGCCCCGCCGACCCTCCCTACAGCGACATGATTAAGGACTACCGCGACGGCAATCAGACTCAGTTTGAGGAGTACGTAGCTCAGAATTCTTTCACCTTTGATCCTCCTCGTTTTTCGGTTTCTTAGGCTGGAGTTTCCCAGTACCCTTGTCAGCTTGGGCGGGACGCCCTCCTTCTCTCTTACGGCTCCATCTCATCTTCACTTGCAACGGACCTACAGGGTAGAAGGAGCTGAACCGGTGGTTGGTCCGGTCGCTCTCACGTCCGTTTACAAGAACTCCGAGATCCTCAGGTTCCTGTATGGTGGCCATCTACTCGATTGCCACCGTTGAAAAGTGGGCTTCGCACCTACACTGATCATGATCAAGAGGTCCGGCTTCGTTCCCTTGGCTGCGGACTGCCCCACAAAATGCGTCCAGGATTTCCCGGCTCGGTTAACACGCTGAAGGATGGAGTTGATGAGGCTGCAGTAAACAAAAGTAGAAGCAGGATTTCCGCGCCGGGGCCACTGTAACCACAGTCGCAGCCACTGCGATCAGGACCGGGGCCATCGCGACCGCGGTCGCAGCCGTTGCGACCACCGTCGCAACCACCGCGACACGATCGGAGCCGTAACGACTATGGTCGCAGTCGTTACGACCATAGTCGGAGCCATTGCGGCAACGGTCGCAGTGGCCACGACCGTGGTCGCAGCCGTCGCGACTAAGATCGCAGCCATTACGGTCACGGTCGGAGTCGTTGTGACCACCGTCGCAACCACCGCGACCACGGTCGGAGCCCTCGCGACCAAAGTCGGAATCACCATCGAGGATTCTCATGTCGAAGCAAAACGAGTTCTGCGAGTACCTGATGGACCGTCTGGCGCCACTGGGCGCGCCCTCCTACCGGTTCATGTTCGGCGGCTACGGGATCTATCTGGACGGCTTGATCGTGGGCCTCGTGGTGGACGACGTCCTGCTGCTGCGGGCGGACGAGGAGAACCGGAGGGAGTTCGAGGCGCGGGGGATCGGACCGTTTCGGCCCTATCCCGACAAGATGACATCGACGATGCCCTACTACACCGTGCCGGAGGATGTCTTCGAGGACCAGGACGCGTTCCTGGAGTGGGCGGGACGGTCCCGGGAGGCGGGGCTCCGGGCCCAGGCGGCCAAGGAAGCGAAGGAAAAGGGGAAGAAGAGGGGAAAGCGGGGCGCCACCCAGAAGTAGCGCCCCTTTTGGAGCCGTGCCTTAGTGCGTGGCCTCGGCCGGGATCCGCATGCCGTAGAACGACCGCCAGACGAAGACCGCGGAGATCACGAAGAAGAGGACGGACAGGCCCACGCGCAGGGTGGGGTCCATCTCGACGGCGAGCTCCACCGCCAGCAGGCCGAACAGGGTGGTGAACTTGATGATCGGGTTCATGGCCACCGAGGAGGTGTCCTTGAACGGATCGCCCACCGTGTCGCCCACGACCGTGGCCGCGTGCAGCGGCGTGCCCTTCTCCTTCAGCTCCACCTCGACGATCTTCTTGGCGTTGTCCCACGCGCCGCCGGCGTTGGCCATGAAAATGGCTTGGTAGAGGCCGAAGATGGCGATCGAGATCAGGTAGCCGATGAAGAAGAACGGCTCCAGGCAGGCGAAGGCCAGGGTGCTGAAGAACACCGTCAGGAAGATGTTGAACATGCCCTTCTGGGCGTAGGTGGTGCAGATCTCCACCACGCGCTTGCTGTCCTCGATCGAGGCCTTCTCGGCGCCCGCGTCCAGCTTGATGTTCTTCTTGATGAACTCGACGGCGCGGTAGGCGCCGGTGGAGACCGCTTGGCAGGAAGCGCCGCTGAACCAATAGATGATGGCGCCGCCGGTGATCAGGCCGAGCAGGAACGGCGGATGGAGCAGGGAGAGCTTGTCGATGTCCTGGGTCAGGCCCTTCGTGAGCACGACGATGATCGAGAAGATCAGCGTCGTCGCGCCCACCACGGCGGTGCCGATGAGCACCGGCTTGGCCGTGGCCTTGAAGGTGTTGCCGGCGCCGTCGTTGGCCTCCAGGTGGTGCTTGGCGCGGTCGAAGTCGGGCGTGAAGCCGTAGTCCTTCTTGATCTCGGCGCTGATGTTCGGCAGCGTCTCGATGGTGGACAGCTCGAACACCGACTGCGCGTTGTCCGTCACCGGGCCGTAGGAGTCGACCGCGATCGTTACCGGGCCCATGCCGAGGAAGCCGAAGGCCACCAGGCCGAAGGCGAACACCGCCGGGGCCAGCATCAGGCCCGCGCCCAACGTCGTGCTGATGCCATATCCCATGCCCATCAGCGCCACGATGGTCAGCCCCATCCAGTAGGCGCTGAAGTTGCCCGCGATCAGGCCGGCGAGGATGTTGAGCGACGCGCCGCCCTCGCGGGAGGCGATCACCACTTCCTTGACGTGCGCCGACTCGGTCGAGGTGAAGACCTTGACGAACTCGGGGATCAGGGCGCCGGCGAGGGTGCCGCAGGAAATGATCGACGACAGCTTCCACCACAGCGTCGGGTCGCCGTTGAGGGTCGGGATCATCAGGTACGACACGACGTAGGTGACGATCACCGAGAGGACCGAGGTCAGCCAGACCAGGGAGGTCAGCGGCGCCTCGAAGTTCATCGTCTCGGCGTTGCCGTAGCGCGCCTTGGCGATCGTCTCGTTGATGAGGTAGGAGATGCCGCTGGTGATGACCATCATGATGCGCATGGTGAAGATCCAGACCAGCAGGTCGACCTGGACTTCCGTGGAGGTGACGGCCAGCAGGATGAAGGTGATCAGGGCCACGCCGGTGACGCCGTAGGTCTCGAAGCCGTCCGCCGTGGGGCCGACCGAGTCGCCGGCGTTGTCGCCCACGCAGTCGGCGATCACGCCGGGGTTGCGCGCGTCGTCTTCCTTGATGTTGAAGACGATCTTCATCAGGTCGGAGCCGATGTCGGCGATCTTGGTGAAGATGCCGCCCGCGATGCGCAGGGCCGCGGCGCCCAGCGACTCGCCGATGGCGAAGCCGATGAAGCAGGGGCCGGCGTAGTCGCGCGGCACGAAGAGAAGGATGGCGAGCATCAGCAGCAGCTCGACGCTGATCAGCAGCATGCCGATCGAGATGCCGGCCTTGAGCGGGATGGCATAGGTCGGGAAGGGCTTGCCGCCGAGGCTGGCGAACGCGGAGCGCGAGTTGGCGAAGGTGTTGACCCGGATGCCGAACCAGGCGACGCCGTAGCTGCCGGCGATGCCGATCAGGCTGAAGGCCAGGATCGTCATCACCTTGGCGATGTCGAAGCCGCGCAGCGTGTAGAAGTAGACGAAGATGACGATGCCGATGAAGAGCTCGAGCATCAGGATGAACTTGCCCTGGGTGACCAGGTAGGTCTTGCAGGTCTCGAAGATCAGCTCGGAGATTTCGCGCATCGAGCGGTGCACGGGCATGTTCTTGAGCTGCACGTACATCACCAGGCCGAAGAGCAGGCCCAGCACGCAGACGACCAGGCCGCCCGCGAGCAGGTTGTGGCCGTTGATTCCGAAGAACGACCGGCTGGCCAGGTCGGGCAGAAGAAGATCGGCCTCGCTCGCCGAGGCGGGCCTCGCGGTCAGGAGCGCCCAGAGCGCCATCAGCCCGAGGGCGGGAAGCCGCTTCAGGGCCGGACTGGACCGGGCAAGGAGCTTGAGTTTCGACATAGTTCCTCCAAAATCGCTAGGAAACGGACAATTCACAGCGCAAACCGAGATTCATCGGTCCCGGCGGGAGCCGGGCCGAGCCGCGTCGTGCTTACAGGGTAGGGACCCCTCAAGGTTCCCCGGCGACCGCGCCGCGGCCCCAACATACGGGCGCGCCAGCCCGGACCAGCCGAGTAGATCCGGGGGACGGTATCACACCTTGGGGTGGGGACTGTAGCGGCGGCCCCAGGAGGGCCGCCCGACGGGGCCTTGCGCTATGGATGATTCCTGATGAACGTCCGGTAGGTCTCCCAGACCGGTTTCGGAGTGCCGCTCGGGCGCAGCATCCCCCACGAGAAGCTGTCCGGGCCCGGGCCATCCTGGAGCTCGTAGAAGAAGACCTTGTCGATCCAGTCCCGGTCCGGACGGCCGGTGAACCAGTCGGCGAGGAGCCCGCCGTAGTACTCCGCCTGCCGGTCCTCGGAGACCCGGGACGACTCCCAGCCCGTCTCGGTAATCCAGACGGGCTTCCGGCCCAGCCAGCCGGTGTTGCGCAGGACCTCCTCGACGGAGGGCGCGACGGCGGCCCAGAGGGAAGGCTTGCCGCCGAAGAGCGTGTTGGCCTCGAGCTTCGAGGTGACGTCGCGGCTGCCATCCGAGTCGTAGACGTGGTGGGTGATGAAGTCGAGGCGGTCGCCGGCTTCGAGGAGCGCCCGGCGGAGCCATTCGTACCAGTCGGAGTCGCCCGCGGTCAGGTGCGCGAGCTCCGGCCCGCCCACCTTGGCGGCGGGATTGCCGCTGTGGATGGCGTCGGCGCCGGTCTTCAGGATGACGTCGATGTACTGCTGGCGGCTGCCGGACCAGAAGCGGGGAAGGTTGGGCTCGTTCCAGAGCCCCCAATGCTGGATGGTGCGCTTATAGCGCTTGGACGCCCGGAAGCAGAACCGCCGCCAGTCGTCGGGATTGCGCGGCACGCCGGTGATCGCCGGGCCGTCGGTGGCCCAGCCCGGTGTGTAGGCGATCGTGGCGAAGACCTTCAGCCCCCGGGCGTTGGCGGCGGCGGCGATGGCGTCGTAGAGCCGCCAGTCGTACCGTCCCCGGACGGGCTCCGCCACGGCCCAGATGAAGTCGATCCGCACCCAGCCGATGCCCGCCGCCCGCACCTTGTCGAGCTGGACCGCGAGGTCCGTCCCCTGGGGAGCATGGATGTTGACGCCGTAGGGCGAGGCCTCGGCGGCGGACGCGGCGCGGGTAGAACCAGCGAGGAGCAGGAGGAGCAGAGGGAGGAGCTTCAGAGGATGCTTCATAGCTTTCGGCTCACTTTCCATTGAGCATCATCTATACTAGCCGAGTCGGCAAAGATGTCCATACAGGCAAGGGGTTGGACCGGTCTCGGGAGGATCGAGGGATGGAGTTCCGTGAGCTCACCGAGAGTTATCAGCTTCAGAAGATCCTGAAGTCCCACCGCTTCGGGACCGTCCTGCGGGCTACCGACAACAAGTCGGGGCGGACGGTCGCCGTCAAGCTCATCACGGTGGGCCCCTCGCCGGGGCTCGACGCGGCGGGTCCGGAGTTCGAGAAGCTGGCGGCGATGCTGGCGGGTCTCGGGGCGCCCAACCTGCCGGCCGTCCTCGACTCCGGCTTCACCACGGACGGCAGCGCCTTCCTGGTCTTCGAGCTGATGGAGGGCAAGGGGCTCGACGCGATGTCTGGCACACCGCCGGCCCGCGTGCTGTCGCTGATCGGCCAGGCCCTGGATGGTCTGGAGGCCCTGGCCAGCCGCGGTCTCGCCCATCACAACGTCTCGCCGGACAACCTCTTCGTCGTTTCGGGCCCCAGCGGCGAGCAGGTCGAGCTGCTGGGGCTCGGCACCGCCCTCTTCCGGCCCCGCGGGCCCGAGGCCGCCGCGGGCCTGGGCGCCGAGAACGTGCGCTTCCGGGCGCCGGAGCTGGCCGCCGGGGCGCCGGCGGACTGGCGGGCCGACCTCTTCTCCCTGGCCCTCACCGCCTGCCACGCCCTGGGAGCGACCGTCGGGTTCGGGGAGTCGCCGGTGGTCCAACTGCCGCTCGCCGTGAGCTTCGAGCTGGAGAGCGACGACGCCCTCCGCAAGGTCCTCGAGCAGTGCCTGCGGCAGAGCCCCGCCGAGCGCCCGGCGCCGCGGGAGTTCCGCGAGGCCCTGCGGCTGGCCCTGGGAGGCGCCGCGGTGGCGCCTCCCGCTCCAGCTCCGCGTCCCGTGGCGCTGCCGACCCCGATCCCCCAAGACCCAGCGGCTGCTCCAGCCCCAGCCCCGGTGCTCCCGCTGGTAATCCCAGAGGCCTGGGCTCCCACGCCGGCCGCACCGCCCGCGGCGTCCGCGTCCGCCGCGGTATCTGCGGCATCCGCGGCATCCGCGCCCTTCGCGGCTCCAGACTTCCTTACCGATCCCTTGCCGTCCGCCGACGTTTTTCCGGACGCTCCGCCGGAGGAAGAAGGCGACGTCCTCTCCTCGGTGGACGACGAGATCCTCAACGCGCTCCTCTCCGTGCCGGCGCCGCCACCGCGGCCGACGGGACCGCCGGCCAAAACGGGCAGGTCCGCCAAGGTCGTGCCGTTCGTCAAGAAGGCGCCCGCCACCGCCGAGCAGCCGCCCGTCACCGCGGCGTCCGACGGACCGGCGCCCCCTCTGCGCCGGCCGGCGGTGCTGGGAGCGATCGCGGGCGCCGTGGTGCTCTGCATCCTGGCGGCGTTCTGGTTCCTCGGCCGGCCGGAGCCGGCGGCCATCGAAGCGTCCGGGCCGGCCGCGGCCGCGCTCCCGAAGCCGCCCAGCCAGCCTCCCGTGGACCGGCTTGAGGAAGCGGCGGCCTTTCTGGGCCAGGGCGAAGACCTGAAAGCCCGCGGGGTGCTGCGCTCCATCGCGCTCGGCGAGCAGGGGCTCCTCTCCGCTGCGGGCTGCCGGGAGCTGAGCGTCCTCGAAGAGACGCTCGGCCTCGCCGCCCTCGAACGGCTGCCGGCCGATCTCGCGAGCGGCCTGAAGTCGGGGGATCTCGAGGTGCTCCGGAACGCCGTCGACGCGGGGGCGGGCCAGGAGGCGGGCCTGAGCCCGGCGGTCCGCTCCGACTTCGACCAGGCGCGGGGCGTGGTCGAGGCCTACGCCCAGGCCCGGGCCGCCGCCGCCAAGGGCGACTCCCTCCAGGTGCTCGAGCGTTTCGCCACCCTGACGGCCCTGCTGCCGAAGGCGAACGATCCCGAAGGCCTGCGGGAGAAGGCGGCCAAGACGCTGGAGACCGAGGCCGACGCCATGGTCCGCGAGGCGCACTATCCCGAGGCGCTGACCAGGCTCAGCCCGCTCCAGCGGACCTGGCCCGAGCGGCCCGGCCTCGAGGAGCGGCTCACCCGCTATCAGACGTATCAGCAGAAGGAGCGGGAGCAGGAGACCCTGCTCGCCGCCCTGCCCGCCCTCGAGCGCCGGAAGAAGCCGACCGAAGCGCTGGAGGCGCTCCGCGGTGTCGAGCCGACGCCCCACCTCGCGGCCCGCTTCGGCGAGGCCCGGGCGCGGCTGGAGAGCCTTCTCGCCCGCCTCGACCAGCAGCCGCCGGAGCTCGTGTTGCGCGAGGGTTTCCTCCTCGACTACTCCCGCGGCACGGTGGCGGAGCTGAGCTTTCGCGCTACCGACGACTACGAGGTCAAGAGCGTGAAGGTGCTGGCCCGTCCCGAGGGCGGCAAGTTCCGCGAGCTGCCGCTGGAGAAGAACCGCGCCGGCTACTACACGGTGGAGATCACTCCGAGCTTCCACCAGAACGGCACGGTCGACCTCTACGGCGTGGCGACCGATCTCTCGGGCCACGAGACGTACCTCGGCAGCCGTGAGAAACCCCTGCAGCTCAAGCGCAAACAGGGTTTCGAGCGCCTGATCCGCTGACCGGTTGGCTCAATCTTTGAATTTGACTCGTCAGGCCGCGAATGCCTCGCGGCCCGACGAGCTCGAACCTCAAGGAGAGCCATCATGCCGAAAGCCTGGAGCGCCAAGGACGAGCGGCAGTACGAACACGTCAAGGAAAGCGAGAAGAAGGAAGGCAAGTCCACCGAGCGGGCGAAGGAGATCGCCGCCCGCACGGTGAACAAGGAGCGCAAGAAGGAAGGCCGGACGAAGACCTGAGGGCTAGACGGGCAGCAGGGGCAGGCGTCCCACGGCCGCCGCGTCACCCGACGCCTGGGGCGCCTTCGCGTTCTCCACCGCCTCCTCGACCGCCTCGCCCGGGTTGCGGAAGAGGTTAGACTCGAGGTTGTACTGCCGGGTGTAGAGGGCGTGGTAGCGGCCGCCCAGGGCCAGCAGATGCTCGTGCCGGCCGCGCTCGACGACCTGCCCGCCTTCGAGCACCATGATCGTATCCGCCCGGCGGATCGTCGAAAGCCGGTGGGCGATCACGAAGGTCGTGCGCCCCTTCATCAGCTCCGTCAATCCTTCCTGGATCAAGGCTTCGCTCTCGCTGTCGAGCGAGGACGTGGCCTCGTCGAGGATCAGGATCCGGGGGTCCGCCAGGATGGCCCGCGCGATCGCCACCCGCTGGCGCTCGCCGCCCGAAAGCTTGACGCCGCGCTCGCCGACGATCGTGTCGTAGCCGGCGGGGAGCCGGGCCACGAAGTCGTCGCAGCGGGCGATCCGGGCCGCGCCGATCACGTCCTCCTCCGAGGCGTGCGGGCGGGCGTAGGCGATGTTCTCCAGCACCGTGCCGTCGAACAGGAAGTTGTCCTGGAAGACGACTCCGAGATGCGAGCGGTAGTCGCCGAGGCGCACCTCCGAAAGATCGTTGCCGTCGACGAGGATCTGGCCCGCGGTCGGGCGGTGGAAGGCGGCGATCAGGCCGATCAGCGTGCTCTTGCCCGATCCGGAAGGCCCCACCAGAGCCGTCGAGGTGCCTGGAGAGGCCGTGAACGAGATGCCCTTGAGCACGGGAGCGCCGGGCTGGTACTCGAACCAGACGTCGCGCAGCTCGACCTTGCCCTCCACCTCGCGCAGGGGCCTGCGGGCGGCTTCCCCCTCGTCCTCCGTGACCTCGTTGCGGATCTCGCGGATGCGCTCGAGGCCCGCGAACGCCTCGGTGAACTGGCTGCCGATGTTGACGATCTGCACCACCGGGCCGACCAGCATGGCGAGGTACATGGTGAAGGCGAAGAAGTCGCCCACCGTCATCCCCCCCGACAGCACGTCGCGGGCTCCGACGGCCATGATGGTGATGCCGATCACCCCCAGGAGGAGCGTCGAGATGGCGCCGATCGCCGAGAAGCCGGTCATGGTGTGGGCGACGTTGCGGTAGAGCCGGTGCGCGCCCTTGGTGAAGACCAGGTTCTCCCGCTGCTCCGCCCGGTAGGCCTTGACCACCCGCACGCCCGAGAACGACTCGGTGAGCCGGCCGGAGATCTCGGCGTTGATCTTGGAGCGCTCGCGGAAGAGCGGCCGCAGGGTGCGGAAGGCGTACAGCATGACGAAGGCGAAGAGCGACAGCACGCCGATCGCGATCAGCGTCAGCTTGACGTTGAAGTAGAAGAGGATGCCGAGCGCCAGCACCGCCGTCACCATGCCGCCCACGACGTCGACCAGGCCGGTGCCTACGAGATTGCGGATGCCTTCGGCGTCGTTCATCACGCGGGAGAGAAGGGCGCCCGCCTTGGTCTGCTCGAAGTAGCCCACGGTGAGGCGCGAGACGTGCCGCTGCACCTCGCGGCGCATCTCCGTGATGGAGCGCTGGGCCGCCTTGCCCAGCACCTGCGACAGGGAGAACGAAGTGACGGCCTGGAGGAGCGTGGCCGCTCCGGCCGCCATGACGATTGGCATCAGGAGCGCCCGGTTGCCCTTGCCGATCACGTCGTCCAGCAGGAACTTGGTGGTGAAGGGCAGGACCAGGCCGGAGAGCCGGTTGACGAGCATCAGGAGGAGCCCGAACAGCAGCCGCCCCTTGCGCGCCTTCACCAGCTCGATGGCGTCGTCCAGGATCACCCTCGGCTTCAGGGGCTTCTTTTTGGATTGGCCAGAAGGCTCGGCCGCCGGCTTGGTCTGCCGGGACGAGACGAGACCGCCGTAGAGCCCCTGACGAGAGGGCCGGCGGGGAACAGTCGCGGTGGATTCGGTCATGGAAGAGAGAACGGGCGGAACAGGAGCGGAGATTCCCCCGCTCCTACGACCTGACTTTCACGCCGCCTCTCAGCGCCGGCTTTCGACCCGAACCGAGTCGTCCAGCCGCACGCTCAACACCGACCCGGTGGAGATCACCACCTCTTCGCCCGGGGTCCTGGAGGCGATGGCGGTGCCGGCCGCCGCGCCGATGATGGCGCCGATCACGGCGCCCTTGCCGCGGCTCCCCTTGTTGAGGATGCGCCCCAGGATGGCGCCGCCGGCCGCCGCGCCGCCGATGGTCGCCGCGTCCTTGCCCGTCTCGTTGCGCCCCTGCTGCACGAACGAGGCGTCGATGGGCACCGTCTTGCCGGAAGGCAGCACCAGGTCGGTGAACCGCAGGGCGAGCTTCGCCTGGCCGCCCACCTTGCGCAGCGGCACGGCCTCGGTCACCTCGCCGAGGATCTCCGAGCCGGCGGGGATGGCGACCTCGCCATCTTCCATCACGTCGTGGGCGACGCGGACGCGGAAGCTGTCTCCCGGCGCGCTGGTGTTGCTCGCCAGCGTCTTGGTGAACTCGACGTCGAACGTCGCGCCAGCCGGCACGGTGACGCTGGTGATAAGCGGCTTCTCGGCCGGCCTCTCTTCGGGCTGCTCGGCAATCTCGTCCGGCTCATCGGGCCGCGGCTGGGGCTCGGCGCGCCGGGGCTCCTCGCGAGCCGGCTCGGGGACCGGAGCGGGGCTCGGCTTCGGGCTCGGCTTCACGCTGGGCTTCGGGCTCGGTTTCGGGGCCACCTCGGCGCGGCGCTCCTCTGCCGGACGGCTGGGAGGAACAGGCCGGGGAGCCTCGGGCCGCTCGCGCAGCCGCCCCTCACGGGCATCGAGCTCCGCTTCGCGGTCCGCCAGCTCGCGCTCACGAGCCGTCACGTCGGCCTCATCGGCGGACGGTGGCGTCACCTCGTCGACATCCACCGACTGCGGCTCGGGACGCAGCTCGTTGGCCGGAGAGGGCGAGGGCGCCGTCTGAGCCACTTCGGACTGTGGCTGATGATCCTCGGCGCGGTTGCAGGCGAAGGTGAACAGTGCCGCGGCACAGAGGAGCGCCGCCGGCAAAGGCAAATTCTTCTTGAGTTTCATGATTGGTTCCTCGCTTCCTTGAAGCTCTTCACAGAAGGGAAGAGCAATAGGGATGCCAGACGGCTTCAGCGCCGCCGCGAGGGGTCGAACCGGATGACGTCGCCCGATCGCTCCGGCCCTGCGTCCGGCTCCTCGGCCTCGTCTGGCTCCGGAGGCGGCGAGGGTCGGCCAGCCGGTTTTCCCGCGGCCTCCGCGTCGAAGCGCAGGCCGAAGTCCGCGGACGGATCGGCGAAGGTGGTCAGCGCCGCGAAGGGCACCAGCAGCCGCTGGCGGGAGCCGCCGAACGTCAGGAGGACGGAGAACGCGTCGGGCGTGACCTCCAACCCCCAGAACTGGTGCTGGAGGATGATCGTCACCTCCTCGGGGTACTGGTCGCGCAGGAAGCGCGGCACCTCGACCCCGGGGAACGCCGTGCGGAACCCGATGAAGAAGTGATGCTCGCCGGGCAGCCCGTGCTCGGCCACCTGCTCCAGCACGCGGCGCACGGCATCCCGGAGCGCGTCCTGGAGAATGGCCGAGTAATCGATCTTGTCCGGGTCCATGGGCTGCCCTCCGTCCGGCGCAGCATAACCTAGGGAGGATCGACCGTGCCGGCCGGCGTCCACGGGCCGCAGCGGAGGATCCGCCAGAGGGTCAGCCAGCTCCCCTTCCAGGTGCCATATTTTCGGATCGCCCCCTCGCCGTAATGGCTGCACGTCGGCTTGAAGCGGCATTGGAGCCCAATGTGGCCCAGCACGGGCGAGAGCGTCGCCTGGTAGAGGTGGATGGAGCCGAGCAGGAAGCGGGCCGAGATCTGGTCGCGCGGAGCGCGCGCCATGTCGAGCCCCAGCAGAAGCACGAGGCAGCAAGTGACGATCCACGCCTTGAGCCGGCGCCGGCGGATCGGGTCCATGGGGAACAGCCTACCAGGGGAGAGTGCCGGTCGCGGCCCGGCCCAGCCAGAGGGCAAGGAGCAGGGCGACGTTGCCGAGGAGCAGGGATTCGATCGGCAACCTGACTGTCCGCCCCGACGCGAGTCCCAGACCCCAGACGGCCCAGAAGGCGGCGATCTCCATGGCGACGACGGGAGCCAGAGGATGGAGAGTCAGGGCGGCGGACCACTCGCCCTTCGCCAGGTGCGCGAAGGCGCGGGTCATGCCGCATCCCGGGCAGGGCAGATGGAAGAGGCGCCGGCTGAGGCAGAACGCGCCGGAGGGATCGCCGGAAGGCACCCAGACGTGGAGGACGGCAAACCCGGCGAGGCCGGCGAGCCCCGCCAGGAGCCAGAGCCGCGCCGCCGAGCTCGCCATTCGTCCGGCTCCTACCGGTTCATCATCGTCTGCAGGAAGACCATGCCGCCCATGAAGAAGAACCAGAGCAGCGCGATCCCGACCTCGATCGTGCCGATGATGCCGAGGATCATGCCCGCCTTGGCGACGCCCTCGCCGGAAGCGGGAGAACGCCCCTGCTGGATCGCCTTGAGCTCCTGGTTGCCCAGGTACCAGGCGATCGGCGCCAGCAGCCCACAGCAGGGCACGATCCCGATCAGGCCGAGGATCAGCGAGGTGATGGCCTGGGTGCTGGTGGACGGCTGTCCGGGATTCGCTACGGTCATCTGGCCGATCTCCTCGTGAAGGAAGAGAGGGAGAAGGACGCGTCCCTCTCCCTCCCGGAACGACTAGAAGCGGTCGGCGTACTCGCTGAGACCCGGGATCAGGACGCGCTTCCCGTTCACCGCCTGGACGATCAGGAAGATGTGGAAAGCCAGGAAGGCGAGCGGCAGCACGCAGCTCACGCAGGTGAACAGCCAGCCCAGGACGGGGATGAAGTGCAGGGCGGTGAGCACGATCGCGAAGACGATCTCCGCCGCCATGATGACCAGCCCGTGCTTGGCGTGCCACTGCACCTCGGGATCGTTCTTCTCCATCACGAAGGGGATGATGGCCAAGGGACCGAGATAGGCGAGGACGAGCATCAGACCCCGGTTCGGGCTCGCGGCTCCTGGCGGCGGCGTCCCAATGGGCGGAGGCGGCGGCGTGTAGGACGGCGGAGGCGGGACGTTGGGTTCACTCATCGCAGACCTCTCCTTTCAGGGCAACGATCATTGGAGTCTCTTAGCGGTCAGTCTATACAACCGCGGGTTCCCGGACAAGAACGAGCCACTGGCGGGAAATCCCCTCAAGGCACTTTCATTTCATTGGCTTAAGGGATTCGATCCCAAGGTCCGCCAGGGCTTCCCCGATCAGACCGAGCCGTTCCTCATGGATGGCGAGCACCAGACGCGCCGCCGTGCCGTATTCCTCGCTCTCCAGCTCCACCTCGGGCGGGCGGAGGAGGCGCTTGACGGCTCCGACCTTGTCGAACGGGACCTCGAAGGCGATCCGCGCCACCGGCACCCGGCGGGAGACCGGCAATCCCTGAAGCGCCTCGCGAGTGGCCGCCGCGTAAGCGCGGGCGAGGCCGCCTTTCCCCAGCTTGGTGCCGCCGAACCAGCGGACCACAACGGCCTGCACGTCCGACAGCCCGGCGCCGCGGAGAACCTGAAGGATCGGCACTCCCGCCGTGCCCGACGGCTCGCCGGCGTCCGAGCTGCGCTCCCGCGGCGGCGAGCCCAGGCGCCAGGCCCAGCAATGGTGCGTGGCGTCGGGAAGCTCCCGCTCCAGGGCGGCGAGGAAAGCCTTGGCCGCCGCCTCGTCCGCCGCCGGCCCGATCACCGCCAGGAAGCGCGAGCCCTTCTCGCGGATCTCGGCCCGGGATTCCCCCGCGGGAGCGGCGTAAGCGGACATGCGCTCAGGGCAGGCCCGTCACCCGCTGATAGATGGCGCGGTAGCGCTGGACGACGGCCGCCTGGCTGAAGACCTCGACGGCCCGGCGGCGCCCCGCCTCGGCCATGCGCCGCCGCAGGGGCTCGTCGGAGAGGAGCCGCACGGCGGCGGCGGCCATGCCGTCGACGTCGCCCACCGGGCAGAGATAGCCGGTCTCGCCGTCCACCACGACCTCCGGCAGGCCGCCGGCCAGCGTCGTCACCACCGGCACCTCGCAGGACATCGCCTCCAGGGCGGCGAGACCGAAGGACTCGCTCTCCGAAGGCAGGAGGAAGAGGTCGGCCCCCACCAGCACCTCCTCGATCAGGGGCAGGCTGCCGATGAAGGTGATGGAGCCGCAGATGCGGTGCTCGCGGCAGTACTGCTCGACCTTGCCGCGGTCGGGGCCGTCGCCCACCAGGATCAGCCGGCTGGGGACCTTGCGTAGCACGCGCTCGAAGATCCCGATCACGTCGAGCACCCGCTTGACCGGGCGGAAGTTCGAGATGTGGAGCAGCAGGCGCTCCCCCGGCTTGCCCCAGCGGCGAGCCCCCGGACCGCTCCTCGCCTGCTCGAAGCGGGTCGGATCGATGAAGTTGGGGACGACGTCGATCTCCTTGTGGACGTCGAGCTGCTCGACCGTCGTGCGGCGCAGCGACTCGGAGACGGCCGTCACGGCGTCGCTCTGCAGGATGCCCCAGCGGGTGGTCTCCAGGTAGTTGGGATCGTTGCCCACCAGGGTCACGTCCGTGCCATGGAGAGTGGTTACCACGGGTAGCGGCTGCGGCGAGACGATCTGTCGGGCCATGACGGCCGAGACGGCGTTGGGGATGGCATAGTGGACGTGCAGCACGTCGAGCGGCGCGTGGCGGGCGACCTCGACCATCTTGGTGGAGAGCGCCAGCGAGTAGGGCGGGTAGTTGTCGAATAGCGGGTAGGTCGGCGTCACCACCTCGTGGAAGAAGATCCGCGAGTTGAGGAGAGAGAGCCGCGAGGGCAGGGCGTAGCTGATGACGTGGACCTCGTCCCCGCGCTGGGCGAGCGCCATGGCGAGCTCGGTGGCGACGATCCCCGAGCCGCCATAGGTGGGGTAGCAACTGATACCGATCCTCACCGCACGCCTCCCGGCAGGATGGACGTGGGATCCGCCACGGCCAGCGGCAGGCGGGTCCAGAACGGCTCGCCGAAGGTGGCGCCGATCAGCAGGCCGAAGTGCCGGGCCCGCCCCTCGACGGCGAAACGGAAGTCCGGCGTCGAGACCTTGGTGACCGGCTGGCCATCTTCCTGGTTCTCTTCCTGGCCCGCGTCTTGATCGGGCTGATGGAGCTGGCTGCGATAGGCGCGCAGCGACTCCATCTTGGCCTCCCAGGCGGCGGTCACGTCGACGATGAAGCTCGGCGCGAAGAGGTCGTGCTGCATGTAGGAGAAGACGGCGGCCGGTCGGTGCGGCGGCCCGGCTTTCATGGCACGGTTGGCGAGGCCGGCGTAGAAGCTGGCGGCTTCGACCAAGGCGTGGGCGCGGGCGTGGTCGGGATGGCGGTCGCGGGGCGTGGGCCCGAGGATCAGATCGGGCCGCCAACGGCGCAGGATCTCGATCAGAGCTTCCTCCTCGGCCGGACCGTTGCGCAACGCGCCGTCCCCGCAGTCGAGGAAGTCGAGCTCCACGGCGCCCAGTGCCGCCGCCGCCCGTTCCGCCTCGGCGCGGCGCTCCGCCGCCGTGCCTCTCGTCCCCAGCTCGCCCCGCGTCAGGTGCAGGATTCCCACCTTCCGCCCCTGGCCGGCCAGCAAGGCGAGGGTACCGCCGCATCCCAGCTCCGCGTCGTCGGGATGGGCGCCGATCGCGAGCACGTCGAGCTTCATCGCGTTCCTCCTCCGGGCGTTTCCTTGCCAAAAATCATAAGGCGATCACCTGCAGGTGCGCGGAGTCGAGCTCCATCTGCTCCCAGTAGGCGGTCACGAAGTCCAGTCCATACTTCCCCGGGAAGTGGGCCGAGGAGACGATCCGCTCCTGGGGCTTGCCCAGCGGCAGACAGGCCTCCCGGAGCTGCTGGACGCGGCGATTCGCCACCTCGTTCTTGCGGGCCGCGGCGGACACCGCCTTCTCGGCGAAGAGATCGAGGGCGCGCAGGATCTGCTCCCGCGTCTTCTCGAACGGCTTCTCCAGATTGGGATCGGCCGCCAGCGCGGGCTCGCGCAGCCCGGCGAGCGCCTCTTCCAGCTTCTGCCGCACCGGGATGACCAGATCGGCGCCCTCCCGGTCGGCGAGCCAGCGCTCCAGGCCCCCGCGGTCGCCGAGCAGCGTCGCCAAGGGCAGCCCAAGCTCCTGCAGGCGCTCGATCTGCTTCGTCTCCAGCACCAGCGTCTGGGGCCGCAGCGCCACCCAGGGCGGCTCCACCTCCAGCACGGAGTAGGTGGCGGAGGCCTGCGCCATGTAAGACAGCTCGCCCGGCCCCAGCACCTGGAGCGTGGTGCCGAGCACCGCGTCCTGCACGGCCGGGCGGGCGAGCACGCCAGGGGAGACCACCGACGGGTTCTCGTCGACGATCCGCAGCAGGTCGTCGACCGTGCCGCAGCTCTCCTCGCGGCCGCGCAGGCCGAAGCCGTTCTCGCCGCGCCACTCGATCCGCCGCCGCTCGCCGTGGCGGAGCAGGAACAGGGGGCTGAGGCCTCGCTGGGGGCTCACCTGCAGCGAATAGCCGCGCGCCTTGACCTCCGCGTCGCGCCGGGCGAGCGCCTCTTCCACCTCGAGCCGCCGCTCCACCAGCCGGCGCAGCGCCGGCCGCTGCGCGACCTTGAGCACGGGGTGCATCGAGTCCAGAAGCAGGGGGCAATGGGGGCCGAGCAGATGGGCCATCAGCCGGCAGAAGGCCTCGCCGAAGCGGGCGTCCGGCCGGTACCAGCCGGCCAGGGTGCGGAGCCACTCGGCGTAGCGGTCGCCGGGCACGGCCTCGGCGATGCCGCGCAGCACGTCCTCGATGGGAGGGCCCAGCGTGCGCGTGCCCACTGGCGCGAGCGGCTGGGGGTCCGGACCGAGCTCGAAGGCCTTGGCCCCTTCCGAGCCGAGAACCACCGTGGAAGCGACCTCGGCCCAGTCATGGTCCTCCGTCGCCACCCAGTAGATGGCCACCGCCGGCTCGCCGGCCGCCTCCAGAGCGGCGGCCCAGCGGGAGACCGCCACCATCTTGGCCAGGCAGTAGAGCGGGCCGCCGAGGAGGCCGGGCTGCTGGCCGGCCACGACCACGCGGGTCGCCGGGTCCGCCAGACGCTTGGCGAGCCGGTCGGCGTTGTCGTTGCCGTAGGCGCGGTTGGCGACGGCGAGCGCCTCCGCCAGCTCGCGGCGGCTGTCGGACGGGGGCGTGGAAACCTGCGGCAGCTTCCCCGGCGGCAGGAAGCGCAAAGGATCGAGCAGGTCGAGGTCGCGGCCGGCGAGCCAGGCCGAGGGCAGCGGCGCCAGGAGGCGGGCCGCCGCGAGGTCGACCTTGAGCTCAGGCCGGCTTGAAACCGAGGATGATGAGGCGTTCGCTGTCACGCTCGTAAGGATCTCCGTGGAAGTTGCCGAAGAGCGAGGAGACCTCGAGGCCCGCCCAGCGCAGGCCGATGGTCACCTCCTCCGGCTGATAGATACGCACGCTCTCGAAGAACGTTCGAGGAGGCTCGCCGGGCGCGGTCACCACGATGCGCTTGTTCATCCGGTAGGTCGTGGCATCGTACCAGCGCTCGATCTCGGCCCGGCCGCCGTCCAGCTCCCGCGTCTCGCGGGGCTCGATGTTCGCCAGCGCCGGCCCGGGGTTCATCAGGTCGATCAGGAAGCGTCCGCCCGGGGAGAGGATGCGCACGATCTCCTCCAGCACCCGGAAGTTCTCCCGCTCGCTCTCGAAGTAGCCGAACGAGGTGAAGAAGTTGAGCACCCAGTCGAAGCTGTTGGCGGTGAAGGGCAGCCGCCTCATGTCGCCGGCCACCCGCGGCAGGCCGCGCGCCAGCATCCGGGCAAGCAGCGTCAGGGAGAGGTCGAGCCCCAGCGTCCGGTAGCCGCGCTGACGCAGGGCCGCCGTGTGGCGGCCGGCGCCGCACGCCAGGTCCAGCACGGCCCCGGGGCGCGGCCCGCCGAGGTGCCGCTCGACGAAGACGACGTGCTCCTCGGCTTCCGACTCGCCCCGGTGGGAGTAGAGCTCGAGGTACTCTTCGCCGAACCAGTCCTTGTACCAGGGCATGGAGCGATCATATCCCCGCTATGCTACAGCTCATGCCAAGGGAGTGGATCGACGTTCCCGGCGGGAGCTTCTGGATGGGCGGCGGGCCGCGCGACAACGAGAACCCGCGGCACGAGGTGCGGCTCTCCCCCTTCCGGCTGGCCCGCACCCAGGTAACGCGGGAGGAGTATCAGGCCTTCCTCAATGAGACCGGCCACCCGGCGCCGCCGTTCTGGCAGGAGCCGGCGTTCGCCCATCCCCGGATGCCGGCCGTCGGCCCTTCCTGGGAAGACGCCGCGGCCTTCTGCGCCTGGGCGAGCGGGCGGGAAGGCCTGGCCGTGCGGCTCCCCACCGAGGCCGAGTGGGAGCACGCGGCGCGAGCCGGCCGCGACGTGCTCTACCCCTGGGGAGACGAGCCGCCCGAGTCGCTCCCCGATTACGCGCTGCGCTGGCTCGGCGGCCCCGAGCCCGTGGACGCTTATCCTTCGCTCCACCCCCGCGGCTTCCTGGGCCTGGGGGAGAACGTCCACGAGTGGTGCTCGGACTGGTACGATCCGCGCTACTACGAGGTCTCTCCCGCCGAGGATCCCAAGGGGCCGGAAGCCGGCGTCCGGCGCTCGTCCCGCGGCGGCTCGTGGCGCCACCAGATCAAGGTCAGCCGTTGCGCCGCCCGCTCGGCGATCCCGCCGGCGATGCGCTACAGCGACTACGGGTTCCGCCTCGCCGCGGATGGAAGGAACAGATGACTCCGCGCACCCCGACCCCCTCGCGCCGCGCCGCCCTCTCGGCCTTTATCGTCGGCTTCCTCCTCCACACCGTCACGGCCCTCCTGGTCTGGCGCACCTGGGGCGTCCTCGGCCGCGGGAACGTCATCGCCTGGATCGACTTCCCCGTCTGCCTCGCCTACGTCCACCTGGACGGAGTGCCGCTCCTGACCTGGAGCCTCGTCGCCGGAGGCCTCCAGTGGGGAGTGATCGCGGCGCTGCTGTCGCTCTGGCTGGGGAGCACGGTACGGGAGCGGGTGTAGGGCCCCGAACGGCCGGGCAGGAATGCCCCGCCGCCACTCCGGGTTAAAATCCCCGCCTATGGTGCAAATCGGCCCTCTCCGCATCGATCCCCCTCTCTGGCTCGCGCCCATGGCCGGGGTGACGGACCGCGACTTCCGCCTGCTGATCCGGCGGATCGGCGGCGTGGGAGTCGTGTCGATGGAGTTCGTCTCCTCGAAGGCCATCGTGCAGGGCAACAAGCGCACCCGCGAGATGATGTACTTCAGCGAAGAGGAGCGCCCGCTGGCCATCCAGATCTACGGCTCGGACGCCGCCACCATGCGCGAGGCCGCCCTGGTCGTCGAGGAGCTGGGGGCCGACATCTGCGACATCAACATGGGCTGCCCGGCCAACAAGGTGCTCAAGGGGTGCGCCGGCGCCGCCCTGATGGGCGACCTGAAGCTCGCCGAGAGCATCATCCGCACCGTGCGGGACGCGATCTCCATCCCCTTGACCGTCAAGTTCCGCCTGGGGCTCGACGAGCCCCGCCGCAACTATCTGGAGCTGGGGAAGATCTGCGAGGCCAACGGCGTGGCTTCCGTCGCCATGCACGCGCGCACGGCGCGGCAGATGTTCTCCGGCGAGGCCGACTGGAGCCATCTCGCCCATCTCAAGGAGACGCTGTCGATCCCGGTGATCGGCAACGGCGACGTGCGCGAGCCCGAGGATGCTCTGCGCATGATGGCCGAGACCGGCTGCGACGGCGTGATGGTGGGGCGCGGCTCCACCCGCAACCCGTGGATCTTCCGGCAGATCGCCGCCCGCATGGACGGCAGCCGCGTCAGCGAGCCCACCGTGGCCGACCGGCGCGACCTCATCCTGGAGCACTTCCGCATGGTGGCCGACCGGGAGCAATCCACGTTCGCCCTCCACAAGCTGCGCAAGTTCACCGGCTGGTACACCCATGGCCTGCCGAACGGGCGCAAGCTCCGGCAAGCCATTAACCAGCTCCCGGACGTCCAGACGTTCCTCACCACGGTCGAGTCCTTTCTCGACGAGATCCTCGTCGAAGAGGCCGCCTGAAACCCGTGGCTGAGACCTTGGCGGAGCACGCGATCGACCTGGAAGTCCCCCCGGAGAAGGCTCTCGCCGCCGTCGGCCAGACGGCCGAGGACTGGGGAGCGGAGTTCCAGCGCGGCGGCTCCGGCGGGCAGCTCCATCTGCCGGTGGTCGCGGGCATCCGCCGCGGTCTCATCACGGGCGCGGTGGAGGTCCGGCCCGGGGAGAGAGGCTCGCGGGTGGTCTTCCGGCCGGAAAAATCGGTCTACTACGTTCAGACCCCGGCGGTCATGATCCTGCTCGTGGCGGTCGCCGGCAGCCTGCTGACGGTGCTCTGGCCCTTCTTTCCCCAGATGATGAACGTGGCCCCTTTCGGCGCCCTCCTCGCCCTGGGCGGCTGGTTCCTGGTCGTCTCGCGCCTGCGCACCAGCGGGCCGGACGAGTTCCTGGTCGCGGTGGCGGCGACAGAGAACGTCGAAGGCGAAGAGGGCAAAGGGGACGGCGCGGCCCGGGAATGACCCACCACCCATTCTGGTTTATAGTGATGCGGCACCTCGCGGTGCTGCAACAAGGTTCTTTGGCAACTTGGGGGTGTACCGGTTTCGACGGGGAACTAAGCGGAGCAGGGGTGGCGTGTCGAGCTTCCGCTCGTAACACTGGAAGAAATACCTGCGAACGATAACTTCGCCCTCGCGGCCTAAAAAGGGCTCGTGACGTTCCGATGGTGGGCCTTGATTCGCGGCGCCCACCGGAACGACGCTAAAGCGGATCAATGGATGTGTAGGCCTCGCGGCACATCCGGATACATAGTGAGGCTGGCTGCCACGCCAGGTTGGCCTTCTCCCAGAGCGTGGTGGCGAGACTTAGGATAGAAGGATACACACGTAGAGGCTCCTGATACGTGTTTCTCGGACGTGGGTTCGACTCCCACCACCTCCACCAAAGCCTTTCCTGCTTCCCATTCAATCTACGAATCCGTCGACTGGCGTGCGAACGCCGCGGCGATGCTGCGCTCGTACGGCGGCTCGAGGACTCCGACCTCGGTGATGATCGCCGTGATCAGCTCGGCGGGCGTCACGTCGAAGGCGAAGTTGAGCGCCTGCGTGTCGGCGGGCGCCACGCGGGTGCCGAAGACCTCGGTGACCTCGATGGCCAGGCGCTCCTCGATGGGGATGCCGGCGCCCGTCGGCGTCGCGCGGTCGATCGTCGAGAGCGGAGCGGCGACGTAGAAGGGCACCTTGTGCCGGTGTGCCAGCACGGCCACCGTGTAGGTGCCGATCTTGTTGGCGGTGTCGCCGTTGGCGGTGATGCGGTCGGCGCCCACCACGATGCGGTCCACGAGCCCCTGCGCCATCAGGGCGCCGGCGCTGTTGTCGGTCACCAGCCGGAAGGGGATGCCCAGCTTCTTGAGCTCCCAGGCGGTGAGGCGCGCCCCCTGGAGCAGCGGCCGCGTCTCATCCACCCACACCTGCCCCAGCTTGCCATCCCGCCAGGCGGACGTGATCACCCCCAAGGCCGTGCCGTAGCCCGCCGTGGCGAGAGAGCCGGTGTTGCAGTGGGTGAGCACCCGCGCGCCCGGCGCGAAGAGAGCGGCGCCGTGCTCGCCGATCCGCCGGTTGACCCGCACGTCCTCGGCATGCAGCTCGCCGGCCCAATCGAGCAGGGCCGCCGTCGCCGCCTCGGGCCCCCGCACCGCGTTCTCTTCGAAGACCTTTCGCCCTCGCTCCAGGGCCCAGCGCAGGTTGACCGCCGTGGGCCGGGTGCCGCCCAGCAGGCTCGAGACCTCGTCGAAGCGTCCGGCGAGACTCGCGGGATCGCGCACGGTCCGCAGGCCCAGCACCAGGCCATAGGCCGCGGCAACTCCGATGGCGGGAGCGCCGCGCACGGCCAGGCGCCGGATGGCGTCCGCCACCTGCTCGGGGGTTTCACAGTCGATCCAGACCTCGTCGACGGGGAGGAGAGTCTGGTCGAGGAGCCGCAGCCCCGGCCCCTCCCAGCGCATGGGGGAGAACGTCTCGGGTACGGTTTCATCGGAACGGGAAGGGCTCATGCGGCGCATTTTATCTTGCTCTTCGGGGACCGCTGATAGAATGCCGTCGTTCGGTAAGATTCCCACGCCCAATTTCCTCTGAGGATGAGCATTTGAAAGGCGATCCGAGAAATCTTGGCTTCTCCACCCGCGCCGTCCATGCCGGCCAGAAGCCTGACCCGCGCACCGGCTCGGTGTCGGTCCCCATCTACCAGACCTCCACCTACGTGCAGGACGAGGTGGGGAAAGAGGTGGAGTACGAATACGCCCGCGTCCAGAACCCCACCCGCAGCGCGCTCGAGGAGCAGGTCGCGCAGCTCGAGCACGGTCACGCCGGGCACGCCTTCGCCTCGGGCATGTCGGCCATCGCCTGCCTGATGACGATCGTCAAGGCCGGCGACCACGTGGTGGTCTCGCGCAACGTCTACGGCGGCACCTACCGGTACTTCACCCGCATCCTGGAGCGCTACAACCTCTCCTTCTCCTGGGTCGACACCACGGATCTCTCCGCGGTCGAGGCGGCGCTCAAGCCGGAGACGAAGATGGTCTTCGTCGAGACGCCCACCAATCCCCTGATGGACATCACGGACATCGCGGCCGTCTCGGAGCTGGCGCACGCCCATGGGGCCCGCGTGGCGGTGGACAACACGTTCCTCTCCCCCTATCTCCAGCGGCCCCTGGATCTCGGGGCGGACTTCGTGGTCCACTCGACGACCAAGTTCCTGAACGGCCACAGCGACTCGATCGGCGGCGCGCTGATCTCCACCACGGCCGAGGACTCCGAGTGGTTCGCGCTCGTCTCGAAGTCGGCCGGCGCGATCCTCTCCCCCTTCGACTGCTTCCTGGTGATGCGCGGCATCAAGACCCTCGCGGTGCGCATGGCGCGGCACGAGGAGAACACCCGCCGGATCGTCGAGTACCTGGTAGCGAATCCGAAGGTGCGGCGGGTCCTCTACCCGGGGCTGCCGGACCACCCCGGACACGAGATCCAGAAACGCCAGGCCTCCGGCTTCGGCGCCATGATCACCCTCGAGATGGGCAGCTTCGAAGCCGCCAAGACGATGCTGGACCGCACGCGGGTGATGAGCCTCGCAGAGAGCCTGGGAGGCGTCGAAAGCCTCATCTCCCACCCCGCCACCATGACCCACGCCTCCATTCCGCGCGAGCGCCGTGCCCTGCTGGGGCTGACCGACGGCATGGTGCGCATCTCGGTAGGTATCGAGGACGTCGAGGACCTCCTGGCCGATCTGGATCAGGCGCTGGCGTAAGCGGTTGATTGCGGGCGGGGCTGAGAAGCCCTGGCGGACGGGCCCTCAGTCGTCGTCGGGGTCGACCGTCGCGTAGGCGATCTCTTCTTCCTCTTCGTCCTCGTCGTCGTCCGCGAAGTCCGCGTCCTTGTCGACGCTGCCCGCGATCCAGTCGAGGAAGCCCTGCTCGCCCCGGGTGACGCTGAAGGAGAGGATCTCGGGCAGCTCGTAGCTGTGCAGCTCGCGGATGGTGGCCGCGACCGCCTCGAACTCCTCCTCCAGCGTCTTGACGAGCAGCAGCAGCTCCCCGTCCTTGCAGATCTTCCCCTTCCAGCGGTAGATCGAGCGGATCCCGGGGACGATGTTCACACACGCGGCTTGGCGCCGCGCGACGATCTCACGCGCGATGAGGTAGGCCTGCTCTTCGGTGCCAACGGTGGTTACGACGACGATCGCACGCATGCCAGCCACGTTACTGCACTCCTTTGGAGCGAGTCAATCGAGGCCGTCGAACCCGAGAGCCGTCAGTTGCGCCAGACCCGCGCCACGGGGTCGTAGGTGAGCACGCGCATCTTGCCGACCCGGTTGGTGACCCGCACGACCTTCAGGCGCTTGATCCCGTCGGTGAGATAGAGCGAGCCGGGAGTCGAGGTGCCGAACGGGCCGAAGGAAGCGAGATCCGATTGATTGAACCGGATCGGATCGCCGAGACGGTCCATGGGCCGCCCCGAGCTGGGGTCCCGAGGCGGCGGCCCGGGCGGAAAACCGAAGCCGAAGCCCCGTCCCAGGTGAGCCAGGGGACGGGGCGGCGACACCTGGGGGTCGGTGCCGGAGTCGATGTCTCGGCTCAGGACGCCGTCGCCGTCCGCGTCGCGGTAGATGGCGAAGTTGATGGTGCCGTTCCTGGCCTTGCGGAACTTCACCGCCACGTTGGCGTCGTGGCGCATCGCGTACGACCGCGCCAGCCGCAGCACCCCCACCAGCTCCTGGGCGGCCATGCTCAGCCGCTGGTCGCCGGAGATCCGCAGCAGCGGCGGTACACCGAGAGTGAGAAGGAACATCACGACGGCGAGGGACACGAGGAGCTCCAGGAGCTGGAATCCTTTCTGGGATCTTGTCCGGTTCATAGGCTTGGCCTCCGGGAGGCCCGGGAGGGGCGGGGCCGCGAGCCCCGCCCCTCCCGGGCGCCTTAGCGGGAGTCCTTTCCGGAGCCGGAGCGGCTGGAGCGCACCTTCTCCTTGAGCGTCGTCTCGCCGGCGATCGCGATGTAGGGCTTGAGGAGCTGGTAGGTCTTCTCGCCGATCCCCTGCACGAGCATCAGGTCCTCGGACTTCTTGAACGGACCGTTCTGCTTGCGGTACTCGACGATGCGCTGGGCGACGCTCGGGCCCACTCGGGGCAGCAGGGAGAGCTGGGTGACGTCGGCGCTGTTGACGTTGACCTTCCTGCCCCCTCCTTCGGGCTTGCCTTCGGCGGCCACTGCGGGGAGGACGGCTAGGAGGAGCGCCAGGACGGTGCCGGCGACGATGCGATGGGCTTGCTTCATGATTTCTTTCCTTTCCTTGGTCCTGCGTTGACGTTCGGGTTTCGACGTACCGCGGGTTTCCCTTTCCGTGTTTTCAGTCCACCGGTTCTCTCGTCGCCACCTCCTCTCGCGTTGACGGCGGCGATGGAGATCAAGAGCCCTGCCAGGGCCTGGAAACCGTCCAAGTTGTTGAAAGGAAAGAAAATTACATCGCCGAGCCAGCGGCCGGCGCGTCAAACCATTTGGCGGGGAAAGGAGGGTGAGGAGGCTCGGAGCGGCGCTCCACGAGGGCCGGCGGGGATCGCGCGGCGTGTCAAACGATTTGGCGCCGCGCGCAATCTTTTGCGGGGCGGCGCCCTTTCGAGTACAGTAGCCGCGCCATGGCGGAAGAAAGGTCGATCTGGCGTGAATACGCCGAGGCGCTGATCATCGCCGCGATTTTCCTGCTCTTCACCAACACGTTCGTCATCCAGACGTTCTTCATCCCGAGCGGCTCCATGGAGGACACCCTCCTCATCGGGGACCACCTCTTCGTCAACCGGTTCATCTTCGGCCCCAAGGCGACCGCGGCGGAAGACCTGCTGCCGTTCCGTTCCGTGAAGCGCGGCGACATCGTCGTCTTCCGCTCGCCGGAGAACCCGGATCTCGACCTCGTCAAGCGCTGCGTCGCCGTGGGCGGCGACACGGTCCAGGTGATCGACGCACAGCTCCACATCAACGGCAAGGCGGTGAACGACGCCAGCTATGCCGTGCACAAGAACCCCGACACATTCGGCGATCCGCGCATGCAGCTGCGGGACAACTACGGCCCCTACCTCGTGCCGGCAGGCCATTACTTCTGCATGGGCGACAACCGCGACAACTCCTACGATTCGCGGTTCTGGGGGCCGCTGCCCGCCCACCTGGTCAAGGGACGCGCGCTCTTCATCTACTGGTCCTACGGGGGAAAGACCTCGACCGGGCAGTGGGAAGGCCTGGGAGCGAAGCTCCGGGACCTGGGCGAGACGGCCGTCGGCTTCTTTTCCAAGACGCGCTGGGAGAGGTCGTTCCGCCTGATCCGGTAGCATTCGTAGACGCCGTACCCATGCAAGCCGAGAAATCGCTTCTCCGGGAGTACCTGGAGGCCCTGCTGATCGCGGTCATCTTCGCGACCTTCGCCCGCACGTGGCTGGTGCAGGCGTTCAAGATCCCGTCGGGCTCGATGGAGCAGAACCTGCTGATCGGCGACCACATCCTGGTCAACAAATTCATCTACGGCCCGCGGATGTCGCCTCTCGAGGAGAAGCTGCTGCCGGTCCGCAAGGTGCGGCGCGGCGACGTCGTGGTGTTCAAGTTCCCCGACGACCCCACCCGCGACTTCATCAAGCGCTGCATGGGGCTGCCCGGCGACACCCTCAAGATGATCGACAAGGATCTCTACATCAACGGCAAGCTCGTCCACGACTCGTCGTTCACCTACTACGCCGACACGGAGAGCTACCCCCGCGACCTGCTGTTCCACCCCCGGCGCGTGCGCGACAACTTCGGCCCCAAGACCGTCCCCCCCGACAGCTACTTCTGCATGGGCGACAACCGCGACAACTCGAACGACTCGCGCTATTGGGGGCCGGTGCCCGAGAGCTACCTCAAGGGCCGGGCCTTCCTGGTGTACTGGTCGTTCGAGAACGACGAGGAGACCATCGAGTGGCTGGGGTACGGAGAGAAGCTCCGGCAGATGGCTCGCGTGGCTCTCCACTTCTTTCCCAACACTCGATGGGATAGAACCTTTCGCATCGTGCGATAGACTACCCTCCAACAAATTTTTCGCAGGAGGGAGCCATGCCACGGAGATCCGAACGGGGCGAGGGGAATCTCGGGTGTATTCTTTGGCTGCTCGCGCTCGGCCTCGCGGTCCTGATTGCCTGGAAAGCGGTGCCGGTAAAGCTGCAGAGCACGGAGCTGTACGACTACATGGATGAGCTCGCCAAGTTCTCGGCGGCGCAGCTGCCGCCGGACGACCTCAAGAACCGGATCCTCACCCGCGCCGGCGAGCTGCGGATCCCGCTCCAGAAAGAGAACATCGTCGTCGAGAGGAACGGGGACCGCGTCTACATGGAGGTCGACTACACGATCCCCGTGGAGCTCCCCGGCTATACCTATCAGTGGCACTTCCGGCAAAAGCTGGATCGTCCGATCTTCATCGTCTGACGCGGGGCTGGCTGGCGGTCCTTGGGGGCGGCTTCGCCCCCGGGGCCCTCATCGGCATCCACCTCGCCGGGCTGATCTTCTTCCTCAACCCGGGGCTCCCCTTCGCTCCTGGCCCCGTGCTGCGGGGGATCGCGATCTACGGCGCGATGCTGGGGGGCGTGAGCCTTCTTCTCCACCTGCCGTTCACCTGGGGCCGCCCGCGGCGCGCCCGGCGGGTGCTCCCCTGGGCCCTCACCTGCGCCCTTGCCGTCTCCGCCCTGCTCGACTGGACCCACGCCTCCTACTACGCGTACTTCGTGCCGACCGGCATCAACGACCGTTTGATCAAGACGGCCCTCTGGCTCTCCCTGGGTGCGCTGATCTCGTTCTACACGGCCCTGCTGCACTCGCTCCACCGGCGCCCCTACGGCCGCCGTAGCCGCGTGGCCTACACGGCGATCGCCCTGCTCTCGGTCTACGCCGTGGTGGAGCGGCGGGAGGCGTACCGGCCCCTGCCCTCCCCCTTGCCCCGGCCGGCGGCGTTCGAGGCCGGCAGGCGCCCCAAGCTCTGGGTGATCGGCATCGATTCGGCGACGCTCGACGCCATCCTGCCCCTGGCCGGCCAGGGCCGGCTGCCGTTCCTCTCGACCCTCCTGCAGGGCGGCGCCTATGGGCGTCTCGAATCCCTGTCGCCGACGCGGCGCGACGCCGTGTGGACGACCCTGGCGACCGGCAAGTACCCGTTCAAGCACGGCATCCTGGGCCGGCGCCCTTATCCGGCGGACTTCCTGGCTCCGGGAGCCGAGCTTCGCCTCCTGCCCAGCGGGATCTCCTTCCGGCACTGGGGCACCCTGGGGCGCGAGCCTCTGCCGTTTCCCCGGGCACGGCAGGCCCTCGCTCTCTGGGAGGTCCTGCCGCGGCTCGGCGTCCCAGCCGGCATGGTGGGATGGCCGGATGCCGCCTTGAGGCCGGGAGAGGGCTCTTTCGCTCTCACGGACCGCTTCTTCGGCCAGGGGGCCGGGCCGAACGACGCCCTGCCGGCGGATCTCGCCGACCAGGCGCGGCTCTTCCGGCCCGATCCGCGGGAGATCGATCCGGCCCGGCGCGGCCGCTTCGGCGAGAACCCTCCGAAGTGGCTGCGCGGCGCTCTCGCCGGCGATCTCTGGCGCCAGTCCCTGGCCCTCTCCCTGGCCGACCAGAACCCCCGGACCGAGGCGGTCTTCCTCCTGATCCCGGGGCTGCGGGAGGTCTCACGCCGGGCGTTCGGAGGCTTCAGTGCGGTGCAGTTCGAAGGCGAGCACGGCGGTGGCGCGGCACGGGCCGCGGCGGAGCGGCTGGGCGCCTACTACGCGGAGATCGACGATCTCCTGGCCGGCGTGTGGGCGCGGGAGGAGGGACCCCGGCTGTTGGCCGTGGTCTCGGCGTATGGCGTGGACCCGCAAGGTGGATGGCGGCGGATCTGGGGGCAGATGGCGCCGGGCACCGCCCTCGGCGGCGAGTTCCTGGAGGCTCCGGACGGCGCTCTTCTCCTCTATGGCGAGGGGATCCGCCCGGGAGCGCTCCTGACCGGGGCCAGGCTGGTCGACCTCGCCCCCACGCTGCTCTACGGGCTGGGCTTTCCGGTGGCCCGGGACCTCGACGGCAAGGTGCTCACGGACGCATTCGACAAGGGGTTCCTGGCCCGCAACCCGGTGACCTTCTTCCCCTCGTACGAAGGCCTGGCGCGGGCGAAATGATTTCCGGCGAAGGGATCCCCCTACGCCTTCTGCGCCACCAGCTTGGGGACGGCCGCCGGCCGGGAGGCGTCGCGGCTCATGGCGCACGTTCCCTCGAAGGTCGCGCCATCCTCGACGATCAGCGACGGCGTGTCGAGCTCGGCAAACACTTTGCCGCTGGGGGCGATTTGTATCTTCCTGGAGGCACGAATCGTGCCGCGTACCGTGCCGGAAACGAAAACCTGCCCCGCCTGCACCTCGCCCTCGATCTCCCCCGATTCGCCCACGATCAGGTCGCCCTCGCTCCGCACCGTGCCGGTGAGCTTCCCGTCCACGCGGAACGAGGCCTCGAAGCGCAGCTCGCCCTGCAGATGGCTGCCGCTGTCCAGGAAGCCGTTCAAGTCGCTCTGCTTGCCGTCCGATTTGAAGATCATCGGCTGTCCCCCCGCTCGTTCAGTACGTCGTAAAGCCGCATCAGCTCCTCTTCCGAGTGGAAGTGGATCCGTAGCTGCCCCCCTTTGCCCTGCCGCCGGATCTCGACCCGGGTCTGCAGGCGGCGGGTGAGCTTCTCCTCCGCGGCTGCGGTATGGACCTCGACCGGACGGTCCGGCTTCTTCGGTTTCGGACGTTCCTGCGGCGCGGTGGTGAGCCGCTCGAGGTCTCGGGCGGAGAGCCCCTCGCGCACGGCGCGGTCGGCCAGAAGGATCTGCTCCTCGTGGCTGCCCAGGCCGAGCAGCGGCCGGGCCTGGCCGGCGGTGAGCTGCCCCTCGCGGAGCAGCTCCAGCACCTCGTCCGGCAGGCGGAGAAGGCGCAGCGAATTGGTGACGGTGGTGCGGGCCTTGCCCACCCGCGTAGCCACCGCCTCCTGGGAGAGGCCGAACTTCTCCTGCAGGGCGGCGTAGGCTTCCGCCTCCTCGATCGGGTTCAGATCGCTGCGCTGGAGGTTCTCGACCAGGGCAAGCTCGAGCAGCTCGCGGTCGTCCGCCACCTGGCGTACCACGACCGGCACCGACTCGAGCCCGGCCCGGCGAGCCGCCCGCCACCGGCGCTCGCCGGCGATGATGGCGTAGCCATCGCCCTCCGGCGTCACCACCAGCGGCTGGATGATGCCCTGGGCGCGGATCGACTCCGCCAGCTCCTCGACGGCCGACTCGTCGAAATGGCTGCGCGGCTGGAAGCGGTTCGGCCGCAGGCTGCCGATGGGGAGCGTGCGGACGGAGTCGTCGGCCTGTTTGTCCTCGGCTTTTTCGATCAGGGCGTCGAGCCCGCGGCCCAGGCCGCGTTTCTTGGCGTTCACGCCGCCCTCCGGAGGAACTCCCGCGCCAGCGCCAGGTAGGCCACGGCGCCGCGCGACTTGATGTCGTACTGGAAGATCGGCAGGCCGTGGCTCGGGGCCTCGGCGAGGCGGATGTTGCGGGGCACCACGGTGTCGTACACCTTGTCGGCGAAGTGGGAGCGGATCTCCTCGGCCACGTCCTTGGAGAGGTTGGTGCGGTCGTCGTACATGGTGAGCAGGATGCCGGCGATGACGAGGCTGGGGTTCAGGCTTCCCTGGATGCGCCGCACGGTCGCCAGCAGCTCGCTGATCCCTTCGAGGGCGAAGTACTCGCACTGCAGGGGGACGAGGATGCCGTCGGCCGCCGTCAGCGCGCTCACCGTGAGGTGGCCGAGGGACGGCGGGCAGTCGATGAGGATGGTGTCGTACCGGCCATCGACCTGGGCGAGGACGCCCTTCAGCCTCTGCTCCCAGCCGGTCTCGCCCACGAACTCCACCTCGACGCCCACGAGATCGCGCTGGGACGGCACGAGGTCGAGGTTGGGGAAACCCGAGGGACGGATCGCCTCCGCCAGCGGCACCTCGCCGGAAAGCGCGTGGTACAGGTGCGGGGAGGAGGCCGTGCCGCCGAGGCCGCGGGTCGCGTTGCCTTGCGGGTCGCAGTCGACCAGCAGGACGCGGCGCTCCAGGGCGCCGAGGCCGGCCCCGAGGTTGATGGCGGTGGTGGTCTTGCCGACGCCGCCCTTCTGGTTCGCAATGGCGAGGATCATGCTCAGGTTTGTTCCCCAGCTCTCGGCTGTTCCCAGCTCAGTTGTTCTCAGATCTTGGGCCCGGGGCCGCGCGGCGCAGCGCCAGAATGCGCCGCCTCTCGCTCCCCGCGAGCTTGACGCTGCCGCAGGCGACGAGATCCGGCGGCAGGTCGGGATCGATTTCGCCCGCCCAGAGGAGGACGCGCCCCTCCGCCGCGAAGCGGTTCGCGAGCGCTCCCCAGGTCTCGGAGTCGAGCCGGAGAGCCCGCGAGGTGATCACGTCGATGCGCTCCGGCAGACCGGCGGGCAACGGAACCTGGACTCTAACATTGAGGCACCGGCAGGGCAAAGACGCCCGTCGGGCGGCGGCCAGGAGGAACGCCCACTTGCGCTCCCGCGCCTCGGCGAGCGTCATCTCGAGCCCCGGCCGGGCGGCCGCCAGGACCAGGCCCGGGAATCCGGCGCCAGAGCCGAGATCCACACCGACCCGAGCGCTATCGGGCAGGAGCGGCAGCGCCGCCAGCGACTCGCCGAAGTGCCGCTCCAGGATCTCCCCCGCCGTCCCCCGCCCGATCAGGTTCGTCCGCCGGTTCCACCGGGCAAGCTCCTCGTAATGGGCGTAGAGGGCGGCGACCGAGCGCTCTTCGAGAGGCTCGGGAGAGAGAGCGGCGATCTCGGCCGCGAAATCGTTTCGGGTGATGGAGGGGAGGTCGAAGGCCACGGCGGGATCTTAGCAACGAGGATACGTTTCACGTGAAACATGTCCCGGTACATGGCAGACCTGTTTCACGTGAAACATCTGGAAGCACAAAGGGCGGCCGAGAGGCCGCCCTTTCCAGCTCGATCTGGCCGGTCTACGCGGGCCGGATCGACACGCGCTTGAAGTATCCGTCGCCCTCGCTCTCGGTCACCACGCCGGGATCGTCCGCCAGGGTGACGTGGATGATGCGCCGGTCGGCGGGGTTCATCGGTTCCAGGATGCTCGGCCGGCCGCGGCGCCGCACCTCCTCGGCCACCCGCTGCGCCAGGCTGCGCAGCCGCTCCTCCCGGATCTCCTGGAAGTTGTCGCAGTCCACCCGCACGGGCACCGCCTCCCCGGAGAGGCTGCGGATCATCCGCGGCAGCAGGTGCTCGATCGCGTTCACCAGCTCGCCGTCGTCCGCGAAACACCAGTCGGCGTCCGCTCCCGCGAGATCCAGCTCCAGGCGCTCCTCGCCCTGGAAGACCTGCGGCACGAGATCGAGGCCGGCGATGCGGACCAGCAGCTCCGCCGCCTTGACCGCCGCCTCGGCCACCGGGCCGGTGGCCGCCGGATAGCGCTCCGACACCCGCCGCGGCGCCTCCGGTAGAGCCACCAGCTCTCCTTGCGCGTCGAAAGTCGGCTGGGGAGGCTCGGATTCCCGCGCCGGGCGGGTGATCCGCGCCTCCTCGCGCCGGCGGCGGGGCCGCTCGCGGCTCTCCCGCCGTCCACCACCCTCTCCACGCCCTCCCCGAGGCCCGCGATCGTTCCGGCCGCCCCGGTCGTTCCGGTCATTCCCGCCGATCCGGTTGCCCCGGTCGTCCCCTCGCTCGGGCCGCGGCTCGGCGGCCCGCGGAGGCACCGCCGGGGGAGACGGAGCAGGCCGTTCGAAACCCGGCGAGGCTGGCGTGGCCAATGCCGCCGATACCGCCGATGCCGCCGACGGGGCCGGCTCCCGCCGGTACGACGAGGGCGGCGCCGGCGGCAGAACGCGCCCTCCGGAAGTCATGGGCAGGGAGACCGGCGTCTCCCTCCGCGGGTTGTCGGGATCCACCTCGATCACCACCTTGCGGCGGCCCTTGAGCAAGCCCTGCCGCTTCTCGATGGGCTGATAGGCGACATAGCTCGGGTCGAGGTTGAAGTAGTTGGCGGCCTGGATGACCGCCTGGTGAAGGTTGTCGCCGGAGAAGAAGCGTCTCTTGGGATCGTTCATAGAAGTCGTCTCGTTCGGGAAGTCCTGGTCGGTAGCCATCACGCCTCCCTCTCCCGCAGACGGTTGTAAACCTGGAGTTGGATGATGGTCAAGACGTTGTTGGTGAGCCAGTAGAGCACCAGGCCGCTCGGGAAGCCCAGAAAGAGGAACGTCATGAAGATCGGCATGAGCTGGAACATCTTCCGCTGCATCGGGTCGCCCGCCTGCGGGCCCATGCGGACCTGGAGGACCTGGGTGATGCCCATCACGATCGGCAGCACGTAATAGGGATCGTGGACCGAGAGGTCCCTGATCCACAGGAGCCACGGCGCGCCGCGCAGGTCCACCGCCGTCGAGAGCAGGCTGTAGAAGGCGAAGAGGATGGGCATCTGCAGCAGCAGCGGGAAGCAGCCGCCGGCGGGGTTCACCCCCGCCTCCTTGTAGACCGCCATCACGTCCTCGTTCATCTTGCGCTGCATCTCGAGGTTCGGCTTGCCCTGCTTGTCGCGGAGCTTCGTCTTGTAGCGGTCGCGAATCGACTGCACCTTCGGGTTCAGCTCCTGCATCTTGCGCATCGACATCGTGCTGCGGTGGGTGATGGGCAGCAGCACCAGCTTGATGAGGATGGTCATCAGGATGATGGCCCAGCCGTAGTTGGGCACGATGTGGTCGTAGATCCAGTGCAGGCCGGCGAGCAGCGGCCGCGCCAGGAAGCCGAAATAGCCGAGCTCCACCGTCCCCTCGAGGCCATAGCCGAGAGCCTTCAGGCGCTCGAAGTCCTTCGGCCCCCAGTGGGACGACAGGGACAGCGAGTCTCCCGCCGGCCGCAGGATCAGGAAAAGCTCCCGGGAGAGGTCCTTCTGCTCCTTGGTGATCTGGTCCTTGGGCGGTACCGGCAGGAACCGGGCGCCGCCGGGCCCGGTCTGCACGAGCACCGGCTCGACCACGACGCGGTCGAGCGCCGTCTGGGGGATCTGGGCGGAGAGGAAGTAGGTGTCCTCGAGGCCGATCCAGCGCAGCCCCCGGCCCGCCACCTCAACGCCTTCCGCCGCGCCCTGGGCGTCGACGATCGTCACCTTGTCCGCCAGCTTGTAGACGCCCCGCCGCCGCTCGAAGCGGCTCTTCATCTCTTCCGCCGTGGGGTTGCGGATGCCCGGCCCCAGGAGCACGCCCCAGTCCGAGCGGCCGGGCAGACGGATCTCCACGTCGAGCAGCCCCTTTTCATTGAAGCGGAAGCGCTTCTCCGCCACCCCCAGGGGGCCGCTGTAGCGGAAGAGGACGGAGCGGCCATCCGCGCCCTTCTCGGCGCGGAACAGCGCCTGATCGAGCGGATGCGGCGCGAGGCCGCGGCCGGTCGTCAGCGCGTAGGGGTACGGCCCGGCCGCTCTCGCCCGCACGAGATCCAGCATGCCGCTCTTGGGGTTGGCCTTTTCAGGGACCTCCAGGGAGAGGAGCTGCGCGCCGCGGTTGGTGAGCACGGCGCGGGTGCGGCCGGTCTGGAGCACGACCCGCTCCTCGCCGGCGGCCTGGACGGGCGGCGCGGGAACGGCGCCCGCGGCGGGCGTTCCCGCGGCGGGAGGAGAAGAGGGGGAAGCGGGAACGCCTGGGGCCCCACCCTGACCGGCCACGGGGGCCGGAGCGGCCGTCTCCACGGGAACCGGCGCCTTCGGCGCGGGCTTCGGCGGGAAGAGCGTGTACCAGACGAGAATGACGACCATGGAAAGCAGGAAGGCTACGAGCAACCGGCGAGTATCCAAGAGGGCTGAGTCCTTTTCTTCGTTGCGTTCTTGCGGGGGGCCGTCCGGCCGTCGGTCTACGGCAGGTCGATTCCGCCCGGATGAAAGGGTTGGCAGCGCAGCAGCCGGCCGGTCGCGAGAAAGCCGCCGCGCCAGAGGCCATGCTTCAGGAGCGCGAGCCGGGCATACTCCGAGCACGTCGGAGAGAAGCGGCAGGCGCGGGGCAGCAGGGGGGAGATGCGCCGCTTGTAGACTTCGAGCAGGAAGACCAGGATGCGCGTCATGCCCGCCGCTCCCGCAGGCCCGCGAAGAGCCGCAGGAGCTCCGTCTTCAGGGCCGGAAAGTCGCTCTTCCCGGCTCCCGGCTTGAGGTGGATCACCAGATCGAAGGCAGGAAGCTGGCTGCGGTCCTGCCATCGCCGGTAGATCTCCCTGATCCTGCGCTTGAGCCGTTGACGCGCGACCGCCTTGCCGACCTTACGGCTGGCGGTGATGCCGATGCGCGGATGGCCGAGCTGATTCGGAAGGAAGTAGACGATGGTCAGCGATCCTTGCCGCCGGCGTCCCGTCCGGTAGCACTTGAGGTAGTCCGCGCGCCGCCGTACCTTCTCGGTGGAAAGCAGGCGCTCGCCCGCCGCGCCGGGATTCGAAACCGGCGAGGGCGCCTGGTCCGGCATCAGACGCTCAGGCGCTTGCGTCCCTTTTGGCGCCGCCGGGCGATCACCGCGCGGCCATTCTTGGTGCGCATCCGTACCAGGAAGCCGTGCGTACGCTTGCGCCGGCGATTGTTGGGCTGAAAAGTCCGTTTCACGTGTGGCCGCCTTCTTCGAAGTCGAAGTCATGAGTCGCGGGAACGCAGGTCCCCAAAGGACCGCCCGCTGCGTCGAACGAAACCCGTAAATTAGCTCTCCTGGGGGCATGGCGTCAAGGACGGCCATTATTCCCAGGTTATTTCCCGGGTTATTCCCAGGAGAATCCCGGGTTGAGCTCCCGGCGAAAACGAATGGCGGAGAGGGTGGGATTCGAACCCACGGACCGGTTGCCCGGTCAACGGTTTTCGAGACCGTCCCATTCGACCGCTCTGGCACCTCTCCGGTTGGTGTTCCTGTCGGATCGATGGCGGAGAGAGTGGGATTCGAACCCACGGTAGAGTTTCCCCTACACACGCTTTCCAAGCGTGCTCCTTAAGCCACTCGGACATCTCTCCAGATCTATCCAAAGAACCTTTGCCGCTAGCGTCCTCGACGCAGCGACGCGAAAAAACCGCGCAGCAGCGCGGCGCTCTCGCCTTCCAGCACGCCCGCCGTCACCTCCAGCCGGTGGTTCAGCCGCGGGTCCTGGACCAGGTTGCCCAGGGTGCCGCAGTACCCGGCCTTCGGATCCGGCGCGCCGTAGACCAGCCGCTCGACGCGGCTGTTGACGATGGCTCCGGCGCACATCGCGCAGGGTTCCAGGGTCACGTACATCGTGCAACCCAGGAGCCGCCATCCGTCCGTCCTTGCCGCCGCCTCCCGGATCGCCAGAAGCTCGGCGTGCGCCAGGGGATCGCCGTCGATCTCGCGGCGGTTGTGGCCCCGGCCCACCACCCCACCCTCCCGGACCACCACCGCCCCGATCGGCACCTCCCCGATCTCGGCGGCGCGCCTCGCCTCCGCGAGGGCTTCCATCATCCAGACCCGATCTTCCGGTCTCTCCATGGCAGACCCCCGCCGCGAGGAACGCGTATCTTAACCGAGATGGGGAATCCCGCAAAGCGAGCCTCTGTTATCGTGAGTCCGGATCTCGTGATCCCGGACCCCGGGCGCCGCCGCGCCGCGTTCTTTACTTCCCCGGCCCCAGGTCATAGCATGAGGGCCTTGCAGTGGCCCACGAAGGGTTCGGGTCCTGTGCATCGGTCGTTACCGAACCTCGTCAGGCCCGGAAGGGAGCAGCGATAAGGTATCCGGTCGAGTGCCGCAGATTAACCGGAGCCCTTCGTTGACCACTGCCAGAACTGTCTGCCGCCATCTCCCATGACGTACCAGGTCCTCGCGCGCAAGTGGCGCCCTCAGAATTTCTCCAGCCTCGTCGGCCAAGAGCCGATCGTCACCGCTCTGCGCAACGCTCTCCAGGAGGGGCGCATCGCCCAGGCGTACCTGTTCTCCGGCATCCGCGGAGTGGGCAAGACGACGGCGGCGCGCGTCCTCGCCAAGGCGCTCAACTGTGAGCGCGGCCCGGCGGCCGATCCCTGCAACGAGTGCCAGGCCTGCCTCGACATCACCCGCGGCTCGGACCTCGACGTCATCGAGGTCGACGCCGCCACCTACTCCAAGGTCGAGCAGGTCCGCGAGCTCACCGAGAGCCTGAAGTACGGCCCGGCCCGCGACCGCTACAAGGTCGTGGTGCTCGACGAGATCCACCGCCTGTCGCGCCAGGCCTTCGACGCCCTGCTGAAGATCGTCGAGGAGCCGCCGCCGCACCTGGTCTTCATCTTCGCCACCACCGAGATCGACGCCGTGCCGGCGACGATCCTCTCCCGCTGCCAGGAGTTCCACTTCCGGCGCGTGCCCTCGCTGGAGCTCGCCGCGCACCTGCGGACGATCTGCGAGGCGGAGGCGATCCAGACGAGCGAGACGGCCCTGCGCCTGATCGCCCGCGCCGGCGAGGGCAGCGTGCGCGACTCGGTGGCGCTGCTCGACCAGCTCGCCACCTTCGGCTCGGGCGCCATCGCCGACGAGGACGCCGTCCGGCTCCTGGGCGGGCTCGACACGGCCCTGTTCCATAGCCTTCTCGTGGGGATCCTGGCCGGCGATTCCGCCGCCGTGCGCGCCGCCGTGCGCCGGGTGGAAGACGAGGGATGGGATCCGCGCCACGTCTACGGCCAGTTCCTCGCCTTCTGCCGCGACGCGCTGCACCTCGCCATGGGCAGCTCGCCCGACCAGATCGACCTTCCCGGCGAGGAGGCGCAGGCCCTGGCCGTCGCGGCGAAGGCGAGCGGCTACGAGAACATGCTCCGCCTCCTGAGCCTGCTCCTGACCAGCGAGCCCATCGTCAGGCGCAGCGACTCGGGAGCCCTGGCGGTGGAGATCGCCTGGCTGCGCGGGGCCGAGCTGCCGAAGCTCACCCGCGTCGAGGAGATCCTCGCCGGCGGCGGCGCATTCACCGGCGCGGAATCCGGCTCCGCCCCGGCGCCGAGGCCCCAGGCCGCGGCACCGCGTCCGGCGGCAGCCCCGGCGCCGCCACCGCAGCGGAGCCGCGCTCCCGAGCCGGCGCCCGCTCCGGCACCGCCGCCCCGGCCCGCGGCGCCTCCGCCTCCTCCCGCCGCGCGCGCGGCGATGCCGACCGCGCCGATCGCCGAGCCGGTCCGGCCCAGCGACCCGATCGCCGCCTTCCGGGAGGAGACGGGCAAGCGCAAGCCGAACGTCGGCGGCCTCTTGGGGGCGGGAGCGGTCGAGGAGATTCGTTTCGAGGATGGCAAGGTCGTCATCGTCTGCCCCAACGGCGACTCCTATCTGCGGGCGCGCCTCGATGCCAACCGGCCGATCCTGGAGGAAGCCGCGGTCGCCGTGTGGGGTCCGGGCACCCATCTTGATATCCTGGAGAGCCGCACCGCGCCCAAGGCCGCCGCTCCAGAGGCAAAGCCGGCGCAAGTCCAGGAGATCGAGCAGATCCCGGCCGTGCAGGCCGTCCTCGAAATCTTCAAGGGCCGGATCGAAACGGTGGAAGAGCAAGGAAGCTATACGGAGGATTGACAGAGATGAGCAGCATGCGGCAACTGATGAAGCAGGCCCAGGAGATGCAGGAGCGCCTCCAGCGCGAGCTCAACGAGCTGGTCGTCGAGTCGAGCGTCGGCGGGGGCATGGTCACGGTGAGGATGAGCGGCCACAAGCAGCTCGTCGGGTGCAAGATCGATCCCGAGGCGATGGATCCCAAGGATCCGTCGATGCTGGAGGATCTGATCGTCGCCGCCGTCAACGAAGCCGGCCGCAAGATCGAGGAGACGATGCAGGGGAAGATGGGCTCGATGGCGTCCAGCATGCCGGGCCTGTTCTAGCCCTCTCCGTCTGATCGATCGATGTCCGATCCTTTGGCCCGGCTCATCGGCGAGCTGTCCCGGCTCCCGGGCATCGGTCCCAAGACCGCGACCCGTCTCGCCCATTTTCTCCTCAAGGTGCCGGCCGCCGAGGCCGAGGCGCTGGCGCAGGCCATCGTCGAGGTCAAGGAGAAGCTCTTCCACTGCTCGGTCTGCAACGCCATCACGGCCGTGGACCCTTGCCGGTACTGCAGCGATCCGCGGCGCGACCGGGCCCGGATCTGCGTCGTCGAGGAGCCTTACAACCTCGAGCCCGTCGAGCGCACGGGCGAGTACCACGGCCTCTACCACGTCCTCATGGGCGCCCTCTCCCCGCACCGGGGAATCGGCCCCGACCGCCTGGCCATCCCCGGCCTCCTCGAGCGTCTCGAGGGGGTCGAGGAGGTCATCCTGGCCACCAACCCTAACGTCGAGGGCGAGGCGACGGCCCTCTACCTGGCCCGCCTGCTCAAGGCCCGGGGCGTGCGGGTCACCCGTCTGGCCTTCGGCATGCCCGTGGGCGGCGACATCGAATACACGGACGAGGTGACGCTGGGCCGCTCGCTCGCCGGCCGGCGGGAGATGTGAGCTTCGGCGAGCTCCTTCCCAAGATCGTCGTCCCGCCTCCCGGGCCGCGTTCCCGGGAGCTGTCCGAGGCTTTGCGGGAGTTGGAGGCGCCGGGCGTCAACACCCTCTTCGGCGGCGAGCCCGCGATCCTCTGGGAAGAGGCGAGGGGCGCCAACGTCCGGGACGTCGACGGCAACCTCTATATAGACCTGACCTCGGGCTTCGGCGTCGCGGCCGTGGGGCATCGCCATCCGCGAGTCGTGGAGGCGGTGCGCGAGCAGGCCGGACGGCTGCTGCACGGGCTCGGGGACGTCCACGCCCACCCGCTGCGGGTCGAGCTGGCCCGGCGGCTGGTCGGGATCGCGCCGGTGGACGATCCCCAGGTCTTCTTCTCCATATCCGGCGCCGAGGCGGTGGAGATCGCCCTCAAGACCGCTCTCGGAGCCACGGGCCGGCCGGGGATCGTCGCCTTCGAGCCTTCCTACCACGGCATGACCCTCGGCGCCCTCGCCGTGACCTCGCGCGACGAGTTCCGCGCTCCCTTCGCCGCCCATCTCCACGGGCACGTCCGCCGTCTCCCCTTCGGAGCCGGCTTAGAGCAGATCGAAGAGGTCCTTGCCCAGGGCGATATCGGAGCCGTGATCGTGGAGCCCATCGTAGGCCGGGAGGGCGTGCTGATCCCGCCCGCCGGCTGGCTCGCGGGATTGTCCGATCTCTGCCGCCGCCACGGAGCGCTCCTGATCGCGGACGAGATCTTCACCGGCTTCGGCCGCACGGGCCGCCTCTTCGCCGTCGAGCACGATGGCGTCCGCCCGGACATCCTCTGCTGCGGCAAGGCCCTGGGCGGCGGGCTGCCCATCGCCGCCGTGATCGCCCGCCGGGACCTCTTCCGCTGCTGGGAGACGAAGGGCGAAGCGCGCCACACCGCGACCTTCCTCGCCAATCCCATCGCCTGCGCCGCCGCCCTGGCCGTGCTGGATATCCTCCACGAAGAGAACCTTCCCGCGAGAGCCACCCGCCTCGGCGAGACGCTCGGCCGCCACCTCGCTGCCTGGCCGGACCGCTTCCCTGCCGTCGAGGAAGTCCGCGGCCGCGGGCTCGTCTGGGGAGCGCAATTCCGATCCGGAGAGCAGGCCAAGAAGTGGATGCTGGAGGCATGGTCGCGAGGCATCCTCCTTCTCGCTGGAGGACCGGAGGGCCGGGTGGCGCAGCTCGTGCCGCCATTGACGGTGAGCGAAGATCAGTTGGAAGGGGCGGTGGGAATCCTGGAGGAGACTCTGGGCGGGTCCGGATCTTCCCGGATCTGGGAATAGATTCCCTCTTCCGGGATGCACCGGCTCGGGTTACAATTACGCCTACGTTTTGCCAAACGGAGCAGACATGGCCACCAGGGACAGAAAATTCCGAGAGCTGATCCTCTTTGTCGCCCGGGAATCCGAGACGGACGGCAAGTGCGGAGCGACGAAGCTCAACAAGATCCTCTTCTACGCCGACTTCCAGGCATACCGGAAGCTGGGCGCTTCGATCTCCGGACAGCGATATCAAAAGCTGGAGAGAGGTCCGGCCCCCAGGCGCGCCGTGCCGATGATCTCGGAAATGGAAAAAGAAGGACTCTGCGCCTGGGAGGACCGGGAGTACTTCGGCCTTTCCTTGAGGAAGCTGATCCCTCGCCGCGACCCGGACTTGTCGGTCTTTGCTCAGGAAGAGGTCGATATCGCACGGGGGGTCATTCGCGAGCTTTGGGACCTCAACGCCACTGAGGTCAGCGATCTCTCCCATGGTTTCGTGGGATGGCAGGCGGCAGGGCTCGGCGAAGAGATCCCTTACGAGACGGCCTTCGTTGGAGAGCCGCGCCCCCTGGCTCCCGACGAGCTTGCCTGGGCTCACGAAGTGATCCAGGAATACCTTGACCAGAAAAAAACCGCGTAGGGTCGTTCAGCAGGCCGGCTTCAAAGCCCAGTTGGATCCGATCCTCGCCACCCTTCCGCGAGCCGCGGAGGCCTGGAACGGGTTTGCCCACGCGGTCGCACGTATCCCAGAGATGGGAATGGCCGTTCCGGGAAAACCGGGGTTCTATTCACGTCCATTCCACACGGACGGGGGATCGTTCCTGGTCCTCTACACCTTTGATACCGAGAAGGTCGTTTGCTTGGCGCTCCGGGCCGTCCCATCGAGCGCTTACTGATCGTCGCGACCGCGGTCGGAAGTCATTGCGACCAAGGTCGCAGCCATCGCGACCGCGGTCGGAGCCACTGCGACCATAGTCGGAGCTATCGCAACCACGGTCGGAGCCACTGCGACCGTAGTCGGAGCCATCACGACCACAGTCGCAGCCATTGCGACCGCGGTCTCAGCCATCGCGACCAAAGTCTCGGTCATCGCGACCGCGGTCGGAGCCGTCGCGACCAGCGTGGGAGTCGCTGCGACCAGAGTCGGAGCCACTGCGACCGAGGTCGGAGCGTCGCGTACAATCCCCCCATGCCCTCCACCTCCCGGTTCAAGATCGCCTTCATCGGCAGCCACGGGGTGGGCAAAACGACTCTCTGCTATGGGCTCGCGGCGCGGCTCAAGCGGCGGGACGTGGCGGTCGAGGTGGTGCACGAGGTCGCGCGGCGGTGCCCGCTGCCGATCAACGAGGAGACTTCGGTCGCGGCCCAGTCGTGGATCCTGCACAGCCAGATCGCCGAGGAGCTGGTGGCCCAGGCCCGCTACCCGGTGGTGGTGTGCGACCGGAGCGTGCTCGACAACTACGTCTACCTGCTCCTCGCCGCCGGACGCCAGGAGGGGCCCGAGCGGCTCGTCGATTTCTGGCTCCAGGGATACGACCTGCTGATCCACGTCCCCATCGTCGAGCAGCCGAGCCCCGACGGCGTCCGCTCGGCCGATCCGGGGTTCCAGTACGCCGTCGAGGACCGCCTCGCCCGCGAGCTGGCCGAGCGGAACCTGCCGGCCCTCCATCTCGATCCCACCGCGCGTCCTGGATGGCTCGACGCCGTGGAGCGGACCGTCTGGGAACGGCTGCGCCCGGCCCAGCTTCCGCTGCCATCCGTCTAGATGCTCCTTAGATAAGCTCATGTCCTTCGAAACCCTGCTCGTCGTCCTCCTCCTGGTGCTCCTGGCAGCCGGTTCCCTCGCGCTCTGGGCCACCCTGCGCCAGCCCTCGGGAAGCCCCGCCCAGCAGGCCCTCGGCAAGGGGCACTTCGCCGCCGCCCTCGCGGCCGCCCGCACCGATGCCCGGGCCGGCCGCGACGAGCTCTACGCCGGCGCCGTGGCCGCCAAGCACCTCCTCGAGCTCGACCGCGCCCGCGTCCTCCTCGACCGCATCCTCGCCCGCGATCCCGCCGACGGCGAGGCCTGGCTCGAGCGCGGCCTGGTGGCGGCCTATGCCGGCGACCTGGAGGCGGCAGACCGGGCGTTCGCGAAGGTGGAGCCGCTGCGGTCCGACCTCCTGGAATCCCTCACCCTCCACCGCGCCTGGCTGGCCCTGCGCCGGGGCGACTCCCGGGCCGCCCGCCGCCTCTTCGCCGAGGTGGACGCGCCGCTCGAGAACAAGCTCCGCTCCGATCTCGGCGGCGGCGAGCCCCTCTTCGCCGAGTGGTTCCTGCAGGCCGCCGCTCTCTGGCGGGCGTTCGGCGACGAGGAGAAGGCCGAGTGGGCGCGGCGGGAGGGCCAGGCCTCCGCTCCCGAGAGCCGGCTGGCCGGCGCCGTGGAGACGCACGCGGAGGCGCATCCTCCGCTACAATAGGCACATCTTGGGGATTGAGAACCTTCTTCGCCGGTGGGACGTGTTCGCCCACTTCTCGGACGAGCAGCTCGTCCAGCTCGCGCAGTGCGCGACGCTCGAACGCTTCCCCGCCGGGACCCACGTGGTCAAGGAGGGCGAGGAGACGCACGACGCCTACCTGATCGAGAGCGGCGGCGTGCGCATCCAGCGCAAGACGCCCTACGGCCACTTCAGCCTGGCGGCCCTGGAGCCGGGCGCCTTGTTCGGCGAGACGTCCTTCGTCGATCGCGTCCCCCGCTCGGGAGACGCCGTGACCACCTCCGAGACCGGGCTGATCGCCCTCAACCCCGAGTCGCTCTCCGCCCTCATGGAACGCGACCAGCGCTTCAAGCTGGCGCTCTACTGGACGTTCTGGAAGAGCCTGTCGTCGAAGCTCCGGCAGACCAATGACAACCTCACCCAGTTCTTCTCGGAGACCGGCAGGCCGCCGGCCTCGGAGCCCACCGCCGCTGGCGAGGCCGCCGCCGAGTTCCGCGTCGACCTCGCCTCGAAGCGCAAGCTCTTCCAGGAGCAGAAGCTGTCGAGCCTGGAGATCAACTTCCTCTCCTCCCTCTCCAAGGAGCGGAAGTACGGCCCTCTCCAGGTGATCTTCCGCGAGGGGGAGATGGGCAACGAGATGTACGTCTTGCTCGAGGGGCGGGTGATGATCAGCAAGTTCATCCCCGGCGCCGGCGAGGAGGCCCTCGCGTTCCTCGAGCGGGGCGGCTACTTCGGCGAGATGGCCCTGATCGACAACCGGCCGCGCTCGGCCGACGCCAAGGCCCACGAGGGAGGCGCCGTGGTGCTCGTCATCTCCCGCGAGGTGCTGGAGGGGATCCTGGACATCAACAAGATCTCGTCGATCCGGCTGCTGACGATCCTCTGCAACCTGGTGGCGAGCCGGCTGCGCGAGCTGGACGACAAGATCATCGGCTGGTTCATCATCGCCGGCGGCTCGGGGATCTCCTGGCCGGTGCCGCCGCCGGCGTAGCCTTCACCCTCGCCTTCAAGGCCGAGGGCTCCAGCGCCTTCAGCACCTTCCCCACCAGAGAAGATAGCGGCAGGCCGGCGCGCCCGGTCTCGTCGAACCATCCGGCCGCCATGCCTTCCCTCACCTCGCCACCCCAGGCCAGCCCGGCCCGGTGCACGTCCACCTCCAGATCCCGATAGGTGATGCCGTGGCGGACCCCCGCGGTCCGGGCGCCGACGGTCCAGCGCCCGCCGTAGCGGGAGGCCAGGGCCGCCGCGGGATCGGCAGCTTCCGGAACGCCGTCCACCTCCAGCGTCACCCAGGGCAGCTCCCAGGTGCCGGCGAGGAGGGTGCTGTCCTCGGGACGGCGGAAGAGAAGCACTCCTTCGCCCTGCTCCACCACGGCCACGAGGAGCCGGTGCCGCTCGCCCTCGCGCTTGGTTTTCGGCGTGGGGTAGCTCTCCGGATCTCCCTCCCGCGCCGCGCGGCAGCCGGAGAGCAGGGGGCAGAGGAGGCACTTGGGACGGCGCGGCGAGCAGAGGGTGGCCCCGAGCTCCATGAGGGCCTGGTTGCTGTCCCCCGGCCGGCGCGGATCGAGGAGATCGGCGGCCGCGGCGAGCAGCTTCTTCCGCGCGCCGCCCGAGCGCGGATCCTCGCCGAGAGCCAGGCAGCGGCAGAGGACCCGCTCGACGTTGCCATCCATCACGGGCGCCGCCACCCCGTAGGCGATGCTGGCCACGGCCGCCGCGGTGTAGGCCCCGATGCCCGGCAGGGCGAGCAGGCCTTCGACGGTCGAGGGGATCTTCCCCCCGGCCGCCGCGATCTGCCGGGCCGCGGCGTGGAGCTGGCGCGCCCGCCGGTAGTAGCCGAGCCCGGACCACAGGGTCAGGACCTCCTCGACCTCCGCCCGCGCCAGGTCTTCCACGGTGGGGAACTTTTCGACAAACCGGTTGTAAAAGGGAAGCACGGTTTCCACCCGGGTCTGCTGGAGCATGACCTCGGACAGCCAGATCTTGTACGGATCGCTCGTCCGGCGCCAAGGAAGGTCCCGGCGGTGCTGGTCGAACCAGGTGAGGAGATCATCGGCGCGCCGCATCGCGTCATTCTAACCGGCACAGGGTAGCCAAAATGGCAGAGTGAAATAGCGATGCGCCAAAAAGACGAAAGCTCCTGGCTGGGAAGCCAGGAGCTTGCCTCCTCCCTTTCGGGAGGAGGTTAGGGGGGGAGGCCCCATCTCTCCGGGTTGGCTATTGTGGCTGTACCCCTGTGTTTAGGGGAGTTTGGCAGGTTCAAAAGAGGGTGAGATCTATAAGATCTCGAAAGCTGGTGGGACTTGGTTGGTAGGTCTGGAACCTCCCCCTCAGCGTATCCTGTCTTCTCCTATCTGCAACCCCCGTGCCTGGTTTCTCTGTTCCCTGGCTCGCGGGCAGCATCGGAGCTGTTTTTCAAGGTGTCCCTCTCAGGACGAGTGATGGAGGAACGCTCGAAACGTCCGTTTTCCCTCACGGTCCCGTCCTTTTTTCAAACGCGGACACCAGGAAGGCAAATTCCACCCATCCCGCCAGAAAAGAAAAGGCCCCCGTCGCTTTCGCTAAGGGGGCTCAGGGGGGAAGTTCCCTGCTTCTTGGTTGGTTGGCTTGGCTCTACCCCTGCTCAGGGGAAAGAAGGAGGGCTTTCAAGGATGAGATCGCGTTAGGATCTCTATGAGGATGGATCGGTTGGCTGGTTGGAGCTTCCCCCTCGTTACGTACTATTAAGTGCTCATTCTTTATTGCAAGCGTCGTGCCTGAAACGTCGCGAAGGCTCAAGAGCCGGTGGATGGCTGGTTTGAGCGGAGGCGACCGGCTCCCGCCAGGAGAGAGCTTCTCGTTGCGTATTGCGTTCGTACAAATGCGCTCCTCAGAATTTGGCATTTCTACATAGGTCCGCCCGGAAAGGCCTGACCTGAGAGGGGGACGACCTTGCCGGAGCTTCGGGAAGTCCATACGGTGGGATGGAAGGAGTACCTCGACCTCCCGGAGCTGGGGATCGCCCGGTTGAAGGCCAAGGTGGACACGGGCGCCCGCACCTCGACGCTCCACGTGGACTCCCTGGAGGTCCTGGAGGTGCTGCCGGATGGCTCCGAGTGGGTCGAGCTCGTCCTGGGCCCCGACCGCCGGCGGCCCGATCTGCGGGTGCGGGCTCAGGCGCGGGTGCTGCGGCGAATCCGCGTGATCGACTCCGGCGGCCATCCGGAGGTGCGGCCCGTCATCGAGACGGAGCTGGTGCTCGGCCCCGTCCGCAAGCGGATCCTGCTCACCCTGACGAACCGTTCGGGCATGCTCTTTCGTATGATCCTGGGTCGCAAGGCCCTGGAGGGGGATTTCCGCGTGGACGTCTCCGGCAAGTACCTGTTCCGTAAATGGCATCGCCGAAGGAGCGAAACCCGCGGATGAAGATCGCCATCCTGTCGCGCAAGGCGACGCTGTACTCGACCTCGCGCCTCATCGAGGCCTGCCGCCAGCGCGGCGCGGACGTGGCGGTGCTCGATCCGCTGCACTGCGTCGTCAAGGTCTCCAAGAAGAAGCCGGAGGTCTTCCACAACGGCGAGCGGGTGACCGGGGTCGACGGCGTCGTGCCGAGAATCGGCGCTTCGATCACGTTCTACGGCCTGGCGGTGCTGCGCCAGTTCGAGATGATGGGGGTCTTCCCGGCCAACGAGAGCCAGGCCATCTCGCGCAGCCGCGACAAGCTGCGCAGCCTGCAGCTCCTGTCGCGCTACGACATCGGCATCCCGCCGACCGCCTTCGCCCGCCGCCGCGAGGACGTCCGGCCGGCGATCCGCAAGGTCGGGGGCGCGCCCGTCATCCTGAAGCTCCTGGAAGGGACGCAGGGGATGGGTGTCATTCTGGCGGAGTCGGTCAAATCGGCGGAGTCGGTGCTCGACGCCATGAGCTCTCTCGGGCAGAACATCCTCATCCAGGCCTTCATCGAGGAGGCGCAGGGGACGGACTACCGCGCCATCGTGGTCGGCGGCAAGGTGGTGGCCGCCATGTCGCGCCAGGCGGGCGAGGGGGAGTTCCGCAGCAACCTGCACCGCGGCGGCACCGCCGTCGGAGTGGAGCTCGAGCCGGCCTGGGTCTCGACGGCGGTGCACGCGGCCGAGGTGCTGGGGCTCAACATCGCCGGCGTGGACATGATCCCGTCGAGCGACGGTCCGATGGTCCTCGAGGTCAACAGCTCCCCGGGCCTGGAAGGGATCGAGGGGGCCACGGGCGTCGACGTGGCGGGCGCCATGATCGACTTCGTCGTCGAGCACGCGCCCAAAGGGCACCCTCGCACGCAGGGAAGAGGCTAGAGCTCCCATGACTCGCGAGCCTCTCGCCTTCGCCGGCACGCCGGTCGCTCTCGGAGAGACGGCGGAGCTGCGGCTCAAGGTCGCCGAGTTCTACACGGCCGAGCCGGTCACGGTGCCGATGACGGTCGTGCGGGGCGCCCCGGGCCCCACTCTCTTCGTCACCGCCACCGTCCATGGCGACGAGCTCAACGGCGTCGGCATCCTGCGCAGCCTGCTCAACGACACCGACTTCAGCGCCTTGAAGGGGACGCTCATCGCCGTCCCCGTGGTCAACGTGCCCGGCTTCCTGAACCAGGACCGCCGCCTGCCGGACCGGCGGGACCTGAACCGGAGCTTTCCCGGCAGCCGCCGCGGCTCGCTGACCGCCCGCCTGGCCGATACCCTCTTCCGCGAGGTCATCCGCCAGAGCGACTTCGGCATCGACCTGCACACGGGGGGCGGCGAGCGCACGAACTACCCCCAGATCCGGGCCGACCTCGGGAACCCCGGGGCGGCCGAGCTGTCGAGCGCCTTCGGCTGCCCGCTGATCGTCGACGGCGCCGGCCCGGAGGGCTCGCTGCGCCGCGTGGCCGTGGCCGCGGGCGTGCCCACCATCGTCTACGAGGCGGGGAGCGCCCGCCGGCTGGAGCGGCCGTTCATCGAGGTGGGCATCGCCGGCGTGCTCAACGTGCTCCGCCATCTGAAGATGATGCCCGGCGAGCCCGTCGCGCCCCCCTTGAGCCTGCGGATCGACCGCACCCACTGGATCCGCGCCCAGACCGGCGGCATCCTCGACCTCAAGGTGGCGCTCGGGCAGCCGCTGCGCCGCGGCCAGGCGATCTCGGTGAACACCAACCCCTTCGGCCGCGAGCGCAGCCAGCTCAAGGCGCCCCACGCCGGCGTCGTGCTCGGGCTGACCCAGCTCCCCCTCGTCCATCCGGGGGACGCCATCTGCCACGTCGCCCGGCTGTCTCCCCCGGAGATCGAAGCCTGGAAACGGTACTGGGAGGGTCAATCCTCTAGTATGTTCCTATGAAAAAGCTGCTCTCGATCTTCGCTTTCCTGCTGGCGACCGCCGTGCTCGCCACGATCGGCGGCATTCTCGCGGGAGGAAAGAAGAAGGGCGGTGGGGGCGACGCCTCCACGGTGCTCGTCTGGCGCGTCGACGGCCCGGTGCGCGAGCAGGAGGCGCCAAGCCTCCCCTGGAGCGGCGAAGGCGAGCCCGGCAGCATCGCCGAGCTCTATCCGGCCTTCCGCGCCGCCACCCGGGACGCGGGCGTGCGGGGCCTCGCCGTCTACATCCAGGATGGCGGCTTCGGCATGGCGAAGGCCCAGGAGCTGCGCCGCCAGATGATGGCCCTGCGGCACGCCGGCAAGTGGGTCGAGTGCTACATGGAGACGGCGGGGGAGGGGTCCAACGGCACCCTGGAGTACTACGTGGCCACGGCCTGCGAGCGCATCCACTTCGCGCCGGCCGGCGCCGTCAACCTGCTCGGCCTCTACGCCGAGAGCCGCTTCCTCCGCGGCACCCTGGACAAGCTCAAGATCGAGCCCGAGTTCAACCGCGTGGGCCGCTACAAGAGCGCCGCCGAGACCTACACCGAGACCGAGTACACCCCGGACTCCCGGGAGGCGATCGCCGCCGTGCTCGACGGCTACTACTCGCAGATCGTCGCCGCCGTCGCCGAGGCGCGCAACAAGAGCGGCGCCGAGGTCCGCGGTCTGATCGACGCCGCTCCCTACTCGGCCGAGGAAGCCCTGAAGCTGGGCCTCGTCGACGAGCTCTCCTACCCCGACCAGTTCCGCGAGCATCTGAAGAAGCGCGTCGGGGGTGAGCCCACCTACGTCGCCATCGAGGACTACGAGCCCACGCCCGTCCTCGCGTCGAAGCACGTCGCCGTCGTCTTCGCCCTCGGCACCATCGTGCGCGGCTCCGGCGGCTCGGCGGCCTGGACCGAGGAGACCTACCTCGGCTCGGACGACATGGCCTCCGTGCTGCGCGACATGGCCGAGGACGATTCCATCGCCTCCGTCGTGCTGCGCATCGACAGCCCCGGCGGCTCCGCCCTCGCCTCGGATCTCATCCTGCGCGAGGTCGACAAGCTCAAGGAGAAGAAGCCGGTCATCGTCTCGATGAGCGACATGGCCGGCTCGGGCGGCTACTACATCGCCGCCAAGGCGACCCGGATCGTCGCCGAGCCCGCGACCCTCACCGGCTCGATCGGCATCTTCGGCGGCAAGTTCGTCACCCGGCGCTTCGAGGAAGAGATCCTCGGCATGAGCCACGACGCGCAGAAGCGGGGGGCCAACGCCGACATCTACTCCTCTCTCCAGGTCTACAGCCCGGAGCAGGACGCGCGCGTGCAGCGGCTCATGGACCAGACCTACTCGACCTTCGTCACCAAGGTCGCCACCGGCCGCAAGATGAACCGGCGGGCCGTCGAAGGGGTCGCGAGCGGCCGCGTCTGGACCGGCGCGGCGGCCCAGAAGATCGGTCTCGTGGACGAGCTCGGCGGTCTCGACCGCGCCATCGAGATCGCGCGCCAGGAGGCGAAGATCGGCGCCGGCGAGACCGTTTCGATCGACTTCTATCCCGCTCCGCCTTCATGGCTCGACCTCTTCGTCGAGGAACGCCAGCCGCGCCTCCCGGCGGCTCTCGCGGACGTTGTCGAGGCCCTTGAAACCAACCCCCCGCGCCTGCTTCAATTACCGCCGGAAGTGGCGCGGCTGGCGCGGCCCTTCTGACCGGATCGTCGACCGAATAAATCGGCTTAAAGCTATAAATGGCAGTACGTTACAGGACACTGACCCCCCGCTTGGCAACGGGGGACTTGCGGCGCCTTTCGGCTGTGTTATCATGAACTCCGTCGTCGTCACCCAAGCCGCTTCGGACGCACTCCTCCCAGCTCAGGGATTTCCACAGTCTGTGGAAATCTTGTGGAATTCGAGTATCGTTTTAAGGTAGATTCCCGAGGTCTCATGTCTCAATCCCTGTGGTCTCTCCTCCAAAGACAGTTGCAGCAACAACTCGATCCAGAGGAATACGCCACCTGGTTCCGTCCCCTCAGGGTCGGCAACGAGGATGGCGAGCGGCTCGTGCTGCTGGCGCCGAACTCGCGCTTCCTCCACACCCTGGAGGAGAGCTACCGGCCGACGGTGGACCGCGCCGTGGCGGGCCTGGGCGGGCACGGCTTCGAGGTGCTGTTCTCTCTCGAGGATGCCCCGATCCCCTCGGACGAGACGCCGATCGCGCCTTCGCACTTCAATCCGAGGTACCTGTTCTCGAGCTTCGTCGAGGGCAAGTCCAACGAGTTCGCCCTGGCGGCGACCAAGCGCGTCGCCGAGAACCCCTCGCTCTCCTACAACCCGCTGTTCCTCTACGGCGGCGTCGGCCTCGGCAAGACCCATCTGCTCCACGCCATCGGCCATGAGATCCAGCGCAGCCGGCCGCAGCTCCGCGTGCTCTACCTGTCCGCCGAGCAGTTCGTCAACGAGCTCATCAACTCGATCCGCTTCGACCGCATGCCGGCCTTCCGGGAGCGCTACCGCACGATCGACGTGCTGATGCTCGACGACGTCCAGTTCCTGGCCAACAAGGAGCGCACCCAGGAGGAGTTCTTCCACACCTTCAACACGCTCTACACCAGCCAGAAGCAGATCATCCTCTCCTCCGACTCCTCGCCGCGGAACATCCCGACGCTGGAGGAGCGGCTGCGCAGCCGCTTCGAGTGGGGCTTGATCGCCGACATCACGCCGCCGGACCTGGAAACCAAGGTCGCGATCCTCCAGCGCAAGGCCTCCTACGAGCACGTCCAGCTTCCCGACGAGGTCGCCGAGTTCATCGCCCAGCAGGTCAAGTCCAACATCCGCGAGCTCGAAGGGCTGCTGACCCGCGTCATCGCCTTCTCCTCGCTGACCGGCAAGCCGCTGTCGCCCGCCCTGGCCAGGGAGACCCTCAAGGACATCCTCCCCGAAGAGGGGAAGAAGCCCGCCGCGGCCGAGATCGTCAAGGTCGTCGCCCGGCACTACGACCTCAAGGTCTCCGAGATGAAGAGCAAGAGCAACTCCCGGCAGATCGTCATCCCCCGCCAGGTGGCGATGTACCTCTGCAAGAAGCTGACGGATCTTTCTTATCCAGAGATCGGCAAACTCTTCAACGACAAGCACCACTCGACCGTCATGTACTCCGTCGAGACGGTGCAGAAGAAGCGGGATGCCGATCCGGACCTCGACCGCACGCTGCAGAATTTCGAGCAGCACTTCGCCTAGTCGCAAGTCTCGCGGGCCCGCATCTTGCATTTCTTACTGGATGGCTGCGCGGGCTCCACGCCCGCTTGGGGAAAGCTTGTGGAGAGCGCTCCGGAAGCGCTGTGGAGCGCCTGCGGAATTTTTTCGGCCTTCCAGAGTTTTCCTCCGCCTCCTCAACCCGTCCACAGGTTCTGCACAGCTCGGGGCAGGAACCTAAGGTTCCGCCGTTGAGGAACTTAGACCTGCTTTCCTCGTTTCCACAGCGCCTATCTACTACTACGGCTATGCTATATTCAGGTGTCTTCTAGACGGAGAAGAGTGAATGGAAATCCGTGTCACCCGTAGCGAGTTTCTGGGCGAGCTTGCCCCCATGCAGGGAATCGTCGAGCGCAAGACGACGATCCCGGTCCTGTCGCACCTGCTTCTGACGGCGCGGGAGGACAAGCTCCACCTGGCCGCGACCGACCTCGACGTCTCTCTGACCTCCTGGTGCGAGTCGGACATCAAGCGCGAAGGCGGCATCGCCGTCCAGGCCAAGAAGCTCATGGAGATCATCCGCTCGCTGACGGGTGAAGAGGTCCTCCTGATCCAGGAAGAGCCGCGGGTGCTCACCATCCGGGCCGGCAAGTCGCGCTTCAAGATCCATGGCCTGTCGCCGGACGACTTCCCCACGCTTCCCGCCGTCGAGGAGAGCCGCCGCGTCGCGATCCCCTTCGCGGAATTCCGGCGCATGGTCTCCAAGATCCTCTTCGCCGTTTCGGCCGAGGAGTCCCGCTTCCAGTTGAACGGCGCCCTGCTGAAGCTCAAGGACGGCTCGCTCGAGATGGTGGCGACCGACGGCCACCGCCTCGCCCTGGTCGAAGGCGGCCTCGAGGGCGCCGGCGGCGAGGATTCGGTGCTGGTGCCCCGCAAGGCGCTCCAGGAGCTGCAGCGCTTCGAGGGCGACGGCAACCTGGCGTATGGCCGCGGCGAGCATCACCTCTCCTTCGGCCTCGGCCGGCGTGAGCTGATCTGCCGCATCCTCGAGGGGACCTTCCCCGACTACGAGCGGGTCATCGCCAAGGACAACGACAAGAAGGTCCTATTCAACCGCAAGAACCTGGTGGACGCCGTCCAGCGCGCCGCGCTCATGACCGGCGACCGTGCGCGCGCCGTGCGCCTCCAGTTCACCTCCGACCAGGTGGTGATCTCGGCCGTCAACTCCGATCTCGGCGAGGCCACCGAGGAGGTCGCCTGCGATTACGAGGGGCCGGAGTTCAGGGTGGGGATCAATCCCGACTACCTGCGGGAGTTCCTCTCCGCGGTCGAAACGGAGAAGGTGCGGCTGGAGCTCAAGGACGAGAACACGCAGTGCGTCGGCTACCCGATGGACGGACCCGACACCCGCTACCTCTGCGTGATCATGCCGATGCGGATCTGAGGGCGTGCTCGCCCATCTCGCCGTCCGAGACTTCCGGAACCTCGAGCCGCTCGCCTGGCGGCCATCCATGGGCTCCCACCTCCTGCTGGGGGGCAACGGAGCGGGTAAGACGAGCCTCCTGGAAGCCGTCTACGTCCTTGCCACGACCCGCAGCTTCCGGGCCGCCCAGATCGCCGACTGTGCCCGCCACGGGGCCGGCTCCTTCCACATCCAGGGCGAGATCGAGACCGATCGGCGGTCCACTCTCGAAGCCGGCTGGATGGACGGCCAGCGGATCCGCGCGCTGAATGGAAAGATAACTCCCCTCGCCGAGCACCTCGCCGTGCTGCCCGTGGTCGCCTGGACGTCGGCGGCCGAAGCGGAGGTCCTGGTGGGCGCTCCCAAGGCCCGGCGGCGCTTCATGGACCGGGGCGTCGTGGGCGTCCGTCCGCCGGCCCTGGAGGTGCTGGGGCGCTACCGCGAGGCCCTGCGGCAGAAGCGCGGGCTGCTCCTCTCCGACGGCGCCGGCATCGAGATCTGGAACGAGATGCTGGCCGCCACGGCCGCCGACGTCATCACCCAACGCCACCAGTATGTCGAGCTGCTCAAGGTACGGCTTGCCGGAGCGATCGAGGCTTCGGGCCTCCCCTTCCCGCCGATCGAGCTTCGCTATCGCCCCTCGCCGGCCAACGGCCTGGAAGGTCAGACCGTCATCGCGGACGCCCTCGACCGGATCGCAGACCGCGAACGCCGCCGCCAGATGCCTCTCCTTGGACCTCACCGGGACGAGCTCGAAATCCTGTGGGGCGGCCATGAGATCCGCCGGGTCGCTTCCGCCGGCGAGCGGAAAGCCCTCTCCCTGATGCTCCTGGCGGCCCACGGCAGGGTCATGGAAGACTCGGAAAGGCCTCCTCTCTACCTTCTGGACGACCTCGATGCCGAGCTCGCGCCGGCGACGGTGGCCGCCGTCTGGGGCGTCTTCCGGGAAGCGGGGCAGCTCTTCGCCACCTCGAATCGCCCCCAGGTCTGGCTCACCCTGGAGGTGGGGAAGATCTGGGAAATGGAGCGGGGCGAGCTGCGGCTGCTTTCGGAATAGAAAACCTTCCTTTTCTGTTGAAATAGCTACCAAGGGCCCCGCCGCAAGCGCTGTTTACGGCAGCCCTTCCGCCGTTCGGAAATTCGAGTCTAAGCTGTTGAATTCTCAGCGCTAAACAGGCGCGAAACCGGGTCCGTTCCGTGGTATAATTTATACATTCTCGGACCCTTTCGTCCCGTGGGGTCCTCAGCAAGCCCAGGGAAAGAGTGGAGATCTCGCTTTGACGAATCCTGAGTCGACCTATACCGCTGAAAACATTCAAGTTTTGAAGGGCCTCGAAGCGGTCCGCAAACGACCCGGCATGTACATCGGGGATACGGACGATGCTTCGGGCCTGCACCACATGGTCTTCGAGGTCGTCGACAACTCGGTGGACGAAGCCCAGGCCGGCTACTGCTCGCGGATCGACGTCGTCATCCACGGCGACAACTCGGTGACGGTGGCGGATAACGGCCGTGGCATCCCGGTCGACCTCCACAAGGAAGAGGGACGGTCGGCGGCCGAGGTCATCATGACCGAGCTGCACTCGGGCGGTAAGTTCGACAAGAACTCCTACAAGGTCTCGGGCGGCCTCCACGGCGTCGGCGTGTCCGTCGTCAACGCCCTCTCGGAGACCATGGAGCTCGAGATCAAGCGCGACGGCCAGGTGTGGCGCCAGACCTACCATCGCGGCTTCCCCGCGGCGCCGATCCAGCCGGTCGGCGAGAGCGAGGACACCGGCACCAAGATCCGCTTCTGGCCGGACGCCGAGATCTTCGCCATCCTCGAGTTCAACTACGAGACGCTGGCCACGCGCCTGCGCGAGCAGTCGTTCCTCAACCGGGGCGTCCATATCCACGTCCAGGACGAGCGCACCGACAAGGAAGCCGACTTCGCCTACGCGGGCGGCATCGCCTCGTTCGTCGAGCACCTGAACCGCAACAAGACGCCGCTCCACCCGCAGCCGATCTTCCTCCACGACGTGCGGGACGACGGCACCGGTCCCGAGGGGGTCGAGGTCGCCCTGCAGTGGAACGATGGCTACCAGGAGCTCATCTACGCCTTCACCAACACGATCAACAACCGGGACGGCGGCACGCACCTCGCCGGCTTCAAGGCGGCGCTCACCCGCGCCATCAACTCCTACGCGTCCGAGCACGGCCTGTCGAAGAATCTCAAGGAGAACCTGACGGGCGAGGACGTGCGCGAGGGCCTGACGGCCATCATCTCGGTCAAGATCAAGGACCCGAAGTTCTCCTCGCAGACCAAGGACAAGCTCGTCTCCTCGGACATCAGGGGTTGGGTCGAGCAGGTCGTCAACGAGCGGCTCCGCACCTACCTGGAGGAGAACCCGCGCGAGGCCCGGCGCATCGTCGAGAAGTGCGTGGAGGCGGCGCACGCCCGCGAGGCGGCCCGCAAGGCGCGCGACCTGACGCGGCGCAAGGGCGCCCTCGACGCCTCGAACCTGCCCGGCAAGCTGGCCGACTGCTCGGAGCGCAACCCCGAGTTCGCCGAGCTCTTCCTGGTCGAGGGCGATTCCGCCGGCGGCTCGGCTAAGCAGGGGCGCGACCGGAAGTTCCAGGCCATCCTGCCGCTCAAGGGCAAGATCCTGAATGTCGAGAAGGCGCGCTTCGACAAGATGCTGTCGTCGGACGAGATCAAGGTCATCATCACGGCGCTCGGCACGAGCATCGGCAAGGACGACTTCGACATCGCGAAGCTCCGCTACCACAAGCTGATCATCATGTGCGACGCGGACGTCGACGGCAGCCACATCCGGACGCTGATCCTGACGTTCTTCTACCGGCAGATGGGAGAGATCATCCGCCGCGGCCACCTTTATATCGCGCAGCCGCCGCTGTATAAAGTTTCGCACGGCAAGAGCGAGACTTATCTCAAGGACGACCGCGAGTACCAGGCGTACCTGGTGGACCGCATCAAGGATGCCTGGGAGCTCGAGATCTCTCACGGCGACGGCACGAACGGCAACGGAGATGGTGGACGTTTGACGGGAGCGCGGCTCGCTCATTTCCTGGAAAAGCTCGCCATTTTCCGCCAGAACCTCGACAAGCTCGCCTCACGGGGCTATCCGACCGATGCGATCAAGCTCGTGCTCCAGAACGGCGTCAAGGACAAGACGTCTCTGATGGATCCCGAGAAGGTCGAGCAGATCGCCCATCTGATCGAAGCATCGGGTTTCCACCAGGTGGTCGTCGGTCAGGACGAGGATCACGACACGCTCTACGTGCGCTTCCTTTCGAAGCGCGACGGCGTCGAGCGCGAGATCCGCATCGACTGGAACCTGGTCACCAGCGCCGAGTACCGCGCCATGGCGAACAATCAGCTCGGCCTCGAAGCCATCTCCGGCACCGGCTTCACCTTGATGAAGGGTGAGAACGTCACCATGCACGACACCTTGGAGGAAGCGCTCGAAACCCTTTACGACGGTGCCAAGAAGGGCGTCTCGATCCAGCGCTACAAGGGCCTGGGCGAGATGAACCCGACCCAACTCTGGGAAACCACCATGGATCCCACCAAGCGCCGCCTCTTGAGGGTCCACGTCGAGGACGACGTCGACGCGGACAACATCTTCACCGTCCTCATGGGCGACGAGGTCGAACCGCGGCGCGCGTTCATTCAGGCGAATGCGCTGGATGTGCGGAACCTGGACGTTTGACAGGCTTAGGAGACGATCCGGCGATGTTGACTCCCGTTGAAGTGAAAGCCCTTCCGAATTACCGGCTCTGGCTTCGCTACGCAGACGGTGTGGCTGGCGAAATCGACCTGTCCCATCTGGTAGGGCAGGGCGTATTTGCCTCGTGGACCGACCCTCGAGAGTTTCAAAAAGTCCATATTGGATCGTTTGGCAGCATCGCGTGGACGGAAGAGCTGGAGCTCTGTCCGGATGCTCTTTACATGGAGATCACCGGGAAAGAGCCTTATGAAGTCTTTCCTGATCTGATGCCAAAGGCAGTCAATGCCTGAGATCTGCCGATTTTATGGAATCATCATCAAGATGTACTTTGGCGACCACGCGCCGCCTCACTTCCACGCAGAGTACGGAGATGAAGAAGCTCTGATCGACATTCGAACGATGGCTGTGTTCGCGGGCCATCTATCTCCCCGAGCCATGGGCCTGGTCGTGGAGTGGGCGCTATTGCACCAGGGAGAGCTGAAGGCTTCCTGGGAAAGAGCAGCGAACCTGCAGAGTCCGGGCAAGATCGATCCCCTCAAGTAGGCACACGTCGAAGAATATCTGAGGCTGATTTAGATGAGCGATAACAACGACGAGATCCTCCCCTTCGAGCAGCCGATCGCGGTCGGCATCGAAGACGAGATGAAGCGCAGCTATCTCGATTACGCGATGAGCGTGATCATCGGCCGCGCGCTGCCGGACGTGCGCGACGGCTTGAAGCCGGTGCATCGGCGCGTGCTGTATGGCATGTGGGAGAGCGGCAACCGCTCGGACCGGCCCTACAAGAAATCCGCCCGCATCGTCGGCGACGTCATGGGTAAGTATCACCCGCACGGCGACACGGCGATCTACGACACGGTGGTGCGCATGGCCCAGGACTTCGCCATGCGCTATCCGCTCGTCGACGGCCAGGGCAACTTCGGCTCGATCGACGGCGACAACCCGGCGGCCATGCGATACACCGAGGTGCGCCTGACCAAGCTCGCCGAGGAGATGATCCGCGAGGACATCGACAAGGAGACGGTGGACTGGGGTCCGAACTACGACGGCTCGGAAACGGAGCCCATGGTGCTGCCGGCGCGCGTTCCCAACCTCCTGGTCAACGGCGCCTCCGGCATCGCTGTCGGCATGGCGACGAACATCCCGCCGCACAACCTGCGCGAGGTGATCGACGCCTTGATGATGCTGATCGAAAATCCGGAGGTCACGATCAGGGAGCTGATGACCGTGGTGCCCGGCCCGGACTTTCCGACCGCGGGCTTCATCCACGGCCTGGAAGGCATCCGCTCGGCCTACACGACGGGACGCGGCATCATCCAACTCCGTGCGCGGGCCGGGATCGAGACGAACGCGAAGACCGAGCGGCAGACGATCGTCATCACCGAGATTCCCTATCAGGTGAACAAGGCGCGGATGATCGAGCGCATCGCCGAGCTGATCCGTGAAAAGAAGATCGAAGGGATTTCGGACCTGCGCGACGAGTCGGACCGCGAGGGCATCCGCGTCGTGATCGAAGTGAAGCGCGACGCGGTGGCGGAGATCCTCCTCAACTCGCTTTATAAGATGACCCAGATGCAGACCACCTTCGGCATCATCCTGCTGGCGATCGTCGACAACCAGCCGAAGGTGATGACGCTGAAGGAGCTGCTCCACCACTTCCTCAACCATCGGAAGACGGTGATCATCCGCCGCACCCGCTACGACCTGCGGAAGGCGGAGGAGCGGGCCCATATTTTGGAAGGCCTCCTGAAGGCCCTCGATCACCTGGACGAGGTGATCGCGACGATCCGCGCCAGCCAGACGCCCCCGGAGGCGAAGGCCAACCTGATGTCGCGCTTCGCGCTCTCCGACGTTCAGTCGCAGGCGATCCTCGACATGCGGCTGCAGCGCCTGACCGGCCTGGAGCGCGAGAAGATCGTCAACGAGTACAAGGAGCTGATGGTGCTCATCGAGCGCCTGCGGGCGATCCTCGGCTCCGACCAGTTGGTGCTGGAGGAGATCAAGCGCGAGCTGGCCGAGCTCAGGGATTCCTACGGCGACAAGCGGCGCACCGAGATCATCCCCGAGACGCACGACATCTCGATCGAGGACATGATCGCGGACGAGCCGATGGTGATCACCGTCACCAAGTCCGGCTACATCAAGCGCTCGCCGCTGTCACTCTACCGGGCGCAGGCGCGCGGCGGCAAGGGCCGCACGGGCATGGTGACCAAGGACGACGACTTCGTCGAGCACCTCTACGTGGCGACGGCCCACAGCTACATCCTGGTGTTCACCGAGAGCGGCCGGGTGCACTGGCTGAAGGTGCACGAGATCCCGGAGACGGGGCCGGCGGCGAAGGGCAAGGCGATCGTCAACCTGCTCAACCTGGAGCCGAGCGAGCGGCTGGCGACGACGGTGGCGGTGCGCGAGTTCCGCGACGACCGCTACCTCGTCTTCGCGACCCAGAACGGCACGGTGAAGAAGACCGCGCTCTCCGCCTACGCCAACCCGCGGGTGGGCGGCATCATCGGCATCTACGTCGACGCCGAGGTGGGCGACCGGCTGCTGGCCGTGCGCGAGACGGACGGCCAGAAGGACATCCTGTTCGCGACGGCGAAGGGCTTCTCCATCCGCTTCCCCGAGAGCGACGTCCGCTCGATGGGGCGGGCCACCTACGGCGTCAAGGGCATCGAGCTCCGCCCGGGCGACCGGGTGGTCACCATGGAGGAGCTGGATCCGCAGGGTCAGGTGCTCACCGTGACGGAGCGCGGCTATGGCAAGCGGACGCCGGTCGAGGACTACCGCCTGCAGGGCCGCGGCGGGCTCGGCATCATCAACCTCAAGGTGACGCCGAAGACGGGCGAGGTCGTGGGCGTCCGCTACGTCACTCCCGACGAAGGGCTGATGATCATCACCCAGGAGGGGATGATCATCCGGCTGAACGTCTCCGGAGTGCGCGAGGTCGGCCGCTCGGCTCAAGGGGTCAAGCTGATGAACATCCATTCCGACGACTGCATCGTGGCCGTCGCCAAGCTCGCCGAGAAGGACGAGGAGACGGAGATCGAGCTCGCCAAGGCCGACGACGGCTCCATGCCGGCCGAGCTGGAGATGGAAGCGGCCGACGACGCCGACGATGCGGACGTGCTGGGCATCCTCGGCGAGGAGGACTTCGAGAGCGGCGAGGAGGCCGACGAGGACCCGGACGAGACGGTGCACTAGGAATCCCCCTCCTGGCCGTGGTGTTAACCTAGTCCAGCCCCCCGCGGGGCTGGACCAGCCGCAAGTCATTGGATGCAAATAACGGCGAGGAGGGCGAAGTCATGCAGTTCTTTCTGGACACCGCTGAAATTCAGGAGATCCAGACCGGCCTCGAATGGGGCATGGTCGACGGCATCACCACCAACCCGTCGCTGATCGCCAAGTCGGGCCGGCCGTACCTCGCGACCGTGCAGGAGATCGCCAAGCTCGTTCCGGGCCCGGTCTCCGGCGAGGTGCTGGCGACGGAATACGAAGAGATCCTCACCCAGGGCCGGCGCCTCGCGGGCCTCGCCGAGAACGTGGTGGTGAAGGTGCCCCTCACGCCGGCCGGCCTGCGCGCCGTCGCGACCTTCAAGAAGGAAGGCATCCGCACCAACGTGACCCTCTGCTTTTCGGCCACGCAGGCGCTGCTCGCCGCCAAGGCGGGCGCCGCCTACATCTCGCCCTTCGTCGGCCGGCTGGACGACATCGCCGAGGACGGCATGGAGCTGATCGACCGCGTGGTGACGATCTACCGGAACTACGGCTTCGACACCCAGGTGCTGGTCGCCTCGGTGCGGCATCCGGTCCACATCGTCCAAGCCGCCATGTTGGGAGCGGACGTCGCCACGATTCCCTTCAAGGTCCTGGAGCAGCTCTACAAGCACCCGCTCACCGACGCCGGCCTGGACCGCTTCCTGGCCGACTGGAAGAAGACGGGCAAGAGCTTCGAAGAGCCGTAGGCTTTCTTGGAACCCGCATCTCCCATCCCTCTGGCGCCGGGCCGGCTGTACCGCTTCGCCTGGAGTCTGTACCTGTTCATGGCCCTCGCCGGGACCCTCTGGATCGGCGTCCGGCAGGGCCGGATCCCCCTCGCGCTGTTCGTCGATCCGGACCGGTGGTGGCTCGACCTGGGCCTGGGTCTGGGCGCCGGGCTGCTCCTCCTCGCCGTCTGGTGGGGCGCCGAGCGCGTCTTTCCTCTCGCGAAGGATCTGGAGGCTCGCCTCGCGAGCCTGCTCGGGGCCATCACCCTCTCGGAGGCGGTCGGGCTCGCCCTGCTCTCGGGCTTCGCGGAGGAGCTGTTCTTCCGCGGCGCCGTGCAGGGGACGCTCGGCTGGGCGGGAGCCACGGTCCTGTTCGGCCTGCTGCACAGCGGGCCGGGCAAGGCGTTCCGGCTGTGGACGCTGTTCGCCCTGCTGGCCGGGCTGATCCTGGGCGGCCTCATGGTGTGGCGGGGCAACCTGCTGGGGCCGTTCGTGGGGCACTTCCTGGTGAACGCCGTCAACCTCCGGCGCCTCGCCAGCCGGATGGGGGACTCTGCTAGACTGCGCGAGGGCGAAGCCCCGAGCGAAAAGGAGATCTAAAGGGATGGGAAGCGACTCGCGAGATGTGCTCGCGCGTATCGACGCGGACAAGGAAAACTATCTCGAGGAGCTGAAGGACTACATCCGCATCCCCTCGATCTCGACCGATCCGGATTACAAGGACGACGTGCTCCGCGCGGCGGAGTTCCTGCTGGCCCGGATGCGCGAGGCCGGCCTGACGGCCGAGCGGATCGACACGGACGGCCACCCGCTGGTCTATGGCGAGTGGCTCGGAGCGCCGGGCAAGCCGACGGTCCTCTTCTACGGCCATTACGACGTGCAGCCGGTCGATCCGGTCGAGCTGTGGCGCAACCCGCCCTTCGAGCCGACGGTCGAAGGGGACAAGCTGGTGGCCCGCGGCTCGACGGACGACAAGGGCCAGTCCTACACCCACGTCAAGGCCGTGGCGGCGATGCTTGCCGAGCGGGGCTCGCTGCCGGTGAACGTCAAGTTCCTGGTGGAGGGCGAGGAAGAGGCGGGGGGCCAGGCGATCGACGAGTACGTCCGTAAGGACGCGGGCAAGCGGCTCGCGGCCGACTGCGTCGTCGTCTCCGACACCTCGCTCTACGCGCCCGGCCAGCCGTCGCTGATCTACGGCTTGAAGGGGCTGTGCTACATGGAGATCAAGGTCACCGGCCCCAACCGGGACTTGCACTCCGGCACCTTCGGCGGCGCGGTTTGGAATCCGCTCAACGCTCTCTGCCACATCGTCGACCAGCTGCGGGACGCCGAGACGGGGAAGATCCAGATCCCCGGTTTCTACGACGACGTGCGGGCCCTCGAGGCCTGGGAGCGCGAGGAGTTCGGCAAGCTGCCGTTCGACGAGGACGCGTACCGCAGCGAGCTGGGCGTTCAGGAGCTGTTCGGCGAGCAGGGTTACACCACCCGCGAGCGCACCTGGGGACGGCCGACGTGCGACGTCAACGGCATCTTCGGCGGCTACATGGGCAAAGGGGCCAAGACGGTGCTCCCCTCCTGGGGCGGCGCCAAGATCTCGATGCGCCTCGTGCCCGACCAGGACCCCAGGAAGATCGCCGGGCTGTTCACCGATTACGTCCACGACATCGCGCCGAAGGGCGTGACGGTCGAGGTCATGAACCTCCATGGCGCCGACCCCGTGGTCGTGGAGGCCAAGGGGCCGATCGTCGACGCCGCCCTGGACGCGATGCAGGATGTCTGGGGAGCGCGGCCGGTGCGGATCCGCGAAGGAGGATCGATCCCCATCGTCTCGACGTTCTCCTCGGTCCTCGGCTGCCCGGTGCTGCTGCTGGGCTTCGGGCTGAACGACGACGGCCTGCACTCTCCGAACGAGAAGTTCAACATCAGTCACTTCTACAACGGGATCCGGTCGGTGGCACGGCTGCTGGATCGCCTGGGCGATCTATGAGGAGCAAGGACAATCTCGAGAAAGAGATCAAGTTTCCTGGCGTGGAGCTCGAGAAGCTGCGCGAGCGGCTGATCGAGCTGGAGGCGGAGCGGGTCGGGCCGCCGGCGTTCGAGGACAACTGGATCATGGACCGCGGCGAGGAGCTGATCTCGTCGGGCCGCATCCTCCGTCTGCGCACCGATGGCGGCCGGGCTCGCCTAACGTTCAAGGGCCCCATGCGCATCGAGGGCAACCTCAAGGTCCGCGAGGAGCGCGAGGTGGGGATCGAGAGCGCCGAGGAGGCGCGGGCCTTGCTGGAGAACCTGGGCTTCGAGATGGTGCGGCGCTATCAGAAGGTGCGCGAGGAGTGGCATCTCGGGGGCGTCACGATCGCCCTCGACCATACTCCCATCGGCGATTTCGCCGAGTTCGAGGGAGATGGGGCGGAGACGGTGGCGAAGCGTTGCGGCTTCGACCTTCAGAAGGCGGAGCGCCGCTCTTACCTGCGCCTGTACGAGGACCACCTCAAGGAGCATCCGGACGATCCTCCCGAGATGGTGTTTCCCCCAGGCCGCCTCTCTCCCACTCTCTAGCGGTGAGTCATGCAGGGTAGGCGCATCCGCGCGCTGGTGCTCGCCGCGGGTCTCGGCACGCGGCTGCGTCCACTGACCAACCACACTCCGAAGCCGCTGCTGCCGGTACGCGGCGTGCCCATCCTGGGCCACACGCTGGCGCAGCTCGCCGCCTTCGGGTGCGAGGCGGCGGCGGTCAATCTCCATTATCTCGGCGACCAGATCCGCCAGCGCTTCGGCGACGTCCACGCCGGCATGCCGCTCACCTGGTCGGAGGAGCCGGAGATCCTCGGCACGCTGGGCGCTCTCCACCCCCTGCGCGAGTTCTTCGCGCCGGCCGACCTGGTGCTCCTGTTGAACGGCGACAGCCTGTGCCGCTGGCCGCTGCGGAAGCTGATCCGCCGGCACCTCGCGAGCGGCGCCCGCTCGACCCTGCTGCTGACCTCGCGGCCCGATCCCGCTTCCTTCGGCGGCGGCGTGGGGATCGACCGCGCGGGACGGATCCTCTCCTTCTGGCCGGGAGACGCGGCGCGGGGCGAGGTGGCCCGGCGGCATGTCTTCGCCGGCGCCCACGTTTTCTCCCCGAGTCTGCTGTCGGAGGTAGGGCCCGGCAATGCCGACATCGTGCGCCAGCTCTACGTGCCGATGCTGGAGGCGGGCGAGAGGATCGAGTCGGTCGTCGACTCCGGGAGCTGGCACGACCTGGGGACGCCGCAGCGTTTCCTGGACGCGGCCCTGGACTGGTCCCGCGCCGACTGGCCGGAGCGGCTGTGGCGGCGGTCTTGGATCTCCCAGGAAGCGAGCCTGGGAACAGGAGCGAAGGTGCTCCAGTCGTCGATCGAGCCCGGCGCGCGGGTCGGCGAGGGAGCGCGGGTGGAGGGCTCGATCCTGCTGCCCGGCGCGCGGATCGGCAAGGGGAGCGTCGTCCGGGAGGCCATCGTCGGCTTCGGCGCCTCAGTGCCTCCCGGCGCCTGGGTCGAGCGGCGGATCATCATGCCCCAGCTCACCGGCTTCGCCCCGGGGCTCGACGACTCCGTGGTGGGCGGAGCGGTCTACACGCCGTTCGGGCGCGACGCCGAAGGTTGAACCGGCGGCGCCCGTCTGTCATCATTCTGTCTTGCCTAAAACAGACCCGATGTTCGCAACAAATCCCTTCCGCCTGCTCGTCTTCGACTGGGACGGTACCCTGATGGACTCCATCGGCACGATCGTGGCCTGTACGCAGGCGACGATCCGCGAGCTGGAGCTGGGCGGGCTGCCCGATCAGACGATCCGGGGCACGATCGGGCTCGGGCTCCGGGAGACGATCGACATCCTGAGCCCGGGGTGCGACGACGAGCAGTACGGGCGAATCCTGGATTGCTATCGGACCCATTGGCACAACACCTACCGCGACATGCCGCTCCTGTTCGACGGCGTCGGCGAGATGCTGCGGGACCTCGCGGCAGAGGGATACCTGCTGGCGGTCGCTACCGGCAAGAGCCGCCGGGGCCTCGACTACGCGCTCGACCAGACCGGGCTGCGCGATCTCTTCCAGGTCACGCGGACCGCCGACGAGGCCTTCTCGAAGCCCCATCCCCAGATGCTGCTCTACATCCTGGACGAGCTGGGAGTGCCGCCGCGCGAGGCGGTGATGATCGGCGACACGACCTATGACCTGGAGATGGCGCGGAGCGCGCGGACGGCTTCGGTGGGGGTCTGCTGTGGCGGTCACGTCCGCGAAGAGCTGGAGCGTTTCGGCCCGCTCGCCTGCCTCGACGAGATCGTCGAGCTGTTGCCCTGGCTGGCGAAGCGGGCCGGCACGGTGACTGCCACCGCTACGGTAGCGGTTGAGACGTAGGTCCTACTTCCCCTTCTTCCAGTCCGCCACCATCCCCTCCAGCTCCTTCACCTGCTGGGGGTTCGGCGCCGGCTGGGCGGTCTTGGCGGCGGTCAGGGCCTTCTCGCCGTAGCTCAGGGCACCCTTGGAATCGTTCTTCTTGGCCAGCAGCATCGCCTTGGCGCGGAGGTTCGAGAAGTTCTCCTGGAGGGCGATGGAGGAGTCGATCCAGCGCCCGGCGTCGTCCAGGCACGTGTTGTTCTGGATGCAGTAGTTGGCCGCCTGGAGCGGGGTCTGCCAGCGGATGGATTCCTTCGCCTTGGCCATCACCAGCTTCGGGGTGTCCACCTCGACGGTGAGCGGCAAGCGGAGCTTCTCCCAGTGGAGCACGATCTTGGTGGAGGTGTCCGTGACGTCCTCGAAGTCGAAGGCCATGCGCTCCCGCAGCTCGGCCGCCGGCTCGGGCTTGGCCTGGATACGCAGGGCGTCGTCCTCCTGCTTGTAGCTGAAGGCTCCCCACTCGTCGGCGTCCTTGCTGAAGATGACGGTCCAGTCGCCCGCGGTCGGGATGGTCTGGAGGCCATAGATGCCGGCGGGCAGCTCCTGCCCGCCAACTTTCACCGGCGTGCTGAACGTGATGGTGGTGTTCTCGTTGGCGCCGGTGCGCCAGACCTCGCCGTAGGGCACGAGCTCGCCCCAGATCTTGCGGCCTTTCACCCCAGGGCGGCTGTACTGGATGGAGATCTTGGTCACCCCCACCATCTGGGAGACGGTGGCGTTCGGGCTGGGGCGGGGCAGATCGAGCTGCGGCTGCTGGGCGAGCGCGGCGCCCGCGGTGAGGTGAAGCGCCAGCAGACCGGCGGCCGGAGCGATCGCGCGGAATCCGAGTTTCGTCATTCTTGGCCCTTCCTTTCGTATTCTCAAATAGAACCTTCTGATCTCATGGAATCTACCAGAGGGAGCCCGTGCTGAGGGGTAACGGAACTGTAAAAGCGGCTTCCCCTCCAGGAAGCCTCTCAGGAACCGTAACCGGCGTCGATCCGGCTGGGCTCCGCCATCATCGCCTCGGCGCGGCGGCGCGACTCGACGGATTCCTTCCGCGCCCGCTCCTCGCTCCACTCCGCGGGCGACTGCACCCAGCCCTGGAGGTTGCGGTGGACGAGGTCGGCGATGACGCGAACGTGGTCCGGCCGGTCGTTGAGCGCGGGGATGTAGCGGTAGCGCCCGCCGCCGGCGTGCTGGAAGATCTCGCGGTTCTGCTCGTCGATCTCCTCGATCGTCTCCAGGCAGTCGGCCGAGAAGCCGGGGCAGACGACGTCGAGGTCGCGGATGCCGGCCTTCGCCATCGCCGTGATCGTCTTGTCGGTGTAGGGCTTCAGCCACTCCTCCTTGCCGAAGAGCGACTGGAAGGAGACGTCCCAGCGCTCGCGGGGGAGCCGCAGCTCCTCGGCGGCCAGGCGGGCGAGCTTGTGGCACTCGCAGAAGTAGGGGTCGCCCGCCAGGAAGTAGCGCTTGGGGATGCCGTGGAAGGAGAAGAGGAGCTTCTCCGGCTCGCCCTCCCGCTCCCACAGCTCGCGGATGCTCGCCGCCAGCGCCCGGATGTAGGCGGGGTCGTCGTGGTAGTGATGGATCGTGCGGATCTCCGGCACCCACCGCCAGGTCGTCAGCTCGGCGGCCACGGCGTCGATCGTCGAGCCGGTCGTCACCGCCGCGTACTGGGGGTAGAGCGGCAGCACCAGGATCCGGCGGCAGCCCTTGGCGGCGAGCGCGCGCAGCGCCGACTTGACCGAAGGGTTGCCGTATCGCATGCCGACGGCGACGTGGATGGGCGTGCCGATCTCCCGGCTCAGCACCTGCTGGAGGGCGGCCGCCTGGCGGTTGGTGATGGCGAGGAGGGGCGAGCCCTCCGGGGTCCAGACCTTCTTGTAGAGCGCGGCCGATTTGGCCGGCCGGGTGGTGAGCACGAACAGGTGCAGGATCACCCACCAGAGCGCCTGCGGGATCTCGATGACCCGGGGGTCGAGCAGGAACTCGCGGAGATACCGGCGAAGAGACGGCGAATCGGGCGCGTCAGGCGTGCCCAGATTGGCCACGAGGACGCCCACCGCGGGGCTCTCCCCGTGCTGGAACTCGGGTTGGCCGAAGTACTTCATGGGGAGAGTCTACCCGAGCAGCCCGAAGACCTCGCCCACCTGCTCCCAGCCGATCCGCATCAGGAAGGTGTTGTTCCTGCCGTAGGACTTGCTGCCGAGGATGAAGAAGCCCGGCTCGGGGTTGGCGAGGGTGTCGGCGCCGTGGGTGGTCTGGGCCAGGCAGTCCGAGCCGCCGGCTCCGAGGAGGGCCGCCGAGAGCTTCATCGGACCGCAGGTCGCGTAGCACTCGTGGACCTGGAGCTGACGGTAGAGCGTCGGGTCGCCGACCGCGCCCGTCAGAGCGAGGATGCGGTCAACCTCTACAGTTTCCGAACCGCCGCCGTTCCTCAGGACGACGGCGAGCCTGCCGTTCGGTTTCGAGATCTCCTCGACGGCCACGCCGCGATGGACTTCGACCGCCGCCGAGGCTCCCCGCGCGAGCGCCGCGGCCTCGGCGGCGAGACGGGCCCGTTCGGGCAGGGGATCGCCGTCGTGCGTTCCCCAGCCCGGCTCGGAATTGCGTAGCGCCCAGATCACGCGCGTGCCTGGCAGTCGCGCCAGCGCGCGGACGGCGGTCTGCGCCGAGTGGCCCGCGCCGGCGAGGAGGACGGTCTTGCCGGCCCAGTCCACCGCCTCGGCCGAGAAGTCGGGGATGTCGCGCCGGATGCCGTCCGCGTGAGAGCGCTCGCCGGGAGCCGGGATGCCGCCGTCGCCCAGAGAGTTGGGGTTTCCCCAGGTGCCGGTGGCATCGATCACCACGTCCGCCGTCCCGGTCCACTCCCGGTCTGTCTCGTCGCTCAGGAGGAGGCGGAAGGGACGCCGCCCGCGTTCGGCCGTCGCGATCTCCTCGTGCTTGAGCAGTCCCTGGCGGCCCACGGAGAGCACACGGATGCCCAGCCGGAGGTTCGGCTCGATCTCGGGAAGGGAGGCCAGAGGCTCGAACAGCTTCTCGGCCAGCTCACGGCCCGTCGGGCACTCGGAGCCCCCGGGCACCTCCCGGCCGGCGGATTCCAAGTGCCGGCGCATGCGTGGGGAGACGTTCATCTCCCAGGGCGTGAACAGGCGGACGTGACCCCAGGAGCGGACGTTCCCCGCGACCGTGGGCGCCGCCTCGTAAAGAGTGAAGGGGGAGCCGGCGTCCACAGCGGCTAGGGCGGCCTCGAGGCCGGTCGGGCCGGCTCCCAGAATGGCGATGCGGGGCTTGGCTTCGGACATCTCAATTCCTCTTCAGAAGCGGGAGGCCGCCCTTTCGCGGGCGGGCAGGATCTCCAGGCAGGTGGTCCACCAGCCGGTCAGGATGGTCTCCACGAACTCCTCGGGCAGCCCCTCGCGCCGCATCTCGGCGGCGAGCCCTGGGTGGTCGTAGGCGAGCGGCACGAGCTCGACCGCCAGGCCGTCCTCCCGCGCTTCGAGCAGGGCGTACCAGACGTGGGTGTTGCCGTCGTTGGCGGGCCGGCCGATCACGCCGACGTTGACCACGTCCCGCCCGGAAGGTAGGCGCCGGTGCCACTGGAGCCCGGTGTGGGTGCAGAGGATGCCGTCGCACTCGTTTTGATCGAGTAGCACCTCCAGGAACGGTACGGGCGAGGTGCTCTGGAACAGGAACTCGTTGACCCGGCGCGGCGAGCCGTGGACCAGGAGCAGCTCGCGGCGGCCCACCCGCACCCGCCGCCGTCTGGGGAGCGTGCCCATCCAGGCCTTGAAACCGGGCGAGCAGTGGCGCTCGGTGTAGCGGTAGGAGATCTCCGCGAAGTGGTTGTCGCGCGGGTCGGTGTAGCCGCAGTTGCAATCCTCGCGGCCCGAGGCGAGCGACTCCTCGTAGTTGCCCTGGATCGCCAGCACGCCGCCTTGGAGAAGGAGCGGCGGCACCTTCTCAGGACTGGGGCCGAAACCTCCCAGATCGCCCAGACAGTAGATCGCCTCGGCGCCCCGGCGGGTGGCGTCCTCCAGCAGCTCGGCGAGCGCCAGGTGATTGTTGTAAATACCGCCGAAGACGGCGATCCGCGAGTACGGGCCCTCGACCGGCGTCGGGTCGCCGAGCCCGGCCGTGTAGGAGCTCAGGGCCGCGGCGCGCTCTTCCGGCGAGAGCCTGAGGCCCGTTTCGGCGGCAGCCTTGCGGAAGTCGCCGAGCGGCACCAGCTTCTCGCCCCAGGTCGCCATGCCGCGGTGGGCGGTCAGCTTCTCCCGAGCCTGGCGCTCCTGCTCGTCGAGATCCTTGGGCGGGCGGTACGACATCCTGCTTTCCCTCTCAGGTCCGGCAGCTCACGCCGAAGACGTGGCAGGTCCAGCAGGCCGGATGATCGAGCGGGAATGCGCCGAGGGAGTCGGCCAGCGACTCGCCCATCTTTCCCGAGGGCTCGTTGACCAGGATGGGGCAGACCCAGACGCCCTGATCGGTTACCATGCGGCAGCCGCTGCACTGGAGGTGGTCCAAACCGCCCTCGGGGACCTCGCCCTCGCGCAGGCGCTGCCAGCTCTCGTAGGCGCCGCCGCGCTCGGCCTCGGCGCCGATCTGGAAGACGGGGAGCACCTTGAGGCGCGGCCGCTCGATTCCCATCGACCGCAGCAGCTCGAAGAACTTCGCCTTCCCCGAGTCGGTCGCCGCCTCGCGGCAGACCTCCGTCACCGTGATGACCGGGTTGAGGCCAGCCCCGACCAGGTTGCGGATACCTTCGAGGATGCGCTCGAAAGTTCCCGCGCCGCGGATCGGGTCGTTGCTGGCGGCGTCGTAGCCGTCCATCGAGACTCGCAGGTCGAGCGAGTAGTCCGAGGCGTCGGCCAGCGCCTTGAGCCGGGCGCAGCGGCCGGGATCGAGCAGGAGGCCGTTGGTCAGCACGTTCGCGGGGCCCACGGCCAGCGTCGCCTCCAGGATCGCCTCCATCTCGGGGTTCAAGAACGGCTCGCCACCCGTGAAGTAGTACTCGCGCACCCCGAGCCGCGCCGCCTCGTCCAGGTAGCGGCTCACCTCTGCGAGGGAGATCATCTCGTGCGTGTGGTTGGTGGGCGAGCAGGAGACGAAGCAGTGGGTGCAGGCCAGGTTGCAAACCGTGCCCCCCACCTGGAACCACAGGGTGTCGAGAGAATTCAGCGTGACTTCAGGGGCGTTCATCTCGGCTTGCATAGGTTCAATCAGAAGAATATACGGTTCTCAGCCGCGATCAGATGAAGCCAAAGTCCAGTGTACACGAGCCCTCCCCCGGGCCTGCGCTATGATCTGCGGACCTTGAGACGCTTCCTGATCTTCGCCTTGCCACTCCTCGTCCTCACCATGGCTCTTTTCAGCTTCGTGCTGGAATCCTTGGGAATGGCGCCGGATCCGGCGACGCTCTCGCGCTCGGGTATTCCGCCGCTGCCGGGGTGGGTGGTGCTCGCCACCTGGATGCTTGAAGCCGTTGGCCTCGCGGCCTTATTCCTGCTGATCCAGGGCCGTAGCGGGCGCTGGATGGCCGGCCTGCTGACGGGCTGGATCGCTTGGGTATTCCGCGGGCCGCTGCTGGTGGTGACCGTGGCTGGGCTCGCCGGCCTGCCCGCGGGGCCCTGGTGGACGATGGCCTTCTCCTGGTGGGTGCTCTATACCCTTTGCGGCCTGCTGCTCGGCGCGGTGGCCGCCGCGGCCGGGCTGCTGCCCTAGCTGCCCGAGAGGAATGCCGGAGGCCTTTCAGGCGTTGATCCAGGAGCCGGGAGTTCGATAAACCAGGGTCAACCAAGAACGTGAAGATCGCCGCCGTCGGGAGCGCCCTCCCACCCCACTACTACGACCAGGAGACGCTCCTCGCGGCTCTCCGGCAACGCTGGTCGGACCGCTACTTCAACCTCGACCGCCTGGAGCGGCTGCACAAGAACGTCCTGGTGGGCGGCCGGCACCTGGCGCTGCCCATCGAGGAGTACGACGAGCTGACCACCTGGGGAAAGGCGAACGACGCCTGGATCCGGGTGGCCCAGGAAGTGGGCGGCCGGGCGGTGCTGGACGCGCTGGCGAAGGCGGGGCTCTCGACCTCGGACGTGGACGCCCTGATCTTCGTGACCGTGACGGGCGTCGCGACCCCCTCGATCGACGCCCGGCTGATGAACCTGCTGGGACTGCCCTCGCGGGTCAAGCGGATGCCGATCTTCGGCCTCGGCTGCGTCGCCGGAGCGGCGGGGATCGCGCGGGCCGCGGATTACGTCCGGGGCTACCCGGACCAGGTGGCCGTGCTCCTCTCCGTCGAGCTCTGCTCGCTGACGCTGCAACCCGAAGACCTCTCGATCCCCAACCTGATCGCCTCGGGCCTCTTCGGCGACGGCGCCGCCGCCGTGGTGGTCACGGGCGAGAACCGGCCGGCCCAGGGGCCGCGGATCCTCGCCAGCCGCTCGGTGTTCTACCCCGATTCCGAGCGGGTCATGGGCTGGGACATCTCCGAGTCCGGCTTCAAGATCGTTCTCTCGGCGGACGTGCCGCTGGTCGCCCGGGACAAGCTGCGGCCCGACGTCGATTCCTTCCTCGCGGAGAACGGTCTGACGCGGGACGACATCTCCTCCTGGGTCTGCCATCCCGGCGGCCCCAAGGTCCTGGAAGCCATGCAGGAGTCGCTCGAGCTTCCCCCCGGCGCCCTCGACGTGACCTGGAAAAGCCTGCAGGAAGTGGGGAACCTCTCCTCCACCTCGGTCCTGATGGTGCTCGGCGAGACGCTGGCGAACCACCGGCCGGACCCCGGCAGCTACGGCATGCTGCTCGCCATGGGGCCGGGATTCTGCTCGGAGTTGGTCCTGCTGCGGTGGTGAGGAGAGAACGGCGGTGACTCTCCCAAACCTCGACACCCGCGTCCTCTACACCGTCCTGATCGTCCTGGTCGCCGCCGGGCGGCTCGTGGAGCTGCGGATCGCCAAGCGCAATCTGCTGAGCTTGCTGGCCCGGGGAGGCGTCGAGGTGGCGCCGGGGCATTACCCCTGGATGGTGCTCCTCCATACCGCCTTTCTGGCCGCCTGTCCCCTGGAGGTCTGGCTGCTCGACCGGCCGTTCCTGCCCGTGCAGGGCGTTCCGATGCTCGTGCTGGCCGTGCTGGCCACCGTGCTCCGGTACTGGGTGATCCGGACGCTCGACGGGCGCTGGACCACCCGCATCGTGGTCCTGCCGGGAGTGCCGCCCGTCGCCGGCGGGCCGTACCGGCTGCTCCGGCATCCCAACTACCTGGCGGTGATCACGGAGATGTTCGCGCTGCCGCTCGTCCATACGGCTTGGCTCACGGCCCTCGTCTTCAGCCTGCTGAACGCGGTGCTGCTGAGGGTGCGCATCCGGGCCGAGGAAGCGGGCCTTTCCAGGCTTTCGGACTACGATGCGGTGTTCGCGGACCGGCCGCGCCTGCTGCCGGGGGGAGGAGGACGATGAGCGACGAGGCGACGATCCTGGCCGGCATCGCCGAGGTTGCGCGCCTGCATCTCGGCTGGGAAGGCCCGCTCACGGGCGACATGCGCCTGATCGAGGACCTGCGCCTCGATTCCGTCCGCCTGCTGACCCTGGCCGCCGAGGTGGAGAACCGTTTTCGGGTCTTCCTGGACGAGCTGGACGAGGGCGCCATCGAGACCGTGGGCGACCTCGTGTCCATCGTGATGAGGAAGCTCCGTGCCTGAGACGCTCCTGGACTGGCTCGCCGCGGCCGGCCGACATCCGGAAGGCGGAGTCCGCTTCCTGGATCGGGCCGAGCGGGCGACCTGGTTCGGCTGGAGTGAGGTGCGCGAGCGGGCCCAGGCGGTCGCAGGGGGGCTGATCTCCCTGGGGATCGGCCGCGGCGACCGGATCGCCCTTGTCTTCCCCACGGGGATCGAGTTTTTCGATGCCTTCTTCGGCGCTCTCCTGGCCGGAGCCGTGCCGGTGCCCCTCTATCCGCCGGTGCGGCTGGGCCGTATGGGCGAGTACGTGCAGCGCACGGCGCGCATGCTGGAGCGGTCGGGCGCCCGCCTGGTGCTGGCCGACTCGCGGGTGCGGCGCCTGCTCGGCGAGGCGGTTTCGGCGGTCAGACCGGACCTCGGCTGCCGGACGGTCGCCGATCTGCCGAAGGCTGCATCGGAGCCCATTCAGGTCGAGCTTTCCGATCTGGCCCTGATCCAGTTCTCCTCCGGCACGACGGTGGACCCCAAGCCGGTCGCGCTGAGCCACCGCGCCGTGGCCGCGCAGGTGGAGATCCTCAACGGCTTCTGGCACGACACCGGGGAGCTGAGGCACAGCGCCGTCTCCTGGCTGCCGCTTTACCACGACATGGGGCTGATCGGCTGCGTCTGCCCGGCTCTCGCCCGCGACGCCACCCTGACCCTGATCGGGCCGGAGCTGTTCGTGGTCCGGCCGGCCTTGTGGCTGCGGGCGATCTCCCGATACCGGGCGACGATCTCGCCCGCCCCCAACTTCGCCTACAGCCTGTGCGTGACCCGCGTCGCCGACGCCGAGATGGAGGGAACAGACCTATCCTGCTGGCGGACGGCCCTGAACGGCGCCGAGTCGGTCGCCCCGTCGGTGCTGCGCGCCTTCTGCGACCGCTTCGCCCGCTGGGGGTTCCGGCGCGAGGCCCTCACTCCTGTCTACGGCCTGTCGGAAGCGGCCCTCGCCGTCACCTTCTCGGATCTCGACCAGCCGTTCCGCGGCCGGCTCTTCGACCGTGAGGGCCTCTCTCGCGAGGGCGCCGCCCGCGAGGCCGAGGACGGCCGCGAGATCGTCTCCGTGGGCCGGCCGGTCCCCGGGTTCCGGCTGCGGATCGTGGATCCGTCCGGCAACGACCTGCCCGAGGGACGGGTGGGACGGGTGTGGGCCCGGGGACCGTCGCTGATGGATGGCTATCTCGGCGATCCGGAAGCCACGGCGCGCGCCTTGCGCGACGGCTGGCTCGACACCGGCGATCTCGGCTTTCTCCAGAAGGGGGAGCTGTACCTGACCGGGCGCGCCAAGGATGTGGTCATCCTGCGCGGCCGCAACTACGCGCCGGACGAGATCGAGCGGGCCGCCGACGGTGTCGCTGGCGTGCGGCCCGGCTGCGTCGTGGCCGCGAGCTGGCTGCCGGAGGACGCTCCCGGGGAGGTGCTGGCCCTGTTCGTCGAAGCCTCGCGGCAAGCCCGGCCCGCGGAGATCGAGGCCCTGCCTGAAGCTTGCCGGGAAGCCGTTCTCGGCGCCACGGGGCTGGGCGTGGATGAAGTCGTCCTGCTGAAGCCGGGCACGCTGCCGCGCACTTCCTCCGGCAAGCTCCGCCGGGCGGAGACGCTACGGCTTTACCTCGCTGGCGAGCTCGCGCCGCCGGAGCCGGTGACGCCGATGCGCCTCGCCGGAGCCATGGCCCGGTCGAGCCTGGCCTACGCCGGTATGCGCCTGAAGAAGAAGAGGAAGAGCGGGTGACGGACGGCCTCGACCTCCTGGTGGTCGGCGGCGGTCCGGCGGGCCTTACGACCGCCATTCGGGCGCGGCTCGCGGGATTGTCGGCGGCCGTTCTCGACCGCGCCAGGCCGCCCATCGACAAGGCTTGCGGCGAGGGATTGATGCCGGACGCCGTGGCCCGGCTGCGGGAGATCGGCGTCGAGCCGCGCGGGCTTCCCTTCCGCGGCATCCGCTACTTCGACGGCGAGGCCATGGCCGAGGGCGTCTTTCCCCACGCCGGGGGATTGGGCGTGCGGCGCCTCGAGCTGCACCAGGCGCTGGTCCGCCGGGCGGAAGAGGTCGGCGTGAGCCTCCGCTGGGGCGTCAAGGCGGAGGGGCTCGGCGCTGGCGGGGTGACAACGGACCAGGGCACCTTCGCGGCGCGCTGGATCGTGGGGGCCGACGGCCTGCGCTCGCAGGTCCGCCGGTGGGCCGGGCTGGAAGCGGGGGAGGGCTCGTTCCGCCGCTTCGGCGTGCGGCGGCACTTCTCGATGGCCCCCTGGAGCGACTTCGTCGAGGTCTACTGGGGCCCCGCCTGCGAGGCGTACGTCACTCCCGTGAGTGGGGACGAGGTGGGAGTGGCCCTGCTTTGGAGCGAGGGCAAGGCCGGCTTCGACGACCTCCTGGAGCGCTTTCCCACCCTGCGCGCCAGGCTTGACGGCGCTCCCGCTTCCTCGCGCGACCGCGGCGCCGGGCCTCTTCACCAGCGGGCGAGGGCCGTCCGGCGGGGCAACGTGGCGTTGGTGGGGGATGCCGCTGGATATCTCGACGCCATCACCGGTGAAGGCCTGGCCGTGGCGCTCCACGAGTCGGCGGCCTTGGCCGAGGCGGTCGTGGCCGGTAATCTCAGCCTCTACGCCGCCGCCCACCGGCGCATCAACCGCCTGCCCAACACCATGACCTCCCTGATGCTCGCCCTGGAACGGCGGCCCCGGCTGCGCGCCCGTGCCGTCCGTGCTCTCGCCGCGGAGCCGGCGCAGTTCTCCCGCCTCCTGGGGATCCACGCCCGCACCCTGCCGCCCCGCCGTTTGGGGGTCGATGGTGCCTTGCGGCTAGCCTGGCGGCTGGTGGCGGCGTAGGGCGCCGCATACAGGGTGGAATGTAGCGCGGCCCGCCAGGCGTTGTTCCCTTGCGGCCGCCGAGACCTCGGCCGGCCGTTCCCGTTTTGATCCCCTGGAACATAGAATAGAGGCCTGATGAAGAAGTCCACGCACGACTGGTCCCCGATCCTCGCCGCCGAGCGGCCGGTGGAGCGCTTCTCCGCGCATGGCCGGCACCGCCTGGCGCTGGCGTACGGGAACACGTACCACGTGGGCATGTCGAGCCTCGGCTACCAGCGGTCGTACGAGCTGGTCCACGCCCGGCCCGACTGGTCCTGCGAGCGCTTCTTCAGCGACGGCTTCGGCATGCCGCTCTCCGTCGAGAGCCGGCGGCCGCTGGACGATTTCCGCTGCGTGGCCTTCTCCGTCTCCTTCGAGGAGGACTACGTCAACCTTCTCCAGATGCTCGACCGGGCCCGCATCGCCCTGCGCCGCGGCGACCGGCAGCCCTGGGACCCGGTGATCGTGATGGGCGGCTCCTGCGCCTCGATCAACCCGCTGCCGATGTCGGAGTTCGTCGACGTCTTCGCCCTCGGCGCGGCCGAGAACGTGCTGCCCGCCCTGCTCTCCGCGCTGGAGGAGGAGACGGACCGGGAAGCCGTGATCGAGCGCCTGGCCTCGCAGGACGGCTTCTACGTGCCCGCCTTCCACCGTCCCGAGGAGGGCGGGGACGAGCTGCCCAAGCTCAACAAGCTGGAGCTGAGCGAAGAGCAGATGAAGCAGCCGGGCTTCCTGCCGACGACGGCCATCGTCACCCCGAACACGGAATTCTCGGAGAAGTTCCTGATCGAGATGTCGCGCGGCTGTCCCGAGAAGTGCCGCTACTGCTGGGCCACCTTCGGCATGGGGCGCTTCCGCTGGCATCCGACCGAGTACATCCTGGCGTCGCTCGAGCGGGCCCGGGGGGTCACCAACCAGCTCGGGTTCGTGGCGACCGCCGTGGGCGACCATCCGGACATCGAGAAGATCCTCCGGGAAGCCAACAACCTGGGCTTCCGTACCTCGGTCTCGTCGATCCGCATTCCGGCCGTGAACGAGGGGGTGCTCGACGCGCTGCACGCCTCGGGCGACCGCTCCATCACCCTCGCTCCCGAGACGGGCACGGACGAGCTGCGGGTCAAAATGGGCAAGCCGATCACCAACGAGACCCTGCTGGGCAAGATCCGGCTGATCTTCCAGCACGGCTTCACCCAGCTCAAGCTCTACTTCATCGTCGGCCTGCCGGGCGAGACGATGGAGGACGTCGAGGGCATCCTCGAGCTCGCCGGCCGGGCGAAGGCCATCATGCTGGAGGAGGCGGCGAAGACGGGGGTGATCGGCAACATCCACCTCGGCGTCAACGTCCTCGTGCCGAAGCCCTACACTCCCTGGCAGCGCGAGCCGATGGACGACGAGCGGAGCCTCAAGGAGAAGGTCGCCGTGCTGCGCAAGGGGGTCTCCCGGATGCCGAACGTCTCGATCGGCTCCATCTCCGTGCGCCAGGCGGTCTGGCAGACCTACATCAGCAAGGCCGGCAGCGACGCCGCGGAGGTGATCGAAGCGGCGGCCCGGGGCGAGTCGGTCAACGCGCTCCTCCACCGCTTCGGCCACAAGATCCAACCGGAGGTCTACCAACGCCTGGAAGGCGACCTCCGGTGGCATTTCATGCGGCAGGCCTAGCGCCGGTCGTTCAGCGCCGGTAGTAACCTCCCTTGTCCGACATCGAGCGGTCGACGGAGAAGGCGCCGCTGCCCTTGATCAGGATGGCGAGCGCCATGCCGATGGCCAGGAGGTGGTACTCGAACCCCTCGCCCTTCTGATTTCCCATCCAGTTCATGAAGAAGCCGTTGGGGAGATGAACGGTGACGATGGCGCCCACCATCACGCAGAGGATGCCGAAGGCCCCGAGGCGGCCGAGGACGCCGGCGATCAGCGAGAGGGAGCCGAAGAACTCGGCGAGGATGACCAGGAAGACGACCACGGCGGGCAGGCCCATGCCCGTCATCCCCTGCATCGTGCCGGCGAAGCCGCCGCCGCCAAACCAGCCCAGCAGCTTCTGGGCGCCATGCGGGAACATGACGATCCCCAGGGTCAGCCGCACGATCAGCATCCCCACGTCGTCCTCCGTCTGCATCAGCGTCTTCAGCATCGGAACCTCCCCCCATCGTCGATGATCGTTCGTTTGGATTGTCCTACATTTCCGGCATCTCTGGAGCCAGTACGAGCAGCCGCTCCGGCGCGAGCCGGACGGCGAAGGGCAGGCGCTCCTGGCAGAGGTCGCCGTCCACCTGGGCGGCGGCGCCCGCCGGCGCCTCGAAAGCGACTTCCCGGACACGGCGGATCTCGACGTCGCGCCGCCGGTGATGGGCGGAGCGGAACAGATCGAAGGTGAACGACATCGTGGCGGCCCGGCCCGTGCCGCGGAAGACAACCAGCTCGAGCCAGCCGTCGTCCGGCCGGGCGCCGGGAGCGAGGCGAAAGGCGCCGGCGTAGTAGGGGGTGTTCGACACCGCGGCGAAGGACGCTTCCAGGGGCTCGCCGTCGGCGACGATCCGGAGCGGCGGGTAGGGGTAGCGCCACCACTCGGCGAGCCCCTGCCAGGCGATCGCCGCCTTGCCGAAGCGCCACTTGAACCGCGGATCCAGCCCGGCCAGAAGGTTGGCGTCGAGGCCGGCCGAGACCATCATCAGGAACGGATGCCCGCCGGCGAGACCGACGTCGAACGGCCGGGCCGGCAGCCGGCCGAGGAGGGCCGCGGCGGCCAACGGGTCGACGGGAATGCCGAGCGCCCGCGCCAGCAGGTTGGCCGTGCCTCCCGCCAGGACGCCCAGGGCCGCGGGGCTGCCGAGGAGCCCCGCCGCGACCTCCCGCATGGTGCCGTCGCCGCCGAAGGCGAAGACGGCTTCCATCTCCCGCGAGCGCTCGCGGGCCAGCTCGATGGCCTGGCCCGCGTGGGCGGTGGGCACGGGCTCCACTTCGAAACCGCCGGCGCGCAGGGCGGCTAGGATCGCGTCCAGCGCCAGTGCGTGCCGCTGGCGCCCCGACCGGGGGTTGTAGATCAGGGCGGCGCGGCGCATTGGTATCGAGGCGGAAGGTTCAGAAAAGGGTTCCCGGAGTGCCGGGGGGCAGCCGGTACCCGAGGTGCTGGTAGGCGCGGCGGGTAGCGACCCGGCCGCGGGGCGTGCGCTGGAGGAAGCCCTCCTGGATCAGGTAGGGCTCGTAAAGGTCCTCGAGAGTCCCCGAGTCCTCTCCCACGGCTACGGCCAGCGCCTTGAGGCCGGCGGGACCGCCGTCGTAGTGCTCGATCAGGGTGCTCAGGAGCTTCCGGTCCAGATCGTCGAAGCCGAACTCGTCCACCTCCAGCAGGGTGAGGGCGCCGCGGGCCATCTCGACGTCGATCGTCTTTGCCCGCTCGACCTGGGCGAAGTCGCGCACCCGCCGCAGCAGGCGGTTGGCGACGCGGGGGGTGCCCCGGCTGCGCCGCGCGACCTCCTCGGCCCCGGCCCGCTCGATCGGCACGCCAAGGAGCCGGGCCGAGCGGAGGATGATCTCCGTCAGCTCCTCCGGACGGTAGAAGTCGAGGCGATGGACGATGCCGAAGCGCGCTCTCAACGGCGGGCTGATGAGCCCCGCCCGCGTCGTCGCCCCCACCAGGGTGAAGCGGGGAAGCTCGATCTTCACGGTGCGCGCCGCCGGGCCCTGGCCGATGACCAGGTCCAGCCGGAAATCCTCCAGGGCGGGGTAGAGGATCTCCTCGACCGTCGGCCCCAGGCGGTGGATCTCGTCGATGAACAGCACCTCGCCCGGATCGAGGTTGGTCAGGATGGCCGCGAGGTCGCCGGCGCGCTCCAGGACCGGTCCGGCCGTGGTGCGCAGGGGCGCGCCCATCTCGCTCGCGATGATGTTGGCGAGGGTCGTCTTGCCGAGGCCGGGCGGGCCGAAGAGGAGGACATGGTCGAGCGACTCCCGCCGTTCCCGCGCCGCGCGGAGGAACACGCGCAGGTTGTCGATGACCTTCTTCTGCCCGATGTACTCCTCGAGACGATTCGGGCGCAGCGACGTCTCGACCCCCAGGTCCTCCGGGTCGGGGACGCCGGAGAGGATGCGGTCCTCGGCGGTCATGGCGGCATTCTAGCCGTTTCTCCCTCTCTCCCGGCGAGCGGCTACGCCCTTGACAGCCGGTTGAGGCTCGACCGCAGCAGCTCGTTGAAGGCGGCTTCGGGCTTCTCCCGGCGGGCCTCGGCCACCGCGCGCTCGGCCTGGCTGGCCTTGTAGCCGAGATTGACCAGGGCGGAGACCACGTCCTGGTCGGCCGGCACGGCGGCGGCCGACTGATCGGGCAGCTCGGCGGCCAGCTCCCGCATCTTCTCCCGCAGCTCCAGCACCATCCGCTCGGCCGTCTTCTTGCCGATGCCGGGGATGGTGGCGAGGCGTCCGAGATCGCCGGACGCGATGGCGCCCAGGAGGTCTTCCGGCGGCATGCCCGAGAGGATCACCCGCGCGAGGCGCGGCCCGATGCCGGAGACGGCGATCAGCCGCTCGAAGAGCAGCTTCTCGCGCTCGGTCCAGAAGCCGAACAGGGCGATGCCGTCCTCGCGCATGTGGGTGTGGATGAAGAGCCGGATCTTCTCCTCGCGCCGCTTCTCGATCTCGTACCAGGTGGACAGGGGGATGTGGACCTCGTAGCCCACTCCCTGGACGTCGAGGAGCAGGCGATCCGGCGCGGCCTGGATCAGGGTGCCCTGGAGATAGCCGATCATCGGAGGAGGATTGTAGAGCAGAAGGGGGGAAGGCGTCGGGGCGGCCTCGTGGGCCGCCCCGGAAGGGAAAACGTCTAGCTCTGCTGCGGCGGGGCCATGCCGAGCTGGTCGAGGAACTGGCGGTCATACTCGACCCCCAGCTCGCGGCGGCGCTGCTCGATCAGGGCCGCCTGCAGGCGGGACAGCTTCTGCTGCAGGAGGCTGGTGCGGGTCTGCTCGCGGTTGGAGGCGTACTGCTTCGGGTCCCAGCCCTTGTGGTCGGTGACCTGGAACAGCAGCCCGCCCTGGGCGTCCGCGACCGGGCCGCCGATCTGGCCGCTCTGCAGCCCCAGGGCCGCCTTGGCGAGGTCGGGGTTGTAGCCGATCCCGGGGATCGTGCCATCGCCGCCGAACTCCTGCGACTCCTTGACCTCGGCGCCCAGCTCGGCCGCCACCTGCTCGAGGGTCTTGCCCTGGGCGATCTGCCGCTTGGCGTCCTCGAGCCGGCGCATCACGATCTGCTGCACCTTCTGGCCGGCCACCGCCTGCTGCACGCGGGGCTGGACCTCCGCCAGCTCCGGCGTGCGGGGCTCGACGATGTCCTTGAGATAGAGCACGGCCCAGCCCTGGGGGAGCTGGACGGCCTGCGAGACCTCGCCCTTCTTGAGCGCGAAGGCGGCGGTGCCGAGGGGGTTGCCCTGGGCGGCGATCTTGCCGGTCTCGGCGAAGGTCACGCCCGGGTTCTCCTGGGCGAGCGCCTTCAGGGCGTCGGCGTTGGCCGGCTTGTCCTTGGCGAGCTTGGCGGCCAGCTCCTTCGCCTTGCTCTCGGCGAGCGGCCCCGCCTTCTCGGCGGCGAGGCGGGCGCGGACCGGCTCCTTCACCTCTTCGAACGTGCGCGTGCCGCCCGCCCGCTTGTCGGTCACCTCGAGCAGGTGATAGCCGAAGGAGGACTTCACCGGGCCCACGAGCTTGCCCGTGGGGGCGCCGAAGGCCGCGTCCTCGAACTCCTTGACCATCTTGTTGCGGCCGAAGTAGCCGAGATCGCCGCCGTTGGCCTTGCTCGCGGTGTCGTCCGAGAACTCGGTGGCCACGGCCGCGAAGTCGGCGCCGCCCGCGAGGCGCTTCCGGGCCTCTTCGATCCGCTGGCGGGCCGCCGCGTCCGTGCGCTGGTCGTTGACATTGACGAGGATGTGGCGGGCGCGCACCTGCTCTTCCTGGGTGAGCTCGGCCTGGTGGGCGTCGTACCAGCTCCGCACCTCCGCGTCGGTGACCTGCACCTGTCCGGCCATGCGGTTGCCGTCCACCAGCAGGTAGGCCACGTCGCGCTGCTCGGGCAGGCGGTACTCCTGCTTGTGGGACTGGAAATAGGCCGCCAGCTCGTTCGGCTGCACCTGGGCTTCCTGGAGGAAGCGGGCGCGGGGGAGCTGGACGTAGCGGATCTTGGCCCGCTCGACCTGCTCGCGGTAGGCGTGCTGGACCTCGTCCTCGCTGACGAAGAGGTTGGCGCTCAGGGCGTCGCTGAGCTTCTTCAGGAGCAGCTCCTCCCGGATTCCCTCCTCGAAGGCCGCGGGGTTGAGCTGGTTCGCCTGGAGGAGCTGCGCGTACTTCTCCTCGCCGATGAAGCGGCCCTGCTCGTCCTGGAAGACCGTCTCCTTGAGGATGCGGTCGCGCAGCTCCCCGTCGGTTACCCGGAGCCCGAGGCGGCGGGCCTCGGCGAGCAGGATCTTCTGATTGATGGCTCGGTCGAGGGCCTGCAGAGGCAGACGCATCTGCTTTTCCATCTCCGGCGTGAGCTGGTCGCCGTAGATCTGGCGGTAGAGGCCCTCGAGCTGGCGGTACTCGCGCTGGAACTCGGTGAGCGACACCGTCTCGCGGCCCACCTTGGCGGCCGTGCTCTGGTTGCCGCTGCCGTTGCCACGCATGCCGGAGCCGAAGTCCGCGGCCAGCGCCAGCACGAAGAGCGCGATGATCACCCAGAGAATCCAGGCGAGGTTCTTGAGGTTGTCCCGAAATACCTTGAGCATAAACGAACTCCTTTCCTCTCCCAGGAGGAACCCGGCACTTTACCAGCGCCGCGCGGACCGCACAACCCCGCGGTGTGTTATATTCACTTTCCTACATGAAAGGGAGTTGAGTGCCTGCCCAGCCGAAGGTTGCCCGACCGGGCAAGGATTGGTACAGCGTATCTGTGGAGACCATCCAGGGATGGGGCCTCCTGCTGCTGATCCTGGTCGCTCTGGGCCTCGGCTTCCTGGGCTACCGCGCCTGGGACCGCCAGTCGCTGGAGCGCGAGGCCGCGTCGGCGATCGACGAGGCGGAGAGCCTCCTGCAGCGCCTCGGCAACGAGAAGCGCGCCGCCTCCTTCGCCGGCGAGATGGGCGCCGCCCGGCAGAGCTTCGAAGAGGCCCAGGCCCGCTTCTCCTCCCAGGACTTCCGCGGCGCTCTGGACAACGGCCAGCGCAGCCGCAACGTGCTGCTGTCGATCCTCGACGCCTTGGCGCTGCGCGGCTCGTCGGGCCAGGCGCAGTTCATCTCGCTCCAGGGCGAGGTCGAGTACCGGCGGGGCGACGGCGGCGAATGGCAGGAAGCGCGCGGCCGGGTCCATCTCCAGTCCGGCGACTACGTGCGCACCTCCGAGGGCGGCTCGGCCGAGATCATGTTCGTCGACGGCACCCTGTACACCGTGCGCCCCAACACCCAGTTCATCGTCTCGCCCGGCAGCGCCGGATCGGGCAGGGCGGAGCAGTCGATCGAGATGGAGTACGGCTGGGTCAACCTCAGCACCTCGCCGAAGTCGTCGAGCAACGTGCGGACGCCGGGAGCCGTGGCGCGGGTCAAGGAGGACTCCGAGGCCTTCGTGGCGGTCGATAAGGCAACCAGCCAGGGGCGTTTCGGGGCCTACAGCGGCGGCATGGAGCTCTCGTCCAAAGGCGGACTGACGCGCGAGGTGGAGGCGTTGCAGCAGGTGGTGCAGACGGGCGATCTGCTTTCCGAGCCCAAGCCGCTGCCCGGCCGGCCCGAGGCCATGGAACCCGCGGACAACCAGTCCCTGGACCTCGAGCAGACCAAGCGCGTCGTCCTCTCCTGGTCGCCCATCGAGGGCTCCTCGCGCTACGCGCTGCAGATCTCGCGCAACCATCTCTTCGTCGAGAACGTGATCGACGCCGGCAACCGCTCCAAGACGCGGGCCACCCTGGGGCTGCGCGGCGAGGGAACGTTCCACTGGCGGGTCGCCGCCTTCGGCCAGGACGGGCTCCAGGGGCCTTGGAGCGAGCCGCGGAAGTTCCGCGTCGCCTCCTCCCGCGCCGCCAGCGGCGAGCGCAAGGACACCACGCCGCCCGAGCTTGACCTCGACGACGTCAAGACCTACGGTAGTATCTTCATCGTCGCCGGCCGCAGTGAGCCAGGAGCGCGGATCGAGGTCAACGGCGAACAGGTCAAATCCAGCGTCGACGGCGCCTTTACCAAGACCGTCCAATTGACCAAAGAAGGTTGGAACATCATTGAAATCCGCGCTCGGGACGCGTGGGGGAACGAAACTGTCCGCCGGCACCGCGTTTTCGTGGAAAATGCATAGAAAATTCCTGTAAAAGGAAGAGCGCGTCTCTCAAATCCCGTAAACTCCCCACCGCCGGCGCATTCCGCGGCGGACTTTCCCGAAGAAGGATCAAGAAGGCTGATGCCCCTCGCCTCGTTGTTACGCTACTTTTCCAAAGACCTGGCCATCGATCTCGGGACCGCCAACACCCTTGTGTTCGCCAGCGGCCAGGGCATCGTGGTGCGCGAGCCCTCCGTCGTCGTCATCAACAAGATCACCAACCGGATCGAGGCCGTCGGCAGCGAGGCCAAGGAGATGCTCGGGCGCACGCCCGGCAACATCGAATCGATCCGGCCCATGAAGGACGGGGTGATCGCCGATTTCGAGGTGACGGAGCGGATGCTCGAATACTTCATCAAAAAAGCCCATGGGCGCAAGATGTACGTGCACCCGCGGATCGTCATCGGCGTCCCTTCGGAGATCACCCAGGTGGAGAAGCGCGCGGTGCGCGACTCGGCCATGCGGGCCGGCGCCTCGGAAGTCTTCCTCGTCGAGCAGGCGATGATGGCCGCGATCGGCGCGGGGCTGCCGATCACCGAGCCTTCGGGAAACATGATCGTCGACATCGGCGGCGGCACGACGGACGTGGCGGTGATCTCGCTCGCCGGCACCGTCTACAGCCGCTCGGTGCGCATCGCCGGCAACGAGATGGACGTCGGCATCATCCAGTACCTCAAGCGCAAGTACAACCTGCTGATCGGCGAGCGTACCGCCGAGGCGATCAAGATCGAGCTGGGCTCCGCCTATCCCCTCAAGGAAGAGCTCAAGATGGACATCAAGGGCCGCGACCTCGTCGAGGGCGTGCCCAAGACCCTGACGATCTCCGACGAGGAGATCCGCGAAGCTCTCGCCGAGCCGGTCGCGACCATCGTCGAGGCCGTGCGCATGGCCCTGGAGCGCACCCCGCCGGAGCTGTCGGCGGACATCATGGACAAGGGAATCGTGCTCTCGGGCGGCGGCGCCCTGCTGCGCAACCTCGACCAGCGCCTGCGCGACGAGACCGGCCTGCCGGTGGTCCTCGCCGAGGATCCCCTGGCTTCGGTGGTGCTCGGCACGGGCCGGCTGCTGTCCGACATGGACCTGCTGCGCAAGGTTTCCATCCGGTAATCCGCTGTTTAACCGCCATTAACCGGATCATCGAAGCGGTCGCAAAAGCGTGGACGAGCGCCGCACCGGCTGGGTGTTGATCGTCGTGCTGGTCGGGCAGCTCGTGTTTCTGGCGATCCAGGGCGCGCGCTCCGGCGAGACGCGGATCGAGGGTTTGGGGCTGCGCCTGCTGGGCCCCATGGCCCGCGGCGTGGCCTCGATCCCCCATGGCGTCACCGACGCCCGCGAGGGCATGAAGCTGCGCGGCAGCCTGCTCGAGGAGAACCGGCGGCTGCGGCGGGAGATGGGGGACCTGCGGCTGCGCCTGCTGCGCCTCACAGACGTCGAGGGCGAGATGCAGCGGCTGGGGGCCGCCGTGCGCTACCCCACCCCGCCGGCCGGCCGCATCCGGGCCGTCGACATCATCTACGTCGACCACGCCTCCTGGCTGCGTACGCTGATCCTCTACACCGGCGACGTTCCGGCGCGGGTCAACCAGCCGGTGCTCTCTCCCGATGGCCTCGCCGGCCGGGTGGTCACGGTCGCCGGCCCTTACGCCAAGGTCCAACTCGTCACCGACCGCGCCGCGAGCGTCGGCGGCATGATTCTGCGCACCCGCCGGCAGGGAGTGGTGCGCGGCGGCGGCCGGGGCAGCGGCGGGCTGGAGCTCGACTACGTCCCCCTCCAGGCCGACGTGCGGCCGGGCGACCGCGTGCTGACCGCCGGCATCGACGGCGTCTACCCGCGCGGCATCCCGGTGGGCACCGTGGTCTCGGTCGAGCCGGGTGGGCAGCTCTTCCACAAGATCCTGGTCGCCCCGGCCGTCGATTTCGGCACGCTGGACCAGGTCTACCTGCTCGACTATCAATCGGTTCCGCCCGACGTCAAAGAGGCCCATCCCGGTGCAAACCCTTAAGCTCGTCGCGGCCATCGCGCTCGCGGCGCTCGTGCACTTCGTCGGCATGAGCATCTCGCCGTTCTTCGGCCGCGTCGTCGACGTCTTCCTGGTGCTGGTGGCGCTCCACGGCCTCAACGGCAACTCGCTCTCGGCGCTGCTGGTCGGCCTGCTGGTGGGGCTGCTGCAGGACTCGCTGACCAGCGGGCCCTTCGGCCTGTTCGGTTTCGCTGATACCATCATCGGCTACGTCACGGCGCGCCTGGCGCAGCGTCTGGTGATCCAGCGGGCGACCGGCGTGCTGGCGGTCGTGAGCTTCGCCTCCGTTCTGCAGCAGGCCCTGGTGACCGGTCTCGCCTTCCTGCTGCTGCCGGCGCCGGAGTTGCCCAACCCGATCTGGGCCGCCGTCCGCGCGGGGGCCTGCGGGCTTCTCGGGATGGCCGTCTACGTGGCGACGAGCCGCTGGCGCAGCTCCTCGGAAACCCGCCGCCGCGGCCGCATGAGCAAGCTCCGCTTGAACTGAGGCCCCATCATGCAGGTGGTTCGTGAGCATCGAGACGATCTGGTCAGCCGAGTGCGGGTGTTGACCACCCTGGTCACCGGCGTGCTGGTGGCCATCGCCACCGGTTTCTGGTTCGTGCAGCTCGTCCAGGGCGACTACTATCGGGAGCTGGCCGAGAACAACCGGCTGCGCAAGCTTCCCATCAAGGCCCCCCGCGGCCTCATCTACGACCGCAAGGGCCGCCTGCTGGTCGAGAACGTCCCGAGCTACAACCTGACGATCGACCGCAGCCGCAGCGACCGGCTGGAGGACAGCCTCGAGTTCGCCTCCGGCGTGCTCGGCCGGCCGATCGAGGATCTGCGCAAGATCCTGGAGGGCTACCAAGGGATCCCCCAGTTCAAGCCGGTGCTGCTGGCCGAGAACCTCACCCTCTCGGAGGTGGCGCGCATCGGCGTCGAGGGGCTCCGGTTTCCGGAGTTCGAGGTCGAGGTCCAGCACCTGCGTCTCTATCGCCACCGCGAGCAGACGGCCCATCTGCTGGGCTATCTGGGCGAGGCCTCGCAGGCGGAGATCGAGGAGGCGAACGGCTCCTACCAGCCGGGCGACATGGTGGGCAAGAAGGGGATCGAGCAGACCTACGACGCCAAGCTCCGGGGCGCGGACGGCGAGCGCGTGGTGGTGGTGGACAGCCGCGGCGAGCTGCTGGAGGAGTACGGCAAGAAGCCGGCCGTCCCCGGCCGCAACCTTACGCTCGCCATCGACCTCGAGCTTCAGCAGGAAGCGGCCCGCTGGCTCGACGGCCCGGAGAAGGTGGGAGCCGTGGTGGCCATGGACCCCCGGAACGGCGAGATCCTGGCCCTGGTCTCCTCGCCATCCTACAACCCGAACCTGTTCGCCCGCCGGCTGCAGAAGGGGGAGTGGAAGGCCCTCATCGAGGATCCCAACCATCCGCTCCAGAACCGGGCGATCCAGAACACCTACTCGCCGGGCTCGACCTTCAAGATCATCATGGAGACGGCCGGCCTGACCGAGGGCACCTTCGACGATCACACGACCGTCGGCTGCGCCGGCGCCAAGTCCTTCTATGGCCGGCCGTTCCGCTGCTGGCGCGCGGGCGGCCACGGCTCGGTGAACGCCCACCTGGCGCTCAAGCTCTCGTGCGACGTCTACTTCTACACCCTCGGCCAGAAGATGGGCATCGAGAAGATCGCCCGCTACGCCCGCCTGTTCGGTTTCGGCTCCCCGACGGGGATCGACATCCAGGGCGAGAAGCACGGGCTGGTCCCCGATCCGGAATGGAGCGAGAAAGCCCGCAAGCAGCCCTGGTATCCGGGCGAGACGATCTCCGTCTCGATCGGCCAGGGGCCGGTGCTGGTGACGCCGCTCCAGATGGCCGAGATGACCGCCCTGGTGGCCAACGGCGGCTACAAGGTCGTGCCGCACCTGATCAAGAACGCCGATCTGCCACCGCCCGAGCACGTGCCGATCGACGAGAACGCCCTGCGCACCGTGCGCGGCGGCATGTGGGCGGTGGTCAACGAGCCGGGCGGCACGGCTTACGGCTCGGCCCGCCTGCCGGGGGTCGAGATCGCCGGCAAGTCCGGCACCGTGCAGGTCATCGCCTACGCCCAGCGCCTCAACACGCACAACCTGCCCTTCAAATACCGCGACCACGCCTGGTTCACCTCCTTCGCCCCGGCCGAGAACCCGCGCCTGGTGGTGACGGTCTTCGCCGAGCACGGCGGAGGAGGCTCCCGGGTGGCCGCGCCCATCGCACAGGCTATCTATGCAAAGTATTTCGGGATCGATCACGGGAAATCACCCCCTCCATGAGGACCGGCCGCGGATGCGGCTGCTCTCCTCCATCGACGGCGGGCTGATCCTCTCGGCCCTCCTGCTGGCCGCCATCGGCCTCGCCACCGTGCACAGCGCGAGCTCCGAGCTGCCGGTGGACTACTTCCCCCGCCAGGCCGCCTGGGTGGCGATCGGGCTCGTGCTGCTGGTGATTTCCATGAGCTTCGACTACCACGTGCTCCTGGACCTCTCGGTGGTGCTCTACGTCCTTGGGCTCGTCTCCCTGGTGGCCGTGCTCGTCTTCGGCGTGGTGCGCGGCGGCGCCGCCAACTGGCTGCAGATCGGTCCGTGGCAGTTCCAGCCGTCGGAGTTCGCCAAGCTGGCGACCGGCCTGTTCCTCGCCCGTTATCTGGCGAGCCTCAACATGCGCGTGCTGGAGATACGGCAGATCCTGATCTCCGTCGTCATCGTCGGCGTGCCCATGGTGCTGGTGGCCGTCGAGCCGGACAAGGGCGGCGCCGCCATGTACGCGCCTCTGCTGGCCGGCATGCTGCTCGTGGCGGGGCTCCGCATGCGCCTGCTGGTCACCGCGATCCTGGTGGCCCTCGCCCTCGGCTCGGGGATCTGGATGTTCGGCATGAGAGGCTACCAGCGGCAGCGCGTGCTCACCTACCTCGCCCCCGAGACCGATCCGCTGGGCGCCGGCTACCAGGTGCGCCAGAGCAAGATCGCCGTCGGCTCGGGCAAGCTGCTGGGCCAGGGTTACATGCGGGGCACCCAGAGCCAGCTCCGCTTCCTGCCCGCCCGTCACACGGACTTCATCCTGGCCGTGCTGGCCGAGGAGTGGGGCTTCCTGGGGGTGGCCGCGGTGCTGGGCCTCTACGCCGTCTACATCTCCAGCGCCGCGCGCATCGCCATCCGGGCGCGCGACCGCGCCGGCATCCTGCTGGTGGTGGGGCTGGTCTCCATCGTCTGCTTCCACGTGCTCTACAACAGCGCCATGGTGGTCGGCTTCGTCCCGATCACGGGCATCCCCCTGCCGTTCCTTTCCTACGGCGGCTCCTTCACCATGATCAACTTCATCTCCACGGGCATCATCCTGGGGGTCGATATCCGCAGGTACGTCAACCGGTAGGCCAATTGGATTTGTCCAAATCGGATAGGCTAATGGCCGCCATGAGTCTCAAGATGCTCATCGAGAGCGATCCGCATCAGACGCGGATCGCCGTCCTGGAGGACGACCGCCTGACGGAGATCTTCGTCGAGCGGCACCGCCATCGGGGGCTCGTGGGCAACGTCTACAAGGGCCGGGTGACCCGCGTGCTGCCCGGCATGCAGGCCGCCTTCGTGGACGTCGGGCTCGAGCGCGACGCCTTCCTCTACGTCAGCGACGTGGCCTCCGACGTCGAGGCCATGGAGGATCTGGAGCTGGACGAGGCTCGCTCCTCCGAGGAGAGCAATCTCGCCAACCACCAGCAGGGCTCGCCCTCGATCGACGACCTCCTGAAGGCAGGCCAGGAGATCATCGTCCAGGTCGTCAAGGACCCGCTGCCGAACAAGGGCGCGCGCATCAGCACGCACGTCACCCTCCCCGGCCGCTACCTGGTGCTGCTGCCGACGGTACGCCATTTCGGCGTCTCCCGCCGCATCGAGGACGAGGTCGAGCGGGAGCGCCTGCTGGCCGTTCTGCACGAGCTCCCGATGCCGGGTGGCGGCCTGATCGTGCGCACGGCGGGCGAAGGCAAGGGGCGCGAAGAGTTCGAGAGCGACCTCATCTATCTCTCGCGGCTATGGGAGAAAATCCGCCAGCGTGCCGGCCGCGTCTCGGCGCCCACTCTGCTCCACCAGGACCTCGACCTCGCCCTGCGGGTGGTGCGCGATCTGCTGCGCCAGGACTTCGCCGTGCTGTGGGTGGACGGCGAGGAGACCTACGAGCGGATCGTCGAATTCCTCGACCAGGTGCAGCCCTCCCTGGTCTCCAAGGTCAAGCTCTTCCGCCAGCGCGCCACGCTGTTCGAGCAGTTCGGCATCGAAGAGCAGATCGAGGCGGCCCTGAAGAGCAAGGTCTGGCTCAAGTCCGGCGGCTACATCGTCATCAACCCCACCGAGGCGCTGGTGGCGATCGACGTCAACACCGGCCGCTTCGTGGGCCAGAACAACCTCGAGGACACGGTGCTGCAGACCAATCTCGAGGCGGTGTCCGAGATCGTGCGCCAGATCCGCCTGCGCGACCTGGGCGGCATCATCGTCATCGACCTGATCGACATGGTGGAGGCCGTCCACCGCGAGGAGGTCTTCGCCAGCCTCGAGAGCGAGATCAAGAAGGACCGGGCGAAGACCAAGCTGCTCAACATCTCCGAGTTCGGCCTGGTGGAGATCACCCGCAAGCGCAGCCGCGCCAACCTGGAGCGCCTGCTCACGCAAGCCTGCCCCTACTGCTCCGGGCGCGGCCGCATCAAGTCGGTCGCCACGATCTGCCTGAACCTGCGCAAGGAGCTGCTCAACCTGCGCGGCCGTACTGCCAACTCGGAGCTCCTCCTGCGCGTCCACCCCGAGATCGCCCGCGCCCTGCAGCAGGAGGAGCGCGCCATCTTCGACGAGCTGGAGCGCTCGCTCGGGGTCCACATCCTCCTCCAGAGCGATCCCGAGTTGCACCACGAGCGTTTCGACGTCGTGGAGGTCTAAATAATCGGGGACGAGATCCGGGCCGAGCCCTTCGCTATCCCCGGCTGGGCCGGCGAGTTGGACTCCGGGCTCCACCCTCTCGACCTGCCGGCGGCGGTGCGCGGCTTGACCGATTCCGCATCCGCCTTGAAGACGCTCCACTGGGGGCGCAACCACCTCTACATCGCCCGGCTGGAGACGGCGTCCGGCCCCGTGGACCTGGTCGTCAAGCGGTTCCGCGACCAAGGCGCCCGCGACCGATTCCGCCGCCGAGGCAAGGCCGAGAAGAGCTGGCAAGTGGCCCGGGCTCTCCTCGCGGCCGGCCTGCTCACCCCCGAGCCCGTGATGCGGATCGAGCCCGCGAGCGGCAGAGGCCCCTCCTTCTACGTCTGCCGCTACGTGCCGGACCTGATCGAGGCGCGCTACCTCTTCCGCGCCGCCAACGCCGGGGAGGAGGAAGCGAAGTTCCCAGGGGTCGACTTCCCGGCCTTCGTCGACGAGCTGGGGCGGACGGCCCGGCGGCTGCACGACGCCGGCTTCTGGCATCGCGACCTGTCGGGCGGCAACGTCCTCCTACGCTTCGGCGCGGATCGCCGGCCCTCGGCCCTCTACCTGGTGGACCTCAACCGGACCCGGATGGGCCAGCCGCCCAGCGTCTCGGAGCGCCTCCGCGACCTCTCCCGCCTGGCCCTGTTCCGGCCCGAGCACCAGGAGCTTCTCCTCGCCAGCTACTGGGGCGGCCGGCCCGTCTCGGAGGCTCACCGGCGGCTCTACCTCGGCTACCATCGCGGCTTCCTGTTCAAGAACGAGTCGAAGAAGACCCTGCGCAGCTGGCGCGACCGGGTCAAAAGGCTGCTCGTGCCACGCGGCGTGCACGCCCACATCCCCGAGGCCCCCCAAGGAGCCGGAGCCCGCGACAGGATCGTCTGGGACGCCCTCTCGGACCAGCCGCACCAGCACGCGGGGCGGCTCGACAAGGCGCGGGTGCGCCTGGCCGATGCCGGTGGCCACGCCGCGGATGCCGCGGCCGTCGCCGGGGCCCTGCCCCGCATCTGGCGGCGTTACCGCCGGCTCGAGGCCGGGCTCCACGCGCAACCGGTCGACTTCCGGGGGATCGGCGTCGCCGTCCGTCCCTGGCCGGAGTCGCCGGAGACCCCGCTCGCCCTGGTGGAAGAGCTGCGAGCCCGTCACGTGCTGCTGCGTCTTCATCCCTGGGAGGAGGACCACGACGCCGAGGAGGCGCTGGCCCGGGAGCTCCACGCCCGAGGGTGCGAGGTGAGCTTCGCCCTGCCGCAGAACCGGGACCTGGTCCGCGACCCGGCCCGCTGGCGCCGCGCCCTGGAGGAGATCGCCCTCCGGTTCACGCCTTACGGCTGGCACTTCCAGGTGGGACAGGCGATCAACCGCAGCAAGTGGGGGATCTGGAACCTCCGGGAGTACGTGGGCCTGGTCCGCGCGGCCGAGGCGGTTCTGCGGCCGTATCCAGGGGTCGAGCTGCTGGGCCCTTCGGTGATCGACTTCGAGTACCACGCCGCCGCCGCCGTGCTGAACCAGCGGCTCGCTGGGTTTCGCTTCGACGCCGTCTCGGCCCTCCTGTACGTGGACCGCCGGGGCGCCCCCGAGAACCGGCAGGCGGGGCTGGACGCCACGGGTAAGGTCGTGCTGCTCAAGGCCATCGCCGAGACGGCCCGCAACGCCTCAGGCCGTTGCTGGATCACGGAGGTTAACTGGCCGCTCAGGGAAGGGCCCCACTCGCCGGCGGGCCGCGACGTCTCGGTGGACGAGGAGGCCCAGGCCGATTACCTGGTCCGCTACTACCTGTTGACCTTGGGAACGGGAATGGTGGAGCGGGTCTTCTGGTGGCAAGTGGTGGCCCGGGGCTACGGCCTGGTCGATCCCGCCGATCCCATAAGCCCGCGCAGAAGGCCGAGCTTCCTCGCTCTGAAGACGATGATCCGCGAGCTGGACGGCGCCCGCCTCGAAGCCGTCCTTCCCACGCCGGCACCCGCCCGGCTCTATCGGTTCCGTAAAGCAGACGGCGCCGAGATCGTCGTCGGCTGGAGCGCCACGGACCGGCCGGCGCGAGCGACGCTCCCACGGTCGGCTTTTTTCGTGATGGGGCGTGACGGTGAGGAGCTGCCCGCGACGACGGGGACCGAGGTGGATCTCGGCCCGTCGCCGCGGTATTTCAGACTGTCCTGATCAGGACAGCCTGAGCAAACCTACTTCTCGAAAATCTCGGCGACCGGGACGATGTCGATCCGGGTCGGCTGGACCTTGATCGCCTGGATGGTCTTGTCGGCCTCGAGGACGTCCGCTTCGGGCTGGGCGTTGTAGGTCTTCGGGCTGGGCTCGTCCTTCTGCAGGGTGTCCTTGAGCTGCTGGGCGTTGGCGGTCACGAAGACGGCGCTGTAGTTCTCCGTGCTCAGGTACTTCTTCGCCGCCGCGTTGACGTCCGCCACCGTCAGCTTCTTCAGCCGCGACTCGATCTCGTCGATGTAGTACGGCATGCCGTAGAACTTGCTGTCCATGTAGAAGCCGAGCCGGTCTCCCAGGCTCTGCGCCCACAGCTTCGAGTAGTTGATGAGGAAGTCGCGGGTGAGGTCGAGCTCCGCCTGCGTCAACCCCTTGTCGCGCAGCCGCTGCACCTCGTAGAGGCCGGCCCGCAGCGCGAACTGGGCGTCGACCGGCACGACCGGCCGGATCCAGACGGAGAAGTACTGCTCCCGGCGCGGCACGTTGGGGCTGGGCAGGCTGGTGAACGGCGGCACGTTCCAGTACTCGACATAGGAGTAGTCGCCGTAGTTCAGGCCCCGCTTGCCGCGGAGCTGGTTCATCAACCGGCCGTGGAAGGTGCGGTGCTCGCCGAGGAAGCTGTTGACCACCATCAACGGGTAGTAGTCCGCGTCGGCACGGGTGATCGGCAGCGGGTAGCCGAAGTGGATGCCCACCGAACCGGTCTGCTTGTCGACCAGCGTGAAGTTGCGGCCCTGGACCTTCGGCGCGGGCGGCACCTCCATGCGGGCCTTGCTCCCCTGGGGCAGCGCGGCGAGATCCTTCTGGAGGCTGGCCACGTAGTCGGCCGGATAACCGCCGGCGACTCCCAGCATCAGGCTGCCCTGGGTGTAGTGGTCGCGGTAGAACGTCTTGACGTCTTCGAGCGTGATGCTCTTGAGCCCCGCCACCGTGCCGGCCGGCGAGTGCCCGTAGGGATGGCCCTGGAAGATCTCGTCCTGGAGCGTCTCCAGGCCCAGCATCTCGTCGTTGCTGCGCAGGGTGTTGGTGAGGGTGGCGACGAGCTGCTCCTTGTTGCGCTCGAAGTCCGCCTGGGAGAAGCCGGGCGTCAGGAGCGCCTCCTTTAGGAGCGCCGTGTACTCGGCGAGCTTGTCGCGGTGGATGAGGCCGGCGATGAGAGCCACCTCGCGGTCCGTGTTGGTGTCGATCTCGGCGGCCATCGGGTAGAGGGCCTCGATCAGGTCGGTATAGGAGCGCTTCTGGGTGCCGGCCTGGCCGATCATCATCGACGTCAGGGAGGCGAGCCCCTCCTTGCCCGGCGGATCGTAGATCGAGCCGGCGTTGAACTGGAGGCGGACCGCCACGAGCGGCGAGTTGGCGCTCGGGAGCGCGACGACTTCGATCGCGGTGGCGGGGACCGCCATGGCGAGCAGGGTCAGCAGGAGGCTCCCCAGGGTCAACACTTTGCGATCAATCATGGTTCGCACCTCCCTGGGAGCCCTTGGCCGCCGGGGCTTCCGCCTTGTGCGACAGGGTCACGATGGTCTCGTTCTGGGGAACGAACGTCGCGCGGGTGACCCGCTGCACGTCCGCCGGCGTCACCGTCTGGTACTGGGCGAAGCGCTGGTTGATGGCATCCACGTCGCCGGTCGCGGCGATGGACTCGGCCACCTGGGCCGCCACGTTGCCAGGAGTGTCGAGCCCGAGGGCGAAGGAGTAGCGCAGGTGCGCCTTGATGCGGTCGAGCCGCTGCTGGTCCACGGGCTGGTCCGCGAGCTGCTTCACGTAGCGGTCGATCGTCTCCTGCACCTTGGGAACGAGGTCCTCGGACTTGACCCGGGTCAGGATCGTGAACAGCGAGGGATCGCGGGAGAAATCCGGTCCGCCGCCGATGAAGTCGACCCACTGCTTGTCCACCACCAGCTCCTGGTAGAGGGGAGCCGATTCGCTGAACAGGAGCTGGCCGATCAGGTCCAGGGTCGCCGAATCCACGGACGTAGTGGAGAAGGCCGGGGCGTGATAGCCGATCATGAGCTGGGGGCGCACCGGGTTGGGCCAGTCGATGTGAGCCTTCTTCAGCTCCGTCTGCGGCGGCTCAGGCTCCACCTTCGGCGCCTGGTAGCCCTTCTTCCAGCCGCCGTAGTACTTCTTCGCCATCTCGAAGATCTGCTCCGGCTTGACGTCGCCGACCACCAGCAGCGTCGCGTTCTCCGGCCGGTAGAACCGGTTGAGGAACTGGATGCTGTAGTCGTAGTAGCCCGGCATGGCCTTGACGTCCTCGACGAAGCCGATCGTGGTGTGCTTGTAGGTGTGCTTCGTGAAGGCGAGATCCCGCATCTTCTCGAACATCGGCTGCACGGGGTTGGAGACGCCCTTGTTGTACTCGCCGAGCACGGCCAGGGACTCGGTACGGAACGCGTCCTCCTTGTACTTCAGGTTCTGGAAGCGGTCCGACTCCATGTCCATCATGGTGGCGAGGGAGCTCACCGGGCCGACGATGTAGTAGGCCGTCCGGTCGTCGGACGTATTGGCGTTCGAGTCGGCGCCCATCCGCTTGAGGAGGTCGTTGTAGGCGTCCTGCGAGTACTTCTCCGTACCGCGGAACATCATGTGCTCGAAGAAGTGGGCGAAGCCGCTGTGGCCCTTCTCGACCTCGTCGCGGGAGCCGGTGCGGACCACGGTGTAGTAGGCCACAGTCCCCGGGCTGTCGTAGGGAATGACGACCATCTTGAGGCCGTTGTCCAAAGTCTGTTTGTAGACCTTGAAGGGGAAGACGTCACCGGACGCTCCCTTCTCGGCGGCGCCGGCCACGGCAGTCACGGACATTGCCAGCAGGCCGCAGAGCAATAAGCTGATTCGGGCGGACACGATGGTGAACCTCCTTTCGGTTCGGAACCCTGCGACTTCCAGGGCGTTTCATTCAGGAATGGACTCCGCGAGGGCGGCGATCCAAGGAGAGAAAACCGAGATTCCCCTGGCGGGGATTCCCATATTACCCTACGGCCATGAGAAGGACGACGACGTTTTCCTGCGTATTTCTGCTCTCTTCCCTCACCCTCTTGGCGAATGCCGCCGCGGCGCAGACGCCCCAGTCCGCCCGCCGCACCCCCGTGGTTGCCGTGGTCGAGAAGGTCGCGCCCTCGGTGGTCAACATCTCCGCCGAGTCCACGGTGCGCGAGGTCGATCCCTTTTTCGGCATGTTCGGCCTGGGCTCGGAGCGCCCGTCGCAGTCGCTGGGCTCCGGCTTCATTGTCGACCGCAACGGCATCGTGGTGACCAACGCCCACGTCATCGAGGGCGCCTCGCGTATCACCGTCACCCTGCTCGACGGCCGCGAGCTCGAGGCCGACCTGCTCGGCTCGGACCGCGACGCCGATATCGCCGTGCTCAAGGTGAAGGCGAGCAACCTGCCGGCCATTCCCCTGGGACGCAGCTCCGACCTGATGATCGGCGAGACGGTGATCGCCATCGGCAACCCCTTCGGCCTGTCGAACACCGTCACCACGGGCCTGCTCTCGGCCCAGGGGCGGACCGTGCCTTCCGAGCGCGGCGAGCGGCTGTTCACCGACTTCCTCCAGACCGATGCCTCGATCAACCCGGGCAACTCGGGCGGCCCGCTGGTCAACATTGGGGGCGACGTGATCGGCATCAACACCGCCATCATCCAGGGCGCCACGGGAATCGGCTTCGCCATTCCGGCCGACCGCGCCCGGCGCGTCGTCGACGACCTGCTGCGCTTCGGCGAGCTGCAGCCGCTGTGGACGGGCGCCCGGCTGCTGAGCATCGACCCCGAGCTGGCGCGGCGCAACGGCATCTCGGCGCGGCGCGGGGCCCTGGTGTTCAAGGTCTTCCCGGACTCGCCGGCGGCCCAGGCCGGCCTCCAGGAGAAGGACGTGATCGTCACGGCGGGAGGCCATCCGGTCGCCAGCCGCGAGGACGTGACGACGGCCCTCTATACGGCGGCGGCGGGCAGCCCGGTCGAGCTGGAGGTGCGCCGCGGCGATCGCGCGTTGCGAGTGAGCCTGCGCGGCGTCCGTCCGCCTCAGGGGCTGGGCCTGCAGGTCCTGCAACGGGATGTCGGGCTCTCCGTGGACGAAGCGCGCGGCGGCCTGGCGATCCGCCAGGTGACGAAAGGTTCCCCGGGCGATCGCCGGGGGCTCCAGCCGGGCGACGTTATTCTGGGCGCCAACGGCCAGCGGACCGACTCCGCCGAGGCCCTCGGCCGCGAGATCCTGCGCGGCCTCGATCGCGGCGGCGTGCTGCTGTCCGTCCAGCGGGGGCGGTACGTGTATACGCTGGACTTCGCGCTGTAGGATCACTGGAAAGAGGTGAGCGGAAGTTGCATGAATCGAGGGGCTCCGGTACTCTTGACGGCATGAGCAGCTCTTCGGCGAAGGCGGCGGACCCCGGGGCCATGGCGGATTTCCTTCGCGAGGCGTCGATTCACCTCGGGATCTCCCAGGATCGGTTGACGACGGCGATTCGCGCGTCTCAGGCCCTTTCTCGCGAAGAGCTCGCGGTGGTGGCCTCTCTGGTCGACTTTGCACGAGCCGGAACATCGATGAAGAAGCGCTCGGCCGTGTCAAAGGGGATCGTGAGCGCGATCCGAACGGTTCGGGAAGCCGTTCACGATCCCTTGGCCGAGGTCGATGAGACGATGGACGTCGCCGAGACCGCGGAGGAGCTAGCGCTTGCCGAGGTGGAGATCCAGGCCAACCGGGAGTCCATCCTCAAGGATTGCATCAGCGCCGCCGCCGCCGGCGGGCTGACCGGGCGCTCCCGGCAGGCGCTCGAACGGCTTCGCCGTACGGACCGTCTCCTCGCGTTCCGAGCGGGCAATCAGTGGCTCTACCCGCGGTGGCAGTTCGAGCCGGATGCCGCGGGAGGTGTTCTCCCAGGGCTCGGAGAGGTTCTCCAGAGCCTTCATCTTTCCCCGGCCGGTGCCGCTTTCTGGCTTCTGCGGCCTTCAGACCGGATCGGTGCCTCCCCGCTCGAATTGCTCCGCCGGCACCGCCCCGAACCGGTGATCCAACTGGCTCGGGAACAAAGCTACATGCCTTGAGGCTTCCCTCTCCTCCACCGGTCCTGCCGGTGAATCCGCCACTTCACGAGATGGGGCCTGGCGACAAGCTCGTCCGTTTCTACAACCCCAGGTATGGATCCTGGGATCAGCAGCGCTCTTTCGGTCCCTTGCCGGACCTTCGTTTCGACCATCATCACTCGTCCTCTTCAGGACGTTCGGTCTGGTACGCGGCCACTTCGGTGCTTGGAGCCGTGGCGGAAGCCTTCGGGAACCAGGGTTTCATCGACAAGGGCTCGGGCCGGCGGATCTGCGTTGCGACCCCCCGCTCGCGGCTCCTCCTGGTCGACCTCGTGAGCGTCGCGGCCCGTGCTTTCGGGCTCGACCAGCGGATCGGGACCAGCACCGAGTATCTCTGCTGCCAGGAGTGGGCACGGGCCCTCTACGACTCCTACCCCGAAACCTGCGGAATCCGCTGGCGTGGCCGGCAGGCGGGCTCGATCTGTGTCGTCCTCAACGATCGAATCGACAGAGACTCGCTGGCGCTGATCGCGGACCATGACATTTCTCATCCGGACGTCTGGCCCCGGATCTCCCGCGCGGCCCGCCGAGCCCGCCTGCGGATCGTCGCCTTCTAGTACGATCTCCGCACCATGGCCCACCGCCTCGCCCTCCTCGTCTCCGGCGCGTCCGGCATGCTGCTGCCCCGGCACGTGCTGGGGCGGCTCGCTTCGCATCCCGAGATCGAGCGCATCCACCTGGTGGTCTCGGGCGGGGCGAGCCAGGTGCTCCGGCACGAGATGGGACCGGAGAAGACGGGCGCTGGCGATCTCGCGGCGGCGGCGGTGCCCGATCCCGAGATCCGGCGGAAGATCGTCCTCCATCGCGACAGCGACCTCGACGCGCCCATCGCCTCGGGCTCCTACCGGCTCACCGGCGCCGCCGTCCTGCCTTGCAGCGCCGGCACCCTCGGAGCCCTCGCCACGGGCTCGGCGCGCACCCTGGTCCACCGCGCCGGCGCCGTCGCCCTGAAGGAGCGGTGGCCGCTCGTCCTCGGCTTCCGGGAGACCCCCTACAGCCTGGTTCACGTCGAGAACATGCGCCGCCTGATCTACGCCGGCGCGGTCATCCTGCCGCCGGTGCCCGCCTTCTACATCGGCGGCGAAGACCTCGGCCGCTTTCTCGACCACTATGCCCTGCGTCTGCTGGACCGCTTCGGCATCGCCGAGCCCGGGGAGCGGGGACTGCGCTGGGGCGAGGAGTAGGACGGCAACGTCCTCTGTCCTCCCAGGAGGACGTTCAGCCCCGGCTCGGCAAGCCTGCCGGGCCATAAATCCTTTGTTTTCAGTGCTCCATCTCCCTGGCATCGGCCTTGCCCTATAGGGTCGGCGTAACAACAAGGAGATAATCCGATGAGATCTACAGCCCGATGGACCACGATGACGACCGCCGCCCTTCTGGCTCTTTCGCTGACGCCCGCCCTTCAGGCGCAACGCTGGGGGGATCGAAACGACGATCGGTACCGCGACCGCTACCCCAACTCCGGTCAGATGGAGCGCGTCACGGCCCTGGCGCGCGAGATCGACAGCACCGCCCACTACATCCTCCGTGAGGCCGAGCGCAACAACCGCCGCCCGGACCGCGACGAGGCCCGGATGCTGTCCAGCCTGCGCGGGCTCGACCAGCGCACGGAGCGCTTCTACGACCGGGTCGGGGGATACCGGCGGGATCCCCGCCGCACCGCGGACGAATTCTCGGCGCTCGAGGCCGCCTTCTACCAGGTGGAGGACGCGCTGCGCTACGTCGAGCCCCGGGGCTACGTCGACCGGGGAATGGAGCGGATCCACGACATGATGAACGAGCTCTCCCGCTACTACGGCCGCGGCGGTTATGGGAGCTGGCGCGACCGCGGACGGGACCGTCATGACGATGGCCGGTACGGCCGCGACCGTGACGACAACCGCGACGGCTACCGGCGGCCGCCCTCCAAATAGTTCTTCCCGATTACCCGCTAAACCACCCCGCTAAGCCACCCCTGCCATGCCGGGGCGTTCCGAGGACGCCCCGGCATGACAGAATCAGAAGACTGTGAACCTGTTTCTCTCTCCCAGGGACCTGGGCAAGGCGGTCGGCGTCAGCGAGTCGTCGGTCAAGCGCTGGATCGACGCTGGGCGGCTCCAGGCCCACCGCACCGCCGGCGGCCACCGGCGCGTCGCGCTGAGTGAAGCCATCCGGTTCATCCGCGAGGCCGGGCTGCCGCTCGTCCATCCGGAGCTCCTGGGCTTCAGGGATCTTCCGTCGGCCGATGCGGGCGCGCTCGCGGTCCACCGGGGCGAGCAGCTCCTGAGGCTGCTGCGGGAGGGCGAGTCCGCGGAGGTCTGCGGGCTCCTGCTCTCCTGGTATCTGGACGGCACCCGCATCGCCGAGCTCGCCGACGGCCCCTTGTGCTCCTCGCTGAGCGCCCTGGGCGAGCTGTGGCGGCACGGCGACGAGGGGATCGTCATCGAGCACCGGGCGACCGACATCTGCCTGCAGGCGGTCACGCAGCTCCGGCTCCTCCTGCCGGCGGCCGGCGAGGAGGCGCCGCTGGCCGTCGGCGGCTCGCCGGACCTCGACCTCTTCGGCTCCCAGCTCGCCAGCGCCGTGATCGCCGAAGCCGGCTGGCGGAGCATCAACCTGGGGGCGCAGACGCCTCCGGACATCCTCGCCCGGGCCGTCGAGGATCTGCGGCCGCGGCTGGCGTGGCTCAGCCTCACCCACCTGGAGTCGGCCGATGGCCTGGGTTCCAGGATCGGCTGCCTTCTGGACGTCCTGGACCGGACGGACGGGATCCTGATCGTGGGAGGCCGGAGCCGTCACCGGGCCGGCCTGCCGTCGCACCCCCGGCTCCATCAAGGCGACAGCATGGCGGATCTCGCCGGCTTCGCCAGCGGCCTGCTCAGGCCCGCTCTTCAGTCTCCGTCTCGTTGAGGATTTCGAGCCCGCGCTCGATCGCGTTGCCGAACCCTTCCGCCGTCAGGGTGGTCTTCTCGGGTTGCCCCGGGTAGGCCTCGAAGATCCCTTCCGTAGTCATCCCGACGGCCAGGAAGAGCTTGCGGAGCTGCTCGAAGGTCGGCTTGGCGCTTTCGGAGAGCATCTGCGCCGCCTCGCCCGGGCTCACTCCCAGAGCCTGCGCGAGGTCCTCGTCGCGCACCTTGCGGACGACCTTCACCATCTGCACGAGATGGGCGAGGATCACGATCTCGTGGTCCGAGCCCTTCGTCTTGGTGCCGGGAGGAAGCATGGAGCCCGGGACCGGGCTCAGCCCGCGGCCACCTTTCCCTCCTCCGCGAGGAGCTTGCGCAACGATTTCACCAGCATCTGGTCGATCTCGTCCTGCGTCGGCGCGCCCGGCCGGGCCTCCGGCGACGCCGGCTGGAGGTCCCGCAGCGTCTGGCGGAGCCGCTGGGCGGAGTCGCTCCCGGGCTCGGGCAGCCGCGGGTAGGCGAGGTGGAAGAACTCCGCCGGGTCCAATCCGATCGCCGCCACCAGATCCATGACGTGCTCGACCTTGAGCTCGATCGTGCCGGAGAACAGGCGGCTGAGGTAGCTCGGGCTGACGCCGAGCTTCTTTTCCACGTCGCGGTTGGTGATCCCGAGGATTCGCATGGCGGTCCTGAAAACGTTCAGGAGCCTCTCCACTTCGGAATTCATCACCGGAGTCTACAACGAAAGGCCGATTCAACAACGGGAACGGAGTTGATCCATTCCGTTCCGGAACCGCGCGCATGGATATCGGAAACGGGAGGCGAGGCTCGGACCGTCATACAATCACCACCCATGCGCCCCGTCCGCACGCTCTCGACGATGCTCGAGATGATCAAGTTCGAGCACACGCTGTTCGCCCTGCCCTTCGCTTTCCTGGGGATGCTGCTCGCCGCCGGCGGGTGGCCGCCATGGCGGACGGTGCTCTGGATCGTGGTGGCGATGGTGGGCGCGCGTAGCGCCGCCATGGGGTTCAACCGCCTGGTGGACCGCCGGATCGACGCGGCCAACCCGCGCACGGCCGGGCGGGCGCTGCCGGCGGGGCTGGTGACTCCCGGGACGGTCGCCCTGTTCGTGGCGGCGAGTGCGGCCCTGCTGGTCCTCGCCGCCTGGCGGCTCAACCCGCTGGCACTGGCCCTGTCGCCGGTCGCTCTCGCCATCCTCTTCCTCTACTCCTACACCAAGCGGTTCACCTGGGGCTCGCACCTGTTCCTCGGGCTCGCGCTCTCCGGAGCGCCGCTGGGGGCCTGGATCGCCATGCGGGGCGATGTCCAGGCGACGCCCCTCGTGCTCGCCGGCGCCGTGCTCACCTGGGTGGCCGGTTTCGACGTCCTCTACGCCCTCCAGGACGAGGCGTTCGACCGCCGGACGGGCCTGTTCTCGATCCCCGCGCGGTTCGGAGTGGTGGGATCGCTCTGGATCTCCGGCGCCTTTCACGCCGCGACTCTCCTGCTCCTGGCCCTGCTGCCCCGGTTGTACCCTCTCGGCGCCTGGTACTGGGTGGGCTGGGCCGGCTGCCTGGCCCTGATCGCCTATCAGCACTGGCTGGTGCGGCCCGGCGACCTCTCGCGCCTCAACGCCGCCTTCTTCACGGCCAACGGCGCGCTGTCCGTCTGGCTCTTCGCCATGACCGCCCTTGATATACTCGTTTCGTGATGGCAGAAACCGAGATCCACCCCGAGACTTTTCCTGCGCCCCTGCGCGACATCGCCGCCAAGGTGAAGGACGGCATCCGCCTGGATGCCGCCGACGCCCTGACGTGCCTGACGACGCCCCACCTCCTGCACCTCGGCAAGCTGGCCGACACGGTCCGCCGGAGGATCAACGGCAACGTCACCTACTTCAACGTCAACCGCCACATCAACCCGACGAACGTCTGCGTCTACACCTACAACTGCAAGTTCTGCAGCTTCGCGGCCCTGAAAGGCGAGAGCCACGCCTGGGAGATGAGCCACGAGGACGTGTACGCCCACGCGGCGGACCAGGGCGGCAACCGCGCCACCGAGTTCCACATCGTCGGCGGCCTGCACCCCGACCTCTCGCTCGCCTGGTACGAGGAGATGCTGCGCGGCCTGAAGGAACGCTTCCCGAAGGCGCACCTCAAGGCCTTCACGGCCATCGAGATCGGCTGGTTCGCCAAGCTCGAGAAGATCTCGATCGAGGAGGTGCTGCGGCGGCTGCGCGCCGCCGGCCTGGGCTCGCTGCCCGGCGGCGGCGCCGAGATCTTCCACCCCGAGGTGCGCGAGATCATCTGCGACGGCAAGCTGGACGCCGACGAGTGGATCGAGGTCCACCGCACCGCCCACCTCATGGGCATCAAGAGCAACTGCACGATGCTCTACGGCCACGTCGAGCGGCCGGAGCACAAGGTGGACCATCTGCTGCGCCTGCGCGAGCTGCAGGACGAGACGGGCGGCTTCAACGCCTTCATCCCGCTCGCCTACCACCCTGAGAACAACTACATGGGGCTCAAGTACCACACGACCGGCATGGACGACCTGCGCCACATCGCCGCCTCCCGTCTGGTGCTCGACAACATCCCCCACATCAAGGCCTACTGGGTGATGATCACGCCCAAGCTGGCCCAGGTGGCCCTGCGCTTCGGGGCGGACGACATGGACGGCACCATCGTCGAGGAGAAGATCTACCACATGGCCGGCGCGGGCACGACGCAGCAGCTCACCCGCTCGGAGCTCGAGCGGATCGTGCGCGAGGCGGGCTTCGTGCCGGTCGAGCGCGACACGCTGTACAACCCGATTGTTCCGGCTTCCGCTCCCGAAGCCGCTCCGGCTCTCGCCCATTGAAGCCGGACACGCTCGGTTTCCACTACCTGGCGGTCGACGGCCCCATCGGCGTCGGCAAGACCACGCTGGTGGAGATGCTGACCCGCCGGTTCGAGGGCGTGAAGATCCTCGAGGACGTGGACAACCCCTTCCTCGGCGACTTCTACCAGGACCGGCCGGGCGCGGCCTTCCAGACCGAGCTCTACTTCCTCCTCTCCCGCTACAAGCAGCAGCAGGCCATCTCCCAGCGCGAGCTGTTCGACCGGGTGCTGGTCTCCGACTACACCTTCTGGAAGAACCGCATCTTCGCCTACCTGAACCTCTCGGACGACGAGCTGATGCTGTTCGACAAGCTCTACGCCCTGCTCGAGCCCCAGGTGCCGGTGCCCGACCTCGTCATCCACCTGGTCGCCGACGTGGGCACCTGCATGGAGCGGATCCGCAAGCGCGCGCGCAACGTCGAGAAGACGATTTCCGAGGAATACCTCTCGGAGTTGATTGACGCGTACAATCACTACTATCATTACTACAGCCGGTCGCCGCTGCTGGTGGTGGACACGAGGCATCTCAACTTCCCCCAGCGGCCCGAGGACTTCGACGAGCTTCTGCACCGCCTGTCGAAGCCCATCAAGGGGACCGAGTACTTCCAACCGCTTGGATCCCGCTGAGGCGGGACCGAGACGGATGCACAGCGCCCCCTGCGGCGCGGCCCGGCGAGCGAGGGCCTGATCCCCCGGCGGGGACAGCCACCTCGACTTCTCGCACGGTCACCGCGAACCCGCGGGCCTGCCAGCGGCCCTTCCGTCTTTGCGTGCGGAAGGGCTGTTTTCTTTCTGACTGGAAACTGGAAAGGAGCTTCGCATGGCAGGCGAGCCGAAGAGCATCACGGTTCCGTGGGTTGCTGGAGCACCCGAGCGCGGCGACCATCTCGTCATGGTCACCGCCTATGACTATCCCCAGGGGCGTACGGCCGACGCGGCCGGAGTGGACATCATCCTGGTGGGCGATTCGCTCGCCATGGTGGTGCTGGGCCACCCCGACACGCTGTCCGTCACCATGGACGAAATGATCCACCACACGCGGGCGGTGCGGCGGGGCGTCAAGCGCGCCCTGCTGGTGGCCGACATGCCCTACGGCTCGTTCCACCTCGGAACGGAGCACGCCGTTGGCAACGCCATCCGCTTCGTCAAGGAAGCCGGGGCCCAGGCCGTGAAGATCGAGGGCGCCCGCCCCGAGCTGGTGGCCGCGATGTCGGCCGCCGAGGTGCCGGTGATGGCCCACCTGGGCCTCACCCCGCAGTCGCTCCACCGCTTCGGGGGCTTCAAGGTCCAGGGGCGGGACGACGCGGCGCGCCGCTTCATCCTCGACGGCGCCGAGGCCGTGGAGAAGGCGGGCGCCTTCTCCCTCGTCCTCGAATGCGTGCCGCAGGACCTCGCGGCCGAGGTGACCCGGCACGTCTCGATCCCCACCATCGGCATCGGCGCCGGCATCGAGTGCACGGGCCAGGTGCTCGTCTACCACGACCTCCTGGGGCTGGAGGAGCGGATCGCGCCCCGCTTCGTGCGGCGCTACGCCGAGCTCGGCCGGCTCTCCCGCGAGGGCATCGCCCGCTTCGCCGAAGACGTCCGCGAGGGGCGCTTCCCGTCCCCCGAGGAAGGCTACGGCGGGGCCACGCCACGAACCGACGAACCGGCGAAGCTCTACGGCTGATGCTTGTACGAGAGATGCTGACCGTTCGAACGGAAACCGACCTGCGCCGCCAGGTGGACGACTGGCGGGCGGCGGGCGAGAAGATCGGCTTCGTGCCCACCATGGGCGCTCTCCACGAGGGTCATCTGTCCCTCGTGCGGATCGCCCGCGAGCACGCGGACCGCGTTGTGGCCTCGGTGTTCGTCAACCCGACCCAGTTCGGGCCCAACGAGGACTTCAGCCGCTACCCCCGCCAGCCGGAGAAGGACGCCGAGATGCTCGAAGGGGCCGGCTGCGACCTCCTCTTCCTGCCGGAGGTCGAGACCCTCTATCCGCCGGGAAATGCCACCTTCGTCGAGCCCGCCGGCGCCGCCGAGGGGCTCGAAGGGGCCCTGCGCCCCGGCCACTTCCGCGGCGTCGCCACCGTCGTCTGCGCCCTGTTCAACCTGGTGCGGGCCGACGCCGCCGTTTTCGGCGAGAAAGACGGCCAGCAGCTCGCCGTCATCCTGCAGATGGTGCGCGACCTCCATCTGCCCATCGAGATCGTGCCCGCCCCGACCATCCGGGAGTCGGACGGGCTCGCCATGTCCTCCCGCAACGCCTATCTCTCCGCCGAGGAGCGCCAGGCCGCCACGGTGCTCCACCGAGCCCTGCGCGCGGCCGAGGAGCTGATCGGGGCGGGCGAGCGCCGGGCCGAGCCGGTCCGGCGGCGGATGCGGGACGTGCTGAATACGGAGCCCCTCGCGCTTGTTGAATATGCCGAGGTGGTCGACGCGGAAAGCTTTCAGCCGGTCGAGACCCTCAAGGGCCGGCTGGTTCTCCCCCTGGCCGTGCGGATCGGGGGGACTCGATTGATCGACAACGCTCGACTTGCGGTCGAGGAGAAATAAGTCATGAAACGGACGCTTCTCAAGTCGAAGATCCACCGGGCCACGGTGACGGACGCCAACCTCCTGTACCAGGGCTCCGTCACCATCGATCCCGTTCTGATGGAAGCCGCGGACTTCGTGCACCACGAGCGGGTGGAGATCTACAACTGCACCAACGGCGAGCGCTTCGCCACCTACGTCATCCCCGGCACGCCGGGCAAGGGCGAGATCGTGATCAACGGCGCCGCCGCCCACAAGGCGGGCGCGGGCGACGTCGTCATCCTGGCGACCTACGCCGACTACGAGGACGCGGAGTGCCGGTCCCACAAGCCCTCCCTGGTTTTCGTGGACGCCAGGAACCGCATCGTCGTCCAGTCCCACGAGCGGATCGACGAAGCCGTCCTGGCCGGGGCGCTGTGAGGGCCTTTCCTCTGTTTGCCGTCACCGCGGCGGGCCTGCTGGCCCTGGCCTGCCGCGGCTCGTCCGCCGCGCCCGCGCCCGCACCCAAGGCGCCGTCCGGAGGCGTGGCCATCGAGACGATTCTCCAGCGCTCCGTTCCAGGCCAGGCCGGCGGCGAGATCCGCGACGTGGCCCGGGACGAAGCCGCCTGGAAGGCCCTCTGGGATCGCCTGCGGGAGGGCGGCGGCGAGGTGCTGCCGGCCCAGCCGCCGGCCGTCGACTTCAAGCGCGACATGGTGATCGCGGCGGCCATGCCCAACCAGCCCTGCGTCTCCAAGGTCACCATCCGCGGCGTCGCTCAAGGCCAGGGCGAGCTGGTGGTGGACCTCCTGGAGGCGCCGCCCGCGCCCAACTGCGTCTGTTTCGTCTCCGAGCGGCCGCTCCACGTCGTCCGCCTCCCCCGTTCGGCGGACCCCGTCCGCTTCGTGGCCGAGCAGGGCCAGACCCCCTGCGGGCACTGATCCTGATTGAGCCTGATTGATCCTGGACATTGAGGCCGCGCTAGAATCTCCGAGGAGGTAGGAATGACCATCGCGCTGACACCCCCCGAGACCACCTTCGAGGTCGAGCCGCTCACCATCGCGGGCCGCACCTTCCGCTCCCGCCTCTTCCTGGGGACGGGCAAATATCCCGACTTCCAGACCATGGCCGCCGCCCTGGAAGCTTCCGGCACCGAGGTGGTGACGGTGGCGCTGCGGCGGGTGAACCTCGGCGAGCGGGGCCAGGGTTCGCTGCTCGACTTCGTCGATCAGGACCGCTACCTGCTCCTGCCCAACACGGCCGGCTGCTACACCGCGGACGAGGCCATCCGCACGGCGCGCCTGGCCCGCGAGCTGGGCGGCTGGGACTGGGTCAAGCTCGAGGTGATCGGCGACAAGAAGACCCTTTTTCCCGACAACGTCGAGCTGCTCAAGGCGACGGAGCGTCTGGTGGCCGAGGGCTTCATCGTGCTCCCCTACACCAACGACGACCCGGTGATCTGCCGCCGGCTGGAGGAGCTGGGAGCGGCGGCCGTGATGCCCCTCGGCGCTCCCATCGGCTCCGGCATGGGCATCCGCAACCCGGCCAACCTGCGGATCATCCTGGAGCAGGCCAAGGTGCCCGTCATCGTGGACGCCGGCGTGGGCACGGCGAGCGACGCCGCTCTCGCCATGGAGCTGGGAGCCCACGGCGTCCTCATGAACACCGCCGTGGCCGAGGCCAAGGACCCCATCCGCATGGCCAGGGCCATGAAGCTCGGCGTCGAGGCCGGCTGGCTGGCCGCGAACGCGGGCCGCATCCCCCGCAAGCTCTACGCCTCCGCCTCCTCCCCCCTGACCGGCCTCATCGAGTAGGTCGACGCCCCCGTCTCCCCCGCTTTGGGAACGCTCGCCAGCCGTTTTCGAACGCTCCTCCCCCGTTTTTGAACGTTCGCCGCCGGTTTTCGAACGTTCGCAACGCGCTGGCGAGCGTTCGTGAAGGGCTGTCGAGCATTCGCCGCCGCTTTTTGAACGCTCCTCCGCCGTCTTCGAGCGTTCCCCCTCGGCTCTCGAACGCTCGACAGCCTCTGCGGAGCGTTCAGCCCCGCCTTTGCGAGCGTTCGCCCCTGCTTTGGGAGCGTTCGCTATGGCCTGTCGAGCGTTCCTCCTCCCCACGCCTCAACGTTGCCGAGAAGGGAGGGGGCTTGCGTCCAGGCTGTCGGCTGCTCTACAATCCGCCTTCCGCACGACGGCAGTACCTCGTGCAGCCATAGCTCAACTGGATAGAGCGACAGACTACGGATCTGTAGGTTGGGGGTTCGACTCCTCCTGGCTGCACCACTTCTACTCCCTACAAAAGAAAGCACTTAGCACGATCCGCTCTCGCGGCGTGTCGACGCTCGTCTGAGGCCGGGGGCGCACCGGGGGCGCAAAAGGAACAAAGTCGCGCCCCCGGCGGATGAACCGCGGGCGCGGGGGTCAACGACTCTGGGAGACCTCTTGCTTGGCGAGGTCGAGGAGGAGGCGGAGAGCCCGATTGACCGACGCCGAGTCCTTGAAAGCCTGGGCCACGTCGGGATCGAGCAGGATCACGTTCGTCCCCTGCTGGTAGCGCTGGTAGTACTTGCCGCGCACCGCTCCCGAGAAGTCGTACTCCGGTTCGAGATCGTCGTCTTCAGGTTCCTGACTCATAGCGCCTTCTTTCCTGTGTGGTTGCCGTCCTCGCGCTGATGATCCGGACGCTCTCCTCTGCATCCGTGTGGGAGACGACCAGCAGCCGGCTCCCCGAGGACATCCCCATCGTGAGGAAGCGGACTTCAAGCTCGGAATGCTTGGCGTCCGGGATCGTCGCCGCCAACGCATCACCGAACACGGTGCTCGCCTCCTCGAAGGAGACCCCGTGCTTCCGAAGGTTGCGGATCTCCTTCTCTGGGTCCCATTCGAACCTCACCCTCGAAGTATACCGGGCAAGCGAGCGGCCGGCGCTTTTCCGCCTCGTAGGGCTTGCCCGAGGATTGGTCCGCGTCGTAAAGTAGCTTTACGCGGCGGGGCGCGTAGCTCTTGCCGCCCAGGTAGTGCGTCGAGCCTTCCGGGTCAATCCGGGCAAACCTGTCTCTGGGGGTTTCCTGGATCAGTCCCGCGAGTCCGCCAAGGGGGAGGTTAGGCCGCGCGACGAGCTACCGCCAGCTAGGCTGGATAGTCGCCCGCGTAGACTCGGTTGCGCGGGAGGACAGGCCGAACGTGCCTAGGGGCGAGCTGGGACCAAAGGACAGGTCCCGCTCGCCTTTTCGATTTTTTGGAGCGGGACCCGGAATCCGGAGATCCTGCTCATGTCCACTGATTCTCCACTTCTCTCCAACAACGAGGCTGCCGCCTACCTCGGCCTCTCCATCCGTACCCTCCCTGGACTGCGCCGTCGCGGAGGCGGCCCTCCGTACATCAAGCTCGGCGGACGCAAGGTCGGCTACCTGAAGCGCGATCTGGATGCGTGGCTTGAATCCAGGCGCCGCCTGAGCACCAGCGACCCGGGACCGCGAAAGGACCGGGGGTGAGGGATGGAGCACAGCACGACGCTCCCCCTCATCAGCGGGGGATACGGTGAGCCGCTGGTAGGGCTGCTCTCCCAGCTTGAGACCGCGATCTTGGGTCGTCAGGGGAAGCCCGAAGGCCGAGAGACCCGGTTCCTCTGCCCGGCCCATGATGACCATCATCCTTCCGCTCGCTGGAACCCGGAGAAGAAGACCTGGGTCTGTGACGCTTGCGGGGCCGGGGGAGGATGGTCGGACTTGTCGAAGCGCCTCGGGCTGGAGCTCTCCCGCCCGATCTCCGACAGGATCGTTACTCGCTATCCCTATCACGACGAGCAAGGCCGGCTCCTCTTCGAAGTCGTCCGCTTCGATACCAAGGACTTCCGTCAGAGGCGGCCGGACGGGGCTGGCGGTTGGACCTATAGCCTGAACGGCACCCGTCGCGTTCTCTACAACCTGCCGTGTATCCTCGCCGCCGTAGCGGCGGGCGACACGATCTGGCTCGTCGAGGGCGAGAAGGACGGGGATACCTTGAACGAGCGCGGGCTCGTGGCAACCACGAATCCCGGTGGGGCGGGCAAGTGGCGGGACGAATACTCCGAGACGCTTCGCGGTGCCCGAGTCGTCATCTTGCCCGACAACGACGATCCGGGACATCAGCACGCGCAGAAGGTCGCCCAGCATCTTCAAGGCGTCGCCGCCGAGGTGCGCGTCCTGGATCTTCGGGGTCTACCCGAGAAGGGGGATGTCTCCGATTGGATCAGAGAGCGAGAGGAGGAGGACGGCAAGGACTACGAGTCAACCCGCGCGACCCTGGAGTACCTCGCCTCGACGGTTCCCGTGGTTTCCGCCCGCGATTCTGCTCCCCTTATAGGGACGGGCGGAAGGGCGGAAACAGAAGCCTTCGAGCTTTCCGCCCGCGATTCTGCCCGAGAAGGGCAACCCCCCGTAGGGGGGTTGAGGGACGGGCGGAAATCAACCCTCTTCGTCACCGCCCGCGAGACTTGCTCCGAGGCCGCTGAAGAGGTCGATTGGATCGTCGAGCCGTTTCTCGCAAGCGGCTGCTTGACCGACCTCGCCGGTCCCGCCAAAGCGGCGGGCAAGACTACTTTGACCCTCGCGATGATCCGAGCGATCTTGGACGGAGGCGAGTTCTTGGGCTGGCGTACAGCGCGTAGTCCTGTGGTCTTCCTGACCGAGCAGAGTCAAGGCACCCTTCGCGCAGCGCTGAGCCGCGCGCACCTGACTGAACGAGACGACCTCTCCATCCTCTACGCCCACAAGGCGGCGAAACTTTCCTGGCCGCAGGTCGTCGCGGCGGCGGTCGAGGAGTGCCAGCGAATCGGTGCGCGGCTCTTGGTGGTGGACACACTCCCCGCATTGGCCCGACTGCGGGGAGAGGCGGAGAACTCCGCCGGGGAAGCGCTTCGCGTGCTGGAATCCCTGCAACAAGCTGCGGGTGAACACGGGATCGCAGTTCTATACACCCGTCACGAGCGCAAGGGAGGTGGCCCCGTAGGAGAGGCCGCTCGTGGTTCAAGCGCCTTTGCTGGGGGTGCCGATGTACTACTCTCCCTTCGCCGGCCGGAGGGGCGATACAGCCACGGGGTACGGCACCTCCAGAGCCTTTCGAGGTTCGAGGAGACGCCGCCCGAGTTGATGATCGAGCTTGGAGAAGACGGGCTCTACCATATCGTCAGCGACCAAGCGATCACGATGGTAGAAGACGAGATCCGGGTTGTCCTGCTCGAAGTATTGCCCGAGAGCGAAGGGAACGCCCTGGCTCTAGAAGAACTAATCCAACGTTGCCCAAAGCTGTCGCGGACTACGGCACAGCGCAAATTGGCTGAGCTTGCCGAGGAAGGCGTGATCCAGCATGTGGGTGCTGGGAGACGTGGTGATCCGAAACGCTTCTATCGCGCTATGGAGGAGCAGGGTGAGGCGCCATACTGATCCTGTGAAGCGGTCATGAATAAAGTATGGGAAGAATATTCCCATTGCCACAGCCTTGGGAACAAGAGAGTAGCTGGCGGCAACCGAGTACGCGGGTAAAGACAATGGCTCCTCTCCCCATTTTTCCAACAGAAAGTGGTCTCTCCCCAATTTAGGGGTCGAGGCCTGTAGGCCGCTTGGGCTAACTAAGGATCGCCAGCCCTGACAACAGCCTGTGGAGCTTCGTCTTCGTCCAATTAAAGAACATTCCTCCGTACAGTCCCCTGGGCGTGCCGATACACCACAGGGCGGTTATCGAGATGTTTAGGACGACGGTGCGGACGCTAACCAGCGGACAGACTGATTGGCTGTCCCTCTTGGGTGGTTCGGGGGACGGGAGAAGGAGAACGCTAGCGGACCGTTTCGAGAATCCAAGAAATTAACTGATGCGTACCTGCGTTGAAATCGATGCTCTCGATCGCGTCATCGTTTTGGACATTGCCTATGCTAAATGGGATTATGCTTGAAAGGCGTCCGGTCAATAGCTTTGCGGCTTCACCGTATAGCCGCAACGCCACCTCAGCTAGAGTTTTTTCGCTATGCTTGTGTTTATCCCACTCTGAGATCACAAGGGCGATCGGCGTGTCAATACCTCGGTAATCTATATATTCTAGAAAATTTTGCAATAAATAGCGGTCATGCTCTCCAGGCACCGCCGAACCAATCAATAGTATTGCATCTGCTTCTTCTAACCACTCGTCTATCTTTTTATCCCGTGTCACATGGTTGAAGTTTGTCGGATCCAAAAAGCGTAAATTCTCGCCTGAGACCTCAAAAAAGGTCAACCATAATTCCTCGCCTCTATTTCTATCCAAAAAACCAACATCAACTCTGGTAAAAACTCGGCCGCCAGTCTTCGAAGGGAAGCGCCCTTTTCGGAGTGACCTAATCCAGTCTTGTAGATATAGAGTTCCCTCTGGGTTTCCGATTGCATTAACGCGTGGAGTTAGCCCGCGCATTTCGTGAAAATAAAGAGATATGGCGGCGCAAATGGTTGATTTCCCTGTTCCAACTTCACCGAATAAAAATATCCGCGCGAGTGATCTTCCGACCGCAGTCCCTTCCTCAAGGGCTCGTGCGAAATCGGCCATGGAACCAAACCGCCTCTTCAGCTCCCACGCCGTCGCCTTCTTGAGGATTGACCGGACCTCGGCTGTACAGGGAAGCTGCCGGAGGAATTTTCCCATGTCGCGGAGAACCTCGACGGGTAGCTCTTTTCCGAAGAAGCAAAAGACCGCCGTCATGGCGAGGGAATATACATCCGCTGTCGCACCCGCCTCTTGCGGGTCTTGCATCGCCTCCGGGGCGGTATAAAGGAACGTCCCCATCATCCCGCCTTCTAGGGTGCCACCCGTGGTATCGAACGCCCGCACTAGGTCGAAATCGGTAAGTTTCGGTCGCCCTTCGGCGTCGAGGAGGATATTGGCAGGTTTGACATCCCGGTGGATGACGCCTCGCTGATGGGCGAATTGGAGAGCAGCCGCCACCTCAGTGATGAGCGGCAGCACCTTTTCGGGGGCGAGTTGCCTCTCAAGCACCGCTTGGCGCAGGTCGCCGCCGGTTACGTACTCCATGACGAAGAACTGGTACCCGCCATCGTCGAAATGCCGATCTAGCACCCGCACGATCCCTGGGTGGTGGAGTTCCGCCATTTTGCGGGCGCCACGGAAGAAGCGCTCAAGTCGGCTTTGGTCTGCGCCGTGCTGCCCGTGGAGAACCTTGACCGCGACCAGTCGCTGCTCCTGCCGGTCGTAGGCTTTCCATACAGTGGCGAATCCGCCATGCCCGAGCGACTCTACCAACCGGAATCGGCCGTCAGCGAGGAGGTCGCCTGACCTGAGCCGGCCGCCTTGGCGCATCTCGCGTCGCAGCTCCAGAATCTCACGCTCGACAGCCCCGGTGTCGCCTCCTGCGATGGTTAGCTCCTCCTTGCGCAGATAGGCTTCCTCCAAGGCAGAGATCTGCGCTGAAAGGACACCAGGGAACTTCGGCTCCTGGAGTCGAATATGGTGCGGGGAGCCACCGGGGAACCCAGGAGCGGAGGGGGGCTTGGCCCGCCCACCGCGAATGCCTCCGAGCAGGGCCTCTCGCGCTGCTTCCGCTTCGAGGCCCACCAGATCGATGTGCACGATCGGGCCGAGCATACCCTGGACAGAGCATTCGGATACTCGGACTGGCAGCAGGAGCCGCTTGGCGCCGCCCGGGTCCTTGGCGAGGTAGACCGCCCATTCCGGCGCAGTGAAGGCGGAGGTCAAGTAGGCTGGCGAGAGAACGGCGAGCATCCGCCGGGCCTCTTGGGCCGCACGGTCCATCTCAAGGACGAAGTTGCTGCCGGGGCGGAAGTCCCACGCCTGGATTATCGTCTTGAACCCCGAGGCTTCGAGTTGCCAGGCGATCCACTCCGCCCAAGCACGGTCTACGTGGTTGTAGCTCACGAAGAAGTCTTTCATCCGTGCAGGCAGTATAGCGAAGGCTCCCGTCTGCTCACAGATCCTTCCCGCCTTCCTCTTCATATCGTCGCGAGACCCTCAGTCGTAGGTGCAGAGCACCGAAAAACACAGGGCCGGCTTCCACGTCCCCAGAAAGGTTCACAGCTCGTATCCCGCTGACAGCACTGGAACAGCCAGCGGGCGGTCTCGATTCTCTTGGCGGCGGAGGTGAGTGAGGAGGGCCAGCGGCTGCCGGCCCCCGATGGGATCACGCGTAGCGGTCCATCCACAAATACTGTTTGCCCGGAAGGTACCCGATTTTTTCGAGAAACGGGATCACCGGGCTATCGAGTAGCGCGTACACGCCCACGAAGGCCACCTCCCGAGGAATGTGGGCCTTCAACTCATGGTGTAGAGCTGTACCGATCCCGCGCCGCCGGTACTCCGGAAGGACGGCGAGGAACACGATGCGGGCCGAAGTCTCCTCCAGCGTTGCGTAGAGGAAGCCCAGAATGCGGCCCCGGCGCTCGGCGACGAGAGTGACTGTGTTCATGACCTCGAAGAGCCAGCGATTGAACTCCCCCTTGTCCATGAAGACCCGCTGGTTGCTCGCCTGTAGCTCGGGAACGGAGAGCGCCAGTTGGAACAGCCGGTCCAACTCCACCCGGTAGGCTCGCCGCACGTTGACCTTGAGCGGCTTCTCGCCCTCTTCCTCCTCCGAGATCTTGTACAGCTCCTGCCGGCGGCGGGACATCGTGTAGATCGCCTCATCGAAGTCGTGGACTCCGTTCTCCGCGAGCGACGTTAGCCAAGCCGCGACGGAGCGGAACCCGAGGTGATTCGCCATCGTGGACCATCGAAGCGACTGGAGGATGTCAGCGCGGACCGAGTACAGCGTTCGTTTTGAGCGCGCCATATAGCTACGCCCTCCCCTCAAGCGCCTGCTCGATCTCGTCAGCGACCCGGGAAAGCTTGCCCGTGAGACGGCCGGCGAGAAGGGAGAGAGCGGTGTCCGACTCCGAGAGAGAAGCGTCCTGGTGTTCCCTCCCTACGGCAGCGAGATAGCCTTCGATGTGTCGGAGATCGGCGAGCGCGGCGCGTAGCTCCGTCGCGGTGACCCCCTCGGGCCAATTGGGCCAGTGGTGGTAGTACTCCAGGACCAACTCGTGGAAGAGCCGGCCGAAGATCCGGAGGGCGGTGTTGGCGGGCGGCTCGGTGAAGTACATGAGGAAGGTCTCCCGAAGGACCGGGAAGTCCTCCCAGGCGACGGGATCGATCCGCGGGGGGACCGCAGGAGCTTGGGGAAGCTGGTCAGGGGGCGATCCGGAAGGCGGAAGGTTGGTACACTGCGACTGGTCGGGCATTGGCTTAGCTCCTTTGCTCGGCTAGGCCTCGGCTGGAGCACCACCTCCAACCGGGGCCGTTTGGGTTTAGAGAAGGATTATCTCTCTATACAGACATGTCGTAAATACTGCCAGTGAATCGGCTCTTGGAAGAATCTAGCGTCCCGCTCTACCGCCCATGGAGAACGACAGGATATCCGCCTCATGACGATCGAGGGCGGCCGTCAGCCAGCGGGAGATCGCTTCGGCCACTTGACGTAGCGGGTTAGCGCTCACGTGCATGTAGCCTTCCGTCGTCGAGAAGCCCGCAAGCCCCGCGACTTTGGCCCAGGATCGATGACCGAGGAGACCCGCGATGAGGATGGGGGAGAACCCCAACTCACCTCCCGTCGTGGCGAACGTGTGCCGTAGGGTGTGCAGGCAGACATCCTCCAGTCCGGCCCGCTTGCGGATTCGCTCCCAGCACTTCTGGAGGCCGACCAGGTGCGCTCCGGCGTGTCGGCCCGCGAACACGTAGGGGTTGCCCTTCTGTCGCGGTATCCCTCGAAGCAACTCAACGGCTGGCGTACCAAGGAAGATGACGCGCGGCCCGACCTTGGAGTCTCCCAAACGTAGGCAGCCACCCTGGAGGTCTACCCGACTCCACTGCAACGTGAGCACTTCGTTCAGCCGAGCGCCGCTCAGGATCAACAGCCGAATGGCCTTCACGGCTGAGAGAGGTTCGGAGCCCTCGGCTTCCGTCGCGTCGAGAACTTCCCCGAGACAGGCAAGCTCTTCATAGGAGAGGTGTCGATCGCGCGGAGTCTCCGGGTAGCGTTCCACATCTCGGCACGGATTGGAGCCTCGGGGGCGCATGCCCCACTTCTCCGCCCGGGTCAGCATCGCGGAGAACAGCGAAAGCGTCCGGTTGGCCTCGTAGGGAGTCGCGCGCATGGACCCGTGGAGACGGGCCGCGTCCTCATAGGAGAGATCCGCTACCTTCCGGCTCCCCAGCCGGGGGAGCAGGTTCTTCTCCAAGATCCGGCGCGACTCCCGCGCGGTGCTCGGCTTGTTGTGGATCTCCACGTAGTCCGTCATGTACCTCTCCGCAAGCTCCCGCAGGGTCGGAGCCGCGCGCTCCTTGTGGCGATCCTGAGAAGGGTCCTGACCTTTGCGGATCTCGGCGAACAGATCCTGGGCCATCTGCCGGGCTTGGTCGGGCGTGAGCTTACCGTGTTGACCGAGGGTCACGCGACGCTGACCACCCGTCCGGGTGCGGTACCGGATGACGTAGCTCTTCATGCCGCTCGGCTTGACCCGGAGGCCGAAGCCGGGGAGTTGGTCATCCCAATAGTCGATGTCCTTGAGGCCGGGCTTGAGGGCGTCTACAGTGCGCTTGGTGATGCGGGGCAAGAGGCGTCTCCTTCGTCTTCTCTCTGTCCTCCGGGGGCGCACGGGGGGCGCAGCCGGGGGCGCTCGAAGGCGTATTATCGCTCTCTTTAGCGTCCGGGGCAATACCACAAACCATTTGTATAGAATGGTTTAGCGCTCTCCAGCGTCGTTGGGCGTACTGGGGACGGCAGACTACGGATCTGTAGGTTGGGGGTTCGACTCCTCCTGGCTGCACCAACTAACCCCTTCAAAGTCAAGAATTTAGCGACAGGGTCCAGAAAGAGTCTGGGACGCGTCACGCGTCAAGGACCACTGGAGGACCACTCAGGCACGGGCTTGCCCTGTCCCACACGACCGGGGTGCTCATCCTGTGCCCAGTGGCTGCAGGCGTTGGTTGCCCCGGGCGCACGGGTCATCGTGCCCGAAATCTCCGACTACGGAGGTGCCTCGTGGGCTGCGCGCTCAGAAGATGAAGTGGATTGAAAGGCTGGATGCCTTGGCGGACCTGCTGCACTGCCTGCCACCGTCGACCGCCCCCATACGTCAGGCCGCTGTTCTATAAGATAAATTTCAGAAAATTCTCAATGTGACTATTGACTATACGCGTAATAGATGGTACAACCTCGCTTGCGAGTCGAGCTGCACCCTCGGAGACGCCGTTTGCGTTGCGGTAAAAACCTATCGCATGGAGGATTTCATGCCCGCCAAGAGTAATCCAATATTGAAGCCAACCTCCCGCCGTCTCAAGCTCATCAAATGGCTGGGCACATTGGGGTTCCTCTCGCTTGCGGCGGTCTCGGCCGGTCACGGGCAGAATGCGACGGCGGCGAAACCTGAGGCCGTTCCAGGCGACGCCCTGTCCGGTGCAGCTGTCGGAAAGGCCTCTGGGCCATCTGCCGCGCTCGCCATCGTCGAGATTTATCCGTTCAATCTGGGGGCAGGGTACCGTTATAACTGGCTTGCAAGCCAGCCAGACGTGACCTCCGGGCTACTTGTCGTGCTGAAGGTCGATCCGGAATATGTTGTGCCCCAGAACGCCGCTGAGCCTGTTCTTTACGCGGGCGATCGAACGGTACAGCGTCTCAACCAAGGCGATCGTTCGGGCTATGTCATCGGGATCATACCGGGCGAGCTGGATCTGGCTACGGCGCCCATTTGGTTTGGACGACCGGAGCTCCCCGAGCGCGTCACGCCGGAAATCATCGCGGAGGAGAGGGCCATCGCCGAAGAGGCGGGAATCGGGGCCTTCAGCCCGGACGAGATCGAACGCGCATGGCGCGGAGACCTGGAAGCCGAGGATCTGGCGGAGCTCCTTCGGGGGCCAGTTGCCGACCTCGTGCTGAAATATTCGCCGGACGAGAAGGGTCTGACCGAAACCTGGCGCCTGCCGAGCACCGGCTCCGCTGATCCACGATAACGCAAACCAAGGGAAAACTATATGTTCATGATCGACGGAGCTGTGCGAAAGTCCATCGTTTCTTGTGCCGTTCTCGTTGCCTTGCTCTCCGCGGCACCGTCGCATGGGGCAGTCACCAAGGCGCAGCTCGCCGGAAACAGTCTGGCCACTTATCCGTTTTTCGAATACGTCAAGGCGATCAACGCCAACAGCCCATTGCGCGTGGCCATCGATCCAACGCGCTATCCGGCGATCATGGGCCAGACTTGCCGCATCTACGTTGTCGCCGCGAAAAAAACCCTGGGGTGGAACGCCAATACGACGTTGACCGACGTGACTTCGATCGGATGGCAGCTGCAGACCTTCCTCGGAGGCAATATTCAGGGCAATACAGTTCTGGTCACGGTGCCTTTCGAGCTGAGCGGCGCCGCCGGAACGGGTTTGGGCGTCGGCTACGACGTGGTCCTCGATTGCAATCAGAACGGGATCCTCGACGGCAACGACTATATTGACGGACGCAACAACGAATCCGGCATCTACATCGTTAACGACACGACGGCGCCGGGTCCTTACCCCGTGACGGAGCTGACCTACAATCTATCGGGCGCGGTCGGCACCAGCTTCGGTATCAGCGGCACGTTTCTGGCCGAAAACGTGTTTTTCCCGACGAACATCGCGTCGCTGCCGCCGGGGGTGCGGCTGCCGCTGATCGTCATCAGCCACGGCAACGGCCATAATTACCAGTGGTACGATCATATCGGCAATCATTTGGCGTCTTACGGCTACATCGTTATGAGCCACGCCAACGAGACGGGCCCCGGACCGGTTACCGCTTCGACAACTACCTTGGCACATACGGATGCGTTCATCGATCAGGCTGCGGCGGGAGCGATCCCGTTCGGAGGCAGCGTTCTGGCCGGGCGTGTCGATTCCACCAAGATCGTCTGGATCGGACACAGCCGCGGCGGCGAAGGCGTGACGATCGCTTATGACCGCCTCTTCGACAACACCTACACCCCCGTCCATTACATCAAAAAAAACATCAAGCTCATCAGCAGCATGCTGCCGACCGACTTCAATGGCACGGCTGTCGCCAATCCTCATGACGCCAATTATCATCTCTGGACCGCCTCGGGAGACTCCGACGTCAATGGCTCGGCGAGTTGCACCCTCTGTCAAACCTATCATCTGCACGACCGAGCCACCGGACATCGCCAGTCGACGAGCGTGCAGGGAACCGGGCACTCCTGGTTTCATAACGGCCCGGCATCCCCTTCCTGGTTTACCGGCCCCTGCGGCATTACCCAAGCCGACACGCATGCGATCGAGCTGGGACATTTCCTCCCCTTGGTCAAGCGTTACGTCGACGACAACATCCCCTCGATCGATTTCCTGACGCGCCAGTATGAGTCGTTCCGGCCGATCGGCGCGCCCACTGGCAGCTGTGTGGTCGTCACCCATGAATATTACGACGCCTCCGGCCCCGCCACCTCCTCCACCCCTAACGCCACGGTGGTGATCGACGATTATCAATCGCAATTCGCGACAAGTACCAGCAGCATAGGCGCGGGCGTCACGTTCAACGTCACCAATGTCGTCGAGGGCTTGTTGGATGACAACGACTCCACTTTCACCTGGGCGGCGACCGACCCCTTCAACGGCGCCACGCAAGGCGAGTCGTCTGGAGGCATCTACAACGACACGACTCGCGGCGTCGTTTTCGATTGGAACGGGGCGAACCGATTCTACGAATGGGCGGTGCCGGTCGCGGAGCAGGATTTCACGGACGATCTCTACCTGTCTTTTCGCGGGGCGCAGGGGACCCAGCATCCCAATACGGTGGCCGCGCTCGGGGACCTGACCTTCACGGTGACTTTGCGGGACGCCAGCTCGACGACGAGCTCCATCAACATCGGAGCCTACGGGGGCGGCCTGGAGGAGCCCTACCAGCGCAGCGGCGGTTGGCACAATGAGATGGAGACCATCCGGATCCGGCTGACGGATTTCCTGAATAACAACATGGGCCCGGTCCTCAATCTCAGCAGTATCGTCGCTGTTCGCTTGGATGTCGGTCCCGCCTGGGGCTCTGCCCAAGGACGAACCGTCATCGACGACCTGGTTCTATCGAACGATCGGGCCGTCTACGACGGTGCAGACAATGGCGACCCCCACATCACTACCATGAGTGGCGAGAATTACGATTTACAGATCGTCGGCGAGCTCACCGTTCTTCGCGGCGGTGGTATGGAAGTTCAGGCCCGCCAGACGCCCGTGTCTTCTGCGCCGCCCATCTACAATGCGCACACGGGGCTCGCCAGTTGCGTCAGCGTCAACACGGCGGTCGCGGCCCTCGTCTCCGGACATAAGGTGACCTACCAGCCCAGCTTGAACGGCCAGGCGAGCCCGGAGGGAATGGAGCTGCGCGTCGATGGACAGCTCATCGACATCGACGCCGTTCTGAGCGTTCCCCTCGGGGCAGGCGCCCGCGTCGCCAAAACGAGCATCGGAGTCGGAATCCAGATCGATTTCGCTGACGGTACCGCCTTGACGGCCATCCCAGGCTGGTGGGGACCGCAGAACACCTGGTATCTCAATCTGAGTATCCGGGAGACACCGGCGACGGAAGGCATCATGGGGCTCATTCCCTCCGGTAGCTGGTTGCCGAGGCTACCGGACGGCTCGTCCATGGGCCCGCGTCCCACTGTCGAAGCGGTGCGGTATAGCGATTTGAACGGGACGTTCGCGGACGCCTGGCGCGTCACCGATGCTACGAGCCTGTTCGACTACGCTCCCGGCATGTCGACGCAAGATTTTACGGACAAGGCCTTTCCCCCGGAAGGCGGCGAGAGATGCGACATTCCAGGCCATCCGCCGATCAAGCCCATCGATATAAGGGTCGCGGAAGAGCTATGTCGGCCGATCAATAAAAGGAATGAGAGGGAGAGCTGCGTGTTCGACGTCGCTCAGACCGGCGAGCCTAATTTCGCGAAGACCTATATCCAGGTCCAAATGCTCGATCAGCAGCGGGAAGCGCCCCCGAAGGACTAGTCAGACAAGGATTTCTCTAGAGCCCCGGCCTGCGCTTCTTGGAAGGCGCTGCCGAGCCTGTGCGGCAAGGCCTTCGCGGGCAAGGTGGTCGACACCCTGCCCGCGGCCCGCGAGGGCGGCCAGGAATAGGTTCGGCAGGGGAGGAATAGGTTCCACCCGAGTATGGAAGCAGAGGCACCAGGGTGAGCGTCTCGGGCTCGGCGAAGCGGCCAGGATCGGACTTCTTCCCTTTGATCTTCGACAGATACTCCTTTGTCCGGTCGTACCAGGTCCCTTCTAGAGAAAGCCTGGAGAGCAGGGACTTGGGAGTGAGGAGTAGGCGGCTCAGGAAGGTCCGGGTGGTGACCACCGCGCGCGAGCTGCCTTCTGAGATAACGCCAAGAGGTCGGGCCGTTGCGGGCTGGCCAATAGGGGGAAACGTGAAGGGATTGAGCCACGTTTCGCACCCCATTCAACACGGCGTGAGGCGAGTGCTACGCACTTCTGCCGTAAAGGATTCGTCATTCACGGCGCTCTCGGTCGGCGCCGCAGTGAATCACGGCCTAGCAATCACAAAACGTTCTCTCTTTCGTGTAGCAAACGTTGCACCAGGAAATGCAGGTGTTGCCGCCGCTGGCAGCCCCTGCCACCTGAAGAAGGGAGCCAGTATCGATCGTCCTCAGCGTCTCCTTGTTCAACATCAGCTTCTTGACGGTCTTCTTCATCTTGGCCTCCGATCTGTTCGTTTCGCATCTATTGGCGGCAAACTTAAAGCTTGGACCGCGCGATCTGAATTAACATCATATAATATAATGCGCACAAAAACAAGTGAGGATCGGGCTGGAACTCCTAGCGCCCTTGGGATGTACCTCAATCTCGAGATCTGCTCCCCTTCCTCCCCGGAATAGGTGCCTGTGGGCACCCTTCCCAGATGAGCCCTTCTCAGGGCCGAGTCGGCGCCAGGTGCTTAGTAACTGGCAAGGTCCAGGAGGAGGCGTCGCCTCCTGTTCCGTAGGAGTTTCGCCCCAGCCCCGTTGTCTGCCAGACTCCGACCATGCGATCCGCTCTCCTCCTGCTGGTTCTTCTGGTCACGTCCGCCCCGGCGATGCGCGCCGCTCCGGCGTCCGTCTCCTCCGGGTACCTCGACCGCTTCTTTGCTTTCTATCCCACCCGAGCCACCGCCGCCGGCCGGCATGATCTGGACAGGTCTCTGGAAGACCTCTCGCCCGAGCGGCGGCGGGAGTGGGTCTCCTTCAATCGGTGGGCGGCGGAGGGCTTCCGCAAGCTTCTGGCCGATCCGGCCGCACCGTTCGAGGATCGGCTCGACGCCGAGCTCCTCCTTCGCCAGGCCGAGATCGAGATCCTGGACCACGACACCCTGCGCACGCCCGAGCGGGACCCGCTGTACTGGACGGGTCTGCTGGGGGACACGACCATCTTCCTGCTCGTTCGCGACGATCTCCCCCTGGACGACCGGTTGCGGAGGGCGGCAGCGCGGGCGGATCTCGTCCCCCGCCTGGTCCGGCAAGCCCGGGAAACCCTTGCCGCCACCTTGCCCTCGGACATCAGCGCGGAGCTGTGTACTCTCGCGGTCCGGCAGGCTCGGGCGTCGGCGGAGCTTTATCGCGCAAGCTTTCCGAAAGCCGCGGAGGGACAGAGCGAGAAGATCCGGAAGCTGGTGGGAGAGTCCGGCCGCCGGGCCGCCACGGCCCTGGACGAGCTGGCCGCCTTTCTGGAAGGGCTCGCGACGAAGGCCACCGGCTCCCCGCGCCTGGGGGAGCGCTACGCCGCACGCTTCCGGATCGTGACCGGCGTCGCGAATCCCGTGGATCAGGTTCTCGCCCGCGCCGAAGCCGACCTCGCGGCCAAACGCACGGAGGCCGCCGTTTACGGCCGGAGCGTCTGGAAAGAGATCTTCCCCGGCACCGAGCCGCCAGGCGAAGACCGCGAGCTGTTGCGCCGCCTCTTCGATCGCGTCGCCGCCGACCGGGCAAAGACCACCGAAGTATTTATCGCCGACTACCGGACGCTTCTCGAACAGGCCCTGGATTTCGTCCGCTCGCGCAGGATCATGACCCTGCCGGAGCCCACGACGATCCTCCTCGACCGCTCCCCTTCCTTCTTCCTCGGCCAGAGCGTGGGAGGCGTCTATCCCGCCGGCCCGTACGCGCCCGAGGCCAAGACTCTCTACTATCTGCCCACGCCACCGGACGACGCCACCCCCGAGCAGAAGGACGCCTTCTTCCGGGACTTCAATCACCATTTCAACGTGATGATCACCCCGCACGAGATCGTCCCCGGCCACTATGTCCAGCTCAAGCTCGCGGCGCGGCATCCGCGTAAAGTCCGGGCCGTTTTCTCTGACGGCGTCTACGTCGAAGGCTGGGGCACCTTCTGCGAGCGCCTGCTGCTGGATCTCGGCTGGGGAGGGCCGCTTGACCGGCTGGCCCATCTCAAGAAGCAGCTCGAAAACATCTCCCGGACGGTGGTGGACATCCGCGTCCACACCCGCGGCATGGCCCGGGAGGAGGTCCTTCGCTACGTCCGGGACGAGGCCCTCCAGGACGAGCAGTTCGCGGGGAACATGTGGGTTCGCGCCATCACCAGCTCCCCCCAGCTCACCTTCTACCACCTTGGCTACCGTCAAGTGACGGGCCTCTACGAGGATGTGCGCAAGGCGAAAGGCGAAGCCTTCGATCTCCGTGCCTTCATGGATGGAATGATGGAGATGGGACCGGTCCCGGTGGCGCACTACCGGCGGCGCATGGTGCCGGAGTAGCGAGGAGGTCTTTGGAAGGAAGGATTGATACGCGTGAATGTTCGAAGAGTTGACGCGGAGCGCCATGTAGATTAGGGTGCACGCAATTAAAGGAGGTGCGCATGCACAGACGTCTGGCTTACCTCGCCCTCGTCGCCTTGATCCTGGTACCGTTGGTCTCGTTTGCCGCGTCGTCCAATCCTTCCCGTCCGTCGAGCCTTTATACCTGCACGGTCTGGATTGGAACCGATTACTTTACCGACGCCGCGCTGACCAACCGGGTCGGCGTCTGTACCCTCAACTGCTTCCAGGCTACGCACGGCGTCTACACGCCCACGTTTGAAGGCGGAGGCTCCTGCACCGGCTCTCCCGGGCCCTATACGCTCAGAAGGTACTACGGCTGCCCTGGAATTTGCCCCTAGTCTGCCGTTCACTGGCTCGATGCCAACCAGGACGGCGTCTCTCCACGGCGCCGCCGCTCTTCGTGAGCGGCGGCGAATTGCACAAGGCGACAGCCTCTCTTATTAAAAATTCTACAACCTCGTGTGTGTATAATTTTTATCTTGACAATCGATTAAGCCTCTCCTAGTCTCCCCCTCCCTCGTCCTGCACAAGCAACTCTGCTCCTGGATGAGACTCTGAACGATCGTGGGTCGATTGTGCTTTAACAAGGCTGTACAAGGAGTTTGTATGAAGAAGAAGATTTGGATCGCCGTCCTCTGTGTCATCGGTATTCTGGGGGTGCAGCACCTCTCCGCGGCTGGCCCAGAGAAGGAAACCTGGAAGGAGATCAAGGGCAAGCTGAAGGCGGAAGGCTGGAAGCAGGTCTCGAACGGAGTGTTCGAGCGCCAGCAGACCGATACCAAGGTCGAGCGTCTCGCCTATGGCCGCGAGGGCCTCATCTGGACGATTGGCGAGCTCAAGGGCAGGCTCAAGTCCCTGCGCGAGGAGTATCAGCGCCATCCATCGGAGGACCTCGCCAAGGTCATCGACAACCTGACCACCAGGATCGCGAACGCCCGCGAGGAGCTCAGAGGCCCCGGCACCGCGGAGGGCTTGTCCAGCCTGAGTGAGAAGTCGACCATCGGCTGCAGCCGGTGCTACAGCGCGACCGTGGACGCCTATCCCCTCACCAGCTCCCAAGGAGTCGGCGCGGTCGCCGATGCCAAGTTCAGCAGCGACTGCGGCAACACGGCCAATACGTATGCCTACGCCTACGCCCGCGCGACCCTGAACGGCACGACCACCACCAAGACGCAGGAAGACCCGCGCTCCGGATCCAACATCACCAGTCATGCCGCGGCCGTCATGAACGGATCGGTCGACTGCTACTCGGAAGCCTACGCTTCAACGCAGAGCAGCGCCCTGAACATCTCCTACTCGACCACCGAAACCAATTACTCCTGCCCCGCGACGCCGACGCCTCTCTCGGTGTCGATCTCGGGCAGCACGTACGAGTACTTCGCCGGCACCACGTGCCGCTCTCGGAGCTGGACCGCGGCAGGCTCCGGCGGCTCCTCACCCTATACCTACCAGTGGTACTACAACGGCGCGGCGGCGGGAACCGGGAGCACGTACACGCGATCGGTCTGCCCCTCCACCCCCAGCTTCCAGCTCAGGGTGGTGGTTACCGACAGCACCGGCGCTACCGCCCAGGACTACCACGATGTCACGGTCGAGAGAGAGCCGATGTGCGGTCAGTACGTCTGCTGAGACGTACCGAAGTCTCTGCTGAACGGATCGGGGCCGCCTGCCGGCCCCGTTTTTTTGCTCCGATCCGCCGCGAAGGGCGTGTTGCAAGAACACGACTTCCAACCGCGAGGGCGAGCGCGCCGACGATCAGAATTCCCGCGACTGCGAACGTGGTCCGCATGCCGGTGGCAACGGCTTCGGGGCGCGCCGTCGTGATGTCGGTCGTCGCCGCGGCGAGCGCGAACACGGCGCCCATGACGGATGCACCGGTGACGAGCCCGAGATTGCGCGACAGGTTGAGCATGCCGGAAATGACGCCCCGCTGGTCCGGGCGAAGCTCCGTCATGACGGCGGTGTTGTTGGCCGTCTGGAACAGCCCGTAGCCGGCGGTGATAACGACGATGGGGGCGATGTAGCCGGCGATGCCGAGCGTCGCCGGCAGCATGGACAGAAGGAAGGAACCGGCCGCTATTCCGAGGAGCCCCACGATCGTCACGCGTTGTGCGCCGAAACGGTCCGCGATACGGCCGGCCGGCACACCCGTCAGCGCGGCGACCAGCGGGCCGACCGACAAGACGATCCCAACCCTGGCCGCATCGAGCCCGAGCGCACGAGAGAGGTAGAACGGCCCGACCACCAGCGTCGCCATCATCACCGTCGAGACGAGCGCGCTCGTGGCAAGGCTCGCGCTCAGCACCGGATCGCGGAAGATCGCCAACCGGATCAAAGGCGAGGCCGCTCTCGCCTCGGCGAGCACGAAGAGTCCGGCTCCGAAAGCGGCAGCCAACAGCAGAGCGATGTTAAGCCCACCGAAACGGCCGCGCCCCAGGGTCATGGCGAGCGCGTAAGCCGCGAGCGTCAGAGCCAGAAGCAGCGTGCCGACACTGTCGAATCCGGCCCGATCCGTCTTCGGCTCCCTCCGATCAATGGGCAGGTAGCGATGCGCGAGAAGAAAAGTCAGGATTCCCAACGGCACGTTGACGAGGAAGAGGGCCCGCCAACTGAATCCGGCGATCAGAACGCCGCCGAGCGATGGACCGAGAGCCGTGCCCATCGCGGACATCGTTCCGAGCAGTCCCATGGCGCTGCCGGTCTTTTCCTTCGGAACCGTCTCGCCGACAAAGGCCAGGGTGAGGGCCATCATGACGGCCGCTCCGAGGCCCTGCGCCGCCCGGGCGGCGATCAGCAGCCGGAGCGTGGGCGCGAAACCGCACAGGACCGAAGCCGCCGTAAACAAGGAGATCCCGGCCAGCAGCAGCCGGCGGCGGCCGGTGATGTCGCCGAGCCGTCCGACGCTGACGATCAGTGTGGTGATGGCGAGAAGATAAGCGAGGACGATCCACTGGACTTCCTGGAAAGAGGCGGTGAACGCCTGTGCCAACGCCGGCAGGCCGACATTGGCGATGCTGGTGCCGAGCGAGGACAGCAACATGGATAGCGAAAGGCTGGCGAGCGCCCAGCGAACCGAAGACTTCGACATGTCAGGACTGTAGCCCCTTGCCCGACGTGGCGGAAGGCGCGTCATTTGCACTTTATTCGTGCGTTTGACGCCATGTCACGATCGAGCCGTGCTAGGTTTCGAGGCATGTCGAGGCCCGATCTCAACCTGCTGGTCACCCTGGATGTGCTGCTCGCGGAAGGCAGCGTTGCGCGCGCCGCCCGACGGTTGCGGCTCAGCCCGTCGGCGATGAGCCGGGCGCTGGCGCGATTGCGGGAGACGACCGGCGATCCGCTGCTGGTCCGGGCCGGACGCGGTCTCGTTCCCACACCCCGAGCCATCGAGCTCCGAGAGCGGGTCCGTCAGCTCGTGGAGGACGGCGAAGCGGTTCTCCGCCCCGCCGAGACGCTCGACCTCAAACAGCTCGTCCGAACGTTCACGCTGCGGACCAGCGAAGGCTTCGTGGAGAGCTTCGGACCGGACCTCATCGCTCGCGTCGGCGAGGAAGCTCCCGGCGTGCGGCTGCGCTTCGTGCAGAAGCCGAACAAAGACAGCACGCCGCTCCGCGACGGTTCCGTCGATCTGGAGACTGGCGTCGTGGGGATGGCGACGAGCCCGGAGTTGCGCGCGCAGGCCCTGTTCCGAGACCGTTTCATCGGCGTCGTGCGAATGGGGCACGCGCTGACCCAGGGCGAGATCACTCCCGCCCGCTATGCGGCCGGCCGGCATATCTGCGTCTCGCGTCGGGGTCTTGAGAAGGGGCCGATCGACGAAGCCTTGGAGCCGTTCGGGCTGGAACGGGAAATCGCCGCGATCGTCGATGGCTTTTCGACCGCGCTGGCTCTCGCTCGGGCCTCCGACCTGATCGCCAGCGTTCCGGAACGGCACACCGGAAGCCTGCGCGCCGGAATGCACAGTTTTCCTCTTCCGGTCTCCACGCCGGAGATCACGGTTTCATTGCTCTGGCACCCGCGGATGGATTCCGATCCGGCTCACCGCTGGCTACGCGGCCACGTGCGGAGTGTCTGCGCGGCGATCCACCAAGAATAGGTTCCGCTCGACTATGGAAGTGCCACCCGGCGGCGAGCACTGAATGAAAGCCCTCCAGTGTTCAACCCGGCGGGATACACAAACGAAATCAGCCGGTTGACCGGCTCTGAAGGTCGGCAAGATCCCGCCAGAGCGCTGTGAGGCAGACTTGGTGCAGTCTGAAAGGCAGTTCCGGTTCGACCGAGGCAGGGCGGACAATCCTCCAAGAGGGTATGCGTAGCGCTTGGCCAGCGAGCGAAGAGTACGGAGCGCCTACCGTACGAAGGGTAGCGTTGGCCGGCTGGCTGGCGTCGGCCGCAAGGTAGTCCCTACTTGTTCACCTGGGTGGAAGGCGGCGGATCAGCTCTTGAAAATCACCTCCAATAATATCGCTAAATCCTCGCGCCGTAATTGTATCCGCCAAAGCTTTCAACATTCCAGGAAGTCGCGGCACCATATCTTCCATCAGCTCCACGAAGACCCACAAGTCATGATTCCGCCGGTGAGGGTCAATTGATCGCAACCCCTCGTAAAGATTCTCAACTTTCTGCTTCCAATGCTTAGCGAGTTCCACTAGGGCAAGCTCGTCTTTTAAGAGCGGCTTCGCGTCGTCCATAATCAAGGCAATGACTTTCTCCTGGAACTCTTGTCGCTGATAGTCACATCGGCGATAAGCACGAAAAAGCTCATGCACCATGCAGAAGTCAGAGTGGAGCGACTTTTCAGAGATGACCGCGATGATGCGCTTTGCCTTGGAAATCTCTTGAGCAAACCTCTCAATCGAGTCACCCCCGCGCATGCGCTCCCTGTCCCGGCCGATTTCGCGCTTGCTTAAGCGAACGGCTTCGCAGAGACGGTCTACAACTTCCTCTCGCTTGCGTCCTTCCTCGGTCGAATCCTCGCCCCATGCGTAGGAGACGTAAATTTCGGGCGGTACCACTTGAACAGAGGGTGCCGGGACGGTATTGCCCACAGCCTTCGGCGTGACCTGCTCAGGAAGGACTGGCTTTGCGAACGAAGTCCGGTGAACGGCGCGAGGCAACCCGGTGAGTGACGCAGGCATCAAGGGGAGGTGGAAACATAGCCGATGACTCGCCGGACCAGCCTCCTGCTCGTCCCACAGCCGCAGTAGGAAGTTTTCATTCAGTTCATGCGATCGATTCACGGGTCGGCCTAAATAAGCGCTCAATGCTATGTCAGCATGGTCTGTAGCGCCACGACGCAGATGAATGAAGGCTGCAAGCCAAGCTACCGGGCCGCCACTCTCAGCACTAAACTTCGGATAGCTAGACAACGCGTCCAGTGCTTCCTCCGCATTCCCGACTGCAAGCCGCGAGAATGCTTCCTGTCCTGCCAAGGCCATGTCCAACGGAAATTCCCTGCGGGAGCTTTTGGCGAGTTCGGCGGCAGCAACCCATTGACCTGTAACTTGTAATAGCAGTATTTTGCCAAATGCAACTTGATCCCGGGAGAGCGGAGCGTTCCCGGATGCTGCAATGATTTTGGACAACTGATTACTGTCATTTGCGCCAGCGCAGAGCAACAGAGCGCTCTCTGCGATCTTTGCCCTGCCAAATTGCTCGGGTATTCGCCGCAATCCCTCCCGCAAGAGAGCGATTGCTTCTCCTGGCTTGCGAGCGCGGCAGAGGGCTTCGCCCAACGATTGGTAGAGCGAGGAGAGGCTTTTGTTAGGTGGGATGACCTTGATTCCGTCCTTGAGCAGAGCCACCGCCTTATCAATCCTACCTGCTTCGGCGAGAATCTCCGCCCCCAGTTGATAGAGTGGTGCTGTTAAGCTAGGTTCTGATAAGGTGCGGAGGCCGCGGTGAATGACTTCGATAGCGGGATTGGTTCCTTCCGTCTGCCGTTTGAGGTTCGCGAGTAGATGCCAAGTTGCTACCCGCGCTTCCGGTCCAAGTGCTCGATCTGCGTGAATGGCGGCCTGTTGAATGTCGCCGGGTCCACCGCGTGTTTGAAGGCAACACGCCAGATGATATTCGAGCCCCTTTGCCCCGCCATCTGCGGTCAGCACGGTGAGCACGCCTATGCGTTCGTCGAGTTCCTCCCAATCTTTGGGAACAGATGCGACATTTTTTATCTGCCTCTTCATATGGTCAGTGAAACGATGGCCGATGTTCTGTAGCTCGTCTTGCCTCCCTGCTTGCACAAGGTGGTACCGCAATTCCGCGAAGGATTCGCCGAGTTTGTTGTGGGTGCCGACCATCTGCTTTGCCTTGAAGTGGCGCAAATGATAGTCGGCGGCATCGGAGTGGGCCTGCCGAAATTTCGCGGGCTCATCGCGTAGGTTTGTAAAGGAAATCTCCCGCACAATCGGATTTAGAGAGAAAGTCTTTTTATGAAAATTGAGCAGATAACGGGTGACCAGAATGGAACTCAGCTCCTTTGCCTCATCACTGGTCCCACAAAGCCGCTCTAGGGCCTCGCGCTGGAAGCTACGACGATGGACCGCGAGGCGCCAGAGTTTCTGCTGATGTTTTTTGTCGAGATGGCGCATGGTCCGCTCCAAGAGGTCACGTTCCAATGCCTTGAGGAATTCACGAGAAACCTCCCGATCCCGTACAGCCCAGAGTCCTGGATTGCTCCCGATGATTTCGTCCAGCGTGTCGTAGCGAAGGGCTCCCACCAGCGATCCAATGGCTCTCGGGTTGAAGTCTAGGACTCGCACAGCCTCCTTCTTTTGCTCTGGTAGAATCTCGACGTCAGAGCCTACTTCTTTCAGTTTGGTCTCCAGCACCTCAAGGGCTTCATCCGGTTCCAGCGTAGTGAGTATGCATTTCGGTATCCACTCGGACCAACGGGCCTCCTCCACGATTCGGTCGCTGAGGAGCAGCAGTCGGCCCGGGAGCGCGGGCCGATTTCGCAGAAACGCTAGGATGCCATTCATCTCCGGCAATGGAGCCCCCGAATCTGCCCGAAAGAATCGCTGTGCCTCGTCAAAGATGATGATGACCGGGCGCTTGAGAGCCTTTTCAAGGGCATGGGCAAGATTGGGATGGGTTTCCTCAAACAGAACCTGCTCCATCTCCGGCATGCCTTGCTGGCTCAGGACCACTGAGAGCTCCATCAAGCTTTCGAGAACTGAAGGGGTCGCGCGGTCAGCGACCTCATTGATGACGGCTTGCTGCCAGTTCCCCTGCTTTTCAGCCAGCTCACGAAAATCACGGGCAAGGTCGGTCTTACCCACTCCTGAGAAACCTTGAAGGAAGCAGACGGGCGGCCCCTCTTTAAGCCACACTTCCGTTAGCCATCTGAGATTCTCAGCTCGGTTCTTCCCGATATACTTCTTAGGCATGTAGTACCCCTTACTCTTGTCAGGAGATGCCGACTGGGGAGGAGAGACAGCAGGGGCATTCCCGGCGTGCTTTACGAGCGCGGTGTTTTAGGAGTATGCAGGGAAAAGCATAATCATTTACCCAGGCTCCTTATAAATTCTACAGGAAGCCCGGAAAGTGTCAATCTATGCGCTGGGGTCAATAACTATTCGGACAGGGATTCCTTTCTAGGAGGGTTGTTGAGTGAGCAGTCGAGATAGACCCTAGCCTGACCCTGATCTTGGGACACCGGACTTAGACGCGAGAAATACGCCAGGGAGGTACCCATAGGGGTACTCACCCGGGGAGGAATAGGTTCCACCCGAGTACGGAAGAGCCTTCAGCGCTGGATAGGTTCCACCCGAATGCCGCCGGCAACGACTGGGAGTGCGGAGCCAGCGGGACCACGCGGAACGCCGTCCGACGCCTCCTTCCAGGCGGGCGGCTTGCACAACATCGCTACTGGTGCTGCGCGGGCCAAGTTGAGGATGATTCCAGGCGCGCTAGCTCTCGGGAGACAGGTGCTTCAAATAGGGGAGAGGCATCAGAGTCGGCGTCTCATGTCCTACGTGGATCTGCCCACGGGATACGGCCCATCTCCGGGAGATGGGCCGCAAATCTGAAGGAGCCGATCCTCAGGGGAGCGCGGCGCTCCAGGCGCTGGTGCTGCCGCTCTCGAAGCCGTCGTTGAAGATGCCGAAGCTGGAGCAGACCGAGGGCAACTGGATGTTCGACAGGTTGACCGTATCGACGAACCAGCCGGTGCCCTGGACGGTAAAGTCGTCCCCCCCATGCCAGCGCAGGCGTGCCGTCTGACCGGCGAAGCTGGAGAGGTTGACGGTGACCGGGGTCATCGCCCCGAGGGTTCCGGAGCACCACGCCCGCTTGCCGCCGATGGGGTTGTCGCAGCAGTTGTTGGCCGTGCCGTTGAAGCCGCCGGCGGTGAAGGCGGCGTCCGGCACCACGGTCCAGGTCTGACCGCCGTTCGTCGTGATCTCCAGGGTACCGGCGTCAAAGCACTGCGCGGTGGAGCCTTCGAACGCGAAGGTATGCCGGAAGGTCAGGGCCGAGCCGGCCACGGCGCGGAACTCGGGAGAGACCAGAACCCGGTCGGACGCCGAGCTCAGGCTGTCGTCGAACCAGGAGTGGGTCGGGCTCTGCGACTGGGCGGTGGACCACACCCAGTCCTGTGCGCCCAGCGCCGCGTTGTGGCTCCACCCCGCGAGATCGAAGCCGCCGCCGGACTGCGAGCCTTCGAAGGTATCGTTCAGCGCGGCGGGAACGAACGTGCCCGTCGGGGCGCCGCTCCGCTCCACCGTGTTGGTCTCCTCCAGGCTGTTCAAGGTGTCGACGGCACGCACGATGTAATAGTAGGTCTGGCCGTTGTTCAGGGGACCGTGGTCCTGGTACGCCGTGCCCACGACGCCGGTGGCGATCCGGTTGCCCACGCTCGGTGTAAAGCCGGGCGTGGTGCCGCGGTAGACGTTGTAGGTGACCCCGGCGCCGCATTGCGATGTGGCCGCCGTCCAGGACAGGTTGAGCGTGCAGCCCGAGCTTCCGGGGTTGGTCACCGCCTGCAGGCCCGCGAAGGCCGGAGGCAGGGTGCAGACGCCCGTCGCGGTGGCTTGGACGCAGCCCGACTGGCCGCTCTCGCAGTCGGCCAGGATACCGGTCACTTTATAGGCGTAGGTGGAGCCGCCGGAAACCGTCGTGTCCTGATAGATGAAGCCGGGCACGGCGTTGGCGATCTTGACGAAGGGACCGGTGGGCGCGGCGCAGGTGCCGTTGGCGCGATACACGCTGAAGCTGCTCGCGGCGGGCGTCCCGTTCGTCCAGTCGACGTCGATGCGGTTCGCCGCCGGAGCCGTCGCGCTGCCGATCACCGGCACGCCGGGCGGATCGCAGAGCTGGAAGGTGGCGATGCGGGTCGCCCAGGAGCTCGCCGGCGAATACATGGTGGTGAACCAGAAGGTGCGGTCGTCCACCGGGTCGACGCTCAACGCCGAATAATCGCCCCAGCGGTTGCTCGAGTTGGCGGTCGTGCCGGCGATCACCGTGACCTCGCCCTGCAGGGTGCCGAGCGGATCGCTGGCCAGTCGGGCGGCGAAGCGGATGCTGGGGAAGAGCGTCGTGCTCGAGACGCTGTAGCCGATCCCGAGGTTGCCGGAGCCGTCCATGGCCGCGCTGCCCATCCAGCGATGGTGGATGTCGGGCGCGAAGGTACCTTCCTGGTGCACGCCCCAGCCGCCGCCGGTCCTGCGCAGCTCGAACCAGCGGATGCCGCCGTGATTCGTGCCGTCCACGTCGGTCACCAGGTTGCCGACCAGCGTCTGATGCGTGCCGAAGTTGCGGTACTGCAGGCGGTTCATGACGACCTCGCGCAAAGGATCGAGGGTCGGCCCGCTCGGCTGCGGGAAGCAGTTGAACGAGGTGAAGCCGCAAAGCTCGGAGTCGATCTCGGCGATGGCGATGTTGGTCGGGCCGGTGAAGGTGGAATTCGCCGGCGTCGCCCAGTCGACATGGAATTCCCAGATCTCGAGGAAGTCCTGGCCGGCGGTGCCCGGCGGGTTGTGGGACTCGTCATCGCGGTGTCGCATGAAGGGGTTGGGTGCGCCGGCCGGAGGCGGCGTATTGCCGTCCGCGTCGGCCGGGATCAAGGCTTGAAAGCCGAAGGCTGGGATCGCGGGAGCGGTGAAGCGCTGGGCCGTGGCGACGCCGCCGACGAGCATCTGGGCCCGGTCGAAGGCGTAGGCCGCGGGGGTGCCCTCGTTGGACGAGGCATAGTAGGCGTCCGGCCAGACGCCATACTTCGGGTAATCCGGAAAGTTGGGCGCCGTGAACTGATAGGCGAACCAGCCTCCGGAGATCGGATCGCTGGTCTGGGAGATGTAAATACAGAGACGATTGCCGGAGCTGCTGAACTCGCTCAAAAACCAACGGTTGGCAAGCTGGTCGAAGAGCACGACGGGATCGCCGAGCCCGGCGGCGCAACTGCCGGTGCCGAGAGAGTCCATCGCGGTGGGGCCGGCGGCCACGGAGCCGTCCGCCTTGTTGTAGACCGTGAACACCGCGCCGCTGCCGCTGTTGATGCTCTGGATGTAGTGATTGATTCCCACGTCACCCACCGTGTCCGCGGGGTTGACGCCGGTGAAGCCCTGGCCGGCGAAATTGAGGATCGGCGGAGCCAGGGCCCTGAGCGGCACCCGGCCCTGCACGGCGAGCAGCGGATCGATCCGCGGCTCGGCCGGAGGCGGAACGATCTGCGGCGGCCGATGAGTACGCCGCGGGATCTCCTTGATCGGATCCCCCGGCTTCCATTCCGGCACGCGCGGCAGGTTGCGCAGATCGCCGTTGAAGACGGCCGGCGCCGAGGCCTCGATCGCCTCCGCGCCCTCCAGGACGATCTTCTCGCCAGAATCGCCGAAGGCAGGGCCGTTGATGGCCGTCAGCAAGGCCGGGACGAGCAGCCAGCCCAGGCGGTGGAGCCGCGATCCGAAACGGTTGAGGGGGCTTGTTGAGCTCATGCGTCCTCCCAAGAGATCAGTGCACGGCAGGGGAGAGCAATATGACCTTCCCCCGTTGGGTCTCGAGACTCAGTGGATGGGTACCTTGCCCGAAGATGACGAGCGCCTTTCCGGCCGTCCGGCGTTCGAGCCGCGCGTCCTTGCCCAGCGAGATCTCGCCCGGAGCCCGGATCTGCAACCGGGCGTCGGCGTCCTTCGGGAGACGGAGGGTGATGTCGCCCTCGCGGGTCGTCAGGCGGGGCGTCCGGCCCCAGTGGTCGCGCCGGAGCTCGGCCGAAATGTCTCCACGGCCCGCGGAGACCCGCGCCGTGCCGGTCGTCGTGAGGAAGACGTTGCCGCCCGCGCTCTCGAGCTCGACGTCGTTTGCCAGGCCGTTGGCCTGGATCATTCCGTCCTTCGTGCGCACCGCCACCCGCGCGCCGGCGGGGACGAAGACCGCCACGTCGACCCGGTGGAGGTCGCCCAGAGGCTTGGCCGGATAGTCCACCTGGACCGTCAGCCGGCCGCGGCGCCGTCCGAGCCTCACCTCGGGCTTCACGGGATCGCTCGTCCGCCGTTGGATCATCGCCGAGACCTCCACCTCGCCGGCGTCCGCGGCCCGCAGCCGCACGTCGCCGTAAGGATTGAGCACCTCGATGGCGGTCTCGGGAGCGAGAACGCCGGTCCACCGGAAGTTGTCGACCGTCCAGTCGGGAGAGGTCTCCTGGCCGAGGGAGGACAGGGAGGAAGCGCAGAGGAGGCCCGCGAAAACCCAAAAGGCCAGGAAGCTCAAGGACAGCTTCATCATATTGTTCCGCTGGAGAGAACCGCTCTTGAGTCGTGTCATGAACCGGACACTGAAGCCCGGAGCCTATCTGTTTAGCCGACTAGAAAATTATAGCATGGGGTGGCTACGGAGGCGTGTTGATCGGGCCGGCGATGAGCGTGCAGGCGGCGCTCGCGCTCGCACTTCCCGTATTGGTGCTGGTCAACTGACTGGTGCAGTCCGCGCTGGCAGGCGCCGTGTCCACGAGCTGCAAGGTCGATGCGGCCGTTTTCACGAGCGCTATGTACGTGGGCAGCAACTCTCCAACGGCGGCACCGGCAGGCACGGTGTTTCCGTGCACGTCCGTTCGTACCGAGTTGCACACCGTCGCACAGTTCGACTGCACGAAGATGCCGGCCAAGGGGAAGCCGGAGACGTCGTTCGGGTTGGCGTCGTTGTTCGTGACCGTCACGTCCAAACCGCCCTTGCCGTTGCGACCGATCACTTCGATGCCGCGGCCGTTCGGACACTGCCGCAGCGTGTTTCCATCGAGCACGATATCGGCGTCGGCATCGCCGTTGACGTTGACCCGCACGCAGTTGCCGGTCGCTGAACCGGAACCCGCAACGCCAGCGTTGCCGATTACGTTGCCTTGAATGCGGCCCTGGAAGTTACCGGTCGTTCCCGCGCCCAGGGCCGTGAGCAAGTTGATACCGTGGCTGTTCTGCCCGGTGAAGGTCGTGTTGTTGAGGATTCGGAATTGGATGCTGGATGCCTGCGACTTCGAGACGCCGATTCCCATCTCGTTGTTGGTGATCGTGCAGCCACTGATCGTGAAGTCCGAGACGACGGCGGTGTCGTTGGACGTCACCAGAATTCCCACGACCTTGTTACCCGAGAAAGTCGTACCGGTGATGCTCGCTGTCGTGATCTGCGAGGTGCCCCGTGCCTCGATCAGCGCACCGTGGTTGCCGATCGTCGCCAGATTGTTGCTGAAGGAGCTGCCCGAGATCGTCAGCGCCGAGATCGTGCCGGTGGTGTTGTCGATGCGCAGGTTGTTGTACCCCGACCCGGTGACGGAAGTGCTGGCGATCGAGACCGCCCCCGATACGTTGGAGAAGCTGATGCCCTCCTCGTTCGTCGCGTTGCCGTTGCCGGTCATGGTGGAGCTGCTGAGGCTGAACCCGGCGACGTTCGTCCCGTCGATGCCATCGTCACCGCTGTTCTGGATGATCATGGATGACAAGCTGACGCCCGTGGTGCTGGTCAGCAAGAGACCGTCCCCGGTCGTCCGCTGAATCGTGCCCCCCGAACCCGCCGAGCCGGTGCCCTTCACCTTCAGGCCTCCCGACGTTCCCGTGGTATTCAGCACGATGCCATTGGCCGGCCCATTCGCCGCCGTGCCCACCGCGATGCTCCGGAACTCCAGGTTGTTCGAGCTGATCGTGGTGTTCGCCACGTTCAGCGCCGTACCCGTGGTCGTCGTGATCTTGTTGACGAACGCTCCGGTCGCCCCCCCATTGCATGGGTTCTCGTCGCAGACCTCAACCGTGCCGCCGCCCGTGGCTGCGAAAGCCGCGTTAGCTCCCGTCGAGAGCACCAGCCCGCCGGAGAACCGGACTGTCGCGCCCGCGTTGTTGCTCAGCGAAACGCCGTTCCCGTCGCCATCGTCACCATCGGTGATAGCACCGGTGAAGCTCTTCGTCCCACCCGTCGCGTTGGTCACCGACACGAGCCGGCCAACGTCGTCCGTGATCGTGCCGCTGTAGGTTACCGCCGCGGTACCCGCGTTGATGTTGAAGTCGGTGCCAGCCGCATTGGTGATCGAGCTTCCGCTGCCCGCCGAGAACGTGCCGGTTACCGTATCCAGCGACACGCCCGTTGTTGCGCTGTTGGTGCTCTTCAAGCTGGGGAGTTGGAGATCCACTGTCGCGTTTGTGATGCCCGCCGCTGGGCCGCCTACAGCTTCGAAAATAGCGACGCCGGGCGCAACCGTAACCCGAGTACCGGTGCCCGCGCCGATATTTACCGCACCGGTTCCGGTCACCTGCAGGCCGGCACCGCCATCCGCGAAGATATCGAGGTCGCTGAAGGCAATGTCTCCCGCCACGTTGGAAAGCAACATGCCGGCCCCGCCGACACCATTACCAAAAGCTCCAATCACCGTGGTTCCACCGGAGATCTGCTGATAAGAGCCGCCCGGCGTAAGGTCGAAGGTGGCGGTGTTGATGACGATGCCCGAACCCCCTGTGTTTCCGCTCACGATGTTGCTGTCGAAAGACTTAATCGTCAACGCCCCGGTGCCGGTCTCCTGGATGTCCAGGCTCGTGCCGGTTGAGGTCAGGATGTTGCCGTTGAAGGCCAGGACCAGCCCACCTGTTCCGGCGAGATTGAGGTCGACGCCTTCAGCCGTCGCGGAGCGGACCACGTTGTCACGGATGCTCAACGTGCCTGAGCCGGCGAAGGCCGCGGTGGTGGTCCAGTCGATGCCGTTGACGTTGCCCGCCAGGTTCATGCCCACGATCTCGGCAGGGATCACGTCCCGCGCCGAAACGCCCTCGAAAGCATCCACGACCGTGTCATCCAGGAGCGGACGGCTACCGGCCGCAGCCGCGACGAGGTTCGTAGGGGCTCCGTTACCGTTGAGGTTGACGTTCAGGCTCAGACCGGCGTGCTGGCCGATCAGGTGCTGGCCGTTCTTGAGCACGATGCCGGCAGCCTGGCCCGTCGTCGTGCCATTGCCGAAGTATACGAAGATGTAGTCGTTGGCGGCCGAAGCGGTCTGCGCTTCGGTCAGGGTATCGAACGGGTCGAACGATCTGCCGAGGCCGCCCGCCGGAGCGTCGTTCTTCACATACCAGACGCGCTCGAAGCGGGTGAGCGTCACGGTCGCGGTAGTGCTCGCGGGAGCCGGTACGCCGTTATCCGACAGGACATACGTGAAGGTCTCCGAAGCGCTGGCATCCCCCGGCGCCGGCTCGAAGCTGAAGCGGCCGTTCGCCTGCATGTGCACCGTGCCCACGGCGGGATCCGAGCAATCGAAAGGCGCGCTCGAATCCGTGCAGGCGCCGACGGTGATCGAGGAGACCGCGATCGCATTGTTCTCCACCGGATCGCTGTCACCGTCGAGCACGCCGAAAGTCGAAGGCGTCGTTTCCAACGTCTGCGGGGTCGCGACGGTTCCCGTATCCACCCGCAACTCGGTGTTGCCGATGAAGTCGAAGGCGTCGTTGTCCGCCACCGGTGCATCGTTGACGCAGGTCACGATCACCGCCACCGTCGTCGTCGAGCCGCCTGGCGTCAGCGAGTAGGTGAACGTGTCCGGAGTCGTTCCCGGAGGATTGTTGCAGTAGTTTGCATTCGGCGCGTAGGCCAAGCCCGTACCGCCACCGGTGATCACCACCACGCCGTTCGCCGGCTGCGTCACCGACTGTATGCTGATCGGGCCGCCATCCGGGTCCGTGTCGTTCGCCAGCACGTTGATCGCGTTGGCTCCCGAGTCCTCGAAGACCGTAGCCGCGTCCGCCACCGCCACCGGCGTGTCGTCGACGCAGGTCACGGTGACTGACACCGTCGTCGTCGAGCCGCCCGGCGTCAGCGTGTAGGTGAACGTGTCCGGGACGCCCGAGGCGCTGTTGCAGTAGTTGGCGTTCGGCTGGTACACCAGGCCGGTACCACCCCCGGTGATCAGGACTGCGCCGTTGGCCGGCTGCGTTACTGACTGTATGCTGATCGGGCCGCCGTCCGGGTCCGTGTCGTTCGCCAGCACGTTGATCGCGTTGGCGCCCGAGTCCTCGAAGACCGTCGCCGCGTCCGCCACCGCCACCGGCGTGTCGTCCACGCAGGTCACGGTGACCGTCACCGTGGCCGTCGAGCCGCCCGGCGTCAGTGTGTAGGTGAACGTGTCCGGAACGCCCGAAACGCTGTTGCAGTAGTTCGCATTCGGCGCGTAGGCCAAGCCCGTACCGCCACCGGTGATCACCACCGTGCCGTTCGCAGGCTGCGTCACCGACTGAATCGAAATCGCACCGCCGTCCACGTCCGTGTCGTTCGCCAGCACGTTGATCGCGTTGGCTCCCGAGTCCTCGGTGACCGTCGTCGCGTCCGCATCCGCCACGGGGTTGTCATCCACGCAGGTCACCGTCACCGACACCGTCGTGCTCGAGCCGCCCGGCGCCAGCGTGTAGGTGAATGTGTCCGGCGTCGTGCCCGGAGGGTTGTTGCAGTAGTTCACGTTCGGCCTGTAGGTCAACATCGCTCCACCGCCGATGATCACCACGGTGCCGTTGGCTGGCTGGGTTACTGATTGTATGCTGATCGGTCCGCCATCCGGATCGGTGTCGTTCGCCAGTACGTCAATCGCGCGTGGGCCGGAGTCCTCGTTGACTGTGGCCGAATCCGAAACCGCCGTCGGACTATCGTCCACGCAGATCACGATCACTTTCTCCGGAGAGGTGCCCGGCGTCGTCACCACATTTGTGTCGCAAGAGGATGGCGCCGGGCATCGATCGTTCGTTTGCGAGATGCTGTACGAGGTGGGATTCAGGCTGTCGCTCGTCACACTCGCATAAGCGTAAGACTCGCAAGGAGCCCCGCCGTTGCGGTTGGCGTCCGCGCTGGCACTGACGTTCGAGCCGCTTCTGGGGCCGTCCGTCACGATCGCGGTCGAGGAGGCGCCATTCGCGGTTATCGTGGCTAAGGCATAGGTATAGACCTCGCCCGAAGAGTTGCAACCCGCGGAGACGTTGAAGTCGGCAATCGCGTCCGCCCAGGTACCCTGACGATCGGTCTTGTAGGAGGCGTTCGCGTTGTAGGCGAAGATGGGAGTGCAGTCGGTCTTCAAGACCGTGGTCTCCCCGCGCGCGTCGGCAGCCCGGGCGCGTTCAATCAATTTCAAGGTGCTCGCGATCAGCTTCCGGTGGCTCGCGATGGCCCTGCGTAGCTCGGGAGTCGGTTGAGCCTGGAGCTCCTTCCGAAGGATCTGGAGTTGAGCCTGGAGGTCCCAGAGCTTCCAAGTGAACCCAGCCTCGCCGAACACGAACGTCTCGACTTTATTGGGGCTCAGCTCACGCCGAAGGACGCCGTCCTGGACGATCTCCCAGCCTTCCTTCTGCAACTTCGTGAGGGGGTCTCTTCCCGAGCCTGGCTCAGACTCGGCCAGTCCAGGGAGAACCGTGCCGCACAGGAAGAAGCAGAACCAGAGACAAGAAAGCAGTAATCGTTTCATGGCGAGCCCCTTCAGCGAGTGAGTGACCAGGTCATGGCGTACGTTGGGTGACGTAGGTTGTGCAGCGTCTCTACAATACGCCTTTCTCATGGAGGACTCCAGGGCAGGCGCTCCCGGCGGGCAGGCTCCACCTGTTGGACGGGGCTCGCATCGGTGGAACAGGTAAGATGAATCCACACGATTCGGATGGCTTCTCGTTGGGAGGATTGGCTTGAAGCGGTTACGGGACTACCTGAAGAGCGCCGAGTACAAGGCCCGCGCGGCGGCGGAGAGCCGTAAGTGGGGGGATCACCTCCAGGTGGAGGCGCGGGGAGAGATGAACGCCTGGCTCGACCACCCGGAGATCGCCGCCCACTATCACCGGCGCGCGGCCATCGACGGCAACCGCTGGGAGGCCTGGGTGCCGCGTCAACTGGGGCGCCCCGCCGCCCGCAGCCTCGACCTTGGGTGCGGAGCGGCTTCGCGCAGCTTCGTCGTCTGGGAAGCGGGCGCCAGCGCCACCCTGGAAGGCGTGGACATCAGCGAGGACCGGGTCGCGGAAGGCGAGCGGAAGAGGCAGAAGATTGGCGCCCCGGGCCGCTTCTGGGCCGAGGACGTCAATGCGATCGTCCTCGAGCCCAACCGCTACGACCTCGTCTTCTCGGCTCACAGCTTCCACCACTTCCTCGAGCTCGAGCACGTCATGGAGCAGACCGCGCGGGCCCTGACGCCGCAGGGGCTGTTCATCCTGGAAGAGTTCGTCGGCCCAACCCAGTTCCAGTGGACGGACCTCCAGATGGGGCTCACGGCCGGCCTGCTGGGCCTCCTGCCCGAAGAGCTGCGCCGGTTCCGCTGGGACGCCGTCAAGCACGCCGAGGGCCGGCCGACGGTCGAGGAGGTGGTCGCCGTCTCGCCGTTCGAATCGATCCGCTCGGCGGAGATCGTCCCCCTCTTCGAGAAGTATTTCGAGATCGTCCTGATCCGCAAGCTAGGCGGTACGCTCCAGCACCTTCTCTACAACGGAATCGTTCACCATTTCTGGCCGCTGACCAGCGAGGCTTCGCGCGCTCTGCATGGCATTCTGGCGGTTGAAGACCAGTTGATCGACTCCGGTCTCCTGCCGAGCGATTTCATGCTGCTCGTCGGCCGCCGCCGCTGACGACGCGACGGATCAGGCCGACCAAGGGTCGACGAGCACCAGGCCACATCCCTCGAAGTGGCGAGTGTTGCGGGTCGCGAGAGTCGCTTTGCGTGCGTCGACGATGCCGGCAATCTGGACGTCACGAATCTCGACGGTTCGGCCGGCACTGCGTCGCTCCGCCGCGATGCGGCCGGCAGCCTGGGCCGCGGACTGGTCGAAGGGCAGCACCCGGCCTTCAAAGTCTTCTTCGAGCGCCTTCGCGAAGGCCTCTTCCAGTTGACGCCGGCGCCGGCCGGCCACGAGGATCTCCAGGCCCAGACGGACCTCGAAGACAGTGATCGAAGTCGTCCATACAGATTCGGGCGGCAGGCCGTCGAGCCACGCCAGCACGATTGGATCGGGCTCGTGCCGCATCAGAGCCGAGATCACATTGGTGTCGAGGACGATCACGATTCGAGGTCGGCTGGGCGAGCCTCTTGCCCGCGCAACTCGGGAAAATCTTGCGTCAGACCCAAGCCGGCGAAGCGGGCCGCGAGCCGCGAGCCGAGCGGCACCTGAGCGCCGCCTTCGTTCCTGACCGCGTTGCGGAGGATCTCGCGGATTTCCTCTTCAGTGCTGCGACCGTGACGGCGTGCGCGGTGCTGAAGCTTGGCTTTTACGTCGTCGTCAAGGTGCCGGACCAGGAGTTGAGCCATGACTCCATGATAGCACGATATCAAGAGTGTGGCGAAGCGCCGGTGGGCGGTTCGTGATGGTGCTCCGTATACTTTCGAAACTGCTTCTGAGTGGAGCGATTCCTCAAGGAGACCACCATGAGCTTTCGGCATCTCGGGATCTGTCTGTTTCTCACCGTGCTTCTCACCCGATCCGGGCTCGCGGCGGACGAGCTGCCGGCTTGGACCTCCATCGGGCCTGACGGCGGCAACGTTCAGGCCCTGGCGGTGTCAACCGCGCTCCCCGGATGGATCCTGGCCGGCGTGCAGCAAGGCTATGGCATCTTCAAGAGCACCGACCGCGGCCAGAGCTGGGGAGCCGCCACCGACGCGTTCGGTCGGAACGTTCTCAGCGTGGCCGTCGACGCCGAGGGAAAGGCTTTCTATGCCGCGACGAACCGCGGGCTCCTCAAGAGCACGAACGGCGGTGCCCGGTGGCCGGCGCTCGATGCGAGCGCGGACGTCTACACGCTCGTCGCGACGCACCCGCGTAAGGCCGCGATCGTTTTCGCCGTGCGGGGAGGCGTCCTGTTGCGCAGCACGAACGGCGGCGTCACTCGCAACGCCGTCGAGGGCCCGGAAGGGGTCGCGAAGATCGCGTTCGGGCTGGCTGGCCGGCGCACCGTGGTGTACGCGGGAGCCGGCAACGGGCTCTGGCGGAGCACCGACGACGGCCGGACCTGGACCGACGAGAGCCCTTCCTCTCCGGCCCCTCTCCGCGTCGAAGCGGTCGCGGTCGATCCCGGCAATCCCCAGGCCCTCTACATCGGCCTCCAGCAGGACAAGAGTGTGCTGTTCAAGAGCCTGAACGGCGGCGCGACCTGGCGGCTGAGCCAGAGCGGGCTGCCGGCGGCGGCCGACGGCACGCTGCCGACGATTTCGGAGCTCGCCGTGGATCGGACGAATCCCTCCGTCGTCTATGCCGTCGCGAAAGGTGAGCTCTTCCGCAGCGTCAACGGTGGACGCGACTGGTCGCGTCCCGTCCCCCAACTCCCTGGCGGCTCCATCCATGCCCTGGAGACGACCGCGTATGGTGTGCTGGCCGGCACTCCGGCAGGCGTCCTGCTGAGCGCCGACCGGGGGCTCACCTGGCAATCCCGCATCGCCGGCCTGGCCGCCACTTCGATCGACGGCATGGCCATCGACCGTCAGGAGCCGGCCCGGCTCTATGCCGCCGGCGCGCCCGTTGGGATCTTCAAGACGACCAGCCAGGGCCGGCCGTGGCTGCGCCTGGGCGACCTCGCGAGCCCGCCTACCGCTGGCCGGCCGCTCGTGGTCGATCCGGACGACCCGAACATCGTCTACGCCCTGACGACCAATAGCATCGCCAAAAGCACCAACGGCGGCCGGCGCTGGAACGTGTCTCTATCCTCTTCCTGTCTGATGTTCAGACGGATCGCTCTCGATCCCCGGGAGCCGGCCCACCTCTTCGCCTCCGCTTTTATCAATTTCCCCTGTGACCCGTCGATCTGCACGTTCTTCCGCAGCCTGGACGCGGGCGAGACCTGGGAATGCCTCGGCAACTTCCTCTCTTTCCTCTATGGGGACGCGCTCCTGGGAGTCGACCCCTTCACCTCGGCCGTCTACGCGCAGATTTTCGGAGATCTCTTACGGAGCACGGACAACGGAGCGACCTGGTCATCGCTGAGTAGGGTGCTGCTATCCGCCGGCTCCTTCGCCCCTTCTCCCCTGGTGGAGGGGACCTTTTGGGCCGGGCAGGGAGGCGTGGTGTTGCGGAGCCGCGACGGCGGGCAGACCTGGCAGCCCTTCTCAACCGGATTGCCCGCCGGCGAGTCCGTGGCCACCCTGGCGCCCGATCCGGTCGAGCCCGCGACGCTCTACGCCGCGACCCTGCGGAGCGGCGTCTTCAAGAGCACCGACGCCGGGGAAACCTGGAGCCTGGCGGGCCGCTGGCCGCCCCTCGTCGAGTACAGAGGGGGCCTGCTGGTCGATCCGGGAGATCCGTCGATCGTCTATGCCGGCACCAAAGGTGTGGGCGTGCTGCGCCTCGATCAGAGCGGGAACTGAAGCTCGCGCTACGGACGCGGCCGGCGCGCCAGCTCAGCGCCGGCTGATCGTGCCGCGGAAGCCCAGGGGCAAGGGTACTGCGGCGAGCATCATGCGCACCGACTCGGGCTCCTCGACCTGGACGTGATAGCGAGTCAGGAACAGGTGGCACAGAACGATCAGTTGCGTGGTGCCCAGGCCGGCGCCGATGCACGACTTGGGCGCCCAGCCGAAGGGCGCATAGCTGGAATGGGGGCAGGGCCCGTGCTCGGATCCGGACAGCCAGCGATCCGGATCGAAGGTGTCGGGTTCCTTCCAGTGCCTCGGATCGTGGTGCATGAGGTAAGTGCTCTGGAGATAGCGCTGGCCGGGATCGAGCTTGGCCTTTTCGAGATCGATTGGAGTGCGCACCAGCCGGGACAAAAACAACGGCGGACTCCACATGCGCAGGACTTCCTTGACGAAGCGATAGGTCACCGGGGCCGACTGGACCGGCGTGCCGTGAAGCTGCTCAGGCGTGAGAGGTGTGAGCTCGGCCGTCATCCGCTCGGCCCAGTCCGGCCGCCGGGTCAGCTCGTAGAGCAGGCTCGCGGCGGCAGCCCCCGGAGGACCGGCGATGGCGGTCAGCACCGCGGTGACCGCGTCGACGGCGCGGTCCACGCCGAGCACAGGCAGCAGGTCAACCATTGGATCGGTGAGGTCCAACTGGCGCGGCCTGCGCCCCCGGGCCCGGCCGCGCAGCTCGCGGCGTACCACATTGCCCGCGCTGATCTGGATCCAGATGGACCGGATCTCCTTCCAGACCGAATCGCCGTCCGACCGCGTGCGCACCAGTCGCGCAAGCTTAAAGTGCTGATCGCGCAGGATACGCGTCTCGTCGGCTGGAGGAATACCGGCGATCACCGTGGGCAGGATCGCCCGGGTACACACTTGCTGCGCCGCCCAGGTCAGATCGAGTTGTTGATCGAGCCTCTCGTCGATGAGCTTCCGCATGGAGGCATCGAGCCGGCCAATGCCGGCGGCGTCCGACAGGTGCCGCAGTTGCGTGCTCATGGCCGAACGCACCTGCGTCCAGGAGACCGGATCGCCCTGGCGGCGGCGCACCACGTCGGCAAGCTTGTCGGGCAGGGTCAGATCGCCGAAATTGATGGCGTTGATCTTCTGCGACAGCTCTGGATCGAAGATGGCCAGCTCGTTGTCGTTAGCCCAGAAGATGCTGCCTTCCGCGTGGCTCCTGGTGCGCATCTCGCGGACGAAATCTACTTCCTCGGGTGCAGTGTCCATGCGTCCTCCTGGTGCGCCCTGGGGTGGGGGGCGGAGCGCTCCGCCCCCCGGCCAACGACTCAGATGTGATGGTACAAGTACCAATTCCAGTAGCCGGGCTCTCTGCGCCGGATGGCCAACGCCCTTACGACGGCACGTGTGAACTTCGCCATGTCACTCACCTCCTTTCACGTGGCATGAAAGCCGTTGTGTGGCACCAGGCTCAAAGCGAACGGAGGTGGAGCGAGCGCGGGGCCGACACACGGCCGGTGATCTTTTGGAACGACGGTCAGGTCGTAACCGTCGACAAGGATCTTCAGGAGCACCTCGACGAGTTGCACGGAAAGCGAGCCCGCCACGCAACCGTGCGGGCCCCAGCCGAAAGGGATGAACGCCTGGAAATCGGGAGACTCGGCCCAGCGCTCGGGCCGGAATCTGTTCGGATCGGGCCAATAGCGTGGATGCCTGTGCACGAGATAGGGGCAGACGACGACCTGGTCTCGCGGCGTGACCTCGATGCCGGCCACCACGTGCGCCCGGGCCGGCCGGCGCCCCAGCATCCAGGCGATGGGCCAGAGCCGCAGCGCCTCCTGGACCACCCAGGCCGGCTCGGCGGCGGTGCGCGGATTCGTGCCCAGCAGGTAGACCGACCAGCCAAAGACGAACCCCACCGAGCCCGCGATGGCGAACAGGAACGACAGGAACACCTCGGCCAGCTCCGCCGGCGGTCCGGGCGCGGCAGCCACGACGTCGATCAGATCGGCGGGTTCGCCCGACCTGCCGGAATCGCGTGCGCGTCGCTGCTCCACGGCCCGCACCAGCTCGCGCCCCACGCGGAACCGGAACACCGCCCGTCTCAGGCTGGAGTAGCGCTCCCGCGCTCCCGCCTGCACCGCGCGCTCCACCACCTCGTCGATCGTCCGGCGCAGCCGGATCGGGCTGTCCGGGGAGACCAGCGCGTCCACGAGGTGCCGGTAGACGAGCTGGTTGCCCGCGTCGGGCCACTCGCTGGCCGGCGCCAGCGCCCGCACCGAACCCGCTAAACCGTCCGCCCGCGCCTGGAGATACGAACGAACCAGCATCCGCCCCGCCCGGCCGATCTGCACCTGCACGGCGCGCGGACCGAAGACCCCCCGGCGTGTGTGGAAGAAATCGGAGTGCTCCTCGTACAGCCCGCTGGCGTTGGTCAGGACCGCCTTGGCGATCCCTGGCTCCGCCACGCAGAGCTGGCGTCCCGGCAACCAGAAGGCGTCCCCGGCGGCCGGGAACACCCGGTCGAGATACCCCACCGGATCGTGACGAAACTCTGCAACCGCCTCCCGCTTGAACATCCATCGGCCTCCCGGCGGAAGATGGGCGGGGTGCCCACTCATCCGCTTTTCAACATATTATAGTATATGATGATAGAGGAGAGGGGGACAAGCTTGGAGGAAACCTACCGGCTGTATGGTGACCTCGCGGCCCGGTACGACCTGCACACGCCGCCCGGTCTCTACCGGCCCAATCACGAATTCATCCTCGAGGAGCTGCGTCGTTTTGGACCCGGCGCCCGGATCCTGGACCTGGGCTGCGGCACCGGCGCCTTGCTGGAGCACCTCCGGGCGGGCGGCCTGGAGGTGCGCGGGATCGACGTCTCGCCCGAGATGATCGCCGTCGCGGAGCGGCGGCTCGGCCCCGGCATTGTGCGGGTACAACGGTTTCAGGATGTCGAGGAGCGGGAAGAGTACGACGGCATCGTCTCCCTCTCCTTCCCCTTCAACTACTGCACCGGCATTTCCGAGGCCCGGAAGGCCTTGGTGGCCTTTCATCGCGCTCTGCGGCCGTGCGGGCTCCTCCTTCTGCAGGTGGCGCACGCCGCGAACGCCCCCGACCGGCTCTTCGAAGAGTGGGAACCGGGTCCGGCCGGGGAGAGAGACATTCAGTTCCTCTGCCGTTTCCTCGGCGAGCCGGGCAGCGAGCCGGTCGTCCGCGCCCAGTACGTCTATTCCTGCCGCAGTCTCAACGAGCTGCTCTACGAGGAGCACGTCCTCAACGTCGCGGACGTTCACCTCATCGCCGGGCTGCTTCGCGAGACGGGGTTCTCCGACATCCGGATCTACGGCAACTCCCGACGCGAGCCCCTGCTGAACGCCCTTGCCCCTTACGTCCTCGGAATACGGAAGAGCGGGTGATTCTCCGGTGATGAAAATCTGCTGCTGGGAGCCGCTGCGACCGCGGTCGCAGCCGTCGCGACCGTAGTCGGAGCTGTTGCGACCGCGGTCGTAGCCGTTGCGACCATGGTCGGAGTCGTTTTGACCAAGGTCTGAGCCATAGCGACCGTGGTCTGAGCCGTCGCGACCACGGTCGGAGCCACTGCGACCAAGGTTGGAGCCCTTGCGACCAAGGTTGGAGCCGTAGCGACCGTGGTCTGAGCCGTTGCGACCACGGTCTGAGCCGCTACGACTCCGGTCGCGGGAGGATGCTTCGCGCGAGGATCTCCCCGATCTCCTCCTGACGGGAGGGGCCGGAGAGGAGCACCACGATGGCCAGATCTTCCGAGGAGCGGGCCATCGCGGCCACGGCGTTGGCGTTCAACAGCCACTCGGGATCGAAGGTCCGCAGCCATCCCGCCGGTCCGCCGTCCTTCTGCACCGCGAAGCCTTCGTCCGGGTGCCCTCCCTGGATGGTCCCCAATTCGTACGGCTGCAGACGGCTCAAGGCGCCCCGGGCCGCCAGGAAGATCAAGGCGTCCTCGCGGCTCTCGAACGTCGCCTCCGGAACGTCCCCCTCCTCGAAGCTCCTCCAGGCCCGGAAGAGCGAAAACTTGTCGCCGCTCTCGCGCAGCACCAGGGGAGGCCTCCTCTCCACCTCGGCCGATGTCCCAGGCTCGTCCCGCTCGCGCAGGGCCTGCAGGAATTCAGGGGAAAACGCGTTCAATCCGGCTCGCCCTTCAGGCATATACCCTCCCTTTCCCGAACGAGTCCCGTCGTCCGGAGCTGGTATGAAGTTTCGGTCTCCTGATACGGGCCGCGCGGCTGTACTATTTCTACATCATGTGTTTGGTTTCAGTCAAGACGTATTGGCAATAGGATCTTTGATTTGGCTCTGTCGTTGATGTAGAGTAAAGGCATGAAGCCGACTACCGAAGCTGAAATCCAGCGGATTCTGGACCTGATGCGGACTCTCATCCGTATCCTTGGCCTCTCCAACCGGGAGATCGAGCGCAGGGTCGGGCTGTCGCCGAGTTACCTGAGCCGGCTCTTCGGGGGCTATCTGGAGTTGAAGTACGAGCACGTGCTGGAGATCAGCCGGGCTCTCGGGCTCACTCCGCGGGAGATGTTCGAGCTCGCCTATCCGGACAGCACCGAGCCGCCGAGCGAGTCGATGGAGAGGATCCGTGGCGTCCTCAACAACATGCAGCCCAGCCGGACCGTCGCCGAGCCCGCGTCGAAGCCGGCGCCCGCTCTCACGGCAGAGGACGTCGAGCGCCGCATCCAGGAGGCGCTCCGGCAGGTCTTTCAGGATCTGAGCCGCTCGGGCGGCGGGTAGGCAGGGGGACCAGCGGAGACCAGGCTACTCCGCTGGTGACGTAAAGCGGGCGTCGGGGTTGATCTCCCATTCCCGTAGAAATGAGACTACCCGCTCAACGAGATCGACCGTGGCCTTGTCGATCCGGAAAGCGTCGTTCAAGAGTTGAACCGCTCCCAAGACCTCTCGGTGGATCTCCAAAGCAGAAAAGACTCCAGCCGCTTCCACCACCACTTCTCGTGCCTCGGCTACTTTTCCCTGGTGCATCCAGGCAAGCGCGAGCTCCAGCGCAACCAAGGCGCCCGCGAAGCCTTGCTCTGTCTCGAGGAACCCATTCTTCACCTCAAGAAAGGCCTCCTCGGCCGCGTCGAGTTTTTTCAGGCCTAAGCTGATTCGTCCCTCTGCCCATCGCAGCTTGAATTCATTCACTCTCCCAGTTCCAACCAAGCGAGATCTGTTCTCGAACAGCAGTCTTTTCGCCTCGGGATAGCGACCACAAGCTTCCAAGTAAAGGACTTGGTTATGAAATGCCCATGCCTTGAGCCCCGGTTCACGCTGCTCGTCAATTTGACTAAGCCCTAGTTTGTTCAATTCTATAGCTTCTGCCGAGCGGCCGCTGCGGTGAGTGTAAACAGCTTTAAGGATAAGTGTTCGCCCAGCTAGGTGTGAGTCTCCGGCCTCTAGGTAGAGGCTCTGAACCACGTCAAGACCATTGATCGCAAGCTCGAATTTTCTATGTGCGGCGAGAAGAGAGGCATGGAGATCATGGAGGCGAGCCCTCAAAAGAAGATCGCCCGTACCTTTCTCTAGGAACGTGAAGGCCTCCCCAAAGGATCTCTGGGCACCCCATAGATCGTTGGCGACTCGCTGAGCGTTGCCGAGTTCACCCCAAGCACGGCTTTGGTAGTCCGATACCTCGGCCTCGCCATAGACCATGGGATCAAGATCCTTTGCCAGATAGGTGGCCGTCTTGGCGAGCATCACCATCTCACGGGGATTGTCGTGGCGCACTGCCCAACTCCGTTCAAGAAGCGCTCGATAAACTCCCAACCCCTCAAGGGGCATATCGCCCTTTTTGGCGATGGCAAGAGCTCCCTCTCCAAAAGCCAGAAGAGCGGCGGCACGCAGCCGGTCTTCTTCATCTTTGCGGTGACGCTCCAGCCGGAGAGCCCATTGAAGACTAGAGTTAATCACTCTGTCATAGGCGTCATCCTCTTCCAGCGTTATCGACCCCTGGCCGGGAAGGACTTTCGCGAGAACGGTTTGGCAGGGTTGGCATCTCCGCGCTAGATGGCAGACGATCTCCCGTCGGCGTTCGGGGGAAAGCTCTTCATCGCCCAAGACAGCTTCCAACTCCGACGCGGTTAGGTGCTCACTCAAGAGGATGTCCTCCTTCAGAATGCATCGATCCTCTCACACTTCGTGCCGAACTGGAACGCAGGGTGGCAAATCGCTCAGAATGGAGTTCAGACTCTCCTAAAGAGCCCGGGGGGCTCCCGCCCAGATATGAATGCCCGGATGGGAGCTAGGAGATCGGGGGCCTTCTAGCTGTCGGGGTCGATGCATCCATTGTCGTCGTTGAAGCAGGCTGGGCGCTGCCTAACCGTCAAAAGGCTTCCGCACCGCCCATTGGGGTCTATGCAAGCCCCTTCCTTGGTCTGGCTTGCTGGTGCCTTCCCTCCCTGGGCAGGCACCGGGCTCTCCGCCCGCCACCATCCAGCGAGCCCCTCACTCCAGAGGGACTCCATCCATCCCCACAGCCCCACGGAGCCGGTCCTCTGAGCCGCATCGGCTACGGCGGGGCTGGCAATCGTTAGGACCAAGGCGAGAGCCAAGGCGGCGAGACCGCGTCCCCTTTTCTTCTGGCACATGTCGATCCTCCTCCAGAGCGGCACCGCCGGAACCAGCATGGCGCCGGGAGGCCGCAAGCATGACGTCCGTCCCTTTTTCGAGTCCCAGTCTGACAGGATTGCGAGGATTCCTCGCAACATTGCGCGCCAGCCGCGCAATCGCAACGCCCCTTTGTCGCGCCGTCCGGGAAAGCCAGCCTCAACCATAGCACCGCCGGACGCGACTCTGCACGGCTTCCCAAGAACACAGCGGCTCGGGGGCTTCCGCCTTTCGACGTTCTGGTCGTTCCCTCAAGGGCCAAATTCCATTTCGACTGCTCATTGACAGGATCTAAACCATCGGTAATCTTGTGAGCCAAGGAAGGCCGAAATGATCATGATCGGTCAAGAGCGGAGAAGGCTTCCCAGGGAGGTTGTGCTCCGCAAGCTTGAACGATGAATCAGGTTTCCGGCGCCAATACCGGCGTCCGGAGGTTGTGGACCCAAGGAGGTTCAAAGATGAGTGAGACGCAAACGATGGATGGTGGGAAGGAGACCTCGGCCAGACTGCGCCGGCCGCCCCGGCCTCAGTTCGACGAGCTGAAGTCCGAGCGGGTGCAGGAGCCGCTCACGGCGGCGCAGGTGACCGTGAAGCTCCAGTCGATGCCGGGCTGGAAGATGACGTCCGGAGGCCATGCGATCAACCGGACGCTTTGTTTTCCGGAAGTGCGGGTGGCCGTCGCCTACGTGGCCTTCATCGCTGAGCTCGCGCAGGCGGTGCAGCAAACGGTTTCGGTGACGCAGTGGGACAAGAAGGTGATGGTGATGCTGCGCTCGCCCCTGCCGAAGGTGCGCCGCGGAGGCATCACGGAGGCGGTTCTCGACCTGGCCCAGCAATTCGGCTGAGCCAGGTGAACATCAACCAAGACGGAAGACCCTGAAAGGAAAGGAAAGAAGATCATGCCGATCGCAACATCGCACGCAGACGTCGTCAACGACTGGGAGGGACTGTTGACGGCAACCCGCGGCAACGCCGAGAAGTTGCCGGACATCGAGCGCCACAGCGCGGCCCTGGAGCTTGTGCTGGGCCAGACGAAAGCCATGAAGGCGCTGCAGGACTCGCACGCCGCGTCTCGCCAGGTGGCCACTCAGGAGCTCAGGAAGCTGGTGACGCAGGGGCGGGAGCTCGCGATTCGCCTGCGGGGAGCCGTGAAGGCGAACATCGGACCGAAGAGCGAGCAGCTGGTGGAGTTCAACATGAAGCCGATCCGCAAGCGGCCGCGCAAGACGAAGGCCGAGAAACCGCCGGAGGTCACGACTCCGACGGCTTCATCGGCCGGTGCTCAGGTTTCCAAACCGTAGGATCCCAAGCCGGAAGTCTAGCATGAAGTCCCCCGGGGGCGTGGCGGCCGCCGCGCTCCCGGGGGTTGTTGTGTTCCCGAGCACTGGTGTTCTTTCAAAACTGAATCCATGCTTTCTGGTATCGCTTGCGCATTGTTAACCCGGCGTGCTCGCCGCCGGCTTCCGCGCCGCCACCCACGCCTTGACGTTGTGCTCCAGAAGGTCGAGCGGCACCGCGCCGTGCCGCAGGACCTCGTCGTGGAAGGCGCGGAGGTCGAACGCCGGGCCCAGCTCCTTTTGAGCTTCGGCGCGCAGCTCCTTGATCTTCAGCTCGCCGATCTTGTAGGCCACGGCCAGGCCGGGATTGGAGATGTAGCGGTTGACCTCGGCTTCGATGGCACGGTCGTCCTGGGCCGTGTTTTCCCGGAAGTAGTCGATCGCCTGCTGCTTCGTCCAGCCCTGGGAGTGAATCCCCGTGTCGGCCACCAGGCGGATGGCCCGCCACATCTCGTAGGTGAGCCGCCCGAATTTGAAATAGGGATCGCGGTAGAAGCCCATTTCATCGCCCAGGCTCTCGGCGTAGAGCCCCCAGCCTTCGACGAAGGCGGTGTAGTCGTGGTAATTGCGCCACTTCGGGACTTCCTTGAGCTCCTGGGCGATCGAGACCTGAAGGTGATGGCCGGGTATGCATTCGTGCAGGGCCAGCGCTTCCATCTCCCACTTGGGCCGCGCCTTGAGGTCGTAGGTGTTGACGAAGCAGTTGCCGGGCCGCCCCGCGGCCACGGAGCCGGGCTCGTAGTAGGCGGTGGCCCGCGATCTGGCGATGCCGGCGGGGATGGGGAGGACGCGGTAGGGCAGGCGCGGCAGGGTGCCGAAGTGCGAGGCGAGCTGGAGCTCGGCCCGCCCGACGATCGCGCGGTAGCCTTCCACCAGGTCTTCGGCGCTGGTGTAGAAGAAGCGCGGGTCCGTGTGCAGGCTTCGTACGAAGCCGGCGAAGCTTCCCTGGAAACCGGTGGCGGCGATGACGCCCTCCATCTCCGCCCGGATGCGCTTCACCTCGGCGAGGCCGATCTCGTGGATCTGCCGCGGCGTCAGGTCCGTGGTCGTCGCCTTGCGCACGGTGTAGGCGTACCAGGCGGCGCCGTCGGGCACCGCCGCCAGGCTGATGCTCTCCCGCGCCCCGGGGATGTACGTCTCCGTCAGATAGAGCAGGAGCTTGCGGAAGGCCGGGGCCGCCTTCTTCTCGTAGGCGTTCAGGGCCTCGCGGCTGATGCGCGCCTGATCTTGCGGCGGCACGCTGGCCGGGATCCGCCGGAACGGCGCGAGCAGGGGGCTCCGCCAGGGATCGTCGGTCAGCAGGGCCCGCGCCTGGTCCGGCGCGCCCTGCATCAGGGTTTTCGGCGAGGTGGCGCCGGCCGCGAGCCCTCTCTCCAGGAGGGCGATGTTCTGGTCCACCAGGAGGGGCAGCGCGTTCAGCCGGGCCAGGAGGTCCGCGTAGTCGCGGGTGCTGTTGGCGGGGGCGGCGGCCAGGGTATTGGGAACGTCCTGCAGGATGCCCTCGTACTGGGTGATCATCATCTGCTCGGCGGGGAAGCGGAAGCCTTCGATCTGGGTCTCCAGGCGCCGGCGGAAGAGGTCGAGATCGACCTGTTCCGCGGCCGTCAGCCGGCCGCGGTCGATGGCCTGCGCGGCCTTCAAATGCTCCCGGGCGAGATTGTGGCGGCGTTCGATGCCGGCCGGCGAGAAGTCGGACCAGCGGTCGTTGTGGCCGGGAAAGCCGATGTAGGTGGCGAACTCGGGAGTCCAGCGCAGCTTGTCTTCCCAGAAGCGGTCGAAGAGCCGGTGCAGGCGCTCGCTCTCGCCGGCGGCGGGCGGCGTGGCCTGGACCGCCGGGACTGTCTGGATCGGGAGGAGCAGAAACAGACCCAGCGAGACCGGAAGGGCGGCGGCAGGTATTCTCATCGAAGGCCAGCGTATCAAGGGAAGCTCGTGGAGTTGCGGAGGAACGCGGCGAATGGCGCATGATCCCTCAAGGGAGGAGCAGCGATGGACCTGGAGCAATGGCACGAGGTGGACCGCCTCTTCGCGGCGGCCCTGGACAGACCGCCGGCCGAGCGGCCGGCCTTCCTGGAGGAGGCTTGCGCCGGCGACCCCGACCTGCGGCGGGAGGTGGAGCGCCTGCTCGTCGCGGACCAGGCGGCTTCCCAGTTCCTGAGCCGCTCGCCCGGCGAGCTGCTGGAGCTGGCGCTCGACGCCCGGGAGGAAGGCGGGAGCCTCGGGCCGTACCGGCTGCTGCGGACGATCGGCAGCGGCGGGATGGGGACCGTCTATCTCGCCCGCCGGGAGGACGAGCACTACCAGCGCGACGTCGCCATCAAGCTGCTCCGCTCCGGGCTGGCGACCACGCAGGCGTTCCATCGCTTCATCGCCGAGCGGCAGATCCTGGCCAACCTCGAGCATCCGAACATCGCTCGCCTGTACGATGGCGGGAGCACGTCCGACGGCCGTCCCTACCTGGTGATGGAGCTGATCGAGGGAGTGCCGGTCGACCAGTATTGCGACCGGCACCGGTTGACGGTCGATCAGCGCCTCGCCCTCTTCCAGAAGATCTGCGCCGCCGTCCAGTACGCCCACCAGAGCCTGCTGGTGCATCGCGATCTCAAGCCGGCGAACATCCTCGTCACGCCCGAAGGAGAGCCGAAGCTGCTGGACTTCGGAATCGCCAAGCGGCTCGAGCCGGCGCCCGGCGACGCTCTCCAGGAGACGTCGACCGGGTTGCGGATGATGACTCCCAACTACGCCAGCCCCGAGCAGGTCCGGGGCGATGCGATCACCACGGCGAGCGACGTCTACTCTCTCGGCGTGATCCTCTACGGGCTCCTGGCCGGCCGCGGCCCCCATCAGGTCACGGCGGAGCGGCCGTACGAGATCGAGCGCGCCATCTGCGAGCAGGAACCGGAGCGTCCCAGCGTGGCCGTTTTCCGGCCCGCATCGCCGAGCGCGGAGATTTCGCCGGACGCGGAAGAGATCGCGCAGGCCCGCAAGACGCGGCCCCTGCCCCTCGCCCGCCGGCTGCGCGGAGACCTCGACAACATCGTCCTGATGGCCCTGCGCAAGGAGCCCCAGCGGCGGTACGGCTCGGCAGCCCAGCTCGCCGAGGATCTGGGGAGGCATCTTCAGGACCTCCCCGTCAACGCGCGTCCCGACACGCTGCGGTACCGGACGAAGAAATTCGTGCGCCGCCACCGGGCCGGGGTCGCGGCGGCGGCGGCCGTGGTCCTGCTCGTGGCGGGCTCCGTGGCCAGCCTGATCGTCCAGGGACGCAAGCTCGCCCAGGAGCGGGACAAAGCGCGCTACGCGCTGTCGTTCCTGGTGGACACCTTCAAGCAGGCCGATCCTTACCAGACCCGGGGAGAGAGCCTCACGGCCCGCGAGATCCTCGACCAGGGAGCGGCCCGCGTCTCCCGAGAGCTGGCCGGCCAGCCGGACGTGGAGGCGGCCGTGATGGATGCCATCGGCGAGGTCAACCTCGGACTGGGACGCTACGACAAGGCGGAGCCGCTCCTGACGCGGTCTCTCTCCCTGCGCCGCCAGGTCTTCGGCCCCGCCTCCCTGGAAGCGGCGGAGAGCCTGGAGCACCTGGCCGTGCTCCGGAGCGAGCGGACCGATCTGGCCGGCGCGGAGGCGCATCTGCGGGAGGCCCTGGTCATCCGGCGGGACCGGCGGGGCCGGCAGGGCGACGGCGATCTCGCCGTGGCGAAGGACCTCAACGAGCTCGGCCAGATTCTCGTGCAAAAAGGTGTTTCTCCCGAAGTCGCGCCCGAGATCGAGGCGCTCCACCGGGAGGCCCTCGCCATCGCCCGCGGCGTCGAGGGGCCCGAAGGCCTCACCGTGGCCGAAACTCTTTTCGCGCTCGCGGACCTGAAACGCGCGGAAGGAGACTACGCCCAGGGGGAGAGCCTTTTCCGGGAGGGGCTGGCCGTCGAGCGGAAGGCGTTGGGAGAAGGGGACCCGCGTCTCTGGCGCGACCGGTCGCAGCTCGCCGATGCCCTGGTCGAAGCGGGCAAGTTCAAGGAAGCGGAGGCCCTTTTCCGCCAGTGCCTGGAGGTGCAGCGGAAGCTTCTCGGCCGCGAGCACCCCGACGCGTTGAACACGCTGGTCCGCCTTGCCGTGACCGTTCACCTCCAGGCCAGTTACGCCGAAGCGGAGGCTCTGAACCGCGAGGCGCTGGCGTTGTCTCGCTCCCACTATGGCCCGACGCACTGGCGGGTGGGCGAGGTTCTGTGCAACCTGGCGTCGGACCTCGCGGGCCAGCAGCGGAATGCCGAGGCCATCCCGTTGTACGAAGACGCCCTGGCGATCCGGCGCCGGGCTCTGGGCGAGAATCACTGGCAGGTGGCGCAGGTCCTCCTGCTTCTCGCCCAGATCTACCGCAATGACAAGGATCTCCTGGATCTCCCCAAGGGCCTCGGGCTCGCGATTCAGGCCCGCGACGTCTTCGCGGCCGGGGAGGGCCCGGACCATCCCTACACGGCCCACGCGCTGCTCGAGATCGGCAAGAACTACCTGGAGCAGAAACGTTTCGCGGAGGCCGAGCCGGTCCTGCGGCGCTGCCTGGAGATCCGGCGAAAGAAACTCGAAGCCGGCCATCCCGACCTGGCCAAGGCGCAGGTCTCGCTCGCGAAGTGTCTGATCAAGCGGGGCGGCTACGACGAAGCGGCCGCCCTGCTGCGAGCGGCACGCCCCACGTTCATCGCCCTGTATGGATCGAACCTCGAAGCGGCCCGCCAGCCGGATACCCTGCTGGCCGAGATCGAGACCCTCCGTGGCAAGCCGGCGGGCACGAAGTAGGCTGAAATCCTTTCTCCAGGGGTGCGATACCCGCCGCCGCCGTCCCACTACCCGGGAGACGGAAGCGACTCCGCTTCCCAATTCTCTTGGGAGGGATGAGATGAAGATCAAACTTATGGCCCTGTTGGTGAGTATCGGCCTGTGCGCGGCGGGAGCGGCCCGAGCGGTGGAGTTCTGCGAGCTCATGCCGGTGTCCGCTCAATCGCAGTACCAGGAAGTCTTTCAGCCGACCTGTCACAATTGCTACGAAATCGACGTCGCCTTGCAGATGGGGGCGAAGACCTTCAAGGAGGTGCTCGATTCGGTCAAGAACGTCGAAGTCGATTTCTGGGATACGAGAGACGGAGTGAGCGGGGGCGTCGCGCACGAGTGGTACGTCCGCCACAGCGCGGGCACGCTGTTCCAATCGGGCAACGACAACAACTGCACGGGCAACGGCGACGGCACGAACAACCTCGGGGCCTGCCTGACCGACGTCAAGCAGTGGAGCGACGCGCATCCCGGCCACGATCCGATCACGCTGTTCCTCGACAAGAAGCAGGACTGGAGCAGCGTGAGCTCAGGCCGCCGGCCGGTGGATCTGGACAACCTCGTCGAGAGCAAGCTCGGAAGCTCGCTGTACAAGCCGGCGAGCCTCCAGGGGAGCTATACGACCTTGCGCGACGCCGCCAAGAGGAGCGCCTGGCCCTCGATGGCAGCCCTCGCGGGCAAGGTGATCGTCGTGCTCACGGGCGGAGAGCTGGCGAATCACAACGCCACGCTGAGCGCGTACGTTCAGGACCGCCGCGGAGCGGCCGCGCTGTTCGTCGCCGCCGACACCGACGAGAAGAGCGACATCGAAGGGGTTCCGGAACAGTTCACGTCCGAGACGGCCAACTACTTGGTGTTCTACAACATCGAGGATACGGACGGCCGCGACGAGCTGGGCAAGACGACCCGCGTCAACAACTACGTGTCGCGGCTGTGGAACGGCGACGCCCACAATCCGTGCGCGATCCTGGCGAACTGCATCAACGACAACGGGCTCAAGAAGTGGAACACGGGCGCCTGCTCGGGCCAGTCCGCCGGCACGTTGAAGCTGTTGGACCCGGCCGACTGGATGCCGCAGCAGAAGGAGTCGGCCAGCAACTTCGTCTGTTTCTCGGGGACCGTCATGACCGGCCGCTGGCACGACTGCAAGAACAAGGGCGATAAGTGCGATGAGAATGGCAACTCGACGGTGTACTGCACCAACATCGCGTCGAACGGAGGCCTGTTCAGCGTCGGCACGGGGACCTGGTCGGGCGAGATCAAGGAGAGCGACGGGACCTCGTATCTCTGCCCCACGGACAAGGTGATGACCGGCCGCAAGCACCAGGGCGACGAGAACGGCAAGACACAGTACCTGTGCTCGCCGCTCAGCTACCATGGCACTGCCGTCCCGATCAACCCGAACGCCGGTTCCTGGTCCGCGGAGATCGTCGAGTCGACCAGCCAGTTCGTCTGCCCGGACGGCCAGATCCTCAACGGCCGCTATCACAAGGGCGACGAGAACGGTAAGACCAAGTATCACTGCATCCCGGTTCCCAATCCCTAAGACGGGACTGTCGGCGCACCCCAGGAAAGGTTTCTAAAGGGCGGGGACCAGTCCCCGCCTTCCAGCGTGGCCTACGGCACCCGCCGCCCCGGGGTCCACGGCGCTCCCGCCGCGGCGAAGGCCTCCTCCAGCTTCGCCAGGTCGCCCGCGATCAGCGCCTTCAGGTCGCGCTCCAGCACATCCAGCCCGGCCGTGGCGATCTCCAGGTTGCGCCTTTGGGTCGCCGTCGGCATCTGCCGCGTGTGCCAGTGGCCGTCCCGGATGGCCCCCACGCGCTCACCGATCGATGGGGTTTCGGACTCGGAGAGCTTCTGCCGCGCCGGGTCTCCCTGGAGCCGCCGCTCGAGCTCCGCGACCGTCTTCCCCACCGCGTCCAGCCGGGCGTAGAGCGCCAGGTCCGCCTTGGGAGTCTCTCCCAGCGTCGCCCGCATCTGCCGGAGCTGGCTCTTGACGCGGTCGAGCTCCGCCGCGACCGAGGACAGCCGCCGCGCCGCCTCCGCCGTCTCCCCCTGGAAGGCGGCCACCGCCGCCGGATCGGTGCCGGGCGGCAGGTTCGGTACGGGCTTCACCTCGAACGACTGGGCCGCACCCAGCGAACGGGCTCCGCTCGCCGACACCACCACCAGCTCCGCCGAGTAGCGCCCGGGCGCCACCAGGGGGCCCACCGGCGTGCCGGCCCAGGGCGGGTTGAAGGCCGGCGGGTCGAGCACCACCGGGTCCGGGACCGGGCCGCGCAGGTCCCAGCTCACCCGGTGCAGCCCTTCCTTGGCCGGGCCTTCGATCCACCGCACCTTGCGACCGGCGGCGTCCGAGACGATCAGCAGCACCTTCGGATCCGCCTCCAGCGCTTCGGCCCGCAGCCGGTCGAAGCCGGGGAAGGACACGTCGGCGCCCTTCTCGCCCAGCGCCTTCTCGCCGGCCTTCCGCGCTTCGCGCGCGGAGGCCGGCGCCTCGCGCAGGAAGTAGGTGAAGAGGGCGCCGTGGGGCGGGTTCGGGAGCGTGAAGTCGTCGCTGCCGAGCTCTGGGCGCCCCGGAGCCTGTCCCGGCTGCCAGGACACGAACCACCAGGCGTCGCGGACCGGGAAAAGCGCACCCTCTTGCGCGAGGGTTGCGGCCAATTCGCGGAGCGGCGTGTAGTCATCGAGCACGTAGATGCCCCGGCCGAAGCTGGCGCCCACCAGGTCGTTGTCGCGCCGGTGCAGCTTCACGTCGCGGAACGGGATCGTCGGCAGGCCTCCCAGCTTGAGCCAACGGGTCCCTCGGTCGGGACTGAAGTAGAGGCCGCGCTCGGTGCCGGCGAAGAACAGGTCGGGCTGAACGTGATCCTGCTGGATCGCCCAGACGATCGCGCCCGGCGGCAGGTCTCCCGCCATCGAGCGCCAGGTGCGGCCCAGGTCGGTGCTCTCGAAGACATAGGGCGTGAAATCGCCGCTCTTGTGGTTGTCGGCGGCCACGTAGAGGGTGGCGGCGTCGTGCTGCGACATCTCGACGTCGTTGACGAAGGACAGCGCCGGCAGCCCGGGGATCGCCGCCGCACGGCTCCAGCTCCGGCCGCCGTCGGTGGTGACCTGCACCAGGCCGTCGTCGGTGCCGGCCGCCAGCGTCCCCTCCCGGAGGGGCGACTCCGAGATCGCCGTGGTGGTGGCGTACTTCGACATCGCGTTGTTGTCGAACAGCGCGTCGACGCTCCAGACCCGCCCGAAGAACTTCTGCTCGTAGCGGGCCCGCCCTCCCGTCAGGTCGCCGCTGATCGGGGTCCAACTGCCGCCCCGGTCGTCGCTTCGCCAGATCCGCTGCGAGCCGTAGTAGATGCGCTCCGGACGGTGCGGGCTCACCAGCAGCGGCGAGTCCCAGTTCCACCGCTCCGGCGCGTCTCCCTCGGCGGGCTGGGGGCGGATCAAAAGCGCCTCGTCGTTGCGCCGGTCCCTGCGGTAGAGCATCCCCTCCTGAAACATCACGTAGAGGAGGTCGGGATCGCGCGGATCGAAGGCGACGCCATAGCCGTCGGCGCCGAGCGGCACGTACCAGTCCTGGTTGCGGATACCGTCCATGTTGAGGGTGCGCGACGGACCGTGCAGGGTGCCCTGGTCCTGTACCCCGGCCAGGACGTCGTAGAACGGCTCGCGGTTGTTGAGCGCCACTTTATAGACCTGCGCGACCGGCAGGTTCGGGAAATGCCGGAAGGTTTTCCCCTCGTCGAAGCTCTCGTAGAGTCCGGCGTCGGTGCCCACCAGCAGGTGGTTGCCGTTGGCTGGGTCGATCCACAGGGCATGGTTGTCGCTGTGCTTGTCGTGGCCGGTCTCGAGGATCTCCATCGACGCGCCGCCGTTGCGGGTCACGTGGAGGAAGACGTCCATCTGGTAGACCCGCTCGGCGTCAAGGGGCGAGGCCTCGATCTCCTGGTAATAATGGGGGCCGGTGCCGCCGGAAATATAACTGTTCCGCTTCTCCCAACTCTCGCCCCGGTCGCGCGATCGGTAGAAGCCGCGCTCCTTCTCGCCGGCTTCGATCGTGGCGTAGACCAGGGACGGGTCGGCGGGCGTGACGGCGAGGCCGATCTTCCCCATGTCCCCGCTCGGCAGGCCGGTCTTCAGTGGGCGCCAGGTCTTGCCGTTGTCGATGGACTTCCAGAGCCCCGAGCCGGGCCCACCGCCGAGAAAACCCCAGACGTGGCGCCGGCGCTGGTAGGCCGCGGCATAGATCACCTCAGGATTGGAGGGATCGAATTCGAGATCGGTGACGCCGGTGTTCTCGTCGATCTGGAGCACCGGAGCCCAAGTAGCGCCGCCATCGGTGGATCGATAGACGCCGCGCTCCCCGCCCGCGGCCCAGAGCGGTCCCTCGGCGGCCACGAGAACCCGGTTGCCGTCGCGCGGGTCAACCAGGATGCGGCCGATGTGCTCCGACCGCGGAAGGCCCATCCGCTGCCACGTGCGCCCAGCATCGCGGCTGCGATAGACCCCGTCTCCCCAGCCCACATGGCGTCCACTGACGTTCTCGCCGGTGCCGACCCAGACCACCTCGGGGTTGGTGGGATCAAGAGTGATCTCGCCGATCGAATAGGAGGGCTGGTCTTCGAAAATGGGCGTCCACGTGGTGCCGGCGTTGGTGGTCTTCCAGACCCCGCCCGAGCCGGCCGCCACGTACCAGATGCCCGGAGCCGTCGGGTGGACCGCGATGTCGGAGATGCGGCCGCTCATCAGGCCGGGGCCGATGCTGCGGAAAGGCAACGCCGCGGCGGCCTTGGCCAGCAGGGATTCCGGAGGCTTGGCGGCCTTGGAGCCGGCGGCCTGAGCGACGAGGGGGGCAGCGAGGACGGTGACGATGGCGGCGGCGAGGAAGGGTCTGCGCATTCTTTTCGAGTCCTATAGAAATGGGGCATGGGCGCCAAGCCGCCGCGGTCGAGGTATAAGGCAAGTCTAGCCTGGATTTCCGCCGGCCAGGAATGGAGCGGCCGGCCGCGCCCTTCCGATCCTCAGTACAGTGCCCAGTTGAGCAGGGTGATGAGGTGCTGCATGTAGGGTCGTCGATTAGTTGTTTCTGGGGTATGCTTTAGCTCTTAAGTCAAAATTTCGCTTTTGGTCAAGTCAAGGCTATGGGCAACCCCGAATATCCAAACCGCTGCTAGGAGAAATAGTCATGCCATCAAGCTCTAGCGAAATAACAGCCCTTCTCCAGGAGTGGAGTACCGGTGAGCCCAAGGCGCTCGAAGCGTTGCTTCCGCTGGTGATGAAGGATCTCAGACGCGTCGCCGCATTCTATTTTCAGCGTGAAGACCCCGGCCATACCCTCCAACCCACTGCTCTGGTAGACGATGTTTGGCTTCGCCTCATGGGTTGGCGAAAAGTTCAGTGGGAAAATCGGGCACAGTTCTTCTCTTTTGCGGGGAAACTGATGCGGCTTCTCCTCATTGACCATGCACGCGCCAAGAAGGCGAAGAAGCATGGGGGAGGAATCGCGCTGGAATCTCTGACTGCCGCTCTTGAAGAGCCACAGCAGCGATCCGTTGATCTGGATACTCTCCTGGATCTTCATCGGGCGCTCTCTCGCCTCGAAGAGGACGATCCTCGGGCTGCACAGGTCGTGGATCTCCGCTATTTCGCCGGCATGACAGAGCAGGAAACCGCCAAGGCTCTTGGAATTGCTGTCACTACGGTAAAACGCGATTGGGCGGATGCCAGACAACGGCTCGCCTTGGAGCTGAGTAACGGCAAAGCTTCGGGTTCGTCTTCCGAATGAGCTGAATCAGAGCCAGTTCACGCCTTTGCATAAGAAGGGAACAGGAGGCCCTCGGAGGCTGCAATGGACAAACGCGCTTGGGAAAGGGTCAGGGAGATTCTTTCCGTTGTCAGGGAACTCCCCCTCGCTGACCGACATGCCTATCTGGACGATGCTTGTGCCGGAGATGAAGGTCTCCGGCGGGAAGTCGATTCCCTTCTGGCCGTCAATCTGGATCGAGTCGCCTTTCTCGAAGCTCCTCCCCTTCGACTCCTCGATTCGGCACCCTCCCCAGAAGGTCGTACCATCGGGGCTTACCGGATCATCCGGGAACTCGGACGTGGCGGCATGGGGACCGTATATCTCGCCGCCCGAGCCGATCAAGAATTCGAGGGGCAGGTAGCCATCAAGCTCCTGCGGCCCATTCATTCGGTTCCTGAGATCGAGTGGCGCTTTCAACAGGAAATCCAGATTCTCGCCAACCTGAATCACCCAAACATTGCGAAGCTTTATGAAGTGGGACGCACCGAGGAGGGGATTCCGTACTTCATTATGGAACCTGTCGATGGCCTCCCAATTACCCGCTACTGCATTGAACACAATCTTTCCATCGCGGAACGCCTCAGGATTTTCCAAAAAATCTGCGGCGCCGTTGAGTATGCCCATCAGAATCTGGTGGTCCACCGCGATCTGAAACCGAGCAACATCCTGGTTACCCCGATGGGAGAGCCCAAGCTTCTCGATTTCGGCATTGCCAAGCTTCTCCAATCCGCCGATTCTCCCGATCCCGCGACGGTTACCCGCCTTCGTTTCTTCACGCCGGATTACGCGAGCCCGGAGCAAGTATCCGGAAAGCACATTGCCACAGCAAGCGATGTCTATTCACTTGGAGTTCTTCTCTACGAGCTTCTCACCGGAAGCCTTCCGTACGACCTGAAAGGCCACACCGACGAGGAGGTTCGGCGAATCATCTGTGATCAAGAACCGGAGATACCCAGCCGAACTTCGATCCAGAAAATACCGAATTCAACGGAGTTTAGCTCATCTGGAGTAGAAGCACGCCGAGACCGCGAGTCGCGAAAACTCTGCCGTCAGCTCCAAGGTGATCTCGACAAAATCGTGATGATGGCCTTGCGCAAGGAACCATCGCGGCGCTATCGCTCTGTGGGGCACCTTGCTGGAGATATCGATGCGCACTTGCAGGGCTTCCCGGTTTCGGCACAGCGGGATAGCTGGGGATACCGGACCATCAAATTTCTCCACCGCAATCGTCTCGCCGCCACTCTCACCGCAGCAGTAGTTGTTT